>WNGQ01000004.1_pt1 | contig 249849 bp, 219 predicted proteins | sample 5407661 | NCBI WGS metagenome assembly WNGQ01 (sample SAMN13153382, study PRJNA577476) | soil metagenome | isolation source: 60 cm soil or saprolite under Garry oak tree replicate 2 | place: USA:California | collected 2016-06-15 | reverse complement strand
TCACCGTCTGCGACAGCGCGGCTTCCGAGGTATGCCCGATCTGGCCCGGACAACCCATGACAGCGCATTGGGGTATTCCCGACCCCGCCGCGGTACAAGATACAGAAGAAGAAGTCGAAAGCGCCTTCCACGATGCTTTCATGATGCTGGATCGCCGCATCAGCTTGTTTCTCAGCCTGCCTTTAACAACTCTGGATAAAATCGGTTTGAAGAGGGAGATCGATCACATCGGCAAAGAGTCGGGCGCCGGTTTCCGCGTTATACCCCAAACAGATTGGCCTGCAGCTTCTGGTAATTGTTCTCCTGGGCCCAGAGATTAAGCGAGACGGTTGCCAACTCATCGACTACGGGGACAGCATTGCCGTTCTTGGTAAGATCAATCGACTTGATGTAAGTGCGGCAGGTATCGCAGGCATCGACGCGGACATAATCGAAATCCTGGGCGATAAAGATGGGTAAATGGTCCTTGTTCTCTTCCGCGCAATTCGGACACAAGACGCGGCGAAAGACCCATTCCGTTGCGCACAGCGAGCACAAGAGAAACCTCTTGCCGCCATCGCCCTCGGGTCTCAGCACGGCGAGTTGCGGCTTTGATCCGCAGAACGGACAAAGAGGCGGTGAGGATTCAGTCACCGAATTGTTTCGTTCCGCCAGATATTCGGCAAAGGGCTGAAGCACAACGCTTGCCAGGAATGTGTATTCCGCAGGCATCTCCCGGCTTTCAACTTCGTGCTGCCAGAATACGGTGAGCAGTTCCAGACGCTCTTCCGCGGAAACCTCAGCAAATGCCGCCGCGGCCTGCTTCAGAGCAGTCGAACCGGATTCGTTGATCAGGTTGAGGAGCCCGGGAAAGTGGCGCACCAGACCAGCAACATCATGCTCATCGGATGCGGCAACAGCCTCATAGATCGTTTTTTGAAAACGGGCGAGATGCTGATAGAACCTCAGCAGCTCGGAAACAGTCGAATTTGTCTGTAACAGCTCGCCCGCCCGCGCGATGCGACGGTCCCAGGAAAACTTCAATCATTCACTCCTGGGTTCAGAAATCAGTGCTGGAAATTCGGGAACGGTCTTCACTCTTTACTTTTTCATACCAGAGGCGGTGGTGCGCCTTGGCCCAGGCTATCGGCACGTGCCCCCACAGAATGCCCTGCAAGCCACCGGAAACAAAAACAATGCCCATGTATATGTGGATGAGGAACGCGCCAATCGTAAACAGAGCTGCCGTGCAATGCAGGAATATTACCAACGGCATGAGACCATGCGCCCAGGTTTTGAGCGAAACCAGTTCTGGGAACCACAGCAGCAGTCCGGTAATAATCAGCACGAGCGTGCTGTAATACATGATCCAGTAAAACTGTTTTTGCCCGTGATTAAAATGTCCTGCAGGCGCAACCTGCTCGTCGCGATTGGTTACGTATGCTTGGAGGGTTTTGCTCCACGCGCGGTCCTGCTCAGTGACCTTCATCTGGGAACTCCACATGGAGTGCATCCACATCTGGACGATGAAGAAAACCAGTCCGACCCAGGGATGCCAGAAGCGCACCGTAGGACCGCCGCCGAGCACGTAAGCGATCCAATACATATAGGGCGTGAAGAGCGCCAGGCCGGTGAGCAACAGGTACACGTAGCTGATGGCAGAGAGCCAATGGCACATGCGCTCTTTGAGGGTGTAACGAACGATCTCATTTTTGCGCAGATCAGTGCCGTGACTGACAACAATATTATTATCGTTGCTCATTGCGCTTTACCTCTCCCCTCATCGCCGCCATGCAGCGGCTTCGGGCCGAAGCGTACGTAGTGACCGAACAGTGCCGCGATACCAAGAACCATGCCCATTCCGCCCAGCCACTTCAACGGGCCTTTCCACATTTTGACAAAGAAAGGAACGGTTGGGTCCTTAGGCAGGTCGCCATATTGCTCCGGTTTGTCTTTGTCGTGGAGGACATAGATCACATGCGTGCCGCCGACTCCCGCAGGATCATAGATGCCGGCGTTCTTGTAAGAGGTTTCACGCTTGATCTGGGTAACGCGTGAGTTGGCAAGATCCAGCATGTCTTCCTTGCTGCCAAAATGCAGGCAACCCGTGGGACAAGATTTGATGCAAGCCGGTTCCAGCCCCGCGCCAACGCGGTCAGAACACAGCGTGCATTTGTAGACCTTCTTGGTTTCGGCGTTAAACTTGGGGATGTTGAAGGGACAGCCGGTCACGCAGTACTCGCAGCCAATGCAATTCGCCTGATTAAAATCGACGATCCCGTTGGTGTACTGCACAATGGCGCCGTCCGCCGGACAAGCCATCAGACAGCCCGGCTCTTCGCAGTGCATGCACTGGTCTTTGCGCATGAGCCATTGCAGGCCGTGGTCCGTTTCGACTTCGTTGAACTTGATCAGGTTCCAGAAATTCCACGCCGTATCCGGCATGGTCTGATAAGTATTGTTAAACGTGGTTTCGCGGAACTCATATCCGTTCCACTCCAGGCATGCAACCTCACAGGCTTTGCAGCCGATGCAAGTGGTGACATCCACCAATTTGCAAACGTCATAGTCGCGGGTGGCGCCGGTGTGCTTCTTCCCGTTTGGCTGATCATATTCCCCGCCGCCCGGCGTGCCGCCACGATGACCGGAGATCGCTTTGACTTCCAATGTTCCGTTGCTCATGGCGTCAGCTCACTTTCTCGATGTTCACCAGAAAGCCCTTAAACTCCGGTGTGTAAGCATTAGGATCGATCACGGTGGGTGAAAGTACATTGACGCCGCCGCGTTGTGCGTCAGGCCTCCCATCCTTGATCCCGCTGTAGGCCCAGTGGATTGGGATCCCCACCGGGTAGACATCCTCATTTTTTCCGGCGAGCCGCAGAGGCTTGATACGCTTGGTCACCATGGCCCTTGCATAGTAAACACCGTACTCCTTGCCATCCTTTACGCCACTCCGGGCGCTGGTGACCTTGAGCCTGTCCCCTCCCTTAATGGATAGCTTGTCCGCGAGGGCTTCCGAGATCTCCACGAAGGGTTCGGGCACAAGCTGCATGTTGGCTGGGTTGTTCTTGGTCCAGTAGTGATAGTGCTCGGTCAGCCGGTACGTGGTGCAGGGATACGGGAACTTGTCCGCTGTTCCGTATTTGTCCATGTCAGTCTTGTATCTCTTGACCACCGGACTGGTGGACTGCATCGGATGCAGCGGGTTGGCGATCGGGCTCTCCGTTGGTTCGTAGTGCTCCGGAAACGGACCATCCGCCATGGGACCGAGGGGCACGAACAACCTGCCCAGGCCCTCAGGGTTCATGATGAATGGGCCCATGTGGTCCTTGGGATTGGAATCAGCCTTGAAGTCCGGCACGTCATTGCCGGCCCACTTGCCTGTAGCTTCATTGAACCAAACCTGCTTGCGGCTGGGGTCCCAGGGCTTGCCTTCCAGATTGCAGGAAGCACGATTGTAGAGTACGCGCCGGTTTGCCGGCCACGACCAGCCCCAGTTGGGATGGATGCCGAGACCAGAAGGATCCTCCGGATTACGACGCTGGGTGTTCGAACCAGCATCCGGCCAGGAACCGCAGTACAGCCAGTTGCCACTGGCTGTGGTACCGTCATCTTTCAACCAAGCAAAGCCGGGAAGTTGCTGTCCGGCTTTCCAATCCGTCGGCGTCTGTTTGTCATCATGCAGATCGGCTAGCGCTTTGCCGTTGATTTCCTTGGCTACCTCAGTCAGAGACGGACTGGCGGGGTTGGTGTAACCCCAGGTGAGGTTCAGGATCGCATCGGGGAACTTGGTGCCTGGACTGTCTTTTTCCTTTTGATACAGTTCGCGGACTTTAAGAAAGATGCTGGCCAGGATGGCGTGATCCAGTTTGGCATCACCCGGCGTGGGTACAGCAGCCCACTTCCATTGCAGCCAGCGCGCTGAATTGACGAACGTACCGTCTTTCTCGGCGAATCCCGCGCCGGGCAGACGGTAAACCTCTGTGTTAATTTTAGCTTGCTCTTCTGGTGTAATGCCGGGGGACTCCCAGAAGCTGCTGGTCTCTTCAGGATAGATGTCGCAGACGACCAGCCATTCCGCCTTCTTCAAAGCGTCAATGTTCTTTTGCGAGTTAGGCCCGATGGCCACGCCGTTCATGCCAAAGCTAATCAGGCCTTTGAGCTTGCCGTTATACATGGCGTCCCACTGCTCCACCCAGGAGAACTTGCGGTCAATCTTAGGCAGATAATGGAAGGCCCAGTCATTTTCCTTCTTGGCGTTGTCGCCATACATCGCCTTGAGGAACGAGACCGCGAACTTCGGCGTATTGGACCAGTAGTTAAACGAGTCCCACTCTTTGGGCTTGGCCGCGGTAGGCGTGATGCGCTTGATATACGAGGCAAAATCGGTATCGGCTGGCACCGGCATTTTCAGATAGCCGGGGAGAATATCGAAGACGCCGGCCATATCGGTTGCGCCCTGGATATTGGAGTGTCCGCGTAGAGCGTTGACTCCGCCACCCGCGCGCCCCATATTCCCCAGCAGCAACTGGATCATGGCCGCGGTGCGGATGATCTGCGCCCCGTTGGAATGCTGCGTCCACCCCACCGAGTAGATGATGGAAGCAACTTTCTTCATGTCTCCGTCTTTGCGAACGGAGGTATACATCTCCCAGGCCGTGATGCACTTCTCTTTGGGAATTCCGGTGATGCTTTCAACCATTTCCGGCGTGTAACGCGAGAAATGCTTCTTCATCAACTGGAAGACGCACCGAGGATGCTCCAGCGACAGGTCGTACGCAACGTTGGGTGGCAACGATGGTGGTGGCGGCGGTGCCGGGGCTTTCCCGGCCACAGCTACCACTTTCGGCGGAGGCGGCGGAGCGGCTACCTTGGCGGCCGTTTCCGCAGTTGCAGGGCCGTCACCGGCGGCAATTGCCGCAGCGGCCGTGCCCGTAACGTTTGCGCCTTCCTCGTAATTCCAGGTATCAACGTTATACTTTGCAGGTCCATGCTGATCGTCAAACCCGGAGAAGAACCCATCTTCCGGTAGCTTAAAACCCTTCTTGATGAGCAGCGCCGCGTTCGTGTAATTGATGATGTAGTCTTTGTTGAAGCGGTTGTTCTGAAGAGCGTAGTTCAGCAGACCGCCCAGGAAAGCAATATCTGAACCCGCACGGATCTGGCAGAAATGGTCCGCCTGAGATGCGGTGCGCTGGAATCGTGGATCCACCACAATCAGCTTGGCATTGCGTACCTTCTTTGCTTCTACGACCCATTTGAAACCGCAAGGATGGTTTTCCGCCGGGTTCCCGCCCATGATCAGCATCATGTCAGCGTTCTTGATATCCACCCAGCCATTCGTCATTGCGCCGCGCCCAAAAGTTGGTCCCAAACTTGAGACCGTGGGGCCGTGTCAAACACGGGCCTGGTTTTCCAGGTAGCAGACCCCCAGGCTGCGCATGGTCTTTACGACCAGATAGTTGAATTCGTTGGTGTCCGTGCATCCGCCGTTCCAGCCGATGCCTTCGCAACGGTTCACGGTCTTGCCGTTGGCGTCGGTCGCGATGAAAGTCTCATCGCGGGTCTTTTTGATGCGCTGGGCAATTTCATCGATCGCATCGGCCCACTCAATGTCCTTCCATCCCGTTGCGCCAGGACGCCGCACTTGCGGCTTTTTGAGGCGGCGATCGTTCTTGATTTCCTGATAGAGTGACGCGCCCTTGGGGCACAATGTGCCGCGGTTGATGGGATGATCCGGATCGCCTTCCACGTGCACCACCTGCGCGGTCACGTTCTTGGCCTTGTCCCCGAGCGTGTGGATAATCACGCCGCAGCTTACGGAACAATAAGGACAGGTGGAACGGGTCTCAGTAGTGCGCGCAATCTTTAGTTCTTTCGCTTGCGCGAGGACCGGGCGGGCATCAAACCCAAGTAGGAGCGCTGCTGTTCCGCCAGCTCCTACCTTGAAGAAGTCACGTCTCGATAAGCCCATAGAGAAAGCCTCCTGGCAGGCAAATCACGACCGTTATTTAGATTTTTAGATCCCCCAACAACCTGACAACCACAAGCTTCAGAACGTCTTATGTCCAATAACAAAATTCGACATCATGCTAGAACCCGGCAGCCGAAATGTCCATTAATTTCTTCGCTGGCTTCACAGAGCCAGGAGTTTCCCGCCTCCATGGCCGGTGCGCCAAGTGATCACTCCCTTTCTGTCCTTCTTCCTGCTATTCTTTGAGGTTTCACACTTCCTGAGGACATTGCCCTTATGCTCAGCATGCAAGGCAAGAATGCGGTTATCTTTGGAGTTGCCAATAAACGCAGCATCGCCTGGGCCATCGCCCAGCGTTTGAGCGATGCCGGCGCCAAACTGGCCATTACCTACCAGAACGAGCGCATGAAAGCCGAAGCCCACGATCTGGTCACCTCCCTGCCAGGCGCGGAGCCTTTCCAGTGCGATGTCTCCAGTGACTCTGAGATTGCACAGTTCTTTGCCCAGATTCAGCAGCGCTTCGGTCACCTGGACGCCCTGGTGCACTCGGTGGCTTACGCGCCGGCCGAGGACCTGAAAGGCGATTTTCTCAATACCAGCCGAGACGGGTTCCGCATCGCCCACGACATAAGCGTGTACTCTCTCATCGGCGTAACGCGCGCTGCCGCGCCGCTCATGACCAATGGCGGAAGCGTGATTACTCTCTCCTACTTCGGCGCCGAGAAGGTAGTGCCGGGATACAACGTAATGGGAGTGGCCAAAGCCGCGCTTGAAGCCACGGTCCGTTATCTGGCCAACAGCCTGGGGACAAAAAATATCCGCGTGAACGCCATCTCCGCCGGTCCGATCAAGACCCTGGCCTCGCGTGGCGTGGGTGATTTCGGCACCATGCTGAAAAACCACGCCGAACATGCGCCGCTGAAACGCAACGTCGATCCGAAGGAAGTCGGCGATACCGCCCTGTTCCTGTCCTCCGATCTCAGTTCAGGAATCACCGGAGAAACCATCTACGTGGACTGCGGCTACAACATTATGGGGTTCTAAGATTCTTCGATCCCGAGCGTTTGCGAGGACCCCTATCATCTTTCTTGCATTTTGCAGGACCGGATCATGTCACGAGTCAAGATCTTCACCATTTACGTTGTCTTCGACCTGCTGATCGTGCTCGGGGTGCTGTTTTACGTGTTTCTGCGAATGCCGGTCGGAAAGTATTTGCTTCCGGCGATGGTGCTGTTTGTGCTGAATGGAGTGTGGCTGGTGGTGATGACGGTGAGGAGTACTCCGCCGTCAGCTTAGTTCTTTCCGAAGTCCCGAGCTCGGGATGTGAAAGAGATCCGCCTCTCATCCCCACCCAAGTGCTCGATCGCAATCTCCACGCCTCTCTCCTTCACAAAGCGCTCGAACTTCTCTCCCCACTCGATCAACAAGATGCTCTGCGGTGTCATCAGATCGTCGAGCGCCAGAGTATCGAGTTCGCGCTGCGTGTCGATGCGGTAAAGGTCGATGTGAAAGAGCGTCACCTGTGGGCCGCGATATTCGTGGATCAATGTAAACGTCGGGCTGGTAACATCCTCGGCTTCCGCCGCATGAAAGCCCTCAGCAATGCCTTTGACCAGCGTGGTCTTCCCTGCCCCAAGGTCGCCGCGCAGCAGTACCACGGAACCGGACCGGATCTCGGCTGAGAGTTTGCGCCCGAGTTCGGTGGTCTCCTCGGCGGAATGAGTGGTGAAAGTCTTCATCGCTGGAGGTAGACGGGTCCCGCTGGACTTTGCTGGCGGCAAAGAGCAATCGCTTCACCAATGCTCTCGATAATCTGCGTGGTGGTCATGGCGTATTCGCCGTAAACGTCACAGGCTATGTCACCCGCCAATCCGTGAAGGCAGACTGCGGCACTCACATACAACGAATTCAACTTTAGAGTTACTTCTCGGTGCCTAGGCGCCATTTTTTTGTGCAACACCTCACCCAGCGTTGGGTCGCGGGTTGAAAGGAACTCCTTCATCATCGCCAGGATTTCTTGACCCTCCGATGAAGGATCGTCCTGGGAAATCCAAATAACGTTTCCTGACTGCCGTGCCAGCAGCGCGGCCACTATGCCCGTAAGCACGTCGCCCGAGCCGCCTTTCGCCATCCCTGGATTGCCTGTCACATTAATGTGGGAGGGTGGACATGGACTGGCTATTATCGTTCTGTGTCCTTTCAGAACGACAATGACTTTGTGCTGTTGCGCAAATTCCGTTGCAATCTTCAGACGATTGCTCTGTATCTGCCTGGTGTCAACGCCACCAAGCAGGCGCGACATCTCTCCCGGATGCGGCGTCAGCACAAGTGTCCTCGGGAACGGTGTCCCTTCATGGGTGGCCTCCCCATTAAGCTCGTCCGTGTGGCCCTCAAAAGCATTCAGGCCGTCGGCATCCAGCACGATCGGGGCGCCGGTCCCAGCCACAAGCTTGCGAACAAGTTCGGCGGTTTCCGGATTGCGAGAAAGGCCCGGACCAATAGCCAGGCAGTCTTTCCCTTCGATCAGCTCTTGCAAGCGCGGGAGAGCTTCAAGAGATAGGGTGCCTTCCGGTGTTTCCGGAAGCGGTTCCGTCATCATCTCTGGAGCGAAGGTGGCCACAGTTGGCTGAACCGATCTAGGGCAAGCAACCGTCACCAACCCCGCACCGGCATGCAAGGCCGCCATTCCGGCCATCGCCGCCGCGCCTGCTTTGCCTGCCGAGCCGCCAACTACAAGAACGCTGCCAAATTCTCCTTTGTGAGCATCTACTTTTCGCGCGGGAAAAGCGAATGCCAGGTCGGCGATCGTCAGTACGTCCTGCTCCAGTTTGCTTTGCTCGCGAACTAACTTGGACGGCGAGCCGATATCAGCCACGGCGATGGGCCCTGTGGTTGTACTGACGTAGACATGCACTGGCTTAGGCGCCGTAAAAGTAACGATCGCGTCAGAGCGGACGAAAGGTGCGTCGCTCTCTGGCGCGGCCATAGCGTCCGCATTGACTCCGGAAGGCACATCTATCGCAAGTATCGGGATTTCAAGGCCATTCAGCAAATCAATCGCCTTTGCTGCAATGCCCGTGATGCGCGGTTTGAATCCCGTTCCCAGGATCGCATCTACGATCAGATCTGCCTTGAGCGCTTGCTGCACCTCCGCTTTCCTGAAATCAGAATCGTCGGCAATCCAGAGCGGGTTTTGCGTGAGCTTCTTGAACATCTCCGCCGCATCGCCACGCAGATCGTCAGTTCCCTTGGCTAGCACCAGCACGACAACCTGTTTGCCCGCTTCGCGCAGTTTGCGCGCGGCCACAAAACCGTCACCACCGTTGTTACCTTTACCGCAGACTACGCAGACCGTATTGAACTCAAAGTGTTTCTGGGCAAACTCCGCCACCGCCGCGCCGGCATTTTCCATTAAGGCAAGCGACGGCACACCATATTTTTCCGTGGTGGCGCGGTCAATGGCGCGCATCTCTTCCGCGGTAACGATTTTCATGGGCACGGGGGCGCGGTCTGCGCCACCAGGTTTTCAAGTTTGCCAAGCTGCGTCGTCTCACCCATAACGATCAGATAGTCCCCAGCCAGCCGCGCCTGGTCGGTTTCAACAATCACGAACGGACGGGGCTTCCGCGCCAGTTCTCTGGCCACGCTGCGGCCCACACGGCCCGCGCCGCAGATGATGTAGTGATCTTTCAATTTGGAGATTTCGCGTTCCATCCGGCGCTTCCCAAAGATCTTTACCAGTTCAAATTCTAGCAAAGCCTGGGTCAGCGACCCGATCATCAAAAAAACCAGCGAAACCCCGGCGATGATCAGTCCTGTGTTAAAGACCCGGCCGGCATGAGAAAGCGGATGCACCTCCTGGTAGCCGATGGTGCTCAGGGTAATCACCACCATGTAGAAGCTGTCAAACCAGCTCCAGTGCTCAAGGAAATGAAATCCGGCCGTGCCACCAACGGTGAGCAGAAGCAGAGCGACGGTCACGATTTTCAGCAGGCGAAAGCGATGCAGGCTCAAGGAAGTCTCTGTCGCATCAATTCTAGAACAATCAGTGGGAATTCAGAGCAGGGTGCAAGAGGCGACTTATCTGATTGCCAGAATTGCCAGTAGTGCCGAAATTGTCAAACGGAAGCCGAGTTCCATCACAATTTTGGCAGTCCTGGCACTTTGCCGTGCCGAACAGCCGCCGCCGTTAACTTTGGGGCACTTCTCCGCGCTGCACGCGGCTGTGATAGCGTCCGTAGAAAAAGTAAATCAACATTCCCAGTACCAGCCAAACAGCCAAGCGCACCCACGTAAGCCCGGCAAGACTCGCCATCATTGCAAACGAGATCACAATCCCCAGAATAGGTGTCACAGGCACCCAGGGTGCCTTGAACGGACGGGGCAAATCTGGGTTTCGGCGCCGAAGCACCCACACACCCGCACATACAATCACAAATGCCAGCAATGTGCCGATGGAAACCATTTCATCCAAAACGTTAATGGGCAATGACGCGGCAAGAACGGCAACAAAAAAGCCGACCGTAAGAGATGATATCCATGGCGTGCGAAAACGGGCGTGCACGGCGCTAAATACCTTCGGGAGCAACCCGTCTTTCGACATGGAAAAGAAGACGCGGGACTGTCCCATTAACATCACTACAATCGTGCTGCTCAGGCCCATCAGCGCGCCAATTTTTACCAGCAGACTTCCCCAACGCACCCCGGTGCTGTCAATGCCAACCGCCAGCGGGTCTCTCACAGCCAGGAACTTGTAACTGACCAGACCCGTCAGCACTCCCGCGACAAGAATGTACAAGATCGTACAGACCACTAGCGACCCAAGAATACCAATGGGCATGTCTTTCTCCGGGTTCTTGGCTTCCTGGGCGGCCGTGGACACAGCATCGAATCCGATGTACGCAAAAAAGATGATGCCAGCCGCGCGCAATATCCCCGACACTCCAAACTCTCCGAAGCTTCCTGCGTTCGGCGGGATGAAAGGGTGCCAATTGGTCTTCATCAGGTCTGGATGCTTCAACAGATAGTTGGCCCCGATGACGATAAATACAATCAAGACACAAACCTTCACGATGACGATTAATGAGTTGAAATTCGCAGACTCTTTAATTCCTATGACCAGGATTAATGTCGTGACGATGATCGCCAGGAACCCCAACAGGTTAAAGGCCCCATGGGCGTGCCGCAAAGTTGTAGGATCAATGCCCGCTTTGACCAGTTTGGGGACAATTAGTCTCACCGGCTCCCAATGGTCGTGAAAGTAAATGAACTCGTCCCAATGGGTCCCGGCAATGGAAGGGGGAAGTTTGATTCCAAAATCACCCAGCAAGCTGATCAGGTATCCGCTCCATCCGGAAGCTACGGTCGCTGCGCCAAAGGCGTATTCCAACACCAGGTCCCAACCGATGATCCAGGCAATAATTTCACCCAGGGTCGCATAACCGTACGTGTAAGCCGAACCGGCCACCGGGATCATGGAGGCAAACTCGGCATAGCACAATCCGGCAAACACACAACCGACAGCTGCAAAAACAAATGAAAGGATAATCGAGGGTCCCGCGTGCTCGGCCGTCGCCGTTCCGGTGATGACAAAAATTCCGGTGCCGATGATGGCGCCAATGCCCAGTGTGATCAGATTCGTAGGGCCCAGAACCCGGCGAAGACTATGCTCTCCGGTTTCCTTCGATTCAGACAATATGGTGTTGAGCGGCTTGGTTGCCAGCAAATTGGCCATTCGACGGTCCTCGCTTAGAAATAGACTCGGCTAATCAATAAAAGTCTGGCCATTGTAAAACAAAAACCCTTCGCCGGAGCGAAGGGTCTCATGTTGAACTTTTCGCTTACCAACTTCTTTGCTGCAACGCAGTCTTGCTAACTGTTGGCTGCCAGACGGCTATGCCTCCTGCCGTATGAAAAATAGAAAACCAAGCCGATAACCAGCCAAACGGCAAGCCGCAGCCAATTGGTCCAACCCAGACCGTAAATCATCGCGCCACACACGACGATGCCGAGGATTGCCACCACCGGCAGCGCCACAACCTTGAATTCTCGCTTCAAGTCTGGCCGGCGAACACGCAGGATCCATACACCCGCGCACACCAGGATGAAAGCGAACAGCGTGCCAATGCTGGTCATCTCACCAACAATGTCTTCTGGAATGAACGCCGCGAAAAGAGCAGTGAACACAAAGAACAGCATGTTCGACTTCCAGGGCGTTTTGAATTTCGGGTGCGGTTCCGAGAAAATCTTCGGAACCAGACGGTCTTCACTCATCGAAAAGAACACTCGCGACTGCCCGTAAAGCATGACGAGTATGACCGAAGAGAAGCCAGCTAGAATCGCGACCGTCACGAACTTCGCCATCCAGGCGTAGCCGGTCATGTACTTTGAGATTGCAAAGGCCACTGAGGCTTCTTTGCCAGCCGTTCGGAAGTCTTGTACTGTAGCCACGCCGCTCAGCACATGTGAGAACGCAACGTACAGAATGGTGCAAATGACGAGCGATCCGAGGATGCCGATCGGCATGTCGCGCTTGGGGTTCTTGGCTTCCTGGGCCGCGGTCGAGACCGCGTCAAATCCAATGAATGCAAAGAACACGACACCCGCTGCGCCCAAAATCCCCATAATACCGCCGTAGGCGTGGGTTACGCCCTGGGAGGTGGTATAGGTGGTGGCTGCGGGAATGTACGGCGTGTGATTCGCTCCATTCATGAATCCCCAGCCGATTACGATGACCATTATGACGATGGAGACTTTAGTGACGACAATAAGACTGTTAACGAACGCAGACTGCTGCGTACCACGGATAAGCAGAGCGGACAGTAGCAAAAGAATGAAGACAGCAGGAATGTTGATGATTCCGTGAACGCCGGCGTTCACCCCCATACCCACTTCCATAGGCGAATGGCACCATTGGTATGGAATGTGCAGGCCCACATACTCGAGGACTTTGTTGAAGTACTCGCTCCATGCGATAGCCACAGTCGCCGCTCCGACAGCATACTCGAGGACCAGGTCCCAACCGATAATCCAGGCAACGAGTTCGCCCATGGTCGTGTAAGAGTAGGTGTAAGCGCTGCCCGCGATGGGGATCATCGAAGCAAATTCCGCGTAGCACAGCCCAGCGAACGCGCAGCCAACACCCGCGACAAGGAACGCGAGCGTCACAGACGGGCCGGCCCGTTCGGCGATCGCTGCTGCTGTCCGTACGAACAGTCCTGCGCCAATAATGGCTCCGATTCCAAGTGCTACCAGAGACCAGGGACCCAGCGACCGTTTGAGAGGCGCCTCGCCGCTCTCAGCCGTGAGACCATCAATTGATTTTGTCCGAAACAAAGATCCAGCCACTGTGTCCCTCTCAATCGTGATTTAGTTTCGTCCCAACAACTCGACACCCGATGACATGCGCAAACTGGGCAAGAGCCCGGCGATTATACACGTCAGTGTCCCCGATCATTAACCATCGCCTATGCCCTTGAAACTTTCTTATTTTTAGGCTCAGGCTTGCGTCAGCGCGGCACTCCGGCGTGACCAGACAAGGTACACGGGAATCCCCAGCAGCACAATGATCAGGCCCGGCCAGGTATATTCGGGTTTGTAGCGCAATAATACGATATCGATAAACAAAGCCATCACAATATAAATGGCGGGAAGTATCGGATAGCCAAAGGCGCGGTATGGCCGATCGGCCTGGGGTTGCGTGCGCCGGAGCACGAACAAGCCGCCAATCGTCAGAACATAGAAAATCAAAACGGCAAAGATCACATAGTTGAGCAGGTCGTTATATGTTCCGGAGAGGCAGAGGACGCAGGTCCAGATGCCCTGCACGATCAGCGCGTTTTTCGGCGTCAGATACTTGGGATGCACCTTGCCTGTAGCCTTGAAGAACAGGCCGTCTTTGGCCATGGCGTAATAGACGCGCGCCCCGGCCAGGATCAGGCCGTTACAGCAGCCAAAGGTTGAGATCAGGATGGCAATGGCCATCAGGCCCGCGCCGCTGGTGCCGAACATCTGTTGCAGCGCCGCCGTGCCGACGCGGTCGGAAGTCGCATATTTGATACCGCGGCCAACAACATCCGCGGCGTTAGGATCGCCGTCAAACGGCAGGTGGCCTAGATAAATAAAGTTCGCCGCAACGTAGAGCAGGATCACCACGCCTGTGCCCAATGCCAATGAGATTGGCAGGTTGCGCTTGGGGTTCTTTACTTCGCCGGCGGTGAAGGTGACGTTGTTCCACGCGTCGGCGGAAAACAGCGAACCAACCTGCGCGACTGCCAGGATCGTTAAGATTCCAACCAGCGGTCCGGCCACCGTGCCACTGGCGGAATGGGGCAGGTTGAGCCGCCAGAAGTTGCTGAAGTTCTCATGAATCGCCTGGCTATTCCTGGCAATAAAGATTCCCGCCACCACCAGCGCGGCAAGCGCCGAAACCTTGGCGACGGTAAAGATGTTTTGCACCGTCGAGCCCAGCTTGAGACCAAAGATGTTCAGCACGGTCAGAAAGACGATGATGACAATTCCGCACAGATTCTGCCGATTCAAACCAACGTCCATGCCGCCAAGAACAATCTGGCCGGTGACATGCCACTGAGGCACATGAGCGATGTGCAATATCCATTTGTCGGCGGCGATCCCCGGAAAGAAATGCCCCATGAACTTGCCGAAGGCAACGCCCACGGCAGCTACCGTGCCGGTCTGGATTACCAGAAAGAGCGTCCATCCATAGAGAAAGCCCCAGAGCGGGCCGAGCGATTCGCGCAGATAGACGTACTGTCCGCCGGCCTTGGGCATCATAGCCGCAAGCTCGCCATAAGAGAGTGCGCCCACGATGGTCATAAAGCCGGTGACCAACCATGCGCCGATCAGCAGGGCGGGAGAGTTGACCTCGCGGGCAATCTCGGCTGACACAATAAAGATGCCGGAGCCGATCATGGAACCCATTACGAGCGTGGTGGCACTGGTCAAGCCGAGCCCTTTGACCAGTTCAGGATTAGCGCCCTGAGGCGACGCGGTACGAGCTTCTGCTGAAGTAGCCATATGTGTTCTGTATGTTTTACTCCAAAACGCGCAGAAATGCCTCAACTGCTTTTGCCGGGGACTCTAAAAGGTCAGAGATCACGGCCACGGAGTCAGCCCCGGCCTCCCTGACCTGAGGGCAGTTATTACGCGTAATTCCGCCAATCGCCACGAGCAGTTTGCCGGTGGCTACGCGCGCACGACGCACGCCTTCCAGCCCAACTACCGGGTCAGGGTTGGCCTTCGACGTCGTCGCAAAAACCGGCCCTATGGCAATGTAGTCGACGGGCATCGAGTCGGCCTCTTGCACCTGCTCCAGATTGTGCGCGGAAAAACCGATCAGGAACTGTTTCTCTCCCGCCCCAGATGAAGTGAAGATCTTGCGGGCAGCGACTGGAGAGAGATCATCCTGTCCAAGATGAACGCCATCGGCATCGGATGCCAGACAAAGGTCCACTCGGTCATTGACGATGAATTTGGCCCGTCCCCGGGTAATGCGCCGCAATTCCTGGGAATAGTTAAGGAGGCGTTGCGGATGATTGGACTTGTCGCGATATTGAATCAACGTCGCTCCGGCCTGGAGCAACTCTTCGACAAAACGAGCAATGGCGTGCATTGGATCCGGCTTTGTTGCAAAGCAGGCGAAATCGATGATGGGATAGAGCGGTGGAAGTTTTAAATTCAAATGGCCTCAGCGATCTTGTGAATAGGCCATAATAAATGGATATACCAAACATGGACGAGAATCATGGCTTTGGGGAAAACGTGCGGCAAAAGATCAAATGGATCGGGGCCAAAACTCGGCCGCCTGCAGACTGTGCGACGCAAATGAAATACCTACCCTGGAACGGAATAGTAATCTTTCTGCTCCTCACGGCACTCGGCTGTAACGACCGAGTTAGAGCATCTGATGGGCACCTTGTGGGAACTTACGTAACAAGCACGAACACGGGAAAGGAAGAGCTTACTCTGCGGTCCGACGGGACTTACGTACAGGCTTTCTCTTCACCCAGAAAACAATTTACAAACCGCGGCACTTGGAAATCAAGCTATCTATTTCTCGACGGGACTCAAATTGAATTGCGAAGGGCCAACCTATCTGAAGACGTAGAGTCTGACCGGTATGGCGACCTTATGTTACAGGTCCACCGAGAAAACGGCCGACTGAAGCTTGCCCGCAATGAGTCCGCCGATTGGTACTATGATCGCATCCAATAGGATGCCTATTGAACGTGTGCAGAATTGAGATGACCCAAGCGCTTTGCACCTATCCCTTTGTCGCCCGAACAATCCGCAAGGGCGGAAATGACAGAATATTGCATCCCGTGCGGCTGACCTTCAACCCTGTTTCCGCGAACACCTTTTGATAGAAACCGGTCCGGATGAAGTCTGAGATGATCGCCGTTCCGCCCGGTTTCAGCATGCGGGCAATCTCCCGGCAGGCCTGAGCGCGGCCAGCCTCATCGGGAATATTGTGCAGGCACAAGTTGGAGACGATAACGTCAAAGCTTGCGTCGGGGAGGCTGAGTTTGCGCGCGTCGTCACTCTTTAGCGCTACCTTGTCTTTTACGCCCTCCACTTCAACATTGGTCTGCGTCCGCTCCATGGAGTTGCCGGAGAGGTCTTTGGTGCCCCAAATAATGGAAGGACTTAAGCAGAACGGGCGCGGCAAGGCAAAGCGGACTTACATCGCAATACCGCCCTTAGTTGTGAGAACGACGACGACGTGCCATGAGTATGTCAAATTTTCTGCGATGCATCTCGCCATCGAACCCGGAATAATGATTGGGAATAATCCGCTGGGGTGAAAGCTCCGTCACTCGATCCAGGCTGGCGTCGTAAAACTCAGGACAACTGTTAAGAATTGCCGGCGGAAGATGAGTGATGAATCCATAGCTGGCAAACAGATCGCCGCTGAACAGCAGGTCGAAACTAGAGCTGTAAAATCCGCAATGCCCCTGAGTGTGTCCAGGCAGAGGAATTACGCGGAGGCCTCCCCAATACGGTAACTCCATGCCGGCATAAATGGGCTCACTGATGTTCACGGGCCGATACCCCAGCAACCACCGTCCCACGGTTTCGAGGGCTCCACATACGCGACTTGCGCCTCGGTAGGCGAACGTTCCGTTGATATGGGGCTGCTCCCCCGGATGAGCAAACAATGGAGCACCGGTGAGCTGCTTTATTCTCGCCAGGTTGCCCGTGTGGTCGATGTGCCCATGAGTCAGCAGAATCGCTTTGATGTCGGGCCAGTCCAGGCCGACGTCTTTGAGCACGCGAGAAAGCCGCGCCATTTCACCCACGAGCCCAGCATCGATGAGCACCGATTCGCGATTTGAAACATCGTAGAGAAGATGAAAGTAGCCGAACAGTCCGCGAATTGGATAGATCCGGTGTGACTCATCCAGGGAGTAGAACCTGATCATGCATCAAGCATAACGGCTAGTCCTGGTCCGTCAAATACAGACCGCTAATCCAATCAAAAATAACGCCATTGAAATGCATCTACATAACAATAAAATCAACTATATACACATAAAAACATATCTTAAACATTAATATTAGTACTTCTCGGATTGCTTCCGCTCCTCTCCCCGATTTAGGAGCCTGAGCACTCGTGGAAATCTGTTTCCTCTTTCTGCGCGAACTTCTGGCATTTTTGTGAATGAAAGAACGGCAACGTGTATAAGAAACGTGTATAAGAATGAAGCTGGTCGGCCACTTGCCTTGATTCCAAGAGCCATCAAGTTTCACATTAAGCTATGTCTACGAACCCGAACACAAAGCGGCCTGTTGCACTTCGTCTGCTTCTAGGCTTCTTGCTTGTAACTGCTACCGCGTATCAGGTCCGCGTGGCGGAAATCCGCGAACCGCAATGGTTCGGTATAGACGAACCTTGGAGACCCTTCTACGTTTCCGAGTCCAGCAACATCAGTTTTCTGGTTCCTGACAGCGTAAAAGCCGGCCTGAAGGACGGTGACTCCATTCTTTCAATTAACGGACGATCTATGACGGGTAAAGCCGTTTTTGGGGAAGAATTGATGAAAGCCCGGCCCGGCGACGTAATGACCGTGACGGTCTTGCGGCATGAAGCCGCCCAGCCTGCTTCACAGAAAACTTTTGCCATTCCGCTGATGCATTTTCCTTACGTACCGTTGCGTTTCCGCGGACCCAATATACTTCTACTGATCGTTCTGCCTTACCTGGCGATACTCGTAGGCTTTTGGGTTGCCTTCGCTCGCCCACGCGATCCAAGGGCGTGGCTGGTGCTCACGATCATGACGTGCTATTTATTCTTTTTCGAGCCCAGCGCAGAACAATGGGGACCTTACGTGCGAGACCTGGCCGTGGCATTCCGCACAGCAGCACTCTCCACATTTCCGATATGGCTCTTGCTGTTCGGCGTTTATTTTCCCGAGCCGTTTCCCGCCACCAGTCGCTGGGCGCACTGGCGCTGGTTGAAATGGGTGTTCGTTGTTCCTTTAGTTTTGTTTGGGCTTTTGGACGTCGTCATGAGCATTGGCTCGCTGGAAAACAACTCCTCTGTCGCTTTTCTCCAGGCCATGCCCAAGGCCCTTCACGTGATTAACGTAATTCTCTTTTATATGGCGATAAGCTGGCCCGTTGGTCTTATTTTGGTCAAGCATCGGGCCGCAATTTCCGCGGACGCCAAGAGACGCCTGCGTCTGCTTGCTGCCAGCGCTGCCATTACGCTTGGTCCATTTTTCCTGTTGCGTGCAATCGCAGCGGTGATGGACCTATCGCTGGAACAGAATTTTCCTGCCTGGCTCTGGTTCGGTACTTACGTACTCTACTACCTGTTTCCCCTTGCCCTGGCCTATTTGATCGTGGTGCATCGCGCGATGGACGTGCGTGTTGTGATGCGCCAGGGTCTGCAATACGCGCTGGCGAAGAACGGGGTCAAGACCATTCAGATGATCATGACGATTGCCGTCTTCTTTGCGGCGGTTACCCTGGTTGCGGGCGGCGCCAGAAATCGGGTGGAAAAAATCGTGATCATTGTGGTCGGCCTGGCCGCGGTATTCGGAGTCCAACGTGGATCAGAAAGATTGCGCGTCTGGATTGACCGCCGTTTCTTCCGCGAAGCATACAACGCGGAACAGATACTAAGCGAACTGAGCGACCGCGTTCGCACCATGGTTGAACCAGCATCTCTTCTAGAAACCGTGGCTACGCGAATCTCTGAGACCCTGCATGTGGTGCGCATCGCCGTCCTGATCGACAGCGGCAGCCCTTACCGTCCGGCGTTTGCCATCGGCTGTGGAGAGGTGTCCGAGCTTTCGTTCCCCACAGATTCAGCAACGGTAAAAACACTTCAGACCCAGCGGGAACCAGTGCGCGTGTATCTGGAGGACCGCGATTCCTGGGTCTATCGTGAAGCCGAGAGCACAGAAGCTGAGCGCGCCCAGCTTTCGCGCCTGCAGACAGAACTGCTGTTGCCTCTGAGCGCCCGCGACAAGCTCCTGGGCTTTATGTCCCTGGGGCCGAAGCGCTCGGAAGAACCTTTTACCGGCAACGATCTGCGGTTGCTGAAGTCTGTCGCCACCCAGACTGGGCTGGCCCTGGAAAACGCAAAGCTCGTGGCTGCAATTACGGAAGAGGTGGCCCAGCGGGAACGGCTGAACCGCGAGGTTGAGATCGCTCGCGAGGTACAGGAACGGCTATTTCCCCAGGAGCTGCCCCCGATTGCAGGTCTGGATTACTCCGGCGCGTGCCGCCCCGCGCTGGGTGTGGGCGGAGATTATTACGATTTTCTTGCGCTTCCGGAAGGACGGCTGGGGATCGCCATTGGTGACGTTTCCGGCAAAGGAATCGGAGCGGCACTGTTGATGGCGGGTCTACAGGCATCGCTGCGTGCCGAAGCGACTCGTGGTGTACCCGTCGATCTGGCAGCGTTGATCGCAAATGTCAACCGGCTCGTGTATCAGTCTTCCACCAGCAATCGCTACGCAACATTTTTCTACGCCCAATACGATCCCGGCAATCAGGTACTCACCTACGTAACGCCGGACACAATCCGCCGATGCTTTTTCGCAAGGGTGAGGAAGTTATTCGCTTGACCGCGGGTGGCACAGTGGTTGGCTTGCTGGAGACATTTTCCTATCAGCAGGAAACCCTCCAACTCAGCCCCGGCGATTTGCTGGTCGCGTTCACCGACGGAATCAGCGAAGCCATGAACGCCTCCGACGAAGAGTGGGGAGAAGAGAGGCTGATGCAAGCCGTGAAGAGCCGCGCTGATCTGCCTGCGGCAGAACAGCTCTCCCAGATCATTGTTGCGGCAGACGCCTTCGCCGCCAGCGCCAAACAGCATGATGACATGACGCTGGTGGTGCTGCGCGTCAAATCTTAGATCTTTACCAGGCGGTCAGGATCGGTCTGAAAACCGACATGGAACCCTCCAGTTTGTTCTATTCGTGACGCAGAGCAACCATCGGATCAACTTTCGTGGCTCGATATGCTGGAACATAGCTGGCCAGGAGCACAACCAACCCCAATCCAGCGCAGACCGCCGCTAGAGTTATTGGATCGCCGGTATCAATATCTATAAAGAGGCTCCGCAAGGCCTTGGTGGCAATCATACTGGCAAGCAGACCCAGCGCCAGTCCTGCAACGCCTAGTTGCAGACCCTGCTTGAGCATCGTGAGCAGAACATCGCGGGGCCGCGCACCCAGGGCCATACGCACACCGATCTCGCGCGTGCGCTGCGTGACGGAATACGCCATGACCGCATAGAGTCCCATCACCGCCAAGGTAACAGCGGCCAGTGCAAAAAAGACCAGCAACACGGTAGTGAGCCGCTTGGGGCCGAATGAATCAGAGACGAGTTGCTCCATCGAAAATACTTCGTGAATGGGCAACTCCGGATCAACGCTCTGGATCGCGTGGCGGGCCGCGTCGGTCAATGCGGCTTGATCGGCGGCGGAGCGCAGCATCAGGGTCATGTTTCGAGACCTAGATCTCTGCCACACAGGAAAGAACATCTCCTGGCGAACGGGCGCTTCGATGACGCGAATCTGTTTCGCATCGTCGACCACTCCCACAATCGTCACCCATATGCCGACTTCGTGCTCAGCGTTGGTGAAGACACCGGAACGTGCCCCCAGCAAGATGCGCCTGCCGACAGGACCCTCTTTCGGCCAAAAGAGGTCGGCCATGGTCTTATTCACGATTGCCACGCTGGGATGATCGGCATTGTCCTGGTCAGAGAAATATCGGCCGCTCAAAAGGCGCGTGCCCGTGACCTGAAAGTAGTCCGGTGTGATGACACGATAATTGGCGTTTCCAACGTTTTGGTCACCCTGCCTGCCTTCTACGGCAAAGTCCTGCATCGCAGCGTCCACGGTGCGATCAATCAGGGGATGGCCGGTAACCGCAGCCGCGCCTTGAACACCGGGCAGAGCGCGCAATCGGGGCATCAACTGGCGATAGAATTCGGGGAAACTCATGGCGTCTCGATAACGGCTCTCCGGTAGCGTGACCTCCATGGAGAGCAGTTGCTGTGGCTGGAAACCGATGTCGAGCCGGACAAGCCTCTGGTACGTGCGAATCATGAGAACGGCGCCAGCAAGGATGATCAACGAAATAGCAATCTCCGAAACCACAAGGACGTTCCGCAGAAGGTGTCCTGAAGCACCGATGCCAGCTTGTCCACTTCCCTCCTTGAACGCTGCCGACAGATTCGTGCGTGCGCCATAGAACGCCGGCGCGGTCCCGAACAAAACTCCCATAGCGAAGGTGACTCCCATGGCCGCAATCAGTGCTCCGCTGGTGAGGCTGGCCTGCTCGGCATTGGGCAGATATGGAACAAGCGAAACGGCTGTAGGAACTCCCCAGAGGGCAAGCAGCACGCCAACCGCGCCGCCCAGGAACGATAAGGTGAGGCTTTCAACAATCAGTTGCCGCGCAATGCGCCACCGTCGCGCACCCAACGCAGCACGCACCGCAATCTCCCGACGGCGCGTACTGGCCCGTGAAAGAAGCAGGCTGCCCAGGTTGGCGCACGAAACAAGCACCAGCAATCCCACGGCAGCCAACAACAACATGAGCGAAGGCTTTACACCACGGACCACCCACTCCGTGATGTTCCGTACATCCATGGTCATGCCTTCATACTCAGGATTGGTTCCGGAGTGTTCGCGCGCCATCCGCTGGGCAAGTTCCTGGAGTCGGGCGTTAGCCTGCGCCTCGGTGAGCTCTTTTTGAAGAATGGCTGCAACACGGACTTGGCGGTCCGAGCGGTTCGCAGCGGCTAAATCCAACTGGTAAGGGATCCAAAGTTCCCCGCCCCACATGCCGTAGTTTGGAGGCATAACGCCAACGACGGAGTAGCGTTGATCATCGATCTTGATGGATGTGCCTAACACTTGTCGGTCGCCGCGAAAACGCCGCTGCCATAGTTCGTAGCTCAGTACCGTGACATTTGCCCCTCCTGGCCGGTCCTCCGCCGGCAGAAACGCGCGTCCTAACAGCGGCGCAATTCCGGTCATGGGGATCGCATCCACCGATGCTCTTGTGCACTCAATCCGCTCCGGCGCGTTGTCCATCAACAAAGTACCGTTAAAGCCGGCAAGCACGGCCGTCTTCTCAAAGATTTGGTTCTGGCTGCGCAGTTCGAGATACTCAGGGGCGGAAAAATTGAAGACTCTCAGATTCTGTCGGGGGAAAAAAAGCAGATACTACGATCCAACGATTGCTGGTGGGATAACGATTCGTACCCTTGCGCAGAGCGGTATCGGCAACACTGAAGAGCGTGGTACTGGCGCCAATGCCCAAGGCGACAATCAACACGGCCATGGCGCTGAATCCGGGGCTCTTGCGCATCACGCGAAGAGCGTAACGCAGGTCCTGCCCGACAGTCTCCAGCCAGTTGAGAGTGTCCTGCGAACGGACTGTCTCTTTGAGCAACGCCCTGTTTCCAAAGCGCCGTGCGGCGTCCATGTGAGCGTCATCGGGCGACATACCTTCCGCCATGTTTTCTTCCGCGCGCATTTCCATGTGCGAACGCAATTCGTCATCGAGATCCTGGTCTAATTTGCGATTGCGAAAGAGATTGGCAAAACGTCCCAGCAGTGACACGAGGCAAGCTCCTTATGCGAAGCGAAGCAGCGTGGACACGCCTTGCACCACGCGGTCCCAGCTCTGCTCTTCTTTGGCCAGTTGTTTGCGCCCTTCCGGTGTCAGCTTGTAATACTTGGCGCGACGGTTATTTTTAGAGGTACGCCACTCGGATGTGATCCATCCGGTTTGCTCAATGCGATGCAGCGCCGGATAGAGCGATCCTTCCTCCACCCGCAGCAGATCGTCCGAGACGCGTTGTATGTAAAGCGCAATGCCGTAGCCGTGCATGGGCCCCGCCTGCGCCAGTGTCTTAAGGACAAGAAGATCGAGAGTTCCCGAGAGTTGGTCTTTTTTGCCCATGACAATTCCCTAGAAGTCTAGGCTTGGAGCATAGTCGCCGGTATACCTAGATGTCAAGGGAAGGCTACCGCGTGTGCCGTCGCTGGCATCTGTTTTCCATCTTTCTATGCGCCCCGTGTTAGACCGAACTAAACGAGAACTTTACCAAGACTTTACAGCCCTGGGCTTCGATTTCGACTGGAATCTGTGTTCTCATTAGGGCGTGTTGTGGGATTGTGAGACGTGCGTCCCAGGATGCAAAAACGGGGACGAGCGAAGAGTGCAAAAAACTAAAAGGAGATCAGATTCATGAACAAGTTGAGAAACGCAGCATTTTTGACCCTATTCCTCTGCGGACTGGGCGCGTATGCGCTCCAGGGAGGACCGGGCCCCCAAGGTGGACAGGGCGGCCGAGGCCCAATGAATGTCGCGGACCAGGTGAAGGACTTTACGGAGAAACTCACTCTCACCGAAGATCAGCAGGCGAAGGTAAAAACGATTCTGGAAGACACCCGCGATCAGATGCAAAAGCTAAGGTCGGACGAATCGATGTCGCAGGAAGACAAGATGGCCAAGGGACGCGCTCTGCGTGAGGCCTCGAGCGGAAAAATCCGTGAACTGTTGACCGACGATCAAAAGAAGAAATTCGACCAGATGGAACAGGAAAGACGCGACCGCATGAAACAGAGACAGGGCGGCGGCGAACCTCCGAAATAATATAATCATCAGCATGGGCATTCTGGGCCTAGCTCAGAATGCCCTGCTTGTTAATTCCGGATAAGAGCATCAATAGACTTCGGTCGCTCCTGCCTTCCAGTTTTCTCAATGCCTGCGCAGTAGGCGTCTGGTTTCCCATCCGTCGTGCTCAGCGTCAATTTCTTTCGCGAGCCGGAATAGCTCAAGAACCGCTTCATTATCGGCGCAACTTTGTTCAACCCAAGGTTAAGCGCGATGGATGCCAACACGTCATTGACATTGCAGAAATAGGATTTCCACTCTTCGGTCATCGGCTGGCAATTTGAGGTCGAAACATGAATTTATAGCATGAAAGCCAAAGCGACCTGCAGGAAGTTCTTCAAAACCGAGTCATCCACCAAGCGAGAGCCGCGTTACGCCTTCACAGTCGCTTCCCCGCCCCGTTCTTCCTGCATTTTCGCCAGCAGACGTTCAACAAATTTAGTGTCGAAATTCCCAGCCTTGAAATCCTCGTCGCGCAAGATGCGGCGATGCAACGGGATTGTGGTGTGGATTCCTTCAACAATGAACATTTCCAGGGCCCGCTGCATGCGCATGATGGCTTCCGGCCGGTCTTTGCCGAAGGTGATGAGCTTGGCGATGAGCGAGTCATAATACGGCGGGATCACGCCTTCTGCATACGCCGCTGTGTCGACGCGCACGCCCAGACCGCCCGGAACGTGGAACGTCTTGATCTTACCGGCGGACGGTGTGAACTTTTCCGGGTGCTCGGCATTAATGCGGCATTCAATGGAGTGTCCGCGGCGGCCTTTGCGGTTCACCTTGGGAATGATGTCCTCAAGCTTGGCCTCATAGGCCAGCAGGATCTGCGATTTGACCAAATCAATGCTGGTCACCATCTCCGTGACCGGATGTTCCACCTGAATGCGTGTATTCATCTCAATGAAGTGAAGGCTGCCGTCTTCATCCATTAGGAACTCAACCGTTCCGGCGTTTACGTAACCAATATCGGAAAGACAGCTTTCCAGCTTCTTGCCGATCTGCTCCCGTAGTTCTTCCGTCACGCGCGTGGAAGGCGACTCTTCCAGCAGCTTCTGGTGACGCCGCTGGATGCTGCATTCGCGTTCTCCCAGGCTGATTACGCGTCCATGCACGTCTCCCAGCACCTGGAACTCGATGTGGCGCGGGTGCTCGATGAACTTTTCCATGTACAGATTGCCATTGCCAAACGCCGCAGCAGCCTCAGCCTGGGCGGTGTTGAACATGTGCTCCAACTCATCTTCATTGCGGATGACGCGCATACCGCGTCCTCCTCCGCCGGCGGACGCCTTTACGATCACCGGGTAGCCGATCTGCCGCGTCCACTCGCGGGCTTCGTCAGCGCTGGCAATCACGCCTTCCGATCCTGGCAGAATGGGAACATTTGCCTTCTTCATTGCCTGGCGGGCCTTTTCTTTTTCCCCCATCAGGCGGATCACGTCGGGAGGAGGCCCGATGAATTTGACGTGCGAGCTTTCGCAAACTTCGGCAAAGTTGGCGTTTTCACTCAGTAACCCATATCCGGGATGGATGGCGTCAACGCTGGTAATTTCGGCAGCACTGATGACCGCTGGAATGTTGAGGTAGCTTTCCGAGGAACGCGGCGGGCCGATGCAGATAGCTTCATCGGCAAAGCGAACGTGCAGCGAGTTGCGATCGGCGTCGCTGTAGACGGCCACCGTCTTGATGCCCAGCTCTTTGCATGCGCAAATCACGCGCAATGCAATTTCACCTCGGTTCGCTATCAGTATTTTCTTGAACATTCGTTCTTTCGCTTCGCTCCAAAACGGCGGTGTTTTCCATTCCTTCAAGTCGTCAGTTTACTGGCGCAGTCCAGCCTACGAGACGGTTGCCTGCCAGTGGATACCTGGTTTCGCCCCAACTGAAGGAGAGTTCGACAGGCAACAAAATGCATCTATTTATTTTTTGAGCGGATGGCAAAGAGCGGCTGGCCGTATTCCACCGGCTGGCCGTTGCTTACAAGTCTTTTCACAATCTCGCCTGCCGCGTCGGACTCGATCTCATTCATCAGCTTCATAGCCTCAATGATGCACAGTACCTGGCCTGCCGCCACCATGTCGCCGGGCTTCACAAAAGGAAGAGAACCGGGCGCGGGCGACTCATAAAAAGTCCCGACAATCGGAGATTTCACCATGTGCAGGTTCTCCTCCACCTCTGGAGAAGCCGCTGGAGTCGCAGGAACGGACGCCGCAGGAGCAGCGGCTGGTACGGTAGACGCCGGATGGGAAGGTGCTGGAACAAAATGGGAAATGACCGGCGCCTGCGCATTACCTCCACGCTTGATCTTTACCTTTACATCCCCCCGTTCGAGTTCAAACTCGGCGATGTCTTTTTCTATGAGGAAATCAATAAGCTCTTTTAGCTCTTTATGATTCATGAATGTTTATTGGCTCTCCCTGGAGCTAAAGCATAATCAGGTCCTTGGTGGTAGGGGTCAGGACCTCGTGGCCCGACTCAGTGACCAGGACCATATCTTCGATTCGCACTCCGCCATCATCTGGTATGTAGATGCCTGGTTCGATCGTAATGACCATCCCAGGCGCAAGCTTTTGGGTTTGCCCCTTGGCCAGACGAGGCGACTCATGGACTTCAATTCCCACTCCGTGGCCAGTCGAGTGGGTAAAGTAAGCGTCATATCCAGCTTTTTTCAGCACCTCGCGCCCCGCACGGTCCACTTCACCGGCTTCAACGCCAGGCCGCACAGCTTCAATCGAGGCAAGCTGGGCTTTCCGTACCGACTCGTACATTCGGCGGTGCGCCTTGGAAACTGGCCCAGCATGCACGGTACGGGTCATGTCCGAACAGTATCCGGCGAGTATAACACCGTAATCCAGGATTATGAACCCGCCAGCGGGAATGGTAGACGTTGAAGCCCGGCCATGAGGCAGGGCTGAACGCGCTCCCGCAGCCACAATGGTGTCAAACGACATCTTTTCAGCCCCAGCCCGGCGGGCCTGCAACTCCAGTTCGCCGGCCACCAGGGTCTCCGATACACCCGGACGAATCACCGATAGCGCAGTCTGAAACAGGCTGGCGGCCAGGAGCACGGAGGCGCGTATCTGTTCGATCTCATCGGCATCCTTGGTCATACGCAACTGTTCAATGAATGCTGCTACAGGTGTGAGCTTGATCTTGCCCCGCGCTAATTGACCCAGTTGTTTGTACGCGGCATAGGAAAGATGCTCAGCTTCAAAGCCCAAGATCTTCAGGCCTGCCTTTTGCGCAGCGTTGCAAGATTCCGCAATGGCTGCTTGCCGGGTGATGACTACTTTCGCGCCCCGGACCTCATCATCGGCCTGCTGGGTGTAACGGCCATCAGTATAAAACGTCAGCTTAGCGCCGCGCGCACTCGCACTGAAGAATAGAACACCTGCCGATCCTGTGAACCCGCACAGATACCTGATATTAGGCAAGTGCGTGACCAAAAGGGCTTCAACTCCAACCGTGCGAAGTTCGGCCGCAAGTTTTTTCTGCCGGCGTGCGTAGTTCATCATTCCAGATGACGCTCCACTCAAAATCTATTGTTTGAAGTCTACATCCGATTATGCCCGTCAGAACCGCGGCGCCGGGCATCGCACCATCGTGTGCAAGAGTGGCAATCTGGATACCCAGTGCGGAGCGCAAGTGCTGCCCCAGATGCCTGGCTGGTGCAAAGCGCCTGCCCGAAAAAAGCTCTTCCGGCAATCTCAGAAAATAGAAAAGCCCCCGGAGATAGTCCGGGGGCTTTGAAGTTTCAGTTCTATGTCTGAATGATCTTCGGAGTGATAAAGAAGATCAGTTCGGCTGTGGATGTGTTTACATTGGTATGTTTGAACAGGTTGCCGAGGAGGGGAATGCTGCCCAGCAACGGAACCTGCGCGATGGCCACGCTGTTCTGCGTCTGGATCACGCCGCCGATCACGACCGTACCGCCGTCGCTGACTAGGACCTGTGTCGTTGCCTGTTGCGTGTTCAATGTTGGGTTCAACTGAGAACCGCTCACTCGGCTGAAGTCAGGAACGGTGTTTTCCACGTCCACGTTCAGGAAGATCGTGTTGTCCGCCGTGATCTGCGGCGTAACCGTCAATCTCAGGAACGCATCGATATAAGTCACCGTGGGTGGCCCGCCCAACTGCGCTTGCGTAACAATCGGGATGCGGGTGCCCTGACGGATCACAGCCTGTATGTTGTTCTGCGTTACCACGTGCGGCCGGGACAGGATCTTCAACAGGCCGCGGCTCTCAGCCATGGTGAGGATGAAGTCCAGGCGGAAGCCCAGCGTGGTGTTATTAAACTCAAGACCGCTCGTCGGGCCCGTAGCGCCCAGATTCGAGAACAATGGAATCGTTGTAGCGTCACCCGCTCCTGTGATGAAACTCGGTATCGACGGTAGCGTGATCTTGATCGGGCTGTTGGCAGCCGAACCGCCAACAGCGTTGTTTCCAGAGGCGCCACTGGCACCCAATTGAGTACCGATATCGCGTGCGAACGTCCTAGTGGACGCCACCACGCGAGCTTCGATCTCCACCTCAGGAGTCTTGCGGTCGAGCAACCGGATCAACTGTTCCACCTTGGGCAGTGTGCTGGGGATATCTTCTACGATCACAGCATTGCTGCGTTCGTCTGCCACCACGTCACCACGAATGGAGAGGAACTTCTTGATGATCGTAGCGGCATCCCTGGCATGGCCGTAGCTGAGATAGCGGGTGATGGTCTCTTTGGGTACAGCAAGCGCTTGCGCCTCCTGCTGGGCCCTGCGCGCCTCTGCATCTACCTTCATGGTTTCCAGCGTGGCGATGCGCAAAACATTCCCCTGAAGAGTGCAGGCCAGATTGTTGTTGTCCAGTACGATCGCCAGTGCCTGGTCCCAGGGTACGTCATCAAGAACAATCGTGACCGTGCCACGGACAGATGGATCCAGCACCACGTTCAGACCGCTGATCTCGTGGATGAGGCGAAAGAAGTCCTTCAAATCAAGGTCTTTGAAGTTCATGCCAAACGGCTCACCGGTGTAACGGCCACTCGTGCAGTTGCCGGTGGCAGGCGCTGAGGCAATCACGGTTGAACCGGGTTGCGCTCCCTTCTGTTGTTGCTGCTGCAAGGCCGCGTTGATGGCCGCTGGTTGCTGTGAGGCAAGACTCGCGCTGGTGGCAAATGGCGGCTGGTTGACGCTGGGAATGCTCGTCATTGGACTGGCAAAACGAGACGCTGCCTGTTCGGACCTGGATTGCGCGACCTCGGCTTTCGTATCCTCTTTTTTCTTATCTTCGGTTTTCGCCGAGTCGGTGTTTTCCGGCGCTTTCAGAGAATATGTAGGCGACACGATGACTAAGCTCGGCGCCGGAACTGCGCTGGCCGTATTGTTTTCAGTAATCTTGGTTTCAACCCGCACCGGGAGCGAAGCTGGTTGTTGGACCGCGGGCGGCGTTACGGAAGCTGCTGCCGGCACTGCTACTGTGGCAATTGCTTCGGTCGCAGCGGTCCTGGGCGTTGTTGGAACGCTGTTCGAGCTGCCTTTCAGTCTGACCACCAGTTTATTACCGTTGGGTATAACTTCAAAATCGCCCATGGCGGCCATATCTACGACGACGCGCGTTGCTGGCGGCGCCGACTGATATCGAGCAGCCCTGACGGCCTTTACATCATTGCTGTTCACCTGGATGTCGCGTGGGCGGCCCTGGAGCACAGAATTCGGAATATCCACCACAACGCGGTCCGGTTGGGTGAGCTTCATGGTCTTCGCTGTCATGGGGCCGCTGCCGCTGATCTCGATATTCAGAACGTCCTTGGCGCGCGCGATGGAAATATTGCTGATCCGGCTGACGGGGCCACTCGTCCGGACAGCGGGCGTAGAAATTTCTTTGACGGGCGCAACGCGGGCCGCATCGCCAGTCACACGTACTTCCAGTCCGCCTTCGATCTCGTTGACGTTCACCTTGGCGCCAGGCGCAAGGTTCACTTCCAGGCGTGCCACCTCGGCGCCGCTTGTCGAGCGATATCCGACAACACGGTAAGACCGCACTCCTGGAGCGGAGACCGCATGGACCTCCGCGTCATGAGTCGCAATCGAAACTCCTGCCAGGTCAACCAGCATCAAGTTGTCGGTTGGACGATACTCGGTATGAGTAAATGCCCCATTCGCAAGCACGGTAATAACAGCGGCGCTGTCCTGGTTCTTCACCACAACGCTTCCCAGTTGCGAAACGGTAGCTGTTGCCATCGTGCTCATTACCATGGCCAACAGAGCGGTTCCTAGCAGTTGCTTTAGCCTCATCTCATTGTCTCCCCATGCGGCGGTCAATGGCTCCGCCGGACGTGCACGGCGTTGCTGGGCGCCTCAAATAACATTTTTAGCCGTTTATAAACTTGCCCATTCGTTTCTGAACGACTTATTACTTTCCCTGGGCTGGGCCTTCGTCATCCAGCCTTAGCCCGTTTGCATCCTTGCCCCACTTATGGTGTCGGGGCTAATTTCTTCACTACCTCACGCGCGGTCTCGCGCCCTAAAGCGTCCTTCACAAATTCGCGAAAGACGATCGAGTCGCTGGTGATCTTTTCCACACCGCCGTTGAATACCTGATCGTTTTCTCGCAAGAAGTAAGTCCTATGCGAGCTGTTAGACACCACGGCCAACATCTTGCCACTAACGTCTTTCACCGTGCCCTGCAAAATCAGTTCGGGAATAGCGAGGCAGCGCTTGCCACTCGTACAAGTGGGCGCCGGCGCGACGTTACCCAAATTGCGAATCGGGCTTATAAAGGGGTCCCTGCGTCCGTGGGCGCCTAAAGCCCTGGTGCCGGCAGGCTTGGGCTTTTCCCCTGTTTTGGGCGGCCCCAATTCTTTCACCTTGGGAGCCGTGCTTGTTGTAGAAGGAGTAGTGCCAGCAGTCTTCGTCGTAGTGGCTTTTGCTCCTCCTTTGACAGGCGGCTTCGTTTGCACCGCAGGCACGGCTGCATTGGTCTTGGTGGCAGTCTTCTTTTGCCCTGCGGGTGTTTTTTGCACTGGCGTTTCCACCGGTCCGGTCTTAGTGGCCTTGATTGTGGATGGCGCTGTCTTGGTCTTGTCTGCCTTCTCCGGCAAACTGCCACTCTTCACGGTTGCCTTGGGTGCTGGAGTGGACGAAACGCTTGGACCTGTCGCTCCGGTCTTGGATGTCGACTTTTGACCGTTTGCCGTCGCCGGGGTGATGGTGCCTGTTTTAGTACCCGTTGGTTGGCCCCCCGTCTTAGTAGCGGGTTGGCCCGTGCTGGCTGGAGTCTTGGTCCCTGCCGGCGCTTTGCCGCTCGATTTGGCGGCGCCAGCCGGAGCCGGAGTAGGCGTCGGACTCGGGGTAGGCGTTGCCCCACCCTTTTTCTGATTGGTGGTGCCAGCATTCTGCGCCGTGGCCATTGTCGCCATGGCAGTTGCAAGCGCAAGAATTTGAATCAGCTTCATCTCAGTTCCCTTTGGTCCAAGCTTCAGACAAAATCTTTCTCGTTACTTCGGTGGCCCTGATGCTGGGCCTGCCGGAGCCGGCGGTACCGGGTCATGGCTGAAAAAAGTTGTTGCCGTGCAGCTGGCAACCACGGATTCACCCGGCGCATACGGGTAGGTACCTTTCACCTTGGCCGCGCTGGTGGTCTTGGTGTTGGTCATCTGCAGGTTGCCGATATTGACGATCCTCTCCAGTTCAGCCACGCGCTGGAAGAAATTCAGGACCGAGTAATACGACCCGTCAATGTCGATCGCAAATGGGACCTCGCTGTAAAACTCATGGTTCCCCACCGGCATAGAGGTGTATCTGCGGATCTCAATGCCGGAGGTAGACGCCGTGTCATGCAGCAGCTTGATGAACTGGTCCGCATCCTTGTCGTCAGGAACAATCTTCTTCTGGATTTCCAGTTGCTGCTGCAAGATGGCCATTTTGCGGTTTTCTTCGGCGAGCCTCGGCTCAAACTCTTTCAGCCTATCGTTGTCCGCCTTCTTCTCGGCGATCTTAGTCTTCAACTCCTGATTGGACTGATACACCGGGTTGAAGTACATGTAGTAGTAGCCTGCGCCCACAATCCCGACGACAAGAAGTAGAATTCCCGCCCTCGCTGCTATCGACATTTCACCAAATTTAGCCATAAACAAACCGTCCCAACGAAAGACTTTCTTACGATTGCTTTTGCACCTTGCCTGTATAGGCCTTTTCGCAGATCAGCTCAAATTTAAAGGCCTGCACTTCCTTTAGCGAGGCATCCTGCGTCGTTTCTTTGATCTCGACCGACTTGAACGCGCCAGTCTTCCTGAGATTGGCCATCAGGTCTGCCACGGAATTCGGACTCAGCGCTGTGCCGGTGAAGTTCAGATTCTTGCCATCATCAGTCATCGTCTCCAGCCAAACGGCCTCGGTTTTGTTGATGGTGTCAGCCACCAGATTCAGAATGTCCATCGGCCCTGACTGCTGCGCCTTCAGTTCATCGATGACCCTGACCCGCCGTTCATACACGTCGGTCTTTCTTTTGCTGGCGTCATACTTTGCTTTGACTTCGGCAAGCCTCTGGTTTTCCAGGATGGCCTTTTGCATGTCTTTTTCCAACCCGACATGCTCGCGGTTCACCCACAGATTGGCCATAAAGATCCCTACCGCGAGCGCGCCGAAGACGACCACGCCCATGATCACAGTACCGGACCCTTCACCGCCCCCTGAGACGGCAGCGGCACGCTTCCCGCGCGTTTTTCTTGGTATTCCAAGCAGGTTGATGCGAATCATAGGTCTTCAAAGCTCCTAAGGGCCAAACCCACCGCAACCGCGAGCTGTCCCGGGTTTTGTTCAAGGATCTCGTTTTCCATGGAGTCCGTCGGCGGCATGATGCGCTGGAACGGATTCAGCACTTCCACCGGCAACGAAAACTCCTGCCGCAACGCTTCGACAAGTCCCGGCACCTTGGAAGATCCGCCGGCAATGTAGATGCGTTCAATATGTTCGCCTGACGCCGTGGCACGGAAAAAATCAAACGTCTTCTGGATTTCCAGAACAATGATTTCCGTGACCTGCTGCAGGATCGGCAGCTTGGCGTCTTCACTGACTGTGCCCACTTTCCGGCCCAGCTTGAGGGCTTCGGCGTCGTCGAAGCTCAAATCCAGCTCTTTTTGCAGCGAATCCGTGTACTGATTTCCGCCCACGCTGACATCGCGCGTGAACAGAGGTGTTGTGCCTTTCACGATGTTAATGTTCATTACGCTGGCGCCAAGGTTTAAGAGCGCTACCGTGGAATCGTGAGAGGGCTGATAGTTATATTCGTAGCAGTTCTGCAATGCGAAAGCGTCAATATCCACGACCGCGGGCGACTTCCCCGCCAGGGACAGAACATTGGTGTAGTTCAGGATCTTGTCCTTCTTGACCGCCACCAACAGCACGTCCATCTGCGGGCCCGTGTCATGGGGGTTCAGGATTTCAAAATCCAGGTTCACATCCGAAATGTCGAAGGGGATGTGCTGCGCGGCCTCCGTGGTGATGCCTTCGGCCAGGTCCGCTTCCGTCATGGGCTGGACTTTGATCGGTTTCACGATCACCGAATGGCCGCTGACGGAGGTCGCCACGCTCTTGGTTTTAATGCTGTGTTCCGCAAAGATTTTGCTGATAGCGCTGGATACGCTGCCCGAATCTACAATCATCGAGTCAACCACAATGTCGCTGGCCAGCGGTTCCACGCCCAGATGGGAGACGATAATTTCGCCTTTCGAACGCTTCAGCTCAATCGCTTTGATGCAACTGGACCCAATGTCCAATCCAACAATCGATTTTCCCGAACCTAATCCAAACATACCGTCCACCTTGTCTTTGTGTTTCCTGAATCCGGTCTTGCTCGTTCCTTGCTAACGTGCTGAAGCCGCCTTGGCCGCTTTCGGCTTTTTCTTGGCTCCGCTCATGTTGATTGTGCTTTTCTGTTCCATCCACTGGTCCAGAATGGTCTTCTTGAATTTCCAGCGGTTCCCGAGCTTGAAGGCAGGGATTTTTTCTTCCGTCACATACTTGTACAGCGTGTCGGGACTGACTCCCAGATACTGCGAAGCCTGCCGTATGTTCATTACCTCACGCGAATCTGCTGCCATAAAATGTAGCCTTCCCACAGTGGGTTGTTGGCCTCACCAAAAAGGCCTGTGGAGAAAAATCCTTTTGTCTTCTCGGGGGGAAAACTTCAGGTCGATGCGAGTTATATCCGGGTTAATACAGGTAGGTCAATAGGTAATTTCCGGTTTCTACCTATATTTGGGGGGTATCTTTGGTATTAGTACCATGTTTATCTGCAGGCGACATCAAAATCCTGCACTTGCCAGGACCGTGCACCACAACCGATTGTGGTGTTGATGCACACGGTTCGCTAATTTGCCGTTGATGTTACTAAGGCACTAGGACTAATCTCCGAGCTTTGTACCTAAAGTAACTTTAATCATCGGAAAGCACAGGAAAACTCCGGAGAAGATGGGTGCCGATGTACTTTTTCGTCGGGTTGTTTCGGCTTGCAGAATCGAGAGTCAGCATGCTGATTTCGAATCTTCAAACCAGTTACCTTCTGCACGTAAAGTCATGTAACGGAAGCAAGTTGCGTGGGGCTATTCGGCAGCCCCACCAAGGAAAAGCCTCAACGACGATCAAGCCAGGTCGAACAACAAGACCTCGCTTCCGTCTGAACCGCCTACGATCTGGACCCCCGGCTCACCTGAAATCGCAGCTCCGTCTCCAGCCTTGAGTTCCTTCCCGTTGACCGATACCGCACCGCGCGCCACCTGCACCCAGGCATGCCGCCCATCGGCCAGTTTATGATCCACTGTATCGGTTTTATCGAGTGCCGCGACGTAGAACTGGGCATGCTGATACAACTTCACCGCGTTGCTGCCATTGCCGCCACTGGGTGAAGCCACCAGCCTCAGTTTACCTTTCTTTTCCTCCGCCGGAATGGCCTTCTGCTCGTAATTCGGCTTAATGCCTTCCCGCTCCGGCAGAATCCATATCTGGTAAAGATGAACCGGCTCCGTCTTTGAAGGATTGAATTCGCTATGGCGAATTCCCGTCCCCGCACTCATCTTCTGCACGTCGCCCGGACGGATCACCGAACCGGTGCCCATGCTGTCCTTATGCTCAAGCGAACCTTCCAGCACATAGGTGATGATTTCCATGTCTTTGTGCGGATGCGTGGGGAAGCCGTGACCACCTTTGACACGGTCCTCATTCATGACTCGCAAGCTGCGGAACCCCATGAAGCGCGGGTCATAGTAATCACTGAATGAAAATGTGTAGTGCGTATCCAGCCAGCCATGGTTGGCATGGCCGCGTTCGTTAGCCCGTCGGATCTGGATCATTTGCTCACTCCAGTTCTGCCGGCGCTTCAAGTGTTTCGTTTCGTCCGGCTCGCTAGAGTTAGATGCTTTGATATCAAAATAGTTTCAAAAGCCGGCAGGACCCTACTTGGGCGTCGTTTCTTCTTTCTTTTCTTCTTTCTTTTCCTCTTTCCAGATCAGCAGCGGCAGGACGCTGTTGTAATCATCGGTCCAGAGGCGCAACCCAGGCATCGAAGGCATCGCGCTAGCCACACTACTCAGCTCCGTCCGCGACGCGAACTCCTTATCAGCTGTCACCAAGACCCAGTCCGCATTGTCTTCTCCAATATCATCGTTTTCTTCAGAACTAATAAAAACGGCGGAAAGACCGGAGTTTGCGGCTTGTTGCTCTACCACCGGAACCAGATTCAAATACTTGTTGGAGACATGAAAAGCGATGATCCCGCCGGGCTGCATGTGCCTTCGGTACATCTCAAGGGCCTGGCTGGTGACCAGATGGACAGGAATGGCATCACCGGAAAACGCGTCGATCACCAGAACATCGTAATGCTGAGGCGCCTCACCGGCCAGCGACAAGCGCGCATCGCCGGGAACAATTTCGATACTCGCAGCCGATTCGCGCAGATATGTAAACACATTGCGGGCAATCGGCACGACCAACGGGTTGATGTCGTAAAAGCGGAAGACATCGCCTTTGCGCCCGTAAGCAGCGAGCGTTCCCGCGCCCAGCCCAATCATTCCCACGCGCCGAGGCCGCGTGCCACAACATAGGTCCAGGGCGAGTCCAACACCGGAATCGTGCGCGTAGTAACTCGTCGGAGTGGTCCGGAGTTCGTCGGTGAGGATTTGTGTGCCGTGTTGAATCGTGCCGTGGGTCAGAGTCCGGGTCTTCACGCCGGACGATATATCCACTTCCTCGGTAACGCGCAGGGTCCCGTAAAAATTGCGCACTTGCGTGATCGCGTCTTTTCGATCGTTGCGCATTTGGAGGAATACCACCACTACCATTCCCACCGATACGCCCGTCCAAAACACGCGCCATCCCAAACCCTGTCTCCAGGTCACGGCCAGCAACAGAATCGCAGTGAACACCAGACCGTAGCCCAGTTCATAGTTGCCGGAAAGAGCCATGGGCGCGACGATGCCGACAAAAATGGACCCCAGCGCTCCGCCGGCCGCAATCATCAAATAGAAAGATGTTGCATGGGCAGGCACCGGCCGCAGCCGATGTAACTCTGCGTGACAGAACAAACAGGTGATGAACAAGGTCGCGCAGTAAAAAGGAATGGTGATTTTCAGAGGAAGGTCCATTGTGGTATCGGCCAGCATGAAGCCGACGCCACCCAGAGAAACCGCCGTCAAACCCAGCAGACAGAGGCGCGCGACCGACACGTGCAGGAAGGGAATCTGAATCCGGAGAAAACCCGGCAGCCATGCACCCCGGCTGAAAGCGATCACAAAGCTGAGCAGATAAATGGTAAGTGGGACAATCCACAGCAGAGGTATGGCCGCAATGTTCTGGCTAAGGTGGTTGGTGGTAGCACAAAGCAGCGTTGATCCACCCGCCGCCAGCAGCAGCCAGAGCAGGCGGTCAATGCCGGCAGGGTGCGGCCCTTCTATCTCGCCCCTGGTCCCAACGTTCACTGGTCCCCTAATTTCCCGCTTGTTGCTCAACTTCAACCACGCAATGCCAGCACATGCGGCTGCAAATGCGACAAACCCGACCAGCCAGGTCACACTCTGTTCCCGCAAGCTGAGACGGGGCTCCACCAGCCAGGGATAGATGACGAGAGCCAGCAGGGACCCAAAGTTGGAAAGCGCAAACAATCGATAGGGCGGCACCATGCTCTTCTTCGCCGTACCGCCAGGAGAGGCGTCCGGCGATCTGTCGAAACCAGCCGCGTACCAGGCCTGCAGCAACGGGTTGGTGGCGGAGAGTACGACGAAAGGCAGCCCGATGAGAGCCGTCAAAAACAAGAATACGCTAAGGATGGGGTGGGCCGTGGAGGCATGCAGATCAGGACGAAGATTGAATCCGGCTTGGACCAGACAGGCCATTAACAAAACTGTGTACACGATAGATTGCGCACGCGGGCGCAAGCGCGTGGCCAGCCAGTGTGCGCACAAATATCCCAGCAACAGTGCGACTTGAAAGAAAACCAGGCAGGTAGTCCACACCGCGGCCGAGCCACCCAGAAGCGGCAGCAGCCGTTTGGCAGCCATCGGCTCGACCAGAAAAAGCAAGAAACTGCCTAGAAAAATAGCGATCGCATACAACACGGTGAGAGGAGACATGGGCGAACCAAGATACCATGGGATGAAAATTCCCGGCCAGAAACAAGTACAGCGGTGTTGACTTGGTAAGGTTCTGAGAATTCGTCGGTGATGGCGAATCAGTGAAAGAATACAGGCTCGGTCTCCTGAGAGTTCGCAAGAGCACAAAGAGATTTGCCGTCCGATTCAGAGATTATTTTGATGCCAACCAGGCTAAATCTCGTGGTGATCCGTGTCGCGGACCTCGAACGCTCGGCGGCTTTTTATCGCTCGATGCAAGTGTCCCTGGTCAAGGAACGCCATGGTGCGGGCTCGGATCATTATTCAGCAGACCTCGGTGGAGTAGTTGTGGAACTCTATCTCCGCCGCTCCGAATCGGAAGCTACAACGCAAACGCGACTGGGATTTTTTGTAGAGAAACTGGATGATGTTCTATCGGCGTGTCAAGCATCCGGTGGGCAACTGATCGCAGCCGCCAAAGACTCGCCATGGGGACGTAGGGCCATTGTTAAAGATCCGGATGGACACACCATCGAACTTGTAGAGAACCCCAAGCATCCGGCCGACTGAAGGGTGAGCAGCAAATGGATCTCCGAAACCCTATTCTCCCTTGCCAAGCTTACGGCAAAGATCGCCGAGGCGTTCCTGCTCCTCAGGTTTAAGGCGGGCCATAACTTCCGTGATGCGGCGGGCATGCTCGGGAAAAATCCGGGCTATCAGCTTGGAGCCAGCGGGAGTGATGCTCGCCAGGATAAAGCGTTTGTCCTTACCCTGCTGTTTTCTCTTCACTAAGCCACGTTTTTGCAGGTTGTCCACCACCAGCGTAAGGTTGCCGCTGCTGGTCAGGATGCGCCGAGCAAGGTCTCCGAGAAATAGAGGGCCCAGATGATACAACGCCTCCAGCACGGCAAACTGGCTAAGAGTGAGGCCTTCTTCTTCCAGTCCGACTCTGGCGTATGCGAAAGCTGCGCCAGCGGCGCGCTCTAACTTCACGTAAGCGCTCAGCGCGCGCTCCTGTGCAGGTGTGCCTTTGAATCTCTTGATCATGTGTATGGGTGTTAGCCGGGGTCGCGCACAAAATCGATGGAGGGAGTTTAATGCCAAGGGCAAGGCAAACGCAACGCGCCCGAATATTTTGAGGGACCGAAGCCCCGGCTTCGGTCCCTCAATCGATAACGTTCTCGGCGATAAGCGGTCTTATTGAATGTCAAACTGCTCGGGGTGCAGCAAAGCGTCTGACTTCACCAGCACGGTGCGTTTGACAAGTTCTTCCATCTCCTGGAGCCACCGGCCATTGTTCCCTTTCAATGCCTTGGCTACTTCAGGGTTCACGCGGACCATTACGTCGCGCTCAAAGTGCCGGGCCATCTTGCGCATCTCCACGTAGATCTCGTTGCACACGGTGGTGACCGATTTGATCATTCCGGTGGCCGCGCATGTGGGGCAGGGCTGTCCTAACGTGCGTTCCAGCGATTGTTTCACGCGCTTGCGTGTGATCGCCACCAGGCCAAAGTCATTGAACTGGAGCACCTTGGAAGGCGCGCGGTCGGCTTTGAGCGCTTCTTCCAGTGCCTGCATGACTTTTTGCCGGTTCCGGCGCTCGTCCATGTCAATGAAGTCAATCACGATAATGCCGCCCAGATCGCGCAGGCGTATCTGCCGGACGATCTCCTTGATAGCATCAATATTGGTCTTGACGATGGTGTCTTCAAGCCGTGCCGTCTTGCCCACGTACTTGCCTGTGTTGATGTCGATGGCCACCAGCGCTTCCGTCTGATTGATCACGATGTAACCGCCGCTCCGCAGCCAGACCTTTGACTTGAGCGCCTTGTTGATTTCATCGGTGATGTTGAACTGCTCAAACAGCGGCGTGTCCTTGCTGTATAGCTTGACGCGCTTGACCAGCGAAGGCTGAAAGCGGCTGACGAAGCGCAGAATACGCTCGTATTCCTGTTCCGTATCGGCCCAGATGGCGGAAAAATTGGTGCTGACCTGGTCACGCAGAATACGCTCGACCAGATTCAGATCGTGATAAATCAGCGCCGGCGCTTTGGATGTTTCCGCCCGGCCGCGAATCTCATTCCACAAATTGACCAGGAAACGGATGTCGGCGCGCAGATCCTGTTCTTCAGCTCCTGCGGCAGCCGTACGAACGATAAAGCCGCCCGGCGCTTCACCGCGTTCGCTCATAGCGATCCGTTTCAGCCGGTGGCGTTCCTCTTCCGTGGCGATCTTCCGCGATACGCCGGTGTGATGCACCGTCGGCATGTAAACCACGTATCTGCCCGGCAGCGCGATGTGGCTGGTAATGCGCGCGCCTTTCTTGGCAATGGGCTCCTTGGCGATCTGCACCAGGATTTCCTGACCTTCTTTGAGCAGATCACTGATGACCGGCATCTGCCGTTGCGTGTGCTGGCGTGGGCGCCCGCGCATTCTGCGCGCCGGGCCACGACGTCCTCCACGACGGTCCTGTGGTCTGCGATCCGTGCGCTGCTGGTAACCCGCGGTGCCGGGAGCTCTCTGTTCCGCGCTTGCTCCCTCCAAGTCTTCCGGATCGTGGGCACCTTCTTCGCCTTCTTCGCCCGCGTCCAGGTCCTCTTCCTCCAGTCCGAAGATTTCTCCGGACTCGTCCAGTTCATCCTGTGCTTCCAGCCCTTCCGCTTCGTATTGACCGGTCGCCTGCTCATTGACGTGGGCATCGCGAACCGCTTCCGTCAGCTCGCGTCCCATGGGGACCATCTGGTCTCCAGACGGGCCGAGTACTTCTTCTTCCAGTTCGTCAAAGTCAGCCAGGTCATGATCTTCTTCGAATCCGGGGATATCGCTCTCTTCATCTTCAATCTCTTCTTCTTCCATCACGCCTGCCCCGGAGGCGACCCAGGGCTGCTTTTCCTGACCGGAAACCTCATCGACTGATGCAGAAGGCGCAGCGGATTCCACTTCCTGCTCGGAATCTGCCATCTCCTCAATCTGCTCTTCCACGTCGTCGATGCGCCCAGCTACTTCACCGCTGGGTTCAGCTACGCTTCCGCCAAAGACGCTGGCGACATTCATGCTTTCAAACCTGCGCGCTTCCTCCGCAGGCGGAGCCGGTAGAGTCTCTTCAACAGAAGAAACTACGGGAACAGCAACAGCATGATGATCCGCAGGAGCGGGCGCTTCTTCCGTTTCAATCCGCCTCTCCATCGGCTTCTCGATCTGGCGCGGAATTGGACCCGTCGATTCAACATCCTGTAGGAAACCACGTTCCTGGTATTCCGCTTCTACTGGCCCCACTGCTGCCGCTGCCGGAACTGTATGGCTCTGCTGCCCGTACTTGGCCAGCGACTCGCCCGGAAGGACCATGGAACCAGAAGTGAACTGCGAAGGCTCAATCGAATATTCAGTGGATGGTCTGGGCCGGGGCATAGATGGAGCCCGGCTTGGCGTCTGAGTTGCGACAGGCGACGAAGCTGAGTGAGGTTGATATTTGGAAATCGACTCACCCGGAAGCAAAATAGGTTCTGGCCTTGCGGGCTCATGCCTGGGAGCTGATTCGGACCTGAATGTTGGTTCAGCTTTAAAAGTGGATTCAGGACGATGTTGTTCCGACCGCGCTTCCGGACGACCTTCAGGCCGGTCTTCCGGAGCAGCCTCAGCGGGCCGTTCGCGCTCGCCGCGATCATTTGGTCCGCGATCGGGAAATCGATCACGTCCCCGGCCCCGGCGGCGTCGACCGCGCCACTTGCGCGCTCCCTCACGTTCCTGCTCCTGTCCACCGGCATTTTCCCCAGTGGCGGCTTCCGGCGTGTCTTCATCCGATGCGCCCGCTCCCGGTGCGGCTTCCACCGAGGGGATAATCTCACCGGCTTCGATCGGCTTCCGTAGCTCGTCCGTCTCTGCTGACGGGAAAACTTCAACCCGGCTGCGGGCTACGACCTGCTCCAGACCATCGGCGTCTTCATCTTCCTCCAGCAGGAAATCGGTGACATAGAGAAACGCATCGCGTTCCAGTCCGACATTCACAAATGCGGACTGCATTCCCGGCAGCACGCGTGTCACCCGGCCTTTATAGATGGAACCCGCCAGGGTGTATTCGTTTTCACGTTCGTAATAAATCTCTGCAAGCTGGTCTTCTTCGACGACCGCGACTTTCGTTTCATGCGGCGTGGAAGAGACAAATAGTTCTTTCGACATGGATTCTCTCCGCTTTCAAATCGGCGCAGAGAAGGAGCACTTGCCAGGAGCAGGATTCGGAGAGTGTCAGGATACCGGCGTGTGGACCACGCTGGTGGACTGGCTTTGAGTGCTGGGAGATTCAAGTTTGATCTTATGCAGGAAACACACGAAAGCACCCGGAGGGATATTCCTCCGGGGAACCTTTGCGCACTGCGTATGACTTGTTTGAAAAATCTTGGCACCTATGCATTCCGGGGTTGTGGCCACTCTGCAATCCGCGGGGCCGTTACCCGCCCGGTCATGCTCTCTAAATTCTCTCCGGCTCGCTCCCTTGCGACCGGTCGCCCTCTTTTTAACGTAAGGGCGTAACGTCAAATTTTGTTCCTCGCGCCACTTGGCGCTGTTGAATTCCCTGTTTTAATTCACGAAGCGGCGCATGCGAATATTCATAACAACCCCCAGCGCCAGAAACATGAATAACAATGACGAGCCCCCATAGCTCATCAACGGTAAAGGAATTCCGGTGACGGGCATATACCCAACCACCATTCCCGCGTTGACCAGGATGTGGAACAGCAAAACCGCTACCACGCCCATCACCACAAAACCGCCCGCACTGTCCGGTGCGGTCTGGGCGTTGTGGATCAAACGCATCAACACCATGAAGTATAGCAGCAGTAGGGCCACAGCGCCCACAAAGCCGTGTTCCTCCGCCCATGCGGCATAAATAAAGTCCGTATGGGGTTCGGGAAGGAACGACCCCTGGGTCTGGGTCCCCTGCCGAATTCCCTTGCCCATCAGGCCGCCTGAACCCACGGCAATCTTGGATTGCTGAAGTTGATACCCCGACTTCTGTGAATCCGCCTCAGGGTGCAGAAAACTGGTGAGACGGTCTTTTTGATAAGGTTTGAGAACTTTTACCCAGACAGTCGGCGCGAGCACTCCGGCCAGGACAAGGATCACCAGAGCATGGCGGACCTGGATGCCGCCCAGAAATAATCCCATCACGGCCACCGGCACATACGTTAAAGCTGTTCCCAAATCAGGCTGTTTCAACACCAGAAGCAGCGGTACGACCGCAATCAAGCCGGCCTTAACCACATCCGATAACGAAGCAGTATGGTCATTTTCGTCACTGAAGTACTTGGCCAGGGCGATGATGAGCGCGAGCTTTACCCATTCTGAAGGTTGAAAATGCTGCCCGTGGGGAAGCATGATCCAGCGCCGCGCCCCTAGATGTTTCGTACCGAAGAAAGTCACCGCCAGCAAACAAATGATGGAAGCGATATAGAACCAGTGCGCGTTTTCCAGCAAAATCTGGTAATTGATCATGCTGACCATAAACATCAGCAACAGCCCGCCCAGGATCCAGTAGATCTGCTTGATGTAGAGCGGCGTGCCGGTTGTTGTCGCGAACTTTGTTCCGTAGGTGCTGCTGTAGATCTCAAGAATACCCAGGGAACAGATAAGCAGCACAAAGGTCAGCAGCAACCAGTCAAAATCGCGGAAGGAAATCAGACGCCGCATCAGTCCGCTCCACCCGCGCCAAGAGCAACAGCTCGCACTGTTTTACTGCGTGCAGCCTTGCTGGAACCTATCTTTACCAGAATGGTTCCGGCCTGTAGATGGCCAGGACCTTCCGTGCTTTCGTGATTATGTTCTTCCCCAAGATCCGGTGTATTCCAGATGCCGGCCATCGGGACTGATCCGGGATCGACTTTGTCACTAAAGAGCGTCGGATTTTTACGGATCCGCCGTTGCTTGTCGACGTACGCCTTGATTACGTCCGCGGCCATGTGCGCGGCCAACTTGCCATGCTCGCCGCCTTCAAAGAGAACAGAAACCACAATCTCAGGGTTACGTCGCGGGCTCACGCCGACAAACCAGCTGTTGTCTTTGAACTGATTTCCTGAACCACTCTTGCTTTTGCGAAACTGATTACTCACTACCTGTGCGCTTCCTGTTTTGCCGCCAAAATCAACGCCTTGTAGATGGGAGGCGGCGGCCGTCCCTCCCGGGTTCACCACTCCAGCCATCGCATCCGTGATGGTGATCCAGTCTTGCGGATGGATCGGAATATGCACCACATCGGACTTGGCAGCAATTTCTTTATATTGTGACGGCAGTTGATCAGGATTCACAACGTGCGGACGGTAGAAGGTGCCGCCCATAGTGATCCCTCCGATCGTGCGCGCCAGTTGGACCGGACTCACTGTAACCGCACCCTGCCCAATGCCTACCGAAATGACCTCACCGGCGTACCACTTCTGGTGAAAGGTCTTCATCTTCCACTCCTCTGACGGCATGATACCGGTGACTTCATTGGGCAGATCGATTCCGGTTTTCTTGCCAATCCCCATCTGCGACGCCCATTTGGCAATCTTCTCAATTCCCAGCCGCTCCGCCAGCGTGTAGAAAAAAACATCGCAGGACTGGGTGATGCCCTTGCTGATGCCTGTGATTCCGTGCGGCGCCTGATGTACCGGACGCACCCAGCAGTTGAAAAACCTGCCGTAGAAAACTGCCCCGCCTCCGCAATTCACCGTGAGGGTTTGCGCGACCCCTTCCTCCAGGCCAGCAACGGACATGATGATCTTGAACGTAGACCCCGGAGCCAGCTGTGCCTGAATCGCCTTGTTCAGCAAGGGATGGTCTGGATCATTGACCAGTTGGTTCCACTCGTCGCGAGAGATGTGCACGGCAAAATCGTTAGGATCGAAGGTAGGCCGGCTTACCATGGCCAGAATCTCACCGTTGCGCGGATCCATCGCTACAATCGCGCCATTCTTGCCTTCCATGGCCTGCTCGGCCGCTTTCTGCACGTCGAGGTCAATCGTCAAGCGCAGCTTTTGTCCCGGTACCGCAGGGATGTTGGCGTCTTTGGGCCGTCCGACTTCTTTGCCCTTGCTGTCGACCAGCACGCGGCGTGAGCCGTCCTGTCCCTTCAGCAGATCGTTGTATTGCGCTTCCACTCCGGCTTTGCCCACAATGTCACCGCGCTGGTACGTTTCAAATTTAGGCGAGCTAAGTTCTTCTTCACTCACCTCGCCCACGTAGCCGATCAGGTGCGCCATGAAGCCGTCTTTGGGATACAACCGGCGATGGATCATCAAGGTTTCAAGTTCGGGAAAATCATCGCGGTGTGATTCGATGAACGCACGTTCGTCCGGAGTGATGTCGTCTTTAATAATGATTGGCTCGAAGGCCGGCTTGTGTGCGAGTTGGTAGCGGCGGATTTTGTCCAGCACGTCCGAGGCAGGAATATGCAGGCCATCCGCGATCTTCTGCGCGTCGGCGTTAAGGTCGCGCACCTGGTCGCGCAGCAGTAGCGCTGAGAACGACGGATAGTTGTCAACGATAAGCTGGCCTTCGCGGTCTAGCAGCTTGCCCCGCGGCGCCAAAATGGGGACCTGACGAATCCGATTCTGTTCTGCGAGTGAAAGGTACTCATCGCTTCTGCGGATTTGCAGGCTCCACAATCCATAGGCGAGCACGACAAACACGACCACAATGACGTACTGGACAACTGTGAATTTAACCTGCGTGATTTTTTCGTCGCGACCGGGCATGCTCGTTACGATCTGTTGCTGGGCAACAGAAACGGGGTCTGAATTTCCTTTAGTGGGAACCCTATCTAGAGTACCGCATTTGCGCCTGCAAATGCGTAATGCAAAAACCTGAAAATAGTTACTGAAGGACTGAGCCTGTCTGTTGAGCAGCAACAGGAGCCGGAAGTGTTATTGAACTTATCTTTGTTTGAGTTTGTCCATAACGGCAAACAGGGCTACCGACAGCAGGGCGTTGCAGAGGGCTGACAGCAATGTAAAACCCCAGTTCCAATGTTCGCTACCGCCCACCAGCTCAAGCTTGATGGCCAGGTAGATGAGCCGGTGGACGAAATAGAACCCAAAGGTCATCAGAAAGCGCGATCCTGGGTTGTCTACGTCCAGCTTAACGCCCAAAGATGACGCCAGATACCCGATGATGGTCTTGGCAATCCCAAAAAGGCCGATCGGCTGGCCTGTCCAGGCGTCTTGCAACGTGCCGATAAGCGCTCCGGTAATCATGCCGGGAATAGGCCGTCGGCGAGATACGGCAAAGAAGATCGTCACCAGCAACGGCAGGTCCAGCACCTTGAGGAACTGAAGCCGGAAGAACACCTGGATAAAGATCGCCAGCAGAGGAATCCCAATGGAAACGAACCAGCTAAACCGATGTACCTCAATCTCTTCCCGTGATGTCAGTGAAACGGTTGAGTTCATCGTGGGCGATTCTCGGGATTGTCAGGTTTCTTGGTCTCGGGCGTGGCCTTGGGCGTCGCGTCCGGAGGATTCGCCTGTACTTTGGACTTTTTTGGTAGAGTTCCCTCAGGTTTTGGTGTTGAGGAGGGCGGGGTGTCTCCTGCTCCCGTTGTATTCAGGTTCCCAGTGCCCGCATCCTTCGGTACTACTCCGGGGACGGCGAGCTTCTTCTTTCCTGTCCCTGCCGGAGTATCCCCTACCTTCGCGTTGGACGCAGGGTCAGATTTCTTCGGTACGCTGGGAAGGCGCTGGGCCATGATGTCCGCTGCTCGCGTCGGAGTCGGCCCGCTGGAAACCGCCGGAGTCTCCTCGGCCGCTTTGATTACGACCAGGACTTCTTCCAGCCGGTTCAGGTCGGCTGCGGTCTTGAGTTTGATGGCAAGAAAGGGATCATTGTCGCGGTCCGGAGCTACGCTACTGACCGTTCCGACCGGCATCCCTTTGGGATAGATCCGGTCTCCGCCGGTAGCGACAACCAGGTCCCCAATGTCAATTTTCTCGTCAGACATGATGCCGGTGACCTGTACTTCTCCCATGCCCACACCCTTCAGGACCCCTTGCAACCTCGAGTTCTGCAGGATCACTCCGGCCCCGCTCTCGTGGTCGTTGATCAGCAGGACCTGCGAGCTGAGGGGAAAGACGTCTTTAATCTTGCCGACGATCCCGTCCGGCGTGATCACGGCCATGTCCTGGCGGATACCGTCATGCGAGCCTTTGTCGATGGTGATGACGCGTGACTGCTCGGTCCCGCTCGAAGCAATCACCTGCGCGGGCACCGTCTTGACGACAAACTTCTCCTTGAATTCCAGCAGTGCCTGGAGCCTCCGGGCCCGGAGCGCATCTTCCCGCAGCCGCACCTGTTCCATCTGCAAGCGCGTCACTTCATCCTGCAACTCACGGTTTTTTCTGCGGACATCGTGAAGATCGATATAGTCATGCCAGGTGCCGCGGAAAAAATGGCCAGTGGAAACAAACAGCCGCTCCATCGGCGTGAAAGCCGTTACCGTCCACACGCGAATGAGCCGGGTACTGCCAGAGTTGGGGGCTTTGGGATTTTCCTGGCGCTTGACCTGCGTGGCCAGTGCGATCACTTGAATAAAAAGGACCGCCATCAGCACGAGTGGGTTCTTGTACCGGATGAAAAAATTTTCCATGATACCGCGTCAGGAAGGTCGGTTGCGGACGGACTTATCAGGTCCGTCCTGTCTTATTCAATCGAAATCTTACGCAAGAGTTTAAAGTCGCTGAGCATTTTTCCCGTGCCCAGGACCACACTGGCCAGCGGATCGTCAGCGATGGAAACCGGCAGCCCGGTCTCTTCGCGAATTCTCTTGTCCAGGTTCTTCAGCAACGCGCCGCCGCCGGTAAGGACAATGCCACGATCACTGATGTCAGCGCTCAGTTCCGGCGGAGTGCGCTCCAACGCAACGCGAACAGCGTTCATCACCGTGCTGATGCACTCGCTCAGGGCTTCGCGAATCTCACTGTCATCAATCGTAATGGTCTTGGGCACGCCTTCAATCAGGTTGCGTCCTTTGATCTCCATGGTGAGCGGCTTGTCCAACGGGTAGGCGGAGCCAATCTCAATCTTGATGGCTTCCGCGGTGCGTTCGCCGATCAGCAGGTTGTACTTGCGCTTGAGGTAATTCATGATGGCTTCATCCATCTGATTGCCCGCCATGCGAACCGAGCGCGAGTAGACGATGCCGCTCAGAGAGATGACGGCAATGTCCGTGGTGCCGCCGCCGATGTCCACCACCATGTTGCCGCTTGGTTCCGTGATAGGCAATCCGGCGCCGATGGCCGCGACCATGGCCTGTTCCACCAGGTGCACTTCACTCGCTTTAGCACGATAAGCGGAGTCCATCACCGCGCGCTTTTCCACCTGCGTAATTTCCGATGGCACACCAATCACAATGCGCGGATGCACCAGCATCTTGCGGTTGTGCGCCTTCTGAATAAAATAGTTCAACATTTTTTCCGTGACTTTGAAGTCGGCAATCACTCCATCTTTCATCGGCTTGATGGCGACGATGTTGCCCGGCGTGCGGCCCAGCATCTCCTTGGCCTCTTTGCCCACGGCCTCAACTTCTCCGGTGTTTTTGTTAATGGCGACAATCGACGGCTCATTCACCACGATGCCTTTACCTTTGGCGAACACAAGAGTATTGGCCGTTCCCAGATCAATAGCGAGATCGCTGGAGAACATGCTGAACAATGAGCGCAGATTATGGATGCGCGAATTTTCTGACTTAAATCCGTTGGACGACATACCCGCTTCTTTCTGTCTTTGATATCAAATCAATCTTGCCGCAATTAAATTGCCGGCTCTTTAGGCCGCTTCCATCATCGTTCAACGGCTCGCGCCTGCCGCAAGTTTTTTCTGGGGGAACATCTTAACTATTCACCAAAAGCACAAGAAAAACAAGGTGATTCTACTGTATATTCACCGGCCTTGATATGTTGTTAAAACCGCCTTTTGCATTCTGTGCCGTAACAGTAATCAAGTTTTCTCCGGTCGGCAGCTGGTTGGTAAAGTGGTGGAAAGAACCATCGCCGCTGACCACCGCCTCCTGACCGTTGACCATGACCCGTGCGCCCTGCTCGGTACGCCCACGGACCTCAATCACGTGGCCGTGCTGGACGAAATCCCCAATCTCCAGCGCGATGCTGCCCTTGTCCGTACCTTTATGAATGATCGTAAACTTGTCTCGCTCACTCTCCACCGATTCCTTGCCGTTTTCGCCAATCGACCGTACTTGCCAGTAATATGTCCCTTCGGTCAGGTCGGTAACCACCACCTGAGTGGATGTGACCTTGTTGTCGTCCACAACCAAGGGGGAGAAGAACGCGTTGGCGGCGATCTGAAGGTGATACGCCTTGACATTGTCCACCGGCGACCAGGTAAAGCTTATCCCCCTGGCGTTCGGGCCCATGCCAAATGCCAGAGACTCCTTATCTTTGGGATTGATCAGCACCGGGGGGGTGATTTCCTTGGTCTTCACCAGGTTTTTCGAATCACTATTGAAGGTAACCTTAGTGTAATCTTCCAGATTCACGGTCTGCCCTTCACGGGTGACTTCGCCGGAGCCCTTCTTCACCATGATTTCATGCTGGTCGGCTTTAGGGTCATTGACAACCTGGGCGGAGCTTTCCGACGCAATGCTTGCCGTGGCCCCGGCCACAATCACCTGCGATTTGGAACCGGAGGCGAGGGTGGTGGTGGCCAAATCAACCGTTCCGGTGGTTACCTGGACAGCGACCCTGGTCTGTTGCGCCGCATTGACCGAGTTCTCTTGAATCACGATCAGAGAATCCGGCTTCACCGTGTAGTTGGTGCCATCCGTAAAAACTACCTTGGCGATCCCTTCGGCGGCGGTCTGCACCACATCGCCCCGTTCCAGGGCTAGACTGTAATCGGCCAGGACCCAGGCATTGCTGGCGGCCTTCCTCACCCTCACTGTTCCGTCAATGTTGGTAAAGTGGGCCTGCTGCGGACCTGGCTCCGGGGCTATTCCTGCGGGGTTGGTCGTGATTCCAAGCTTGCCCAGCGCCTTGCCCAAACCACCTTGCCCGGAAAGAATCAGCTTATTGGCCGTGTCTGGAAAGGCAAAATACGTAACTACGCCCGCCAAGGCAACTACACCCAGCATCCCCATGAGCACGCTGCGGTAGGTGATGGTGACGTAAGAAATCTGAAAGCCGGATTTTCGCTTTTGTGCCACTGCCTTTTTGAACTGTGGGGAGTTACTAGTTGTTCAAGAGTAACACAAATCCAATACCCCTCAGCCGTACCTAAAGGCCCGTCTTCAGGTGGTCCGAATGGAGAATCTGTGCCGCTCAACTCCTCACCAAGTCCAATAAATTAAAGCAGAAACCACAACCTCCAATAGTAGCCATGTTGGTTCATGCACGGAGCACAAGGACATGGACATTCAGATCGCGGTGTTTTCCGAAACCTCGAGACGCTTTATCCGAAATATGTGTGACATGCGCTATCGCGCCTCCAGCAGTGACAGGTACGGACGAGATTGGATTTGGTCGAAACCAGCGGCATCGCTCGTCACGAAGATTTGGAGTTCGCCGCTGTTCCTCTTAAATCCCCACACCTTGCCGCTGTCCATGAAATAGTCGAAGCCGGTCAAAACATGGTCTATCCCTATTTCAAACCTGAACCTGCGGTCCGGAAAGACCGCCCAACCATCTTCTCTGAATTCATAGACGCGTCCCTGATGGTCGTGGTATTTCCCGACGAGAACCGCTCGTGAAATGTACTCAGTAGCATCTTTGACGAAGACGTAGGTCGTTGGCTTGAATTCGCTGAATCCAAATCTAACACTGCGGGCATCCACCACATTGGCAATCAGGTTTCTGATCTCTACGCCGCCAGATTTGACTGAAGATGCTGAACCATTCTTGCTAATCGCGAATATGAAGCCGCCTTCATGAAAATTGAAAATCGGCTCCGATAGCAATTTGTTCCCCTCACGATGCACGACGACAAGATTAATCCGAGCAGCCTTGCCAGCCTTCCACGCGGAACGCGTACTCTTCAACGTGTCAATGTAGGTGCTCGAAAGGTAGTCGCCTTCCGCGAGCAAGAAAAAGGGCTGCGAAGATTCCGGACCAGCTTTGCTCTTTGTGGTGTCGCACCCGAACAGCGGCACTAGGAGAAGCCCCAGCAGAACGATCGAGTAGGTTACGGGTCTCACAATCAATACTTTACGACAGTGGAATCGGACGAGTGGAGACTTTCACCTCCGAGTGAGGGCGCCCTTGCCGGAGCACCGAAAAAAAGGCGCACTCTTTTCAAGTGCGCCTCATGTCACCTACATTACCTCACGACTTACTCACCCTGATCGCCCTGTCCTGCTTCAGTCGCATGCAATACGCGGAAGCTGCTGCCGCCGCGCGACCAGATCAGGAGCATGGCGTCGTTCCCTTGCGTCACGTTGCCTAGCTCCTTCTGAACATCGACCACGCTCTGCACCTGGTGGCGGTCCACTTCAACGATTACGTCGCCACGGGAAATGCCGGCGTTGTCCGCAGGACTGCCTGGCTGCACCTGGTTTACGACAACGCCCTTGATGTCGCTGGGCAGGCGCAACTGGTCACGCAGGTCGGGAGTCAGATCTTGCAGTCCAACACCCCAGCGCGCGTGACCACGCTCTTTGCCGGGCTTTGCTCCAGAGTCGCTCGCCCGCTCGCTCAGCCCGACAAGCGTCACGGGAAGGCTGAGGCTCTTGCCATCACGCAACACTCCCAGGGTAACCTTTGCTCCCGGACGCTGGCTGCTGATGGTGGCTTGCAGTTGTCCGGCATCGCTCATTTCTCCGCCGTTGACCTGGACGATCACGTCGCCGACCTTCAGTCCGGCTTTGGCTCCCGGTGAATCCGGCTCAACCTGCGTCACCACCGCACCTGTGTCTTTTTCCAGATGGAAGAACTTGGCATTCTCCGGCGTCACATCGTTGATACCAACTCCGATGCGAGCATGCTCCACCTTGCCGTCTTTCAGGAGCGTGTCAACAATCGGCCGTGCGATCTGCGTGGGAATGGCAAAGCCCATTCCGGAAAACGATCCCGACGGAGAGATCAGGAACGTATTGATCCCAACCACCTCGCCGCGGGCGGTGACCAGCGGGCCGCCGGAGTTGCCCGGATTGATGGCTGCGTCGGTCTGTATGAACTCGTTGGGCTTTCGCGGATCGTCCGAATAAGGATTGGTGCGGTTCAGTCCGCTGACAATCCCGCGCGTGACGGTAAAGCGAAACCCAAACGGGTTGCCAAAAGCCAGCACCGTCTGCCCCGGCTTCAGCGTGGTGGAATCTCCCCACGGAATGCTGGGCAGGTCTGTGGCGTTGATCTTGATTACAGCCAGGTCGGTCAGCGGGTCAGCGCCGATCAGCTTTGCCGAAAAAACCTTGCGGTCATTCATGGTCACCCGGATGTCCGTGGCCCCATCAATCACGTGATTGTTGGTGACGATGTATCCGTCCGGAGAGATGATGATCCCGCTGCCAAGCCCGTGCTCGATCTGCGCCCGCGGGCGGATCTGCTGTCCAAAACCGAAAGGACCGAAAAACTTTTGTATCTCGTCCTGGTCTCCGTCAGAGTTCTGGGCCTTGACGCGCGACGCCACGGTCACATTGACCACAGCCGGGTTGACCCGCGCAGCCAGAGTTTCCATCGCATGATCCAGCGCGGTCAAGGCGCTTACGCTGTTTTCGTCCAAGGGTGCGGCTGCGCGCGCAATGCTCGCTGCGTTGGCTGCTGCCGGTTTGAAAAATTCATAGCTCGCAAAAGACGCCGTCAATACCAGCATCAATGCAGCCAATATTGTGCGGTGCTTCAGAAGCTGTTTCCATTGCTTTGTCGTCGGCATTTTCTTTGGTCACCTTTCCGTTTGATAGTTACCTAATGAATTAGCTACAACTAGTTATTTAGTTTGATAAGAGCCGAGAACGCCAGCGAAGCGTACCGGCTTCCCTAAGTTCTTATGTTTTACGAGGAGTCGCTTTCGGAACAGATGGGGTTGATGTCACCACGCGGAGTTGCCAGACGACCTTCATCTGCATGCTCTCTTGCCCCACAGATGTTCTCTGGAACGATGTGGCCTGGAACGAGGTGACCACCATGAAGACCTCTTCCTGTATGACCAGGGGTTCTGCTTTCTCCGGAGCCTGGAGTCCGGTTGCCAGCATCCGCATTTCATCAGCCGTCATTTCATCAGGCTTTCTGGGCGCCGGTTTATGTCGCCGCACTATAGCCTCGTGGCTATGCGAGCGTGTCTGCGCGGTCGAAGAATGATGAGCAATCACGGGAAGGCCACGATTGTCAGTTTTCAAAGCAACATCCCAGGCACGAACTCCCGTTTGTGTATTACCTATTTGTGTATTAACAGTGGACTCCGGATGTATTGCGCCCATAGCGTGACTCGCCGGCTGTGCTGACGATGTTATGGGAACATCCGCGGTGAAACCTACCAACTGCGGCAAGTGTGGTGCTGAGAAAGCGCACAGAACCGCCATGACCGTTACCAGAGGGATGGCCGGTTTCCATAGTTGGGTCGTGCGCGGCCGTTGGACATCCAATATCTGCGCCACCCGCAAGGACAGCTGACGCATACGGCTTACCGCGGCCTGCGCCAGAGCGAGCTGACGACGCAGGAAGCTTTTCTGCGCAACGCGCGCCAGACACTGCGCGTATCCTTTCGGAGTTCCCGACTGCGCCAGCACGGCGTCATCGCAGGCCATTTCGCGATCTAATGAGAGTCTCCGCTCAATCCACCAGACACCGGGATGGAAGAACAAAAAGGCCTTCACAATTTTCTGGGCCAGATTGGTCCAATCATCGTGCCGGCGAAGATGAGCGAGTTCATGCAGGACGATATACCTCAACCCTTCCGGATCGGTCTCTTCCGCCAGCCATGCAGGAAGAATGACAACAGGGTTGAAGAAGCCGACGGCCGTAGGCACGTCCACGCAGCAGGACACCACAATGGAAGCTCCGCGCACGCGCCTGCATTCTTCGATCAGATTTTCCGCATCAGGTCCAAGAATTCGCGGATCAATCAACTCACAGCGTGAGCGTAATCTACGCAACTGCCACACGGCGGCAACAACCTGGGCCAATCGGGCCAGAGCGATCACCATCCAACCCAAAAAGATATAAACAGCCCAAGTGCCGGAGACCGTAATCAGCGCGTGCTCTGGAGCGCCACTCGTTTCCCCTGATCCGCTAAGTAACCCTCCGCCGAGCAACGACGCTCCAGGCAGGGGCAATATTGCGATCGCAAGCAGCGTGGCAAACCATACAACAAATCTGGTTTGAGAGTTTCTGCGCGGAACAAGCCGCAACCATGCCCACACGATGACAGCCAGCACCATGCCTTCACCCATGCTGTACAGCAGTCGCTCGGCTACGGCCGAAGCGAGCCAATGTAGATCGGCCAGCCCGCTCATGGTTTCTCCGTTCCCTGAAGCAGTTGGCTCAGGCGATCTAATTCTTCAGCGCTCATGCTTTTGTCTTCCAGGATATTGAGCACCAGCAATTCGTGCGAGTTCCTGAAAAAGCGGCTTACAAGGTTTTTAATCTCAAATCGCGTCGCTTCTTGTTTGCCGACCAAAGGCGTATAGACGTGCGCCCGGCCTTCTTTCTCATGTTCCACATAACCCTTTTTCTCCAAAATGCGAATCGTGGTGAGTATGGAGTTGTATGCCAGACTGGGCTTGGCGGGAAGAGACTCCATCAACTGATGCACCGTGGCTGAACCTCTCTGCCACAAAACTTCCATCAGGCGGAGTTCCGCTTCCGTTAGTGTTGCCGACTTTTTGGGAGGCACGGGTCCCTGGTTCCTCGCTTCCTTTTCGACGACGTTGATCTCTACATAACTTAGACGCAGTCAGACGTAAAATAGTAACTAATTATTTAGTTATAATTCTTAGCAGAAACACTGCTCCCACAATAAAATCATTTGTAACTTATTTATTTTAAGAAGTTTATGGGTACGAAGGTGCAATTCGACGGAGTTTTATCGTCCGGTACCGCTCGCTTCATTGGGCGTGCGCTGCTTATCGATGAGATTTCCCAAGCGCTCTTGCAGCGTCCCCACATGCCGACGTAGTCCTTGAATGCCGTAGGTTTGCCATGTGATCCCCTGGTGTTCAATGTCAGCACTGAGATCTTTCACCAGTTGGCTGAACCGCCGCAACCGCTCGGATGTCAAGAAGGAAAGCACAGTACCTGGGTCCCGTTTCGTTTCGCGCGCGTTCAGCAGTTCCCCCACTGTCCATGCGGTCAAGCGAACGTTATCCAGTGCTTCGCGAAACTCCTGAAGCACCAATGCATCTGGTGTCTGGTTTGATTTCAGTTCACTCTCCAGAGTTTGCAGCTCGTTCGTGAGATTACGCAGCCGGGCAGAAAGAGTTTCCGAAACATCCTTTATCATGCCAATACCTCGTGGGCAAGCAACAGTAAACCATGGATGAATGCTCCGCATTTAAAAAATCAGTGTTAACGTAGCTGATGATGGCCTTCCGTAATCAAGAGGGCAAAGACAACTCAAAGAAGATCAGGCAATCATTAGAAGCGCCTCATCAGTAGCAGACCGATTCGGTTATCCGGAGATATTATTAGTACCTTCTAATCATAAGTGCCCTGATCGCCACGTAACTGTTGCGATGACAGAGAACATAAGGTCACTGGAGACAGAAAAAATGGATAAAACTTCTCTGCCCGAACCGTGGTTGCGGGGCACGTTGACGGACGTTCCAGCAATACAAAGGGCGGTCCTGCACGCCCTGGAACTTGCACAAGAAGACCTGGAACGTTGGTGCAGTTCTCTTAATGATGAAGAGTTGAACGCATTTCCGGAAGGGATTGCGCCGGTAGCGTTTCACCTGCGGCACATTGCTCGTAGTATCGACCGACTGTTGACTTATGCCGAAGGCAAACAGCTCGCACCGGAACAGATCGCTTTGCTGAAATCCGAGCTAGAACCTGGGGGCCGGGGAAACGGACTCTTCACCGAATTGCGTTCAGCGCTGGCAACAAGCGCCGGGCGAATACGATCCTTCGCCGCAACCCAAATCGACGAACCAAGAAGTGTGGGCAAAAAAGCAATGCCAACTACGGTTGGGGGACTGTTGGTCCATGTGGCTGACCACACGCAACGTCATGTGGGTCAAGCTGTAACAACAGCGAAGATTGTGATGGCGCGTCGCTCTAACAAGCAGCAATGAATGAACACGGACCACAGCTCCTCGGCTGCGATCTTTCTTTTTCGAAATCGTCGCGAGAAGGAAAGCACTTGATTCAGCGCCTTTAATCAAGATACCTGGTTCGACTATGATGACCTGAGAGGAATCTATGGTCGATACCGAAGCACATGCAGCTCCCGCCACTCCAGTGCAGCGTATTCTGTCCGCAGCCCGGTACGCTGCGTCCAAGCATGCCAGCCAGAAACGAAAAGGAGAGGCCGGCGAACCCTATGTGAACCACCTGATTGAAGTGGCCGAATTGATTGCCGGGAGCAGCGATGTGCTGGACACCGAACTGGTTATGGCCGGCCTGCTGCATGACACTATCGAAGATACCGGCGTGACCCGCGAAGAACTGGAGCAACTGTTCGGAAGCGACGTTGCCAGCCTTGTGGTCGAGGTCACGGACGACAAATCTTTGCCCAAGGAAACTCGTAAAGCCTTGCAGGTGCGGCATGCCGGTAAGAAGTCCACACGGGCACAAACGCTCAAACTGGCGGACAAGATTTCAAATCTCAGGTCGATTCTTGCCAGCCCGCCAGCCGACTGGAGCCTGCAACGGAGGCGCCAGTATTTTGAATGGGCCAACCAGGTCATCGCGGGCCTGACGGCGCCCAACAGCCTGCTCAAAGCCGAATTCGACAAGACCTATGCCATGCTTGACCAATTGCGGGAGAGTTAGCTCTCTCTTCAGCTATTGATGAGCGGCAGACAATGTCGCCGGGGGTTGTGAAATCTGCTTGTACCATTCCGCGGTCCGTCGCAGGCCTTCTTCGAAGCTCACATCAGGAGAATAGCCCAAATGTTTCTGCGCCAGGCTGATGTCCGCCAGTGAATGCCGCACATCGCCTACGCGCGCGGGAGCAAATTTGGCGGGGCCGGAGAACCCGGTGATCTCCTGCAGCATGGCGTAGGTTTGATTCAGGGAGAACCTGCGGCCGGTGGCGATGTTGAAGACTTTTCCTGAGACCTCAGCCGCCGGAGCCGCACAGGCCTTCAGGTTGGCCTGCACTGCGTTGGCTACGAAGGTAAAATCGCGGCTCTGTTCGCCATCACCGTAAATGGTGGGCGATTCGCCTTTTTGCATCATGGTAATAAACTTGGCCAGCACCGCGGAGTACTGCGAGTTCGCATCCTGCCGCGGACCAAAGATATTGAAGTAACGCAGGCTCACGCTCTCCAGTCCGTAGACCTTGGAAAAGGCCTGCATGTAATGTTCGCCGGTGAGCTTTTGCACCGCGTAAGGAGAGATCGGATGCGGCACCATGTCTTCCCGTTTCGGAAGCGTCTCGCTTTCGCCATACGCGGAAGACGAAGCAGCGTAGACAACGCGCTTCACGCCAGCATCGCGCGCTGCAACGAGCAGGTTGAGCGTCCCGTTAATGTTCACCGAGTTGGTCAGTATGGGATCGGCCACTGACTTGGGTACGGAAGGCAGAGCGGCCTGGTGAATGACGTAGTCGATTCCCTTGCATACCGCGGCAAGTCCCGATGGATTCAGCAAGCTGATTTCCCGGAAGTCCAGACGGTCTTCGATTTCCACGATGTTTTCCCGTTTTCCTGTGGAGAAATCATCCAGACCGCGTACTGTTTCTCCGCGGCTTACCAACTCCCGCGCAATTGATGATCCGATAAACCCAGCAACCCCGGTAACAAGATACTTTGCCATTATGAATGACCCTTTGTGATGAACTGATGCACTCGCTGAAATGAGTCGCGGCTGCAAGCGGCAGAGACGACGCAGGCCGCGTCTTTATGACGCACTGGCGCGAGCGCCGGTTGCCTCACGATTTTGCCAACTACCTCACTACCGCTGCTTGTTTTATATCACGCGGGTAGCGCGCATTCTTGATTCTCTGCCGGCCGCCGGCGAAAGGCCGTGCTGCTTCACTTTATACAACAGCGCCTTGTAGCTGATGTGCAGTTGGGCTGCCGCCAGCTTGCGGTTCCAGTTTGTGTCCTCAAGCGCACGCTGGATTTCCTTGGCCTCAGCGTCATCTTTCAAACCCCGTACCAGCGCTTTGAGTCCTCCGCGCCCGGAAGGCAGTGTGTTAAAGCCATCCGGATCGCCGGGACCTTCTTTGCTCTTGATTTGCAATTCTTCAACGGCCAGATTCTCGTCGCCCAACACCAGATAGCGCTTCACAAAGTTCCCTAACTCGCGCAGATTGCCGGGCCACGGATAACGCAGGCATTCCTGCACCAGCCGGTCCGAGATGGGCAATGTGTTCTTGCCGAACTTCTGCGCCAGGCTGCTCATGAAATGCATGAGCAACAGCGGGATTTCTTCGCGACGATCGCGCAGCGGAGGCACGGTCATGGTAAACGCATTCAGGCGGTAGTAAAGATCTTCGCGAAGCTTGCGCTCGGCGATGGCCTTTTGCACGTCGATGTTGGTCGCTGCCAGCACTCTGGCATCGGCAGTAATGTTGGCCCTGCCGCCCAGCCGGGAGAACTGTCCATCTTGCAGGACATGCAGCAGCTTGGCTTGCAGCGCCGCGCTCATCTCGCCGATCTCATCCAGCAGGATGGTGCCTTTGTGGGCGATTTCAAATTTTCCCGGCTTGGATTTGTTGGCCCCGGTAAAGGCCCCGGCTTCATATCCAAACAGTTCGCTTTCCAGCAGATCGGCGGGAAGCGCAGCGCAATTCACTTTCAGCATCGGGCGATGCGCTCGGATCGACATCTTGTGGATCAGCCGGGCCACGATCTCCTTGCCCACGCCGCTTTCTCCAAGCAAAAGCACCGGCACGTCAACTTTGGCAATCAGCGCCACCTGCGCGCGGATCTGCTTCATGGCCGGGCTAGCCGCCAGGAAAAAGAGATCGTCATCAAGATTGTCGACCACCCCAGCGCCCTTCACCACGTATTGCGTCGCCTGCGTATCGGTCTGGGCCCTGACATCCAGGGCGCGACGGATGACACCTTGCAACTGAGGCGCGAGGAACGGCTTGGTAACGTAATCGGAGGCGCCCAACTTGATTGCCTGGACCACTTTGTTGGTATCGTTGATGCAGGAAACCATGACAATTTTCTGCTCCGGACGGATCTTCTTGCAGCTTTCCAGCGTTTGCAAGCCGTCCATGCCAGGCATGACCAGGTCCAGCACGATCAGGCTGGGGGCCGGTCCATGGTTCATGCGACGGAGAGCTTCCTCTCCACTCGCAGCGGTTTCTACATGGTAATTGTCGATTTCAAGCAGGGTCTTGGTATAACGAAGTACACTTGGCTCGTCGTCGACGAGCAGAATGTTTGGCGCGCTCATTATTGTTGCTCCCTACCGCACCTGCGGTAACAGCACTGAAAACTTGCTTCCCTTCCCCGGTTCACTTTCTACCCAAATCACTCCTTGATGGGCCTCCACTAAGCGCCGGGCTATGGCCAGCCCTAACCCGGTGCCGCGCGAAGAACCTTGCAGCTGAACAAAGTCCCCAAAAATGTCTTCGTGATGTTCGGGAGGTATTCCCGGGCCAGTATCACTGACATCAATGCGAACAGCGTTCTCAATTTTGCGATTGACTCGGCGTTGCATGTTAAACAAAAATTCGCTTTGTGCTTTGCGCATTTCCCAAAAACACGGGATCACGCTTACGCTCACCCGGCCATGGGCGGGCGAATACTTCAAAGCATTTTCAATCAAGCTGGAAATGATGTGCTGCAACTTCAGCGCGTCAACCTGTACGCGCGGACTTCCGGATGCGACATGGAATTGATACGCCAAGTTCTTCCGTTTCGCGGCCGGAGTCCAGTAGTTGAATATCTCCTTCACCTGCTCGTTGACATCAGCGGCTTCCAATTTACCGCTTCCAGCGCCCTTTGCTGTCTTCAGCTCGTACAGCAATAGAAGGTCCTGGATAAACTTCTGCAATCGTCCGGCGCTCTCCTGCATCTCGCCGAGGACCTCGCGCTGCTTGTCATTGATCTGTCCCAGCTGCCCGCAACGTAACAGGTCTGTGTATCCCAGCATAACGACCAGAGGAGTCTTGAACTCGTGGGCCGCCGAAACCAGTGGAAAGAACTCCGGCTCTGCCGCTTGATCTTCTTTTTTACGGCTGGCCGATTCGGCCCGTTGCGGGGGACGAGACTCAGGGATTTCCCGTGGTGTAGTGATATGACAACGAGAAGTATGACGTCTGGATTGAAATGAACCGTGGCAGAGTGGGCATTCCACGTCACTCGGTTTGCGATATTGCTTGTGTATCTGTCGTTTCACGAATTCGACCATCATCTCGGCAGGGAAAACGACAACTAAAGTACTTCCCCTTCGGACGATATAGAAAAATTATTGCGTACAGTACTGCAACTTTGTGCGCTTGTTTGCCTGGGCGATCCCGGGGCTTTCTATTTGGTCTGTGTTTGCTACACCCATTGGTACAGCGGTAAAAAGCCATTAGGACAATGTCCTAAAGGACGGTGTGTACCGGAGTACTATAGGGCAAGAAAACGAATTACAAACATTAATTTTTACTTAATCGCGGCACAGATTTTACATCGAAGCTATGCTCAGTGACCTACTCTTTGCTTTAAATATGAAAATACCTGCATATTGCTTCCCGATCACCGGAACATCCGAACCGCAATCACGGCTTAATACCTTTTAAGTGTTTATTTACAATGGCTTGCATTGTTGTCCCCAAAACTCTCTTGTGGCAATCAACTTGCCCCTTAATCTATTGCTACATCCCATTTATGTCCCTACAGCACCAATTCGGAACAACCGTACATGCAGTTGTAGACACTGAAAGTCAGCTTTCGGTTCATGTCTGTCGAGATTGGAACGAACTGGAAAGGTTTCGCTATGACTGGGATTTATTGCTAAGCGAGAATCGTAACGGTTCCATCTTCCTCACGCCTGAATGGCAAGCCTCTTGGTGGCATGCCTTTGGGCGAGACAAGGAGTTACTCGGCCTTGTCTTCTCAGACGCCGCAGGAAAAATCGCCGGAATCGCTCTTTTATATTATGACTACGCATCATTTTTTCTTTCTCGACTTAATATCTTGCGCATGGTGGGGGCCGGTTCTGGGGACTCGGACGCATTGGACTTCATCACCCGCCCAGGATCCGAACGCATGTGCGCGGAGGCATTCGTTGGCTGGCTAACGAAGGAGCGCAGGTGGAACGTCTGTTCTCTGGAAACGCTGCCGCGGAATTCGCTGGTGGGGCGTTATTTGTCTCAGCTTCTCGATCAGTCTGGCTGGCCGATATTACCGGAAAATTCGCCCAATTATTTTGTCGATCTGCCCTCGTCATGGCAAGAGTACCTGCAATGCCTTCAACCTGAGTTCAAGCCACTCTTGACGCGGTACCCCAAGCGGCTGCAATCGCGCTACAGCGTAAGCATCGTGCGCTGTGAACGGGCTGAAGATCTTGGTCCCGATCTTGAGATCCTGTTTTCCCTGCATCAGATGCGTTGGACAAGCCAGGGCAAGCCGGGAGCTTTCTCCTGTAGGGAGCGCCGCGACTTTTACGTGCGGATGTCACAAGCTTTTCTTGGGCGCGGATGGCTGGAGTTCTGGCTCCTTAAGCTCGACAACGAAACGGTGGCGGCCCAATTCTGTTTCCGGTACGGTGACACCGTCTCATTGCTACAAGAAGGCTTCAACCCCAAATACGCCGCGGACAAGATTGGATACGCCTTGCGCGCCCACGTGCTCCAGGAGATGATCCGGACAGGCGCCCGACGCTACGATTTTCTGGGTGGCGCCGACCAGTACAAATCAAGCTTTGGAGCACATCAGGAAAGTTACCTGAGCCTGCACTTTGCCGGCCCTTCTCTGCTTGGCAGGTTGTATCTGGCGCAGAGAAAGCAATCAGCGCAGTTCAAGCGATGGCTCAAAAACAAGCTGCCGGCGCCAGTTCTGGCCGCGCTTCGGCACCAGGGAAAACGACAGGCGGCCAGCGCGTAAACACCTCAGAATGGAGCGGAAGAAACCAATGTCAACCACATACCAGGCTGTTGCACCCGGTCACATATCAGGTCCAGCGGAACGGCTCCGTCTTCTGGGCCAGAAGATGGGCCTTTGGAACCACGGTTTTGATTTTCCCAGGTTTGCCCGGCAGCTGTTTCGCGACATTGATTTCCAGAACAAGTCCATGCTGGAGATTGGATGCGGCAAAGGAATGCTCTGCCTGTGGGCGGCGCTGCATGGCGCACACCAAACCGTCGGGCTGGAACCGATGGCGGAGGGCTGCTACGACACCAACGAGTGCCACAGGGCCTTTCAGTCGATGGCACAACAACTTGACCTTCCCCAAGCCAAAATCCTTCCCTGCACCGTTCAGGCATTCGACGGAGCCGACGAGTCGTTTGACGTAGTCTTGTCTGTGGCTTCGATCAATCATCTCGACGAGAAGAGCTGTATCGCTCTCCGCGAATCGCCATCCGCGGCGCGCGCGTATCAGGAAATCTTACGGCGCATCGCCAGGATGATGAAACCCGGAGGCAAACTCATCATCATGGACGCGGCGCGAAGAAACCTCTATGGCGATTTCGGCATGCGCAATCCGATGTCACCCAATATTGAATGGTTCAAGCACCAGCAACCGGAAGACTGGGCCCGCCTGCTGAGGCATTGCGGCTTTGGCGACGAGAACATCCGCTGGGCCAACGGAAAACTCCTGCGCTATGCGGGCGTCTCCTCCGTCCCCAAAGTTCTCTCCTATTGCGGGCAGAGTCTTTTTCGCCTGGAAATGACGCGCTGCAGCTAGCTTCTTTCACAAGTATGCAAGATCTTTCCTAAGTATCACCTTAACGTGGCGTAAGGTGAACCCCTGCGTTCGAAATTACACCTCCGCCCGGTGTCACTGGAAGATTTTACTTCCTGGTTTCTCTTCCCATGACTTCATAGCTGCATGATATCCGCATAAACACTGCGTTTTTAAGCCGTGCATTTTTGGCGTCCCGCGTGCACTTTCCTGGGGCAAGGAACGAAACCCTCGGCTGTTTTCTCTTCCAGGAACTTTGGTCTTTTTCACAACGTAAACGCAACACCACGCCCTTCGTGTCGCTGTGTTGTTCCTATGTCCCCTGAAAGTGCATGAACCATGCACGTGTTGGACATGGTCGAACGATTCGCCCGCGCGCACTTATGTCTTGAGGGGAAGTTGCCGAAGTGATGAAGTAGTTACAGACATAACAGTCAAAGACTTATCGGGACCAGATTTTCTGGGATGAAAACTTTCTGGTCCATCCTTCCCCCCAAATAAGCCCAGAACAGAAACACATTTTGACATTCTTGATGAGGAACTCCCCTTGACGAAGAGCATAATCTCGGCTCGGCATATTTCACTTTCGTTGGTCCTGTTCTCGTTAGCGCTCATGGCGAGCGGATGCGGTGGCGGCGGATCAACAACTTCTGCGATTAAACCGGCTCCAACTCCTGCTCCGACTCCGGTTCCCGCGTCGCTGGCTGCCGCCCCGAGCAACGTAGGGTTCGGCAGTCTTGCGCTGAATACCACAACCAGCCAGACGATCAAGGTCACCAACACCGGCGGCACCGCCATCACCATCACGCAGGACAGTGTTGCGGGTACGGGTTTCAGCGCAGGCGTCACAACACCCTTCAATCTTGATGCCGGACAAAGCGTGAACGTCGCAGTGGTGTTTACACCCGCGGCGGCGGGAACCGTAAGTGGAAACATTAATTTTGCCACCAATGGAACTACAGTTCTTACTGTACCTCTCTCAGGGACAGGCTTAGCTCCGCAGTCGCATTCCGTCGACGTGGTGTGGGACGCCAGCACTTCGCCAACATTGTTTGGATACAACGTGTACCGCGGCTCGGTGACCGGCGGACCGTATACCAAGATCTCATCCACGCTGTCCGCGACAACTCTTCTCTTCACCGATACATCTCCCATTTCGGGACAGAAGTATTTCTACGTGGTCACCGCGGTGGATGCGGGCGGAGCAGAAAGTTCGGCTTCCATGGAAGCCGGCGCAACGATCCCAACGCCGTAGTGCTTTTTGTATTGCTGTATTTGTTTTTTATTTCACCAAATTTTGGAGCGATTGATGCTTAAGCTTTCTAAACTCGGTCCCCTGTTGTTGCTGGTTCTTTCGAGCACGCTGGTCTTTGCGCAAAGCACGCCTCCGCGCATTTTCTTCTCTGACCTGGAAAGCGGCCCCATCACAGGCGGCCAGAACAACAAAGGTGCATGGGTCACCATCTGGGGCAAAGGCTTCGGCGCAACGCAAGGAACTTCCTCGGTAACCATCGGCGGCGGCGCTGCTGACAACTATTCCCTGTGGTCTGACACCAGAATCACCTTCCAGCTTGGAGCAAATGCGAAGACCGGCAACCTCCTGGTGAATTTTGCCAATGTTGGAGCCAGCAATGGTCTGCCGTTCACAGTGCGTGCGGGCAACATATTTTTTGTAGCGACCACGGGCAATAATGCCAACACGGGTAGCTTCAGTTCACCCTGGCAAACCATTCCTCACGCCAAGAACGCCATCGCCGCCGGCGATATTGCGTACATAGAAAATGGCGTATCACAGACATCGGAAGACAACTTCACCGCATACCTCAGTATGGACAACGCCGGCAACAGCAACTCCGGCACCGCCGCAGCACCCAAGGCTCTGGTAGCTTACCCGGGAGCGACGGTCACGATCGGCGTTGCCGGTGGACTTCATTACGGCGTGCGTACACCCAATATCGGTGCACGTGAAGATTACTGGGTGATTTCCCAGTTGCATATCATCGGCGGCACCCAGGCCATGGACCTCGGCGGCATCGGCTGGCGGATTATCGGCAATGACATGCAATGCCCCGGCGGAGACGATCAGGTTGGCTGTTTTGAAATGAGCCAGGCCAGCCAGATCAGGTTTTACGGGAATGACGTGCATAACGCCGGCATCAATCCGACTTCATCCAAGTTTTATCATGCAGTGTATTTCAGCACAGACTCCAACCACATCGACGTGGGCTGGAACCATATCCACGACAACTTCACCTGCCGAGCGCTCCAGTTTCACTCGTCGCCGCTCTGCACTCCGACCTGCGGATCGGGCGACACCACCGGCTTCAACCAGTACGACCTGCATGTGCATGACAACCGGATTCACGGCGACAACTGCAACGGAATTAATTTCGCTACTGTCGACCCTTCTAAAGGAACGGTGGAAGCCTATAACAACGTGATCGACCAGGTTGGGCGCATGGACCCCCTTCAGCAAGGCGGCGCTTTTTCATGCATCTATGTAGCCGGTATTACGAACAACGGTGCGGCCGGCACCGGCACGGTGGAGGTTCTGAACAATACAGTTTCTGATTGCGCGGCCAACAACTCCGCCAATGCAGGCGGTTCACGCGGCGCGTTTGGCGTAGGCGGCGGGCCCGCCACTTTGGTCATGCGGCTGCAAAACAATATCGCGTATCAACTGCTGGGAGAAATCTACATTGACGGCAGCAAAGCACAGATTACCGGCGACAAAAATCTCTGGTTCGGCGTTGGCACAGCTCCGGCGCAGACGACGAACAACATCAGCAGCGATCCACTATTCGTGAATCGCGGCCTGGGTGATTTTCATTTGACCAGCAGCAGCCCGGCCAAAGATACAGGCATGACCGTTCTGCCGAACAACCCATTCGCTCCGAACCCGGGTCCAAGCATCGGCAATGATGCCGACGGAGTTCTCCGGGCACAAGGGACGGCTTTTGATCTTGGAGCTTACGAAATATTCGCTGGCCCAGGGTCAACCAGGCCGAATCCTCCCGGCAACGTGAGAGCCGTAGTCCACTAGAAACGGGTTCTCGGACTTCGGGCAAATTGGGTGGATTGAACTCAGAACAGGTTTCCGATGTTCAGCAACGCTCGTGCCCGCGCAATGCCGTAGGTGAAGTACAGCGCGGTCAGCGGGAAGAAGTCGGCCCATCTGCCACTTGAGACGACCTGGCGCCCAGAAAGTGCAATCGGGGGCAGAAGAACAGCCAGCAATCCTGCAATCGGCAGCAGCCAACGTTTTCCGATCTCGCCAAAAAACAGAGCCCACACAACGCCAGCCATGGCTGTTCCAGCGCAAAGCAATGTGTACACCGCAAAGGCCACAGCCTTGCGATTGTGCGACCTGAAAACATCACGCAGAAAAACTTTTACAACATGGCTCCCATGCCATGCCTGTTTGCGATAGAACACGTGCAGGCTTTGCGCTGTGCCCAGATGTATGACGCCCATCTCAGGAAAAGCCCGAACCGGCATTCCCGCTGCCCGGACGCGCTCGCAGAGTTCGTAATCTTCATTGGTCTGGATAGTTTCATCGAATCCGCCGATGCGCATAAAATCCTGGCGGCGCATGAACAGATCGCCCGCCGGCACGTGTGAGACCTCGCCTGACAACGGAGCTTCCTGGTAGCGGTGCCACGTGCTGCCTACCCAGGATGAACCTTCAGGAAGAAGATAGTGCGCGCCCAGCACTCCAGCATGGTCTTCCGGGACCAATTCCTGGATGTGATCAAGCCATGAGCTCGGCGCCAGGCAATCGGCATCCAGAAAAGCCAGGATTGTGCCTTGCGCTTCGTGCGCTCCCAGGTTGCGCAAAGCGGAGATACGCACACCTTGTTTCTTCAGGACCTTGAGATTTAGTCGGCTTATGAAAGATCTCACAATCTGGAGCGTGGCGTCCGTCGATCCATTGTCCACCACGATGACTTCAAACTGTTCATGCGGAAAGCCGAGCTGCGAAATTGAATCCAGGCAGCGCGCAATCACTTTCTCTTCATTCAGCGCAGGAATGATGATCGACACTGCCACAGCCGGCGCGACATCAGGAATTTGCGGACGCACGGCAGCCATGACTTGTTCAGGTGAACTCACAAGCTCCTCGCGCGAACATCGGATCTGTCCAGGCGTTGCGTTCGCGTCGGAGCCAGGTTCTTCCGGCCTTCCAGAACTTCTTCGTACAATTCGCGATACTTCTGCGCCATCGCCGCTGCCGTGTAATGCTGCTTGACCCAGTCATGAGCGTGCGTGCCCAGACGTTGTCCCATATCAGGGTTCGCCAGCAGACGCGAGATCGCATTCTTCAATCCCGCGGAATCTCGCGGCCCCACCAGAAAACCATTCTCTCCATCCGCGATCACGTTTGGAATGGCCCCCACGCGCGTAGCGACGACAGGCCTGGAGGACGCCATGGCTTCAAGCAGCGTCATAGGCAGTCCTTCATTCAGAGACGGCAGGACAAAGATGTCCATGGCCGCATAAACGCCGGGCATATCGTTTCGCTGGCCGGCCAAAACAACGTTCGACTGCAATCCGTACTCTTGCACCATGCCTTCAATCGCCGTGCGATCAGGCCCTTCACCCACGATTACCAGAACAACGCCGGGAAACATCTTGCGCAGATCGCGAACAGCGCGCAGCAGATATTCAAATCCCTTTTGCAGGTCCAGACGCGCGACAATGCCGATCACTTTTCTGTCACGATCCTGGCGGAGAGGAAGTGCCGCCGGAGGACATCCCTCAAACTCTTCGACATGAAGGCCGTTGGCGATAGCTTTGATCTTGTCCGGTGATATGCCAAGCACACGCATTCGATTTGCGACCGTCTCTGACACCGCGGCGATGGCGTTAAAGCGCTTGAGCACGAAGCGATCCAGGCGATTATAAATTTCCAGCACAGTCGTGCCGCCCACCCAATTGTGGCAGGTCGCGACCAATGGCTTTCCCGTGGACCGCGCGGCCAGATATCCGTAAAGATCGGCTTTGTAGCCGTGCGTGTGGATGAGGTCCACCGAATCTTCCCGCATGCACTTCTGAATTTCCCGCACCGTGTGCCAGTCTGCTCTACCCTTGCACCGCACCGTCTTTACATTCAGTCCACTTCGCTGCGCCCGTTCGTAGAATTCCATGTTGGGCTGGTGCAGGTTGTGAAACAGCAGAAGATTATTGCGGCAGCCGGCCTTTTCCTGGCTGGTGGCCAGGTTCAACAACATGTTTTCGGCCCCGTAGTAACCGCCGCTGCTGATCAGTTGTAGTACTTTTACCGGCATTTTTCCTTCATCACGCTAGGAATACGTACTCTGCTGGCGTGCTTCTTCAAACTCGTTATACCCCGTCAGTCGGCACCAGAGACGGTGATACAAACCGTCTCCAATTACGCTTACAACGCGCTTCTTCATTTGCGAACGCATCTTCAGGGCCCAAAGTGTGTGTTTGTCTCCGCGGACCATCTTTTCCAGTTCCGACAGGCTGGTGGTTCGACGGACCATGAAACGGCCCAGCACCGCAACGCCGCAAATCTCCACGTTAATCCATGGCTCCGAAACATAGACGCGTTTGTACCCTGCGCTGCCGCAGGCTTCAATCACGCGGCGGTCCCACCGTCCTCCCGGGACCGATATTTCCTCGACGGCGCATCCGAGCTTGCCTTCCAGGGCCTTCTTTGACGTCTTCAACTCGCGCTCAAGCTCTTCGTTGGTGCAAGTGGTCAGGAATTTGTGCGACCAGCCGTGTGACTGCACGGAATGTCCGGCATTCTGAAGTTCTTTTAGCTGGCCCCAGCTCAGAAATTTCGGCGCAGTGGCAATCAACCCCGGAGTCACAAAGTAGGTCGCCTTGATGCCGTGCTCCGCCAGTAGCGGGATGGCATGGTGATATTGCGACTGCTCTCCGTCATCAAAAGTTACGCCGGCAGGAAACCGTGATGGGCCATGCGAAAGCGTATGCAGAAAATTCAGATGTTCGCGAAACATGATGCAAGTGATGCAGTACGAGTACGTGGAATCCGGCATCACTTCGTGATACGCAAGTACCGCCTGGTTTTGCTGTTTCTTGCGCATCAGCTGTTTCCTTCTTGCCGCATGGAAGCTTGAGCAACGTGCTGGAGAGCGATCTCAGGGCACTCCCTCCGCGATGAAGGCTCACCCGCCGCATTTTTTGCGCAAGGCCCTGGATTCCCGTCGGCGAGAACATCGCAGAACCGCGCAAACTTGTGGCGCTGCAACAACGCTTCCACGTTCGCCCGCATGCCACGCAGGTTAGTGTAGTGGCGGAAACGTGACTTGAGCGGTCCCGCGATCCTCGGTTGCTCCGGATCGAGTTCCCATGGATGCAGATACACCACAACGCGCTCGCTCTGTTTTTCAAACGCATGGAACGCGAGCCGTGTGTAAGCCGACGGAAAAATCCGCAGATAACCGCCGCCGGCTACAGGAAAATTTGCGCCCATCAGGCGCAGGGTGGCCGGAGGAAACTCCCTGATCTTCAAGCCGCCACTGCAGGCATGTGTGTAAGGAAAACGCCGGGCGCCCGGCACGCCATAGAGATCGTGATGAATGGGGTAGATACTGGAGTCATAGACAAACCCCTCTTCAGCCAGGATGTCCAGCGCCCACAGGCAATCCTTGGTAATCGACCAACTCGGCGCACGGTAGCCGATAACCTGCGTTCCCGCCGCGTCTTCAATCACCTGCTTTGCCTTCCGCGTATCTCTGCGAAACTCATCCGGCGTAAGGCTGTAGATCGTCCGGTGCCAATAACTATGGCAGGCGAGTTCATGTCCTCTGGCTTGGATCTCGCGCACCAAATCCGGAAAGCGCTCAGCTACCCATCCCAGGAGGAAGAATGTTCCCTTGGCCTGGTGGGTGTCAAAGACGTCGAGCACGCGCTGGGTGTTGGCAACCAAGCGACACGGCCATTTGTCCCAGGTTGTGCGCGATACAGAACCGGCAAAAGCTTCTACCTGAAAGTAGTCTTCAACATCCACCGTAAGAACGTGGGTGTCCGGCGATGGCTCACGCCGCTCAGCCGGACTCACTGCCTCAGCAGCGCCTTCGTTCTCCACCGATCTTTGCCAATTCTTCAAGTACCCGCCTTTCACAGGGGGCAAGATTAGAAGCCCTACGTCCAGCCCGTTAGTACAAGTGCAACGTGCGTGCCGTTGAAATCGAGGGAAAGCCTTTTAGTTTCAAAAGCTTACATCGGTTCTGGCGGGACCAGTCCACGAACAGTGAAATAAGTTGCACATCCTGGGTAATGTTCTTGTCTTTTCAATCAAGGGAAATGGTCGCCAATTACCTCGTCAATTAATCCCTAACTCTCTGTAAATGCTTGGCTAAGCTGGCTGCGCAGGGCAATGCGCTTCCACCCGCTCTCGGTTCGCCTGGAAAAGGCATACGAACTGCTTCTATCTTGCTTGGAGTTCTGCGTTCAAGTGTTTGGAGGCGCTTTTGCCGGTTCCAGCTGAATTGAAATCAATCGGGCACTCGATTTCGTTCCATTCCGGCATTTCCGCCGTGATGGCGAAACGGCAGAGCTGCGCGCGGATCCTCATGTATCACGGGACACCGTCAGAGAGCACGCAAGCACTTGCGGCCCAGCTACGATATTTAATGCGTCACTTTAAGATAGTGCCGTTGGAGTTAGTGGTCCACCAGTTTAGTGAAGGCACTCTAACTGGCTCGAACGAAATCGTATTGACCTTTGATGACGGTTTGCGGAATAACCTGACCGTACTCTATCCGTTGCTGCGGGAGCTAAGGGCGCCTGCCACTTTTTTTGTTTGTCCGGAATTGATTGAGAGCGGCGCATGGTTATGGAACCATGAGGTCCGTTGCCGGTTGCAGACGTTGCCTAAGCAAACTTTGCGCGACCTTGGCCGTCAATTGCAGACGACCGGTCCGTCGGTCGAGAGGATTGTAGAATGGATGAAGACGCTTGCTCTGCCCGCGCGACGGCAAGCCGAGGATATGGTACGTCTGGCAACCCCGGGCTTCAATCCAACAGATGCGCAGCATGCAACATATGACATCATGACCTGGAAAGATTTGTGCTCCCTTGATCCTGGGCTCATTACCATTGGTTCGCACACGCTCAGCCATCCGATTCTGAACCTGCTGGCCGCGGATGAGATCGACTTTGAACTACGTGAAAGCCGCCGGCTGCTGGAGCAAAAACTGGATCGCCCCGTGGAGTATTTTTGCTATCCGAACGGGTCCTACGACGCGCGGGTGTACGAGTCAGTCAAAACGATTTATCGTGCCGCTGTAACCACAGAAAGCGGCGTAGTCGGCCGCTGCGATAACACTGATCCCCACCGGCTGCCGCGAATCCCCAGCGCGGAAAGCGTGGCATTAACGGCGTGGCGGCTGCACCGCCCGGAGGCGTAAGCGGAATGCCTGTACTCGTCCTGGATGGCCACAGCCGAGCTGCCCTTGAAACCCTGCAAAGCCTGGGCCGGGCTGGACTGGAAGTTGATCTTGCCTCCGAGTCCCTTGATTGCCTGGCGATGCACTCGCGCTACGCCTGCCGAAAGTTGCGTCAGCCTTCATCGGCGGAGCCTGGTTTGTTCCATGCCTGGCTGCGCAACCTGGATCAGGAACGTAATTACGAATTGATTGTGCCAGCCACAGAAACATCGCTTCTGGGGCTTCGATCGCTGGATGAAAACAGCTCGCTCCGCGCCAAATCTATTCTGTCCAGCAATTTGGCCCTTGATACCGCGCTGGATAAGCAGAAAACATGGCAGTTGGCCAGCGACTTAGGCGGGCCAGTGCCGCAAAGCAGGCTCATTTCCACAGCGCAGGAAATCGGCCATGCGGAGCAATACCCCGTGGTGCTTAAGCCGGTGCGCAGCAAGATCATGGTTGACGGTGCACTAGAGACGCTTGCCGTGGCCGTAGTAAAAAACGAAACACAGCGCCGTGAGCAACTTCAAATCTGGCTGCGTTTCACACCGGTGCTCCAGCAGCAATACATTTCAGGCCGCGGCGTAGGAGCGGAATTTCTCTTCGACCACGGGCGCAAGGTCTGGCACTTTGTTCACGAGCGCGTGCATGAGTTCCCACTTTCCGGAGGCGCAAGTTCCTATCGCCGCTCGATCAAGCCTCCGCAGCGACTCCTGCATGATGCAGAGAAGTTGTTGGCCGCGCTGCAATGGCATGGCGTAGCCATGGTCGAGTTCAAGATGGACGCAAACGGCCAGCACTGGCTGATAGAAATCAACCCAAGACTTTGGGGCTCGCTGGCTCTCTCCATCGACGCAGGCGTGGACTTCCCCGTGGGATTGCTGCAGGTAGCGCGCGGACAGCAGCCTGCGAAGCCGCTTCGATACAAAACGCACCACTACACACGCGACCTGCGTACCGACATGGAATGGCTGAAAGACAATCTTCGAGCCAACCCGCAAGATCCGCTCCTGCTCACCCGGTCGCGGTCATACTCTTTTGTCGAATTCCTGCGACCGCTGACGGGACGCGAAAGTTGGGACCACTTTGACTGGCACGATCTTGGCATCATGCGCCGCACGCTCGCGCTGACGCTGGCCGACCAACTCCGTCCCGTGAATCGCAGGCTCAGGAACTGGCAGATCAAACGGCGATTGGTGCGCCATCATCGCGGCGTGCTCAGCAAGCTCGAAGCAGCGCCGGTGCGAAAGATTGTCTTTCTCTGTGCAGGAAATATTTGCCGCAGCCCTCTGGCAGCAAAGCTGGCGGAGCAGCAATTACCCGGCGTGGCCATCGAATCAGCCGGCTTCGACGAACGCAGCGGAAGAAGCTCTCCCGACAAAATGACGCGCATTGCCGGTTCTTTTGGCCTCGATCTCTCCGGACATCGTTCCAATCAGGTCACAAGGGAGCAGCTTCATGGAGCTGATCTGATCCTGGCCATGGACCTGGACAATGTACGCTGTCTGAAAAACGATTTCCCCGAAGCCATGTTTCGTACCACGTTGCTGGGGCTGTTCGCCAAGCCAGCATCGCTCACCATTACCGATCCATATCTTGCCAACGGAGAAGAAACCCGAAGAGTTTCGGAGCAAATAGAATCAGCCATTAAAGGCGTGGCTGACTATTTTGCTCATTGCAAAGGCGTGAGCTACGGATCGGAGATGCCATCGGCGGCCCCCGGTGTGCAGTCTTAGTTCTTGCAGAAGGAAATTCGCGGCGTAAAATGTGAAATCTCTTGCACATCGAGCCTCTGCAAATCGTCAGAAATACTTCGATTTCCATCTAGTCTATTGATTCTTAAAGGCTTTAGTTGATGCCATTTGGAACCTGACTTGCCATTATGGCAGGTGATCACACGTGAAAGGTGTGCGTAACCGCAAGTCCCAGGGGAAGGATCAGAGAATGTATTCATCTTTTTACGGCTTAAAGCAGGAACCGTTCAGGCTCACTCCTGATCCGCGCTTCCTACATCTTGCGGAACCTCACCGTAATACTCTCCGCGCCATGGTGGAAGGAGTGGCGGGGCGCAAGGGCTTGCAGATTTCCGTGGGCCCAATCGGGACCGGCAAGACCACGTTGCTTTACTGCCTGCAGCACATCTTGTCGCATGAGGCCTCGCAGCAACGGCCGTTACGTTCAGCCTTTGTGGTCAATCCCACGTTAACGCATGAAGAGCTGTTTGAAGCATTGTTCGACGAGTTGGAGATACAGTCTCCCGCCACCACCAAGCCTGCCCGGTTGCGCGCGCTGCATGATTTGCTGCTGGCGTCGCACAAGCGAAATGGCTCTGTGGTGCTGATTATTGATGAGGCACACTTGCTGTCTCCGGCGCTGATCGAAGAGATCCGCCTGCTTCTGAATCTGGACAACTATCCGGTAAATGTCCTGCAAGTCATCCTATGCGGCCAGCCTGAACTGCTTCCGCTGCTGATGAAACCTGAGCTCGCGGCGCTGAAGCAACGCATCTCGGTGGTCACCAAGTTGCGCGCATTGACACTGGTGGAGTGTCGCGCTTACATCGCGGAGAGAATGCACATTGCCGGACTGCGCGGGGACAGCCCGTTTTCAACCAGCGCGCTTGAAGAAATCTTCAAGCTCAGCAATGGAGTGCCCCGGCTGATCAATTCGACCTGCGACCACACACTGGCGCTAGGCTACCGCCGTCAGGCCAGGAAAATCGAAAGTGACCTGGTGGTGGAAGCATCCGAAGAGTTGAGTCTCCTGCAGCTTGCCCCAGTGGAACTTGAAACGGCAACCAACTCGCCGGCGGCATAGGCGAAAACTTCTCAGGAACCCGGGCGAGCAGAACACCTGGGCGTCCAGAATAGGACCAAGACGGCATGAGCAAATTTTTCAACGATACCCGCAGCGTGCAGAACGCGAACCCCGTTCCTGCTACGGCGAATATTGATATCCAGCAACTGGTGGGGGCACTCAAGCAAAATCTGGAGATCAACGGCTCCAGCCATACGCACTCCACCGAGATGGACCTGAAACATCTGCTGCAACCGCTGAAGAAGTCGCATGAAGTGGCGGCGGAGGTTGTTGCCCGCCGTCTGGAAAAATGCGCCAGCATCCGCCTCCCGCGCACGGAAGAGAAATCCTTTCTGGTATCGCAATACAATCCTGCGATGCAGGCCGCGGTGGAGGCATATCGTACTCTGCGGACCCGGCTGGTTAAGCAGCAGACCAAAAACGGGCTTCGTTCCCTGGTAGTAAGCAGCGGTGCGCAAGGCGAAGGCAAGACCCTCACCTCCTTCAATCTGGCGCTGTGCTATGCCAATATCCAGAACTGGCCGGTGCTGCTGGTGGATGCCGACCTGCGGTCGCGAGGACTCTCCAGGCTTCTCGGTGATCCGAAGTCACCGGGTCTGGCCAAGGTGCTGGAAGATGATTGCCCTTATCAATCAGCGGTGCTTCGTACGGACGTTCCCGGTCTTTACGTATTGCCCGCGGGTGAAATGGCAGGTTCGCCTTCTGAGCTTTTTGCCGGACACTGGAAGGAATTTATTGGATGGGCCTCAGAAACTTTCCGGATGGTCATTGTGGATTCTCCCCCGGTGCTGAACCTGGCCGATTTCGATTTGATCGCCGCGCCCTGCGAAAGCGTACTGGTGGTTGTGCGGGCCAGAAAGACCGCCCGCGAAGCCCTAACCAGGGTGCTTGGCCAGGTTGATCCCAAAAAGCTGGCCGGCGTGGTGTTCAACGCCGCCGAAGAAGCCCTGGACAAAGGTTATTACCGTTACGCCGCCACAGCAAAGGCAAGTGGCAGTTAAGCGTTAAGATGAAAATATATGCAGCAAAACAATAAAGCCCTCCTTGTGGAGGGCTTTGTCTTTTGGTGGCAAGGAATTGCAATTTGGGGGCGTTCGATTTATTACTGGCCTCGAGCCGCACGCCGGCGGCGCAGGAAAGTTGCGCCACTGATCAGCAGCGAGCCCAGGACGATCAATCCTCCAGCTTCGGGAAAAGTGAGGATACGTTTCACGTCATGGAATTCGAGGGTTTCTGCGAGAGCACTACCACAGACCATGAATAACAGGGTTCCACCGATCACGAAATAAACGATTTTTTTCATCTATGTTCCCATTCGACAAATTCGAACTTACCAAGGCTGTCGAGTCTCCTGAGCACATTCTCGCGGCAGCATCGGCAAGTAAGTCTTGCCTGGTTTTTGTCGTCTACTTTCCTCTGTGCACGACAGGTGCCAAAGAAGCCCTAGTGTCGCCAATCAGATGCGGGGAAATCATTGAGCACCTATGCAAGCAATTGCAGGGATTTGTCCCCTTTTTCATCGCAAAGAAGAATTCTGAAGAGTCGCTAGTCGCCTGGTGCGCTCGACTCATGCTACTGAAAACAAAAGACGATCTCCTATTATCAGTACTACTAAGCGCGCGGCAATATCTCAGCTTAATGGCGCATCAATTGCACTTGCTAAGTGTTTACGGTCTTAGCGGTTGGAAGGTGACTGCGTGACCGACACCGATCGTATGCAAGATTTTTCACGTCAGGTTTGGCACTCTTCTCAAGTGGCGCAGAGAGAAGTCCTTCCTGCTGCACAGGAGACCATCGCGTTCGATGTCGTAAAAAGACGGCCCCACGTATTGTTTCTGATCGACCATCTGATGGCACGAGGAGGCGGAGAAGGAAACCTGCTCAAGGTGGTCGAACTCATGCCGCCTGAACTTGTCCGGTGCTCCGTTGCTACGTTTCGTATTGATCCGGAAATCCAAAAACAAATCTCCGTGCCGGTCCATCTCTTTCGCTGGCGACGGGTCTACCATCTCGACGCCCTAAGGGCCGCGGTCCGGCTGCGGAGACTAATTCGCAAAGAAAAAGTCGATATCGTTCAGACCTATTTTGAAACCTCCAATCTCTGGGGAGGTCTCATCGCGAAACTAAGCGGCGCGATGCTTCTCTCATCACGGCGGGACATGGGCATCCTTCGATCGACCAAGCATGCTCTTGCCTACCGGCTGGTCAACCGGATTTCTGACCGCGTGCTCGCCGTCTCGGAAGAAGTGAAGAAGTTCTGCGTCAACCAGGACCGGATCAATCCGCGAAAAGTTGAGGTTGTTTATAACGGCGTTGATCTCCAGCATGTGGCAGGAGCCATTCCTCGGGCCGGCCAATTTGCAGCGGCCGAGTGGGTGGACGCCCAGCACATCATTACCTGCGTCGCCAATGTACGAAGAGTCAAAGGCATTGACGTTCTGGTGCGCACCGCGCAGCGCGTTTGCCGGGAAATCCCAGGCGCTGTATTCCTCATTGCCGGCAGCCTTTACGAACGCGATTACTCCAAAGAAGTGCAGGACCTGGTGAATTCACTTGGGCTTGAGAAAAATGTCAAGCTGCTTGGCTTTGTGGAAGATCCGGTGCCCCTGCTTAAGATGAGCAATGCTTTCTGCCTGCTCTCGCGCAGTGAAGGCTTCTGTAATGCCCTGCTGGAGGCCATGGCGTGCGGTGTTCCCTCCGTGGTTACACGGGTGGGTGGAAATCCTGAGGCAATTACCGACGGTCAAAACGGCTTCCTGGTGCCCACAGAAGATGATCAGGCTGCCGCCGGGCGAATTCTCTTCCTGCTGCGCAATCCCGAGCGCGCATCCCAGATCGGCACTGCGGCCCAGACCGCGGTCCATTCACAATTCAGCGCGGAGACGATGATCAAGAAGCTGATCGGCGTCTATGACGACTTATTGACGCAGAGAAAAAAGACGCGCTAGCTGGAACGCTCCAGCTTTCACCGGCCTACGACGAAGATTTTTCGATGTGGCTCTTTTCCGCCGATTGCAGATGGAATTTCACAGACCAGCCACGCCACTTGTTGCTAAGTCTTTTCCAAAGGCCCGCGCGCTTTTCCGCCAGGAGCCCTTTCGCGGCATTCCAGACCACGGCATAGTCAAACATCAGCGGTGAGAACCTTCCTTTGTCGTCGACCAGGTGATATTCACATACGTTCACTCGTGGAATCAGGTACTGGTCGGACAGAGGCGTCCAGACGCCGGGATCCTGATTGAGGAAGGCGAACCTGTACCCTGCCCTGGCCACCAGCTCGCGGACATTACGCGAAGAATCTCCATTCGGGTAGGAAAAAATGGAGCACGGTGCGTTCAGGCGGCCTTCAATGAGCTCCCGCGACAAAGAAATCTCATCCTGTGCCTGCGCTGGTGGAATGCCGGTCAGAATCTCATGAGTGCTGGTGTGCGATCCAAAGACCACTCCACCGGCATGCAGTTGGGCGATCTGGTCCCATGTCATCGTCTGGTCTACCGGTGCGTTGGAACCTACTCCACTGCCCGACGATGTAATCTCATCAATGCGGTGCTTCCGTTCCTGGGCGGTGAGTCCCTTCAGGCTTTCAATGGTCTGCTCAATATAACTCTGGCTCTGCGTGCGGTCCGCGGTTGTCATGTGCCGGTCCAGAGCTGACGCGGCACGCTCCGGCCAAAAAGGTAAAACGGTTCCAGTTCGCCGAGGGACAACGAAAATTGCCATGGGCGCCCGGTGTTTTTGCGCGAGGGGATAAGCGCTGGTGGCGTTGTCCGACCAGCCATCATCGAAGGTGATGGCCACTTTTAGCTTTTGGTTCCGGGCCCATACAGGCTCATCTGCTACCTGGATGAGGTCGCATTTCTCGGCAGCGTATTGCAGGAAGTCGTCAAAAGTTTCGCGCCGGACAATCATTCCTGGCAGCGAAGCCGTCAGCTGCAATTCTTCGTCCGTCAAGACGCGATGAAACGTAAGTACAACGGCGCCCTGGCGCCGCACCCATCTTCTGGAAATTCGCAAAACCCCCAGGGCACGGAGAAAAGCCGCCCAGAACATCTTGCCCTGGGCACGTACCGTCGGTCTGATGAAAGGTCCTGTTGGCATCTCAAACCGTCAAATAACACGCAAACCGCGGCGACGAAACTCCAGGGCCTCATCGCGGCGGGGGAAAGTAAAGTAGCTGCCTTTGTCGTGGTCCAAATGCACTGGTACGGCCGAATTGGCCTGCAAGCTGCGCAGTACCCTGGCCATGCAGTGTGCTCCATGTCGTTTGGACCGGCGAATCAGGTTATGCAATGACTCTCCTGGGGTTACTGGCAGTGACTCTTGCAGTAAAGCGTCGCCTTCGTCCACCTTGGCGGCCATGTAATGTATGGTAACGCCCAACTGAGGTTCCCCATGATACAACTGCCAGAAAGTCGGCATCATGCCCTTGTACCGTGGCAGGGGCGCGTGATGAATATTGATGCACCCTCGCGGAGGAATGGCCAGGACTTTGTCCTTAAGAATGTACGGACACGCTACCGAGATAAGGAGGTCCGGAGCACGGTCCTGCAATGCCTGGGTAAATTCCGCGGCGTTAGGATTCGCAACATGCGCATATGGGATGCCATGCGCTTTGGCCAGTTGTGCGATCGCATAGAACCGCGCAGCGGCACGTCCACGAGGGAGGACCGCCAGAGCTTTCGCCATACCTGCTTGCATCAGTAGTTTGGCCAGTCCAGGTATTCCATAAAGCCACATTAATTCGCGCAGCAGTTGGACCCGGGACCGTTTGCCCATGGCACGGCAACAAGAGATTCGCGTAATTTCAAACTCAGTAGGATAATGGCGCAGAAATTCTTCGAAGAACGGCAAGATGTAGAGCGAGTCTTCCTGCGTGAGAAATTCGATCCTCATCGGCGGGCCCTCACCGTCTGCCAGGTAACGTATTTGCGGCCCCGGCAGATCTCCACCATGCTGACCAGAGCGGCGGCGTTGAGCGTACAGAAGAAAAGCGGCAGCCCCAGCGGCTTCCATCTGCGATGGAGCGGGAGAAGCATATTCAAGAACGCAGCGGCATAAAAGAACAGCTGCGCCGCCAGAGTGAAGCGGTACAGCGGAGAATCCAACAGCATAAGATTAGCGGCCAACAAGACGATCAAAAACAACGGCACCATCCAGCGCAGCACTTTGTGCGACCAAAGCTGGAACGCCACCCACGCGAATTTCCAGGGTTTCAACAAGCTCGATACGCTGAGCAATCCGCGCATGGCGCGCGTGACTACGCGTACACGCATGGCAAATTCTTCTGACGTAGACTGTGTAGTTTCTTCATAAGCAAGAGCGCGGTCCTCAAACACTACCGTTTGTCCCTTTTGAATCACCCAGAGAGGCTGCACAAGGTCGCTGATGACATCGCCGGCCAATTCCGTGTAAGCCGACTTGCGCACGGAGTAAATGCAGCCGCAGCATCCAGTAATCGTGCGCACCCGCGACTGAAGCTTCTTGATCATATTTTCATAGCTCCAGAACGCAACGCTACCGAGGCCGGTAGGCGATTGATCGCCGGGATCAAAGTACTGATACCTGCCGCTGACCGCGCCGATGATGGGATCCTGGTAATTGCAGGCCAGATAGAGCAAAGCTTTCGGGTGATAAATGGCAGTCGCATCGGAAAAAACAATGATCTCTCCTTGCGCCTGCTTCACGCCCTGGTTCTGCGCGTGGGTTTTTCCTCCGCGCTCAGGGATCCGCAGAAGACGCACGCGGCTGTCCGGGAAAGCAGCAACGATTTCGTCGGTCCGGTCGGTGGAGCAATCCGATAAAACTATAACTTCAAGTTTTTCCAATGGATATTCGAGCGCCAGCGTCTGGCGTATCTTTCGCTCGATGGCTTCCTCTTCATTGTAAGCGGCGATCAAAACTGACACCCGAGGATGAAATCCCAGCTCAGGACGGCGTCGTCTGACAAAGAGACCAATCAGGGCCAGCAGCAACGGGTATCCGGCATAGACGTAGAAAAGCGCCAGCACCGCGAGCCACAAGACAATCTGCGCCGCTCCGGTCGTAGTGCTTGCGTATTGTGCGAAAGTTGTCATGCCGATGGTTTCAGCTCCTACTGGATCCACGCTGTTTCAGTTCCCCGCGAAGAAGGATTGCCGAAGTAGGCTGCTGGCTGCTTGGTCTGCCCCATGGCCGACTCAAGAACGGCGCCTTCCGATTGCCTGTCAAAATACATGCGCTGCCAGACCTCGATCATCAGCAGGGCCCAGATCTTCAGGCCGTTGTCGCGTTTGTTCTCCTCGTGCTCGCGGAGCAGCGACTGCACCGCGTCCGGCCGGAAAATTCCCCGCCGCTCCACGGCTTCCGGAGACAGGAACTGCCGTATCACCGGCTTCAACTGGCTGTTGATCCACTGCGGCAGTGGAGGATTGAAGCCCATCTTCTTCTTCGTCAGGACTTCTTTCGGCAGCGTGTCTTTCATGACCTGGCGGGTAATCCACTTGGTGGTCATGTTCCGCACTTTCATCCGCTCCGGAACGCGCATGGCAAACTCCACCAGCCTGTAGTCGGTCAACGGTGCGCGCACTTCCAGCGAGTTTGCCATCGACATGCGGTCCCCGTATTCCAGGCAGTTGCAGCACAAGAACGAGGCCGAGTCCACGTAGCCCAGCCGGCTCAATGGCTCCAGTTGAGCGCCCCGACGAAAGAACTGGCGCAGGAAATCACCGGAGTCGCGTCCATTCACGGAAGCGGCAAAAGCGGGTGTATACATTTGCTGTTTCTCAGTTTCTGAAAAGTAGCCGACCCAGTTAATGTACATGTCCTCTTCAGCCTGCCATGCTGACTGCGCAAATTCCCGTACCCGCCGAAAGCCGTGCCGACCGTCCGTGGCGTCATGCATGCGCGAAGACAGGCGCGCAATCAACCCTTTGGTAAGGAACTGCGGCAAACGACGATACTGCCGCGCCATGGCCGCTCCGGCATAACGCACATATCCGCCAAACAATTCGTCTCCGCCATCACCTGAGATCGCCACCGTTACGTGCTTCCGCATGAGCTTGGTAATGATGTACTGGAGAATCGCAGTCGGATTGCCAAAGGGTTCGTCGAAATGGCGGACCACCTTGGTCATGTAATTAGCGCAAGCTTCGTCTGCCTGGAGAACATGGTGGTCGGTCCCGAATTTTTGTGCCACCAGGTTTGCGGCCGGCAGTTCGTCATAAAAACGACTGTTGGCAAACCCGATGCTGAAAGTCTTCACCTGCTCCGAACTGTTCCTTGATGCAAGCGCCGTAATGGCACTCGAATCAAGGCCGCCGCTCAGGAACAGCCCGAGAGGAACGTCGCTGATGAGCCTTAGCTTCACCGATTCTTCCATCAACTCGCGCGCCTGATCAATCATGTCGTTTTCCGACATGTGCATGGTCGAGCCAGCGGTCTCAGCCGGGTCCCAATATTTCCACTCGCGCTTCGTCAACTCGCCATCCGGCTGGATCTGTATCTCCATGGCGCAACCGGGCCCCATCTTGCGCACATGCTTGAACGCGGTCGCAGGATAAGGAAAGTAGAGGTAGGTCAGATAGTCGTGCAGCGCAACGGGATCGAGCTCTGCCGGAACACCGGCTTTAAGAAGCGTCTTGATCTCGGAGCCAAAAGTGAAGGCGCGTTCGTCATGCGCGTAGAACAAGGGCTTCTTTCCCAGATGATCGGTTGCCAGCAACATGCGCCGCCGGCGATTGTCCCAAAGCGAAAACGCAAACATGCCGCGCAGCCTGCGGACAACTTCATCCCCCCACTGCTCGTATCCGTGCAGAATGACTTCCGTGTCCGTCTTCGAGCGGAACCTGTGTCCGGCGGCAATAAGCTGCGCGCGCAATTCCGCAAAGTTATAGATCTCGCCGTTGAACGTAATCCAGACCGACTCATCTTCGTTACACATTGGCTGGTGGCCAGCGGAAGACAGATCGATAATGGAAAGCCTCCGGTGCTGCAGGCTCACCCACAGCGCAAGCTCGGGCACAACAAAATACTTCAGTCCCCCGTCGTCCGGGCCGCGATGGTGGAGTTCCAACCCGCATTTTTCGTCGGCCGGGGAATTACCGATTTGTCCGAAGATTCCACACATAAACTTCCGACTTCCCTTCCAGTTCAACAATTTGGCTAAACATTTTCTTTAATGGCGCTCATACAAGAACCGGTTCCTCTTCCGCATCAAACTGCGAGTCCGCGCCGAAAGCGGCTTCTTTTACTTCACTGGTTAGCGCCTGGCTCTCATTTTCAATCATCTGCCCGCGCACCACACAGGCCAGCAGGACCCATAGGAGCCCATTCACTTCGATATACAACCAGCGGTCGCCAAAAAGGTTGACCACAAATACGCAGACCATGAGCAGGGCAAATCCCAATCCCAGCGACTTCAGGAATGGATCTTTCGCGCTGGTGTACAGCCCCATGCCCAGGCGCATGGCCTTGCCCAGTACGAAAAGAAACAGCATCAGGCCGACCAGTCCGGTCTCAACCAGAACTTTCAGATAATAGTTATGCGTGTCTGTGTAATTGCCAACGCGATGCTGCCACCTGTAGGTATCAAAGCCCGCGCCAAATATTGGGTTCAGGTTGAACAGGTTCATGGCGTCATTCCAGAGCGTTACACGGTCCTGGGCTGAGTCATCGAGTTGCTGCTCATTCTTGTCATAGGTCATTTGCACGCGTTCTTTGACAGAAGTGGGAACCAGCGCCTGCCAACTCAGCAAAAATGCCACCAGCCCGATGAGCACAATTCTCTGCTTCACCAAGCCCAGGAACAGCAGCCCCACCAGAAGTCCGGCATAGGCCTCGCGTGACCATGAGAACAGCACGCAATACAGACAGCAGACCACAAGCAGCCATGTACCCACTTTGAAGGACTTGCGCTCCTGAAAAGCATTCAAACCGAGAAGCAGAAGGATAAATTCCGCTTCAAACACGGCCAGCCCGTTTTCACCGGCGTAACCTAAAGGACCACCGTCGCGCGCTTCATAAGAGAAGTGTGACGTGTCCCGGTCACTCATGGTGCCGTAAAAACCTTTGTCCACGGCCAGCACGGAGAGACACAACAGCAGAACAACGAGCTTGATCTGTTTTAAGTCCTTGATCACGCAGGCTGTCACCGCAAAGAGCACAAACATGACCATGTAGTTTTTCCAATTGGAAAAACGTGGATCGCTGATCGACCATGGCATTGCCGAATTCAGAAAGAACGCGCCGCGCCACAATTCCGCGTAGCAGAACACGCCGAAAAAAATCAGCATCTTGTTCATCGGCGTCTTGATAAAACGGTACTCACTGCGGAAAAGGGCCCCCACAATCACGCCCAGGAGAAGCAGATCAATCAACTTGTTGCCTGCTGGAAAATCCATGATCCGGTATCGAATGGTCTGCAATGGGAGCAATGGAATCAGAAAATACAACCCTGCCTGCGGCCGCCAGAAAATCGACAGCAAAAACGCAGCAACAGCGCCCAGATAAAGCGCCAGCGGCACGTATTGTTCAAGTCCAAAATGCATTGCTTAACCGAATCTCAGCCTTTCTCGCGTTTACTGGTTCACAGCCATTTTTTTCTCGGTCACTGCCGGCATGGTCTCAATGACGGACTGGCGCGGCTCGCGAACCCACGCAGTCACCAGCCCCGCTGCACTGCTTACAAGCTTGCGGACACGCGCGTCGATAGCGCTCAGCACCCCGGTGTACAGCGCAACAGTAAAACTTGCTTTTGCGATGGCGCTCAGCAACGGCGACTCAATCCGGATCTGCGTCGCCAGCCATGCCACGGCCGCGCCGGTGATCGCATAACGAGCAAACGCTGCAAGCTCCAACTTGAAAGGCAACACCCTCATGGATTCGTAGGCCAGAAAGAGCACGATGCCGGCGTAACTCACCATGGTGGCAATCGCCGCGCCAATCAGCCCGACCCTGGGCAGCAGCGCAATGTTCATCGCGATATTCAAGATGCTGGCATAGAGTGTTGCTGTGGCGATCTTGGACGCGCGTTTGTGGATCAGCAGTCCTGGACGAAAATAAATTGTCACTGCCGAGAGCACCAGGCCGATTACAAGGAACGGCAGCAGGCTGTGCGCCTCCTGAAATTTTCTGGAAGCCAGCAGCACAATCGCATCGCGTGAAGTCACAATCGCGATGCACACTATGCCAACCGCCACCAGCACAAACTGGTCCAGGCTGCGGCCCAGAAATTCCTGCGTGGCCTTTTTGCCCTCAGAGTTCCATACCTTCATGCAGATGGGAAACAGCGCCAGTTGCAACGGGGCCATGAGCACGTCTTGTAAATAAATGGCGATGCCATAGGCCGCGGCATAAAACCCCAAAGCCTGCGCTCCCAGATAATGCTGCACAAAAAAGCGGTCCCCGGAATCCAGCACCACCCAGGAAATCTCGGCCGCCATCAGCGGAAAAGAAAATGCCAGGGCAGAGCGAAAGAAATCTCCGTTGAACATGCCGGGAGAGAGCAACCGGCGCCGCGACAATACCGGCATGTACTGCAACAGCACCACGCTTTCCACGGCAACCATACCCAGGAAAAAGGCAAAGACACTTTTCTGCCAGAAAAACAGAAGCAGACAAATGACCGCAATCGTCGCTGCTTTTTGCAGGATGTCCATGCCATTGAAGAGTCCGGTCTTGTTCTCCATCTGCATCAGGTTCATCTGCATAGAGCGCAAGGCGCGAATCATGACCAGGGTGCAGGCAAGCAACAGCGCGCCTGTCGTACCAATGCCGAGAAAGCGGCCAAAACCAAAGAACACGGAAGCCACAAAGACCAACACAAGCGCCAGGGCCATCAGGACGGAGCCATAGAACAAGGTGGAGTAGTAACGCCTAAGAGTATTAGGGTCAGGCGAGCCGGCGCACTCAGCATAAAAGCGCTGTACCGCGTGCTGGAACCCGAACTTTGAAAGTACCGTGAGCAGCAATACAGTGTTCGTGATCAGGCTCATGGTCCCGTAGTCGGCGACGGAAAACACCCGCGTGAACACCGGGAATGAAACAAATCCCAGGAGCATCACCACAACGCGCCCGCCCAGATAATGCGACGAATGCCGGTAAAGTGTCTTCAATGCGCTCATGGAAACTGTAACCTGGGGACCCCTTCGCCGATCTGAACGATTCGTATGCCGCTAGCGCCATGCTGAACCTGTGTCGTCATGGCTCATAAGATGGGGCGCAGCTTCAGATACAGCCCCACTTCCAGAAGGCATCCGGCAACCGTAACCACACCAGCTAAAACAGCAAACGTGAGCGCCCGCCGCCGATCGCCTGCGCTTTGTAGCTGAGGAACCACGGTGAGCAAAGGAACGCCAGCCGGCAGCATGCCGCGGAGTTCCGCTTCGACCTTCAGACTGCCATCCAGCATGTCCTTGAGATAGGCTAGCCCGAGCGATGCAGCCAGTGCACCCAGGAATGCCGCCATCAGCATGGCGCGCCGGTTTGGTTTAAACGGCTTCTCCGGAACCTGAGCAGAATCCAGAATGGTGAAATGTTCCGACTGCTGTTTGCGTTCGAGATCGGCCGCCATGCCAGCGGAGAAAGTTTTGTCCAGCAGTGACTGATAGTGGTCTTTGGAAACGCTGTAGTTCCGGTTTAACTCCGCCATCTCCTGCTCACGCACCGGGACCGCGTCGACCTTGGCGCGGTACACGCCCATCTGCGCGCTGATGCGCTTTTGCTCTTCACCCAGACGCTTGGCTTCGCGATCCAGCAGTTGCAACCTCACGGTGACCGCGCTGTTGTCCTGCGATTCCGCCGTGACCGGTGGGTCCGGAGGCAATGCCTTCAACTGGTCTTCCACACGCTTCAGGCGGGCCGCAGCATCCACGACTTCCGGATGCGCGCTGGTGTAACGGCTCTGCAGGGTTCGAAGCTGGTTTCGCAGGTCGCGTCTCTCGCCTTCGAGCCTGGAGCGCTCGGTCAGCGGAGCCGCCTGGACCGGTGCTGTCGGTGATGCCGAAGGGTCCATACCACGGGACAGCAGTGTGCGCTCTACTTCCAGGCGGTTCAGCGTGTCCGCATTGGCCTGGAATTGTCCCTGCAACTGCGATAGCGCCTGCAGGTTCGCCGCTTGCTGCTCGGGCATTTCGCCCAGGTGCCGCATCTTGAAGGCGCTTACCTTTGCTTCCTGTTCTTCAAGGTTCTGCTTGGCATCTTTGAGCTGGCCGGCCAGAAAGTCCGACGTGTCCTGGGCCTGCTGCTCACGGTTCTTCAGGTTCCAGTCAATGAAGCTGGCCGCAAGCTGATTAGCCACCTGCGCTACCACCTGGCGACGCCGGCCTTCATACTCGATCGTAAAAGCGCTCAGCCCCGAAGAAGAACCCTGCTTCACCGTGATGGTGATGTCCTTGCGCATGGCTTCAATCAGCTCTTCCCGCGATATCTTGCCTTGCAACTCGGAATAGAGGTGCATGTCGTCGATGATCTGCTGCAACCGCGTCGAACTCAGCACCTGCTGGGTAATGGTGTTCAGGCGCTGGCCCGGATCGGAGCTTACCGTGGGACTCACATACTTCTCCGGAACTTTTTGCGGGTCGACCAGGATCGTGGTCGACGCCTTGTAGTGGTCCGGCATCAGGAAAATGTATGTAGCTCCCGCCAGCGAGAAAAAGACCGTACCCAGAAAAATCCAGCCGCGGTAGTGCCGCACCGTGTTCCAGAATGCCGTTAACTGCGCCAGACCCGTGATGTTTGCCCCTTGGTTCATTGCTCCTCCGTAGTAATGCCCTTTATCGCAAGCGAATCGGCGCTGGATAAAATTCGATTCCGACCAGCGCGTAGCTCAGATTTCCGCTGACCAGGTTTCCACCAACTCCGTGGAACGACCGGTATCCGGCACTAAAAGCGAGCGCAGGGGAAATCTTGAAGCGTAATCTGGGCGCGAGATAATAACCGTGATACCCAGTGGTAACCGGGGGCAGAGGCTCACCGCGCAAGTAGCCTGCGTCGCCGATGATGGTCAAGCGTCTGATGCCCTTGGAGAATCCGACCGCGGCATCATCTTCCCAGCGGCTGTCCAAACGGGCAACCGTCGTAAACTGTCGCCTCACTGAGGCATAAATCTTGTCCTGGTTGCCGAAATTCTTGACGATGATGGCGGCGAAGTTCGCGTTCTGTTGGCCACCGCAGGAGAGCGAGGTCCATTGCGGGCCGCCGCGCACATCCACCACAACGGAATGCGACAGTCTGGCGGAGATACCAACACCGCCGCCCCAGGTCGTGCAAGGTGTGCCGTTCAACACAGTTTCACCTTCGCCATAGGTGCGCAAATCAATCCGCCGGGTAAGGACCCGTATATAGTCGATTCTTGCGCCAATAGAATTCGTGTGATTTCCGAAGCTCACAGGTATCGTGCTGGTGTCACCTTGGATGCCCGTGTACGTATGGAAGACGGTGAAGCCGATCTTGTCGCGCCGGCTCTTCAACCAGCCGAGTCCCAGGCTGTTCTCCAGGAAGGCGACGTTTCTGGCGCGAAGAAGCACCGCATTCGTATTGGAATTTGCAATCGGCGTACCTTGTACCACCAAAAAGCTGAGAGGTCCCTGGAAGCGCGCCGATTCCGATCCGTAGCTGGCGTTGGCGGACGCTGTCCAATACCAACGTGGGTTAAAAGAACCCAGAGCGCTCAGTGAAACCGAGTGGTAGGCCTGTGGCCCGCCACTGCTGGTGTCATTTGGGTTGAGCACAGCCGAATACTGGAAGAGATAGCGCCCTGTCCGGGTCGGGATAAACAACGCCAGATAAGGATCAATCGAAGTCGAGATCAGATCTTTGTTCGGCAGACCAGCAACACTGTTGGTATACACGGAGTAAACCGAAGCGCCATAGAAGATCTGGTCTTTATAGTTCTTCCGGGAATAGCCCTGTTCTCCTCCCGGCTGTCCCTCTCCAGGCTCATCCACGGATGCGGAAACCGACTGGTCCGTGGGAGATTTAGCGCTCAGAGTAATGAGTTGGCCGGTCCCCAGAGAAACGGTATACGCATCGTCACTGTTATTCACAGCCGAAGAATTGAATATGCTCTCTTTGTTGTCGCTCTGATTGTTGCTCTGGCTATTGGCCGAGCTGTTGTTCTGGCTGTTAGTCGAGCCGTTGCCGGAAGATGAACTTTGAGCAAAGGCCACTGCGCAGCTTGCCAGCAGCAGTAAAGAAACAATCACAATGTGACGATTCGTTTTCATGGCACCACCACCGTATCTCCAGGATGAAGAGCAATGTTTTGCTCTGTATTCTTACCGTGCACAACTTCCTTGTATTTGAAGTGCAGGCGCACCGCTTTCCCGTCCTCAACTCGCAAAACAACAATACCGTCGCGCTTGGCAAACACCGTGAATCCGCCCGCCTGGGCGATCAACTGAAGCACCGTGGTCTCGGTGTTCAGTGAATATCCGCCCGGACGCGCCACTTCACCGGTAATAAAAGCTTTCTTGCTGTGGATCTCCGTCACCGTTACCGTCACCTGCGGGCTGTTGAGAAAGCTCTTGAGCTTTTCCGCGACCAGCACCTGTATCTGCATCGGCGTCATGCCAGCGACTTTCACCTCGTTAATCAGAGGCAGGGAGATGCTTCCGTCCGTCCGCACCACCACCGTCTGCGAAACTTCCGGCTCCTTCCACACGTTCACGCGGAGGACGTCCGATTCGCCCACAATATATCCCGGCGCGACATCGAGTGGCTTGGTGTCGGCGGCAGCACTCAGAGGTGCGTTATCCGGGCCCTTCAGGTTCGCGTTTTGCGTCTGCGCCCACGCCCCGGCCGCAAAAACCAAAAACAACGCGCTTATAATCGTCCGTTTTCTACAAGCAAACATTTTTTCACTCCGATTCCCGCCGGCAAGACCGGCTTGTTACAAAAACGATCCACGCCTTACTTCGCACCCTTGCCCAGAAGAATTACCTTCACGGTTTCAAAAACAATGGCCACATCGAGCGCAACCGAAAGATGCTTGATGTAGAAAAGATCGAGCTCCAGCTTTCTCTTCGCGTCTTCCATCGAGGAGCCATACTGATACTTGATCTGCGCCCAGCCCGTGAGTCCCGGGCGGACGGTGTGCCTCTGCGCGAAGAAAGGCAAATTGGCTTCCAGCAGTTCGCAGAAGTACGGCTGCTCCGGACGCGGCCCCACTAGACTCATTTCTCCCTGCAGGATGTTGAAAAACTGCGGCAGTTCGTCCAGCCGATATTTGCGGATGACGGCGCCGACCCTGGTAATCCGGCTGTCACCGTCTGAGGCCCAACTGGGGCCACCTTTTTCTGCGTCCTGGCGCATGGAGCGGAACTTGAAAATCTCAAACTGGTCGCCGTTGAGCCCAACACGTTTCTGCCGGAACAGGATGGGGCGTCCGGTTTCCAGCAAAATCGCCAGAGCAACACAGCCCATCACAGGTAGAGTCAGCGTGATGGCCAATGCCGCAGCGGCGATGTCCAGAGTGCGTTTTGCCGCCAGCACAAATTTGCCCTTGCGGAAGCCATCGGAAAAGATCAGCCAACTGGGAGAAAGCCTCTCCAGCGCGATCTTGCCACTGATGCTTTCAAAAACAGAATGCGCGTCTTCCACCGTCACGCCGGCAAACTTAAGCCGGAGCAACTCGCGATACGGCATGCGGCCACGCTGCTCCGCCAAAGACAGCACCACGCGATCAATACTGTGCTGCTTCACCAGTGATTCCAGATCACCCAGGCCTCCGATAATCCCAGGATTCACCAGCGACTTGCCGATGTTCTCGCCCTTCTCATCCAGGAACCCAAGCACTTTCAGATTCAGGTCGGGACGGGAGCAGATTTCGCGGGTGAGCGAAATTCCCGTCGAGCCTGTCCCTACGATCAGCAAACGTTCCGGACGGCGCAGGAAGAAAAACCCGGTGGAATCCAGCAGCATCCGCCAGCCGAAAATCAAAGCCATGATCGTGGGCACGGCCAGCGCGGCAATGCCTCTGCCCAGGCTGACGCCGGGAGCGAGATAGTAAATCACCGCCAGACACAGGCTGGCGACACCTAGCGCCTGCAACAGGGCGATCAGCAACCGGGCGCGCGAGTTCATCACCTGCAGGTCATACAAATCGTTGTAATAAAGGGCGAATTCACAGATCAGAACAACCACAAGAAACCGGGCAACGGTGTGCCCTCCGGCATAGTCCCACCTGGACGCGATAAAGCGCAGCGCCGTGGCCAAAGCCAGACCAAGCACGATCAGTAGGCTCTCACTGCCCAGCAGCACCACCGTCTTGGTGGGGATCTTTTGTCCGCCGATCTTAAGCATGGTTTCCTTTGGCCATTTGCAGCAACTGCCCTACAGCTTCTCCGCTGTCTTCCGTTTCTCTCCGGTCGTTCTGGGTGGAAGTACTCTGCGAGGAAATGCTTTCAACCTTCGGGTTCTTCGTGTTCGGGCGGTGAGGCGACAATCCTGCGTCACGTATCTTGTAAAGCAAAGCGCGGTAGCTGATCTTCAGCACTTCCCCCGCCCGTCGGCGGTTCCAATGGTTGGCCTGCAACACCTTGAGGATGATCTCCCGCTCCAGCCGACGCACGGCCTGCTGCGTGATTTTCTTCAGCGGCACCGGACCGTCTTCGGGGATTTCCAGATCAAAATTGCTCGGCGCGGGTTCAGAAAGATCATTGCTAATGCAAGCTTCCGTCCCCAGGATCACGTAGCGCTTGATCAGGTTTTCCAGCTGGCGTATGTTGCCGGGCCAGTGATACGCCTGAAGCAACCGCATCAGCGACGACGAGATCGACGGAGCCTTGCGGTTGTACATCATGTTGAAATGGCCGCGGAAGTATTCCACCAGCCCGGGAATATCCACGCTTCTTTCCCGCAGTGACGGCAGCGTGATGTTCACCACGTTAATGCGGTAAAACAGATCTTCACGGAAGGTGCCCTGCTCAATTTCCTGCTTCAGATTGCGATTGGTGGCGCATATCACCCGCGCCTCGGACCGCGTGTCTTCCTGGGCGCCGATCCGGCAGAACTTTCCATCCTGCAGCACCTGCAACAGCTTGGATTGCAACCCCAGGCTCAACTCGCCGATCTCGTCGAGAAAAAGTGTGCCGCGGTTGGCCATGGCGATGAGTCCGGGCTTGGATGTGTAAGCTCCGGTGAAAGCTCCCTTCTCATAGCCGAACAACTCGCTCTCCAGTAACGCATCTGGAATCGCCGGGCAGTTCACTTTCAAATAAGGGCCCTTCGACCATGCCGAAGCGCGGTGAATCAACTTCGCAATGATCTCCTTGCCCGTGCCGCTGGGACCCTGGATGAGGACCGGCACGTCGGCAGAGGCGATCATGGCAAGATCGCGCTGCACTTTTTTCATCGCCTCTGAGGAGCCAAAAATCGCTGACTCCGGTGGCAGATCAAGATTCGACTCTACCGTCTGCTTCATTCGTGGCTCCCCCGCCTTGCCCAGGCAGAATTTCGGAACTGCCTGCGTCGGTCATATGTGCATGTACAAAGCCAAAGTTGCCACTTTGTGTGAACGTGCCAATCTGCGGGGAAGGATGCTGTGGATTTGCGTATATTTATGAAAAACAAAGGCTTACTTGATTATTACCGGAGGTCTGATGGCGATTTATCCTCATTTACCTGCGCAGTCGCAGGGACACGAAAGAGAAAATGTTTTCACACTGGGAAGATCGATTTCCCATGAAAGACCTTAGCCAATGAGTCAGGATTAACGAGTAAATCAGAGGATTATCAAGGTTCGGCAGCCCGTGACGATAAGTGAAGGAGGCAGGTTATCGCCAGCGGTCGACTACATTCCACCAAGCCACTTTGAGCCATTCCAGGAAGACAGTCTTGGCCCACTCACGGTGTTGCCACCAGCGTTCTCCAAACAGACGGTCGTCTTTCGCCGCGGCAACGGACCATTGATATTGCGGTAGCCGGTGCGCAAAGATTGAAAGCGCCCGCGCCGTATGGAAATCACTGGTCACCAGCAACACCTTCTGGGGATGGGATTTGTCCAGGCATTTTGCGACGTACAGAGTCTCCGTAATCGTGGAGTCCTCTTCAAACGGACACACGCTGACCAGCGGCTCCATCTCGTGAGCATTTTCCTTGAGGAAGGCTGCGGCATATTCCGCAGGAGAGTGGCCGAAGTAGTTTGAATCCGAAGACGCGTCGAGAAACAGGCGTTTCCCGTACCCGGCACGTAGCAACTCCATTCCGCGACGATAACGTTGATCGATACTGTCACCCGCCAGCACCACGATCACATCGGCCTTTTCCGGCCGGTTGGTTACCAGAGCGCGTCCGGCAAAAACGAGAAAGCCCAATAAAACAATCAGCAGAAACAGGAAGACCGTCAGTTTTCTCATCCGCCAGAGGCGTTTAGGCAGCTTGCGGGAACCTGGCAGACCTGCGGTTTGAATTTTGCTACCCAGCACAGTCTTGAAATATCAACTAATTCGATCCGTAACGCAAACGTGTCCGACCCGACTGTGGCTGGATAATCCTCTTTGTTGGTGGCGTCGCACTAGCCCTCCGGAGTTCCAGCAAAATGTGCAGTATTTTTCACAATCGACCTTAGCCATTCACCCTTTGCAAGGACTCAAACGCTTGTACTTGCAAGATTTACAAGGCTCTTATTGCCCACCGGCACCGTGACGGAGACTTGCACATTTGGCACCTAAAATGCCCTAATAGAAGACGCATGAAAACTCTGGAACCCACATCATCCGCACAATTCGAATCACTTCATACCAAGGTTGAGAATCGTACCGCCCGCATTGGCGTCATCGGACTCGGCTATGTCGGACTCCCGCTGGTCCTGCTCTTCAGCGAGCAAAAGTTCCGCGTGACCGGCTTTGACGTTGACGAGAAAAAGATTCGCATCCTGGGACAAGGTGGCTCGTACATCGTCCGCATTCCAGAAACGGAGATTGTTGCCGCGAAAACCAAGGGCTTCACCGCCACGTCGGACTATTCGCAAATCTCTGACATGGACGCCGTGATCATCTGTGTTCCAACACCTCTGGATGACCACCACGAGCCAGACCTGAGCTACATCGCTGCGACAGCCGAATCGATTGCACCGCACCTTCGCCCTGGGCAACTTGTTGTGCTGGAGAGCACCACGTATCCCGGCACCACCGAAGAAATGCTTGTCCCCATCCTGGAAAAAAACCCTCTGGGCCTCAAAGCCGCCCGCAAAGAAGGCAACACGGGACAGACTTTCTATGTAGCGTTCTCTCCTGAGCGGGAGGATCCCGGTAACGATACAGTGGCGCGGCAGGACATTCCCAAAGTTGTAGGCGGCATGAACCAGCAGGCAAGCGACCTGGGATGCAAACTCTACGGCACAATCTTTCGTCGCACGGTCCCTGTTTCCACGCCCGCGGCAGCGGAGATGACCAAGTTGCTGGAGAACATCTACCGGTGCGTCAACATTGCGCTGGTCAACGAACTCAAGCTGCTTTGTCTGCGCATGGGGATCGACATCTGGGAAGTGATCGCAGCGGCGTCGACCAAGCCATTCGGCTTCCAGCCGTTCTATCCCGGTCCAGGGTTAGGCGGACACTGTATTCCCATCGATCCGTTTTATCTTTCCTGGAAAGCCAAGGAATATGATTTCCGCACGCGCTTCATCGAACTGGCCGGTGAAATCAATCTGAACATGCCTTACCATGTGGTGGCATCGACGGCGACAGCGCTGAATCGCCAACGTAAGAGCCTGAACGGCGCAAAAGTCCTGATTCTGGGCGTGGCTTACAAGAAAGACGTAGACGATCTTCGCGAATCTCCGTCTTTGACCATTATCGAGCTGCTGCAAAAGGAAGGCGCGGCGGTCAGTTACAACGATCCTTACTTCGAATACGTTGGACGTGGGCGCAAGTACAACCTGGAAATGTCCAACACGCCGTTGCACAACCTGGCGCAGTACGACTGTGTGCTCATTGTGACGGACCATTCAACCTACGACTACAAATGGATCGTGGAGAACTCAAATCTGGTGGTCGACACACGCAACGCGACCAAAGGCATACAAAGCCCCAAGATTGTGCGTTGTTAACTGGCTGTAGTTTTTGATTTTTTTTCGCGTTCCGGCTGGCTTTGGATTAAGCCAGCTTCTTTTTTGCCGTCAATACCGCAGGAATGAAAGCCCTCAAAGGCTGGTTAGCAACTGGCCGTCTGCAATAGCTCTCCCTTCCAGGAGAAATCATAGCTGGAGATCTCAACAGCCACGCCGAGCGTCTCGTCCGGCAGATTGCGATCGACCCTTACAACTTTCCCTTTGCAGCCAATCAACATTGGAGCGGAAGCCAGCGTGAGTTTTTCCGGCAGGATGAGGACGCATTCCAGGCTTTGTCCCGGCTCTACATGCGCCCGCGTGTGAAAGAAGACGCCCCGCGCACTGAGGTTGCGGGTTTCCGCGTGGACGGCTTGCGACGCTCCGGGAACGAGGATCTTGAGCAGCACTTCTAAACGAAGGCGTGCGAGCTTGCGTCGTTCTAGGTGACTTGCCATCGAGCGGTCCCACGTACAACTGCACATTTCACGAACCCTTACGTAAACCGTCTTGCAATTTCCCGGATATCCGCAGAAGCTTATATTCGCGGAACTAGATCAAAGACGAAACCCCAGCGTACTAACCCGCAAAAATTTCGACTCAGGGATGCAAGCACGAGTCTTGCCATCATCGGAATACCAGATACGCTTCTTATTTGTCAGTAACTTACATAGCCGCAGCCAACACTCTTACATCTGAAGCTCATTCCTCCTCGGCCAACCGTGATGTGGAGCCCACCAGGAACTTCCTTCACGCAAATACATTAAGTCTTCTGAATTGAGTAGGATGGACACAAGCGAACATCTCCCTCCCTAGGTCCACTAAATTAGCACTTAGAGTGCAAAGCTTTTCCCAAAACAAATCTACTGTCCTATAATCACCCCGCCAAACAAAGAATTTAGCAAGACTCAAAATAGGAACAATACGGCGATAGCTGGTGACGAAGTGCTTGAGGCAGCGCCCCAATGAGCCACCCTAAATTGGTTTAACTCACGATCTGTCAAACATTTCCTCGGCTCAAACTTGACTCAGCTTTTGCACTTACGTTGAAGCAATTTTTTAAACTCTTTTTGCAAAAGGAATTTTGACGAGCGTTTGATGTTCTCGACCGGCATACATGATACTTCTGTAACTTTCATCCACAGAAGTGAACCGACTATCATCGTTGCATGGCGACTCAGGCCCGTATTCGTACAGGAATGCAGATTGACCCAAAAACCGGCGCAGAAAAAGCCGTGTTCCGGCGCTGGCAGCGGTACCGGCTCAATCTGCCGATTCGCTTGATTTTTTCCCGCGATGACAAAACCCGCATCATGAACAGCCGCGGCAATGACATGAGCGAAGGCGGAATCCTGGTCTTTGCCGGCATCGAACTCAAGTCCGGCGACGAGGTTTCCGTGGAGTTCACGCCGCCTTTTTCCAACGAGCCGGTGCGCGCTCGCGGCATCGTCCGCCACCGCAGAGGGTATAACTACGGCATTGAGTTCCTGTTCGACACCGCCGCGGACCAGGAACAGGCTGAAAAGTTTCGTAATCTGCTCCGCTTGGCCGCAGGCAAGGCTGCGCAGTAAGCGCAAGTTCCAGGCAGCTTAATTCCTTTAGTTGGGTTTCCCGGCCACTTGTCCTTCTCCCGCCGGGAACTCATACGCCCCCAGACCAAAAGCTTTGCCCTGCGGACGCACCACACCGTCTTTGTCTGTAGACTGACTCGGTCCCGGATTGGGTAAAGAGCGATTCTCCGGCACCACGATTAGGCCAGCCTCCCTGGCCGGACTGCCCGCGTTTAGATGAAAATCAAAATTACCAAGATTGACGAATTGGGGATCGGCGTTAAGGTTGTTGGACGTTTGCCAGGGGCCATCGCCCACGCCGAACCATAGGTTCTTGTTGCCGGTAATCTGCTCCCGGTGGCCATCAATGTAAACCTCTCCCGGAAGCTGATACACAATGTTATTGGTCAGGCGCAGGAACAGCGTCGACGATCCAATGGCGAAGGCGCCACGCGAACCATAAGTATTGCCGGAGTTGTTCGGTGAACAATCAAAAAGCGTATTGTTGAAAACCTCAACTGTGCCGTTGCCCGGCACACCGTGGTTCGTGATGCCCGCCACATAGATGCAGGAAAACGCGCTTCCCTCACGCTGCGGGTCCTTCAGGCCAACGTGGTAGATCACGTTATTGTATGCCTCCACGGTGCCTTTGGAAGGGTCTACGGTCGCAAAGTTGATCCCATTGCAATTCGTGCCATGGATCAGGTTGTCATGAACGTGAAGGTCGTACTGGTTGAATCCGCTATGATCGCGGTCTCCACATGTGGGGGTGCATAGCGGCGAAGAATGAAACTGGATGGCGCGGCAGGTGTAGTTGTCATGAATATGGTTCCATCCGACGTCAATATGGTTGGAATCAGTGCTGAAATATACCGCGTGGTAATATTTTGAGGAAGACGGACTCACGCCCGCATTGTGTACCTCATTGCCGTAGAACTTGATCTCGCTGGACTGGCTCATCTCAAAACAGCCGACGTCGCTGTCTCCGCCGGGGCACTGAATGTCATTGCCGACGATTCTCCAGCCGGTGCCGCTCACGTCCATCGCCTGTTGCCCGCCGATAATGGTCAGCTGCGAGATCACCCAGTAATCTTCCCGCGCCCGTATGTTCGGAGTTCGTATTCCGTAGGTCAGTCCGCGGGGAACGCCAATGGTGACCGTCGCTCCGGGATAGGCCACCAGGGCCTTGGGCGCCGCCGGCCGTCCGGAATTGCTATCACCGCGCGTGTCCATACTGAGATAGGCGCTGAAGTTGTCTTCTGAAGTCTGGCTAACGCCGTTTTGAATATACGTGATGTCTCCGGGGGACATGCCATCCTTGGCGTGAACAATCGTCTTCCACGGGGATGTAGCGCTGCCTCTGTGCCAGTCACTGCCTTTGGCGGAGACAAAGAAGATCTTTCCTTTGCGCACGGTGAAAGGCACGCCATTGCTCTGAGCGCTGGTTCCCTTGCCCGTCGGCGCAACACGCACCACAATGTTGCCGGTCCGCGCCAAAGGCCCAAGCTGAAAGGTGATTTTGCTATCAGTCCAGATGGGATAGTTGTCCGCTGCGCCTCCACCCACCGTTACCACGGACCTACCGCGCACCGCACCAAACCCCTTGCCCCAGATCGTGACCCAGACGCCTTTGTTGAGCTGTCCGCCGGTATTCGGTCCACTCTCCAGATCGGGAAAAAAGATCCTCGGCGTGGGGCTCTGCCCGTAAACCGCAGTGGACGACAAAATTGCCATAAAAAAGACAAATATGAATTTCTTGAAATCTCTCATGAATATAACTTGATTATCACATTACCCACGCCTCGGTTATGTTTAGGTAACGACAAAATTGTTCTGATCCATTCTTGTTACCTCGGATGAGTATCCCCGCCAGAGTTAAATTCGTTCAAGCTCCCGAAGGGAGCGAAAGAGCCTTAGCCCAGGCGCGTAAGCCCTGGGAAGGTTGCAACAAAAAAAAGGCAAAGCGCCTAGGTGCACACAGGTTGTCGTTTCGGAAAAATAAATTGTCGCGAGTGACATTCTTAGCAGGCGCAACGTCAGCTTTTGGGAGCCGTACCAGTTTTCACAAATGCAAAGCCAAGAGATGCTAGCCAATACGTCTCTTCGGTCAAAGGTTTGTAGTTCGTTACTCCGGCTCTTAGGCTCTTCTAGTGAAGCCGTAGAGGCTGCCGCTGACCAGCTCTGGCTTTTGGCACGAACGCTCCCCCGGGACCCCGAGATTACCAGCATGTCCCATCGACCGCAGTGGATCCAATGGTCATTTGCGTTATGAGTGATCAGGAGAACCGAGTCATCAGGAAAACTTGGTGATCAGCTCGCCAAAAGGTTCGTTGCCCACGTTCCATGTGCCTTCGAAGGGATTGTCCAGGTCGGTCAGCACAAAATGGGCGAAGAGCAAAAGCGTGCTGGTGATCGCAACGGACGCCAGTCCCAGCACCACGCTGTGGAATGGGTAGCAGAGCACCAGAAGCAGAATCATGATGGCCGTAACGCTTACGAAAATGAAGAGCGTGCGAGGCATCCGCTTCACGCTGAGAGCGATCCGTTCGTCGCGATGGGCGCTGGCTTGATTGGCAATTTCGAGCAGCCTCTCAAAGATGCTCTGCTGCGCGTCATCTTTTGGCCTGGCCTCGATCACGCTGGAGACAATTTGCAGAAACATCCGGTCGGTTTTTTCTGTTTCTTCCTTGCGGGAAAGCGCTCCCCACTCGTTTTCCACTACGTTCCGGGCGTAGATTTTTACTGCGCGTACGATCGGGTCACGTTCTTTTTCCGCCAGCGGCCGGCTGAAAACCAGCAGGTTCTTCAGTGATCCGGACTCCTTGAGAATTTCATTTTCGACAGCCGTAAACTGCCCCCAGATAACGTAGGTGGCAAACGCATAGAGCACGCTGTACAGCGTCCCAATGATATGGATCAATGCGCCGATTCCATCGGCATCGCCGGCAAACAGCGCCTGCGTACCGGTGAAATGCAGCGCAAGGTAGAGTCCGGCGGCAACCGCAAATATCTTAAAACTGCGAAGACGGACTTCACCAGGAATGAAATCAAAAGTGTCCAAAATCACCTCCGCTGCCAAGAATACAGCACACGGAGCGTAAGGCGTCTTTTCGTATAAACCCGCGGCAATACGGGAAGAAGGATGCGTCTTTTACGAAACGCCCGACCTCATGTTCCATCCGCTTTCCGCAATCAGCGGATGTTCTTTCGTATAATCCGGCAGCAATACGAGAGACAGGCCCGCCGGGCGGCAGAGCCTGTCTCGTGCGCAAAACCTTGAGGCCGGAGTTTGCGCAAATTACTGTGGCGTGCAGTCGATGGCGGGTGGCAACGCCACGCCCACGGGGGTGTTCAGTGAAGGAGAGCGCTCAAAATCAAACAAGTCTTCCAGCGTGTTGGCAAAACGGTCGCGCCGGGTCAGATGCTGATGCGTGTGATCGTCGCGGTCGTCGTCGCCGTCTTTGTCAATGGTCATGAAGCGCTTTTCGATCAGGGCCAGCATCGAAGTGTGGTCGCCCACGGTGTGCGACACATAATGCTGCTTGGAAAACGGTGAAACAGCGATGAACGGAACGCGGAATCCAAGCTGATCAAAGCTGGCGCATTGGTCCGGGAACGGGCCGGTCGGATTCGCGGCAAAAGCTGCGCAAAAAGCTTTTTCCGTGTTCAGGCTGATGGTGCAATTCGCCCCGCCGCCGGGTTGCTGGCTGGCAGGAGAGTTTGAAAGATCGGCGCACTGCCCCGGCCCGATTCCGTCCGGCGTCCGCGCACCACCCTGCGGCGCACGCGGCGGCTTTACATGGTCGTACGATCCGCCGTGTTCGTCATAGGTAATCAGGATGATCGAATCTTTCCAGTTCGGACCGTTGCGGACCGCATTGATCACTTGCGAAACGAAGGCCTGCCCTCTCTGGATGTCCGTCGGAGGATGCTCGTCGTTCTCCGTTTTCGCGCCGCCGAAAAAGCCAAAATTAGGATCGATAAAAGATACTTGTGGAAGCGGACCGGCAGCCGGCACTCCAGCAGCCTGGGCCAGGAAAACACTCAGCGGCAAAAAGTGCGGATCGGCGCCGGTGGCGCTGAACAGCCGGAAGCTGGCTCCCTGCGGCACGTCAGAGAAATAATCTCCCCAGGTGACATGGTTCTTATCAAGCAGGTCGAAGATCGTTCCGGTGATGGGTTTATATCCTCCCGTTGGAGGAACGACCTCTGACGTCGTCAAATGGCCGAACGCAGTAGCGGCAAGCAAAAATGACCGGTTAGGAAAAGTTGGACCAAGCACCGACGAAAAGTATCGGTCGCTGATGGCGAACTTCTGCGCCAGACCGTAGTAGAACGGCAACTCGCCCTGGTTGTAGAAGTTCATGGTCTGGTCTTCGGTGGCGTTCTCCACGCCGTTGTCCGGCTGCTCGGTGATGTCGTTCACACGCACAAAGCCATCACTGAACGTCTGGAACAGCGTGCTGTTCGGATGATTGAAGTTGGCTTCCTGGTGCGTTGCCGTCCAGCCGTGATCGAGATCGGGGGCGACGCAACGCCGGGTATCGTGAAACGCCAGGACGGTGTGGCCGTCGTCGTCAATATTTGAATTGAAGCAGGTCAGATTGCCGGACCTGTCTTTGATACACGAAAGGCCGTCGACGCACCGGTGATCGTCCTTGCGGCAGCCGCTGTTGAAATCATCACGATCATGGTCTCCGTCGCTGTTTGGCGTGTGATATGGACTACCCGGCGCGTACGCCAGCGCGCCAAAATAGTTGTCAAACGAATGATTTTCCTGCATCACAATAATGATGTGCTTGACCTTTTGCAGGCCGTCATCCCCGGCAAAGGCCTGCTTGGCCCCGCCGAAAGCCAGCACCAGAACCAATGCTCCCCAAATCGCTGAAAGATGCTTCATTCCGAACTCTCCTTCCGTATGTATGGCAGCTTGCTGCGCAGCCGTATAGCACAACGCACAAACTTCTAACCGTTGCATTACACACGGCAAGTGCAAAAGTACGGTGAAGATTTTATTAAGATTTGGTTATTACAGGAAGGACCGATTTGGGAACGGGAAACATGACTCACACTACGCCGCATGCCGGTGCGACAAATCGCGCAAAGCGTAGGTTCGAAAATCTGGGAGCCCTCAAACAGGGGCTCTTGCTCTAAGTCTTCTTCGTTTGGATGCGAACAAGTTCCAGCAAGGCGATGCAGCGTGCATCTTCTTTGCTGGTTGCCTGGTGCGTGGCCAGGACTTCCCGAGAGCCATCTCGTTGGATGACACAATGCCACAGAGATCCTGGCAGATCGATATGTGGAGTGACATCAGCGTGGTAAGGCGGTTGAGCAATTTTCATAAATACCTCTCTTGAGCACGCGGCCAGCACACCACGAACGTAAGCAGGCCAAGATGAGCTGACACAAACGTACACGCCTGTCCCATCTTTTTAAGTTTTATCTAAAATGTATCTTACGAGCTATGCCTGTGGATTTGAATGCAGCGAATGTTAAAATCATGTTAAAAAACAGGGCTTATAAACGCTCCTGTTCGCTTTGCCCGAACCGGTTTGCCGGTTACCTCTGTAACTTGTTTCATATTTCCCATTAGCTTTAACTTATCCTGCAGAACAGCTTTAACTTCATACATTTACCGATTATCGGGCCGTTATCGACACGCCCGATAACGGAGTTTTTGAGCTTATAAAGAGAACCACCCACGGGGAGACTCCGATGGCCTCTGCACGTCAATGGATTTGTTCCGCTGCGCTCCTCATGACGTTGCCAGCCATGGCCCAGAAGCCGGTTGCTCCTCACTCGCCAGTTCCAGCGCGGTCGATCCAGCAGCATAAGCCCGCTGGAATGCAAATCACCACCAAGTCAGCCAAGGCGCGAGCTTTCTTCAATCAAGGCATCGCCAGGATGGAGACCCTGCATTGGGAGCCTGCTTTGCAGGAATGGCGGCAGGCAGCCAAAGCCGATCCACATTTTGCACTGGCGCACATCCTTCTCACCATGCTCTCACGCGATCCGGTGGAGCAGGTTGCGGAACGTGAGAAAGCTCTGGCCTCCAAAAAATTCGCCGGCCGGGAAGAGCGGCTCATGATCGACTGGATCGCGAATGCCAACCAAAGCCGGTGGATCCCGGCCATTCAGGCCATGAATGAGGCATTGCGCGAATTCCCGCAGGACAAGCATCTGGCTTGGCTGGCTGGTTTGTGGCTCACCAGCCAGCGACAGTCGGAACGGGCCATCCCGTTGTTTGAGCGCGCCAATCAGATCGATCCCAAGTTTGCCGATCCGCTCAACCAGGCCGCCTATTGCTATGCGCGTCTCCGCAACTTCGACAAGGCCTTTGTCAACATGCAGCACTACGCCGCTCTCCTGCCCAACGAGGCCAACCCACAGGATTCTCTGGCGGAAATCTCGCGCATGGCCGGCAGATTTGAGGCCGCGTTATCGCACTACCGCGCGTCGCTGGCGATCGATCCAACGTTCATCGAATCGCAGGCAGGGTTAGGCGACACCTACGCGCTCATGGGCGACGAAGCCAGGGCCCGCGCTGAATATGCCATTGCCATCGCGAAGGCAACGACCAGGGTCCAGAGCATTACGTTTGCCTTGCAGTCCGCATCAACCTATGTGCGTGAACACGATTTCAACAAGGCGAATGCTGCATTTCAGGACGCGGCACAGCAGGCGCACAGCAAAGACCTGGGCGCTCTGGAAGCGGAAGCCTATCGCAGGATGTCGGCATACCAGAAGAGCAATGCCAAAGCCATGAAGCTGCTGAAGCAGGCGGAAGCGGTCCTGCTGGAAGAACACAAGATGAGCGCTGCCTCGCGCGCCCAGGAACGCGCCCTCATTCTGCGTACGCGCGTGGGCCGCGCCGTCCATGACGGAAGCATGAGCGACGCTCAGGCATCCCTTGCCCAACTGGAGACACTGGCTAACTCTAACAACAGCGGGCAGGTCCAGTCGTCGCTGAACGGCGCACTCGGCGCGGTACTGCTGGCGCAACACAAGTATGACGACGCCATCTCTCATCTTGAAGACGACGACAAGAACCCATATTCCATGCAGCGCCTGATTGTGGCCTACCAGAAGACCGGAGCCAAAGACAACGCCGCGCGTATGACCGAAACCCTTTCGGCGTACTATGAGCCGACGGTTGAGCAGGCGATGGTTGTCCCGGAATTCCGCAAAGGCCTGGTGGCAAAAAAAGACGGAGACCCAGCCGCGCAGAACTGACGTCCGCGAAAACGCTCACGCTGAACGCGGTTCTCCTTTTCTCGCCAGGCCGTTTACTTCACGCCGACATCTTTGGGAGTCAGCCCCAGTTTATCCAGTGACTGGCCCTGGAACTGGCTGAACTCTTTCTGGGCCTGCAGGAACGCCTTGCGCTGCACGCCCTGAAATTCCATCTTGGAATTGAACTCGTTCCTGATGACCGCGTCGGGAATCACCAGATGCCCACTGGACAGACTAAAACTGCCGGGATGCATCTCCGCGTAGACGTATAGATCGTCCACGGCATCGATCCAGGTCTTTTCAGCGTCCAACGCATGCTGGCGTTTGGCTGCGGCCGCCGCTGTTCCCTTGTCAAATCCTTGCAACATTCTTTCTCGTTCTGAGGTTGAGCTGGCCTCGGACTCCATGGTGTGGCGCAGATTACCCAGAATCTCTTTGACTTTGTCTTCCTGCGCGGCATCCAGATCATAGAGCGCATGTAGTTGCCGGCGTGCTTCCGTTGCGGCGCTCGGCGTGGCAAAGGATTCAGCTGAGTTGATGGACTTAAGCTGGCTCATATCGATGTTCTTGATAGAGTCCATGTAGGAGCGGTTCTGCTGAACCAGGCTGCGATACTGGTTGCGTACGGCATCGTCAAACTTACGCTGGCGGGCAAAACCAGGGTGTTTCTCCGGCTGGAGTCCGGCAGCTTCACGCGCCAGGCGGCCAATACGCTGTTCCGGCGTTTCAAAGCTTAACGACGACACCCAGTTGGCGCCTATCAGAAACACACATATCAGGCAGAACAGCAGCGCGAAGAGATTAGCCTTCCGTGCTTTTTTTCGTCCTGCAATCAGAAACGCAATCAGCAGAGGCAGCCCCAGCAGGAAAATCAGTCCACCTAAACGTTCTCCAAACATGAACGCGGCCGAACCGGACTCAACTTCCCGGGTAAGCTGAAACAGCAACGCCAACAGCACAATCAGCACCAGAAAGATCTTTGCCACAGCGCTCATGGCTTTCGGCGGGCCCGGTTGCGCAGCGGGAAGAATCGCCGGCGCGCCCTCAACCATGCTCAGCGGCTTTCCGCATACGATACAGTAGCCAAAAGGGCCTGCATTTTCTTTACCGCAATGTGGGCAGAACATGCAGAGTTCTATATCACAATTGGAAGCGCAGAGCCATAGATGATGTGGACAACCTATGAGATCATGACCGGTTGCTTTGCGGAGGCGGAGAATGGGAATTGTGCGTGGTCTGGTGGTGATCGCTCTATGTCTGTTCAGTTCTAGGGCAAGCCTGGCTGCTTCGCCGTCAAAGACCCTGCTGCTGTGGCCGGACGGCGCCCCCGGAGCCGTGGGTACCACAGACGAAGACAAGCCATCTCTCGATGTTTATCTTCCTGCCAAGCCTGCCGGTGGCACTGCTGTTGTAGTGGTACCAGGCGGCGGGTACGATCACCTGTCTTTAGACCGTGAGGGCGCGCAGGCTGCGCAATGGCTCAACGAGCGCGGCGTGATCGCCTTTGTGTTGCACTACCGCTTTTCGCCGCGCTACCACTATCCTGCGCCCATCCTTGATGGCGAGCGCGCCGTACGCTATGTTCGCGCACATGCTGCGGACTTCGGAATCGACCCCAAGAAGGTCGGGATCTGGGGATTTTCCGCTGGAGGACACGTGGCTTCTTCAGCGGCCACACATTTCGACGGTGGCCAACCCGACGCAACGGACACAGTGGAGCGCGTCAGCAACCGTCCGGATTTCGCCATTCTGGCTTACGGAGTGCTCAGCCTGCAGCCGGAAATTGCCCACCCCGGCTCACGACGTCGCCTGCTTGGCGGAAATCCTGACCTTGCCCTGGTGGAGCAGTTCAGCAATGAGAACCAGGTCGCGCGCGATACACCGCCCTGCTTTTTATTTCACACGGGAAATGATGCAACGGTACCGGTGGAAAATAGCATGCGCTTTTACGCCGCCCTTAAGCGGGTTGGCGTACCTGCGGAACTTCACATCTTCGAACAAGGTAAGCACGGAGTGGGTCTGGCGCAAGACGATCCGCAACTGCGCAAATGGACGGATCTGCTGGAAGGATGGATGCGCCTGCACGGATGGATTACAGCCCAGCTGTAACAACATGGCGGATTCTTTAAGGCGCCTTGAGTTCTGGTATGCGCGATGCGAATTTCATGCTCTTAACGCCCAGTGGTCAATACAACCTTGCCCGTGGATTTGCGCTGGCGCAGCGTCTCCAAGGCCTGGGCCACATCCTTCAAGTCGGTCTGCTGGGATATGTGAGGCTTGAGTTTGCCTTCGTCCGCCCAGCGCAGAAGCTGCGTGAAAGACCGGCGTATCAGCTCCGGATTGCGCGACTGATACGAACCCCAGTAGAAACCAACAATGTCGATGTTCTTGACCAGCACGATGTTCGCCGGGATCTGCGGGATACGGCCCGCGGCAAAGCCAATAATAATGATGCGCCCGCCCCAGGCGATGGAGCGCAGGCTGGCGTCGAAAGCGTCGCCGCCGACGGGATCGTAAACCACGTCCGCGCCGTGTCCGCCGGTGATGGCTTTTACCCGCTCGCGAATGTCTTCACGGGAATAGTCGATCAGGTGATCGGCGCCGTGCTGTTGCGCGATGCCCAGCTTTTCCGCGCCGCCGGCGCACGCAATCACTTTGGCGCCCATGACCTTACCGATCTCAACCGCCGTCAAGCCAACTCCACCCGCCGCGCCGAGCACCAGTAGCCACTCACCCGCCTTCAGATGCGCCCGCCAGGCCAGCGCCCCATGTGAAGTGCCATACGCCACGGGAAAACCCGCAGCCGCCGCGAACTCCATTTTGTCTGGGATGCGATAGACGCGGTCCGCGCTGACCACCACTTCCTCCGCAAAAGCCCCGGACCCGGCGATGGCCAAGACCCGATCACCTGTCTCCACGCCACTAACGCCAGCCCCAACTTCCGTGACCACGCCGGCAACTTCAGCGCCGGGAATGAACGGAAACGCCGGTTTCTCTTGATACTGTCCGGCGATGAGAAGCAGATCGGCAAAGTTGACCCCCGCCGCATGAACGGCAACGCGGACCGCGCCATCTCTCATCGGAGGCGATGGTATATCTTCTACGACCAGCTTCTCCGGGCCACCCCATTCTTTGCAAAGCACAGCGCGCATTATGGTCTCCTTTCCAAAAGCGTCATTGTAATTGAACAAAGACAACCAACGCTCAGGACCCGAACGTGCGGCTCTTACTTGTGTCCCTCTCCAGCGGCAAGGACATCCGTAACCGATGAAAACCGCAGGCTTGTTCTCCACACTTCAGACCGCTCATTGGCATACTGGTTCGCCGTCACTTTAGCAAGCTCGGGAAAGTCAGAGAGCGCGCCGTATCTGCGTTGGCCGTCAGCAAGTTGAAATCCGATGACCTTATTCGAGGATAAAACAATATAGAAACGCAGAGGATCGTCAAGAAAGTAGTACCTGGCTTGGTCGTTCCAGTAGCGCGATGACACGCTGTGCCTGACGTTGGCCGCATCAGTGGCGGGGACAAGTTCATCAAAAGAGTAGGCCTTCACCAGCTTCCCCTGGCTGCTGTAGATGACAACGGAGTTTTCGAAGCCGAGATGTCCGTATTCGTTCAAGGTGACCAGGTCGCCGCCCATCGAAAGGACAGCCTCTTGCGGCATGGCGCGATTCACGAGTGGGCCTTTCCACATGAGCTTCGCATCCGCCTTCCAGCCTGTTCCGGGATAGCCCATGGCATAGAAGAAACAGATGGGCTGGTCCGTGGCATTGTTCCGCGACCTCGGCGGGAAGACCTCGGCCACATACGAAAAACCACGAGAATGAAAGCTGACAGGTTCCGGCCAGGGCCATTCGTCCGCGCTGGAGAGATGCGCCAAAGCAACAAAGACAATTCCCCAAAACAACACCTTGCGAAAACCTATTCTGCTGCCCATGAATACCCACCTTACAGGTCATACTACAGGGCATACTGCCCGTGATCCATATCTCTGCGATTTTGCCGTTCGTCGTTGTGATGTAGAATGCGCGGGAGCAGCGGAGCAGGCAAAAACAGGGAGCGATATGCAGACACGACGTCTGGGCAACTCCGACTTACAGATTACCCCCATCGGTATTGGCGCATGGGCCATGGGCGGAGGAAACTGGGCTTTCTCCTGGGGGCGACAGGAAGATGATCAATCCATCGCAGCGATCCACGCGGCGCTCGATGCCGGCGTCAACTGGATCGACACCGCGGCCATCTACGGACTGGGGCACTCGGAAGAGGTCGTGGGCAAAGCGATCGCGGGACGCGTAAACCGTCCTTATATTTTTACCAAGTGCAGCCTGGTGTGGAATGACCGGCGCGAGATCGGACGCAGCCTGAAAGCCGCCTCTGTGCGCGGCGAACTGGAGGCAAGCTTACGGCGGCTGCGCGTGGACGCGATTGATCTCTACCAGATGCACTGGCCCGATCCAGAGCCCGACATTGAAGAAGGCTGGCAGACGCTGGTGCAATTGCAAAACGAAGGAAAAGCCCGCTACATTGGTGTGTCCAACTTCAATGTAGCGCAGATGAAGCGTATCGAGAAGATCGCGCCCATCACGTCGCTGCAGCCGAACTATAACATCGTAACGCGCGACATCGAAAAGGACGTTCTGCCATTTTGCCGGGAGCGGCAAATCGGTGTGATTGTGTACTCACCGATGAAGTCCGGACTGCTCACGGGAGCAATGACGCGTGAGCGTATCGCCTCGCTGCCGTCCGACGATTTTCGTCCGCGAACGGCCAGCTTTAAGGAACCACTGCTGAGTCGCAACCTTAGTATCGTCGAGTTGCTGCGCCAGATCGGAGAGCGCCACAACTGCACGCCGGGCGAGGTCGCGATTGCCTGGACCCTACGCGATCCCGTCGTTACTGGCGCGATCGTGGGTATGCGCGCCGCCGAGCAGGCAAAGCAGGTCGTGCGCGCCGCGGAGTTCCGCCTCAGTCCCGATGAGATTTCCGGAATCGAGGAATATCTCAAGGCGAACCCAGTTCCCGCTTGAAGGCCCGACCTACTCGGAGCGCAACGCTTGTATCGCGTCGACCCTGGCGGCGCGAAACGCAGGAAGAGCTGACGCAAGCACAGCGGCAACAAGGATCAACGCGGCGGATGCAATTAAAGGCAGCGCTCCCGGCAGTTGTATCTGTCCCAGGTACCTGCTGATTCCACGTTCCAGAACAAATCCGACCAGGAAACCCGCTGCAACACCAATGCCCGCGATCACAAAGCCTTCCAGAAGAACTTTGGTCAGAATGCTGCGCGGCTGTGCGCCCAGCGCCATGCGGATTCCGAACTCGCGCGTGCGTCCGCTCACGGAAAAAGCCAGCACGCCCGCCACGCCAACCACGGAAATCAATAGCGCCAACGTGGCGAATCCGCCGAATACAACGGCATTGAGGCGGTCTGGAGTGAGCACTTCCCCGCGTATGTCGTCCAAGGTGCTGGGGCGCTCCACGGGTTGGTCTATCGACATCTCGTGGACGGTGCGGACAACCGCAGGCACGAGTGCGTATGGGTCATTCTGGGCGCGCACGAACAAACGGCCGTTCCAGCCTTCCTGGTCGGCGGGCTGGTAAACCGTCATGGCCGGCGCCGGTATGATGTTTTCGTCGTCAACATCCGGCACTACACCGATGATGCGCCGTGGCTCCGTACTGATGCCGATGAATTTCATGACTGGGTCTGTCCATTGCAAGTGCCGGTTCACGGCGTCCTGACCGGGAAATAATTGTTTTGCAATACCCTGACTGATGATGACGACGCGTTCGGCGCCATCACGATCGCTGTCCCTGAAATCCCGGCCTTCCACAATCGGCATTCCCAGGGTTTCGAAAAATCCCGGTGATACTGACCGGAACCGTGCGCGTGGATCATCCTGGCCAATCGTGCGTCTCGCTCCTTCCAGCGCAAAGGTGAAGTTGATGCTCAGCGCCCGGGCATCGCGCCACGGAACACTAAAACCGGAAGAAACGTGCTGGACTCCCGGCAGAGTGCTGATTCGGCGCTGTGCTTCACGATAAAACTCGCGCACCTGCTCGGGCGTACGTCCGTAAGACATCACAGGCAGATTCACCGCCAGGACGTGCGCGGTTTCAAATGGTGGCTGCGTCTTTTCCAGCACCAGCAGGGTCCGTAACAGAGCTCCCGCACCGGCGAGCAGCAAGAACGAAGCAGTGATTTGCGTAACCGCAAAAACGCGAAGCCGCCGGCCGCTTGCGCCGCTAACACGCGCGCCGCTGCTCGAGAGTCCGAGCCCCTTGGGGGCATCCGCGGATGGCAGGCGCGGGACAAACGCCAGGAAAACGGCGGCGACAAACGCCAGTCCGACGCCGATCCAAACCAGGCTGAAATCAAGCGAGAGATCGAGCGCGCGCACCGAGAAACGCGACGCGTAACGGGACAGCACGGACACCATTGGGGCCGCGATCATGACCCCCACGAACGCACCGCTGCCGCATAACACCAGACCTTCAGCCAACAGTGACCGGCGGAGCATCATCGTGCTTGCTCCCAAGGCCGAGCGTACGGCCAGCTCGGATTCCCGACGCACCGTTCGGGCCAGGACAAGGTTGGCAACATTCGAACTGGCAATCACAAACAGCAGACCGGATGCCGCGAACAAGACCCACAGAATTAAGTTTGCCCGTGAATTGATCTGGTCGTGCATCCGTGTTACTTCGATTTTGTAGTGGTCTCCGGATTTGTATGTTTCCGGGTGTGCCGACACCATTCCGGCATATACCGTCTTCAGCTCGGCGCGCGCGCCTTCCAGGTCGGCGCTGGGGGCAAGCCGCGCGAATACCTCGGTCATGCGATGCTCGCGGCCCGTCACCATCGTGGCCGACAGGTGATGCGGGCTGGTAACCAGGTTGGCGATCAATTCGGTCTCCACCGGATATGGCACCGACGGTTCCAGGACCCCGACGATGACCGCGGAACGTGTGCCCTCGAAGCTCCCCAGCCTGAGGGTTTTTCCAATCACGCCGGGATCGGAGTGCAACGAGGTGCTCCAGTATCGATACGTCAGCACCGCTGCGCCGTTGGCGTTTGGGCCATCGTCGCCGGAGTTCAGCAGGCGTCCGCGCACCGGACGCAGCCCCATCACTTCGAAATAGTTACCATCAACAACGCCGGCGCGGATCTCGCGCGGCTCGCCCAGGCCAAGCATAGTGAAGTCGAGCGCTGAAAAGGTGCCAACCTCGTTGATCGTCTTGAGGCCGCTGCTGATGTCCTTGATTTCCGGAACCGAGAAGGCGGCGTTGTCAACGCCGATACCCGGAGCGCTCTGGCGAACATAGAGCAAACGGTTCTCGTCGCGGTTGGCCAGCGGACGCAGGAGCACACCGCGAACCACGCTGAAGATCGCCGCGTTCGCGCCGATCCCGAGCGCCAGGGTGATGGCCACGGTGATCCACAACGCCCGAACTCGCGCTAAAGAACGTACCGCAATTCTCAAATCGCGAAAAAATGACATGCCTGGAACCTCCTATTGTGCGTATACCACCCGCTTTGGCAATTGCTACATATGATAGACGAACGAGGGGCCTTGGAATCGACACAATCGATGCTTTTAATTTCATTTTTTGGGCCTTAAGTCATGGCAGATCTTAAGCAGGATAGAGGTCGCACACACGAACACTCATGGAGGCCAGGAGAAAAGCCTGGCTGCTTTCAGGCAAAATAGCGAGCCAGGCTGGAATCACGAAACAAATTCCGCGTCTTACTTAATCTTTTTCTTTCTTTTCGGGTGGAAACTTGTCGAACATTTTGGCGACAGACTTTTGCAGCTTCTTTTCGTTCTTGCTGCTATCATCGGAAACCGCCTCGCTGGCTGTGCCTCGCCATATCAATTGCTTGCTGCCGGTTTCGTACATATCCAGGACCAGCGTGCCAATTTTGTAAGTCTGCACGGTAGTGTATGCCTCAGTTCCACCAAAATGCCGCCAGCGCCAGCCTGGTCCCAGTCCTTCATAGAACGTCTGGTACTCCTGTTCATTGTGCGTGCCGCCAACCGCCGTAAGTGTTACGTCGCCATTGGACTCCACTCGCTGCCATCCTTTTCCCTGCAGGTCCTTGTCGACCGCGTCTCTTATACGGTCCTGCCACAACGGGTTGGTGGTTTGAACCCTGCTCCAGGAGTATGTTTTGAATTGCGAAAAATTCATCTTCTTATCGTAATCCGTGTGAACGCCTTCAGATTGCTGGGCCAATCCTGCGCCACATGCGCTGAGCATAACCACGATCACCACACTAAACCAACGGAACATTTTTCTTTTCATGATGTTCTCCTTGCAAAACTGGGAACGGCGGGCCCCCGTTCCTGGGCCTGCCAACTCGCCAATATTGCGAAATCACTTATAAAATGTGATGCCTCCGACGTAACAGAGGATGTCGTGGATGAAATCAGGAGTAAGAGTCCTGAAGTACCACGCTTTTCATCGTTTTCGTGCCAGATACAACGCTTTTCAACTTAAGCCGCCTCCTTTGCGGCAGTGCGACAGGTCATCGTGTTTTTCTGCTGAAACCTGGCACGTTGCTACCGCAAGCACCGTAAGTAATTTCACCGTTATCCAGTTTCCCGATTTTTTGCCAGACAATGCCAGCTTCACTATCAACCTTCACGTCGAATACCGGCATCACAAAGAGTGAGAAACAATTCATAAACAGACCAGGAGGTAATTAATAATGAGACTTGCAGTTGGTACGTTGATCCTATCTCTTGCTGTTCCTCTTTGTGCACAGCAACAGGGAAAGCAGCCGTCGGGAGCGCCGCCTTCTAATCCTCCGCCAACGTTACCGCAGACAGAGCAGCCGCAGACTATGCCGCCGGACCGCACGACGCAAAGCACATCGTCGTCCGATGTTCAGAAACAGATTCAGAGCGCGCTCAGCGCCGAATCAACCCTTAGGAGTTCGAATGTCAGCGTGCAGGCAGACGACAAGTCGGTGACGCTTACCGGCACGGTCGAAAACGAACAACAGCACGTCCAGGCGGTCCGGATCGCGCAAGCGTCAGCCAGTGGCCGACAGGTCGTGGACAAGGTACAGATTCAGAAGCAGCCATAGCGGAAGGAGTCGTGGATGAAAGTCAGAGATATCATGAGTTCCGATCCGCTATGTTGCGTAGCCAGTGATTCTGCACAGACCGTGGCCCGGATCATGCGCGACAACAATGTAGGCTCGGTCCCTGTGGTCCTGGACCATCAATCACGGGAACTGATTGGAATGATCACAGACCGGGACCTCTGTTGTTCAATCGTCGCCCGTGGTTTGGATCCCAGGACAACCAGCATCGAACAATACATCACTCCCTATCCGGTAACGTGCCGCGATGGTGAAAACATAGACAAATGCGAGAACGCGATGCAGAAGCGCCAGGTCAGACGGGTTCCCGTCATCGATGGTCAGGGCCGCTGCATCGGCATCGTCTCGCAGGCAGATTTGGCACTCAAAGACAACCCAGACAGGGTCTCCAGAACAGTAGCTGAAATCTCTAAACCCAAACGATCCGCACTGGCGGCATAACTCCGGACACGGCGGACCATCCGCCGTGTCTCTTCGATAAAGCCGGGTAGTTACGAACCTTCGCATACGATGCTGGGCCCTCGTAAAAAGGTGACTCCAAAAGGGCGGCCATGAATACGGACCTAATCAGCGGCCAACTTATGCTTTGATTCGCTCGGCGCTGCCTGAGAGTGCACGAAGATTGTTCCGAAGGCTGTTTGGGGCTCGATCCGGAAGAAGGCCCTCGATTTCGCGGTGGGTGCGCTCCCAAATGGGAACAGCGCGGGCCAACAATCTCATTCCCCTGGAGGTCAGAGTGATCAATCGGCTACGCCGGTCCGCCGGGTCGGTAGCTGTCGTCACTAATCCACGCCGCTCCAATGGCTTCAAGGCAGCGGTCAGCGTAGTGCGATCCATGGCGAGCAAGGATGCCACGTCTGACATTGCCGGCGGATCTGGCCGGTTCAGCGACATGAGCAGCGAGAACTGTCCATTCGTGAGATCAAGCGATCGCAGCGCTTCGTCAAAGCGTCGGGCTAAGGCTCGCGCCGCGCTCTGCACATGAAGACACAAACAACAGTCACGGACCAGAAGTGTGGTCTCATAACGGACCTTTGCATGATTTGACATAAATCAATAATGTTGATATCAACATATTGTACGCCTCAGGAGGACAAAATGCAGCATCATGCAGTTGTGTCCCAGGAAGAATGGCTCGCCGAGCGCAAAGCGCTGCTGCTGAAAGAAAAGGAATTTACCCATCTGCGTGACAAGATCAACGCAGAACGCCTGGCTTTGCCTTGGGTGAAAGTTGAGAAGAATTACATCTTCGATACTCCCAAAGGCAAAAAGAATTTGTCTGATCTGTTCGACAACAGAAGCCAGCTCATTGTCTATCACTTTATGCTTGGCCCAGGCTGGGGCGCAGGCTGTCCTGGCTGCTCTTTTCTCTGCGATCACATCGACGGCGCCTTGCCCCATCTCGAGCATCACGATGTCACGCTGACCGCCGCATCACGCGCGCCGCTCACCGAAATTGAGGCCTATAAAAAGCGCATGGGGTGGAGATTCCCCTGGGTCTCGGCCTTCGGAACCGACTTCAACTACGACTATCACGTTTCCTTCCGCGATGATGATCTGAAGAAAGGCGAGGTCCTCTACAACTTCAGCAAAATGCCTGTGCCCGCGGGATCGACGGACACAGAATTGCCGGGCCTTAGCTCGTTCTACAAGGACGATGCAGGCGAAATCTTTCACACCTATTCCGGCTATGCCCGTGGCGGGGAGGAGTTGATTGGCACGCTTATGATCCTTGATCGCACACCCAAAGGCCGGAACGAAAAAACCACCATGGATTTTGTTCGCCGTCATGACGAATACGAAAAGACGGCCAAATTGCATGATTGTTGCGCTTAAATATCGCAATAAAATAAATAGAAGGAGTAAAAAACTCGATGCGAACAATTACGCCGCACTTATGGTTTGACAAAGAAGCTAAACAGGCAGCCGCACTCTATACATCTATTTTCAAGGATTCAAAGATCAAGAACACTGCAACGCTCCACAACACTCCTTCGGGCACGGTGGACGTTCTTACCATTGAGCTTTTTGGGCAGGAGTTCAAGCTTATCAATGCGGGGCCGCTCTTCAAGTTCACTCCAGCCATATCGTTCCTTGTTGCCTGCCAGACGAAAGAGGAAGTCGACGCATTGTGGAAGGAACTCTCAAAAGGAGGTTCGGCGCTCATGGATCTCGGCGCCTATCCGTTCAGCGAGAGATATGGATGGACGCAGGACCGCTACGGGCTTTCGTGGCAGGTAATGTTCATGGGCGACCGTGAAATCGAACAGAAGATCACGCCAACGCTCATGTTTGTCGGCGAGCAGTGTGGAAAAGCGGAAGAGGCAATCAACTTCTATGCGTCAATATTCCACAACGCAAAGGTTGGCCATATTCTTCGCTACGGCAAAGATGCAGAGCCGGACAAAGCAGGAACCATAAAGCATGCCGGCGTAACGCTTGAAGGCGAGAGCTTTGCGGTTATGGACAGCGCACGCGCACATAACTTCACTTTCAACGAAGCGATTTCGTTCATCGTGCACTGCAATACCCAGGAAGAAATCGATTACTTCTGGTCGAAGTTGTCGGCAGACCGAAAGGCGGAACAATGCGGATGGCTGAAAGACAAGTTTGGCCTTTCCTGGCAGATTGTTCCCGCGATTATGGACGAGATGCTCAAAGAGAACGACGCGACAAAGCTGGCGCGCGTGACCGAAGCATTTCTCAAAATGAAAAAGTTTGATATCGCGAAACTGGAGGAAGCATACGGCCAAGGCAGGTCCGCCGCCTAACCGCGGCGCAGTCTGGGCGAATTCGTGAATGCCTGCCCCGTCCCGTTCTTGAAGAGCCGGGCCTCGGCAACAGAAATGAGCAGCCGAAGCAGATCGAATGGGTCGAGATTGCTTTCGTATATAACAACTCGGGATTGCGCGTTTTGCCAGCGCCCAATCGCTCCACGGATCGGACTGCGGGAACCTTCATATCTTAAAATGGCTACCGCTGGTGGCGGCGTCGAGCGGTTCTTCTTATAATCAAGTGTCATGTCTTCGGCTGCCGGTTCCGACACAACACCTGGAGCATATTTTGGAGTACTGCTGCGCCAGTGGCGCACTGCACGACGCATTAGCCAACTGACCCTGGCGCTCGATGCCGACATTTCAACACGTCACTTGAGTTGCGTTGAGACAGGTCGAGCGCAGCCAAGCCTGGAGATGGTGCTGCGTTTGGCCGAGGCGCTGGACATCCCTCTGCGCGAGCGCAATACGCTGCTACTGGCGGCCGGTTACGCACCATGCTATCGCCACACCAGCCTCGACGCCCCGGAGATGGAGGGAGCGCGCCAAGCCGTGGACCTTCTTCTGCGGCAAATGGAGCCGTATCCCGGCATTGTTGTCGATCGATATTGGAACACGTTGAGGATGAATTCTGGAACAAGGCACTTCTTTGGGCGCTTCCCGATCTGCGATTCTGTAAAGCCCCACAACGGAGTCCGATTCGTATTCCATCCCAAAGGACTCCGGCCATTCATCGAAAATTGGGAGAGCGTGGCAGCGCGCATCATTCAGCGGGTGCATCGTGAGGTTGCCGCCAACCCTTCGGACCAGACGATGAAATGTTTCCTGGAGGAGTTGCTCAGCTATCCGGCGGTGCCCAGCCGCTGGCGCGTGCTGGATCTTGTCGATTCGCCTCCGCCATTCTTGACCATTAACTACAAATGGAACAACTCCACTCTGCGGTTACTGGGTACTGTTACAACCTTCGGAACCGCGCAAGATGTTGCCCTCCAGGAAATGCGCATTGAAAGCTTTTTCCCCGCCGACGAAGCCACGCGCGCCGCCCTAATGGCCGCCCGATAATCGCGAAGCAGAGCGTTGCATTAACGACGGAACCACCTGGCTCGCACGTTTGTCCTTCCATGACCTCGGAGGTCATGGACAGCGGTTCTCCGCTTCTCGGATACTGCGGGTGTAGCAAGGACCGCTAAAAATCTCCAAAGGAGGCAGCAAAATGAAAAAGAGCGTTTTCAGCCAATGGTTCGCAATGTTGTTGTTGTGCTCAGCTTTGGTAGGGTGGGTAAGCGTTAGCATCGGGAAAGCGGCGGCGATGGATAAGGGCAACGGAACCCCTGCTGGTGATCAGGCCGATATCGAGGCTATAAGGCAACTCGGACGGGATATGGGAGATGCAATGGTGGCTGTCGACATCGACAAACTCAATCAGATCTACGCTGACGATTGGGCAAGCGTCGGAGCCTCCGGCAAGATTGTTACTAAGGAGAGCGTTCTAGACAATTTTAAATCCGGCAAGGACAAACTCGTGTCGTATGAACTAGGGCCTATCGACGTGCAGGTGTTAGGCGATCTTGCTGTGGCCCATGGCACCGTCACCGAAAAGAGGACCAGGGACGGAAAAGATATTAGCGGTAAGGGTGTTTATATGGATCTCCTAAAGAAGCGCGCAGGCAAATGGGTGGTCGTGCGCAGCGGAGGCGCGATGGTAAAGTCAGGGAATTAGAAGAACAGACCAGACTTTCCGGGAACCCGGGCCTACTATATACCGAGACAAGTCCGCGACCATCATGGTCATGGCCACGGCGAAACAGTAGGCCCTGGCAGCGGGGAACCATCGGGGTTTGATCGCGCCATGCTCGCCAATCATGTAGCCCAGAGACAGTGGGCTTCCGACTTTTCTAAGTGGCTCTTGCGGAACGTGCTTGTGCTTCAATACTTTGACGGAATCGCTGTTTGATGCCCTGGGTAAGAGATTGGAGGGCAGCGTTATCGGCAAACTCCGTGAGATGGTAGTCAACACGCTGCTCAGAAAAAGCGACGGCAGCTTCAACGCTAATCGGGTCGTTGGGGTTCATGGTGAATCCGATTAGGTCGCCGTTGACACGGGCCACCACTTCCTCAAAATTCTCACGAAGAACCGATGCAGATTCTGCGCTCGCCACACTTATTTCAAGATCGCCTCTTTGAAGATCGTCTCTTTGAAGATCATCGTCCATAATTAACCTCCGGGAACGGCCTCGATACGCAGGCCCCAGAGAACAGGATCATCGGCCGCCGAGAGGCGGCGCATGCCCATGTCCTGGAAGACGGCAGCGCAATCGTATCGCGCCAGAAGAAATACCTCCTGCTCTTCAAAGGCTTCGCGAAGATAAACCGTGCCGTCACCGAGCCAGGCATCCAATTGCTGAGCTCCAGCCCGGGTCATGACGGCGGAAGAAAGCAGGGGAAGATAGAAGCGAAAGCCCTGGAACGCGCCGGGGCTCATGAGCGGGCGCAAGCGCTCCTGCGTTCGCTTCATGAAGGCCGAGGCCGCCGCCGCCAACTTCTGGCCGGAACCACTATCGCTTTCAAAGAACAAGAACGCCCCAAGCCCGCGGCCCGCGAGCACCTTGTACGCAGGCAGGGTCTGCGTGAGGTTGGAAACAAAAATAGCGCTGCGATCGTATACCTTCACCTTGGTGCCATAGTCCACATCCAGCAGGTCAGACATTTGCACGGGCCGCGGCGGGTCGCCAGTGGGTTCGAAGGCGAATCCCATGGTGGCCGACCACTTGCCGCTATTCTGGCTGAAAAGTTTAGACCCTCCGTCACGGTGGAGTTCCTGGGTATCAAGCCAGAGCGTGGGATAGGCCGAAAACCTGCGCGAGAATGCATCCGCCAAACGATCAACGACACCGGCAAAACGGACCCGCTCTTCCGCGGGCAACGGATACGATGACGTTTTTACCCGAAAGGCATGCCAGGGGTCCGGCGCGGTGACTGGTTCGAAGACGATTTCGACGGCCCGATTGTCGGAGCGTGCTTTCACGCAGGATACTCCTGGTCTTTTTCTCGCATGGCGTCGATGATCCCGATCAGCTTCTCGTCAAAGAGCGGATCTTTCAAGGCCAGCAGAATTCCCTTGTCCGTTTCACTTTCAATGCAATAGCCGGAAAAAATTTCAAACCATTTTTTTCGCGTCTCTGGCGTGGCCTCAATGAAATGGTGGCTGCGCAGCCGCGGCAGAACAAAGAGCGCGTGGCGGCGGACTGGGCCGTCCGGGAGGTGGGACGCAAAAATTTCCCGGCTTCGTTTAAGGAAGGGGTGCTGAAGGCGCATGCCGCGGCGCATCTGGCCTTCAAAGTCCACGCCCTTCATCGCCGGGTGCGTCCGGATCACGCGGGGAAGGTCAAACTGCAAGGGCGACGGTTCCTGGCCTTCATCGATCCAGATCGTCAGCATTCCGCCCACGCCGAAAAAATCGCGGCGCTGGTCGCTGTCCTGCGAGCCCGCGAACCAGGCGCAATAGTCGGGAACCAGGTGGTCCAGATTAATTGTGCCATCCGGGCCGTGGCTCTCAGTGAGCCGTTTGGCCTCAAGGGAAGTTAGGTGCTCGGGAAGTTGCTCTCCCGGGGCGATCAGTATGCCCGTCATCGGCCGGTACTCAAACATCGTGTTGGTGAATCGCTCGTTCAGGTCGGTGCGTGTGTACTTGAGTTGGAGAAAGGTTTCCACCGCCTGCTTCTCCTTCTTCAGCTCGCCGGTTAAATTCTCCAGGAACGCCAAGATCCAGCGTTTCTGCCGAGACTCAATGGGAAATCCTCGCACGCCGAGCCAGTAGAGCGAGACATCCTCAATAGCGTTCGCGCGGACAAAAGGCAGAAGATCGCGCGAACTTCTTATGCTGGAGAGCCGGCGCCGGGATTCGAGGTCTTTGTCAATCATGGGCAGAGCGTCCTTGCCTCACCGGCTGCACCGCTCGAAACGGACCGAACTGTTGAGGGTTCCTTGCTCATTCTTACAATCAAGGCTTGCGGAACCGTCCATCTCCGGTGCGCCGGGACCGTGGGGTGACAGTGTGAGATTCACGGACGAGCATTGCTTCTCGTCAAAGGTGATCGTTCCGTCGGGCCCATGGAGGACGACTTTGACTTGGTCTCCGTCCTTGCGGATAGTAATGACAGGCTCCCCGCTGCCCGTTCCCAATGAGATATCAGACAGACCGGAATTCAGGCGACAGGAGGTGATGTGCCGGTCCCAATAGCTGTCCTCACCAGTCTTCCTGTGGAAGTTGACCCCGCCAATGGCTGTGTTGGGACCGGAGAGCTTGGTCTTATGGCCAAGCGCATTGTCAATTTTCTCGGCATCGCAGCCCGAGCATGTCACAGCCAGAAGCCCGGCACACGCACATAAATACCAGCTCGGAGCGAATAAACGGGTTTCAATTCTCATCGCCCACTCTTCCCTGTGTCCGAATGAAGGAAATGATTGATGGCTTTGACTGCCTCCGCTTGACCGGAACGGTCGGTCCATAGGGGATACCCAAGATCGCCATCACGGCGCGTGATAAGGCGAATGCGGGCCGAGTTGGGCTTTGTGTCGAGTACGGCTACCTCCACATCCGAGAGAAGCAGGCTCTGCGTCCGCGCCGGAAGAAACGCGGTCATCTTGCAACGCATCGTGGCCCGGTTGGCTCCCCGGTCAAATTCAATGGAACCGCTGCTATACCCAACAAGCCAGAAGAGGCCGATACCCGCTAGCCCGATCGTCATCAGGATGATGCGATAACGCCAAACATACGCGCTCAGCTCCACCGTCGTTTTTTCCGCGCGGTAGATGCGCCGCACCGTCCGGCTCGTGGTATAGGTCATGACGAGAAAAAACACGATTAATATTACTGAGATCCAGGAAGAGCCGAGCGAAGTTCCCGGCATGCTGATCATGAGGTGGTCCGGGGTAGCCTCTGTTATGCGATACCCGCCAGTCGCCATCATCCCCCTCATCCCTCTTCGGTCATGCCCATGGACTGTCGACGTGAATGGCGATGCAGATGCCGATACGAACCGGCATGATCAGCGTCCTTGGACCTCCTATATGAGCGTTGAGGGCCGTGATCTCATCATGCATTCCCTTCAGTTCGGCTTTCAGTTCTTTTTCGGCGACATCAATGGCAACGGCTTCATTGGCGAAGCCCCCCGCTCCTACCTTGGCGCCCCATGCTTCCGCGCCCGCGCCCTTGGCCTCGGCTTTGCCCACCGCTACCTCGATGATCATACCCACTCCTTCTATCGTGGTCCCGGCGATTTTCGCTTCAATGTTTTTTGCTTCGCACTCGACGTTCAAAATATCGAACTTATGCGTGGGATTGATTTGATGGTCTTGCTCATGATGCAGATCAGTATGACCCAGGAAATATTCAAAGCGGCTCTCATTATGAAAATACTCAAAAACTTCTTCGCCACGAGTATCTTCGGTCTTGCCGTTGACCGCGAAGGTCAGTTTCTCGTGAACGGTCCACTCCTCGTTCTCTTTTATATCTGTTTTTAGGTCTTTTTCGATATTCTCCGTGAGATTGCCTTTGATCTCCTGCCAGCGGTCGCCATGGATCAGTTTGGCGTCGATGCCGGTGGTTCCGCTCACACCCTGCGGATCAGTCATTTTCTTCGGGTCCAGCGCTCCCAAACCTGGGAGACCTTTGTCCGCGGCGGCGGCATTCTTTCTGGTTGCGATTTTTACTGCTTCATCGAAAACGCCCATACCATGTTCCTTGATAGAAGTTCAGTTTCTTGTAAGTTTCAATCGCCCCACGCGTGCCGTTAACCGATCTCACGAGAAAAAAATTTTGATTTGATATGCACGCGACCTTCCGGGGCATTCAATACGATGTCGCCCTTGGAAGACAGGATAATGAGAGTTCTTCCAGTGCTATCATCCTTCTCCGTCAGCGTGATCGAAGATGCGTTTGGAGTTGCAATGACGACTGCCTCTTTCTGAGGCTGGTCCACGATCTGGATGCGGTTCCCACTCTTGGTCACGATTCGCTTCACCTGGTTCTCCGCAATGTCACCGCCATAGAAATCGTTACGCGGCGCATTCTGCACTCCGTTCCAGAGACAACCGAGAATAACAGGACGTTCCGGGTCTCCATCTTCAAAAGCGACAGCGACTTCATCGCCAACCTCCGGCATGAACATGAAGCCGCGATCAGGTCCAGCGTGAGGAGAAGTGGCGCGGGCCCAGTGAGTGGAGCCGTCATCCTGCCAGAAAAACTGTACCTTGATTCTGCCCATCTTCTTGGGATCATTGTGGTCCATCACTCTGGCCGGAACAAGGCCGTTCCACGTGCGGGCCGCAGGAGGCCGCGCATTACGATAGTTCTTCCAGGGTGTGCAAACGAAGCTGTTGCTGTAGCCTTGCGGCGTCCACTGATGGATTACTTTTACCAGCCCGTACATGCCTTTGGCGTCCAACGCTCCATCCACCTGGACCGCATTGCCCGCCATTAGGTTCTGATTGCGCGATTGGCCGGTGCCGGTAATGGCTGCTCCCATAGACCGCTCGCTCTCATCCTCAAGTTGAGTCTGGTAGTTATCAAGTGTCATTGCGCGTGCCCGCTGAGGCTCAAACGCCGCAGGCAGTAGCTGGGAAGCGGATTGCACGGCGCTGGTCAAACGCTGGGCAGCATCGAAGAAGGACGGAGGCTTACTGACCTCGGTGAAGGTGTTGGATGTCATGGCATGATGATCGTAATGCGAGCCGCTGACGGTGGATGGCACCAGCCTTCCCCGCAGGTTGAATTCGATCAAGCCACCTTCTCCACGCCAGGAGACGGTGCTGCCACTCTGAAAACTGTCGAAGATCTCAACGCCGCCCTGCTTAGGCCGCAGCCACGCACGATGGTCATCCACAATGCGGTTCAGAAATGAAAAATCAGTTTCCGCATACTGCACATAGTTCAGAGGCTTGCCGCTGGAGGCATGCACATCAATTGCAAGTCCCGACCGTCCGGCGACGGCCCCGGCGATGTCGGAAAGGTTCTTCTCGGCGTAATAGTGCTTATGGGCGGCAATGTCGAGCAGATAACTCGAGCTGATCGCAACTAAATGAGCTGTATAACTGCCCCAAATTTCATAGGCAAGTTGAACATCCCAAATAAAGCCGGAAAAATGAAGATGGTCAGCGCCACTCTCATCAACGGTCTTGATCTCTACCGTCTTGCCGAGCAGGCCTTCGACTGGAATGCGCCGGTCTTCCGTCTGCCTGCATACGATCGTACTCCACCAATGATGATTGAGTTCCTGGACTACCTCGACAGAGGCCAGCAGAGCGTCCTGTAACAGATTATTACCGACTGTGATAGAGGGCAGAGACATAGACGGAAATCTCCACTTTCGCCTGTATTTTCAGCTTAACGCATGTTATCAGATTCTAATGACCGCTCAAAGGTTGGCCGCGGGCGAATCGTGGTTTGGAGCATTTTGACATGATGAGACCTTACGTGAACTCATGCCGGTCTATGGGGACTGATTCGGGGTTGTCAAGCCATGCGGAGGCTTCCGGGAACCCTATTTTGAAATCCGCCTGCCCTGTTCAAAATGCTCTTGTAATGGAACTTTGAATTCGCCTCTGCAGCACGGCTTAAGGAGTATAGCTATGAATCCTTTCGATTTCCGTGGGCCAGATTTTCTCATTTTCTATTTTGTCGTGGCGGTGGTGGTCTGCCTGGCACTTTATTGGCGCAGGCGTTTGCGCGAGTCAGGCCCCCTTCCTACCCTCGAGCTTAACGACCCTTACCTGTTTGCGTTTCTCCAGGAAGGCGTCAAACAAGTCCAGACGGCCGGCACGATTTCCCTTGTCGACCGAGGACTGCTTACAATCGGTGGCAATTTCCTGACCGCCGCACCCGAGGCGATTGCCAAGTGCCGCAACTCCAAAATTGAAGTAGAGATACTACAGTTCTTCCGCACACCGCATACCTTCCAGGAGCTATTGCGGTCAGCCCCGCAATGGGAGGAGTTATGCAGAAACTACAAGGAGATATTGCAGTCCAACAAGCTTCTTCCCGATGTCGCAGTCACCAGGGAGAGGGGGCGGTGGCTGGGAGCCGCGGCCCTGGTCCTGATCGGGACAGCAGTATTAAAGATCATCATCGCGCTGGGCCGCGGCCGGACAAACGTGGGTTTTCTGGTTGTGCTTGCGTTCATAGCGGTGGTCCTGTCTGTAAAGGCCAGTCTGTCTCGCCGCACGATCCTCGGGGATAAGTATCTGGCCAGCATCCGCAAGCTTTTCGCGGACTTTCGTACTGGAAGCACGGCCATCCAGCCAGGCGGCGCGACCCAGGAACTGCTTTGGCTTACGGCCCTGTTCGGGGTTACTGCGGTTCCGCAATCCGTGTTCCCGTTCGTGAGCAACTTCCTGCCAGCGGCGGGGAGTCATGGCGGTGCAGATGGAGGTGGAGGTGGATGCGGTGGTGGTTGCGGCGGCGGGTGTGGGGGATGCGGCGGATAACCCAGCTTGATTGCAATGATAGCTCTTGATTCACGGAGGTCTAGGATGCAAAGAGATCGCGTTGGTTTGGGATGGCGTCCGGAACTGGCGGCCGGAATTTTGTCAAACCTCGACAAAATCGACCTCCTGGAGGTCATTGGAAACCATTATCTGGGCGTAGACCAACGAAAACGCGATGCTCTGAAATTGTTGGCCCGGCAGATTCCACTTCATATTCACGGCGTGGATCTGGGGCTGGCGGGGTCGGAGGAGGTAAGTTCCAGGCGCGTTGACCGCCTGGCGCGTCTCATCAACGAGGTCCAGCCGGAAGCGTGGTCAGAACATTTGGCTTTCGTGCGTGCGGGAGGAATTGAAATCGGCCACCTCGCGGCTCCTCCTCGCACCGAAGCGTCGGTCGAGAGCGCATCCAGAAACCTGAAAAAGGCGGCGCGGATTGTCGGCTGCATGCCCCGTATGGAAAACATTGCTACGCTGCTGCAGCCCCCCTGCAGTTCCTTGTCGGAGCAGCAATGGATTTCCCAGATCCTCCGTGCTAATGAGTGCGGATTGCTGCTGGATCTGCATAATGTATATGCCAATGCTATGAATTTCTCTTTTGACCCGCGACAGTTTCTTGCGGAGATTCCGTTGGAGAGAGTTAGCTGCATTCACATTGCGGGGGGCCGGTGGATCGATTCGCCGGACGACACTCCCCGGTACCTGCTGGATGACCATCTGCATGAGGTAACGCAGCCGGTCTATGACCTTCTCAGCGAAGTTGCAGCCCGGACCGCACAACCGCTGACGGTGATCCTGGAACGTGATGGCGTCTATCCGCCGATTGACGTGCTGCTGCGGGAGCTTGAAAGAGCGCGATTGTCTGTCGCAGCAGGGCGATGCCGCGCGCGCGAAAGCCGAAAGGAGAAATCGCATGCAGGATGACGTGGAAGCCTTGTTGGCTCGGTTATTAGTCAACGGCGACCTTCGTGAGCGATTCTTGCAGAACCCCAAAGGGACCGCATCGCACTATGGCCTTTCCGAGGAGGAGTGCCGTGCCATGGAGTCCCTATCGGCGCCACGCCTGCGGGCTGCCGCTCGAAGTTATGAACGGAAACGCAGTCTCAAACAGGAACATGCAAAATGCCGCGGACTGAAAGGATGGTTCCGCCATCTGGCCGGCGCAGCTCGTTATTGGTTCCTGTCATAATCATCAGGGTCCAGTATCGCTGATCGACGTGCCCCAACTCGTTAGCCCGGGCCGTTTCGTGGTGGCTAACGACGCGACCCTGCTGGCCCCTGTATGTTGTCCAAGTCCTGAATCAACCAGAAAATAATAAGTGGTTCCCGGTTGCAGATGGTTCAGGCGAACCAGATGCGTGTACTGCTGTTCCTGGTATGATGCGAACTCACTCACTTTGACGGGTTCCGTAGTTTGCGCCACCTTGCGGAGGTCGCGTGGGTCGGTGCCGGCATAGACCGCTGAACGCCCTCTGCCCGCTGCGTTAGTTGTCCATTCGATCACCGCCCAGTTGTTCCCTGTGCCCACGACAACAGGGCCCCGGATGATCTTCGGCGGCTCCTGGTTCTGTAACATTGTTCCCCATCTCCTGTCGCTCCCGCTTGAGTCTTGGCTGTAGACCAGAAACGGAGCAACCAGGATAACTAGAAGAGAGACTCTTGCGAGTATTCTCATAGACTTTCTCCTGGCAAATAGAATCAACCTGTCCGGCTCTGGCAAACGTGGAAGGTATCCAGAAAAATCCTGGGCGCCACATACCTGAGAACTGGGACAGGTTTTGTACGGAAATGTTTGGAGGGCTCAGGGCCATCTGTTGTTGTGCCATCCTCGATTTTCCGTCGCAACCGCACTGGTTAGAGCATCTGTTATGCCAAACGGGCAGACCTCTCTATTTAGCAGTGATTTACCAGTGTGGCCCGGTCCCGGCCAACTCCCGGGAAGTAAAACTTCCTCTTTACCGCGGGAGAGTTGTCGTACATAGTTTCCCTCCGCATCAGCATCTCCACGCAACATTCATCAAGCCGTGCGGAATTGTGCCGTCGGCGATGAAACGCGCACCCACAGGGAATAAGAGAAGCCTAGGCATTTCGCGGCGATTTCACATAAAAGAACACGCGGGCGACCAGCACGGGTGCGTCGCAAGCAAGTCTTAAATGTCGTAATACAGCGCAAACTCGTACGGATGCGGACGCAGGCGCATGGCATCCACCTCCCGGGTGCGCTTGTATTCGATGTACGTCGTCAGGAGGTCTTCAGTGAAGACATCGCCTCGGAGCAGAAATTCGTGATCGCGTTCCAGAGCGTCAAGGGCCTGGTCGAGCGCACAGGGCATGGAAGGTATTTTTGCCAACTCTTCCGGCCCCAGATCGTAGATGTCTTTGTCCAGCGGCTGGCCGGGGTCAATTTTGTTTTCGATGCCGTCCATTCCCGCCATCATCATTGCGGCAAACGCGATATACGGATTGCAACTCGGATCAGGCGGACGGAACTCCACGCGTTTGGCCCTGGGTGAAACCGAATACATAGGGATGCGACACGCTGCCGAGCGGTTACGCCGCGAATACGCCAGGTTCACCGGAGCTTCAAAACCCGGAACCAGGCGCTTGTAGGAATTCGTGGTGGGAGCGATGATGGCCGCCAGCGCGGGGCCGTGCTTGATCAGCCCGCCGATGTACCACAGCGCCATCTGCGAAAGCCCGGCATAACCGTCGCCGGCGAAGAGCGCCTTGCCGTCCTTCCACAGCGATTGATGCGTGTGCATACCGCTGCCATTGTCATTGAAGAGCGGCTTGGGCATAAAGGTCACGGTCTTGCCATGCCGGTTGGCCACGTTCTTCACGATGTATTTATAGAGCATCATGTTGTCAGCCGAGCGCACCAGCTTGTTGAACTTCAGGTCGATCTCCGTCTGCCCGCCGGTGGCCACCTCATGATGGTGGCACTCAACCTCCAACCCGCTCGACTGCATGGTCATGGTCATCTCGGTGCGTATGTCCTGATGGTGGTCCGTGGGCGGCACCGGAAAATATCCTTCCTTATAGCGCGGACGATAACCCAGATTATCTTCCTTGCGTCCGGAGTTCCAGCGGCCTTCGTCGGCGTCAATGAAGTAGAAGCCCATGTTCTCCTTCTGATCAAAGCGGACGTTGTCAAAGATGAAAAACTCCGCCTCCGCGCCGAAATACGCGGAGTCCGCGACGCCGGTGGAGACCAGGTACATCTCCGCCTTCTTGGCGATGTAACGTGGGTCGCGGTCATAGCGCTGTTTGGTCACCGGATCAATCACGTCGGCGATCATCACCAGAGTCGGCGCCGCAGTGAACGGGTCCATGACATAGAAGCTCGGATCTGGAATCAGGAGCATGTCGCTCTCATGAATCACCGCCCAACCGCGAATCGACGAACCGTCCATGCCGAAACCATCCTCAAATGACGACTCAACAAGATGCTCGACGGGAAAAGAGATGTGGTGCCAGAGTCCGGGAAGATCGGTGAATCGCAGATCAAGCATCTTGGCGCCGTTCTCCTGAGCAAATTGCAGAACGGATTTGGGACTGGCTTGGCTGGCAGGCATGATAAGGAGGTTCCTCCGCAGTGTGACTGTAAATGCGCCGCGCGGCCAGAGGAAATTGATTGTCTTTATGAGTGGCATAAGCGACATTTATTTGGCTGGAAGCAACGTGGTTTCAGGGGGTTAGAGCAGCAATTGGCAAATAGCAATTGGCAATTGGCGATGGCAAGTATCCCTTCTGAACAAATATGCCATTAAACGAAAGTGTTTTATTTTGGGCAAGCGTCTCGGATGGCACTGTATGCCATGGTATTGAGAGGCCAGTGCCACCGATCTGGATGGTTCTTGATGTGTTTTTCGATTATGGCGCTGACCTGAGATGGCGTCATCTCCGCGATACAGTTTGCAAGAGGCGTAAGCGGGTTTTGTTTTTTTGAACTGGCGACAGGCAAAGAAATATAGATTCCATCCATAAACCCCATGGCATAGCCTGTTTGTTGTGCGGTTGGCCAGTGCAAAAAATTTTCGGCGCGTATCTCAAGGTGGCGCACATAGGCGCTCTGGCGGTCATCGCTCCGTTGCTCTCCCCATGTAGTAGCGAGCATAAGACTCAGCAGTAACAGTCGTACTCCTAATAACCTCATAGTTTCCTTTTCGGCCGTGTCTACTGAATTTTCCCAGGCTCTTGATGCGCTTCTAGAAAGGCTTTCACGGCGACTGCAAAAGCCTCCGTGTCATTTAACACAAGAAAGAAAAGCGCAAATTCGCGCTCAGCTTGGGAATCATAATTACCGCGCACATCCACGTAGCGACGATCATCCTGGGTCTGGATCAGGTCTTGCAGCGTCAGAGCGTGAGCATACATGCCTTGAAAAAACCGCAGCAACTTCTCAAGATCAATCGGATTAGGGATTGGCATTTTCAATTTACTCCATGAATGTCGCGGCTTAGTATCCAAAGCCGATGTTGGCTATTGTCACACTCAATGGCCAGATCCGGGCAGTTATCACAAGCCTCACGTCGTTTACGTCTCGGTTTGGTTCGAGGAGAACGTCAGTAGTAACAGAGACACGGCTAATCATGGAATCATCTTCCAGTAGGCAAAAAAAAGGGTCTTCGTCCGGCAATGGCTTTCCGCAGTATTCTCCGTCCTGGGGAATTCTCAGGGCATCAAACAAGGTTTTCAGCCGATTATCTATGTCCCCCGACTGCAGCAACGTTTGCCCAGGTTGGTCATAACGAAGAAACAAAATATCCAGTCCGCATCCCAAATCAAGCTCACGGGTTGCGAGTGGAACCAAGCGGTAGTTATCCAGGCGGAACTTATTTGAAAGTTTCTTGATGTTGTCGGAAGAGGCAACAGCCCCGGCGACGCCTTGCATAGTTTGCTGGACGCGCCCCGTTTCCCTCAAGTGCGGTGCTGTTTCCCACAGCCGTTTAAGTTGTTTATGGAACACGCGGCGGATCTCATGTTTGTGCTCAGAGCGTGTGTTGCTCCTGCTTGCGCCCAGCAACATGCCATCATAAACCAATCTAAATTCCATCCAGTCCTCGGGATCGACGATGAACAGGTCGTGTTTTAAGACCCGTGTACATTGACTTTTAGACACCACGGCCAAGAATAAAAGCTGTTGCTAATTGCCGATCTTCACCACCAACTTCCCTCTTACATGCCCCGCTTCACTCAGCCGATGCGCTTCGGCGATCTGCTCCAACGGGAAAACTTTTTCAATCACCGGACGGACCTTCCCTGCCTCAATCAAGGCATTGATTTTTTCCAGTTCTCCGCCGCGAGGCGTGATCCGCGTGACCATGAGCCGCTTGCCGCGGAGCAACGCGCCGGCGCTGCCCAGAGCCACACCGGCGATCGCTGTAGAAAAAAAGCGTACCTTACCCGCCGGTCCGTGTGGAGTTGGAACCGTGAGCGTCACAAGTTTGCCGCCGCGCTTCAGCACGCGCAACGAACTGGCCCAGACGCTTTTCCCCACTCCGTCCAGGACCAGGTCATAGCCGGAGAGTTTGTCCTCAATTTTTTCGCGGCTGTAGTCGATCGTCAGATCGGCTCCCAGTTCGCGCAGAAAATCCTGATTCCGCGAACTCGCGGTTGCGGCCACATAAGCGCCCACGGCTTTGGCGATCTGTACCGCGAACACGCCTACGCCGCCCGCGGCTGCATGGACCAGAACTCGCTCTCCCGCCTTGAGTTTTCCCTGGACCACCAACGCTTGCCATGCGGTGAGCGCCGCCACCGGCATAGAAGCAGCTTCCTCATGGCCCAGACGCTCCGGCTTATGCGCCAGAGCATTTTCCGGCACTACCGCGTATTCGGCATACGTGCCCCGAAACGTCTTGGCTACGCGGCCATCTTTAAATCCGTAGACCTGTTCCCCTGGCTTAAACAACGTCACCGCGCTGCCCACTTCCGCAACGTCGCCGGAAAAGTCCGCGCCCCAGATCACGGGAAAGCGCAGCTCCCAGAGCGCCCGCATCATCCCCTTGCGCAGCTTCCAGTCGAGAGGATTGATGCCAGCCGCGTGTATCCGGACCAGCACGCCGTTAGGACCGACGCGCGGCACGGGAATTTCGTCGGCGATTTCCAGTACTTCTGGACCGCCGTAGGATTCGGCAATCACGGCTTTCATGGCCACTCCACGAACTAAGTCTTGACACCGCCGTAACGATACAGCTTCCGCGGCTTATTGGTACAGTAAGTTTCATGGAGAGCCATCAAGAGCAACCACATCCGGTGCAACTGCCGTTTTCGCATGTATTCCTGTCCTGGGGCAGCGCCACCGCAGCAATCAGTGCGATCCCCATCCTTTTTTTTGTGAACTCGAGATCCGCATTCTCTCTTCTGGCCATGGCAGTCTTCTATGGGGCCACCGTTGGGCTGTCCGGAGCATGGATTCTAACCACTACGAGACCCAGAGAGCTTCGCTCCCGGAGGCGTTTTGGTAAAATCTTAGGCCTCTTTCTGCCTATCCTCCTGTTCCTTGTTGTACCTCTCTTGCTCAGACTAATGCCTTTCTTTGTCTTCTTAGCTCTCCTACTATCTCCTTTAACTCTTTTATTGATTGCCGGTTCTATCCTCGGGGGTGACTGGGCGGCCCAACGCATGGAGGGCACACCCCTGCCTAATTTCGGGAAAAGAGTCGAGTCCTTTTTTAGGCGCGGATAAGGCGGTATCCTGCTCGCATGGACTTCGATCAACTGGAAACGTTTCTTGAAGTCGCCCGGCACTCCAGCTTTTCCCGGGCGGCGGAGAAACGCTTTCGCACACAACCTGCCATCTCTTCCCAGATTCGCGCCCTGGAAGAGGAGGTCGGGGCCAAGCTGTTTGACCGCAGTGGCGGCAAAGTGGCGCTGACCGGCGCCGGCAAGCTCTTCCAGAAATACGCCGAACAGACATTGGATTCGCGCAAAACCATGCTGGTAACCGTAGCGGAAATGGAGCGCGTTCCGCGCGGTGAAATTGTAGTTGGGGCCAATGAGGGTACATGTCTGCATATCCTTCCAGAGGTATTTGCCGATTTCAAGAAACTCTACCCCGGCGTTGGCGTGCAGATCAGCCGGTTGGAGCGGGCCAAGATCCTGGAATCGATCATCGACAACTCCGTCGATTTTGGCGTGGTTTCCGCTCCGGTGAATGACAAGCGGCTGACCGTAGTGGTGATTCATCGCGATGAACTGGTCATTGTGGTCCCGCCGGGACATCCGCTCAGCCGCCGCAAGGACGCAGGCATCGCCGATGTGGTTGGCTTCCCGCTGCTGCTGCCCAAGGTCGGCCGGACGCGCGACGCAATCGAGAACCTCTTCGACGAACGCCGCCTTAAACCAAAAATCGCCATGGAACTCGATTCCAGCGAACTCCTGAAGCGCTTTGTGGCTGCTGACGTCGGCGTGGGGTTCATCGCGCGGTCGAATATCATCGCCGACGTAAAAGCCGGTGTATTGGCCGCCGTGGCCATTGCGGACGCTTCCATCCGGCGCGATCTGGCCCTGGTCTTTCGCAAAGACAAGGCCCTGAGCCGGGCCGCGCTGGCGTTTATTGAGATCGCGGTCAAGCTCAAACCAGCGGGCGCGGAGCAGGCCGTCAAACTGCGCTAAATCTGCCTGCGATTGCATGATTACCGGCATGGGGAAGACGTTACTTCGGTGTCGTTACTTTTTCGTGCCATCGTGCTCACTTTTACAAAAATTTTCAGGAAATTCGCACGCCGCGCCGCCTGCGTGTGTTATTTTTCTTCATTGGCTAAAAACCAGTTTTGGAGGAGGCAACTACATTGGGAATCAGCATGGTGCCGAAGCGCATCTTTCTCACCAAAGGAGTAGGCAAGCACAAAGAACGTCTCACATCCTTTGAGCTGGCCTTGAGGGATGCCGGCATCGCCGCGCAGAATCTGGTGCGCGTTTCCTCGATATTTCCTCCCCATTGCAAGCTGATTTCACGCAAAGAAGGGGTCAAATTCCTCTATCCCGGTGAAGTTACTTTTGCCGTGGTGGCGGAAAACTCCACGCGCGAACCGCATCGCTTGACCGCCGCCAGCATCGGGCTGGCTATGCCCGCGGACAGAAACACCTACGGCTACCTGAGCGAGCACCATTCCTTTGGCGAACCGGACGACGTTGCCGGTGAATACGCCGAAGAGCTTGCCGCCGAAATGCTGGCCACGACGCTTAACCTGGAATTCGATCCCGACAAATCCTGGGACGAGAAAAAGGAAATCTACCGGATTTCCAATAAGATCGTCCGCACCACCAACGTCACCCAGAGCGGCGTCGGCGACAAGCGCGGCAAATGGACCACGGTGATCGCATCGGCAATCCTGATCTTCGAGTAACCATGGATTGCGAAGCGACGGAGACGCTCCCTTAAGGCCGCAGACCCCGAGTTCATATTCTGTTTTCAAAGATCTTTTGCTTCAATATCTTCTGTTTCAAAAGATCTTCCTGTTTCAAAGATCTTCTGCTTCAAATACCGCGGTAACGCCCATTTGGGGCAGTTACCTAAAATGCCGGGCAGCTTGTCCCCGACGGCTTTGCCGTGAGTACTCAGCAGTCTTGCATTTCCGGACCAGCAGATTGTTTTTTCGTCGTTTCCCTTACGCCAAAGCTCGTCCGGGTCACGTTCCATGCCGCCAGTTGGATCAGGTAGGCCAGATGGCCTATCTGCTTGTAATCCAGCGTTCCATCAATCACCGTCTTCTGTAGTTTCTTGATTGCCACCTGAATGCTGTCCGGGTCCTCCAGTGGCCCCAGGTCCAACTTCACCGCCTCGGCCTCCTTCATGCGTTCGTGCATGCGGCACAGTTTTTTCCCTCGCAGCCTAGGCGCGCGGCAGCGTTCGCCGCTGGTAAACTCGTGCTCGCAACGCGCCGCCAGCCGGGCTTTTTCCAGGTTCTTGAGGTCGCGCTCTTCGCGCTTCGCTATCTGACGGTCCACCAAAAACAGCGCGTGTTCAAACAGCCGGTGCTCTTTGAAATCGACTTCTTCTCCATCGGCTCTATACCCGGTATAGGGGTGCTCCTCAATGTAAGTGACGTACTCCACGAATTTCTGATAAAGCTCCATACACAGGCGCCCGTGCGGAGTCTGCGACCATTCTTCCTTCATTCTTGCTCGATGCTGTATGCGCTGTTGGTAGTCGATGCCCTGTTGCTCCAGGTTTTCCTGCCCCACTTTCTCCTGCACCACCAGCGCCGCGTTTTGACTCGTCGACATTCTCTCCAGCTCTGTTTCCATCTCTCACCTCATCCTGGCTTTAGTTCGGTTCCTTGTTCTTTTGGCTCTTGGCTTTTGGTCTTGGCTCTTGGCTCTTAACGCTTCGCTTCCCCTCCCTGCCACCCCCTGTTTCACGCCATTCCACGCCACTCTTACCCCACTGCACCCCACGGTCATCCCGGCTTGGGAGCAATTCCTCAATGAAATAAATACCAAGTCCCAGGGAGTTCTCTCAATGCTGCTTCGTGAGAACGCCTTGATGCTGCATCGGTGCCCGCAATTATTCCCGGGATCCCTCGACTCCGCGCCCATCGAAAAAGTTCGGAACAGATTTCGATGGCGCAGCGCCCGGGATGACAGACGCAAGCGGCTTGTTTTTTCAACGACCCTGTTCGTCTACAGTCACTCTGAAACCCGGTCTCAAGCCCGCGCCCTGTCATGAAATTAGCGACTTTCCACGATCACTGTACTACCTACGAATAACTGTTTTTCTCCCGCGAAGCAAACGCGAAAAAGTACATCTTGACAGGAGCGTTTTGTGGTCGGGGTGTCGCTGCATCGCATGCGCGAAAACGAACAGCGATAGGCCGCATGTTTGTCAAGAGAGGAGCCGTGGCTGAACGCGTAGAACCTGGCGCATGTATCTGGATTCAGAGAGCTTGCCGAGGAAGAGGTTCATCGGTTGCGTGCCTGTTACAGATCGGACGGCGCGAGAAAATAAAAGTTTTTAGCAAGAGATTTCAGCAGGGCAATCGCATGAACGTGTTTGGAGCTTCACTTGCCTGATGTTAACTCAACACCGTCACCATCTGTCATGTTGGGCGCAGCGCGTGAGAAATGTATTGACGAACGACGCTCTTTTGCGCGAAGTCGAAAAATGACAATTTGAAAAGTACGACTTACAGTGAGGGACGTGGCGGAGGATGCCGGACGTCCTGACCTCATCACGCTCTCGCTTAATATTCATGCGATTGCCCTAGAGATTCGCTCAGAGCCGGTTTCCTCGGGCCTGTGCGCTAAAATGCCTGCACTCTTTCGAATGAGTTCTTATGGCGCCTTCAGAACCGGGCACGGGACAACAACACGAGTCGACCTGGAAGCTGGGCGGCCTGAGCCTCTGGCAGCTCACGGAAAGAGTAGTACGAGGGATCATCGAAGATGAGCTTGTCGGACGCTCCTCAGGACTGGCTTTCAATTTCTTGCTTGCCCTCTTCCCCCTGCTGTTGTTCATCCTTACGTTATTTGGCCTGTTCGCGTCGCACAGCCACGAACTGCAAAGCAGCCTGCTGTCGGACTTAGCGCATCTTCTTCCACCAGCGGCGTTCCAGCTGTTGCGGGCCATCACCATCGAGATGGCCGAGAATGCCACCAGCGGCAAGCTCACTTTCGGCATTATCCTGACCTTATGGTTTGCTTCCGGCGGCACGAGCGCGGTGATCTCCACTCTGAATGCGATCTATGACACGCGCGAATATCGTTCCTGGTTCAGGGTCCGGGCGATTGCCCTCGGGCTGACAATCGCGATTTCAGTCCTTCTTCTCACTTCGCTGTTTATCGTGCTGATGGGCGGACGCTTTATTGATTGGATCGGCGCAAAGCTGCACCTGGATTCCGGCACCGTCTTCCTCGGAAAAGGGCTGCAATGGGCGGCTGTTGTGCTCTTTGTGGCGTTGTCGTTTTCACTTATCTACTACTGCGGGCCCTGCCTGGGACGCCGCCGCTGGCATTGGATCACCCCTGGTTCAATGTTTGGCGGGTTCCTTTGGCTTGCTATTTCGATGGGCTTTCGCATTTACCTGCACTTTTTTAACAACTACACGGCAACCTATGGGTCTCTTGGCGCTGTGATGATGCTCCTCGTCTGGCTGCACGTCACCGGGCTCGGGTTCCTGATCGGCGGGGAGATCAACGCGCAGATCGAGCAGGCTGGTCCGGCGCAATCGCACTAAAGAGAATCCAGTGCCGCCGCCATGCTTTGCGTTCATGGAGGAAACTAGAAGGAAGGAAACCAATTCTTTCGTCTACCTTCCCAGAACACAAGAGAGAAGAGAAAGAATGGCAGGTTGAGCCCTACGGCCGCACTTGAACTAACCTGGATTGGTAATGGGCTCGGAAACAGGCGGTCGTGGGCCCGGGGACGAGCAAGTTTCATCCCCGGGCCCCAATCCAGGCAAAACTTACCGAGAGTGCAAACATGAGAAGGGTTTTCCTGCAGTGGGCGCAGCGGTTGCTGTTGGTCGGGCCGATCGCTGTACTGTTGCTCGCTGGTGCGGCGCCGGCGCGCGCGCAGAACAGCAATCGTGAATTCAACGATTATGAATTTAACGATTCTCATTTCCACCTGACCAACAACATTCAGGAAGGCCCCAACATTCACGATTTTCTGAAGATGATGGGAACCCAGACCGGGCGGGTGGCTTTGTCCGGCCTGCCGGTGCAGCAACAGTGGTCGTACCGCGTTGACGGGAACCGCGCCCCCACGTATTACCTGCACTCGGATGCCCCGCTCTACTACTACTCTTTCACGGACGCGTGGATTGCCATGGCCTACAAGTCCCTGACGAAGGAGCAGCAGGCACGTTTTGATCCCATGATCACCGGTTTCAACCCGGCGGACATGTATGGCGCGGACCATATTCGCAGAGTGCTCCAGACCTTTCCCGGCGTGTTCACCGGCATCGGCGAGTTCACGATCCACAAAGAGTTTGTGTCCTCGAAAATTGCCGGAGAAGTTGCAAGCCTTCAGAATCCGGCGCTCGATCGGATTCTCGACTTTGCCGCGGAAGCCGGCCTGGTTGTGCTGCTCCACAACGACATCGACGTTCCCTTTGCAAAAGAGGATGTGGAACCTGCGTACCTCAGCCAGATCAAGGCACTCTTCAAGCGGCACCCGAACGCGACGATCATCTGGGCGCATATGGGCCTGGGTCGCACGGTGCGCCCCGGCAGGGACCACGCTGCGGACATCGAAGGGATACTACGCGATCCCGCCTTCCGTCACGTTTACTTCGACATCTCGTGGGACGAAGTAGCCAAGTACATTGTCGCCAGTCCGGAGTCGACCAGGACCATGGCCGATCTGATCCAACGCTATCCCGACCGCTTTCTGTTTGGCACGGACGCGGCCGCACCGGCGGACCAGTCCAGATATACCAAGGTCTTCTATCAATACGATCCTTTGTGGAAGTCGCTCGACCCGGAAACTTCCAGGAAAGTCCGGTTGCGCAACTACGAGCGAATTTTCGATGAAGCGCGCCGCAGGGTCCGGAGTTGGGAAAGCGCTCACGTGCCAGGCGCCGGGTCAAATTAAATAGCTGACGGATGGCCAGAAGCTGGCGTTGTTCAGAAAGGCAGTGACCGGACGCAACTCGTTCCACCTCTTCTCCACTTACTTCGCCTTGTGTGGAGGCTTCTTATATGTCTTCCCCAGGCGTTCAAACAGCGCCGCGCACATGATGGGCAGGCCGACGGTGGCGTCCACAAAGACTTCACCGAAGCGCCCACCTTCCGCGGGCGGCACGAACTTGCCCCAGGAGATGGCCTCTGAATAAGGAGAGCCGGAAAGACCGCCCCAATGCACCGGCTCCGGACAGATACGCACGCCATAGTGATAGCGCTTGAGCGGCACGTCTTCTCCGGCGCGACGCACGCGCAGTTCACAGTAAGGCCCGAATTGCTGCGCCCAGTTTCGCGGCACGCCGCCGCCAATGGTCAGGATGCCCAGCTTCTTCTGTTGCAGCAGCGTTTCCGCAAAATAGTTGAGATCGAGAAAAGGATCGTAGTGAAGTGACGGTTTGCCGTCGCGCGCGCGCATGCGGTTATTGAGCGCCACGTCCAGTCCCATCTCTGAATCGGTAAAAGCCGGCACAAATACCGGGACGTTCTTCTGATAGGCTGACTTCAGAATTCCCCGCCCCTCAGCGTGACGCTTCAGATGCTCGCCAATAGCGCGGTTCAGACGCCATGAGCACATGGTCTCCTTCGCGTCCCACTTGCCCAGAACGTCTTCCATGACCAGTTCAACGTGGTCAAGGTTCTGTTCCGGCTCAAGAGTGTCATAGACGCGGTTGTAGCCGGCTTCATAAAGCTCCACGTCGTTCATCCTGGGATCGTAACGATAGTGCTTGCAGCCCGTGGCTTCTACCAGGCCGTGCGCCATCAGCGCGCCGGTGGAGACCACGGCATTGACCAGCCCTTTGTCGATGAGGTCGCAGACGATCAGTCCCTGCTTGGCCACGGTCATGGCCCCGGCCAGCGTCATGACCACAAAGCAATCTTTGTCCCGCGCCATGGCTTCCAGAACGTCCACGGCTTCGCCCAGCTGGCGGCCGGTAAAAGCCGTGTCCGCCATGCTGCGGACCAGGTCGCTGATGGTCCTGGACTTGGAAAGGTCAAGCGGGAAAACCGGAGAGAGCTTGTCTTTCACCGGATCGTGCAATTTGCGGTCGATGCCTGTGCCTGCCTGCTTCTTGGTCAACGCTTCACCTCTGAAAATTGGAACGAGTTAGAAAAGTAAACGGTGAACAGGGCGGGAGTCAAACCGGGAGCGAATGGTATTCTTGTTGGGCCACAAAAACATTTTGTTGTGCCCGCGTGCGATGCGGGTCGGCACAAAAAAGATGATCATCACCGATTGTCACATCCATATTCAGCCGGTTGAGATGTTCAAAGCCGGGCCGCTTGAGGTCATGAAGAAGGCCCGCGGCCACTATGACGACATCCTGGAGTATTGCCGCTCGCCCAAAGCCCTGCTGAAGTACCTGGATTCCATCGGCGTCGATCGCGCGGTGCTCATTAATTATGTTGCGCCGGAAACCATGGGCTTCACCCATGAAGTCAATCAGTGGGTGGCGAAGTATTGCAAGGAGAACCCCCGGCGGCTGCTTTCCTGCGGCAGTGTGCATCCGCGGCACAGCATGAACGTGCAGGAGGACATGGACGAGATCGTGCGTCTGGGCATACGGCTGATCAAGATCCATCCGCCACACCAGCTTCTCTATGCCAATGACTACATGAACGGTGTAAAGGAGCTTGAGACCATCTACCGCGCGGCGGAAGCGAACGGGATCCCAGTGATGATCCATACCGGCACGTCGATTTTTCCCGCGGCACGCAACAAGTTCGGCGATCCTATTTTTCTTGACGACGTGGCCGTGGATTTCCCCAAACTGAAAATCCTGATGGCCCACGGCGGCCGTCCTATCTGGATGACAACGGCATTTTTCCTGCTGCGCCGTCATCGCAACGTGCATCTCGATATCAGCGGCATCCCGCCTAAAATCTTGCTCAAATATTTTCCGCGACTGGAAGAGATCGCGCACAAGACGCTGTTCGGCACGGACTGGCCCAGCCCCGGTATTCCGGACATCAAACAAAACCTTGACCAGTTCCAGGCGCTTCCTCTGCCTCCAGCAGTGCAGGAAAAAATTCTCAGTAAGAATGCGCTGGAGATGTGGCCTGAGTAAACAAACTCTGTGCAGTGACTTAGTATGGAGGCAAGCAACATGGTTTTTCCTGAAAATGGTTTACTGCTGGCGGGATTTGTTCTGGCCCATGCTCTTTGGAGCGTTTCTGACCTGCCGAAACAAGAACTCCTGGTTCCTTTGGCGATTGTTGAAACGAGCCAAGGGCGTCAACTCCTAAGATTTGAAGCAGCAACTCAAGAAGAAGCAATTGCCAAAGGTAAAGCACACGTGAGCAAACTTGGTGCGGATGTTACCGCGTGGGCTTTTGCACGAGAAGGCTTGGTCCCTGAGGGATCTGGAAAAGTAGATGTAATTAGTGTGGATGTGTGGGCCAAGGGTATGGATAAGCCCATTACCATTATCCAGCGCTTTGAGCCCTATGCTAATCGTCAGCATTTTAGAGTCATAGGGGTTCCTGAGGTGGTGGTCAATGGCGTGGTTCTGGAACAAAGCAAAGCGCAGGAAACTGTGGAAGCTATTTTGCGCGGAACGCTCTCGCATTCGAAAGTAGCGCCTCTATGGGCGGGGTGGCACAACCCTTGATGGTCATCCACTAGCTGTCGGTGGGTTGTGGTGGGGGGGCGGTTGGCAGCAGAAATCTCTGTAGTGGACACTCCTCACACTTCGCCGTCTTGCTGCAATACTGGTTTCCCACGCGCACAATGAGCGCATGAAACTCGTTGTAATGCTGGACAAGCTGGCTGCGTGGCGTGCGGCTCATGCGCGAGGCCGGATGGCGCGGCTCGGCGCCAGGTTGCAAGACGGTCAACGATTCAGGCTCGGCTTCGCCGATGGCTTGCTCGACCAGCAAACGAACCTCTTCGTATCCCGTCTTTGGGCCGATGACCCCATGCCGCTCCAGCACTCGGCGCGTATAGGCGTCGACCACAAATACAGGATGGTTCCCGGCGTAAAGCAGGATTGAGTCAGCCGTCTCCGGTCCAACGCCGTTCAGCGCCAGCAACTCAGGCCTGAGCTCTTCCGTCGGACGGGAGAACATGCGATCAAGCGATCCGCTATATTTCTCGTCCAGAAAAACAAGAAACGTTTTGAGCTTTCGCGCTTTCTGGCGAAAGTATCCCGAGGGCCGAATCAACTCCTCTAATTGAGGGAGCGCCAGTCCCCGCATTTCTTCCACCCGGAGCGCCCGCGCGCGATGCAGGTTGGCGATGGCCTGCTCCACGTTTCTCCAGTTGGTGTTCTGAGTGAGATAGGCGCCTACGATGACTTCAAAACGCGATTGTGCCGGCCACCAGTTTTGTGGACCCCAGCGGAAGAGCAGAGCTTTGTAATAAGCGACGACGTCGTTGCGGGATCGGATGATCTGGGGATCGGGTGATCGGGTGATCTGAGCCATACGAAATCGTTTCCAGTAGACTCCAGGGGTGGTGGGACCAGTTCAAAATTCTCAAAGGGACCCGGTTTCCCGATCACTCGATGAACCGATCACCCGATCTAAGCGTTGGTCTTGTACTGCGCTTGCAGGTCACACGACTCGCGGCAGGGCTGGCAGTAATACTGGCCGTCTTCGCACAGGCGGACGTCATGCAGGCTCTGGCATAGCCAGCAGTATTTATTGCATTGACACATCTTTTCAACCATGTCGCAGACGGTGCAAAGGTATTCTTTTGCCATAAACGGAGATTAGCGCGATTTGGCCGCAACGGCAACAGGCGATTCGTGCCGATCATGTTTTGACGATCTGAGATCTGTCAGTCCAGAGTCACCGGTTCAAACCGCGCGTCCTGAATCCCAAGCATCGCGAACGCTTCTTCCTGTGAGCGAACAAGCCGCAAGGAAGGACGCGTGCTTTCGCCCAGCATCTGAAATATGCGCGACATGCCGTACTCTTGCGCCCCAGGCGCAACGATGACGCGAATGACCTTGTGGTCTTCCACGGCCGGCGTAGACCTGGCGAGGATGAACATCGTCGATGAGGCCACGACGAAGGAGGTGGCCGCTGAAAAATCTATGATTGCGGCACGAGGCAAAGTACGGGCCACGTATTCACCGGCGTTTGCATAAAACTCCGTGATGATCTGATCGGTGACAAGGCCTTCAAATCTGCCGCGAAGAAGCTTGTTGCTGGAGTCGAACTCGAAAAGGTAGGACATTTGGTGCCTCTAGCGGGTTTCCTCCGATCGTCGATCAATCACGTCCTTGATCCTGGGACCGCGCTAAGTACCAACACTTCTTGGTCTTGATTGCTGACTTAGACCCGGCCAAACGAACGGCTAGCCCTATTGTCCCCCCGTTTTCAATAGGTTTCACCACGCCAAGATCGGCCAAAAGCAGGTTCAACCAAAAGCAGGTTCATTGACCCCCACAAAACGCGGGTGTTAACCTACATGGTTTGCTCATATCTCAGGGACCAGGCTCTGTGGGCTGATATCCAGATTTTGCAAGGAGAGGTAAGTCTTGTCCTCTACAGCGGAAAGCCAGACACTCAGGAAAACAGCGCTCAATGGCCTGCACCGGCGGCTGGGCGCGAAAATGGTGGATTTCGGCGGGTGGGACATGCCTGTCGAATATCCCTCCAGTGGCGGCCTGGTGAAAGAACACCTTGCTGTGCGCACTGGCGTGGGCATGTTTGATGTCTCCCACATGGGGGACATCCTCATCCGTGGGCCGCAGGCGCTCGATGCCGTGCAATGGGTCAGCATGAATGATGCGTCCAAACTCCAGGAAGGCCAGGCACACTACTCCGCTCTGCTTTATCCAGAGGGAACGTTTGTTGACGATGTAATCGTCCACAAGATGGGACCGAACGACTACCTGCTGGTCATCAACGCCGGCACGCGGGAAAAAGACCACACCTGGGTCCGCAAAAACGTCAGCCGCTTCCGCTGCCACGCCGATGACGTCGGCGACTACTACACGCAGATAGCCATCCAGGGGCCGAAGGCGGAGGCCACGCTGCAAAGGTTAACTGACGTTAATCTTTCCCAGATCAAAAATTACTGGTTCAAGCACGGAACGGTTTGTGGACTCGCCAACACCTTGATCGCGCGCACTGGCTACACCGCGGAAGATGGATTTGAAATCTATGTGCCGTCCGATGTTCCCACCAGCGAGCGCGTCTGGAATGAGGTCACGGACGCGGGCAAGGAATTCGGCATTGTGCCCTGCGGCCTGGGAGCGCGCAACACGCTGCGCCTGGAAGGCAAGATGGCGCTGTACGGCCATGAGATCTCAGACGCTATCAATGTCTATGAGGCTGCTCTGGACCGCTATTGCAAGATGGAGAAAGGCGATTTCGTCGGCCGCGCCGCACTGGAAAAAGCCAAAGCCGCGGGGCTGAAGCGCATTCTGGTCGGTCTGGAAGCCGTGGACCGCGGCATCCCGCGTGATGGATACAAGGTCTTTGACCAGGCCGGAAGCGAACTCGGCTACGTTACCAGCGGATCGCCCGCGCCGTTCCTGAAGAAAAACATCGCGCTGGCTTATGTGCCTCCGGCCCATTCGGAAATTGGACATGAGTTGTTCGTCGAGATACGCGGACAGAAGATCAAATGCAAGGTAGTGCCGACCCCATTTTATAAGCGCCCTAAAAAAGCGTAAGAGGCAAGGCGGGTGAAGTGAGGAGTGCGCGCCGAACTGCGCGAACGTAACACGAGGGCGAAGCAGCGAAGCGTTGTGGAACCCCAGGAGAAAAGATGGCATATCCGAAGGACTGCAAGTACACCAAAGAGCACGAGTGGATCAAGATCACCGGCAATACCGCCCTGGTTGGCATTACCGATCACGCACAGGAATCGCTGGGCGATATCGTCTTTGTCGAACTCCCCAAAGTAGGTGCGCAGCTGCAAGCAGGCAAGAGCTTCGGCACCGTGGAATCGGTCAAAGCCGTTTCTGAGCTCTACGCCCCCGCGTCCGGCAAGGTAACTGAGATCAATGAGAGCTTGAACCAGTCTCCGGAGAACATTAATAAGGACGCACAGAGCGCCTGGATGATCAAGCTGGAACTGTCGAACCCCAAAGAAGCGGATGCACTCCTCTCCGCGGAAGACTATGAGAAGTACGTTGCCGAAGAAAAATAAACCCTCACCACGGAGACATGGAGGCACGAAGAGAATTGGGTAATTGAATAATTTGGTAATTGGGCAATTGGCAAGGATGCGCCGTAGGTTCCCAATTATCCAATTACCAATTTACCCAATTACCAAATCCCACTTATGCGCTATCTTCCTAAATCTCCTGCCGACCGCGAGCAGATGCTGCGCGAGATCGGCTGCAAGTCCATTGCCGACCTGTTTGCTCCCATTCCAGCCCAATACCGGCTCGATCGCGACCTGAAAGTCCCCCGGCAGATGGCGGAATCGGAGATCATAGATTTCTTCCGCCAGTGTGCTGACACCAACGCCGCCGGATATGCAGTCTTCCTCGGCGCCGGCGCTTATCATCATTACCGTCCGGTGGTGATTGACGCGCTGATCTCCCGCGGTGAGTTTCTGACCTCTTACACACCGTACCAGGCGGAGATCGCGCAGGGAACGCTGCAGGCCATCTTTGAATTCCAGACCATGATCTGCGAGCTCACCGGCATGGAGGTGGCCAACGCTTCGATGTATGACGGCTCCACCGGCGCGGCGGAAGCCATCCTGATGGCCGTCCGCGTGACCGGCAGGAATGCGGCGGTGGTCGCCCGCAGCGTGCATCCGGAATACCGCGAGGTCATGCAGACGTACTCGCAGCACCAGGGGCTTCCCATCACCGAATGCGGCTATCTGGAAAACGGCCGCGTGGACATGACCGACCTGGACAAGAAGATCACCGACGATACTGCCTGCGTCCTGATTCAGTCGCCGAACTTCTTTGGCACGATTGAAGACGTGGCCGCGATTGCCGACCTGGCGCACAAGAAAGGCGCGCTGCTGGTGGTTTCGATTGCCGAAGCCCTTTCGCTCGGCGTGGTGAAGCCGCCCGTGGAAGCGGACATCATCTCCATGGAGACACAGTCCTTCGGCGTGCCCCTCGGCTTTGGCGGACCGTACGCGGGTGTGCTGGCGACAAAAGAGAAATTTGTCCGCCAGATGCCCGGTCGCCTGGTCGGCGAGACCAAGGACAAAGAAGGACGCCGCGGTTTTGTGCTCACGCTTTCCACCCGCGAACAGCACATCCGTCGGGAGAAGGCGACGTCCAACATCTGCACCAACCAGGCGCTGATCGCCACCATGGTCACCATCTATATGACGATCCATGGCCGCGAAGGTCTGAAAGAGCTGGCGCAACAGAACCTGGCCAAAGCGGCGTACGCCGCGGGCGAGTTCAGCAAGAAAGGCAAGCTCCTGTTCGCCGGCGCACCGCGCTTCAATGAGTTTGTAGTCCAGACCAAAGAAGACCCGCACGCAATCAACAATCGCCTGCTGGAAAAGAAAACGATTGGCGGTTTTTCCCTCTCCAGGTTTTATCCCGAACTGGGCAATGCAGCCGTGTGGTGCTGCACGGAGCTCAACAGCAAAGAACAAATCGACACAGCGGTGCAGGCGGTGGGCCAATGAGCGATAAAGACATCAAGAAAGCAACGCGGCACGTTAACCAGAATGAAGGACTGATCTTTGAGCGCTCGTCGCCGGGCAAGAAAGGTTACCGTCTGCCGCCGCTGGACGTGCCGGAAGTCGACTATAAAAACGTCCTCGGACCGGCCGCACGCGCCGACCTGGGTAACATGCCGGAAGTAAGTGAGATGGAGATCATCCGCCACTTTACCCGGCTTTCCACCTGGAACTACGCCATTGACCTGGGCATGTATCCGCTGGGCTCCTGCACCATGAAGTACAACCCGCGCGTCAATGAAGTGGTGGCCAGGCTTGGAGGATTGGCGGAGGCGCATCCCTACCAGCCGGAAAAAGTTTCGCAAGGCGCGCTGCGCATCATGAAGACGCTTTCCGACTGCCTGCTCGACATCACCGGCATGGACGCCATCACGCTGCAACCCGCGGCCGGCGCCCACGGAGAGATGACCGGCATCCTGTTGGTGCACGCTCTCCTAAAGTCGCAGGGCAATCCGCGCAAGAAGATCCTGATCCCCGATTCCGCCCACGGCACCAATCCAGCCACGGCGGCCATCTGCGGTTACGCCGTAGAAAATCTGAAGTCGAATGCTAACGGCATGGTGGACGTAAGCGCGCTGGCGGCGCAGATGAATGAAGACGTCGCCGGGCTCATGCTGACCAATCCCAACACGCTGGGAATCTTCGAGCAGGAGATCGCAAAGATCGCCGAGATCCTCCACCAGAAGGGCGGCCTGCTCTACATGGACGGGGCCAACATGAACGCGCTGGTTGGCAAGACGCGCCCCGGCGATTTTGGCGTCGACGTGATGCACTTGAACCTGCACAAGACTTTTTCCACACCGCATGGCGGTGGCGGTCCGGGATCGGGCCCGGTGGCATGCAAGAAGTCTCTGGAGCCGTTCCTGCCTAAGCCTGTTGTGATGCAAAAACCGGATGGCTCTCTGGGGTTCGATTACAACCGTCCGCAATCCGTGGGGCGCGTGCGTATGTATTACGGAAATTTCGGCATGCACATCCGCGCGCTGGCTTACATCATGGCCAACGGCCCGGACGGCCTGCGCCAGACCACCGAAGATGCCGTGCTCAACGCCAACTACATCCGCAAGAAGCTGGAAGGCGTGTACGAGCTTCCCTACCAGAGCGGTTCGATGCACGAAGTCGTCTTCAGTGACAGCATACAGGCCCACAAAGGCGTAAAGACCGGTGACATCGCCAAGCGTCTGATCGACTACGGCTTCCATCCTTATACCGTCTCGTTTCCCCTCGTGGTCCATGGCGCGATCATGATTGAGCCTACGGAGAGCGAGTCGCTGGAAGAACTGGGTTTGCTGGTCGACGCCATGAAGTCCATTGCGCGGGAAGTGGATGAAGATCCTGAGATGGTCAAGAGCGCGCCCCACACCACGCGCGTTTCCCGACTGGACGAAACCGCCGCGGCACGCAAACCGATACTTAGGTGGAAGCCTTAGTTCTAACATCCCGAGCCAGGCAGGGAACCCTATAACCGCGAAGCTACCCCAAGGTACCGCGTTTCTCTTGAGCGTTCTTGCTCACGGATAATGCTTTCGTAAGTCCATATGTATCGTGGTTATAGCGATCCCTCGCTGTGCTCGGGATAAGGAAAGAGTCTAAGGTAATGTGTGCGCCGCCTAAGCCCTTGAGGTAAACTCATTTATACATATGTTTTCTTCCAAATCTGCATTCTTTTTGCTTTTTCTGATTGTACTGTCCACACCAGCCGTGTTCGGACAGAGCACTGCCGGCAACACTGACTCGGTCCTTTTACGCACCATGCAACAGGAGTTGGACCGGGCCATGTCGTCGCTGAGCAAGGCTGATCCAGCGCCGTATTTCATCAGCTATTCCGGCAGTGAGGAATTCACTGCCGTGGTGGCCGCCAGCCAGGGAGCGCTCATCGCCAATATCAACCGGCATGATCGCTCGGTGGATGTTTCTGTGCGCGTCGGCAACCGTGAGCTCGACAACACTCATGGCGAAAACCGGGTCAATGCCATTACTACGGCTTCCCTTCCCCTGGACGACAAGCCGGACGCCATTGCCCGCGTGCTTTGGCTGAACACGGACCGCATGTACAAGAAAGCCGCCCAGGGCTACCTGGAAGTGAAAACCACCACCAAGGTGCGCGCCGATGAGGAAGACTCGTCGCCCGACTTCTCCACGGAGAAGCCGCAGATCTTCATCGGCAAGACCAGCGCTCAGACCAAGTTTGACCAGAAAGAGTGGGAAGACCGGGTACGCCGCTATTCATCGATCTTTGCCAAATATCCCGACATTGAAAATTCCACGGTCATGCTGCTGGTGCAGGATTCGACCCGATACTTCGTATCCACCGAGGGTTCCCGTCTGATGGACTCGCGTCCGCTGATCCGTGTGCTGGCGCTGGGGAACACGCGCGCCGATGACGGTATGGACCTGGCGCGCTCGGAGACGTTCGACGCTTCCTCGTTTGACAAGCTTGCCTCGGAACAGGTGATGCTCGCCAAGATTGAAAAGATCGCCAAAGACCTGCAACAGCTGAAGAAAGCGCATGTGGTTGAGCCGTTCAACGGTCCGGCCTTGCTCTCAGGCCGCGCCGCTGCGGTGTTCTTCCATGAAGTGGTTGGGCATCGCCTGGAAGGCCAGCGGCAGCGCGGCGAAAACGAAGGCCAGACGTTCACCAAGATGATCGGCCAGCCCGTATTACCGCCATTTCTGAGCGTGGAAGACGATCCCACCCTGCATGCTCTTGGCGGCGTGGAGCTGAGCGGCAACTATAACTATGACGAGGAAGGCGAAAAGAGCAAGCGTGTTGAGTTGATCGCCAACGGGGTCCTGAAGCAATTTCTCATGTCGCGCATGCCGGTTAAAGGTTTTTCTCAGTCCAACGGCCATGGCCGGGGACAGGCAGGCCTGATGCCGGTCGGCCGCCAGGGTAACCTGATTGTGCGTTCCACCAAGACCGTGCCTGACTCTGAGCTTCGCCAGTCGTTGATTGATGAGATCAAGAAACAAGGCAAGCCTTTCGGACTCTACTTCGAAGACATTGCCGGCGGCTTCACCCTGACCATGCGTAACATGCCGCAGGCGTTTCAAGTCATGCCACTGATGGTGTGGAAGGTGTATCCGGATGGGCGTCCGGACGAACTGGTGCGCGGCGTGGACATCATCGGCACTCCGTTGAACGCGTTGAACCGGATCGTCCTGACCGGCCAGAAAATGGACATCTTCAATGGAGAGTGCGGCGCTGAGTCCGGCTCGGTGCCGGTGGCCGCGGCCGCGCCAGCCATGCTCTTCTCGGAAATTGAAGTACAGAAAGTAGCGCAGGGACATGAACGCCCGCCGGTGCTTCCGCCGCCGGGGTTCGACAAACTTGATGCTGCCCAGCGGGAGGCCCACTAATGCGCCGGATCATTCTCGCCACCCTTCTGCTTCTTGCCATTTCAACAGTAACCTTCGCGGCGGACGATACTTCCACTGGGGCTTCTTCCGTCTCCACCAATGACTATGGCGATCCCCTGCTCAAGGCCATGCTCGCGGAGTTGAGGCGTTCGCAGGAAAAACTCCAGCTGGGACAGTTCCAACGTCCTTATTACATCGACTATCAGGTCACGGACATTCATGACTATTCGGCCGACGCCATCCTGGGCGCGCTTCGCGATGATTCGCACAATTCCGGACGGCTCGTCCGCGTAGTAGTCCGTATCGGCGACTACAAACAGGACAGCTACTTCGGCGAAGGCCTGGGCGCCGTAGAAGTCATGCCCACGGACGACAATGAAATGGCGCTGCGCCGGCAGCTCTGGCTCGCTACGGACAAGGCCTACAAGTCCGCCCTGAGCGGTTTTACCGAAAAACAGGCGGCGCTGAAAAACGTGGAAGTGGAAAATGATCTGGTCGATTTTTCCCGCGAAAAACCGGCCCAGGCCGTCCACGCTCCCGCCAAGCTCGACCTCAGCCTGGAAGCGTGGAAGCAGATGCTGCGCACTACTTCTGACATATTTCGCAGCGACCCAAGCCTGGAAGCATCGGACGCGCAGCTGCATTTCCGCGTCCTGAACCGCTACTTTGTGAACACCGAGGGCACCGTCACCCGTAGCGGTAAAACGATTTACTCCTATCTTTTCGCCGGCGCCGGCCAGGCGGACGACGGCATGCGCATTGAACGCAGCCACGGATACGTAGTCACCACGCCGGGCGAGATGCCCAAGCCGGCGGAGATCGCAAAAGACGCGAAGGAGCTGATCGCCACGTTCGCCGTGTTGCGCAAGGCCCCGCTGGTGGAAGACAGTTATCGCGGACCTGTCCTGTTCTCCGGCGATGCGGCCACTTCGTTGTTCGAGCGGTTGATCGTCTCGAACATCCTGGGTATTCGCCCGGAACTTGGGAACCCGGCCCGCACCGGCGGCGATTTTGCTTCGGCTTACAAAAGCCGCGTCCTGCCGGACTCTTTCACCGTGGTGGACGATCCCAAGACGACCAAAATAGACAATCAAACCCTGGCGGGCGGTTATGACGTGGATGACGAGGGCGTGGAAGCGCAGACCGTCACCATCATCGACAAGGGCGTACTCACGAATTACCTGCTCGGACGCCAGCCGATCCGGGATTTTGCGCACTCCAATGGCCACGGCAGGACGGCCCTGGCCGGAGCTCCGCGGCCGCAAATCTCCAACCTGGTTTTCAAGGCGTCGAACGGAGTGCCGTTTGATGAGCTCAAGAAAAAGCTGATCCAGATGTGTAAAGACCAGGACCGGCCCTACGGTTATTACGTGGAAACCACCGGCCCACAGCTCTCTCCGCGCCTGCTGTGGCGGGTGTATGTGAGCGACGGCCACATGGAACTGGTCCGCGGCGCGGTCTTCAAACAACTTGATACCCGCGCCTTGCGCAGTGACATCGTCGCCGCAGGCAATGATCCCTATGTCTACAACCGCTCCGAACCATTGCCCAGCGCCATCGTGGCCCCGTCGTTGCTCTTCGGCGAACTCGAGATCCAGCGCGCCAACCGGACACGGGAGAAGCTGCCACAATATCCGGCGCCGCCGCTAGCCTCGGCAACGAAATAAGCTTTTTCACCACAGAGGGCACAGAAGAGCACAGAGGGGGTTGTACGTGCTTCGCTTTTCCTCAGTGTTCCTCTGTGCCCTCTGTGGTGAAATGAAGTTCCCACCAGAAACCTCTCTGGACATATCGCTGCCTATTGAGAAAACATTTACTATAGGAATTCCTCGCGCCCCGATGGCGCTCGGAACAAGCAAAACATGGGCCGCATCCACGTACTTTCCGAGCACGTTGCCAACAAGATCGCCGCCGGCGAGGTGGTGGAGCGTCCGGCGTCTGTGCTGAAGGAACTGCTGGAGAACTCGCTGGACGCCGGGGCCACGCGCATCAAGGTGCAGGTAGAAGCGGGCGGCAAAAAGCTGATCCAGGTCGTCGACAACGGCTGCGGCATGGTGCGTGACGACGCACTGCTGGCCTTCGAACGCCACGCGACTTCCAAGATCAAGGACGCCGAAGATCTGCTGAATATCCACACGCTGGGGTTTCGCGGTGAGGCGCTGCCTTCGATTGCCTCGGTGGCGCGCGTGCTACTGGAGACACGCGCGGCGGACGAGCCCGGCGGCACGGTCCTGGAAATTGCCGGCGGCAAGATCCTGCGTGTGGAAGAAGCGGGGCTACCGGCGGGAACGTCGATCGCAGTGCGCGATCTTTTCTTCAACACGCCGGCGCGCAAGAAATTCCTGAAGGCGGAATCCACGGAGCTTTCCCACATCGCGTCCCTGGTCACGCATTATGCGCTGGCCCATCCGGAAAAACATTTTGAGCTACACTCCGCCACCAATGCCATGCTGGTGGCCGCGCCGGTAAGCTCGCATTCCGAACGCATTTATCAGGTCTTTGGCCGCGAAACGCTCGACCAGCTTGTCCCTCTGGCGGCCACCATCAAGCTGGAGCGTGTGGGCATTCCGGAGCCGCCGCCCTGGCGCAGGGAAGAAGACTACACGCCGCCGGTTCCGGGTGATATGCGCGTGCACGGCTTTGTGTCCAAACCGGAAGTACAGAAGCTGAACCGTAACTCCATTTTTATTTTTGTAAACGGACGGCTGGTGCGTGACCGGCTGATTCAACATGCGCTGACGGAAGGCTATCGCAACATTCTGCCGCCTACGGTTTTTCCGGTGGTGCTGCTGTTCATCGAGCTGCCGAATGAAGAAGTCGACGCCAACGTGCATCCATCGAAAACGGAGGTCCGCTTCCGGCAGAATTCCCAGGTGCATGATTTTGTGCGCGACTCAGTCCGCGCCGCGCTGATGAAAGCGCGTCCGGTACCGCAGTTTACGCGCGAGATCACGGCCCAGCCAACCGCGGCGCCAGGTCTCAGTCCCGGCGCCAGCATGATGCAACAGCCGGCAGCACGCAATGACTTCACGCTGGAACCGTCAGCGCAACCTCCCCGGAACGAACGGCTACAATTTGGCGGCGGGGCAATCGCCGTGGAGGCCAACACAGCCATCAGCGGTTTTGGGCCAGTCGGTGCGGCGTGGATTGATACGGCTGCCATCGGTCAAGCTATCTTTGGTCCAGCTGGCGTTAGTCAAGCGAGCAACGGACATACGGATTCTTGCGGCAACATCCTGCAAGACGAACCTCAAGCTGTAGTCGACGAGCTTGCGCTGGCCAGCCTGAAGCCGCTGGGACAGATACGCGATTCCTTCATTCTCGCCGTCAATGCCGACGGGCTCTGGATCGTTGACCAGCATGTGGCCCACGAGCGCGTGCTGTTCGAGAAAATTCTGCGTGAGCGCGGTCAAAATCAGGCCACACAGGACGGACAGCGCCTCCTCATGCCGTTGCTTGTGGAGCTCACGCCAGGACAACAGGCCGCGTATACCGAGATTTCCGACGAGCTTCGGCACAACGGTTTTGAAATCGAGCTCTTCGGCACACGTACCGTGGCGGTAAAAACCGCGCCCGGCGGCGTGCGCCCCGCCGACGTCGAAAAGATGTTGCTGGAACTGCTCGACCAGTTCCAGCGAGAAGAGCAAGCGCTGAACCTGGAGAAGATCAGGGCGAAGATCGCGGCCAGCATCGCCTGCCACGCGGCCATCAAGATCAATATGCCGCTGGAACAAACCAAAATGGAGTGGCTGCTCAAGGAACTGGCCAAGACCGAGTGTCCTATGACCTGTCCGCACGGGCGTCCGGTCGTGTTGCGGTATTCTGTTAAGGAGATTCAGAAGGCGTTTAAGCGGATCTAGCCGACCCGGCTCGACTGTTGGCGCGGAACGACGAAAACGCGCGAGCACTGTTCCCACCGTTTCTATTTGTCGTTAGTGTATCGTGTAAAGCAAGCTCAGTTTGAGATTGCGAGCATTTTTGGCGGGCGCAACCCTGCTTAAGACGACCGCGCAGACCGGCTTCAACCTTAAATGACCGAACAGGAATTACAGCAGCAACGGGCACACAACTGGCGGGTGGACAACAATCCTGTCCACACCCTTGAGGATGCGCAGAGCTTTCTGGAGACCGTGGGCTTCTGTCTGATGTATCCCGAGCGCTCTCTGCTTCTGGTCCCAAGTTTCATTGGGGCCTATGCGGGTTCAGCCAGCGGCCTGCCGGACGCAAAGCATGCTTTCTCCGATCCGCGTGCCCAGCAGGCGACGGACCTGATGGTCCGGCTGCTGCGCGAACGCAACGCTTACGAACTGAATCTTTTTGCCGACACCGATCTGATCGTCGGCGCGCCTCTCTTCCCTTTCTTCTACGCCCTGATCAGCGACCGGAACCCCAAGGCCCCGCCCAAAACCAAGGCGCAAGGGGCCGCCGTTTCCCAGCTGTCAGGCAGGGTTTTTGATGCGCTGCAGAAGCATGGTCCCATGAACAAAGGCCAGCTACAGGAGTCCGTGGGCCGGGAAATGAGTCTGGCTGCGCTGGACCGCGCGCTGAGCGAGCTATGGGCGATCCTCAAGATCACCCGCGTGAGTTACAGTGCGGACGAAGGCGCGTCCTGGGACGTGCTTTACCGCTGGGCCCCGGAAGCGGTGAAAGAAGGTGTTGGCATTTCCATTCCTGAAGCAATCTCGGCCCTGGTGAGCAAATATCTTGAAACCGTGATTGCCGCCGACCAGGAAGAGATTGAGCAGTTCTTTTCCCGTCTGACGTCTCGTTCCAGGGTCCGCGACGCGGTCAATGCGTTGCTGGCGGCGCGAGAACTGAGCTTCGTTACCGTTGATTCAAGAACCTTGATCCACATGACGCCTCCGCCAGAACCGCAGAGAAAACGCAACCATGGGTAATGTCACCGGCTCAACCGCGGGCGCGCGGAGAATTGTGATCGCCATCGACGGCCCTGCCGGCTCCGGCAAAAGCACGCTGGCCGCCCTGCTGGCAAAAAAATACGGCTATACCAACATTGAGACCGGAGCCATGTATCGCGCCCTGGCGTTGAAGGCAGCCGGGAGCGGCGTTTCCTTTGAGGATGGCAACGCCCTCGCCGGGCTTGCGGGACAATCCAATATCGAGCTGGTGCCGAATCCCGAAGGTAACCGTGTGCTGTTGGACGGCGACGATGTCACCGAGCGCATTCGCCGCCAGGATATTACCGATGCTGCGTCCAAGGTGTCCGTTCATCCGCAGGTGCGGGAGTGGATGGTGCAACGCCAGCGTGAGATGGGCGCGGGAGGCGGAGTGGTGATGGAAGGCCGCGACATCGGCACCAAGGTGTTTCCTGATGCGGAAGTCAAAATATTTCTCGACGCCGCGCCGGAGATCCGGGGAACGCGCCGCTTCCTCCAGAGTCCCGCGGCTGCGGAGCAGGAAGCGTCCGTAGTTGCGGAGTTGCAGGCGCGCGACCTGCGGGACCGTACGCGCGCCAACTCGCCTCTGGCGCCTGCTCCCGACGCGGTGCTGATTGATTCCACGTACCTCACGCTGGACCAGGTGCTGGCCCGCGCCGAGGAAATGATCGATGCCAGGTTGCAAACCGCGTAGGCAAAACCCACACGCAACGGTTACTGCTTGCGGATCTGGATCGTCCCACGGTTCGTCTTTAGATGAACGGTATTGCCGCCTTTGCCGACCGTCCCTCGTGCCGTCGCGTTGTCGCCTTTGTTGTTCACGTTGAGGGTAAAATCGCTCTCAATGTTACCCTCGTTGCTCTCGGCGTCCAGTTGAAAATTTGAATTTGGCGGCAGGTTCAGCTCGATTCCGCCGCGTGAGTTAGTGATGTCAATATTGCCCAGCGGACCTTTGGTGCGCAGTTCCACCACGCCGCTGCGGTTGTCCACATCGACTGCTCCGGAAACATCTTCCAGATGCACTTCATTGGACTTCGTGCTCAGCTTGAGCGGGCCGGTGATGGAATTGGCGCGAATGTCGCCGTGCCCCATCGTAATTTCTCCGTCCAGTTTGGGAAGCTGCAAGTCCGTGCGGGCTGATTTGAAATGCAGACGCTGGCCAATGCGGGAAAGTTGAATGTCTCCGTTGTAGCCGGCATTGAAGTCGAGCGAGCCGCCAATCCCGGAGACGCTGCCGTCTCTCACTTCGCCTTCAACCTGGACATTGCCGGTAACGTCTCTAATTGTAATATTGGCTGAGCTTGACTGCACGCGCAAGAGAGCATCGCCCTTGACCTGCTCCACGGAAATATCTCCGTGCTCTGTAGCCAGATCAACGTTGCCGTCTCTCTGCGCGACGCTGAGATTTCCGCGTCGCGTAGCCAGGGAAAGGGCAAGTTGCCGCGGCAATTGTACGTCCAGGTTAAAGCGCCCACGGTCGTAATCGCCGCTGCCCAGGTCCAGAATCCATACATTCCCCATCTGTGTGAATTTAGGATGGGTGGAATCATTGAATTGATTTGCATTTTCCTGGGAACCGCCGCGCATGAACTTGTGGAGTACCACGTGAGCTTCGTTGTCCGTACTGGCGGTCACCGCGATGTCACCCTGGCCCGAGAGAATTTTTATTTGCGTGCCTCCGGTAAGTGGTTGGGAAAAGTTGTCGGTGAAGTCGTAACGGTTCCCGAATGGAAAATCCATATCGTGATCCCAGCCCCATTCGGGGGGCACGCCGTGCCAATCCAGGTTGGAAGTCGCGGTAACGCCTGAAGAGATCATGATGAAGAAGACCAGGAAGACCACCGCGCCTGCGCCGGAGCGAGGAACGGGTCCCCCCTGACGCCTGGCCCAAAGGTACTCAGCCAGCTTGGCCGCTCCCCACAGAATGAGCAGCAGGGGCCAGTAACGGCTGTACCACAAACGGAAGGACTGGTAAGGAATCAGCCCCATGGTCCGCATCAGGAAGATGACTCCGATGGTGATCAGCACCAGCGGGCCGAAAATCGAACGCGGGCGATAGGGACGATCGTACGGAATTTGATTGGGAGTGCTCATGATTTCACCTGCGGTTCCTGTTGTTCCGCCGGTGGAGGCGGCGGTGATGGCATGACTCCGGGAATCCAGCCACGTTCAATGTGACCTTCCGTCGAACCAGTGCGGGAGACGAGCAGGACAGCCCCCATCACCAGGAACAATACCGGGAAGCCTCGACCGAACTCCACAACGTCATAGCTGTTTAAAAGGAAGAGTATGCCAAGGGTAATGAGGAATGCCGCGCCCATCAGTCCGCTGGCCCTGCATCTCACGCACGGACAAGCTCTGTTTCTTGCGTAATATGCCATAATCGAAATCCTCCTTATACCTGCTGGGCTGTGCGTTTATATGCGATCCAAAGCCCCAGTCCGATCAGAATCAACGGCCATAGATGACCGATACCGACACGCATCACGTGAAAATTGCTCATCAGGAATATGACTCCAAGAGCGAGCAGAACAATCGCTCCAACCGGAGCATTGTCATACCGACCCGGCACTGGCTGAGTTTGCGGCTGAGGCTGGACCGGAATATATGCGGTCTCGGCCACGTTTACGTTGGCCGCCACATTGGCATTGGCAGCCACAGATGGCTGCGATTCCTGCAGGCCAAACAGCTTGTCCAAGCCAAGAGGGTCCGGGGCAGGCAAGCCAAACTGCTTGGCCTGGGCCGTCTTGTAAGCTTCAAACGCCATGTAAATCGGGAAAAAACCCAGGAGTAGCCCAAAGATGACATCCGCGCCTCCGTTCACATTGCTGACGGCGAAAATCAACGTGATAAAGATGATCACGTGGACAAATGCCTTCACGAACTGCCCGTTGTACATGGCGCCAACACCGGGAATGAAGCCCAGAATACCTGCCATGACCGGACTGGGAGCACTGGGCCCCGCAGGCGGCGGTGGCGCCACCCGAGTACCGGGAACCGCATTGCTTTGCAGTCGGGCGGCGATGCAGGGTTCGCAGTAAACCGCTCCCATTACATCGCGCTTGCAGTCTTCACAGAGCGCCTTGCCACAGGTGCGGCAGTAAGCTGTCGCTTGCGTTTGTGAGTGTACGGCGCAGTTCATAGTTGAGCTCCTTCATGCTTCATCGTAGATTGGGCGATCAGGCTTCCGTCACGGTCCATGCTGTACGTGTCATGCTGGACTGGACGCCCGCTGGTATCCGGAGCGGGTTTGTTTTCATTCTGTTGTTCCGGTTTGCTGTTGTTGTCGTTATTTTCGTTGTTCTGGCGCGGCGTTACGTTCTTCTTCAACTCCCGCACACGCGACTCAACTTCATAGACCACGCGCAGATTATCGTAATAGCGCGCGACCCGGGCCTCGATGTCCGTATAACCGAGCACTACACTCCGGCGTAACGCCGAAGGATGCCAGTCAATGCGGCTGACGTCGGAGACCTTTACTCCAGCCAAAGTCAGGGTCAGGCTGAGAGAGAAAAACGCCATGGCGAACGAGGTGGCAAACCGGGAGCGCATCAAGCCGGCCAGAGAAGGACGCAAAGCCCAGCGCACGCGATCCAGCCAGCTTTGCGGCGCCTCATCCGCGCTGGCCTCGACGCCGGCTTCCGCCATGGTCGTAGCGGCAAGAATGTTGTGCAGCAGGTTCCTGGGAGGCTCCATCTCCTCAATCGAACGGAGAAGAAGCAGGCCTTGCCTGGCATCGGCCAAAAGGGGGCCGCAGATCTGGCAGTTTCGACCATGGGCCTCAAAGGCCTCCATGGCTTCGTCTGAGAGAACGCTCTCTCCTTCGCCTTCGCTTCTGGCTCTGTCCAGATCCAGTGCGTCAGCCAGGATGGCCTCAAATTCACCGCACTGCAGTTCGTGTTTGAAATCCTTATTCATTGCTTACCTGCTTTTTATTACGAGAAAGTAATCGAGCAAGTTCCATTCTTCCGCGGTTTATTCTCGACTTCACGGTACCCTCCGGGACCCGCAAAACCTGGGCAATTTCCTTGTAATCCATATCTTGCAGGTCACGCAGGATCACCGCTTCACGCAGATCGGGCGAAAGTCTGGCCAACGCCTTTTGCACCATTTTCTGGGTTTCTTTGCTGGCCAGCCGGTCGTCGGGAGTAGGATTGGGGTCTTCCAGCCGGTCACTGAGGGTGAGCGAATCGTCTTCTTCGCGAAGGCCGGCGTCCAGGGAATCGGTAATCCTATCCTGCCGGCTGCGGCGGAAGTGGTCTACCAGAAGGTTCCGGGTGAGAGTGGTCAACCACGTGGTAAATGCCCCTTTTTCAATAGTATAGCTGCCCATGGTTCGGTAAAGTCGAACAAATACTTCCTGGGTCAGGTCCTGGGCGTCGTCTGGAGAGCTGGTAAACCGATAGCACAGGTTGTAAATTCGCCGATTGTGCATACGCACAATCTCTTCCCATGCTCCGGTATCGCCGGCCAGGCAGCGACGCACAAGTGCCCCTGTTTGTGGTTCTTCCAAGCAATCTCCCCGATGTTGGATACGCTCGATATGAGTGTACAGTTCCACCTTTCCCAAAACGGCCTCAACTGGGACAAAGAAATCAACAGTTAACGGCGGTTCGGGGGCCCGGTATCTTGGTTCCGACAGCGTCTGATCCATTATTGATTCTAAAATCCTTACACTTTGTTCACCTGCCAATCCAGACATTCGCCAGTACTTCGATTGAAACGGAATCTACACCCCGCGCACTACTAGTGGATGCTGGGGGTGGGCATAGCCAACTCTCGCTCAATGTAGACAAGGAGGCGTATGCAAGTTGGAGATATCATTTTCATGGTCGTAGTGGTGGGTGTTGCCATCCTGATGGCCGTCCTGAAAGACAAGGTGCCGTCCTGGCTGGGGTTTGTCCTGATGCTGGTGGCCAGCATCGTGGCCATTGTCGGCAGCGCGGCGACCAAGAACTACAGAGCCATACCGCTGGGAGCAGCGGGCGTGGTGGGCACAATCGTTGCCTGGGTCAGCGGCGCAACCAGCGAAGGTCAAGCGGAAGACGATACCCTGGGCGGCATATCAAAAAAGATCCCCGGGTGGGCCTGGCTGATTATTGCGGTGCTGATGGTGGCCGGAGTTGTTATTGGCTTTGTGATTCCGACTCGATAAAACGCTGTCTTTGGAAATTATTCGTAGTGCGGCAGGCGTCGTTGGGGGCGCCTGCTTCACTGTTTCCGCACCAGCAACCGCTTCCCTCGCACGATGTTCCTTAATTCGCTGGACCGCGCACGCGACGCTTGTCTCGCGTAACTTACGATTTTTTCCTTACAAAAACCCTATCCTGCCAGCGCCAAGAGACAGTTCGTAAACTCTTCAACCAAATAAGAGAAATTCTTTCAGAGAATTACAACATCGTCTGGAACGCGTGTGAGGCCTGCCGGGGAACCCAACTTTCTCGAACCTTGTCCTTTTCAAATCAACGGGGGCCCAGGGGAGCTCTTTCGTAAAGTTTTGCCGCTACCCGCCGAAAACATACCTTGGACCGCAGTACAAATTTCTAAGTGTTTTCAAAGGACAGGTATGTCACGCACTCTCACGACGTTTGCCATATTGTGCTTGCTGGCCACAACCAGCTATGGCCAGAATTATTCTTCGCTGGACCAGGCCGAGAATACGCAGGACGTAAAAGACGGTGTGAAGGTCATCAAGATTGATGGCTTGGCCTCCAGCTCCGCTGGGTATCCCCTCAAATAAAAAGGTCCATCATGAAAACGCAGCAAAAAAAGGCACGTAAGCATTGGTTCAGAAACCGCGCGATCAAGCAAAAGCTCATATTTGTGGTCCTGGGAGGGTTCGGGGCCTTCGCCTTGCTCAATGCCTTCACCTACCTCACTTTGATGAAAACACAGACCTCGAGTGAGCTGGTGGAACGGACCCATTCCGTGGTCGACACCGGCACGGACGCGATGGCCGCTCTGACCAGCATGGAAAGCAGTTATCGCGGCTACCTGATCAGCGGTGATGATAAGTCCCTGCAAACTTTCAATCACGATAAAAGCGTTTACCAGGAAAAGATAAGCGCCCTGAAGACCATAACAAAAGACAACTCTGACCAGGCCAAACGCTGGGCGGAGATTGAAGACCGGGCCCAGGCCTGGCAGAGCAACGTTACCGACCGCGGCATTCAGATGCGCCAGGCGGCCAACGACGGAAAAGCCAAACTTGAGATCATCGCCAGGTTTGAAGCCAGCGGCATTGGACAGCAGCATTTTGACCAGATCGCCTCAATCCTCAAAGCGGCGATGACCGCCGAAAAGGACCTGATGCGGCAACGCTCCACGCAAACAGCTTCCGACAACGCCAAGATGTGTTCGCTGATCCTGTGGGGGACTGTCCTGGCTTTTGCGTTTGCAATTCCGGTCTCGCTCGTCATTGGCAGGTCCATTACAAAACCGATGAAGGAGATGAGTGAAATCGCTTCCTGCCTGGCCGAAGGCAACATCACCCGTGAAGTGACACACCAGTCAAAAGACGAAATTGGACAACTGGCGGATTCATTCAGAAACATGACCGTTTATATTCGCACGATCGCCAATGCCTGCGAACTGCTGGGCCGAGGCGACGTGACCGTCAGCATTGCTCCTCGCTCAGAGAGTGACCTGATCGCCAAGAACTTTACTCGCGCCGTCTCCAGCGTGCGCAAAACCTTGCAGGAGATGGCTGGAAGCGCTTCCAGCCTGGCCTCAGCCTCAGAAGAACTGTCCGCTACGTCATCGGAAATGAACACGAACGCGGAAGAGACGGCCAATCAGGCAACTGCGGTTGCGGTTTCCGCCGAGCAAATCTCCGCTAACGTACAGACCGTGGTCCAGGGCGCGGAGCAGATGACCGTGAGCATCCGCGAAATCTCCACCAATGCCCGTGAGGCCGCGAAAGTTGCCGGCAACGGCGTGAAGGTCGCGGAAGCCGCCAACCAAAAAGTCAGCAGGCTGGGGGAAAGCAGCCGGGAGATCGGCCAGGTGATCAAGGTCATCACGACGATCGCCGCGCAGACCCACCTTCTGGCATTGAACGCCACGATTGAAGCGGCCCGGGCCGGTGAAGCCGGCAAAGGCTTTGCCGTGGTCGCCAATGAAGTGAAGGAATTAGCCAAGGAAACCGCCAAAGCCACGGAAGACATCAGCCGCAGGATCGCCGCGATCCAGAAAGACACGGTGGGGGCGATCCAGGTCATCAGCGAGATCGGCCAGATTATCGAGCAGATCAGTGACATTCAAAGCGCTATCGCAACCGCGGTGGAAGAGCAGACCGCCACAACCAACGAAATCGGCCGGAACATCGCCGACGTGGCCGAAGGAAACCAGGGAATCGCGGCGAACATTAACGGCGTTACCCAGGCGGCCAAAAATACGACGGAAGGCGCCGATTACACGCACAAAGCGGCAGGCGAACTGGCCCGTCTGGCGACCGGACTGCAAGCTCTGGTACGGCAGTTTGACTGTGGGGACAGCGGACGGTCTGCATCCGAGGCAGAGAGCCATCAGGGCGCCGCATCGGCGGACCAGAAAAACGCTCATGAAGTTCCTCCGCGTGTGAATGGCGGTGCACATGACTTTGGCGAGGGAAAAAAGGCATTAATCAATTAAGGGCTGGCATTTTCCCATTAGGAAAATTTCCCGCAAGAGTGATTTGCACGTGGCGATAGAGATTTAGTGGGCCTTACTGACTCACATACCCGCCTACGGTTGGATTGCCAGTTCAACCTGAGCATAACTCGGCGCAACCTTCAACGACCCTGCCCTCGAGAGGTCCGCCGGCGATTTCAACGTAGCCAGGCGCTGGCCGCTGCGAGCATCCACCAGAACGAACATGAGCGTCGCGTCATGGGAAAGAGCCGCCCAAAGCGGATCGGCGGCAAAGTCCGGCAGTTCCAGCGCAAAAGAGCCATCTGTTTCCACATGAGCGCGGGCCACGAAAAACGGAGAGAACGCAGCTCCCGGAACATCAAAGAAACGGCTGGCCCATCGGCAGACATACAGCGCTTCGATCTGCAACTCTCTGTCCGCAAATCTTGAGAGCGCGATCCGGCCCGGCAGCCCAACTGTCGTCAATGGCTGGCACTGGAATTCGCTTTGCCGAGTGCTGGCAGAGAGGTCATCAACGCTGATGGTCACGAATTGACATCCAGGGGAGTAGGCAATTGCCTTGAAGGTCCTGGCGGAATGACCGTCAGCCCCGGTCACAATGTTGATCCTGTTGCTCGCGCCTGACGTAGCGATGGAACCATTGCTATTCACTTCCCCGGCAAAAAAGTAGCGCACCTGAACATCTTTCGACGGAGTCGGCTCCGTTACCGAGATGGTGAACGTATCTCGGTCACTGCCACTCTGAGCAATGTTACTTCCACCCTGCAGGGCGAAGCCAGGCATAAGAAAAATCAGAAAAAGTGCGCTATAAATTCCGGACCGAAGCATGGTTCTTAAACCTCCACCGCTTTAATTGTGCAAATGATTATCGCTCAAGGCAAGGCCAATCAGGGAATTTTTTAGGCGTCCGCACCACTGTTGGTCCTGCTGGCAACGAATTTCTACTTGACAAAGAACGAGACAGAAAGCAGAGTACTTGCATCAACTCCCACTGGCTGTTGATGTACCTAAGACCCCCCGTCTGAGCGCCCCCATCGCGCAGACCCCAGGAAAAGTGAGAACAATCTCATGAAATTGGCCGACTGTGTGGTCCGTTTTCTTGTCTCTCGGTGTATGTGCTTTCTGCTTCTAACGGCTTTATTGGTAATCGGAGGCCTGGACACGGCCGTTGCGCGCGCAGTAGCGTCCCAGTCTAAGCTGGCGGGCGTGAATATTGTTGTCGCGCCTCCATCCATCGTAAAGTCGTTTTCGGCGGCGACCGCTCCTTTGGGTACTTCCGTTACCCTGACGTTTACCATCACCAACCCCAACGGAGCGACAGACCTTACCGGAGTGAGCGTCAATGACACGCTTCCCAGCGGCTTGATCATCGCGAACCCGGACAGCCTTACCGGCACGTGCGACCCAGGGGTCATTACTCCCTCCGTCACCAGCATCAACCTGGTCGGCGGCACCATCCTTGCCGGCAGCTCATGCACGTTCTCCATTGACGTTCTGGCGATTGCCGGTGGAACACAGGTAAACACCACCGACCCGGTCACGTCTAACGAGGGCGGCACCGGGAACACAGCCACCGCAAGCGTCGATGTGCCACTCCCCGACGTTACGATCACCAAGACACACACCGGCAATTTCACCCGCGGCCAACTGGGCGCAATCTACACGATCACCGTGACCAACGTCGGTGGCGCAACCACGACCAACTCCGTTACCGTCACGGATACACTACCCGCGGGCTTGACCGCAACCGCCATCAACGGATCGGGATGGACCTGCACGTCGCTGACAACGTGCTCCCGCGCCGACACCGTCGATCCAGGCCTCAGCTTCCCGGATATCACGCTTACGGTCTCGGTGAACTTCAACGCGCCGGCGTCCGTCACCAATAGCGTCACCGTTTCCGGCGGAGGCGAAGCCAATACCGGCAACAACACCGCCACCGATCCCACGACCACCGTCGCGGGAGTCGGCGGTCCGTTGCAACTCGCGGCTGAGATCCAGAACCTTCAAGTCACGGCCGGAGGCACAACTTCCACCGTGATTGACGTGAATTCCAGCCCCGGAGTAGGAGCCATTACTTTCGCATGCAGCGGCTTGCCTGCCGGCGCCACTTGCAGCTTTAGTCCGTCCTCGGTAACTACGCTCACAGCCCAGGTGGCAATGAGCATCAGCACCGCGGGACGCGCGTCGGCTGTCCCACCGCTGGGCGGAACGAGAATGCCTCCTATTTACGCGATGCTGTTTTTGCTGGGGCTGACTGCGGCGTGCTTTGGACTGGTTATGCAGCGCAGAACTCGGCTGGCAGTTTGTCTGGGAAGTATGGCGTTACTGGTGGCACTGGCCGGATGCGGCAGCGACACCGTGAAGGGCACGCCGGAGGGTACTTCGAAGATCACGGTGACTGCGACCAGTGCAAGCAGCGCGTCAAGCACCACGACTGTTAATTTAACAGTGCTCCGGCCCGGGCCTGCTAATTAGTTGTTGCGCATAGAGGGCTGAAGGGTGAATGATGGTGCGTCCTTGTTGGAGACAAGAGCTAAAAGCTAGTAGCTAAGAGCCAATAGCCTGCTCACGCCAGATTCAGCGCACGCTTGAAAGATCCACGCTCTTTCTGGATCTTTTCCTGCAGCAGCGTGATGGCATAGATCAGCTGCTCCGGGCGCGGCGGGCAGCCAGGCACATAGACATCCACAGGGATCACCTGGTTCACGCCCTGCACCAGCGCGTAGTTGTTGAAGACGCCGCCGGACGTCGCGCACGCACCCATGGAGATCACCCACTTGGGCTCGGGCATCTGCTCCCACAGCTGGCGGATGACCGGGGCCATCTTCTGCGAGACGCGGCCGGCAATAATCATCAGATCGGATTGCCGCGGCGACGGGCGGAACACCTCAGCGCCGAAGCGGGCAACGTCAAAGCGCGACGCGCCCATAGCCATCATCTCAATCGCGCAACAGGCCAGGCCAAACGTCATGGGCCAGATGGAGCTCTTGCGCATCCAGTTGACCACGTTGTCCAGCGACGTCAGCACGACGCCCTGCGGCTGCTCATTGCCGAACAACACGTCCCGCATATGCGCGGGATCAGCGGGGTTTCCGGCAGTGTTCTCAAAGCGCTTGGTCTTCAATTCGCGCTCGACGTCGGCGTTCACTAGATGATCACTCATGGCATCTCTATTTTAATTGGATGTAGCCAGGATTGGAAGGATGGAATAAAGATCGGGTGATCGCGCGTGATCGGGAAATCGGGTGATCTGCGGCCAGCAGCCTACCTCCATGTGTCCGCCGTGTTTTTGCTCTTGCCTCCTTGATTTCGCGACAAATGTCCGGGAACAGATGCTGCCTTCCCAAACTGTTTTCCAGAGCCGGAGGCACGGAATGAGTTAGCCCCGCCTGGAAAGACGGGGTAGCATCAGGAAGAAGACAAAAGCCCCGGAGGGGCGGCACGCCAAAGACGGTTTTCAGTAAGATAGCCAACATGGATCATCGCGACCGCATTCTCGACCAGTTCACCCGCCAGGCCGTGCCTTTTTCCAGCGCACCGGCCATCCGCAATCAGGAGGCGCTTGACCGCATTGTTCATTTGGCCAATGCCGGTCCTGAAGACACTGTGCTGGACATCGCCTGCGGCCCCGGCCTGCTGGTCTGCGCCTTTGCCCGCATGGTGCGTCACGCCGTTGGAATCGACCTGACCCCGGCGATGCTGGAGCAGGCACGCAAAACGCAACAAGAGCAGGGTCTGCAAAACGTCAGCTGGCAGCTGGGCGACGTAACCGCACTTCCCTACCCCGACGCGCATTTTTCCATCGTCAGCTCACGCTTTGCCTTCCATCACTTCCAGGAGCCGCTGGCTCCGCTCAGGGAGATGAAGCGCGTTTGCAAACCGAAAGGTCGGATCGTTGTAGCCGACAGTGCGCCCGTCGCCGCCAAGGCCGATGCCTTCAACGCCATGGAGCGGCTGCGCGACCTCTCACACACCCGTGCCATGCCCGTCAAGGAGTTGTGTGAATTGTTTGCCCAGTCAGGCTTGCCCACGCCGCGCACCGAGGCGTATCGGCTGGAAGGTGAGCTTGAAGACCTGCTGGCCCGGTCATTCCCACAGGACGGTGACGCTGACCGCATCCGCGCCATCTTCGAAAACTCGCTCCGTGATGACGCCCTGGATATGGCAACGCGACGCGACAACGGCAAGATCTATCTGAGTTTTCCCGTGGCGGTGCTGGTGGCGGAGAAAGCAGTTGGCAAATAACAATTAGCACTCAAAGCTATCAGCCATTGGCCTTTTTGCTTTTGGCCAAAAGCAAATCAACTCACGCCTTTGTGCCCTTTGTGGTAAACCGATCCTGAATCGAACCACCCTTAATCATCAGATCGAAGCTATGCATGGCTTCTGCTAATCTTAAACGTCAAAAATCGTAAACCGAGGGACCTGGGATGAACTACGACGCGCTGCTGGTGCTTTCCTTTGGCGGTCCGGAAACACGCGAAGACGTCCTGCCCTTCCTGCGTAATGTGCTGGGCGGACGGAACGTGCCGGAAGAGCGCATGCTGGAAGTGGCCGAGCATTACTACCATTTTGACGGGCGCAGCCCCATCAACCAGCAGAACCGCGAGCTAGTTGCCGCGCTGGAAAAGGAACTGGAACAGCACGGGCCGCAGCTGCCGGTCTATTGGGGAAACCGCAACTGGGCCCCATATCTTGTCGACACGTTGCAACAGATGAAAGAGAACGGCGTGAAGAAGGCTCTGGCGTATGTAACGTCGGCCTTCAGTTCGTACTCCGGATGCCGGCAGTATCGTGAGAACATTCTCGCCGCGCAGGCGAAAGTGGACGGCGCTCCACAGGTGGACAAGCTGCGGGTGTTTTATAACCATCCCGGCTTCATCGGACCGATGGCGGAGAATGTGCAGACCGCGCTGCAGAAAATCCCGGCGGAGTTCCGCGAACGCACGCAGGTGATCTATACGGCTCACAGCGTTCCCATGTCCATGGCCGAGGGCAGCCGGTATGTGCCGCAACTGGAGGAAAGCTGCCGCCTGATCTCGTCGGCCCTCAAGCGCACCAGCGACACGCTGGTTTACCAGAGCCGCAGCGGGCCACCGGGCCAGCCGTGGCTGGAACCGGACATTCTCACTTATCTGCGGTTGGTAAAAGAAAGCAATTCGCATCCGGCCGTGGTGGTCTGCCCGCTGGGCTTCACTTCCGACCATATGGAAGTGATGTACGACCTGGACACCGAAGCGCGGGAACTAGCCCACGAATTACGGCTGCCAATGGTCCGGGCAGCGACAGTGGGAAATCATCGGCGGTTCATTACCATGATCCGCGAGCTGATCATGGAGCGTATGGACCCCGTCGCGCCGCGAAGAGCGCTGGGCGGCATGGGTTCAGCACTGGATGTTTGCCCAATGGATTGCTGTCCGGCGCCACAAAGGCCGGGGGCGGCTGCTGCAGGCAAATAGCGCTAATCGAAGAGCTTCAGCCTGGGCCACACGTCACGCAGGTCCTGCTTGAGCCCTCGGCAAAGAAAAATGTCAAAATATTCATCGCGCCGGGCGTAAGGGTGTTCAACGTGTTCGACGGCTTCAACACTCTGAAAATTCTTGCGGTCGCCGCTGCCGTCACTGCGCAGAATGATCACCGTGCTACCGTCATATTTGCCCGGCCCCCATATCCAGTAGCTGTTGTGCCTGCTGATGGCCTGGGGCAATCCGTATCGGGGACCGTAAAAATCAACCGCCGCTGCCTCTCCCCAACTGTTGGAGAAGATGGCTGTGCGCGCACGCTCCTCCGGCGGCAGGCTGTTATAGACGCGGGCAACTTTCTCGACCATCTCCGGCCAGCCAAACTCGTCGGCATACCATTGCGGCAAAGGGCCGTTCTGCTGATGTTCAAACTCAGGCGGCTGCAAGCCCAGTGCCTTCTGATAACGCAGGTAGCTCTCCGGCGATAGTACAGGCACGGAGAACGGCAACAGCAAAGCTCCGACCGCAATCACCAATGCGACGTAAACGCCTCTGATCAACGTTCCGATCCGGCGTCCTCGAACGATGCGTTCTAACCCAATCGCACCGGCGGCAAACAACATGGGATAGATAGGAACAACGTAATAGTTCTTGGCCTTAAGCGCGATAAAAGTGCCCAGCACGACAATAAAAGTCCAGCCCAGCACGCGATAACGCGGGCCGTCGTGCCCCTGTTCGTCGCTACCTTGATTGTCGCGACCTCGTTCGCCGCAGCCAAACAACAGCCAGATCACTCCGCCAGCCCACAACGGGAAAAGCACCGGATTCATGATCATTGCCTGGTCGGCGATGAAAGCCACTGGGCCGCGCACCACGTCGCGGTTGGTCATGCGTACGTTGTGGATCAGCTCCAGAAACGGAAAATGGTTCCACAACTGCCACAGGAAATTTGGAAGAGAAATCACTACGCAGGCGAGCACGCCCAGCCAGAGGTAACGGCTCTTCAGGAAGTGGCGATGCGGCGTGAACAGCACACCAACGAGCAGCCCGAACAACAGAAAGGCAATGGAATACTTGTTTTCAAAGCCGAATCCGGCAAGTACGCCGAACCACAACCAATAACGTGCATCGCCAGTATTGATGGCCCGGACGATGAGCCAGACGCAGCCCATCCATGTCAGCGGTTCCCAGGCGTTGTCGGTCAACCAGTGATGCATGAGCAAATACATGGGAACGACAACAACGGCTAGCGCCGCCAGCGCCTGGGCAAAGCGGCCTCCACCCAGCTCGCGCGCCAGTTTGCCGGTCAGCCACACCAGCGCTGCGCCGGCAAGGGCGGGCAGTAGGCGCACGCCGAAGGATGTATCGCCAAAAATATGCCGCGTTAGCCATGCGATCCACACAGTCAGCGGCGGATGGTCGACATAACCCCAGTCCATATGCCGCGAGCAGGCCCAGTAATACATTTCGTCGCGGAAGATGCCGTAACGCGCAATGGTCAGCAAATGCAGCAAGAGTTTGGCCGCGGCGATGTACAGCACGATCGCGGAGCCGGAAGCAAGGCGATTCGGCGGTACTTCAACCGCCGGCAATTGAGAGGCAGCAATATTCATCACGGAGAGTCATCTAATCTAATCGCTGTCTGGCAAAAGAACAATGATGGGACGTCAAATTCTTGTAGCGGGAAGGCGCAGCCCCGCGAGAAACGCCCCCGTGGCCGTGGCCAGATGGATGTGGCCGGCGAAGAAGTTGCCAAGAAACACATAAAGAAGGATTGCGGTAGCCGCTGGAATCAAAGCGACGAGCAACACCATCGGCCTTGTCGCCACCGCCGGACGAACGGCGATGACGCCGAAGATTACAGCCAGGGCCAACATGGTTGTTGAGTCCCCGAGCCAAAGTGATTTGAAGCTATTGCCGAAAAACGGCGGCAATCGGGACACGCTGACGACTGACTGTGCGCGATGGAAGGCGGCAGCATGCAGAACACAGCCCGCCGCCATGAGTAAGGAGCAGAAAGCAAAAAGAAGCCGCGGAGCGCGTTCAAGCATAGATACATCTCCTCCAGTTACTGAGTTTACTTTTTATACTTATATATTTATTTTGTCAACTTATATATTGACTTTTTATACTTAGGACTGGACAATCCCTTCATGCGCTCCTACAAACAGTTCTGCGCGCTGGCCAAGGCGCTTGATGTGGTTGGAGACCGTTGGACGCTGCTCATGGTCCGAGAACTGCTGATCCGAGGCTCCTGCCGGTACACAGACTTGCGCACCGGATTGCCCGGAATTCCCACCAATCTGCTGGTGGACCGTCTTCGCGAGCTCGAGCACGCGGCGCTTATTGTTCGTGAAGAAGCGCCGCCGCCGATTGCCACTACGCTGTTTCGACTTACGGCCCGAGGCAAGGAACTTGAACCGGTGTTACAGGCGCTAGGACACTGGGGCGCTCCTCTGCTGGCCAAGGCCCCTGGAAAAGACACGTTTCGCACGCACTGGCTCAAGCTGCCGCTGGAGCATCACCTCTGCGACACGATGCCGGCACGTCCCGCCATCTCCATCGAACTGCGTACGGGTGAAGAGCCGCTGACCCTTGAAACGGTAAAAGGCAAGGTGCAAGCTCGTCCAGGCGCGGCACAGAATCCAGATGCCGTGATCTCTGGACGCCCCCAACTCGTGCTGGCCGTACTCATGGGAAAACTCAGCCTGAACGACGCCCAGGCCGCGGGCTTACGCTATGAAGGCGATCCCGCATTCCTGCAGCGCGTGCGGGCAGTAAGCGCAAACCGCTCGACAAATCGCCGGAGGCAGGACGGGCAACCCGTGCAATCAATACCGTGAAGGGCCGAGGATCGACATTACCCAGCTACAATCCCCAGTATTTTGCGCCACGGAAGATGTCGTAAACAAACCATCACGCTTCCAGCCTATGAAGCAGGCCTTCGATGACTCGCTGCCATGCCTGCCAATCGTCCGATTCCTCCCACAAATCTCGTAACTCGGACTTGTTCTGGAGCCTGCGAACAATTTTTGCCGCACGTGCGCCCAGGGCCTTGATCGGACCGGTGTCTTTTTGCTTCTCTACCCAATCGCGCACACCATCCGGCAAGTCTTCAGGCGGATGCCCATGTGCGGTTGCGATTGTTTCCGCCGCGGCCAACGCGACGCAGCAATCGGGCGACTCGATGTAGTCGCTCTTTTCGGCGGTCTCAAAAGCCTGTATCAGCAGCTTGGTACCGGACGAATCTTCCAGGTCATCGACCCAATCCGCCGCATCGTCATTTGCAAAATTACCCACTTCCCATGCGCCCACCGGACCCTCCTATGGATTCAGGATCACTTTGCCGAACTGCTCGCTCTTTTCCAGACGCTCATGCGCTGCCGCCGCTTCGTGCAGAGGAAAGCTTTTGTCGACCATCGGTTTGATCTTGCCGGAGAAGATGTGCTTCATCACCTCATGGAAATCGCCCATGGTACCCATGAATGAACCCAGAAAAGAAAGCTGGCGGGCAAACAGGAACCTGATGTCGAAGCTGGCTTCCGGGCCGGTGGTGGCGCCACACGTCACCAGGCGGCCGCCCGGCTTGAGCGACTTCATACTCTCCGCCCATGTGGCTTTGCCCACGTGTTCAAAGACAATGTCACACATGGCCTTGCTGGTGATCTTCTTCACTTCGTCGGAAATCTTCTGCTGGTAGTGGTTGATCACGTAGTCCGCGCCCAGCTCTTTGCATTGGTCAAGCTTGTTCTCGTCGCCGGCGGTGGCGATGCACGTGGCGCCGAACATCTTGCAAATCTGAATGGCAATGGTCCCGATGCCCGATCCGCCACCCAGCACCAGCACCGTGTCGCCGGGTTTGATCTGACATCGGGTAACCAGCATGTGCCACGCCGTCACGGAAACCAGCGGGACGGACGCAGCTTCGTCATAGGTCAGCTCTTCGGGAATCGGCAGCACGCTCACCCGCGCCGCCGTAATGTACTGCGCATTGCCGCCGTCATTCAGGTAACCCAGTACGCTGAACTGCGGACAAAAATTCTGTTGTCCCAGGGTGCAAGCCGGACAGACGCCACAGAACGTCATCGGCACCAGCAGCACGCGTTGCTCGGGCTTAAGGTCAGTGATGTACTCGCCGACCTCGACAATGTCGCCGGAGACGTCGCTGCCGTTGATATGAGGCAGCTTCACGCCAGGCAGGCCTTTGCGAATGAACAGGTCCAGATGGTTCAGCGCGCAGGCCTTCACCCGCACCAGTACCTGGTCTTTGCGCGGTTTAGGATCAGGCACGTCTTCAAACTTCAGGACTTCAGGACCGCCGAATTCATGGAAACGGATGGCCTTCATTGGGTCTCCTTGCACTAAGAACAGACATGCGAATTTATCATCTGTCTTGTTCTGAGTCCACGGAGGTCACGGTCATACGCCCACCATGCAGATTGCAAGCCGCAAATCACAAACCCGAAGGATGAAATTATTGAGCCCGGCGCGTGAACGCCGAGTGAACACGCAAAATATTTGAAGAGCACCGGCGGGGCGGCACAGGGTTTTCTATCGAGCCACAGAAGGGATTAGCCACAACGCGAATGGCCTTTACCATCCGCACCCAGCGTGCCGGGCTTTTGTCCGAGGGCACGATCAATCGCAATGGCCCAGCTGTCGGCGCCAAAGGCTTGCCATCTTCACTGTCGGCCACCAGCATGGTCCGGTTCCCGATGCTTTCATCCAGCTAGGCAAGCGAAAAACGTGACCCTTATCAGGCTGATGCTATCGGTGAACGCATTTTATCCGGGGCATCCTTCTATTCCGCGGCAAATAATCTGAGCCATTTGTGCTAAATTTGTCATTATCCGCGAGGGTACGACACAAAATGGCGGAAATGATCCCCGAAACGCTCAATTCCAGCGATAGTGCGACGAATGGAGAGAAACGAGTTTTTAGACTCCTTCGGGACGCTTTGCAACCAGACGAGGATTTTCTTGTTTGGTTCGAGCCTAAGGCAATCAAAAAACGGCCTGACTTCCTAGTCTGGTCGCATGAATTAGGCCTTCTAGTGATAGAGGTCAAGGACTGGGTAATCGGTCAAATCAGGAGTATGACGCCGAATCAATGGCAGATTGAGCGGCGCCCTGGCATAGTCGCGCTTTGTGACAGTCCAATCGAACAAGCCCGCAAATGCTTTATTCAATTCAAACAGCTCTTTGAAAAGAGCGGCAGTCTTTGCCACAACAATCCTACGAAGCCAGGACGTTTAAGGTTTCCAATAGGATACTCAGCGATCTTTACAAACATCACCCGAGGCGAAGCGGCGCAACAAGGAATCCTCAGTGTTCTCAACTCAACCTTTTGCTTCTTTGCCGACGACCTCACGGTTGATGTCACTGACCGCAATGCTCGACGCGTCTTTACCTCCAAGCTGAAAAGCGCGTTCACGCACTGGTTCGCTTTCGAGCCAATTAGCCGCGAGGAATTTAAGCTGCTAAGATTCCTGATCTTCCCAGAGATTAGAGTGAAAAATGTACGCACGCTGCGCTCCTCCGAAGATTCTGGCCTCATAAAGACCCTCGATCTGGAGCAGGAAAAAGTGGCAAAGAGCATTCCCGAAGGCCATCGTGTGCTCAAAGGCGTTGCGGGAAGTGGAAAATCATTGGTTCTTTCGTGCCGGGCTAAATACCTCGCCAAACTTCATTCCGACTGGCGCATCCTCGTCGTCTGTTACGGGATCTCTTTTTCCCAATATCTGCGACAGCTAATAACAGCTGCGGAACCTCATGGCAATAATGCAAATATTGAAGTTCTTCATTACCATGATTTGGTCAAAAAATTAACCGGCGAAAATCTGCAAAAGCGGCGGGAGGAATCCCGTGAACAATGGGATGCTCGGGTTGGCACAATTCTCCTGAACGCAATTGCCCTCGAACGAATAACTCTAAGATATGCCGCGATTCTCATCGATGAAGGCCAGGACTTTACGGTAGAGTGGCTGCAATCCCTCACCAGCTTGTTAAACGCTGAGACAGACAGCCTGCTACTCTGTCTTGATCCTGCGCAGAATATTTTCGGGCGGCGGATTCCATACAAGAGCGCCGGCATCAAAGTCCAGGGGAAAAGGCCCGTTCTTCTCAAACGAAGCTATCGCAACACCGTTGAAATTCTCGAATTGGCCCGCACATTTTCAAAGGCGCCGTCTGAGATAAGCACAGCGGTAAATCACGACGACAACCTTGATGATGCCCTCTTTCCAATGCACACCGATCGCCACGGCGAGCTGCCAACCGTGGTGGAAAATATCTTGCCGGATAACCAGATCGAATTCGTTCTTGACGAGGTGCAACAGTACGTCAAATCGGGCAAATGCTCCTGGTGTGATATAGCCGTTTTATATGCCAGCCCGCCCTCTAGCAGCTTCGTCCCACGGTTTTGCAGTCAGTTTTCCAAGAGGTTCGGTACGAATCGTCTTTATTGGGTCACTGAGAACCGCGAAGCGAAATTGGCGCTCGACGTCACTTCTGAAACAGTAAAATTATCAACTATCGAATCCATAAAAGGGATGGAATTTAGCGTCGTATTTCTACTCGGCCTTGAACAATTGCCCAGGTCAGACAGGGATCTAGAGAGCGAGCGCAACCTTGCTTATGTTGGCATCACCCGTGCTCAAGACATACTGTACGTATTAGGGAGCGCCCGGACGGGATACTTTCAGGAGATCGTTTCGGTCCTCGGAAACTCAACCGCAGGTGCACCTGTCGCTGAGTGCCCGCCAGAAAAATCGCCTTCCTTGGTCCTAAATGAAGCATCCTTGTCTCTCACTCAACTTTCTGAGGAGCAGAGCAGGGCTTCCTCTGTCAAAACAACCTCTGTACTGACGGAAGCAACAGCTAACGTTGCTATCACAAATAATCTATCAACGGACACCAGACCACCGAGAGGTGTTGCTAGCTATTCGCCTCGCTTGAATCGTAATCAAAGGCAACGAAGGCATGTTCGCTTGTCTCAATCTGGGGAAGCAGGGACCACGATTGACTATGTTGGTCTTTATTCTTCGCCATTTGCGCAAGTATACCAAGAGATTGCACGTTGTCCCTACTGCGTGACAGCGATCCAAGCCGAACAAATTGCTGATAAGGCCATGGCAGCTCTCGGCTTAACCACCAAGACCTCACTACCACAGAAATTTAACAATGAACGTGAATTCACCTATGAAGACCCTGCTCGCTTCTTAACGATGAAGGTATCCATCTGGGCACGTCCAAAGAAGCAATCAGACTACAAATCCCCAGCTTCAGTTCGAGAAACGCTGTACTGGCTATTCAATTGCCGTGCAACAAGAGGTGATGTTCTTTTGTGCCGATCACGAGGGGAAGATTGTTGGAGAGATTCTCCGGCTGTCTTTGCCGAGGATGCTTGGCAATTTGTGAGTGATCTTTCGTCTGTTCAAGTGGAAGCGGAGGGACGTTTCCTCGGCGAATTAATCTTTTGGAACGAAAAGGGTGCTTACGGCTTTCTCGCTGTTCCCGGAATCGGCGAGCTTTTTCTGCATAAAACTGCTGTCCGACCGTCGGATCAACGATGCTTGCAAGTAGGACAATGGTTTTCGTTTCGCCTTACAGAAAGCGACAGAAAAACCGGCAGCCTTATGGCTATCGAAGTTGAATACCGAACCAATCCTCAAAAGGCGATACCGGCCCAGCATAATTAACCAAGCAGAATCGTGGCAAGTACCGCAAGCATAACTTTGCTTTTTCTGGCTTGCTGAACTGCGCTCACGACGATTGCATGGTGACCGCGGAGATCCAGAAACAGAAATACACCTACTATCGTTGCACCGGATACAGAGGCAAATGTGGACTTCCGTTTATCCGCGAGAAAGAATTGGGCAAGCGTTTAGGTCAAACCTCCAAGACATCTACGTCCCCGACGATGTTGTTGCGCAGGTAATGGAGAGTCTTAGCGAAACCCAAGCACGCACCGATACCACCAACAAAGAGCAACGGCAGAAGCTAGAGCACCGCCTCTCCGCAGTGCACAACCGCATGGATGAGGCATACAGCGACAAGCTGGATGGCGTAATCTCTGCGGAATTCTGGCAGCATAAGACCGCCGAATGGGAAGAACAGCAGATTCTCTTAGCGATGCAAGAATTGGAGCAGGCCAGCCCGGATATGCTTTTGACCGCAAAAAGGACTTTAGAACTCGCGAACAAGGCGTATTTTCTTTATGTTACGCAGAAACCCGAAGATCAGGCCAAACTGCTGAAAATGGGTACTTTCGAACTGCCGCATCGATGGCGCAAGTCTTTATCCTACATATAGAAAGCCCTTTGACCTGATCTTTCAAAGGGTAAAAAGAAAGACTGGCGGAGAGAGAGGGATTCGAACCCCCGGTGCCCGTTAAGGCACGGACGCTTTCGAGGCGTCTGGTTTCAACCACTCACCCATCTCTCCGGGCGATTGCGAGTCGTCGTAACTATTTTAACAGGTGGGGTCGGAAGTGCTCACATCCACAGATGCACAGGCCTTGGCAGCCTAAAGTTTCCCGCACGGCACGACTTCTCCAGCATATTCTCTTTCCATCAATTGTTCACATCTTCTGCATTGTGGCATCTACTTCTACGAAGCCGTGTTTTTCCTGCGGCTTAACTTCCTGCTGGAAGGCTTTAAAGCCGTTCTTCTTTACGCTGAGCACATACGAACTTCCGTTTTTTTTGGGAGGGATGGAGACAAGATAACTTGATTCCGAAACGGTCGTTTGTCCAAAACGAACGCTCCTTTCGCAACCGAAGACTGTTCCCGCGCGATGGCTATCCACGTATACCGTGGCTCCACACGGGGCATTTTTAATTTCATATAATGAGCCACCCTCCGCAAGGTCAACCTCGGCGTGAAGTCGCGCAGCACGTCCTTCGATTAACTCAACAGTCTCCAGCATGGTAGCAAGGAGCCGAGCATCTAGCTCTTTATTCGCAACGTCCAGTTGCTGGTGTATCTCTTCTCGGGCTTTTGCTCCATTGTCGCAACCGGCCAGAGCAAAGCACGCGGAAAAAAGAAAAAGATAAAAAGCGTTCTTCATGAAGTCTCCCAGGAAAAAACAACACCGCCGTTTCCAGCGGTGTTTGTGCTTTGAGCTCAGATGCGTTGTTTACTGCGAAAGCAGTTTGACACCATGCGGCACCAGCTGCGGCGCAACGTAGGCGTAGAACATTACGATCAAGCCCACGATCGCCCCCAACGCAATCGAATGCCAGACAACAAAGCGGAAGATAAAGCCTTCATTGCCGACCTGGTTGGTAGCCGCCGTGGCCACGCAAATCGACTGCGCGTCCACCATCTTGCCCATGACGCCACCGGCGCTGTTGGCCGCCGTCATCAGAACGGGATCCAGGCCAAGTTGCTGGGCTGTGATCTTCTGCAAGCTGCCGAACAGCGCGTTGGACGAGGTGTCACTGCCCGTCAATGCCACTCCCAGCCATCCCAGGAAGGTCCCGAAGAACGGGAAGAACCAACCGGTGTGGGTGAATGCCAGTCCCAAGACGGCGTCAGTCCCCGAGTATCTTGTAACAAAGCCCAACCCCAGCATGGCGGAGATGGCCAGCACCGCCCATCGCATTCGGAACAGCGTATGTCCGAAAAGCTGGATCAACTTTACCGGGCTGACCCCGCGTATCGTGCCGCCTACAAGCGCGGCAAGAAAGCAACCGGTGCCGGTTGCTGAAAGCCAGATAAACGGGAAGCGGGCGCCTTCCGGTGTTGGCTTGGCAACGACCGGCTTGTCACGCGAGATCTTGTTGTGAATGGCAGTCTCCCAGCCGCCTCTGGGTTTTCCGTCGTCGGTGAGAAAGGCCGGCGTGGTGTGTACATTCATCCAGGTCTTTACCGGCTTGAAGCCCCACAGGAAAACGAATACAGAGAGAATCAGGAAAGGCAGCCACGCTTTGAAGGTCTGCCCAAAAGAATAGGAATGAACTTCTGGCCCGGCAGCACTGCCCTTCCCTGCCGTGTCTTCTTCAAAGCGCCAGATCTTTTTTGGCTTCCAAAACAGGAGAAATACCACAGTGCAGATCAGAGAGAACAGTCCTGCCGTGATATCGACCAGGTTGCTGTCCATCTTATTCGACCAGAAAAATTGCATGGCCGCAAAAGAGACTCCCACCACCAGAATGGCAGGCAGGACCTCAAACGTCTCTTTCCAGGGAACCATGGCGCGCACCAGCCAGAAAGGCACAATGATTGCAGTGATAGGTAAAATGCGGCCGATCATCGCATTCATGTCCGCTTCCGGCATTGCCGTGACCGTGGCCAGCATATGGACGGGCGTCCCGATGGCGCCCCACGCTACCGGCGCGGTATTGGCAATCAGGTTCAATGCCGCGGCGTGGAATGGCTTGAAGCCCAGGCCGATCATGAACGCGCCGGCAATCGCCACCGGCGAGCCGAACCCCGCGCAGCCTTCAATAAATGCGCCAAAACAGAAAGCCACCAGCAGTAGTTGCAGCCGGCGGTCCGCAGTGATTCCGGCCACAGAGGATTTCATGATCTCAAAGTCGCCGGTGCTGACGGCAATGTCATACAGATACACGGCTGCCACCACAATCCATACGATGTTCAGCAATCCTGTTGAAACACCGTATAGGAAGCTGCCACCAGCCAAGGACCACGGCATGGTGAATGCGAAATGGGCAACCAGAACGGCCGTAGCTGCACCCGAGAGTGCAGCCCAATGGGGCTTTACGCGAAAGCCCGCCATCATCGTGAACAGCACAATAATCGGTAGCGCAGCCACCAGGGCAGAAAGCCACCAGTGTCCAAACGGATCATAGATCTGTGTCCAAGTCGGCATCGATTTCTCCTGGGATTGAGAACGTGCTGGGCCCCAGATCCTGTCTGAGACCGCTTTTAGACTTCTGGCCTCAGACCAGCGTGCCGCAAAACTGAGGCATGGGATTGCGCGAATACTTTCCGCTTATGTGACACATCTGTCAAGCAATTTATGAAGCCGCGTTGGCGACAACTGGGGGCCGCCGGGGCCCAGAATCGCATGCATGGTCACTTCTAGCCCTTGACCGCGCCCACGGTGAACCCGGCAATAAAACGGTCCAGGAACATGTTGTAGAGAAACGCGACCGGCAGGCTGGCGATCAGGCAGGCAGCCATCAGGCCGCCCCAATAGTAAACGTCGCCTAACACCAGGAAGTTAGGCACGCCAACGCCGACCATCTGCTTTGACTTGGGCGAAATAAACGTGACGGCATAGACGAATTCCTGCGTCACCAGCGTGAAGGTGAAAATCACCACGGTAAGAATGCCGGAGAGCGAAATAGGGACCACCAGCTTGATGAAGGCGCCAAAGCGCGTGAGGCCGTCCACCATGGCTGCGTCCTCCAGTTCGCGGGGAATGGATTTAAAGAAGCCCATCAGCAGCCAGATGGAAAACGGAATAGTAACGCTGGGATAAATCAGGACCAGCGACCAAATGGTGTCTTGCAGCCCCAGGATGGCGACCACGCGAGACAGCGGGATGAACAGCAGCGTGGGCGGAACCAGGTAGGTAAGAAAAATGCCGATGCCCAGTCTCTCTCCCCATCGGCCGGTCAGGCGGGCAAGAGCGTAGGCCGCCGGGATGGAAAGCACCAGCGTGATGCCCACGACCAGAACGCCCACCAGCGCGGTGTTGCCCAGCCAGCGAAGATAGTCGGTCTGTCCAAACAGGTAGCGCAGATGGTCGAGCGTGGGCTTCAGGTTGAAAAGGAACGGATTGTTTTGTGTTGCGTAAAGGTCGGCGTCCTGCTTGAAGGTGGCAATGGCCATCCAGAAAAACGGAAACGCCAGCAGCACGACAAAAACAGCGAGGATGACCTTGTGGATGATTTTGGAAACGAGCTTTTGTTTCATCATCCCACCTCCGCGCGGTGCGCCAGGCGCAACATGAAATAAGCGATCAGGACCAACACCGGGACCAGGAAAAGCGAAACCGCCGCCCCCGCCGCCAGGTCGCTGCCCTGAATGCCGGTGGCGAATGCGTACGAAGGCAGCGTCTGCGTGGAATCAAACGGTCCGCCGGCGGTCAGAATGTAAACCACCGTCATATCGGTAAAGGTGAAGATCGTGCCGAACAACACAGCCACGCTGATGATGGGGACCATCATGGGCAAGTTGATCTGGAACAGCGTCCGCCAGAAACCTGCGCCGTCAATCGCGGCAGCTTCGGGAATCTCTTTGGGAATGGCGGTGCGTCCAGCCAGCAGGATGACCGTGGAAAACGGAATCAGCCGCCAGCAATGGACCAGAATGACGGAAGCCATGGCCAGTTTGGGCTCGCCCAGCCACATCGGCGCATTGTAAGGCTTGAAGACGTGCGCCCAGACCAGCACCCATGTGATCACGCTGTAGATTGAATCCAGTATCCACTTCCACCCGATCGTCCCCAGCGATACCGGCGCGACCCACGGCAGCAAAATCAGGAAGCGCACCAACCCGCGTCCGCGAAACGGTTTTTCCAGGGCGATGGAAAGTATGTTGGCGCAAACCATCACAATGATCTGTGCGCTGATGGTGAAGACAATCGAATTCTGGACGGCCTTGCGAAAGCTGGGACTTTGCAGAATGCTGCGGAAATTCTCCAGACCGACAAAGTGCAGACTGGTACTGCCGATGCGCGCATCACTAAAAGCGTAAAACACCGCCAACACAAAAGGCGCGCCGATCACCAGAACGATGTACAAAATGGCCGGGCTGAACATGGCAAATCCCAGCAACGGGCTCTGCGCCGCGCCGATGGACTTGATCTTGCCTCGGGCTACCGCGGCCTGCGCTACTGCCATGGCACGGCCCTCGCTTCCACTTTCTTCTCCGTCGAGCGGTCGAAGAATTTCAGGTGACGTTCGGCGATGGCGAACTCGTATGTGGCGCCGACTTCAAAAGTATGGCCTAGTAGCAGGCGGGCAATAACGTTCTTTCCGTCGGCGCGACCGCCGACCAGATAACCGGCAAGAATGTACTCGGCGCCCAGATATTCTGCGTTTTCTACGCGAAACTTAAAAGGTACCTTGGCTGAATCTTTGATCTCCTCGGCCAGGCGGAAGTGTTCCGGACGGAAGCCGATAATCACGTCGCCGTTCTCAATCAGGTTCATTGGAGGCGATCCCAGAAACGTTGCGACAAAGGTGTCCGCTGGATCGTCATAGACTTCCTTGGGCGTCGCGAACTGGCGAACGACGCCTTTGTTGAGCACGATAATGCGGTCGCCCATGGCCATAGCTTCCACCTGGTCGTGAGTGACGTAGATCGTGGTGGTGCCAACGCGGCGGTGAAAACGCTCCAGTTCTTCGCGAGCGGAAAGCCGCAACTTGGCGTCCAGGTTGGAAAGCGGCTCGTCGAGCAAAAAGACCGAAGGCTCGCGGACAATGGCCCGGGCCAGGGCCACGCGCTGGCGTTCGCCGCCGGAAAGCTCACGCGGCTTACGTTGCAACAGCGCGCCGATGCCCAGCAAGGACGATGCCCACTCAACTTTTTCCTTGTGCAGGTTCTTGGGGACTTTTTGCGCTTTCAATGGGAAAGCAATGTTCTTGTAAACGGTAAGGTGGGGATAAAGCGCATAACTCTGGAACACCATGGCGATCCGGCGCTCTCTTGGCGTCATGTCATTGACCACCTTGCCGCCAATCAGGATTTCGCCGGCCGTGGGTGTTTCCAGGCCGGCGATCATGCGCAACAGAGTGGTCTTCCCGGAACCCGAAGGCCCCAGGAAAACCAGAAACTCGCCTTCGCGGGTCTCCAGGTTTACGTTGTTGACTGCTCCCAGCTCTCCTTCTTTAAATACTTTGGTCAGGTTGCGCGTCTCAACGACTGCCATCGAACCCCCGTGTTATTTGCCTTTCCATCTGTCAAAGATCCTTTTGTATTCCGCTTCCGCAGCCGAGGCGGCGTTCTCCGGCGTTTCATCACCGCGCGCGACTTTGGCAAACATGGTGGGAATCACCCAGGTCTTGAAGGCTTCATCGATGCCGGCGCTGGCGTATCCCGGATAACCGACGTTGGTGGCCCAGTCAAGAACATCACCCAGCACAGCGTACTTGTTCGCCGGCGTGGCGCGTGGGTCGTTGGCGATCTCCTGCTTCAGGTTCGGCACCGTCGTGGGGAAACAGGGGAAGTTGTAGAACTGCCCGGCGACAAAGCCGTCGTGGAAAGCGTCAATGTAATCGATGAGAAATTGCTGCGCTCCATCCTTGTTCTCGGCAAAGTCCCAGACCACATAACAATCCATGACGTGCTCGGCGGCGATGCGGCGCACCGGACCCTTCAACGCGCGACTGATCATGATCTTGTCATTCATTGCCTTCGACGCGGGGTCCCGTTCCGCCGTCCGCGTGATGGAGATGGCATTGGCAACATAAGAAACGCGGCCGGCCAGCATGGCTTGATTGTTGGAAGGAGGCGTCCAGGTAAATACTTCGGTGGTTTCGGTGTCCTGATACAGTGCCTTCATGTACTTCAGGGCTTCGATCGTGCCCTTGGAGTTGATGGTTACATTCCCTGCAGCGTCCTGCTCCGCTCCGCCGAAAGACCATAGTATCGCTCGCAGGGCCATGCTGCTATCGAGTTCCTGGGACAAGCCTAGTCCGCAGGGCGGCCCGCTCTTATCGGCCTTGCGGATCTTCCGTGCGCCGTTCAGCAAATCGTCATAGGTGTCAGGCCCGTTGGGATATCCAGCCGCGGTCCACCAATCTTTGTGCCAGTTACCGGGATCGGGCGCATAGGAGTCCGAGAACGCAAAGTATTTCTTGGTTTTGGGGTTGTACGTGGACTTGTGCGCCAGGTCAATTTTCTTGCCGTGCTTCCTCTCCACTTCCTGATAGACGTGGGACATGTCGATGACCTTGTCCTGATATGCGGCAGGCGGAGAAAGGAACATGAAGAGATCGTGCCCCTTGCCCGCGTTGGCCTCGGATGCGCCACGCGCCGGGAGGTCAACCAGGTTGATATGGTCGACCGTCACCTGGGTATTGTGTTTCTCGCCCCATTGCTTGCAGAAAGTCTTGTCGAACCATTCATCGTAGGCGGGAACAAAGTGGCTCCATTGGATGATCTTCAGGGTCTTTTGCTGCGCCGCGGCACGCTCTGGAAACAGAAACGCCGGCCCCAACCCCACCGCGCCCGCCGCTATGCCGCTAGCGCCTGCGATTTTGATAAAGTCTCTGCGGGATACCCCTTTACCGTTCTTCTTTTCCTTCATAAATCCTCCTCAGTTTCATCTTCAGCATGTACAGCGATTCGCTTTACCTGCGTTTAAAACTTGGGTCCCCACTCCGGCCTGGGCTTCGAAAATCAACTTCGGAAATCAACGCTCTTCGCCAAAGCGCTTTACGTCTTCGGGCACATCCTTGACCGCCACCGGACGGTCTCCCTGGACCATCACGCGGATTTGCTCCACCACGTCCGGGTTCGCCAGCGTGGTGACATCGCCGGTGTCCATCTGGTTGGAAATCGCTGCCAGTACCCGGCGCATGATTTTTCCTGAGCGGGTCTTGGGCATGTCCGGAACCACGTGGACTTTCCTGGGCCGGGCGATCTTGCCAATCTGATGTTCAATCGCCTCTTTGACTTTGTTTTCGATCACGCCAGCAGCCTGTGGCTGGCCTGGTTTCAGAGAAACATATACCTCAGGCACCCTGCCCTTCACTTCGTCGACGACCGGAATTACCGCCGCTTCGGCAATCTCCGGGACCGTCAAGCAGGCGGACTCTAGCTCCTTGGTGCCCAGGCGATGGCCCGCCACATTGATCACGTCATCCACGCGGCCAAGAATTCTGAAGTATCCATCCGGGGCCTGTACCGCGCCGTCGCCGGCAAAGTACGGCCAGTCCCGCCAGTCCTTGCTCTTGGGGTCCTTGTTGTACTTTCTGTAGTACTGCGTCACAAAACGGTCGCGGTCACCCCAGATGGTCTGGAAAATCCCTGGCCACGGATTGCGTATACAGATGTTCCCAGCTTTGCCGGAACCGCCTTTGACCTCTTTGCCTTCTTCATCAAAAATCACAGGATAGATGCCCGGCACCGGAGGCCCGGCGCTGCCCGGCTTCATGGGATCGAGTGCCGGCTTGGTGCTGCACAAAAAGCCGCCATTTTCCGTCTGCCACCAGGTGTCGACGACGACCGCTTCACCCTTCCCAACCACGTTGTAATACCACTTCCAGACCTCAGGCTCGATCGGTTCGCCCACCGTAGTCATGTGCTTGAAGTGATAGTTGTATTTCTTGGGTTCGTCCGGACCGGCTTTGCGCAGCATTCGGATTGCGGTCGGCGACGTGTGAAAGATATTTACATCCAGGCGTTGCGCAACGCGCCAGGGACGTCCGGCATCAGGGTAGTTCGGTACGCCTTCATACAAAACGCTGGTCGCTGCCAGCGCCAGAGGGCCGTAGACGATGTAGGAGTGTCCGGTGATCCAGCCGATGTCGGCCATGCACCAGTAGACGTCGGTGGGGTGTATGTCCTGTATGATCCGCGACGTGCCGGCAACGTACGCCAGGTAACCGCCGGTGCCGTGCTGGCAGCCTTTTGGCCTCCCCGTGGTACCGCTGGTATACATCAGGAAGAGCGGAGCTTCCGATGGCATAGACACCGGAACAACTTTCTGGCCGGCGAATTTTTTGAGAACGTCGTCGACAAAGAAATCACGCCCTTCGACCATCGGCGTTTTGGAGTTGTATTTCCCTTGCACACGTCGCCAGACCAGGACTTTCTCAATCGTCTGGTTTTCCTTCTTGGCGGTGGCTACGGCAATGTCCGCCTTCTCCTTGTGGTCGGTCATGGCTCCGCTGCGATAGTAGCCGTCAATGGTGACCAGCACTTTGCTGCCGGAGTCGGCGGCACGCATGCCACAGGCTTCACCGCTGAAACCGCCAAAGACAACAGAATGAACCACGCCAAGCCGGGCACAGGCGAGCATAGTAATCGGCAGTTCGGGGACCACCGGCATGTGAATCGTGACACGGTCACCGGCTTTCAGTCCGGCAAAGTCACGCAGCAACGCGGCCATTTCGTTGACCCGGTAATATAGCTCCTGATAAGTAATGGCCACCGGAGCGTCTTCCTCCAGCTCGCCCACAAAAATGAAAGCAGCTTTGTTTTTGTACTTCTCCAGATGACGGTCGACGCAGTTGTAACTTACGTTCAGTTTGCCGCCGGCAAACCATTTCCAGAAAGGAGCGTCACTGGTATCCAGCGTGGTGTGCCAATATTTGTCCCAGGTAAGCAGGTCGCCATATTCGCGGAAGCACTCCGGAAAATTCTTTTCGCTGAACCGCTCGTTGATTGCTGGATCGCTAAGATTGGCCTGTCCGATAAATGCGGCGCTGGGATAGTAATATTGCTCTTCCTTCCAATGGACGGCGATCTGCGCCTCATTCACCTCCGTCTCATCTTGTGTTCCCTTCATTACACGCGCATCAGCCATGATGTTGCTCTCTCCCGTTTTCGGTCACCCAGTTTTCGGTCACCCAAAGGATAGTCCCGCCGGGCCGTGGACACAACGGTGAAAAGCGGGCGACAGCCACGCCGCCCGCCTCGATTCGAATGCCGACCCGACACCTTGCTTTTCGAGCAACCAAGCCCGAGCCTTATTTCTTACCTCCAACTTCCTCCCATATCTTCACGTTGCGATTGTCGTGCAAAAGGAAGCTGCCCACGACAAACGTCAGGGCGGCAATACCGATTGGATAATAGAGGCCGTCGAACGGATTGCCCGTGGCCGCCGGGATCCAAACGCAGACCAGCGGTACCAGTCCTCCAAATACACCGTTGCCGATGTGATAGGGCAAAGAGAGAGCGCTATAGCGGATCTTGGCCGGGAATGACTCCACCAGGAACGCGGCAATCGGCCCATAAACCATGGTGACGAAAATCACCTGAATGAAGATCAGGAAAATCAGCATATTCTTGTTTGCATTGCTGGCTACCGGTGCATCTACTGTTTTCCCAGTCGCGTCAATGGTTTGGGGCTTAAGTACAGTTTGGCCAGTCACCTTGTTTTTTGTGTGATCAACGTGCGTCACATTGTTGCCTGCGGCGCGCTGCATCGCGGGATAGAGACCAATTTGGGTTCCGGGGATGCGGTAACTTACGGCAGCAAGAAGTAATCCGGCCATGATGATCTTTTTGCGCCCGATCTTGTCAGACAGCCAGCCGAACAATACAAACAGCGGCATTCCCAGCAAAAGGGCCTTAGCGACGATAATGTTCGCGTCACGAGCCGGAACTTTGAGAATCGTTGTCATAAAGAAGAGCGCGAAGAACTGTCCTGTGTACCACACCACGCCCTGGCCAGCAGTCGCGCCAAATAATGTGATCAGAAAGCGTCTGAAGTTTTCGCCGACCGTAAATGCTTCCTTCAGAGGAGTCGCAGAGGTCATACCTGTCGACTTGATTTGCTCGAAAATAGGTGATTCCTTCATCTGCAGTCGGATATACAGCGAGATGATCACCAGAATTAGCGAAGCCAGGAACGGAATACGCCAGCCCCAGTCTTTGAAGGCCGCATCGGTCATTTGGCTCTGGGTCCCTAGAATTACGGCAATAGAAACAAACAGACCCAGAGTAGCTGTGATCTGAATAAAGCTGGTGTAAAAGCCGCGTTTAGAGTCAGGGACATGCTCGGCCACATAGACTGCGGCCCCGCCATATTCACCACCCAACGCCAGACCTTGCAGGACGCGCAGGGCGATCAAGATAATAGGCGAGAGCCAGCCGGCCTTTGCATAGCTAGGCAAAGCGCCAACAAGAGCCGTGGCGCCACCCATAATTGTGAGCGTGACGATAAAGGCATATTTTCGCCCGACCAAGTCACCGATCCGTCCGAAGAAAAGCGCACCAAACGGGCGAACCATAAAGCCCACTGCAAAGGTCGCCAGATAAGCGATGTACTGAAACAGTTCATTTCCGGGTGGATAAAACTTAGGCGCCAGATAAGGGGCCAGCGTGCCAAAAATGTAGAAGTCATACCACTCAATCATGGTCCCGACCGACGAAGCCATGATCACCATCCAGATCTTCGACGTCGAGATTTGATCTGATGAGGTCACTTGCATGGGAACGCTTGCCATAAACGGCCCTCCTGGAAGGAAATCAAGCCGGCCAGACCCTGATTCCTGTTTTTTTGTTGTTTGCGATCAAAACTGCACTGAACCTGAAATAGTGCCGAGCATCTTCTGGCCCTACACTACCAGAAGAGTCTGTACCGCCCCGGATAACAAGGCCTTCTGCTTCCGCTTGCAACGGACAGATGTGGTCTTCCGTATTTGGCAACCTAGACTAGCGGGATTACCACAGATGTCAAGAGGAAAGCGTTAACGGTAACGGCACAGTTTGGCGCTGGCGCCGTATGGTCCGTGCCAAGCTCGCCCTTTATGGCGGGAAGGGAGACGTTTTTTACCCCGAAAAAGACGCAATCTAAATGTTCTCGCGCTTTTAGCTTCTACATGTGAATGCTCGCGGTCGTTAAAGCGCCCAAATTATCTTAAGAAGCAACCCCAGAACTACCCTGATTCACGGGCAATAGTTGCCCCATGCTTTCCACATAAAACTTCAGCGAAACCTCACCCGCACCGCACAGATTTTGTGAAGCTGACCCACCATTGAAACCACTAAATCCTTGTTAATCCCGGCGCGGCTGGATATCATGCACCTGCTATGCGCACCGGGGCTCCTTCGATTACTGAATCCCCGGTTGACATTTGGGCCCAAAAGCTGCTCTTTCTGAGGAGGAACGACAATGAATGTTTTATCCGTTGTTCGTAGGCACTTGCATCGCTGGGCGGCTGTCACGCTGCTATGCAGCGGCTTCATCGCATTTTTTGCCGGTTCCAGCCGCGCCATCGCGGCGGACGACGCAATTTCCATCGGCGTGGTATTGCCCATCACGGGAAAAGAAGGCAAAAACGGCCAGTATCAAAAGGAAGGCATTGAGCTGGCCATCAAGCAGATTAACGATACCGGTGGGATTTTTGTAAAAGACAAAGGTAAGAAGTTGCTCATCAAAGAAATCTTTTATGACGATGGCTCTGACTCCGCCAAATCAGCCTCGCTCACCGAACGTGCCATGAGTTCTGACAACGTAACAGCCGTTCTGGGCGGCTATTCTACGGCCCTGGGCGAAGCCGAATCCGTGATGCCTGACCGCTACAAGACGCCCTGGATCACTACCGGCGCCGGCGCCACAGCCATCTTTAGCCGAGGTTATCAGTTCGCCTTCGGCTCGCTCAGCCCAGTCGTCTTGATCGGGACCACCAGCGCCCAGTTCCTCGGCGGCTTAATTGACCAGGGCAAACTCAAGAAAGGCCTGAAGATCGCAATGGTAGTTGAAAACACGGACCATGGTATTGACTATGTGAAAGGCGTGAGCGACTGGTCGGACAAACACAAAGGCTACTTCCAGATCGTGATGAATGAAAAGTTTGAGCTGAACGCAACTGATTTCTCCGGCATCCTGCAAAAAGTAAAGAATTCCGGTGCGGACATTTTTCTTTCTGACGCCCACCTGCCGGATTACATTACCATGCATCGCCAGTACCTTCAGAACGGCCTGCATCACCAGTTGGTCAGCTATGGCGCTCGCGGTCCGGAAGCTGCCGCACGCCAGGCGCTGGGTGCCGGCACAGACTACATTTTTTCTGGCATATGGTGGTCCAAGAGCTTGCCATATCCTCAAGTAAAGAAGTTTGCGGATGACTACAAAGCTTTCACAGGGCACGATGTTGACTCCTGGTATTCCGCGCCCGCGTATGAAGGCGTTCGCATCCTGGCCCAGGCGATTGAACAGGCCGGCACACTGGACAAAACGAAGATCCGGGACGCCCTGCGCAAAGCCGAACTTAAGAACTCCATCCTGCCCGGCCAGGTGCTCAAGTTCGGCGCCAATGGCCAGACCGAGTACCCGTTTGTGATTACGCAGAACAAGCCGGACAATAAAGTGGACATCGTTTTCCCGAAAGACGCCGCTACTGGGGAAGCGGTGGCGCCAGCACCTGCAAAATAGGGCAGCGCTCACTTCATGACCTTTGCTCAAGACCTTAACCTGCTGATCGCAGCCTTGCTGCTGGCGGGCATCTACGCCGTGATGGCCGTGGGGATGACGGTCATCTATGGCGTCATGAAGATCGTGAACCTGGCCCATGCCGGGTTCCTTATGCTGGGCGCATACTTCGCTTACGAACTATTCGAGCGTTTTCACGTTGATCCACTCCTGGGCGCGGTACTGGCCCTGCCGGTATTTTTTGTCTTCGGCATGGGCGTTCACTGGCTGCTGGTGCGCTGGCTGCCTAAATCAGATACGCCAACCCTGGCATCGCTTCTGCTGATGTTCGGCTTCTGGCTGGTCCTGCAAAATGTCGGCTATATCGTCTGGGGGACGGAAGACCGCTCCATTCTTACGCCGCGGACCCTCCATCCGGTAACTCTGGGGCCGATCTCCGTACCAGAAGTAAACCTGATCGTGTTCGCTGCGGCAACGGTTTGTCTGATTGTTTTGCAACTCATCTTTAATCGCAGCTGGTTCGGCAGGTCGATGCGGGCCCTGATACAGAATCCTTACGCGGCGCAAATTGTTGGCGTGGACGATCAAAGAACTTCCCGCCTCACTTTTGGCCTGGGAACGGCTTTCGCCGGGTTTGCCGGCGCCCTGCTCGGGATGATCTACACCTTCAGCCCGGATTTTGGCCGCCAGTTTCTTCTGCGCTCGTTTGTGATCATCGTGCTCGGCGGACTGGACTCTGTTTCCGGCGTGGCCCTGGGCGCCGTGGTCCTGGCGCTGGTGGAAACGTTTGGTCCGCAGATCCGCTTTCACGACAAGTACATTTTGCCAGACAGCTTGCAGCCCGCCATCTCTTTTGCCCTGCTCGTAGTGGTGCTGGTCATCATGCCCAAAGGACTGGCTAGCGTGATCACCAGGAAACGGCGGCTGACGTGAAACTTCCCTCAGGTCCTGGTGTATGGCTCAAGATTGTTCTGCCGTGGCTTTTGCTCGTTGTCTTGCTGTTGCTGCCACAGGCGGGACTCAGCGCCAACCTGATCAAGCTGGTCTTTATCACAGCGGTCTGGACCACCACTAGCGTAGCCTGGAACCTGCTGGGCGGTATGGCGGGCCAGGTGTCGTTTGGATTCGCAGTGTTCTACGGAATCGGGGCTTACACCACCGGCATCCTCATGCATGCAGGCTGGAATCCCTATCTTGCCTTTTTGATGGGCGGCGTTTTGGCGGCAGCGGCATCATTTCTCATCGGACTCCCCACCTTCCGGCTTCGCGGCCCCTACTTCGTGATTGCCACCATTGGCGTGACCGAGGCCGTGCGCGTGGTCATGAACAATCTGGACATCACCGGCGGATCGGGCGGCTATCGCATCGTTGAAGAAGGGGCATTCCGCCCGCTTGAGCATTACTACACGGCGGTGTTGGTGGTAGCGCTGGCCGTGGGTGTTTCGGCCATCATCGCCAGTAGCCGCTTCGGGCTCGCTCTGCGCGCGATCAAGCAAGATGAAGATGCGGCTGCCCATCTCGGCGTGAACCCTTACTTTGCCAAGCTGAGGATCCACGCCATCGCCGCTGCGCTGGTGGGAATTGCCGGAGGCGTCTATGCGCGCCGCGCAGCCTTTTTCTATCCGGGAGACGTATTTGCTTTCCAGACCGGCATTTCCATTTTGCTCATGCCGGTGATCGGCGGTATTGGCACGGTTTGGGGCGCGGTGCTGGGAGGAGTGGTTTTCGGCACTGTGGAAGAAGAGCTGGTCGCTAATTTTCCTAACATCCATCTTCTGTTGTATGGTTCCTTATTGATACTGATCATTTTGTTCGAGCCGGACGGCCTGATGGGACTACTGCACCGGCTCTTCAGGAGTAGACGTGAAGGTCCTGGAAGTCCAGACACTGACAAAGTACTTTGGGGGAGTGGCCGCGTTGAAGGACGTGAGCTTTGACATCCCGGAGAAGCAGATTTGCGGCTTCATCGGCCCCAATGGCGCTGGAAAAACCACACTTTTCAGCCTGATCGCCGGGGCCGTAACGCCCTCATCAGGCAGCGTGCAGTTGCGTGGCAGTGATGTCACTGGCAAAGCTCCCGCGGCGCTGGTGCGATTGGGAGTGGCGCGCACACACCAGATCGTCCGTCCCTTTCGCTTCATGACGGTACTCGAAAACGTCCAGCTCGCCATACATTTCGGACGCCATCGCGTAGCCCGCACCGGACACGCCAAAGAGCTAGGCATGGACGTGCTGAAACAAGTCAGCCTGGACTCCAAAGCGCATCTCTTGGCTTCAGCGTTATCGCTGGGCGAACAAAAACGCCTGGAAGTAGCGCGCGCTCTCGCAACTCGCCCTGATCTGCTTTTGCTTGATGAGATTTGCGGCGGCCTGAGCGCCACGGAGACAGCAACCATGCTGGAGCTTCTGCAAAAAATCCGCCAGGACGGCGCCACCATCATGTACGTGGAGCATGATATGAAGGCCATCATGACGGTTTGTGACCGGATCACCGTGTTGAATTTCGGCCAGAAGCTGGCGGAAGGCAAGCCGGAAGAAATTCAGAACGATCCCGCCGTAATCGAAGCGTACCTGGGAACAGGATCTTTGGGGAGCAAGCCCCGTGGCTGACGATCCAACCGAAAAACTTCTGGTAGCCGAAAAACTGGACGTGCGCTACGGCGTGGCCCAGGTGCTATGGGACGTCTCCATCGCAGTGGCCAACGGCAAAGTCACCTGCATCATTGGCTCCAACGGCGCGGGAAAAACCACCACGATCAATACCATCGCGGGCGTGCTACCCGTGCGGAGTGGGCGCATCCTTCTGGGGGGTCGGGACATTACTTCCCTTTCCACCCGTGAACGGGTGAAACAGCACATCAGCCTGGTGCCGGAAGGCCGGCAGCTCTGGCCGGGAATGTCCGTGGAGGAAAACCTGCTCATGGGGAGCTTCCTTCCCCGCCTGCGCAAATACACTCAGACCGGGCTAACGCGTGTCTATGATCTGTTTCCCCGTCTGAAAGAGAGACGCCACCAGATGGCCGGCACACTCTCCGGTGGCGAACAGCAGATGTGCGCCATCGGGCGCGGACTGATGTCGGAGCCCAAGCTCCTGCTCCTCGACGAGCCTTCGCTGGGGCTGGCGCCAATCCTGGTGGATGAAATTTTTTCTCTGATCAGCAACATCGCCGCGCAGGGCGTAACCATACTGCTGGTAGGCCAGAACGTGAACTATACGCTGCAAATCTCTGACTACGGCTACGTCATGGATGTGGGGAGGATTGTGCTGGAAGGACCAAGCCAGGCCCTTCTTAATAATGAGCATGTCCGGCGCGCCTACCTGGGAATTACCGACGACTAAACCTTCATCCAATTCCGACCGTGAATTTTTATCCGGTACATTCACGCTCTCGCGCTACAATTCCAACAATTAGAATTTTCAAATTATGGCCACTTCAATTGTCCCAGTAGATCCTCCGGTGATCAGGGCCGCAGGCGGCATCCTTCAGCGTTACACTCCGCAGGGTGACGAAGTAATGATTGTCTACCGCAAGCGCCACCAGGATTGGACCCTTCCCAAAGGCAAAGTGAAAGATGGTGAATCATTCCAGGAAGCGGCAATGCGCGAGGTGGAGGAAGAAACCGGCTGCTCCTGCCGCGTTGGCAATTATCTGGGCACTATCAGCTATGCCGACAAAGGCGTCCCCAAGGTCGTGCTGTTCTGGAAGATGTCGCTCATCGCGGAAAAAGGCGTAACCGATAGTGAAGAAATTGGCGAAGCCCTGTGGATGCAAGTACCCGATGCGATCCAGCGCCTGACCTACGCTCAGGAAAAAGCGCTGCTCTCCCGCATTGGAAGTGCGCCAAGGCTGGCACAACCACAGCTGGCGCCACCACCGCAAACCGAACCCGCGCCGGTGGCCGAGATTCCCAAGGTTCCAAGTACCCGCAAAAACGCATCGACGGAAGACAATCACGCCCACTCCCGCCTGCTGCGAGAATCCGAAGCCTTCCGTGTCGAACTGGCTTTCCTTGGCCGCCGGAATGAAGATCGTCGTAATGAAGAGCGGCGTAGTGACTATTCTGATAACTCCTGGCTGGCCGCAGCGCAAGACCAATTGCAGCACGTGAAGCAATGTCTCGACAGCAAGGACATTGAAGGTGGATGGTTCTGTTTCCACGCTGCACAGCGATACGCCGTCTTCGGTTTAAATAAAACTGAACTGGCCAACCGCGCTCACATCCTCCGCGAAGAAGCGCAGAAGAGTTCCTCCTGGCGTTCTGAAGCCATCGCGAGCCTGCTTGCAGTCGAGAACGATCAGCTCACGGCGGAACGCGTGGCCGATGCCATGGCGCTGCGCAATGAAGATTCCACCAATCAGTACTACAGGACCCGGCTTGCCGGAGACCAGCTTCGTATTCTGCTGATCCTGTGCGGGCTCGCCGTTGTGGGCCTTTTGCCCTTCCTGCTTCTTTCCGGGCGTACACCGGTGGTAGCGGCCGCGCTACTGTTTGGCTTGATCGGCGCCGCCTTCTGCTCCGCGCAATCACTGATCCTGGGCAAGAATGAATCCAGGAACGAATCAAAGATTCCCAACATCTTTGTTACGCTCACGCCGGTGCTGTTCGGCGGCGTAGCAGGCCTGGCCGGCTATGCCACGTATGAATATCTGGCGACCACCTTCAACGTGAGCCAGCAACACGTAAGCGCAATCCTGGCATTGGCTTTTCTGTTTGGCTGCATGGGACAGCGCATCCTGGCGCGGATTGCCCGCCCGGGCATGCGCGTGAAAAACTGAGCGCGTGTGGTCGCCGAGCACAACGAGCGTTACTGTAACCGGTCGGCGATCTTCTTCGCCGTACTCTTCCGCGCATCTAGAGACCAAACTTAAGTCAACGAGTCTAATCTTCTGCATATTCGACTACCGGCACGAACGAAGGAGGTCTCATGTCAGAATTCCTAAAACAATTGCCACGTTCGACCACGCGTCGCGATGTCCTTCGCGGAGGGGTTGCCATCGCAACGTTCTGCATCCTAGGGTGTGATCCCCTTGAAGCGCAAGAAGCAACGCTACCAAGCATCAAGAAGGCCCTTGACGACCCGGAGATTGAACAGGGATTCGTGGATTTCGAGGGTGGGCATGATCGGATTAACGCTTATATGGCCCGCCCGAAGGCGAACGGCAAGTATCCCGTTGTGCTGGTCGTCGCCGGCAATTCCATTACTGAGGAGTACATCCCGAACACGATCGCCATGCTGGCCCAGGCGGGCTTCGTCGGTTTCGCGCCAAACATCTATTGGCTCCAGAAGGAAGAAATGAGCGCCGAGGAGAAAACACGGGTTTTTGCTGACGAGATTACCGATAGCCATATTTTTGCCGATCTACAGGCGAGCCTCAGGTTCTTGAGATCACACTCCTTTGTCAGGCATGGAAGAGCCGGGATCATGGGGTTCTGTTTTGGGGGCCGTTGTGCCCTGATGTTCTCCACTCAGTGTGGCGATATAGCGGCAGTCGTCCCTTTTTATGGAAATCTCAAGACGCCCGAGTTCGCAAAACGTCCCCAAGACCCGGTGGATGTCGCCAACAAAATCAAGGCGGCGGTTCAGGGGCACTATTCGAGTGCGGATGCCGAGATTCCGCTATCTCAGCTCAATCAGTTTGAGAATGACCTGAAACGCCACAAAACCAAAGCTGAATTTTTCACTTACGATGCTCCGCACGGCTTCTTTGCCTATACGCGCAAGTCTTATAGAGCAGAATCCGCGAATTCGGCGTGGCAGAGGGCCATGGGCTTTCTCCACAAATCACTCGACAATATCCGCAAGTAGATCCACTTCCATGCGCAGTTCAAGCCAAGTACGCCATTGCGACTTTTCCAGGTACAGGTTAGAAAAGGGCCCCAATTGGAATCGAAGAGATGTTCCGATGGGCTGCTGCATGAAGAAGGCAGGGACGAACAAAATATTGCACTGTAGCTAAAACTCGCATCCGTTCCTTTTGCTTCATTACGCCTCCGTGCCGCGGTCCAGATTTGTAAATCATGCCTGTAGTTCGTATTTGCTGGCTCTTTCTCTCTCGCATCGCTTAGTATTCCGTTTCGGACCATAACGGATTGAGCTCACCCACCAGTCAACCGGAACCTCGATCGTCCCAGCCGCTGGCGCGGCGACTGGGGCTGTTTGATGCCACCATGCTGGTCATGGGAGGCACCGTTGGCGCCGGCATTTTTATCAATCCTTACGTTGTCGCCCAGCGCGTTCACACCCCGGCGCTGGTGCTCGGCGCATGGCTGGCAGGTGGCCTGATCGCGCTGACCGGAGGTTTTATCTGGGCCGAACTGGCCGACCGCATGCCCCAGGTTGGCGGACAGTATGCCTACCTGCGCGAGTCCTACCATCCCTTGGTCGCATTTCTCTACGGCTGGGTGCTGTTGCTGGTAATCCAGACCGGTGGCATGGCAGCCGTGACCGTCACCTTTGCCCGATATTTTCTTGAGCTGACAGGTATTCACGCTCCTGACTGGCAGATCGCGGTAATTACCTTGTTCGCCCTGACCGTTGTGAACTGTCTGGGCGTACGCGCCGGTGGCACGGTGCAAAGCGGGCTCATGGTAATCAAGATCATAGCCATTGCATTGCTGGTCGGCGCTGGGGCGCTGCTGGTTCGCGGTCCACTGGTCCCATGGAAACCCTTCCTGGACCAGCCTGTCTCACCCAGCCTGTTGTCCGCTTTCGGCGCCGCCATGGTCCCCGTGGTATTTGCCTACGGAGGCTGGCAGACCGCCAGCTTTGTCGCCGGTGAAATGAAAGATCCACGCCGTAATCTTCCCCGCGCCCTCGTGCTGGGCTCGGTGGGCGTTGCTCTGCTCTATATCTCTGTGAATTACATTTACGTACATGCTCTGGGGGTGAGCGTGTTGGGTCAGACACCGACCCCGGCCTCCGCGGTCATGCGTCTGGCCCTGGGGCAGCGCGGGGCAACCATCATCGCGCTGAGCATTGCTATTTCGATCCTCGGATTTCTGAGCCAGAGCGTGCTCACTGCGCCTCGCGTCTACTTTGCCATGGCGGAAGACGGCGTCTTCTTTCGCCAGCTTGCCTGGGTGCATCCACGCACCCGCGTGCCGGTGGTTGCCATCGTCGCGCAAAGCGTGTGGACAGTGGTAATTTTGCTCTTCGGCAGCTATGAAAAGATCCTGAACTACGTGACCTCAATGGACGCGATATTCTGGATGCTCTCGGCCAGCTGCCTTTTCATTCTGCGCCGGCGAGGAACAACAACAGCTACCTTCCGCATGCCTGGACATCCCGTTACCACCGCGCTTTTCTGCCTGGCCTGCGCCGGAGTTGCAGCCAACACAATCTACGCCTTCCCGCGCAATACCCTGATTGGGATGGCCATCCTGGCAGCCGGCGTGCCGGTGTATTACATTTGGAAATGGTGGATCTCACGCACATGACCCCTTCGCGAAGCACCGCACGCTCTTCCTACATGGAATGGGCCAAGCTACGTTCCTCAGCCCGATACAACCTGGCCACCAGCGGCATGATCGGATTGCCGCTGTCAGAGTTGGGTGTGACCATCGATCAACTGGAGATTAACGGCCCCACCATTTACGGCTACGAACCGTTGCTTCAGGCAATCGCCACACGTTATTGCGTGCCGCAGGAGTGCGTCGTCAGCGCCGTTGGGACGTCCATGGCCAACTACCTGGCCCTGGCCGCAACCACAGAACCAGGCGATGAGATTCTGGTGGAGCAACCAACCTACGAACTCCTGCTAAGCACAGCGCGCTACCTGGGCCTTGAGATCAAGCGTTTCGCTCGCCGTCCTGAACATAACTTTGCCATCGACCTTGCTGACATCGAACGCAACCTGACGCCACGCACTCGAGTGATCGTCGTCTGCAACATGCATAATCCGAGCGGAACCCTGGCGCCCGATTCAGTCCTGCGCGAGGTTGGACAGCTGGCGCGCAAGGCTGGGGCTTATGTGCTGGTGGATGAGGTCTATCGGGAGATGCTCTTTGAAGCCTCTCCTCCAAGCGCGTTTCACATTGACCCGGAACGCCTCATCGTTACCAACAGCCTGACCAAAGCATACGGGCTAAGCGGACTGCGTTGCGGATGGGTGCTCGCCTCGCCGGAATTGGCAACGCGGATGTATCGCATCAATGACCTGCACGGGGCCACGTTCGCGCATCCAGCGGAGCTGCTGAGCGTTGTGGCGTTTGCTAAACTTCCGCGGATCGCCGCGCGGATGAAATCAATTCTCGACGAAAACCGCCGGCTGTTGCTGGACTTCTTACGCGGTCGCGATGACCTGGATTATTTCTGGCCGGACTACGGAACAATCGTCTTTCCGCGACTGAAGAGTGGCAATGTTGACTCGCTCTGCGAGATGCTACGCCATGAGTTCGATGCCACCATGGTTCCCGGAAGTTTCTTTGAGTTCCCAGACCGCTTCCGACTGGGCGTGGGCAGCACCACAGACGCTGTCCGCGAATCTCTGCAACAGCTCAACCGCGGACTGGACCGGTACAAGTCTTCGTTGCAAGTGGGCTCCCGATCTTAAAGGCCTCAGCGAACGGATCAACTCTTGTCCACACCGAACTTGCCTGCCCCACGAGACGCGATGTACAGCGCAACAAAGCAGTAAATGACTGCCAGTTCGCCATGGTTCACCAGTGGGAACAAGCCGCTAACGGGAGATAAACTATGAGGCTGATGAAACTTGAAGTATCCCACCGCCATTTCACCGCTGGAAATGAAGGCGGCGCAGCGGGTGAAGAGTCCTAAGAAGATGAGGGCCCCGCCGGCGAGTTCGATCACGGCGCCCGACCAGGCAAGCAGCCCAACTGGATGATGGCCTCCAAGAACAACAAAAACCTTGCTGATACCGTGGCAGGCAAACAGAAACCCAAACATGATGCGCATGGCAGCGTACGTGTAAGGCTCAAACTTAGGCAAAAACTTCATCTCCACATCCTCTTTTTGTTGGCAGGTATCGCAGGCAGACGATTATAGCAACCTGCATTTGATTCGACTCGCAACTCCAGTAGATGCCAAGCGGTGCGGCCAGGGATGCCTTTAAATAATTAATTTGCTTTGACAAATCAAACTAAATATAAATACAATTACTTATGCAAGAACTGGTCCATCAGCTGATGACGCACTATCCGCAGATCTACTTCGCCTGCCACACACGGCATGTGCGCGATCCGCGGAGCAATACCGTTCTCAGCTCGCATCAGGCCAGCGTGCTGGACCACCTGGATGAGATCGAACCGACAAACCTGCGTACCCTGGCGGCGCACATGGGAGTCACGCCTTCCACCATGTCGATCACCGTCAATCGCCTGGTACAGCAACAGTATGTTGTCCGCAAAAAAGACACCCGTGACGCCCGGCAGATACGACTGCTGCTCACCCGTGCTGGAGTACGCATCAAGTCGGAAAAATCCGTACTGGATCCGGCCCGGGTCAAGGCAGTGTTGGAACAACTACAACCGGCTGCGCGGCAGCAAGCCTTGCATGGGCTGGCCCTTCTGGCGCAGGCCTCTCACCGGGCCATGCAAAACAGGAAGACCCAGTCAACACCAAAGAGGAGTCATACATGAAATGGCTATTGTTCGTGGCGCTGGCCCTGGCCGGCATCCTGATCCTGATCATCGTGATTGGAGCGCTTCTCCCAGAGAAACATTCAGTCTCCCGGACCCTGTCCCTTCGCCAGGGGTCGGAGGCGGTTTGGACTTTGATCTCCAGGCCTCCGACGTGGCGTCCTGACGTTCGCAATTATGAAGAGCTGCCCGCGCATGATGGCCACAGAATGTGGCGTGAAACGGACAAGCACAATCAGACCATCACCTATGAAGCAATCGAATCGACCGCCCCGCGCCGTCTGGTGGTACGGATTGCCGATCCTGCGCTGCCCTTCGGCGGAACGTGGACCTACGACATCACTCCATCAGGCCGGTCCTGTTCCCTGACCATCACCGAAGACGGTGAAGTCTACAATCCGCTCTTTCGCTTTGTCTCGCGCTTCATCATCGGCCACACCGCCACTCTTGATGCTTACATCAAGGCGCTGAACGCCAAGCTGGTGTGAGATCGCCGCCAGGAGATCAACGCTGCCTGACCTCAGCATTCGGATAATAATGCTCAAGGATCTGCTGGAATGATGCGCCTTTGCGCGCCATGTCAGCGGCGCCGCGCTGGCACAATCCGACGCCGTGTCCCGCGCCTACGCCTTCCAACAATACACCTCCACCTTCGCGGCGGGAAGAATAGGAATTGCTGGGAAGCACTTTCCATCCCAGCTTGCGCGCCAGCTTGAGCCGTGAACTCTCCGTACTGGTCAGGCTGGCGGCGTCCGCTTCACTGATCTCGGCAACCCACTTTTGCGGATGGCGGCGGCAGTAGTCGCACGTGACGCTAAAGTAAGGATATCCGCGCACCGGAAGGCCAAGTTCCTCTAACGAATGTGTGTGTCCGCCGCAGCTGGAACTGTACATCGCAGCAAAGAGTTCATCTTTATAGGCCAGAACCAGACCCCGTGTTGCGGTAGTGGCCTGGAAGGCCGCTGCTTGCAGCCCAGGCGGCGCTCGCAAGAACTGGCAATGCGTGGTGTCACAGTAATCAAAGTTACGATGCCTTCCCTTCCCTGCCACAAAGAAAGACCGCGTAGCCACGGCCTGGGCTTTCAAGGCTTCCAGCGGCGCCTGCGGAGGGCTTTCCGCTTCCACCACGGAAGCCACGGCAGTCTCCAGATCCATTTGGATAATCATGATCAGTTCATGCGGTTGTGGTTTGATCTCCACCTTCCCAATATAACGACGAGATATCTTCCCTGGGACGGTCACCGTAAATTCCGCCTGCCCGCCCTGGCTGTCATTGCACGTAATCGATGCGACCAGAAACGTATGGGTACCCACCAACATTCTTATGCTCGTTTCAGCAAGCTGAAGCTGCAAGTGGTCCTGCACCGGCCATCTTTTTTCGGCGCTCATACATTCGAGCGGCTTACCGGGTGTCGCTGATAGAACGATTTGCCGTGGATGAAAGAGGCCCAGGACGCCGATGCGAACATCTTTCGTCTGGTCCTTCGTCTGCGTCCGGCAGAGGGCAGGCAACAAGCACGCGGCGATGATCCAGCGCTTCTTCATTTGCGCGGTTCGCTGCTTTCCACGGCGGCGATCATGCGTCCAGCGACGCCCGCGGCCATCGATCCAGGCCTGCCATGCAGCCGGACCAGCAAGACAAGGCGCGGATGGTCGGCTGGCATCATCACCAGCGCAAAGCCATCGCCCGGAGCTTTCCTGGGATGCGTACATGGCGCAGTGCCGGTCTTGGCGAGTGCGGGCCAATGCGGCAGCTCAGCACCTGCGGCTTTGCCCGTGCCCTTCTGCGCAGAGAGCGCCATCCCTTGCAAAACGGGGACCTCGGCTTCGTCACGCGAATGGTTCACCAATTCCAGATAGGCCCTGGCTAAAACCAGAGGTGGGGCCACTCCGCCGTGCTTCACCATGTCAATCTCAGAGGCTGCAGCCGGCAGGCCAAAACTTTCCAGTGTCGGAGCGGCAAATCCGGGTTTGACGTCAGCCATAAGCTGGTGAAAATAGGAGTTGCAGGAAAGTGCAATCGCCTGGCGGATTCCGAGCATCCCGTGTCCACGAGGGAGCCAGCACGTGTCTTTTCCATCACAGTGAAACCTGGGAAACGATGCATGTGTGCGCCCATACGCCACGGCAAGAAACGGCTTGATCAGCGAACCGATGGGTACTTCGCGTTCCGGATGCTCCCACCTCTGGGCCATGACGTTGCCGTTTTCGTCGAGCAAAAGATAGGAAAGATCCGGGCTGGAAAATTCCCTGGCCAGCGTGGCCGATGCCGCCTGGGAGCGTAGGTCCTGCGCCGCGCATGAAAATACTGCCCACTGCCCGCAGCAGAGCAGCATGATCGCCGATGTTGCCAGTTTCCTTTTGCCTATTGCATCCAACGATACGTTACCGTCTGTTGGATTTTATCCTTTGTCTGGCGTGTAACGATCTCTGCTGCATCAACTTTGGCGAAAGTACGGCTGAAACTTGCCATATTACGTGAAAAAAACTGCGGTTCGCTGCCATCGCTGGCGGCATTCTTGTCGACCAATGCGGTGAATTCATAAAAACTCTGGCGTTCGCGGGAGTGACTGAAAGCCGCGGAGTAATTTACTGCCTGCGCCGGAGCAGGATTCTTCGTCTGCAAAACGGCAGCCAGCAGGGTCGCGTCATTGGCGACAAAAAGAAGCTTGCCTCGCGCCGCGACTTGGAGCGGTGAGAGACCGTCAAATTCGTAATAGCCTCCGTCTTTCACTTCGCGCCATTGCAAACCCAACTGAGCAGCGGTCATGCCAGGCGCGACCACATCTTGCACGGCCTTTTGCACCGATGCAAAATCCCAATCCGCGGCGCCGGCGATGACCACCACGGAAGGAATACTCAACAACACTCCGTCAGTGTTTTTGCGCGTAGCCTGCACCACCAGCAACGCCTGCGGATTTGCCGCTTCTAACTGCTTTCGCAGACCATCAGTCGAGTTCTGGCCGACCACGCGTGAGGCTGGTTCCACGTCAATGCGTGTTTCCAGGTCAGACGCCGCGCCGGTCTCTCCGCTGGTAGCCTGCGCTTGAGGAGCAATGCGTTCTGCCGCTGCGGCGCCAAAATGTGGCGCAAGGATCTTCTGCTCCAGCACGGCAAGGCTGGCCTTGGCATCGGTTGGACCGGCCTGATAGAAGCCATAATCTTTTGGCACGGAAACCAGCAAATTCGATACCGCCTGCGCCGATTGCGCCAGCGCGCCCTCCTCCGCAGTCTGTTTCTTAGGCAGAATCACGCGCTCTTCGCGATAGACCGCTCCTTCACGATACAGATCGGAAACCGCGCTGGAATAACTCTGCATCTCCGTGATGTTCTGCTGGATCCAGTAGGTGCGGAAGTGCGGCGTAACCGAGATTTTCTCCATGTTCATGACCATGCGCAGATCACCCGGAGTAGCCGACGCCGCAGCTAGTGCCTGGGTATACCAGCCTTCCTTGCGCAGCGTATGTTCCTTGCCACCGGACATCAGTTCGAGCGAGCCGGCCACAAGGTCTTCCCGCGTTCCCAGAACCAGGTAGTTGTCAGCCACGGCAAAAGCCACCACCCGGCCAGACTCTTCGTCTTTGCGTACAAAGAATGGTTTGCCTCCAGCCGTTCTGGACTCAAACTTGGTCCGCGATTGCCACAGTGTGGATTGCAGGAAATTTCCGGACGACAATCGAATGATATAAAGGAACTCAAGGTTGCCAATGTCGTATACGGCGACCGCACTCTCTGCTCCCGCGGCGTCGACTAGGAACTTCATGTTCGGAGGCAGACCGGCGGCAACGGCAAACTCATCGGAGGCCTTGCTCAGCCGAAGGAACAGACGAGAATTGGAAAACACCCGATAGTCATCACTCTTGAGCCATTGCGCCCTCTCCGGAGATCCGTTCCAGTCTTTCAGCAATCCGGAAAAATCCTTCGCCTGGATATACAGCAAAGAGCCTTCCGGCATGACCTGATCAAGCGGATGCGTTGGCGCGGCCTGGGCCTGGAACAGGCTCCAACTGATGATCCCAGTGACGGACAGCATCACCAAAGCAAGTACATAGTGTGTTCGGCGGAATCTCATTGGCTGGCTCCTTTCGTCGTGACCGGAACGCGAGGCCTGGGCGGACTGGAAGCTGCCGCGTCCATCAGGCGCGGACGGACCACGTGGTCCTGCTCAAGGTCCGAGTGAATCACTGGCTGGCGGGCCAGATTGGCGGCGCGCCGACGCTGCGTGGCCCGGATCTGTTGTACTTCTTTATTGATCTGGGTCTTGATGGCGGCATCCGTTTCCAGCCGGTAGGCCCGTTGCAGGTATGGAAGCGCCTGATTCAGAGAGTTGATTTTTTCAAATGCCAGTCCCAGGTCGCGAGTGATCTCCGTTCTCTCTTTCACTGTCAGCCTGGCGACAGAGCGTACGGTATCATCCGCCTGGGATTCCTGGGTCGCAAGGTCATCCTGATCGTCAGTATCGGACGCGGCGTTAAGGGCCGTTTCCACGGCGCTGTTTTGCAGGTTCGGTTTCATTGCTGCGATCGCCAGGTGATAATCTCCGGCTGCGATGGCTGCCTTCAACAACGGAACGCGGGCGATGTCTACGTAGGGATTATCTTCCAGAGCGGCTCGAAGCAATGCAATACGTGCCGCCGGCGCAAGGCTTTCCGCCGCCTTCAGGCGCGCTTGAAAGAAGAAAGGTTGATTGGCATCAAGGGCGGTAATGGCCTGACCACCGGCAATCAGGCTCAACTCTTTACTGCCGAGGTCGGCATTTTGTCCGGAGCCGATCAAAGACTTCGCCGCCGACATTCTGCTCTCATACGGAACCGGAGCACTCGTTGCAACAGCTGTGAGTTCTCTGCGTGCCGCGTCTGCATTCTGGTTCGCGGCAATCTGCGCCTGCGCCAGCCGGATGCGGTAATCAGGGTTCCACGGGATGGCCTTCACCAGGTCCTGAAGAAAACTTATCGCTTCCGCAGGGTGGCCGGTCCGAACCAGCAGCGCAGCAGCGGGGTCCTGCATTTCAAACGGATTGCCCACCACCAGAGTCATGCGCCGCAGCAAGGAAACGCCACCCTCCAGGTCTCCAGCCTGTATGCGGATGTCAGCCAGGCCAAGCATGTTGGGAGCGGTCAGGTTTCGGTTTTCGATTTCACGGGCGAAGACGAACTCCAGTATCTTGCGCGCGGACTGCTTGTCTCCGGTTTGCACCAACTCCGTCGCCGTTGACCGAAGCGTTTCCGAAGCTGGAGCATGCTCGGGATCAGAGCGATAGCCCTCCACAATCGCGTCCAGGCTGTTGTTCTGCGCCGCCACTTTGAGTTGAATGGGCACGAGTGCCGACTGCTGTCTCTCCCACATGGACTTGGGCAACGCGGCCAGCTCGTCACGCACACGATCATATTGTTTGGTCTTGAACAAATACTGGAACCATTGCACCTGCAGGCTTTCAAAGTCCTGCTGGGCATACTCGCGGGCCACACCTTCTGACTTCTGGGCCTTGTCTTGCGCCAACTCAAGAACACGGTGGTAGATCGGTTCCGGATCAAGCTTGAGGTCGGCATTGCCGGACGCAAACTGGCGCAGGAAGCTCAGCTTTTCCGGAGCATCGGCAGAAAGCTCCAGCAACAGCGCCGTTGCCGCACTTGGGCTCTCCAACCGAGGCAGCGTGCTCCGCAGCAGCGGCTGCAGGCGATACGTTCCGTTTCGTTTTACGTAAGCATGCAGGATCGCGTTCACGTCTGGCTGGAACTGTGCCAGAAGTTTCCGCGTGCCCAGGTTGGTAATGGTGGCGGCAAAGTCGCCCCAGAATGTCTCCTGCGTTCTGGAAGTTGTGTTTTGCGCTTTGAGCAACTCCAGGGTTCTTTTCCATTCGTCGATGGCCTGGTCCGTGTGTTTCTGCTTCCAGTAAATACCGGCCAGCCGGTTGTGTACGTCGATGCGATTGGCATCCAGTTCCAGCACATGTTGGTAGTCACTTACGGCGCGGGTCAGATCGCCTGCATCTTCATAATAAAGAGCGGCGTTAAAGTAAGCCGACGGCCGGGTCGGCGTGTGCTCGATTTCCGCGGGTAGAAAATCCTCCGCTTCACCCTTCTTGGTTGTGCCCAGGTACTCGCCGTATCTGGAGCCGTAGTAAAACCAGACGTCGCCAGCCAATGCTTGCTTGCGGTCCAATGTTTTGGACAGACGCTCTCCAATGGTCCCATCCGCCAGCGCCGTGGAGAATGCATTTTGCACCTGCGGACTGGGGTCCGAAAAATAAAGACCGACCAGCGCCGTGTACGCGGGACGCCACACCGCGGGCTCGCCGGTGCTGCGCACGTCAACACCAGAAAGAGCCAGCTTGGCGTCAGCATGCGCCACCAGAAAATTCGCACTGGCGTCGCCCGCGCCTTTGGGTTGTCCGGCAAGCAGCAACAGGCGCGGCGGATTCTTCGCCAGCAAGAGTTCAAAATATCGTTCTTGCTGCGGACCGCCCAGGGCCCGATGTCCCCTGATCTCTTCCAGCACCCGCAATTCATCGTCGGGGCTTCCAGCCAGGTTGTAAATATCCTGCGCGCGGTTCAGGTAGCCGATGCCGTAACCTGTCTTCCCTGCCGCTGCAATGCGCTCCATTTGTTGTCCCAGATCTTTTAATTTCAGCCGGCGGACTTGAAGTTCTTCCAGCTTGTGTGAATACCCTTCTCCGCTGTCCTTTGCCAGAGCCGTTTCATACATCAGCTTAGCCTGGAAGTCAGGAAGGCCGGCTTTTTCGGCGGCGGTCAGAAGATAATCATAAGCGTCGTTGCGCGACATGGCGGCATTCTTCGCTTCCAGCGACTTAGCAAACGCCAGCTTCTCTTCTGGAGTGAAATAGCGTGCCACGCCAGATCCCATTTCACGCATGCATGCGATCATGCCGTTATGGGCATTGTTGGTCCGGGTAGCCAGCAGGTTCTTGCGCAGCTCGGTGTTAGTAACTGCGTCAACTCCATTCTTGGCCACCTGCTGCGCCAGCGACGGAAGCTGCTGTGCGCCAGCCACGGCGGCTTGCAATTTCCGGTACGCGGCTTCCTGCTGCCGTAACCGCGTCATGATGCGGGTATAGGTTTGTGCACCGGAATGGTTCTCTGAGTTGGCAAGCAGGTCATTGCCGGCAAGGGTCACACCCTTTTCGGCGTAGGTACGCGCCTGCTGGAGCATGCCCCAACCCTCAAGGTGCGTTGTCACCGTAAAGTATTTTTCCGGGGCTTCCGGACGCCCATCGAGAAACGCAGTCTTCAGCGCCTGGATCGCCGGTTCCGGCTGGTTCTGTCTCGCACGGATCTCCGCCACTTTCTCCATCCACTTGGAGTCGTGATAGGCCAGCTCGTACAGCGCAGAATAATCCGCGGCTGCCTCATCAAAACGCAGGAGGCGTTCTTCCAGTGTCGCCCGAGCCGTCACCAGATCGGTGCGATCCGGACGGACCTTGATCGCCTGGGAATACGTGCGAATGGCCGCGTCATAATCTTCATAATTGGTCTGCAAGCGGGCGAGCACCACGGCCCAGCGTGAATCCTTGGGAGAAGCGGTCACGGTCTTGGAATAGAAGTTCAGCAGCTGGTCTTTTCGCTGATAACGTTGCGCGTAAAAAGCCGCTTCACTGGTCAAGCCAGCGTCTTCAGGATAGACATTGATAATCTCGATGTACTGGTCCACTCCTCCGGCATAGTCCTTGAGCGCCGTAAGCGCGGGAATGAGCCCGCGACGCAGCGTGGCGATGCGGGTCTTCCGGTCGTCGGATGAAAGCGTGGATTTCTGGAAGAGCTTGATCTTGTCCTGATAGAAATCGCGCAGGCCGGCATTGTCACCCGCGCGAGCATAGGTGTCAGCGACGGCGGCCAGGTACGCTCCGTCGTAGGGCGAGCCCTCCAGCAGCGCCAGCAGAAGCTTGCGCGCCGGTTCGTACTGGCCTACCTCAGTCATTTTGCGGGCCGCTTCGTAGGTAAACTGCGTCTTCAGCGCCGGATAAGCAACCCTGGACGCCTGCATGAGCACGTCAATGGCGCGCTGTTGCAGCTTGTTGCGCCAGTAAAAATCCACCGTCGAGCGGACCACGCCCATGATCTTGGGGTTTTCCTGATAGAGAGTTTCAACGTTCTTTTGCGCGGAGACCAGGTCTTTCTTCTGCTCGTAAAAACCGACTAAGGCATAGCGAAGCTCCAGCCGGCGTACCGGATCGCCACTGATGGCCGCTTGTCTCTCCAGAGCGTGCTGGCGCACCGTTTCCAGAGATTTCTCCTTGGCCATGTTCTCAATGCTCTCCAGAGTTTCCACCGAGCTGCTGTGGTCGAGAGCGGAAATCAGAAAGCTGGCCAGGTCCTGTTTCCGCGCCTGCGCTTCCAGTACGGCGACGCGAAGCTCAATCGTCGAAAGATCATACTTGCTGGCAACAACAGCCTTGTCGGTTGCGGCGTCGACAGCATCGTGCCCGGATTTGCGCGTCGCCAGTTGCATCAGCCGGCCACGTGATTCAGAGTCCGCGCCCTGCGCCAGCGAACCTTTCACATACTCATCCACGGCCCGTGGATAGTCATGCTGGTTCTCATAAATCGCGCCCACCTGGTAGCTGTAGAGCGAATCGTCATGCAGCTTGGTCCGCCCGGTGTTGAGCAGGCGCAGTGCATCCTCAAAGAAGTAATAGTCCCAAAACACGGTGGCGGCCTCTTCGTAACTTGCCGGGTTTCCCGGCTCGCTCTCCGCCATCTTGTTCCAATACGGCGCGGCTTTATCAAACTGCTCGCGGTCAGAATAGATGTCGCCGATGCGCGCCATGGTGTCACGGTCCGCGGGCGAGGCTTGTAACAGATTGGTCTCAATCTGCACCGCAATACCGGTGGCTTTCGGATCAATGTAAGCCAGCGAACGGTAGATAGACGAAGCGCGGCGTCCCAGATCAATGTCCGCGGGATACTGCCGTGCGACAGCAACGATCACCGGCGCGCCAGCCTCAAAGTGTGAACGCCATAACTCTGCCTCAGCGATGAACCGCAGGCTGGCGGGATTTTCTTTAGATTCGGCTGCCCTTGCGTTCAGCGCCTGAAGTTCCGACTCCAGTTTGCCCGTGCGCGACAAATACTCAAAAAACTGATTGCGCAACCCCTCGTCAGCAAACCAATAATTACGCAACAGGGCTTCCCACGCCACCGGGTTGCTGAACTGCTTGGTCCTGTAGAGATCCATCAGATTGCGAACAAACCTAAGGTTGTGGGGAAACCGTTCATGGGCAAATTGATTGAACTCCAGGCCAAGCTGAGACGGCATGCCCGAAGTTTGATTCAAGTAGGCCTCCAGCTCACTGCCGGAAAAAATCTTCAACACTTGCTGCGAAAGGGCTTGCAGATCGGCCTCGCGCTTTTTTCCCAGATACCAGCGAGCCAGCTTGCTATACCAATCCTTGCCCGGGAATTGCTGGATCGCCTGCTTGTACACCGCTTCTTCTTCCGTGCCCAGGCGGTTGCCTTCCAGGAAGCTGGCAAAGCGTTCATAGAGTCCAGGATCGTTGGGATTGCGATCAATTTCCTGCCGCCAGACCACCAGCGCCGCGGGCACCTGTTTCAGCGAAACCAGCCGGGAGATATAGCGGTCAAGCACGCGCTGATATTCCGGGGAGCGTGGCCCTCTCTGTCCAGTTGAGGCAGTCTTTGAAACCGTGAACGCGGCATGGTCCGCGCCTTTGTTCCGTGGCGTGCGGGACTGGGATTCGTCACCTTCTTCTCCTTCGCCTTCACTACTGCCCTCCGATTGCCGAGTGGTCTGTTGTGGACTCGATGGCGCTTCCGCAAAGTGCTCACCCAAAGGCACGCCGTCCGCTTTGCGGGCAAGCTCCTGCAACATGGCATCGTAAATAGCAAACTCTTCCTTGGTATTGTTGCCTCGGGCAAACGCATCCGCCATCAGGAGTGCGACCTGGTTGCGCTGCTCGGCTGCGGGAAATGTAGTCAGGAATTCACGTCCATAGCGGATGACCGCTGCGTCTCGACCGTAGTTGGCATACGCCTCAATCAACCGGGCATGCAAGTCAGGGCGCGCCGCAGAGTTGGGGTAGCGTTTGTCCAGCAATGCAACCAGCTCGGCCGCGCGTGAACGATGAAAGTATGGAACGGCACGCTGCTCTTCTTCAGAATAATGAGAAGATGGAGAACTCGTGTTCAGGATCAATGACACGACGCCGTTGAGGTAGCCCGGCCCAGAGTCCATGGTGGCGATGTCTTTGTACATGGAGATATCGCCAGATCCGAAGCGCATTTGTTGCTCCGGCGCGGTCAGCAGGATGTTGGTCAGACCGGCCAGCGCTTTCTCTGGTGAGTCGGCGCCCGGGCTGTTGTAGAGCGCAAAGTAATAGCGCGCGGCTTCGGGATAGAGATGCACAGCGTCCAGCAAGTAAGCGAACGTGTATAGCTCCTGCGCGGTCCAAGTCGCTTTGCGCGCGTCTTTTTGCAGCCGATACTCTGTAATAGCCTGCTGCGCCGCCTGAAGGTTCCCCTGTTGCTGGTAATAATAGAAGATGCGCGCCACGGCGCTCAGGTCATCGGGATTTTTGGCCAGCGATGCATGGGCCTGGTCCAGAAATTTGCGCAGGCTGCGCGTTTCTTTCAGCAGGTCAAAATAATTCTTTACCAGCTCCGGCGGCCACAGCGGCTGGAAGCTCTTGTCATAAATCGCCAAGCCCTCTTCCACCGATCCCTGCTGATACGCCAGCAAGGCACGTGTCTTGGTAGGAAATACTTCATCGCTGGGGAACTTGGTGTGATACCTGGCAACCAGGTCCGCAGCCGCCTTAAAGTCTTTGTCATTCAGCAGGAATTCAAAGTACCGACCGTAAAGACCCTGCTCCTGCGGATAGCGTGCGATCCAGGCGTTGTACTGTTCAATCGAAACATTCTTCCCCAGCGCCTGCGCCTGGATGACCAGGAAAGCCCGCTCAAACGCCTGCCATGACTGCTGTTCGCTCACGCCCGTAAGCTTCTCCGAAGGCGGTGAAGGCAGACGTCCGGCGGCGGAAAGCGCATTGACCTCATCCTGTGGCCGGTTCCGTCGATGGTAAAAATCCGCAAGCGCCATCTCTGCCGCTGATTTGTCCGACGCATTTTGCAGGTAGAGTTTCCAATCAGCTTCAGCGGCGGTGAAGTCCAGCTTTTGCTCTTCTTCCAGCGCCTTCAGGGAGTACAAATCCGCCTGCTGCGGGTGCTGCTTCACGAGGTCACCAAGAGCAGAAACGGTTTCCGCAGGAGGACGGCGGATGGTGATGGAGCCGCTCGGCAGTGTCACCGTACGGAAGATCGCTGCTTCAATCAGCGAGTGTACTTCGATGTTCTGTATCCACTCTGGCATGGCCGCGCGCGCCATCAGCACTCCGGCGGCCAGGCCCAATACGAGCAAAGAGATTTTGGCGAGGGCTTTACGGGATAACTTCAATTTGCACCTCCTGCACGCCGATGTTGTGGGCAACGTCTTCCGCCGTAACGGTCAGCCGGTAGCGTCCGGGAACAAGCTCGTCCGGAACCATGACCTCTCCTGTACTCGCGGCTTCATCGGGGTTCCAGCGCAGGCTGACCGGGGCCGCGCCTTCCAGTTGCGCGATCAGCGTCCGCGTGTATTGCGACGCATGGATCTTCAAATGGATGGAATCGCCTTTGCGGAACTGCTTGCGGTCCAGAATCACTTTAAGCGCAGGTGTCTTGCTCACGATGACAAAAGTCTTGCTCTCCCTGTACGTAGCGCCGTTGCGATCATGCAGCACCAGACGGACGCTGTGTGTGCCGTCTTCCATGTCCAGGGGCACAAGGAATCGCGTTTGCCACATATCTTCTTTGTCCAGATGGCGCAACGGCTTGGTCAATCCGAAGGGAAACAGCGCGACGACGGAAACAATTGAAGGATCTGTGCGCACGCGAAGCACCGGGTCACCCGGACGGATCACGCGCGGCCGCAGCAGGGCCCGCGGAACCGCGAGGAACGAAGTATACGGCGTAACGAACTTGTATTTGCGCGCCAGCCGAATGATCTCATCGATGCTGGCTTTGTCTTCGCCGTCACGCTCCATTTTTTCCAACAACGCGTCAACGCGAGCTTTGGCCCACAGACGCGGCAGCTGGTCGTGTTGAAGAGATTTCTGTGGCAGGTCCGCTGTGCCGTGAATGCCGAGCGCTTCTCCATCACGCACGCCCCGGACGTCAAAATTCACGCCCTTCTGCTCCGCCTTGTACTGCCCCACCCACGCGGCCATCGAGCCGGCGAAGGAAGTGTCCTGCAAGGGGTAAACAAGATCGAGAGAAGACTGCGGCGAAAGCTCCAGGCGAAGCTGGCCAATGGGATTGAGGTTCATCTTGGAGACAAAAGCATTCAGCTTGAACTCCGTGGGCTCGGTGGAGAGCACGTTTTCCAGCAGGCCGTCATTGCGCGTGAGCATGCGCAAGAGTTGCAGGTTGGCATCATCACCCACGGCAAAGACAAAGAGTTTGGGCCGGCTGGCCTCAGGCATCGTTTTCCATTTTTCCGCATACCAGGCTGAGAGCTTGCCGCTTTGAATGGAGCCACGCGTGGCTGCTCCGTCGGTCAGCAGTACGATGTAGTTGTTCGACTGGCCCGGCGCGCACTGCGCCAACCCTGCTTCCAAAGCATGTTGAAGGTCGGTCCCGCCGCGCAGGCGGCTGGCACGAACAAAGTCCGTCACTTTCTGCAAGCTCACAGGAGTCACGCCGCTCATGGCCGGTTGAAAAGTAGCTGCTTTGCTGTTGAACATCACCAGATTGAAATGGTCTTCCGCGTTCAAGGAATGCAGGACCTTTTCCATGGCCTCATAGCTGCGCTCCAACTTGTCCCACTGCATGGAAAGAGAGTTATCAAAGAGTACCACCACGTTGTGCGGCGGACGGGCCGGAGCGCCGGAGCCGGAAGCCTTCTTGCTTGCCAGCAGCGCTTCAATTTCAGCGAAGCCCGGCTCATTCTTACCGCGCTGGGGCGACATCTCCGTAGGATCAGGCTGGCCGGAATCGGGGTTGCGATAGGTCAGCACATGCAGCGAATCTCCCGACGCCGGGTCGAGTTCGTATTGCACGCTGAAATCCTGCGTCAGAGCGATGTTGTCGCCTGTAAATTCTCCCGTCACCACGTTGGCGGTTTGTTGCGTGATCTTCAGCGGATAAATCGTGCTCCCCAGCTTGAACGCGCGGATCGGATGCTCCGACCGCAAATCAAAGTGGATGATCAGATGGCGCGCCGTCTGCGAATGATAGGCCTCAGGCTTCAGCGGAATGCCGAAGTAAGACTTGAAACTCTCCACCGGAATGCTTTCGTGATACTCAAACTCAAGCCGCTTGGTGCCGTAAGCTGGAATGGGAACTATCTTGGCGCTAAAGACCGATGTATGCCGGGCCTCGCTGGCGGTGCGCTCGCCCATCTCCAGCAGGCCGGGATCGATCTTTTGCTGCTTCAGTTCGTTGTAAATCTCTTCCGCGCGTTTCCGCTCCAGGATCACTGCCGGCAGTCGCACCGGGCCGTCCCATGTGGCAAAGTCAGAGACCACGGAGTGGCTGTTGAGGGCAAACACGTAGTTCCCTTCCTGTATGCCGCCGGTGTGGTTGGCAAAGATCTGCTTCACAAAGATGCGCGCATCGGAGTTGTCGATGCGTATGGTGATCTCCATCTCATCGAGCGAGAGCACCAGCGGGTCCGGTTGGGCCTTATCACGAGGGATGAGCACGCCGGCATCGCCCCAGGTGAGAGGCGTGAGCGTGCAGAGAACAACCAGCAAGTTGAGCAGCCGTTTCATGGCAGGTTTTGCTCCGGGATGCGGACTAGACCGTTGTCTGTGCCCACGTAAATGTATCCATTGCCGGAGGCGAGCGCGGTCACCGTGAGTGACGGCAGCCCCTCCGTAATCACGCTCCAGCGATTGGAGGCGCGGTTGTAAATGTAGAGTCCTTTGCCCAGCGTCCCGGCAAGAACGTGCTGATCGGTGGCCAGCATGGCGTTGGGATAAACTTCAAACTTTCCCGTGGCCAGATCAAACGGCTCAAAATGCCCATTGGCGAGAAGCCGCACAATGCCTCCGCCGTACGTTCCCACGATCCAGTCATTGCCGGTGCGCACGATTCCCGAAATCCAGTTGTGCGTCAGGCCGTGCGTGGCCACGGTGTAATTGGCAGCGACGTTCTCATCTTCCAGAACTGAGATTCCGCCGAGCGTGCCAGCGAGCACTTCCTTGCCCGCCGTTGCCACGGTGTACACATGGTTGTTCACGAGCCCGTGGAAGGCATACAGGCTGCGCGGGCCGGAAGCGTCAAGAAAAGTCAGGCCTGCGGGTGTCGCCAGCACCATGCCGTTGCCGTAGAGTGCGGCGTCGGTCACGTGGTCGGCCAGAAGTCCGTCCGCGCGACCAAGCACCTGCTGCTTTCTTCCCAACTGGTCAAACAGGACCAGGCCGTTGGCCGTCGCCACGGCGACCGTTCCATTCGCCACGTTGGGCAAAATCCGGTTGACGCAGAAAACATTGTCATCTTCTATATGCGTGGCGTTATTGAGATTTGGAGCAAAGAGATCCAGGCCACGGTCAAAGTAACCCACCCACAGGCGATGGCTACTATCCAGGGCAAGCGAAGAGATGTTGCGGTCCGCCAGCATGGTGCCCGCCGGTGAAAGCACGCGGCGCCAACCCCCATGCTGGCCTTCTTTCTGATAGAGAGCTGCCGGCGTTACGGCATAGAGGAGTTCACCATTGGCAAAAATCTGCTGGACATCGGCGATCGACCGGCTGGCCGGACGCAGCAGCCCATTCATCCGCCGGGGCTCAGGATTGATCTCGGCAATCCCTTCTCCGCTGCCTCCGGCCAGCAACGTGGTCTGGCCGGCAAACAACGTGCGCGCAAAAAGACCGGGAGCAAGCACCCGGACAAAGCGTCCGGCATCAAATTCCGCCACGCCCACCGCCGTGCCGACGTAGGTCTTGTCGCTGATCATCGCAATGGAAAACACCTGGGCATCCGGCATTCCCTGCGCTTCGCCGAAAGTCTCCGTACGTCCGGCCTGCCAGTGCACCACACCCTGGTCCTGCGTCCCGATCCAGAGATCGCTTTCATTCCCAGCAAGTTCGGTGACGTGCAGGGCAGTCAACGCCGGGTGAAACGCCTGCAACTTTCGGCCATCGTAGACAAGCACGCCGCGTTTGCGCGTCCCGATCAGCAACTGCCCCGAACCAAGCGGCAGAATTGCAGTGATGGTACGGGCATCAGCTTCTGCGGGCAGAATCTGCCGGAAGTCAGAGCCGTTGAAGGCCAGTATCCCTTCTGTGGCGGTAATGATAAGGATCTCCGGTTCCTTGGAGTCCCTTAATACGCCGGTTGTCATGCGCAGCAGCGGAGTTGACGGAAGCTCCTGTCCCGGACGATAGTGTTTGATCAGGGCGCCGTGGCTGTCATATTCGAACAAGCCTGAGGCGCCGCATAAATAGAATTTGTCTTTGAATACGGTGGCGCCGGAAAAGGCCGCGGGAGCGCTGATCCACTCAAAATTCCCGCCCGCGGGCGCAAGATTAAGGTTGCGGACAGTAAACCGCAAGTCCTCCGACGACCGGATTTCCTGGGTCGCGATACGCAGAGCGCGTGAGGCCTTCCAATAAACCAGCCCTGCGCTGGCCAATGCCAGAAGCAAGACGCTGGCGATGACGTAACGCCATTTCAGCCGGCTGAAAGCCTTCATCATGTTTGAAGAAGCAACTATACATCCTGGCTTGGTGGCGGAAGCAATCTTAGAAAGATTTTTTGTTGTGACTTCGGGCTTGGTACTCTTGTCCATCTGCGGCTCCGCGATCCACTTCTTGCAGGATCGTTGCCACGAGCCAATCGCGCAACTGGCGTGGAGTTGAAAACGCTAAAGGCGTTCCAGACGTGTCCGACGGTAGACGCGCGTGTCCCGCGGAACACGCGTCATTAAAGGTTTTCAAACTAAAAGGTTTTCAAACTACAAAATATTTCGCCTGGGGATGATGGACGATGATCGCCGAGGTGGATTGTTCCGGCTCCATGTGGAAGCCCGCGGTCAGGCTCACGCCGATATTTTTTTCCGGCTCAAGCAGAGCAAAGATCTTGGTCTGGTCTTCCAGGTTCGGGCAAGCCGGATACCCAAACGAGTAGCGCGAGCCACGATATTTCTGATGAAACAGATCGCCGATGCGCGAAGCGTCGTCGCCGTCAATGCCCAGCTCCTGCCTCATGTTCTTGTGGAAAAGCTCGGCCAGGGCCTCGGCGGTCTCCACGCTCAAGCCGTGCAGGTAGAGGTATTTGGTGAACTCGCCTGCGTCAAAGAGCTTCTTGGTTTCTTCCGACGCGCGCGCGCCGATGGTGACCACGGACACGCCGATTACATCAAACTTGCCGGACTCTTTGGGCACGAAAAAGTCGGCGATGGACAGCTTGCGTCCTTCGCGCTGGCGCGGGAAAGTAAAGCGCTGGATCACCGATCGCGTTTCCGGCAGGTCATATAAGAGAACGTCATTGCCCTCGGAGTGGCAGCCATAATATCCGTATACCACCTTCGGCTCGAACCAGCCCTTTTCCAGCACTTCCTCTTGCAACTCACACAGGACCGGAACATACTTCTCTTCCACAATCCGCAGATAGTCCGCCTGCGCCGCCGTCTTAAGCTGCCACTGGTTCTTGAACAGCGCCGTGTGGTTGATGTACTTGAAGACCTCATTCAGGTCAAAGTCTTTGCGCACTCGCACACCGAAGAACGGCGGCACGGGGATGTTCGGCGGCGGCTGGACGATAGCCGAACGCTCGGTGCTGGTGGACCCTTCACCGCCGGACGCCACAACTGCCTTAGCAAACGTCTTGATCTTTCGGCCTTCCTCCAGGCGTTTGTCGCGCGCGCCATTGGCGGAGGTTAGATCATCCATCAGGTGCAGTCCAGCAAAAGCGTCGTCAGCATAAAACACGGAGTTCGAGTATTCACGGCGCAGATCGTCTTCCACGTACTTGCGCGTCAATGCCGCGCCGCCGCAGATCACAGGAAAATCCAGCGCCTGTGCCTGGAGGTCCTGGATCACATATTTCATCTCCAGCGTGGACTTCACCAGCAGCCCGCTCAGCCCGATGGCATGCGCTTTGTGCAGCTGGGCCGCGGCAATAATCGTGTTCGAAGGCTGCTTGATCCCCAGGTTCACCACCTTGTAGCCGTTGTTGGTGAGAATGATGTCCACCAGGTTCTTACCGATATCGTGGACGTCGCCCTTCACCGTGGCCAGCACCAGAGTTCCCTTCTGGTTGCCCTCTTTCTTCTCCATCTTTGGCTCAAGGTACGCGACCGCCTGCTTCATCACTCCGGCGGAATCGAGTACAGAAGGTAGCTGCATCTTGCGCGCGCCAAACAACTCGCCCACGGTCTTCATGCCGCCGAGCAGAACGTTGTTGATCACTTCCAGGGGTGAATACTCTTTGAGTGCGTCTTCCAGTATCTGTTCCAGTGTCTGCTTCTGCGCGCCCTCACCCAACGCTTTCTCTCCATTAATGATGCAGCGCTTAAGCTTGTCCTCAACGGTAAGGGACTCCAGCGGCGCAACTTCGGCCTGGGGCTGCTTGTCCAGTCCGGTGAAGTGCGCCATGTAGACCTGTAGCGGATCGCCGGCTGACTTGTCGTAGTAGATCAGCTTGCGCGCCAGCTCCACTTCGATTTCCGGGATCTTATATAAAGGATAGATCTTGGCGTAATTCACAATGGCCATGTCCAGACCGTGGTCCACGGCTTCTTTCATGAACACGCTGTTCAGCACGCGTCGAGCGTACGTGTTCAGGCCAAACGAGATGTTGCTGACGCCCAGAATGGTCTTTACCTGCGGCAGCTCCTGTTTGATCCGCCGGATGGCATTCAGCGTCTCGATTCCGGCGGTACGATAGTCGTCCTGGCCGGTGGAGATGGGCAAGGTCAGCGCGTCAAAGATCAAATCGACCGAGCGAATGCCGTACTTTTCCGTGGCCAGTTGATGGATGCGCTTGGCTACCGCAACTTTCCTGTCCGCCGTCAGCGCCATGCCTTCTTCATCAATGGTCAGCGCGATTACCGCCGCCCCGTGGCGCTTGGCCATGGGTAAGACTTTGGACGTGCGCTTCTCACCGTCTTCCAGGTTGATGGAATTAATGATGGCCTTGCCAGGAATGCGCTTCAGTGCTTCTTCGATCACGTCCGACTCGGTCGAGTCCACCAGCACCGGTGCGGGCACACGTGTGGCGACCTTCTCGAGAATCGCGGTGATGTACGCCTTCTCGTCCTCGCCCACAATGGCGCAGCACAGGTCGAGCATGTGTGAGCCTTCGCTTACCAGCTTCTTGGCCAGGGCAAGAATCTCGTCATACTTGCCCTCGCGGACCATGTTCTTGAAGCTCTCCACCCGCGTGGTGGTGTTCATCTCCTCGGCCACGATCAGCGGCTTGGGATCAAGGTCCAGCGGGACCATGCTGTAGGCGCTTGATGCGGCCGGGGTCACAGTCACGTCGCGACGCGCGGGCTGCAAATTGCTGCAGCAGTCTGCCAGGGCTTTGATGTGCACCGGAGTGGTGCCGCAGCAGCCGCCCACAATCCGCACACCATATTCGGTGATGAACTTCTTGTGATAGTCAGCCAACTCCAGTGGCGAGAGTCTGTAATGCGCCACTCCGCCAACGTTCTCGGGCAGCCCGGCGTTCGGTAGCACGGAGATTTCCTTCGGGGCGTTGTGCGCCAGATAGCGCACCGCATCATTCATCTCTTTAGGCCCGGTGGCGCAATTCAGCCCAATGATCTCGCAGTCGTAAGGTTCAAGCGCCGTCTCCGCCGCGCCGATCTCCGTGCCCAGGAGCATGGTCCCGGATTCCTGGAGCGTCACTTGCGCCTGAACGGGAAGGCGCTTGCCAGCCTGCTTCATGGCCTCAAAGGCGGCAGCCACGGCGATCTTGGTCTGGAGAATATCCTGGCAGGTTTCGATCAACAATATGTCGACCCCGCCGGCGATCAGCCCGAGTGTCTGCTCCAGATAGGCGTTGAACATGTCGTCATAGCCGATCTGACCGAGCGAAGGCAGCTTGGTCCCCGGCCCCATCGACCCGGCAACATAACGCGGTTTGCCGTCACCCGCAAAATCAGCGGCCACTTCGCGCGCCAGCTCCGCCGCGCGTTTGTTGATCTCATGGACCTTGTCTTGCAAGTCGAATTCGCGCAAGACAACGCGCCCGCCGCCGAACGTGTTGGTCTCAACCACGTCAGCACCGGCCTTGAAGTAGGCTGCGTGAATATCTTTAATAATGTCAGGGCGGCTTAGCACCAGGATTTCCGAACAGTTCTCTTTGCCCCAGTAGTCGTCCAGGGAGGGGTTGCGCTCCTGGATCTGGGTGCCCATGGCGCCGTCGTAGATCACGACACGTTCGCGGACTGTCTCTAGGAAGCTCTTCATCTATAGTCGGTCGAGACCCATCATAAAACGGGGTTCCCGCTTCCATCTTATTGTAATTGCTGGGCGGCGTTCGGGGCCCGATCCAAGCGTTAATCGAGGCGATTCCGGCATTGATCGGCGTTTATAAGAGTTAATCAGATTGCTCTGGTAGCCATAAATGGCCGTACATCAATCATTATCCTACCCAATTGGAAGAGCGGGAACAATCGTGTAGCTGCGTCAATAAATAAACCTGCCTGAGAATGCAAGAACGGGTTGCGACGAACGTCTGAAAATGCACGAGCTAACATTCCCATGCACCCAACCATCGCGAGCCAGGAGAAATCAAGAAAATGTCCGGCTGCAATGAATCCCTTAGATCTGGTTGAAGGCTTCTTCGAGTTGCCGTCGGACGGGACCGAGCTTTTCTTAGTCCTGGCGATCGCCCCGATATTTTTGCTTTGGTGTTTATTGTCGCCGCTTGTTCGTTCCCTCGTTGAACGGGCTTCTGCTGGACTGCGTTTTAGGGATTCCAGCAGCCGTGAAAATGATCGTACTTTTATATCAAACTATATCGTCCATCCGGACAATGACTACACGATCGAATGTATCTCCGCAATTCTGTAGCTGCAATGTTTCCCCGCTACAAAATTCTGAAATGTAAAGATCGAATCCCAGATTGAAACCGGACTAAAGTTCTTTTTCTTCCAGTCTCTGGTTCCATTTCGGAGGCGCGAGCAATGGACTTACGGTTGCTCGAATTTTTTACACCTGCTGTTGAGTTAGAACTTCAGTTCGAGCCTTCAGTTGGTTACCACACTTTTCACCAAGAAAGAAAACTGAGGAGGTAAAATTTATGCGTAAATTTTTCCGTTTACCGTTTAAGGTCCTGGTCTTTTGCATTACGTTTTCATTACTTTCAACGTTGGCCTTTGGCCAGCACTACACAACCACACCTTTGGTCTCAAACATCGCTGGCGCTGCGCCAGTCACTGATCCAAACCTGCAGAATGCGTGGGGACTGGTCGCCAGCCCCGGTAGCCCGTGGTGGCTTACGAATAATGCGGGCGGCACTTCTACTCTTTACAATGGCGCGGGAGCGATTGTCCCGCTGGTCGTCACGGTCCCCAACGCCCCGAGCCAGCAGGCTCCGGGATCTCCAACCGGCATCATTTTTAACGGAAGTCCAACTGATTTTCTTATTGCCCCCGGACAACGCGGTATCTTCCTCTTTGTAACGGAAGACGGCACGATCTCCGGCTGGAACCCAGCTGTTCAGCCGACCACCGCGGTCATCGTCGTCGACCACTCTCAGGTCCCTAACGCCAGGAACGGAGCAGTCTACAAAGGTGCAACGGTGGTCGAAGTCGACGGAAAAAGGTTCCTTCTGGCAACCAATTTCCGCAGTGGCCGTGTCGACATTTTCGATTCCACCTTCAAACAAGTGCGCTCCACCAGCCCCGGCCGCGGCGATGACGATGACGACGATGCTTTCAACGACGAGCGGACCCGCTTTGGCTTTGCTCCGTTCAATATCCAGGCGATCGGCCCGAACGTCTATGTGACCTACGCCAGGCAAGATGCAGCCCGCCATGATCCGGTAGGCGGCACGGGCCTGGGTTTTGTTGATGTGTTTGATACCCGCGGCAGACTCGTGCAACGCCTGGAATCGGGCCCGTGGTTCAACGCGCCCTGGGGCGTGGTACTGACTCCCGGGAATTTTGGCGAATTCAGCCACGCGATTCTGGTTGGCCAGTTCCGCGGAGGCACACTCGCTGCATTTAACCCCGTTACCGGACGGTTCATGGGCAACGTGCTGAACCCTGACGGTACAACCTTCAACAGCCCCGGCTTGTGGGCGCTCCAGTTTGGCGCCGGAAACGCTAACTCAGGTTCTGCCACCACTCTGTTCTTCACCGCGGGCCCCGGCGGCGAGGTGAATGGCCTGTTTGCCACGCTGACTCCGGTTGCCGCTGAGCTGGGTGAGGCCGACGAATTGTAGTTTTCGTAATTGAAGCTACGCAGAAAACGGCAGAGCTGGTTGCTCTGCCGTTTCTGTTGCTATTGCATTAACGAAGGGGCACGCGCCGTAATGCAAAGCACAAAGCTCTCCGGTATCCGCGACCCCGTCACCTTGACGCAGTATGCCGAGCTGCAGTCTGAGGAACTTCGGAACAGACGGCGCAAAATCTCTTGTGGCGATGGAATGCCTCATCCGCGTCCCTTTGCCGGACGCCGAGCGCCTCAAGCTCGTGCAACTCTTGTTCCTTTTTCTTCAACTTGGAAAAGACCTGGACAAGGCTTGATTTGAATACATGATCGGCCTGGTAAGCGGCCTCTGAGAGCTTCACGCCCCGCGGACAGAGATTGTCGGCCATCCACCACCTCATTGCGTATTCTTCTGCCGGTGGCGCAAGAAGTCCAGATGGTTTACAGGGTCTTTACATTGTCGGAGCAAGGAATTTACAGCGAAGAGGATGCACCTTGTTTTCTGATGGGGCAAAAGTGAAATGGATCGAAACAACCTACGCCACAAATTTGTATCCCAGGCCAGGAACCGTGACGATCAGCTTGGGCTGTTTCGAATCCAGTTCAAGCTTCTGGCGCAGGCTGCCCACATGTACGTCCACGGTGCGCGTGAAGGTATCTTCGCTGTAGCCCCAGACTTCTTTCAACAGAATTTCTCGGGAAAGCGTCGCGCCTGAGTTTTGGACAAAGTAGCTGAGCAGGCGGAATTCACGGGCGGAAAGCGGCACCACCTTTCCGTCTCGGGTCACGGTGGTTCCGCGCAGGTCGACGCGAATCGGCCCGAATTGCAGAGCATCTGTTTTGCCGGCGGGTTGGGCGGCCCTGCGCCGCAGCAGGGCCTCAATGCGGGCCAGCAATTCCAGCAGTTCGAACGGCTTGGTCAGGTAATCGTCCGCCCCGATCTTGAGCCCCAGGACTTTGTCCACCAACTGGCCGCGCGCCGTCAGCATGATGATGGGTACTACAAGCCCGGCCTTGCGGATGTCGCGGCATACGTCAAAGCCGTTCTTGTGCGGCATCATTACATCAAGAATGATGAGGTCGTAAGAACCCTGAAGGGCTTTTTTGGCGCCCTCAGCTCCATCCACCGCGCACTCCGTCACATAGCCTTCGCTGGTGAGGCGGTCGGTAAGCGTCATGCGTAGATCTTCTTCGTCTTCTACAACCAGGATGCGCTCGGTCATGAGGAATAATCTGGCGCTGTGCCGGGCGCTTTTTCCGCTGCCATTTCTTCCACGCGGAGTCCCTCCGCCACGGACAGATGAATGGTAAACGAGCTTCCCTTGCCCAGTTCGCTCTCAGCTGTGAGCTGCCCGCCCATGGCTTCAACCAGCGTGCGCGTCAGCGGCAGTCCCAGTCCGGTTCCATGGATCTGCGCTTCCGTCACAGCAGGACTGCGGTAGAACGGTTCGAAGATGTGTTTGAGGTCCTTCGTGCTGATCCCGATTCCCCGGTCTTCAACCGACACCTGGACTTCCTTCGCGATCCCCTTTTCTTTGCGTGCGGAGGCGCGTACCCGAAGCCAACGGCTGCCGCCGCCGTATTTGACGGCATTCGTGACCAGGTTCTGGAGGCATTGCGTGAGTGCGGCAAAATCAGCGCTGACGGGAGGCAAGCCGGGTTCGATCTGGCGCTCTACCGAGAATCCCGCGGAGGTAACAACGCCGGACGTGCTTTCCAGCGCGGCGTCGATCACATCGCTCAGGTCGACGGGACGGACCTCATAGCGGCGGGCCGACTGCTGCGTAGCCGCAAAGAGCAACACCTGCTCCACCAGATGGGTGAGCTGCCGCGACTGTTTCAGGATTGACTTGCCGTAACGCACCACCTGCTGCTGATCTTTGACTACGCCATGCGCGATGTTTTCCGCAGCCGAGGAGATCGCGGCCAGGGGCGTCCGGACTTCATGAGAAACTCCGGCGACAAAATCAAGTTGCATCCGTGCCAGCCTGCTCGCCCGCTGAGAGGCCACTACGATCAAAGCCATGGTGACCGCCAGCAACACCAGCACACCAAAGCTCACCATGAGGTTCCGCCGGCGCAGACTGCTGACGACCGCTTCTACGGAACCTTTTTGGTTCTTCACCACAACTTCCCAAACACCTTGATCGGAAGAATAGTGGAAGGGTTCAAACCGCACCAACCTGTCAAAACCCGCGTTACGCCTGTCGTCCGATGACTGCGCCGGGCGCTCGTTGGGCAAGGGACGAGGAGGCGGAGCAAACAGCTCTGGACCCGGGCCCGGAGCACCGCCGCGACGCGGCCCAAATAAGTTCATCGACGCATCAACCGGGACGTCTTTGCTTTCGCCAAACCCCGCGCCGGACGAATACATGAGACGCTGCTGGACGCTGCCGCTTTCAAGCACCGCAACGTGATAATCCAGGCCAGCCCGTCCAGTGAAGTACTTCTGCGCTAGTTCAGGAAAGATCTCTTTTTCAATCACGCTGGTATTGAACTGGATAATGATCCAGGTGATGACGGCTGGATGCACATCGTCGCCATCGCCATCGCGTTGACGCAGAGGATAGGCCACGGCCGGGATCGACTGGTCAACCGCCCAGGGAATAAACGAGTCTCCGGCCCCTCCACCCGGCCGGCCGGCAACACGCCGCCGGCGCTGGAGCATGGCAACCGCAGCCGGCTGATTCGACAGAGAAGATATTTCCCCCAGGCGCTGCCGTAATTGTTCGAAATCAGCAGGCCACGCAACGGTTTCCACCTGGTCACGGTTCGGGTCCAAACGGAGCAGTTGGTTATGCTTGGAGTTCTGCTGGAAATAAACGTGGGCAACCAGGCCAGGATGGGGGGCCGTCTGCTCCCAGTGGCGAAATTGCTGGATCATTTTTGCGGGATTCACTCTGCCGGATTCATCGGCCACCGACTTCACTTCGAGACATACAGCCCCAAGTTCTCGCGTGAAATCCTGACGAAATCCCAGCAATGACATCTGCAGGTTGGATTCCATCTGCGCTTTCGTGGCTGCGCTGACCTGACCGCTCCACTTGTATTGCATCACCGCCAGTGTGACCAACACGGCTGCCAATGCGGGTACGGCAACCCACAAAATAAGACGCTCTTTCATAGCTGACTTCATGATTGACTCGGGCCAGGCAACGCACACTCAGGCGGTATGGACTGGCTGACCCAGCTTAGATTATAGGCGTCTTTCCCCAGTCTTTCACGTTTTATAGCGCTACCGGCAGGCCTGGGTTGGACTGCTGAAGCAGCTTTTCGGGGTCGGGCGTAATCTCCTCATCCAGCAGCGCGAGCAGCTCACTCAGAAACTTTGGTTTGTAGATCACAGCATAAGCGCCGCAGCCAACACACGCTGTCCGGAATTGCGGGGTCACGTCCATCGACATGAGGACGATCTCGGTCACCGGGGATTTTTGCGACAAAATCAACGCAGTCCTCAGCCCGCTCATGCCCGGCATGTCGGCATCGATCAGCACAAGTTCGGGCCGCAGTTCGTTGAATACGTCCAGAGCATCTTGCCCGCTCTCCGCGCGTCCCACTACCTGCACAATCTTATGATGGTCCAGCAAGCTGCAGATTGCATGCAGGATGGTTGGCGAATCGTCCACAACCAGCGCACGCATACGCTTGCGTAGCGCCGAGGCTCTTTGTAAAGGGTTACGGTTCAATGAGTTCGATTTCAATGAAAAAGTAGTTAGTGGCATAAGTAGGGCCTTTTGGGCCTGTATTGAGCTTAGCTAAGACCGGCAAAGCATGGGGTAAACACCTGGAAAGCGGATTGTAAAGTTATTGTAAAGATCTTTGTTTCTGTGGTTCGGGTTTGAAGATCATTTTGCAAATGAATCAGTTACGAAGTGGTTCTTCCGATAAAAACGCAAAGGACAGGCTGAAGAAACCGCCTGCCCCTTGCGCCCACATGAAGAAGAAGGATGGTTCTTAAAAAAAAGCTCCCGGCGGAGGCTCTCCCGGCCCGCCGTGTCCGGGGCCTATGCCTCTGCCCATGCCCATCCCAGGTCCGTGTTCCTCGATCTGGGCAAACTTGCTGTGCTGGTCAGGGGTAAGGACCTGGTAAAACGCCGCGGCCGCCTTGGCGTGTGCAGTGGTCAATTGTGTTGTTAGGTTGCCGACGGTACCGGCAAGCTGTTCGATGGCCGCTGTGTCGTTCTTCTCCACCGCTGCTTTTAAGCTTTCATGGGCTGTCCGCATCTGCTGGAACACGGACTTTTCCGCAGCAGCGGCGTCTGTGAAGATCGTGGTTGCCTGCTGTTGCTGCGCCGCCGTCAGTGACAGACGCTTGGCCATGAAGCTGACCCGGCGCTGGATGTGCTCCGCTAGGTCCGGTGGATTTTGTGGCAGCGCGAACGAGACCAGACTCGTCAACGCCAGGAATGCGAACACTTTCATAAGGCTTGTTTTCATAAGTAGGCTTGTTTTCATAAGCTTTGTTTCTACCGTCCTGTTTTGCGACTGCTTATTCGCATCTTTTAAAGTTTAAGAATCAGTACAAATTAAGTGATGATGTTCAGTTGATGATGTTCAGTTAATGATAGCCACGTTCGCAAGATCATGATCCAAGGCAGATACCCCGGAGCACAGCGTTAAACTCCTGCTGGAAATTTACTTTGTCAACAAAAGCGATCGCGCCCGAACGCTTGCAGGCCGCGCGCAACCCTGGAGTATTTTCTGAAGACATCAGGACCACCTGGATCGCGGGAAACCTCCCGGCAAAGAACGACGTCACCGTAAGACCGTCCAGATAGAGCATATGAACGTCCATCAAGACCAGGTCTGGCTTGAACTTCAACACCGCCTCCATGGCCGCTGATCCTTTTTCCGCCCGCGCCACCAACTCAAGCCGGGGATCGAGTCCCAGCAACGTACAGGTCGCGTCCAGAAATTCGGGATCATCGTCCACCACCACGGTCCGTAACCGCTGCGGGCCAACTGCGCGCGAGGGTGGTTGCGCTATTTCATCGGGAACCATCAACTGGCTTCGTGCTGCCATCGTCATTCACACCTCCTTGAGACTTTGATGTCCTTATGGGAACACGTATGACAATTGGCGTGGGTAAAAAGGCTGCCAGTGGTTTGTAAAGCGGTTGTAAATGATACAGCGAGATGGCCACGGCATTGCCGCGTCTCATCGCCGCGCTATCGAAGGTGTCCGCACTTGTGCACATCGCGATCGGAACAATTTACGAACGCCTTTGGTAAAACAAATATCCTCGAAGGATTAACCGTGAGACGTGACAATGCCACGTCTCTACGTCCGGGTCGCCGGTAACCCCGAGCGACCTGTTCATTCCTTTCCCAACCCGCCGTGGCGGGTTAATTTCTCCGCACACCTTCACGCAGGCAAACGCTGACTTCAAGCAAAACCTGCTGCTTTTCACCAGAACTTGGCGACGATCCCACCACTTGCCGTCTGTGCCGCATCCCAATCACCTGGCTATCGTGTAAATTTGAATTGCACCGGGCCGGGTGTTAACATCGCTGTTTTGGAGGTCATTCGATGTCCGATAGGGATAACAGTAACAATTTCATGTGGTTTCTGGCTGGTCTTGGTTTTGGCGCCCTGATTGGCGTACTTTACGCTCCTCGCGCGGGAAAAGAGACGCGTGAAGCCCTGAAGAACACGGCCCAGGAGGGCAGCGAGTACCTCAAGAACCGTGGCCGCGAAGCCCGCGAAACCGTCAGCCAGTGGGTCGACCGGGGCAAAGAGGTTGTCTCCCAGAAAAAAGAGGCGATCAGTTCCGCCATCGACGCTACGCGCCAGGCTTATCGTGACGCATCCGCGGAAGGCAAGAAAGGCTCATAAAGGACCGGAAATTGTCACACGATTGGGTCATCACTATCTTTGTGGTCGTAGCCGCGGTCGCCATCGTCGTGCAGACGGGCATTCTGTTTGTGCTTTACAAGGCGATGCGGGAGTCGTCCACCCGCATTGAGGGCATTGCCGGGCGCATAGAAAAACAAGCTTCGCCCGTGCTGACAACGGCCCAAGCCATCCTGGAAGACGCGCAGCCAAAGCTTGCCGAAATTACCACCAACCTGGTGGAGAGCACGGCCACTATGCGTGAGCACGTGGCCCAGGTGGGCGAAGCCACCACAGAGATCGTAGAACGCGTGCGTATGCAGGCTGTCCGGCTGGATGAATTCGTTACCAGCGCCGCCAACAAACTGGAATCAACCTCAGAGATTTTGCAGACTACAGTCCTGAGTCCCATGCGCCGCGTCCGCGCGATTGTTCAAGCGCTCAGCGCAGGGCTGAATTTTCTGCGTGCCCATCGGGCACAGAAAAAAGCCGGCGCTACGGAAGTGGAAGACGAAGAGATGTTTATCTGAAGATTGAGTAATCGGGTAATTTTGTAATTGAGTAATTGATTACAGAAATGATGAACAAAAAGCGGTCTTCAATTACCCGATTACAAAAATTGCCCGATTACCAATCTTTTCCTACCTTCCAAACACCACGCTAACGTGTCCGCCCGGAGGTATCCTGGCGCCTGCCAACGGAGATTGCGTCTGCCCTATGCCGCTTCCGCTCACTTCAAGCTCGATGCCGGCAGACTCCGCTTCTTCCAGCGCTGAACGTAGCGGTTTACCGTGAAAATCAGGCACGATCACGCCGCCACCCACATCGAGCACCACCGTACCACGAGACGGAGCTGGAGTTGTGGCCGCTGGCAATGGCGCGGTCGCGACTATTGAAGCAGCGACAGGGACAGGCGGCTTGGCCGTTGCAACCCTTGTTGTTCTGGTATCTGCTGGAACATCCGACGTGGAAGTTGGAACTGGCGTATCCATTGGCGGCTCGGCTTGACCGGCAATGTACTCAGGAGAACCCTCGGCCAGATCGGTGTCCTTGGCCTTGGCGCGCAGCAGCATCCGCTTGGGATCCTGAAGCTCCACGTCATGCCGCACATTGAGATAGGTCAGTACCTGCTGGGCCACGCGGGAAAAGACCGGCGCGGAAACCTGTCCGCCTTCATGCGGACCAACGGGCGAATCAAGAACAACCAGCACTGTCACAGCCGGATTGTTGACGGGAGCAAACCCGCCGAATGATGCCACGTAGTGCGACTTGGAATAGCGCCCGGTGGCAGGATCTGTTTTCTGCGCGGTCCCGGTTTTTCCGGCAGAGCTGTAGCCATCCAGAATGGCCTTGGGGCCCGTGCCGTGCAAGACCACTCCTTCCATCATCCGCTTCATCTGCGCGGCGGTCATAGTGGAAATCACACGACGGCCTATCGCCGGATGAAAAGCAATCAACTGCGGCGTGCTGCGTGGTGGTGTGGTTCCGGCAATGATCCGGGGCGGCACATACACACCATCATTCGCAATGGTCGACATCAGAGAAATAAGCTGGACCGGCGAAACACCAATTTCCTGCCCCATCGAAATCGCGCCGATGCTCACCTTGGACCACCGGCTCGCCGGCTTGGTTAACCCGCGCGTCTCTCCGGGCAGCTCGATCTTTGTCTGCGCGCCAAACCCGAATTGACGGATATAGCGATCAAACCTTTCTTCACCCAGCCGCAAGGCAATCTTAATGGCGCCAACGTCACTGGAGTTTTCCAGGACCTGCGTGACGGTCAGCGCACCGTAGGCTTTGTGATCGTGTATTTTCAGACCATTCACCACGATGGATCCCATCTGGCAGTCCACCACTTCTTCAGGAGTGGTGATCTTTTCTTCCAGCGCCGCGGCCAGAGTAACGATCTTGAACGTGGAGCCAGGCTCATAGACGTCGCTGACGGCGCGGTTCTTCAGCGCCAGCGGACTGGCCATGTTGAAAGTATTCGGATCAAACGTAGGCCTGCTGGCCAGCGCCAGCACCTCACCGGTGCGCGGATCTTCCACGATGATGGTGCCGCCTTCCGCGTGTGTGTCCTCCATGGCCTTTGCCAGTTCGCGCTCGGCGATGTACTGGATCTTTTCATCGATGGTGAGCACCACGTTCTCACCGGGATCGGGGTTCTTCTCCACGCGGCCGAGCCAGCGCCGCTTGTTGTCCATGGTGATCAACATCTTTCCTGGCTTACCTTTGAGCTTGGCGTCAAATTCGCGCTCCACGCCACCTAGTCCTTCGTCGTCCAGGCCCACATAGCCAAGGACCTGGGCCGCGAGATCGCGCTTGGGATAAAAACGCTTGGCTTCTTTCTGGAAGTAGATGCCCTTGAGGTTCAGAGAACGGACACGGCTGCTGGTAGGGCCATCAAGTTTGCGGGCCACCCAGGCAAATGCACGCGACGCACGCATCCGATTCTCAATTTCGGTGGAGTCAGCCTTGAGCACGCGCCCCAGCACCTGCGCTGCGCTGTGAATGTCCGGCACTTCAGAAGGCACGGCGAATACCGAGTCAACGCTGATCGTCATGGCGAGCTCATTGCCCTTGCGATCGTAGATATTACCGCGCATGGAAGAAACGTCAACGCTGCGTTGCTGCTGGCGTGCCGCACGCTGGGTGAAGTCGCCATAGTCAACCACTTGCAGCCACACCAGGCGAACGCAGATGGCGATAAACCAGACTGCGAGAAAAGCAGCCAGGACCAGCATTCGGGAGCGGGCGCTTGGAATGGATTTGGATCGGGGAATCGGGATGCGTTTCATGAACCAGGCCGCTGTGGTTGTGGAATCACTTCTTAAAACTTAAACCGGTACTGGAAAACGCATGGCGGCTCCAGCTGTTTTTCCAGAGTCCGCCATTTAATGGGCCGCGTTCGTCCGGCCCAAACTTGCAACCATGACCTCTTGAACTGATGGGTGGAGCAGGCTTTTAGGCCGCGGTGAAAAACCCCGGAGACTCTGGCTTTTAGCCGCTGAAAAATTTCAGACACCGGGCTAAAACCCAAATTCCTCTTGACACATCGCGCGGCTGAAGTCCTGCTCCACCCAATTACTTATTGCACCGAGATGACCGCCACAGGTGTGGCCTGCGCGATGACCGAAGCGCCCGCTTCATCCGCATCCAGACGGACGACCTGCCCGGGCTGCGGCGATTCAAGTCCCATCTGCCGCGCCAGAGTATCAATTCTGCCCGGATCGCGCAGCGAGGCTTCTTCCAGCTTGAGCGTGCGGTTCATTTCCACCAGCCGCTCGCGTTCGGACCTTTGCGCTTCAATCCTGTAGCCATATTCAATGGAGCTGAAGTGCTGCCAGGCATAGAACATCATGAGCAGGAAAAGCGCGGCCACGCTGGCGGAGAACATGCGGATCTCGCGCCGTCGCCGCGGGTCGCTGATCTTGACCAGCCGGGAATTATCGATCGTCTTTTGAAAATAAAACTCCGGAGTGATTCCGGCCACACTGCGGCGGACCGTGCTGCGCAGGTCCACCGGCGTGATCATTCCCGTAATGTTCATTGCCCCAGCCGACATTTACGCCACCTCAACCATTTCCTTCCACTCCATCCGGCGAAGCGGATATTCGTGGAGGTCAAATGCAGATGTCTTTTGCTCTTCGCGCGCTTTCTGCTCGACGCGCTCCACGCTGTTGATCAGTTGTTCAATCGTCATGCCTTGAAACATTGTTTTGTCCTCATTTCTCGAGGGTACTTTTATTCCGGGGCGGCGCCGAGAGAAGAGAACCTGAACCGCCCAAATGGAGAGAAAACAACGCCTCCCCGGAATCTTTTTATCTTCCAGAGCTCTTTCCTTTTCCTGCTCCGGGAGATGAAACTTTTAATTTCTCCGCGGCCCGCAGCTTCGCGCTGCGCGACCGGGGATTGCGATCTGCCTCTTCCTGGCTGGCCGACAGCGGCTTTTTCGTCAGCACCTGGTAGATGCCGGCTTTGGCGCCGTCCCGCAGAGCGTCTTTCACGATGCGGTCTTCCAGGGAGTGAAAGCTGATGATGACCAGCCTGCCTCCCGTTTTAAGGACGCCGGGCGCTGCTTGCGTCAGCGCCTTCAGGTCGTCCAGTTCGCGGTTTACGAAGATTCGGATTGCCTGGAAAGTCCGTGTCGCGGGATGAATCTTGTGAGCTCCGTGTCCTTGATTCATTGACCGGAGCGCAGCCGATATAACTTGTTCCAGATGAGCGGTAGTTCTCATCGGCCGCGCTCGGACAATGGCTCTGGCGATTCTCCGCGACCTCCTTTCCTCACCGAATTCGTAAATCACATTCGCGAGGTCTTCTTCGCGCATGTGGTTTACCACTTGATCGGCGGTGCGCTCTCCCTGCGGGTCCATACGCATGTCGAGCGGCCCTTCCGCCTGAAAACTGAATCCGCGCGCCGGATCGCCGAACTGCAATGAGCTGACGCCCAGATCGGCCAGTAGACCGTCCGCGGTTGCGGGCGGAACCTGCTGGGCGATCTCCGCGTACGAGCTGTGCAGCAAAGTGATCCGCGGCATCTCGCTCTTTTCCGCGAGTTCCGCTAAACGCTTGCGGGCCAGCTCCAGCGCGTGCGTGTCTTTATCGAAGCCAATCAAATGACCCTGTAGGCCGAGGCGACTTGCGATTTCTAAACTGTGCCCGCCCAGTCCCAGGGTCGCGTCGATATAGGTGCCGCCGCGCCGGATTACCAGAAAGTCGATCGCTTCTTTTAAAAGAACCGAAACATGGCCAACCGCTTGTCTTCCACCATGCGCTCCCTCGGGAGCTTTGTTCGAACCAAAATCGTCTTCTCTCCGCGCCACTAGATGCCCAGTTCGTCGAGAGTCTTCTCATCGTCAGACGTGAACGGATTCTCTTCTATATCTTTCTTGTACCGCTCGATGCTCTGAACTTCCAGATACGTCAGGTTGCCGACCACCGCCACTTCACCCTTGATCTCCGCCGACTCGCGCAACAAAGCCGGAAGCAGCACCCGCCCCTGACCATCGATCTCGACCAACTGACCGTAATAGTTGGTGCGATTGAGAAACTTTTTCTTCGTCGGGTTGAAGCTCGAAAGCCGTGACAGCTTTTCTTCGATCCGCTGCCACTCCTCGAAGGGATACACTTGAGCAACCTTTCCATCCACGCTGGTGATGTAAAATTGCGGGCCATACTTCTCGTCGATCAGACGCTTGAACTCCGCGGGGACCTTTAAACGTCCCTTTTCGTCCACGCGAGTTGGATGGTTGCCGCGAAACATTGTTCTTTCTTACCGCCAAACCGGCTATTGCCGGGAATAAGGAGGCGAAAACGTCAATTTCTTGCTGAATCCTGGACTCGATCACCGCAATTTTGGGGTTATTTTGGTTCATTTTCCCTTTGTGCCACTTGGAACCACTTACCCCTAAATCGATCCTATTAATTACCACTTTCAACCACTTTAGACCACATCCTACGCTTAACTGGTTGTGTGTCAAGGGTTATTTTGTAGGTACATTGTGGAAATATCTTAGGGCTGGGTCGCCTCCAGCGGCTTGTGTAAAACAAAGAGTGCCAATACAAGAGGTAGTGTTTACTGAGTTGGTGCCAGCACTTCCCTGAGCTGGCTTACCCACATTCAAAATGACTTCTGTCGAAAAGACTCCGCTCGCCGCTGAAAAAACCTACTCCTTCCGCATGGCACGCCATCACTTACGCGACGCCAAACCGTCAGACTTGGTCTCGATCTGCCGGGACATCTGCGGCGTTCAGGCGCAGATAATGTCGGCGGGGCGTCTTCAGCTATGGGCTCGGAACCACCGCATCACAGCCTCTGCAATTGACACTGCTCTCTGGCGGAAAAAATCTCTGGTGAAGACTTCCCTGATGCGCCAGACTGTCCACCTGGTTCCATCCGACGAATTCTCGCTCTACATCTCGGCGCTCAAGAAAAGCCGGCTGGACGCGGTGCTCAGGATCATGGCCAAGTGTGGCATCAGCCTGCGCGAGTCAGACAAGCTGACGGAATGGATACTGGATGCTCTCAAGGCGGGTCATGTCACCCGCAGCGCCTTGCGCACAGAAGTGGAAGCCCGGGCCAGCAAAAAGATGCACGCGTGGATGGACCTGGTCTGGAGCATCGTGCGTGTGCCGGTGTCGGAAGGACTGGTCTGTTACGGACCGGATCAAGGCAATGAAGTGACGTTCATCCGGACCGACCAGTGGCTGGGCAAGCAGAAGCCGATTGCAGAGTTGGACGCGCAATGCGCTCTGTTTCGAAAATATCTCTCCGCCTACGGGCCGGCGACGGTCCGCGATTTTCGCCACTGGTCCGGCATCTCGATGAAGGACTGCACAGCGATTCATGATTGCATCAGAGACGATCTGGCGGAAATAAAGATCGATGGCGTAACTTGTTTCCTACTGCGCCGGGACTACAAAGAGTTTGTGGAAGCGGGTCCGTCAAGAATCTCTGTCAGGCTATTGCCGCACTTTGATCCTTATCTTCTGGCCCACGCCGAGAAGGAACATTTATTGGCGAACGTCCATTACAAGCGCGTCTACCGCAACCAGGGCTGGATTTCTCCTGTCATCCTGGTCGACGGCAAGGTAATCGGCGTATGGTCATACAAGATGCAGGGGCGAACGCTGCTTATCCAGGTCGAGCCATTTGCAAAACTTCCCCGAGCGGTTCGCAGCGGAATCGAGCAGGAGGCGGCTGCAGTGGCAATATTTTTTGATCGCACGCTGGCGATTGAGTTTGGCAGAAGCAAGTAGTCCAGAAATGTACACCACCAGACAACGTGAGAACGCCTTGCCGCTACATTCATACTGCACGCGTTCTCGGGATTCTTCGACTCCGCGCCCATCCGAGCGGATCGGGACACGCTACCGTGGCACTGCGCTCCTAATGACAGACGTAAAGTGTCTTCCTAGTCCGCTCATCTCGATTCAGCAATTGCTTTTGAGATGGCTTGCTCTACGCAGCTTGCGGCATGAGATGAGAAGCTGCCACTGGGCCCCCCGGTGAAGGTTTTGAGGGCGACCTCAAGGGCGAGATTGCCCTCTTGAATCAAATCCAGTATGGAAATGCCGGCAGAAGAATGCCGTTCTGCAATCGACACGACCAAGGAGAGGTACGCTTCAACCAGGCGCGTGCCCGCAGATTTCGCCTGATCATCCTGAGTGCGTACGTGTTGCAATAAACTGGCTTCTTCGTCGTTCGTCAAGGGAGGAATAATGGCCAGTTCGTGCAAATACATTTTCAAGGGAACGTTGTTGTCCAAGTCCGTCGTTGCCATCAGCTTAGTTTACATCTTAGGTCGGACTATACAAGAATGCCCCGGAACTGCTTCCGGGGCTGAGTTCTTGCGGATTAAAAGATTTACTTGCCGTGCCTGTCTCGGTGGATGTCATGCCTGTCTTGCCTGATGTCTCTCTTGTCGTGGCGGGCATCCTTGCGGTCGCTGTGCAGGTCTTTCTCGTCTTTGTGGATGTCACGATTGTCAGAGCGTAAATCGTGTCTATCTTTGTTGAGGTCCCGTTGATCATGCCGGATGTCATGACGGTCCTTCGCCGCGTCACTCTTGTCGCCGTCTTTCACGTCTTTGCGTAAATCACGGCGATCATTCCTCAGGTCTCTTTGGTCTTTGTTGATGTCGCGGACGTCTTTGCGCCGGTCGGCGCGGTCTTTGTTTAAGTCTTTCTGGTCATTGCGGATGTCTTTGTGGTCATTGTGTAGATCTCGTTCGTCCTTCCTGAGATCGTGTCGGTCTTCTTTCACGTCACTTTGCGCAGAGCCAATGGATGCTGTTCCCAGTCCCAGCATCGCCAGGGCCAGCAGATGTAACCCATAACGTCGCATATAAGAGAGTTCTCCTTTCAGTCCCTCCACGGTTGAAAGTTGCTCTCCGGGTATTAACCCTGCTCGCAAAATTAGTTGCAGGCTGACTTTGTTTATATTGTTTTAGAAATACGATTCGTAACAGGGCCTGACTTTCAGTCGGGCCGTCCAGGCCAATAAAATCAAGGGCTTTAGCCCCTGCTCCTGGCAGGCGTCGGGCAGGGGAACGTTTTGAAACAAGTCGTAATTCAATTGTTGGTCATGCTGTTATCTTGTAGTCGCCTTCGCGGGAATCGTGGTGTTTGCGGCGGTGCGTTGTTCCCTGAGCTTGGTGGAACCGGCCCACACTAACTGCAAGCCGGCAAAAATTGCGATCATGGCAACCACCGTCTTCAGCCTGGCTGCGGGGATTCGGCGTGCCAGCAGGCATCCGAACACTACGCCCGGAACTCCGCCGGCGAGAAGTTGCGCAAGGACAGGCATGTTGATCGAGCCAAAGCTCCAGTGAAACGCGCTGCCAATCACGGCCAATACCAGTCCAAACAATAGATCGGTCCCCACCACTTGAGCTGGGGCCATTTCCGAATAGTTCAACAGCAGGACCGTCCCGAGCGCGCCCGCGCCTGCGGACGAGAATCCCGCTTCAACTCCGATAGGCAAAGCCAGCCACGGAAGCCACCGGGAATTTTTCCGGGCAAACGTTGGATTCTGTATACGGCGAATAAATGTCACGCTCGATGAAGCCGCCAGGATGAGCCCCAGCAGAATGATGACAAGCGGACTACCGGAATTCCGGTCCAACAAGCGAAGCACCGCAGTGCCGACCAAAAGACCCGGTACCGCTCCTTTTAACAGGAGCCACAGATACTTTGCGTGAATCTGCTTGTCGGCCAGATAGAAAGGGGCGGCAAGCAGGCGCAGCACGCCGGCAAAAAGAAACGCGGTGCCCACAGCTTCGCCCGAGGCCAATCCCGCAAGCAGCATCAGGGCCGGGACCGTAAAACTCCCGCCTCCGATTCCCGTCATTCCCACAGCCACAGCAATAATGAAACCGACCACGGAGTACATTACTGGCCTCTCTCAGAAAACGTGTGGATACCGCATTCCAGTTTCGTGCCGTTCCACCGGCCCGAGCGGGGGTTATTGGGATCATCAGGAATTTTTGTGCACGGTTCGCAGCCGATGCTCAAATAGCCCTGATCGTACTGTGGCAGATAACTCAGACCATTTCTGGTGGTGTAGTCCCACACTTGTTGCCAGGTCCAATCCGCCAGGAGACTTGTCTTCAGCAGGCTCTTGCCGCTGGGTAAACGGTGTTGCTCCACTTTCTGGAGGTTCTTGCGCGTCGGCGACTGCTCGCGCCGCAAGCCGGTGAACCAGACCTCATAAGGCTCCAGCGCTTGCATCAGCGGCTCGACTTTACGCAGCTGGCAGCATTGCGATGGATCGACCAGGTATAAGATTCCCAGCTCCGATTCCTGCTGTTTGACGGTCCGCCGCGGAATCACATTCACCAGGTTGAGCTTCCATTCCCTGGCAATGCGATCACGGAATTCATACGTCTGGGAAAAGTGATAACCGGTTTCAAGAAACAACACGGGAATCCCGGGAATCCGCTTGCGCAGCAGGTCCAGCACAATCATGTCTTCCGCCTGAAAGCTGCATGTGAAACATGCGGGCCGTCCTTCGTGAGTTCTCAGGACGGTATCGAGTACTGCGTCCGCGGTCAGGTTCTCGATGCTTTCAGCTAAAATCGCGCTCATATCAATTCTCTCTCTCGTTTCCGCCGACAATACGCAGCGTGTCCGCCAAAGACACGATCTGCTCAACAGCGCCAGGGTCCTCAACTGCCAGATCCAACGCACCAAGGTCGAAATAGCGCTCCCCGGCCACGGTTTTCAGATCAGCTCGCTCTTCCTGTTCCAGGGACGGGTTTGAATAAATCACCACAAAACCTGTTGCGTACAGAATGGCCCACGAATCTTTTGCAGGAAGAAGAGACGGTTTTGCCGCGTCCACAACAATCGCTTCAAATCCGGCGTCAAAAAGCACTCGTTCGAGCCGCGATACCGTGGCCGGCCTGGCGTTAACGGAAAAAATGGCCGGGTAATGTCCATGGCGCCGGTAGCGTTCCTGATTTACTACCGGAGATTCCTGTCTTTGTTTCGGGGATGCCGGCAAGGGATAGGCACTCGTCGACAAAGGCCCCTGAATCATTCCCGCTCCCACGGTTGCATTCGTCAGCGGGTCAATCAGGATGAAGCTTCCGGTGATCCGGTTCTTCTGGTAAGCATCGAAGAAAAGCGGACTGCTTGTCTCGACCTCGACGGTCGCGATGTCGTTCATTTGCAGTTGCTGTGCCTGCTCCTGTCCCAGAGTGTGAATGTCTACGCGGTGAATGATTTTTGTTATTCTGGCCCGCACCTGCCGCGAGGTTTGCTTGACCAGATAATTTCGCCCGACGGCCAAAGGTTGTTCGTGCATCCAGACCACAGTGGCTTCAAAGCACTGCGAAACATGGGGCAGGCCATCCGCCGGCACCAGCATGTCGCCCCGGCTCAGATCAATCTCATCTTCGAGCTTCAGTGTCACCGACATCGGAGCAAACGCTTCGTCGAGTTGTCCGTCATACGTGACAATGGATTCAACGCGGGATTGCCTACCCGACGGAAGAGCCGTAACAACATCACCCACGCGGACCACGCCGCTGGCAACATGGCCGGCAAAACCGCGGAAGGTCGCATCGGGCCGGACCACGTACTGCACGGGAAATCTGAGGTCTTTTGTTTTTGCAGCGGCGGCGGCCAGCGGGACCGTCTCAAGGTATTCGAGAAGCGAAGGCCCTGAGTACCACGGCGTTCGCTCACTGCGCTCGACTACGTTGTCGCCGGCAAGAGCGCTCACCGGAATGCACTGCACGCGGCTGATGCCAAGCCGCTCAGCAAGCTCGGAAAAGTTTTCTTTGAGCTCCTGGAATCGCTCTTCGCTGTAGTCGACGAGGTCCATTTTGTTGATGGCAGCCAGGACAGTCGGGATACCCAGCAGAGAGGAAATATAGGCATGGCGAAGTGTTTGTGGCAGCAGCCCCTTGGTGCCATCCACCAGGATTACGGCCAGGTCCGCCGTAGAAGCTCCGGTGGCCATGTTGCGCGTGTACTGCTCATGACCTGGCGTATCGGCGATGATGAATTTGCGCCGGGCGGTCGTGAAGTACCGGTAGCCTACATCGATGGTGATTCCCTGCTCGCGCTCCGCGCGCAATCCATCCGTAAGCAAAGAAAAATCAATCGGTCCGGTGGAACGATTGATGCGGCTCTTCCGGATGGAAGCAAGCTGGTCTTCATACACCGTTTTTGAATCGTGCAGCAGCCTTCCGATCAAAGTTGACTTACCGTCATCGACGCTGCCGGCCGTGGTAAAGCGCAGCAGCTCCTTGTTCAGGTTCTGCTCCAGAAACAGCTTGAATTCGCCGCGCTCTGCGGTGTTGGTTGCGTGCGACATCAGAAGTAGCCTTCCCGCTTCTTGGTCTCCATGGAGCCTTCTTCATCGTGATCAATCACGCGGTTTTCGCGCTCGGAACGGCGGAAAGAAACCATCTCCTCGATAATTTCAGGGACGGTGCAGGCATGCGATCGAATGGCGCCCGTGCACGGCACGCAACCCAGGGACCGCATGCGGCAGATCATCCTCTGCGTTTTTTCGCCGGGCAGAAGCTGGCTGGGGGAGTGGATCACCACGATCGAACCTCCGCGGATTACAACTTCGCGCTCCTGCGCGAAGTAAAGCGGCACAATCGGGATGTTCTCCGCGTGGATATAAAGCCAGATATCAAGCTCCGTCCAATTCGACAGCGGAAAGATCCGTATGCTTTCTCCTTTGTCGATCCGCGAGTTGAAAATGTTCCACAGCTCAGGCCGCTGGTTCCTGGGGTCCCATTGCCCATGAACATCGCGGAAGGAGTAGATCCTTTCTTTGGCCCGCGATTTCTCTTCATCCCGCCGCGCTCCGCCGAATGCGGCGTTAAAGCCGCCTTCAGCAAGCGCATCCAGCAGGGACTGGGTCTTCAACAGGCCGCAGCATTTCTGCGTCCCCAGCGCAAACGGATTAGCTCCTGCATCGAGAGCTTTACGGTTTTGGTGGACGATCAGTTCGGCGCCGATCTCTCGCGCGTAGCGGTCGCGAAATTCGATCATTTCAGGAAACTTGTAGCCAGTATCGACATGCAGCAGAGGGAATGGGATTTTGCCGGGATAAAACGCTTTCTGCGCCAGACGCAGCATCACCGAAGAATCTTTGCCGATGGAATAAAGCATGACCGGTCGCGCAAACTCCGCCGCGGCTTCGCGCAGGATATAAATGCTTTCCGCTTCGAGGGCTTTCAAATGGCTCAGTCTGCATTCGGATGAGACCGGCGCTTCTTCATTCACGACCGCGGCGGATACAGCGTCCTTGAATAACTCTTGCGATGCTTGCATCATTTCCCTCTCCTTGAACTGCGCCTAAAAGAATGCCCCTAAAAACACAAAACCCACCTGCCTTGGAATCTGGCGGGTGGGTTTTTTAATTTCTCGACTAGTTCTAACTCTTGCTAAGTGTTAGTACTTCACTAGCCCCCGGCGCCAGAAGACACGCATACGCAACACATACAACAGCTCTGCGTAATCTTCCGCAACTCACGGGTAAATATCATAGAAACGTCAGTATATACACAACGTAAGGTCAATTGCAACGCCGAAAATGCCCGGACGATAAGTTTTTGTTCCCAAAGTCCCGCAAGCGCTTAACGAACTTACAGCTAGCAGGGTGCTTCTGCCTCAGCACATATCGAAACGAGATTTCTCACAGGGTGCGCCACCATGAACTTCAATGGCTTGGCGAACCGCTGTCCAAAACTGGAGATCGTCTCCGTCAAACGCATAGCACCGGCCCAGATATTCCAGAAGTGACCTGGCTTGTCGCGATTGTAGGGAACACGCACGCTGGAGCAATTGCTCTGGCTCAGCTCCGTCCTTCAGAAAAGATGTTCCAGTATCCGCCGGGGACGCAAAAAATTGCGACAGGAATTCCCAAAATGGGTCGCCGATCTCTCTGGTACGCAGGTGGATTAAGACCGTCTTCAGTACGAGGGTAGCTTCTTTCGGGTCAAGTGTCCCCAACTGCCACTGAGTAATCCACAGTTGGAATAAAGAACGAAGTTGTGTACGAAGCGGGTTCGAGATTCTGCATTTTTGATCTGCAACCTCTCAGTCAAAATTAAGCCACGGCACTCTGGAGCCGACGAACTTACCTTGTTTCATCGGCAACGCGTGGCTGAAGGTACTGACACTTAAGTAACCTGTCAGGTTCAATGGAGCTTGCCTTCCTGTGGCGGACACTGACCGCAAGGCCAACGGTCAGGAGTACACAGCCCCTGTGTGAATTTTAAATTGCACCTCTTTTTAAGGCCTTTACCCCATCGTTCGGAAATAAAAATAATCATCCTGTATTCATCAACTTACAGAACAATTTCTCGGTGAAAAAGCTGTCTTGGGGTTAGGATGTTAATTACAAAAGTACAAGCACAAAAGGCACTTGTTTTGCATACAGACGCAAGTGCGGCCCTCTCGTGATTTGGCAGTGCGTTTTCCGATTCTTTCCGCACGCCAGAATGTTTTGCCCAGGTCAGGTTTTGCTCAGAGCAGCTGAGCGATGGAGAGTACTGAAGTGAAGTTGGTGGCCACCTCACGGGAAAACTGTCTCTCAGAAACAGGCTTCACCTTGATGGAGATGCTTGTGGTGGTTACGATCACCCTGGTTGTCGCTGGTCTCTCGATTCCGTCCCTGTCCCGGACCATTGATAATGCGCGGCTGAAGGCATCGGCCCAGAAGCTTGCCGGCTTCTATCAACAGGCGCGGGTCCGTGCCACTCAGGACAACACTTATTATGAACTCGTCTCGCGTCCTTCCAGATCGAGACCAGTCCAACTCTGCCTTGATCTCAACAGTAATGGCAGATGCGACACCGATGAGCCGGCGCCGGACTTTCCCAAGCAGGTAAAGCTCAGCAACGCGGGCGTACCACCCCTGCCGGACATGGCGTTCTCTCCACTGCAGACGGAGAGTTCCACTATGTACAACCAGAAAAATCACATGGTTCCTGGCCTGGCCTGGAACGCGCGTGGCCTCCCTTGCCAACGGACATCGCCCACGTCGTCTTGCTCTAACTCGGTTCCCGGAGCGGTTGGATGGGTGCAGTACATCAAGTTTCAGCGCTCCGTGGATGACGTAGCCTACGCCGCAGTAACGGTGAGCCCGACCGGAAGAATCACGACGTGGATATACGACCCTGGAAATGGGAGCTGGCATTGAAGCGCGACATGGGAACGGACATGGGGGCAGAAACGGAAACAGGCTCGCGGAGAACCAGAAAGACTGCATCGGGTGGATTCAGTCTCGTCGAACTGATAATCGCGATGGCTGTTCTGGCGGTGGGGCTGCTGGGAGGCATCGTCTTCATTGCCGTAGCGACGGCCAACAACGGTCGCTCAAAGTTGAATACGACGGCCGCAACCCTGGCGGAAAGCACCATGGAACGTATTGTGGCGATTCCGCAGAAAGCCACGGGAGCAGATGCGCTGACAACGTTCATGGATTGCTCCGGACACAATTTCACTATCAACACCGTGCCAGGCGGCGCATCGCTCATCACCAGCGGAAGTTTAGCCGGGGCCGTGGATTATTCGCAGCCCGCCGTGGTGGAGTACTCGATGCCGTATGCCGTTTGCCCATCGACATCCGGGGTTACCTACGACATCCGGTGGAGAATCGAGGCCGGCCCTACTCCTTCAACCCAGCTGGTTACGGTAAGCGTGCGCAGCTTAAGCGGACCAGCGGCCCCTGCTGCGCAGCTTGTGCGGCCGTTCACTTTGCGTCAACTGCGAGGGGACTATTAATAAGATGAGGCGCCGACCAGTTCCGACCCAGAATGCGAAAAGCGTGCGCAGGAGCGCGTACGCAGGTTTCACGCTCGTGGAAGTGCTGGTCAGCGTGCTGGTCCTGGTCACGGTGACCGCCGCTGTGTTTGACCAGATCAGCCAGATGCAGAAGAAGTCTGCTTCTGAAGCCATGAAGCTCGACCTAAATCAGGAAGCCCGCGAGTTTGTCGACCAGGCAGTGCGTGATCTGCACATGACGGGTTATCCCGGCGCCAACATGTATTCAGACCCGCTGGCGGACACCAGCAAGGTGGCTGCCGGTCTGGTCAGCGTTTCACCCACGCAGATTCTGCTGGAAGGGGACATCAACGGCGACGGGTACGTCTCCAGCGTGAACATTTATTACGTAGACAGTGACGCGAACGATCCTACCTGTCCATGTATTCGGCGGAGCGCCGCGCACAAGATTCCCGGAAGCTCGTTGGCCCAGCCATCTTCCCCTAATTTTACGGAGACCGAACACGTTTTCCCACCCGGGACCGGCGCGGGACAATCCGGGGAAGACCTTTTCTCCTTCTACGACCAGAATGGAACCCCGGTTGATGCCAGCTTAGGAATTGATATCTCCACCCCGCCGGGCCAGGCGGCAATCTCCTCCATCAGGACGGTAAAGATAAATCTCAACCTGCAGTCGAACGTGCGCGATCCAATGACCGGCGCACCGATACGTACCTCCATGTCAGCCACCTCGAGGTTGAACCACTAATGAGGTCGAACCACTCATGAAGATGATGGCCCGGACAAAACGCAGGAAAGAGAGCGGCATGGCGCTGCTGCTGACGCTGTTCGCGCTCCTGCTGCTGTCCGCTCTTGGTCTGTTCATGGCGCTGTCATCGGATACGGAGACTCGCATCGACGCAAATTATGGCAGCAACCTGCGCGCGTATTACGCCGCTCGCTCCGGCCTGGAAGAAGTACGCGACCGAGTGAAGTACCAATCGTCACTAGGTGGATTCGCCGATCTGCTGCCACAGAATGTTGCCGGGCAATCTGGCGGAGTGCTCTACATCCTGAATCCCGCGGCCGGAGAAACTGTTGATCCCACGAACTCCAGCAACCCGTATTTCGACGATGAACTCTGCCATGCCTACAACTCGGGTATCGCGGCGGGCACAAAGTGCACCACAGTTCCCGGCGTTTCCGGCTGGAACATGCCGGCACAGGCATCTCTGGCGCCGTCCGACGGGCCGCTCGGATACAAGTGGATCCGAATCAACATGAAGACAAACCGCATTGCCGCACCATACTTCGTGGACCAGACGGGCACAACGGCGCCTTTGGACACGCGCGTTTGCTGGGACGGCCAGACGGAACAACTTTCGCCGGGAGGAACCAGCGCCGCTTGCGATGCCAACGGAATGCAAACGGTATACATGCTGACATCGCTGGCTGTCGTGCCGAGTATCAACGGTCTGAACGGCTCGCGCAAACTGTTGCGCTTTGAAGTGGTCGCGCCTTCCATCAGGCCACCCGGCGCCGTTACCATCGAAACATCGGGCACACCCATGGCAAGCTCCGGAACGCTAAAATCCATGCTTACCACCGGCAACGGCATTCCGCTTACAGCGATCGATGGCCGTCCGCACACTCTTGATGGCACGCTTGCTACCACCAATCAGTGTTCTTCGGTTGCCTCCCTGGCCACGAACAGCAATCAGGCCAGCACCCAACTGCAACAGGCTTTGGATGCTGTACGGCAAAACATCGTGCAAACGGCAAATGCTTCCTGCAAGGCTGACGGCTCTGGCCTGGACGCCAACGCCTGCACGCCCGCTCTTTGGTGGGTGCGCGGAACGGACTCGAACCCGCGATTCACGACCAACAACACAAGCGGAAACGTAAACACAGGAACCAGCAACACGGAAGGCGCACTTGCCAGTGACGACAGCCGGTCCATCGACGGGATGGATACAACCAGCAGCTACACCACGCTCAACCTGGCTGCTCCGCAACTCTACGCTGTGACGGCATCGTACGCGCCGCACCTTCCGGCGGTGACTATGCCTGCTAACGCAACTGCGCCGTTCATCGGCAATCCAGGCAACCAGGCGGATGCAGCCATCTACCAGGCGGCGCCGGCTCAAATCGTGCAAAATGAGATTGCTGCCGTGCAGGCGTTTGTCGCCACCAGCGTGGACCAGGCCAACTATTTTGCCGTGCCGTCTACAAATCTGGCCATGACCTACGGGACCCGGTCGGCTCCTGCTGTCGTGGTAGTTACCGGATCGGGCTTAAAGCTCCAGAACACAACATTGTCCGGCTATGGGATTCTGGTGGTCCCGAATGGCATGGAAATCAATAATTCCACTCTGCAATGGAACGGCATTGTCGTGGTGCAAGGCACAAACGGTAAGTTCGCGATCGGCGCGGGCGCGAATGGATTCATCAACGGCGCCCTGCTGCTCCAATCCGGTTCGGCGATGAATTTGCAGACCAATGCTTCCGGTTCAAACGCATTCAGGCTGCTCTATAGCTGCGAAGCAATTGACCTGGCTTTCAGTTCCAGGCCTTTCAAGGTCGTTGCGGCGTCTGAAGTTTCTTTCTGAGCTAAAACAACCTTTGCCGGGGCTGCTATCGCCCGTATCTAACCGTACGGCCACGCAGCAAGCGCGCTGGCAGAAAGATGATCGAGCGAAGCAGTTCCAACACTCCGTTCACGGCAATGCCCACGATCCGGAACGGCAGCAACAGCAGCCACACCAACGGATACACCACCAGCGCCAACAGTGCCAGGGGCCAGCAAAGCACCAACAAGATGCACCATAAAAGGAAAGTCATCATGTCCTCTTGATTTTAATACGTTCCGGCGTGAGAAAAGGTTCCATGGCCCACCCGACATCATGGAGGTGAACCAAGGTGGTTGCAATCGTAGAACTCGGATTCCCGACGTCCGGTTAGCATCTGTGGCTTTTCTTTTATTCTGAGCTTGATATCTGAAGAATTCTGCGCATATTCGCAAATTTGTTTTGCGACTCTTCGGTAAGCACGAGGTTCCGGGAAGACCGGCACGTTAAGCTCACCGTAGGACCACCTGTTGATGTCCAAAAAGAATGGCTGGGTGCTCTGCCAGATATGTGGATGGATTGCCGAAGGAAGACGATCGATCACCGCGGGGCTAAGGTAGATAACGGCTTGATCTGTGTTTCCGGAATAGAGAGCGGATGAAAGATAAGAATCCCAACAGTCAATAAGACTCAAGGCAGGGAGCACTCCAAATAGCAACAATGCCACTGCATGAAAGACGTTCTTCGGGAGAAGGATTTTACGAGGGCTTGTTTCCCTGTCTTGCCAAAAAAGGACCAAACCAAAAAGCACCATGGCGATGTTCCAGGGCCACACTACCGTGTTTTCGCCGCTCGAAATAAGCAAGAGCAGAATAACAATATGCGTTGCAATCGCCAGTACGACCGATGCATTGCGGTACTTGCGCGTGCTGAGACCAAGCCCAACAGAAATCTCCAGCAGAGGGATGAGCAGAGCCAGACAGGGTGGAAGTTTCTTCATGGCGGCCGGCAAGGAACGGAGCAACGGCCTGGCGATATCAGGCCAGGTCTCCCGGACAAAATTAGCATTGAACTTTTGCAATCCACTCCAGAGATAAGTGAAGATAACGATCAGTCGGCAAACGTCGAATGCCGCCTGATGGTTTTGCGCATCGGGCTTCTGCCACGTATAGAGGCCTATGGCCGCGAGCATAAAGAAGTATTGATAGAACCAGGGCTGCCAGCGTGTTTGGTCCCACATGCTTAGCAAGCCCGCAAGAACAACAAAAATGAGAATGAGCCTTCGCGGTTGAGCAACGATAATGATGGCTACCAATAAACCAAGAAGCGAAAAGAACCAGATTTGATCGAACGGGAAAGGGACCGCCGGCAAGGCATCAATCACGGGAGATAACGGGAACAGACGGGATGACGTCCAGAGTCTCCACGAAAGACCAAACCCGCAAATGAGTGCGCTGACAAGTGTAATCTTAAGCCAGACGAGTTTCTGATCAGGCCCGGCCCAAAGGCCCCTGGCCCAACTCATCGGCGTGCGAGCAACAAGCAGCTTCTCTGCTTTCTTCAAGATCTCATGCTCCATCGAGCCGGGGATCGAGTACGCCTAATGGCTCTCTCTTGTCCTTCGACTTACAGCCGTTGAGCGTGTCGTCTGGGCTAACAACGTTTGTTGCATCCAAATTGCACGTAGCAAGGCGCGATTTCGCGCCTTTTAGCGCACGCGGATAAGACTTATTTTCTGTTGTTAACTAGATTATCGCAGAACGGAAACGGATTGCTGAAATGGCGCGCCCAATAGACGACGATTCCAGTACTTCTACATCTTTGTTATGCATCTTGGCCCTGAGAGATGATTCAGGAGCTGCTCTGCGGCAAAAACAAGAATACTGAGCCAGCATTATTCGACAAGGTTCTCCATCTCGGGTTCAGAAGCCTTCCGCTCTTAGAAGCTGCCCGGCCAGATTGAAGTTCTTCTTCTGAATCGCCTCATAGATTTCAGCATGCTTGTCCTGATCGTACGTCTTGCTTCTCTTCTGGTATCTGTTCAATCGCACCAATCCGGTCTCCTGCAGCGATTCTTCGTAATCTTTGTGAAAGATCCTGGGATTCAGTCCCTGTTCTTCAAGCAGTCTATTTTCCACTTCGGTAATATTCACCAGCTCTTCTTCATTGTTGCTCCAGAAACCCTGCTTCTCTTCACTGATCCCCTTCAGTTTAAAAAAGCCAGGCGTAATCCCCGAAAGAGAAGCGCCCTTGCGAAAACGGATTGCGTGTCCCAATTCATGTCCCAGCGCTACGGAGGTTGGGCTCAGGCCCTCTCGCCATGCCTGCCCCTGCCTGGTCATGACCCTGTTTTCTGAATCTTTGTGCTCACTGATATACCCGACGGTGCTACCGGTCCCCTGATTAAAAACATATTTCGTTGCTTGCAGGATCACCCCTACCGGATCGCCTTTTGTTTCATGTTCTGTGATGGCCAGTTCATAGGCGCCAATTGGGTTGCCATCCGAATCCAGGTCCCAGAAGTTGCCGTTTTCGGACGGCCCTGCCGTTTTGATGGACCCCATGGATTTAATAAGCGCTTCAGCATCCCAGATGCCCGTGGGGATCGCGCCTTTTTTCTGTGGGTTCCACCATCCTTCATATACATCATGGTCCTTATTGCTCACCGGAGCAATCGTGATGTGCTGCGCTTGATCGCTTCCGCCCTTATTGGCTTCTGTGATCACTTTGCGGCCTTCTGTCCCTTGCAGTAACCGGGCAATGCTGGCCAGCGCCTTGACTCGAAAACCCTCATGGTCCCGTTCCAGCCCTGTTCCTTTGTTCTTTTCCTTTTCAGTAATTCTCAGATCGCCTGTCTCTCTCACCACGCTTTGCCAGGTTTTCAGGACCTCGGCCGTTTCTTTGCCAGACAGGTTCTTGTCAGAAACCGGCAGTTCATCCTGGTATGCCAACAACTGCTTGATCTGCTTCTCATGCTCCATCTGGATTTCATTCAGGAGTTCCAGCATGAGATCGGATTCAGGAGCATTCTTAATTCTTACAGCGCCACTGTCACGAAAATGCTCATGAATGCTCTGCTCAATCTCGGCCAGGATCTGAATCCGCTGCTGACGGCGGACTGTTCCATCGTATTCACCAACGTAGCTCCCATAGCCGAAGCCCCAGGCACTTTCGTAATCGGTGAGCAATTTTCCAATTGTGGCGCGCATGTTGGTGGTATCAACAGTCTTGTATCGGCCTAAGAAAGTCTCGCCGTTCATCAGGCAATGGATCGCCTGGCTTGTTGGATGGGAATCGACCAGCGGTCCGTACTGGATGTCGTCCAGCTCGGAAGTGGAGTTCTGCACAACGTTGGAATCGGATTGGACGGCTTGTTTCATTTCTTTCGATTGCCTCCTTCATAAATCGGACAATAGGGCCGTCGCTGCCGGAAAATAGCGGCGTGGTCCACCATGGCCTCGATTCAACAACGAAAACGGAGGGCAAATTCCTTTGCAGGAAACAGACCTGAAGACGGCTGCCGGAAAGTGAAGAAATCTTACCGCGGATTCTCGCAGATGAGCGCGGATCTCCCATGTCCAGGAACGACACAAAGGCGCTAAAGAGCGGCGGGGCTTCCGTGCTTTGCCTGTTGGCAGCGCAAATGCGCCACCACGAGTCTGATCTGTTCAAACGTTATTTCAGGCGGCAGGGAATCTTTGAGCGCTTTCAGGCGCTCCATGCCGTGCTGGGCGCAGGCCTTTTCAATCTCGGCGTATTTCTCTGCTTCGACCCAGCCAGCCTGGAAGGCCAGCTCTCCGCTTTCCACCATGGAAGCAACCAGTTCAACAACGCTCCCGATCTGGCGTCCGCGTATCCGGGCAATCTCCTCCAGCGTCTTGCCCTCCAGCACCAGCTTGAGGGTTTCCTGGCGGGCCGGCAGCTTTTTATCTTTAGTTTTGTCGGCGCGCGCGCCCTGCCGGAAATGGTGGATCGCGGCCAGAATCTCGCGGCCATAGGACTCGGTCTTGCGCTCGCCAAAGCCGTAAATCCCACGGATCTCGGCAAGCGTTTCAGGCATCACGCGGCACAACTCTTCCAGGGAAGTATCGTGCATCACGGTGAAAGCGGGAATGCCCTGTTTCTTCGCCACGTCGCGCCGCCACATGCGGAGATATTCACGCAGCTCGCTGTTGCCTTCCGGCGCGATCGATGGCCCCGCTGGCCGCGACTCTCGCAGACGTCCGGCCACAGGCGACGCACTTTTTCGATCTGCCTTCCGCGATATCGTTTCGCTTTGTGAAAGCCAATCCGGCGCGGACGCGCATATATCACAAGCTCCGCATGAATTCCACTTGGGTGTTTCGCCAAAATGCAGGCAAATCTGGCGATGGCGACAGGTCTTCGACTGAACGTAGCCGCATATTTCGTGATAGCGCTGCCATGCGCGCTGCTTCTCTGCCGCATCGGCGATCTGGTCAATGAAATACGCCAGCAGGCCAACATCGCGTTTCTGCCACAGCAGAGCGCAATCCGACGGCTGCCCATCGCGTCCTGCGCGTCCGGCCTCCTGATAGTACTGCTCCACCGATTTCGGCAAAGATAGATGAATCACCGCCCGCACCGAAGCTTTGTTGATGCCAAGCCCAAAGGCCAGCGTGCCCACCAGCAGCGGGACTTCGTCGGACATCCAGCGCTCCTGATTGCGCTTGCGTATATCACTTTCCATTTGCCCGTGATACGGCACCGCGGGTATTCCCTGCTCTTCCAGGAAGTCAACCGTCTGCTCCACTTTGCTAATGGTCGGCGCATAAACAATCACATGGCTGCCGGCATAATGGCGCAGGGCGTTGACCAGAAGATCGGGCTGCGTTCGCGCATCGCACTCTCGTGTCACGTACCGCAGGTTGGAACGATGAAAGCTGGCAATGTACTTATGCGGATTGCGCAGACGAAGCTGGTCAATGATGTCATGTCGGACCCTGCGCGTGGCGCTGGCCGTAAACGCAGCGATCGGAAGATCAGGAAAGTGTGCGCGCAAAGAGTTGAGCTGGCGGTAATCGGGCCGGAACTCGTGTCCCCATTCCGAAATGCAATGCGCTTCATCGATCGCAAACAGCGAAACCGGCACACGCTTGAGCCATGGAATCGTGTCCGGACGCGCCAGACGCTCGGGTGAAAGATACAGCAACCGGTACCGGCCCTCCGCCGCCTCGCGCGCGATCTTGAATTGCTCACTGCCGGTAAGAGAGCTGTTCAGCATACCCGCTGGAATTCCCATCTGCCCAAGTTGCATCATCTGGTCTTGCATAAGGGCGATGAGAGGGGAGACCACAATCACAGTCCTGCCCGGCAGCAATGCAGCCGGCAGCTGATAGCAAAGTGATTTTCCGCCGCCAGTGGGCATGATCACGCAGGCGTCATGGCCTCCAAGCAGGCTGGCAACAATTCTTTCCTGTAGAGGACGAAAAGAATCGTAACCCCAATAACGGTGCAACGCCGCTAGTGCTTCGGCGATGGAAGACATTTAGGGAGTATAAATCCTGAGACGTTTTGACGGCGTGAGCAAGGCGCATGCCGAGCGGGAGTCGGCAGGCGAAATCCTGAGCGCCAGCGAAAGGGCCTCTGCAATCTTTCTGGACGAGGCTCGCTCAGATACCCAGGCCGCGGACGATATTCACTCGGACCGCAACACGAGATTCCGGCAGGAAATCAATTTTGACGTTGTTCGCATCGCGCAGTTCGTTGTAGTACTCAGGGGCGACGCGAACCCTCTTGCCCGCGATGGAAACATAACAGCGCCCATTTTTGGCGAGTTTCACCCGCTCCGGGGCGCCCTCTAGAATGTGGACGCGCCCAGCGCTTTTGTCCCGCGCGAACTTTCGATGCTGCTTCATGCGGCTGAACCATGCCCACGCGGCCGGCCCTCCGAACATCACAAGACAGATTACTTCCGCTGCAGGATCGTGGTCCGTCATAAACCATGCGATAGGAGCAGCCACGAGGTAGCTGACAGTAAAGATGATGGGCGCTATCCAAAACTGCCAGCCGATCAGGGCCTTCACATCGAGCAGATCGTCCTCGGTAAGACTCCGATACTGATTTTCCGGGTCGGTCTGAGGGTCGTCAATCGGATAGGTAAAGAGATCGGGACTTTTGTGGATCGTTCCGAACGCCGCGCGTACTTTCGCCAAGCCGTATTGCTGCTCAAGCGCCAACCAGTCGGCTGCTGGAAGAGGCACAAATGCCAGGGTATCGCTGCCGTAGGACGCCACCACATGACGGACTTCGAAATCAGGATGAAGGACTTCGTTCAACGCAACCAGCGTGATGTGCCGATCAGCCACGGAATAGGTCAGCGGGACCTGGACGCGTTTCTGCCCGTACTGGATGAACAGCTGGTCATCCTCCATATCCGCTGATAGCATCCCGGTTTTAAGAACACCTTCACAGTCCCGGAGAATATCTCGATCATCTTCGCGCCAATCCACCGCAAAAGATGACGCATCGTCCTCACAGAGCGCTTCAAATGCAGCGTCCGTTCCTGGATCTTCTATAAGCGAGCGAATTGCCGGTCGGATCATGACGTGTGAAATTTTACAGCAGAATATTTATTGCTGTCGGGTAATATGGCGCCCCCGCGAGGCGATTGGGGCGGCAAAGAAAAGAGGGAGAAATATCAATTTCGGTATAATCCCCGCATCTATAATCCCAGCATCAAGGAACAGCCAAAATGCCGGAATCATTCAAAATCATCGCGGAAAACACAGGTCTAGCAATCTTCAGAATCGGCCTGGTGGTAGCTATGCTGCTCGCTCACTCCGCCGTTTGGCCCCAACAGGCGACAACGAGACCAGTCACCATCCAGGTAAGCGATCAAAGTGGAGCACCCATTGCGCGTGCCCAGGTCAGGCTTAGCCCGGCTCCGTATCTCGAAGATCCGGAAACCGACGAACACGGTAATCTCACTCTCAACTTGAAGCCGGGGAATTACGCAGTGATGGTTTCCGAACGAGGATTCAAAAGCTGGTCTGAGAACATGTACGTTACTAAACCGGACGGTGAAGCCAACGCCAGCCAACTCTACCCGGTCGTCCTGCAGGTAGGAACCTACTCTGGGCCAGATGTTATCCCCTATCCAAAAGATTCTCTCGTCCTCATCGCTGGCGCCTACCACGCTCCCGTGGTACTTTCGCCCGCGGACTTTCGCGCTCTGCCGCATATCACCATCACTGTGCTCAACGGCCAGACCAAAGCCAAACAAACCTTTTCCGGGGTCCCGCTCGCGATACTGCTAGCAAGAGTCAACGCTCCCCTCGGCAAGGAATTTCACCACGAGGCACTCACAAGTTATCTCGTTGCCTCCGGGTCCGACGGCTACTCCGTTGTTCTGTCTCTCGCTGAGGCGGATCCTGGTCTTCGTGGTGGCCAGATATTGGTCGCGGATGCTCTCGACGGCAAGCCCCTGGGGTATTCCGGGCCTTACCAGCTCGTGGTGCCTGAAGACAAGCTCCCTACTCGATGGATCCGCAAGCTCGATTCCATCTCGCTGCAAGGTCTCCGCTGATTCGACATGGCGCGCCCGGAGAGACGATTTAAGAACCTTCGTTGCCGGAATAGAGCCCCTATTCCAGCTTTGGCGCAAGTTTTAGACGTGGATCACGGTCCCGGGTCGACCAAGCAATCAATTTCAGAGCGTTTGGAGCAGAAAACTGCTTCCCTGGGGTTTGTCACAGTAGTGCGTTATTAGCTGGCCGTTCCGCATTGTGTTCTGTGTCCGTCACCTTGCAACGGTTGTGCAGTCAGGGCGGTAGCTCATTTTATTTGATCCGAAGCACCGATTCGTCCAGCTGGAACTCTATGCCAAGCTTCTTTATTATGGCGGGTAAGACCTGATGAATCACTCTCATGCCGCGCAGGAGTTCATCCATGTAAATGTCGGGGTGCAACCGCGAGGAGTTAAACCCCAGACTCTCCTTCTCGGCCTCCTCGCCAAGCTCCTCATGGGACTTATACACCATGTCCAAAAGCTCGGCTCGTAGTGGAACGCCAGCGCGGAGAGCTCTTTCTTTAACGATGTTGAGCCATTCCTCATAGTCTTTATTGGTGTCGTATCTGAACTCGCGGAACCTAGTCGCCAAGCCCTTGACCTCATCCATATCGATCTTGGAGGCTGCAAGATCCAGTAGACACGGTTCGATGTTCTCAGCTTCTGTTTCCATCAGTCCTAGCTCGTCGCCAAGGACCAAGTCAGAAACGTGCGCGGCGTAGAATCCATACACATTCGTATACGATTTGTAAATCTTACAAATCAGCGATAAATGGGGATTCTTATGAATTAGATCCCAGAGGTCATCGGAATATTCCTCGTATTCAATGTCCAATTCGTTGGGAAACGTTCTTGGCAAATCAACGCCCATTTTTTTTAGGGTGTCAAAGGTAGACGGGCACAATAGGCCCAAGTCGTCGCTTAAGGGGCCGGTGTCGTATCCAGTTTCCGCGCTATCAGAGGCCTCTTCAGCCAGAAATTGGATCAGTTTTTCCCATTTGTTGGCTGCTTCGAGAGAGCCTGCTGACAGCACAAATGAAGGAGATTTGTCACCGATATTGATGATCGCCCGAAACTTTTCCTCCATGTCGTTGGACATATATTCGCCGTTCTTCCATTTGCTGATCTGAGTCGGTGATACTCCGAGGCGAAGTGCGAGTTCCTTCTGACTGCATGACAACGTTTCCAAAGCAAGTTGCACGAAAGCTTCGCTGTCCATATTTTGAAAATCCTCGTTCGCGATTTAGTAAATTAGACTTGCATCTTGGGAATTAATTATAGATGCACTTTGGTAAATCAGCAAGATAATTTACTAAATACTAGTACCCCTGCTATATCGTGAAGCAATTCTTATATCGTGAAGCAATTCTAAGGTGGCAAAAGAGGTATCGCCTGAAAAACTGGTGACGCCCCTAGGAGACTCGGCGTGATCTTGGTGGAAGGCTTCAGAATTCCAGAGAGCGACGCAACCGCTTCATCTTGAAGCACTTGCATTTATCATCTTCTTGCGTGATCGCTGATTCACTTTCCGGTTGCCCGTTATTCAAGAGTTTCTCTGCGAATCGATTGCTGCCTGTTAGCCGCAAAACCGTTCTGGGCCTACCCACAGTTGAGCCAGATCTCTGAGGTTGTGTTTGTATGTGCGTGTTACCAAGTATTCCTTACCACCTTTTACACGTAGCCTGTACTCCCCCGTCGGTAAAGGTTGGACCTCCTCCACGGCCGAAACATTCACGACGACCGAGCGGTGGATGCGAATAAAACCGTAGGGTTTGAGCTTCTCCGCCATGGACGAGAGGGATTCGTGCACCAAATAGGGAGTAGTTCGGTGTCGCAACGAAACGTAATTACCTTCGGCTTGCACTGCCAAGATGTCGGCTAAATCCAGGAGTAGGATGCTACCCTTTGCCTTGAACGCGATTCGTGCAGCGGCTTTCTGATCCTGAATCTCTCTCGCGCTCATGGTAGGAACCCCTTGCTCCTCTCGTTTCGAGTTCCTGCTACCCGAAGGAGATTGACGAGTGCACTGCTTCTAAATGAAGTGGTCCTACATAACCGGAGCAGCGGATCTCTCCACCTGCCCAAGAGAACAACTCCTTCACCACGATAAGCACGGGATCGTCCCGTCCATAGGTTTACTTCGGACTAGTGCTTACTGCTGACGGAAAGCTGGATTGTGCGCCGAAATAACACTCAATGGATTCCAATTTTCCATTCTTGATTCGGAGATACTCCACGTTCCGGAACGTTTTACCGTTCTTGGTGTGGCACAGGTATTTCACAAAAGCGTCGTTCGCGCCAGTGGTGATCCGCTCCAGGTCAAAGTTTCCAATGAACTCAACCTGTGTGTCCCAGCATTGCGCTTTGAAAGTGCTCTTGCTGATGTGGTCGTCGCCGGCCGCGCTCGTAAAGGTGAAGTTGTCGGCGAGCAGGATATTGAACGTGCCCAAATCTTTCTTTTCCCACGCCGCGTACCACTTACGGATGATCTCCTCGTTCGTTAAATCAT
>WNGQ01000015.1_pt1 | contig 255123 bp, 201 predicted proteins | sample 5407661 | NCBI WGS metagenome assembly WNGQ01 (sample SAMN13153382, study PRJNA577476) | soil metagenome | isolation source: 60 cm soil or saprolite under Garry oak tree replicate 2 | place: USA:California | collected 2016-06-15 | reverse complement strand
TATCCGTGTCCTGGTAGGTGGCTTGTCCAGCGAGCGCTGCCGTGATCATCAGTCCGAACAAGCTAAGCTGGCTGATAATGATATTTAGGGCAAACGGCGAGTTCACCATCACCTTGCCGTCCGTCCCGAACCCAGCGGAGATGCTGTGGAATGCTCCCCCTGACAGCAGCACAAAAGAATATGCCAGAAGAAGAAAAATCAGGAAATACAGATAGGGCGAAATTCGCCCCAGCCGAGTGCGAAGTTCGAAGAGCAAAATCGTTCCAATCATGGTCAGTTCATCCTTGCGGCAGGGGCCGCTGGCTGGAAAAAGCCCTTGATGGTCGCAAAGTAGAGGTCTTCCAGGTCCGCTGTGACCAGTTCGAAGCTCGAGTCCGGCTGTTGGTTGCTGAAAACGTGGATCAGCGTCTGTCCGGCGAATCGGCGCATCAAAATCACCTGGAAACGCTCGCGATAAGCAGCAAGTTCTGTTGGCGGAATCGACCGCTTCCAGATTCTCCCGTTCAACTCCTCGACTAAGGCTGCGCTGCTGCTACAACTGCCTTTTCCTCCAGCGACCCGGCTGGATGCAATAGTTCGCCCTCGAAGCTGATGTCCTTGGATCAGGAAGAACCCGCCCCGTCCCCAGTAGTAAGTCTTTCTCTGAAACGTCCGATAGCTAGCAGGATTCCATGCAGAAGAGCTTGCGGGCGGGGAGGACATCCCGGAATGTAAACATCCACCGGAAGCACCTTGTCAACGCCGCCCAGAGATGCGTAATTCTCGCCGAAAATGCCGCCGCTTATTCCGCAAGCACCCACCGCGACCACCACCTTGGGGTCCGGCATCGCCCGATACGTTTTCAAAAGCGCGAGTTCCATGTTACGGGTGACAGGCCCAGTCACCAGAAGCATGTCGGCATGACGAGGAGATGCGACGAACTGCATTCCGAAGCGCTCGAGGTCATAGATCGGATTGTTCAGGGCGACAATCTCGAGTTCGCATCCGTTGCACGAACCTGCATCAACTTCTCGAATAGCGAGTGACCGGCCTAGAACTTTTTGGATTAACGCACGCATTTTCTTCCCAATATCCTCCGTTGGGGACTCCAGAGATTGGCGGTGCACTCCACGTAACGCCCGATGTGTGCCATCGGCACTTAACTCGTATTCCGCCGTAAGGACCAGGCTACGGCGGTCTGGAGTCGCCAGTTCAAATTCCTGAGTGATGCGGACGGCTTGATCGGACGAGGTCTCCGCGCACAAACCGCAGAAGACACAAAGACCGTAATCGACAGTGACAATCCGCGAGCCCGATTTATCGGACAAGGAGATAGCTCCCGTTGGACACACTTCCGCAGCCCCTCGCGCATCCTTCCATTTTTCAAAATCGAAGTCCGGCCGCCCGCGAAAATGTTTGGAGACTTTAGCTGGCTCGGCCGGATAGTTCACCGTCACGGTTCCGGTCTTGGCCATCTTTTGCAGAATCTTGAACATCGTCTACCGGTCCGTTCCTGAATACGAAAGATTGAAACTCTTGTTGATGACGGGGAAATCGGCAATGATATTTCCCTGCACCGCCTCCACCAGCGCCGGCCAATTGTTGAGCGAGGGGTCCTTGATCTTGCAGCGCTCCAGATGGTTGTCAGGGCCGGTATGAATCCAATGGATGATTTCGCCGCGCCATCCCTCAACCGCGCTCAGCGCGCAGCGGGCCGCGGGAATGGTCGGGACAGGAGTGCGGAACTCCCCAACCAGGCTCTCACCGGCAGCCCTTCTGATGATGGAAATGGATTCTCTCACTTCGTCGATACGGACCTGCATCCGGTGCCAGACATCGCCGGCTTGGTAAACCGGAACGCGGAATGAGTAGCGGGAATACGCAGCGTAGGGATGGTCCCGGCGTACATCCACGTCCGTCCCCGAAGCTCGCCCTCCCACACCGACGATGCCCAAATCCTTTGCCTTTTCTGGCCGGAGAATGCCTGTTTGTTCTAGGCGATCACGCGTGGACTCAGACGACTCAATGAGACTGATCAGGTCTTCAAACTCACGCGCGAAAGAGTCCACCGTGCCGCGGAGCGTGTCCAACTGGGCCGCATCCCAGCCTCTTCGAACTCCTCCTATGCAGGTCATGCCTCGCAATAGACGATTGCCAGTCAACTGCTCACTTAACGTAACCAACATCTCCTTTAATCGGCTGGCGTGGGCATTTGCTATGACGAAACCGACATCGGTCGCAATGGCCCCAATGTCAGCGACATGATTGCAGATCCGTTCCAGTTCAAGCAAGATGGTGCGCACCACGAGAGCACGCAGCGGGACCTCAATCCCGGCCGCGCGTTCGATGGCCTGGCAGAAAGCCGTGCCGTGAGAAAAGCTTGAATCGCCGGAGATGCTCTCAGCCAGGAAGACTGCCTTGTGGATCGGAAGTTTTTCAAACAGCTTTTCCGTGCCCTTATGCGTATAGAACATTCGCAGCTGTAGATAAAGAATGGGTTCGCCCGCCACGGCGAAATTGAAATGGCCAGGCTCGATGGTTCCAGCATGGACCGGCCCGACCGGTACTTGAAATACTCCTTCACCCAAAGCGGGACGGTAGATGTGACGTTCTCCCTCAAAGGGCGGCAGGACGGTCTCAATGGGGAAGTCCTTGCGCAAGGGATAGACGTCCGGCCAATTATCGTGCAATGCAACACGACGGGGGTTCGGGTGGCCAACAGCTTTCAGTCCAAACCAATCCTGGATTTCGCGCTCTTGCCAGTTCACTGAAGGCAGTTCGGCGGAGAGTGATGGAAACTGAAGACTGTCGGACCGCACCGGAGCCCGCAAAATTAGATACCCGGCGCTGCCCTTCTGCTCAAAGACATAGTAATTGAAGAAAACATCATCTGTTGTGCGCCTGTCCTCGGCGAAGACCGTAACTAGTCTTGCTCCGAACTCATCTCGCAGGTGTGCGGTCATGGGCCGGATGTCGGGATCACTCAGAAGGAGATAAACTTCATCTTCCCGGTCGGTACGGATGGACTCCACCTGCCGGCCAAACTCCTGTTGGAGAGCGCCAACGAATGATGAGATTGGTGGTGTCATCGTACCCTCGTCACGATGTCCGCTGCCGCTTGGATTAGTTGGAACAACGGAGCTGGTATCCAGAAGCCCATGACAATGATCACCGCAGCCAAGCCGCCGACAGAATACTTTTTCCAACCGCACGTCTCAGCCAGAGGCAGGCCCGGGTCGGGACCAAGAACAAGATTAGAGATATGCACGAGATACCCGGAGAAGATCGTAACAAGAAAAGCGATGAAAAAAACCGCCAGGACAAAATAGCCTCCACTGAAAGCTGCCCGCAAAATAGTGAACTCACTTTGGAACAAGCTGAATGGAGGTGATCCGGTGACAGCAAGAGTCACCATAAGGAATGCTGCTCCGCTCAAAGGCATCGAATGGATCAGCCCCCCTTTCGCCTTGGCGAACAGGTCCGTCTTGAGGTATTGCTGAACGTTTCCAGCGCAAAAGAAAAGTAGGGGCTTGGTAATCGAATGGAAGGTCATGTGCAGAAGCATGCCCAAGATGCCCAAAGGGCCACCGAAGCCAAGGGCCAGCACCATGATCCCGCTGTGGTCGATGCTCGAATACGCCAGTAACCGCCGAAAGTTCTTTTGGACCAGAATGAACGGAACGGCAACTGCCATCGAGAGCAATCCGAAAATAATGAGGAGTTGTGAACCAAACTGCGGGCCTAGACATTTCGAACTCAGAATGTAGAAACGCACCAGGCCATAAAGCGCGCAGTTGAGCACTCCGGTGGCGAGCATCGCTGCCCCCGGGACCGGCGCTTCACTATAGGCATCCGGCTTCCACGTATGCATGGGAGCGATGCCGGCCTTGGTCCCATAGCCCAGCAGTATCAGAATGAAGGCCAGCCGCATGGTCGCCTTGTCAAACTGGCCGGCGTTTCCTGTAAGGACCGACCAATTCAAGCCTGCAAGCGTTTCGATTCCCAGGACGCGATGAGCAGAATAGTAGGTCAGAATCGTGCCGAACAGGGCCATGGATAGGCCAACGCCGCCGATGATGGCGTACTTCCATGCAGCTTCAAGCGATGTCTCGCGTCCGTAAAACATAACTAGAAAGACGGACGCTAACGTGGTCCCTTCAATCGCCACCCAGAGTATTCCAAGGTTGTTGGCAAGCGCGACCAGAATCATGGAAAAAACAAACAGAGGCGTAAGGGTGTAGTACTCGCGCAATTTATGAATGACAAAGCGTCCGATCAAAGCTTGGTCATCGTGCAAAACTCCATCGCGCTCGTCTTGACGCAAATAGCCGACAGCATAGATCGAACACACAAGAGCCACGAAAGCAGCCAAGAGAACGGTTAAGGCGCTGAGAGCGTCGGCGTAAAGGAATCCGTTCCAAAGCGAAACCGGGCCACTGCGAAGCACTTGAGCCGCCAACACGAGGGCCAGGCACACCTCAATGCCGAAGGCGGCGAGGTTGACTGCCTCCATCCAAGGCCGCTTGCGCAGCACGAAAGCCAGAGGGCCGGCGATCAGGGGAACGATAAGGAGCCAAAACAGAATCATGTCTTTGCTTACTCGCGCAACTTTCTCAGCCTGCTGACGTCCATGGAGTCAAATGTCTCGCGGATGCGAAAGACGAGAATACCCAGGACCATCACTGCGACCAAAACATCAAAAAAAATGCCAAGCTCAACTACCAATGGCATTCCATAGGTCAACGAAATCGCGGCCAGGAAAAGGCCGTTTTCAAGCGATAGCAATCCCAAGACCTGCGTCAATGCCTTGCGGCGGTTCACCATCGCAAAAAAACCGATCAGGAATAGCGCGATAGCGACGGCGAGCGTGTTATGCCCAAGCGCCGCACGAGCAGAGGTCTCCTCCGGATGGTAGAAAGACTCCGCGACCACGTAGCCCAACAGAGTCAGGCCACCCGCGATGAGGACCGAGAGAGGGACATTGATCAGTGGATCGATCTCCCGCCGGATGCCGATCTTCTCCACCAGGCGCTCCAGCAGTTTCGGAAGCAGGCCCGCCTTCAAGATGAGCGTAAGGATGGCGACAACATAGATGTGGCTGGCCTGATTGAAGTAGGCGATTACGGCCGCGATTGCACCCAAGAGAAATGACTGCAGCGCGAAGATACGAATGCTCGAAATGATCCAACGTTGCCCAACCGAGGCAATCTGCAGCACCAGGACCAGCGCCGCCATCAGGGTGATGATCCTGTTACCAAGCTCCGGATTGGGAACAAAATGCATACGCAACCTCAGAACAGAAATGTGGAAATAAGCGCGAGCGCTCCCAGAATGAACGCAACCATGAGCAATTCCGGTACTCGAAACAACCGCAGCTTCGCGTTGGTGGTCTCAACCAGGACGATGAGGCACGCCAGCACAAGCAATTTGGCAAGATAAAAAGCAAGTCCAACACCCACTGTCTGTGCCGTCCAGTCAGAACTCAAACCGTACGGGAAGAAGGTATTGACTAGCAGTGTCATCAGAACAAGCTGCTTGATGGAGCCGCCCCATTCAATCAACGCAAGGTATGGCCCCGAATACTCCAGCACCATGGCTTCGTGGATCATTGTCAATTCAAGGTGGGTCGCCGGATTGTCTACCGGGATGCGGCCGGTCTCGGCGATCAGGACGATAAAGAGTGCGGCGAACGCCAGCATCTGCGACGGAGCCAGAAACCTCCAGCTCTGGCCTACGGCGACCTTGGCCATCTCGCTCAGATTGGTGGAGTTGGCTCCCAATGCCACGGTGAAAATTGCCAGCATCATCGCCGGCTCCGCGATTGCGGAGATGGTCATTTCGCGGCTGCTACCCAAACCGCCAAACGAGCTTCCCGTGTCGAGTCCGCCAAGGGCAAGAAAGAAGCGCCCCAGCGCCAACAGATAAACCACAGCGAGCACGCCGCCGAACAAGCTGAGTGGAGCGTGGGTCGTGGTCATGGGAATCATGAGTCCGACAAGAGTGGCGGTCCCAAACACAACGTACGGAGCCGCGGAGAAAATCCACGATGCGGTGTCCGGAATCACCATCCCTTTGCGCAGCAACTTGAGGACATCACGGTAGGTTTGAAAAACGCTCGGCCCGCGGCGGGTTTGGAGTTTCGCCTTCAGGCTCTTGATGATTCCGCTGAGTAACGGAGCTACAAGCAGCAACAGCATTAACTGCAAGCCCGAGTTGGTGAGCACTTCCGTCATTTACGCACCGCGAACAATAAGAGCAAAACGAGCGCCACAAAGATGTAAGCCAGGTAAGCATGTATGCTGCCTGCCTGGATGGTCCGCATTCTGGTCGAGAGCCGGAAGAGGAACTCCTGGAGGGGAGCATAGAGTCGTTTTTCGAAGGTGGGCTCGATTTCGCTTTCGAAGCGGATCTCTTTGGGGAAATAAGGAGACACGTCGAAAACCGCTTGGATTTCGCGCCGTGGCTGGTACAAAACGGAAAAGATCATCCGCAACGGTTTTGAGAATGCTGTGGCCGTGTACTCATTTTCTGCTGTGAGTCCAGGCAAACCGCAGTCCCAGGTTGGTCCGCGCTGACGAGCAAACCGCCTTCCTATAACCCGTACCAAAAGTACGGCAGAACCAACCAGGATTAGAAGTCCGATAGCGATGATTGCGGTAGATACGGTGCCTCCATGAGGGGTGCCCGCGGAGAGTACCCATCCATTGCCGGTAATGAGATTGCCGCCAACTCTCGGTCCAAGCAGTTGCTCCGTCATCCCACCGAATACCCGGAGGAACCAGGTAGCCCCCAAGCCCAGGGCGACGCAGACTACCGTCAGGTAACCCATGCCGAACAGCATGGACCGGGGTGCCTCATGTGCATTTCGAGATTCGGGCGCGCGCGGCAAGGCCAAGAAAGTAATCGCGAACGCCTTCACAAAGCAGGCTGCGGCGAGGGCACCGGTCAATGCGAGCATCGAGCCGGCCAGAGGGAATAGGATTCTCGTCAAGCCGCCGGTAGCGCCAAATCCGGAAAGCAGACTTTGGTAGGTCAACCACTCGCTGACAAATCCGTTCAGTGGGGGAAGGCCGGAGATGGCGATCGCCCCGATCAGGAAAGAAAAGGCCGTCACCGGCATGGAACGGATGAGGCCTCCCATCTTTTCCATGTTTCGCGTCCCCGTCGAATGGAGCACGGACCCGGCGCCCAAGAACAGAAGACACTTGAAGATCGCATGATTCAACGTGTGAAACATGGCGGCAATCAGGGCCACTCCCGCGAGCAGGGGATGTCCGGCAACGCGAAAAATCAAAGCGGCGCCAAGGCCCATGAGAATGATGCCGATATTTTCAATACTGTGGTAGGCCAACAGCCGTTTGAGATCATGCTCCATCAAGGCGTATAAGACACCCAGGACGGCAGAAATGACTCCAATGATGAATACCAGCAAGCCGGCCCAGGACGGCACTCCACCCAGTGAATCCACGAAAATGCGGGCCATGCCGTATATTCCTGTCTTGATCACGAGGCCGGAAAGCAGAGCAGAGATGTTGCTTGGCGCAACCGGGTGGGCCGCGGGCAGCCAGATATGAAAAGGAATCACACCGGCCTTAATACCGAAGCCGATGAAAAACAGAACAAACGCAGCGGCCTGCCGTCCGCTTGACAGTTGTACCGCGGCCCCGTGGAAGCTGGCGAATTCAGCGCTGCCGCTGCCCTGGATCAAAAGGGCAAAGCCGAGGAGCAGGCACCCCGCATCGATGTGCGCCATGATGATGTAGAGCAACCCAGCTTGTCTAGTCTCCTGGTCTTCGTGATAAAACGTAACCAGTCCGTAAGCGGCGAGTGCCATTACTTCCCACCCGATCAAGAACAGAAATGCATTGGCGGCAGTAAAGACAACCGCCAAGCTGAGAAGCAAGATGTTAAATAAAAAACCAAAAACACCAAGGTTCCTCTTGCCCTCGAATGCCTTCAGGTAGCCGAACGAGTAGATCGCAGTCGCGCTCGCGAGAATCGCTAAAATCAAGTTGAAAAAAGCAGCCAGGGCGTCGCAGGAAAAGCTATATGCGAATAACGGTATGCCTGATTGGATCGACCACGGGGGCGGAACCGGCCCACCGCGTAGAATGCTGAGGCCAGCGGCAATGCCTCCCAGGGAAGCGCCAACCAAAGCGGCGCCGCAACTGACGCGGCGAGCCAGTGCCGGTTTTTGCCAGCTCGCAAGAGAAGCGAAAGCACCAGTCGCATAGGCGGCAAGACTAAGCGCAAAGATCCCGCCCAGTGGAATCGCGTTCATGAGGCTTCTTCACCATGGCCCGAAGCCCGGCAGCTTGCTTCACCGAATTCTGTATAATACAACATTCAGCGTTGGTGTGTGCGAATGAAAAACTGAACTCAGTCTGAGGAATTGATGATGCTATCACCGTCAGTCTGGTGCAGATGAGGCAAATCGGTGCTTCTTCTGCCCCAGGTGATCCCCGCGGGATGTTTCTTCGCGGCTTCGGGGTACAAATCTCTTGCTCTACCGAGGGCCTCCGCTACGCTCCGGCAGATATTCTGCTCTCCCACATGCTGGTGAAATTCAGCCTGGCGCATTCGTTTTGCAGGCCGTGCTCTGGCCCCGCACAGAATAAGTTGCCTGCCGGATTCGTGCACGCAGTCGGCAAGGTTTTCTAATGCCTGAAGGCCCGTTGAATCGATCGCAGTCATATTACGAAGTCTAAGAATAATGATCGGAGGCAAATCGGGCAAACGAGAAACAATCGTATCGATTTTGTCGGCTGCGCCAAAGAGAAATGGGCCATGAATTCTAAAGATGCTGACATAAGAAGGGATTTCTTTGTCCTGCAAGATATGAACGTGCCCTTCTCGGACATACTCGGCCGTCACTTCAGATACCGTGGTCGTTTGAGTAACTTTACGTATGTACACCAATGCAGCCAAAATCATGCCGGCTTCCACGGCGACGGTTAGATCAGCAAAGACTGTCAGCAGAAAAGTGATCAACCAAGTACTAATCTCGAGTTTCGACAGTTTCAAAAGTTCCGGAATCTCGCGCCACTCGCCCATGTTGTAGGAAACCACCAGGAGAATGGCCGCGAGGACCGACAATGGAATAAACCGGGCAAGCGGTGCGGCAAAAAGGACAATGGCGAGAAGAGTCAGCGCGTGGACCATGCCAGCGACCGGTGTCTTGGCGCCGGAGCGAATATTGGTGGCCGTTCGAGCGATCGCTCCAGTGGCTGGGAGTCCCCCGAATAGAGGGGAGATAATGTTGGCGACTCCCTGCCCGACGAGCTCCACATTTGGGTTGTGCTTGTCCCCGCTCATGCGATCGGAGACCAGCGCGGACATCAGTGATTCGATTGCGCCTAACATGGCGACCGTAATTGCCGGTGAGATCAGAGGCCGCAGCAGGTCCAGGCGGAAGTGAGGGACCTTGAGCACTGGAAATCCGGATGGGATGCCACCGAAGCGCGTCCCAATTGTTTCCACTGGCAGTTTGAATATGACGACGGCCGCGGTCCCAACAAACAGTGCGACGATGTAACCGGGGACCTTCTTCACGAAAATCATGAATAGGATAATTAATGCAAGCGCGCTGGCAGCCAGGGTTGTTTCCAGTGGGGAGAACGATGAAAAGTTATGTGCAAAGGCCAGAATTCGCGGCGCAAATTCACCCGGCACCTTGTCGATTTTCAGTCCAAAAAAATCCTTGATTTGCGTGCTGGCAATGATGACCGCAATGCCATTTGTAAAACCCACGACTACCGGGCGCGGTATGAACTTAACCGCCGTACCTAACCCCGTCGCACCTAAGATCAGCAGGAGAACTCCGGCCAACAAGGTGCACATGAATAGACCGTCGATACCGTATTTCGCAACTATCCCAAAGACGACGACTACAAACGCCCCGGTTGGACCACCAATCTGTGTCGAAGACCCTCCCAAAGCGGAAATCGTAAACCCCGCTACGATTGCGCAGTACAGACCTGCCTGGGGGGGAACACCCGAAGCGATAGCAAAGGCCATCGCCAAAGGAAGCGCGACGAGCCCGACGGTGATGCCTGCAAGAAGGTCCGACACGAACATACGTTTCGTGTAAGACTTGAGACAGAGCACGGATTTCGGTAGCCAATTGCCCATAACTCTTTTGGCTGAATGACCTCCTTATGCCTGACGGTCACCGCTTATCTCTTGCTTCTTTGCACGAGCCATCACGCAGGGGGCATCCAGTCGAACCTTCTTCGCGAGGTTGCTGAGTCGCCTAGCCTCGCTGCCCAGCCTTCGCACGAATTACACGATAAGTCCTTGCCCGCTACTGTCCCCGATTTGTCGAGACATTTCCCGCGTCTGGCGGCTGATCGATGCGCCGCTGTGCCTCTTCGAGCGACAGGCCGCGACTCAGGAAACCCAGTATCCCCCGAAGCCGGTACATGTCCCGAGATGTGTAGAAGACACGTCCCGCTTTCACGGTGCCTGTGACGACCCCTTTCTGCTCAAATTCGCTAAGTTGTTCGCCTGACATTTGTAGTTTGCCGAGTAATTGTTCTGCTGAAAAATACCTCACGGCCCCTCCGCCGGAGTGAAGGTGTTCTGGTTTTCAACAACCGTCCTGATTAGACCAGAACATTGCTGGACATTGAAGGCGATTCGGCCCTGAACAACCTCATGGCCAGCGCACCACTCAAGAGCGTCCTGCATTGAAGTTGCAAATGTTGAAGGTATACGCACGTACAACAGACAAAATCCTCATCGTCCTCTGCTGCTCACAGCTAGCTGTGACAACAGGTCTTTTATATCGATTAGATGGTTGTTGAAGATCTTTTTGGCCGCATCAAGCAAGTTGAATAGCTCACGATCTCGGACGGAGTAATACACGTTCTGGCCTTCTTTTCTGGTTGCGACGATGTTGCGGCTCCGGAGGACCGCCAGTTGCTGCGAAAGATTACTCTGCTCAACGTCGAGGCGACAACAGAGATCATTAACCCCGAACTCACCTTTCCTGAGTTGATCCAGGATTCTGATTCGCAAGGGATGGGCGAGTGCCTTGAAGAATTCGGCCTTGAATTGGCTGATTTCACTCATGATTTAATATTCAAATATTATCATATTTATCATATAATTACTTCTCAAACTGCCGTTCCTTCTGCCAAGCCAATTGCCGCTGGTCTGCCTGCGCGGCGGCTGTGTCGCAAGCAGAATTTGCGCTGGGAGCAGATCTGGAAGAGTTTATCGACAAGAACTGGAACCGCATCAACCTCAACAGAAAACTGAAGAAAAAACTGAAGAGGTATACAAGTGACGCGCTTGCACGCACAATCAAACGCTGCTCTTGAAAGAAATACTTAGTGCCAAATAGAATTCTCTACGTTTAACGGCCATGAACTCCCTGTGCTTTTCCAGCGCGACAACGGTGGAGGTCTTGTTTTCAATATTGCCGATTCTGAAAAAGGCATCTATAACGTCACGTAGTTCCTTTAGCTTGATTTCTGCCGCCTCTTCGCCTATCAGCAACAGCTTAGCGGAACAGCTACCAACCACCTTGAAACTCTCGAAGAGCTCCTGCTCCAGCTTTCTCAGTTCCTTTGATTCTGCTTCCGTAAGCCTATTTCCTTGGTCACGTTTGAATACGGCATTAGTGAGATTGGCCCAATAAAGAGTGGTCGCACCGAAAAAAGATTCGACGTCAGCAAGAATGGACTCAAGGATACTGCGCTTCTTTTCGAGATAGCCTCGGCTGGACTGGCTGCGGTTATTGAGCCATGCTACCCACACGCCGAATGCGCCGCCAAGGAGAGCACCCAAGCCGATCTTTACCGCAGTGTCTACGACATTAAGCCAATTCTTGGCGTCCTGCAAACAGTTCCTCTCTTGCCCCACAATCTAGCTGTCGACGCAATCGTAATATGGCAGTGAGTCCACTTACAAGTGGTGCGCAAGAGCGCTCAAGAAATGAATGTGGACGACAAGCGTGAGGCTGCCCCGATCGCCGTAGCTAAGGCCCAGTATGCAACCATCACTTCCGCTTCCGGGCACGACGTGCTGGTGCTTTCAAGTCCGGAAGGAGCGGCGTTAGTGCTCTATCGTGGCGACGAGCGCATTGGAACTTGTCCAGCAACGCCTTGTAAATTCCATTTTGATGCTTACTACTTCGACCCAAGGGGCGGAACCTTTCTGTTCTCGAAGCGCGCGCTCAAACCCATCCAGGCCCAACTCGGCAAACATGGCTACCACTCCGAACCTGTGACCCTTACAGAGGGCGTTGGCAATTGGAGTGAATCCGATCCAGGTGGGTCCTACAGCTTTAGGTACTATTATTTCGAAAGGAAGGTCATTCCTGTACCTCTGCGTCCACTTTAGTCCCACCGCAATCAAACGCGACGTTTGAATCCCGTCGCTTCGGGACTCGGATTCTGCTCGGGAAGAAGCCACGTTCCCATATCCGATCCCGACATGAGTCGACAAACCCTTCTGCTGCGAGCCTGGTTTCGGATGGGAGAATCCCGTTTGAAATTTGCAAAAGTGCAAGACGAGACTTTGGGGTTGGATGCGAAGTCTTTCGCGTCTCCTGGAATCGCGTTTCGACCGTTTCCCTGCTCCATGACGAGGTGTCCAGGGGGAGGAAACGGCAAAAAAAATCGCCGATCCCTGCGGAAAAAGGCTTTTCCGTGCTTCATGTCCTGACAAGGTTGCCGAACAGCTCCATTTTGAGTTAGACGAAGGAGGCAAACGTTGTCTCGAAGAACATAGTATCAGACCGGTTCGACGCCAGTAGATACCCAGCCTTGCTGAGACAGGTCAAGAACTTTCATGGACTTGAAATCAGGGTACATTAAGGGGACGATAAGAGCGTACATCCGGTACCAAACGGTATCATCAGCTGTCCGCCAATACCGTCAGATATTAATGAATTACATTAAAGCGCCATACTGTCACGGCAGAGGTCGCGAGTTCGAGTCTCGTCGTCCCCGCCATATCTTTAAATAACTTACAAAGACTGGTGTTTTTTCCTGCACATCTCACAACACTCATTTTGAATTTAGAACATGGCATCGACCTGGAGAGCCGGTCGAGGAGAATTGGCACCGTTCTAAGGCTGCAACCGGATATGGTCTGAACGCGTTTATCTCCGATGGGGATGGCCGGTTTGCCATCTGACCTCAAAAGTAAGCGCGGTAGCGGGTGGTGGACCACCACCCCGCGACGGAACGTCAGGTCATATCGACGAATTCACAAGTGCTCGTTCTTTGGGCCTGTGGCGAACACGATAGCGCGGTTTAGCGACGTACCATTTACAAAATGGCGCCATTGCCTGCCCGATCAAACCTCCAACAGGCTCAGCGATTGCTGGTGCGGAATCCTTCAGCCCCAACCCCACTTTTGCCTAGCCACTCGAGCAACTCGTCATGTGAGGTTTCGCCAACGGCGTCCCTTGCGTGGGATTTGGATCGGTGCAAGCTCCCGACGAGCGGCGCGAATCAATGAATTAAATTTGTCGTTGACAACCATCGGGGTAAATCGTACAAGGTTGATGCGGTTTAATTAAGCGGTTACGCGCCATTGTAAGAAATGCTCTATCGGCTTGTTTGTCGAGGCCTTGATCTCGAATGCGCAACTCGGGGCCTTGCCCGACCCTGAAACTTTACACCCATATTATGAAGCTTCAGTTTCGCAAGATTTCCTCCACAATTCGGCTAGTCGTGAAGATGAGCGCGATTTTCCTCGGTGGAGACTCATATCCAAACGCTTCTCTACCAGCGTTGCGGGGGGAGTAATAAAATGCGCCCACATCCTCAATGGATTGACTACTCGATCATCAGTATCTACTTCGTTTTTGTGCTGGGAATTGGCGTTGTTCTGAAGAAATATATGAAGACCAGCGCGGACTTCTTCCTTTCGGGGAGGTCCATTCCCGCCTGGATCACGGGACTTGCCTTTCTTTCCGCCAACCTCGGCGCCCAGGAAGTCATTGGCATGGGGGCGAGCGGAGCGAAATACGGGATCATGACCTCTCATTTCTACTGGGTGGGCGCGATTCCCGCCATGGTTTTCGTGGGTCTTTTCATGATGCCGTTCTATTACGGTTCACGGGCACGGTCGGTACCCGAGTATCTGAAGCTGCGTTTCGATGAAAAGACGCGCGGATTGAACGCGATTTCTTTTGCTGTAATGACGGTGTTTTCTTCCGGTGTGTCCATGTATGCCATGGGCAAGCTGCTGCAGTTGCTGCTCGGCTGGAATTTCAGCGTGGCCATCCTCGTTTCCGCCGTGATCGTGCTGGCTTATACATTTCTGGGCGGCCTGACCTCCGCCATCTATAACGAGGTATTGCAGTTCTTCCTCATTGTGCTTGGTTTCATTCCCCTGGTCTTTCTGGGATTGAAGGATGTCGGAGGCTGGGACGGCCTTAAGACACGGCTGGCGAACGACGCCGTGGTCCACTCCTGGAAATATCTTGGCCATGCAGGCGCCAACCCCATGGGCGTGGAATGGTTTGGCATGTTGATGGGTTTGGGCTTCGTTTTGTCGTTTGGCTATTGGTGCACGGATTTTCTGGTGGTCCAGCGAGCCATGGCGGCGGATTCGATGACATCGGCTCGCCGAACGCCGTTGATCGCCGCTTTTCCGAAGATGGTTTTTCCGTTTCTGGTAATTCTTCCAGGAATGATTGCCGGGGTGGTTGCCGCCAACAGCACCAGTAATACGGCGACCGCCGCCTCAATGGCTCAGGTTGCTCCGGCGGCCGCTAGCAACGAAATTACTCTGGAGGGCGGAAAGGGAATTATCCCCCCCAAACTCGATGAGACCGGAAAGCCTGTGGTCAAAGGCGGAGCAGTTGTGCTGGATTATGACCTGGCGACTCCCATGATGCTGGTTCGTTATCTTCCCTCAGGGTTGCTGGGGCTGGGTTTGTGCGCCCTGATTGCGTCGTTTATGTCTGGAATGGCCGGCAATACCACGGCATTCAATACCGTTTGGACCTACGATATTTACCAAAGCTACATCCATCGGACCGCGTCGGACGAGCACTATTTGTGGATGGGAAGAGCGTCTACCGTTTTTGGTTTGGCTGTTTCCGTGGCCGCGGCTTACGTCGCCAGCCAGTTCAATAACATTATGGACGTGCTGCAGTTGGTGTTTGCGTTCGTCAACGCACCGCTGTTCGCGACTTTCCTGCTCGGCATGTTCTGGAAACGCGCCACGGGCCATGGAGCGTTTGGTGGGCTGCTCGGAGGCACAGTCGCCGCAGCCGTGCATCACGGCCTGACCCTCCCCGCGGGTTCAGCGCCTGGCGTCAAAGGCGGCTTCCTCGGCATGGTGCTTTATCATTATCCCAGCGAGATGGCGCAGAATTTTTGGACGGCGATTTTCGCCTGGACCACCTGCTTCGCCGTGACGATTGTCATCTCCTTGTTGACGAAGCAGCGTCCGGACGAAGAACTCAAGGGCCTGGTGTATGCCCTGACGCCACGGCAGAAAGATGAAGGCCTGGTGTGGTATCAAAAGCCGGCAGTGCTGGCGGTCGTGGTGTTGACGGCTTTAGTGATATTGAATTGGATCTTCTGGTAGCAAAAATCGTTACCAACCCGAGCACGACTCGCCACAAACAGGGCGGTGGAAGCTGGAGGAGCAAGAATGGGATTTGATATCAGACTACCGATCGGCATGATGCTCAGCGTGCTTGGCGCATTGATTGGGATCTACGGCTTTATGACCAAAGGGAGTGACATGTACGTTCGTCATTCGCTCGGTATCAATATTAACTTGTGGTGGGGGACGGCGATGCTCATACTTGGTGTGGGAATGCTGTTGCTTGCCCGTCGTGGACCATCGTTAGCGGGTCTCCCTGGTAAAAAATCCGACAGCCCGACAGCCAAGCCAATAGGACACTGAATTATTCCATGTCGGACACGAATCTAACGGCTGAAAGTCGGGCCCATACCTTGCAGCGTAGATTTGAAGAGCTCTTTGCGGGCTCTCCGCGCATCTTCCAGGCCCCCGGGCGCGTGAATTTGATCGGAGAACACACCGACTATAACGATGGATTTGTCATGCCCGCAGCGATCGGGTTTTATACGCGAGTTGCGGCTGCTCCCCGTGCTGATCAGAAGCTTGTGGTCCAGTCTGAGAATTACGCCGAAAAGATTGAGTTGGATCTGGCGGGCCTCCCAACTGCGGGGACAGGGCACTGGAGCGACTATGTCATTGGAGTAGCGAGAGCCATTGAGCTGACGGGCGTTCGGCTGCGTGGAGCAAGCCTGCTGGTCGACGGAGATGTGCCGCAAGGCGCCGGGCTCAGCTCCTCGGCTTCCTTTGAAGTAGCGGTTGGCTTCGCTCTACTGGATCTCGCGGACCAGCAGATCGACCGGACGAAGCTGGCGTTGTTGTGTCAGAGATCCGAAAACGAATTTGTTGGCGCGCAATGCGGAATTATGGACCAGTTTGTTTCGAGCCATGGCAGGCGCGATCATGCTCTTATGCTCGATTGCCGCTCGCTGGCGTATCGTCTGCTGCCATTGCCCGCGGGCGTGTCTTTGGTGATCAGTAACACCATGGTGAAACACAGCATCGCTAGCGGTGAATACAATCAGCGGCGGGCAGAATGCGAGGCCGGCGTGCAACATCTGGTGAAGCATTTGCCACATGTGCGGGCTTTGCGGGATGTTACGCTCGAGAATCTGGAAACATACACCCACGATATGCAAGATAAGGTGACGCGGCGCTGCCGGCACGTCATCACCGAGAATGCAAGAGTAATCAAGGCCGCTGCCGCGCTGGAAGCCGGCGAGTTAACAATGTTCGGAGACCTGATGCGTCTGTCACATCGCAGTCTGCGCGATGATTTCGCCGTAAGCTGTTCGGAACTTGATCTGATGGTGGAGCTTGGTGAGCAGGTCGAAGGCGTTTACGGAACGCGAATGACGGGCGGTGGATTTGGCGGCTGCACCATTTCCCTGGTCCGGGCAGACTGCGTGCAGGCCTTCCAGCAGACCGTTGGCGAAGGATATGAACGCGCGACGGGCTGCAAGCCGGAGATTTACGTTTGTTCGGCCGCGGACCGCGCCAGCCAGGTTTTCTAGAGGCATGCACACCAACCCATGAGAGTTCTGGTTACAGGAGGCGCGGGCTATATCGGCAGCGTGGTGGCCGGAGAGCTCTTGCAGGCGGGGCGCCAGGTTATAGTTTTGGACAACCTGAGCCACGGTCATCGCCAGGCCGTGCCGAAAAATGCCGAACTAGTCGTCGCCGACCTGGCGGACCGGAACGCGCTGGATGAGGTCTTTCGATCTCGAAGCATTGACGCGGTTATGCATTTTGCCGCCCTGATCGAAGCGGGGGAGTCGATGAAGGCTCCGGAGCAATTCTTCCGCAATAACACCGCGAATACCCTGACGTTACTGGAAGCGATGCTGACTGCGGGCGTCAAGCGGTTTGTGTTTTCGTCGACGGCTGCACTCTTCGGTAATCCGGACCGCACGCCGATTGAGGAAGACGACCCGGTCCATCCGACCAACGCCTATGGTGAATCGAAGCTGCTGGTGGAGAGGATGCTCGCCTGGTTCCATCAGATTCATGGGTTGCGCTATGCCAGCTTGCGCTATTTCAATGCCGCCGGAGCAGCGAGTCCGAACCAAGGTGAGGCCCATCAGCCCGAGACACATCTCATTCCCCGGATTCTCACCGTTGCTCTGGGCCGGCTGGAACACATCAATATTTTTGGCACGGACTACCCTACGCCGGATGGCACCTGTGTGCGCGATTACATTCACGTCCGCGATCTGGCTGCGGCCCACATGCTGGCTCTTGATGCGCTGGAAAATTCCGCCACGCTGATCTATAACCTTGGCAACGGGGAAGGATTCAGCGTGCGGCAAGTGGTTGAGGTGGCGCGCAAAGTTACGGGACATGCAATTCCGCTTATTGAATCGCCGCGGCGTCCGGGAGATCCAGCCGTGCTGATTGCCAGTTCGGAAAAAATTCGCCGGGAGCTCGGCTGGAGACCAAAGATTCCCGATCTGAAATCTATTGTCGAGAGCGCATGGCTGTGGCATCGTGGGCAGCCTGATGGGTATAGAGATCGATGAAATTGTCCGAGATGGCAATACGTCCCCACCGCCGGTTCAATCCCATGACGCGGGAATGGGTGCTGGTGTCACCGCATCGCACGCAGCGTCCCTGGCAAGGACAGGTGGAGAGCGCTCCAGCGGAAGCGCGGGTAGCGTTCGATCCCGCTTGCTATTTGTGCCCGGGGAATACTCGGGCGAACGGAGTCAAGAATCCCCAGTATTCCTCAACGTTGGTCTTTGATAATGATTTTGCCGCCCTGAAAGCCGATACGCCGGTTGTGGAAGTCGAGGAAAAGGGACTGCTGATTGCACGCAGCGAATCCGGACGTTGCCGCGTGGTCTGTTTTTCACCTCGGCACGATCTAACCATGGCCCGCATGAGCGTTGCGGAATTGCGGCGTGTTGTGGATACGTGGGTGGAAGAGTTCGTTACTCTCGGCGGGCAGCCAGGAATCCAGTCGGTGCAGATTTTCGAGAATCGCGGCGCGATGATGGGATGCAGCAACCCGCATCCGCATGGCCAGATCTGGGCGAATGAGAGCCTACCCAATGAATTGGCGAAAGAGTTGGCGTCCTTTGGGGAGTACCGGCAATCGCATGGCACGACTTTGCTGGGCGATTATCTGGCGCTGGAACTGGAGCAGAAGGAGCGACTCGTTTGCGCCAATGAACATTTCGTTCTGCTCGTGCCATTCTGGGCGGTCTGGCCCTTTGAAACTTTGCTGATCAGCAGGAGAGCTGTCTCTGCTCTGGACGAACTGACGGACGCGGAGCGCAACGCCTTGGCCGAGATCCTGCGGCAGACCGCGGTCCGTTACGACAATCTGTTTCAGACCGAGTTTCCTTACACCATGGGTTTTCATCAGCGCCCGACCGATAGCCGGGCCTATCCGGAGTTTCATTTGCATGCACATTTTTATCCGCCGCTGCTGCGTTCGGCGACGGTAAAGAAGTTTATGGTCGGGTACGAAATGCTGGGCATGCCACAGCGGGACATCACGGCGGAAACCGCCGCGCAGTGGTTGCGGGATGTACCGACGGAGCACTATCTGGACCGGTAGCGAATCGACAAGGCATCTTCGCTACTTCTTTGCCGGAGAAGTCCACAACTGATTGCTTTCTCAATCGCGGTGCACGGACATGCGACTGAATCCATTCCCCTCCTGCACGTCAAACCGCATGGGCAAAAATTGACGTATCGCATGCATGTTCGTCAGAGCATGCAGGTTCAGACTGGTTGCAGTGAATGAACCACTCCCTGCCAGCGCCAGCGGCAAGAGCAACTGATCGGCAAGATGTTCATCCCATGGCTGCGTTCGATGCCAGATATGCTTGAGTTTGCCGGCAGCATCCGTAGCAACATTTTTGGCGTTGACGCCACGCTCTCCAAAGTCGTCGATGAAGAGATCGAACGGCTGGGTGCGGAAAAACCCCAGTGACTCCACAACCGAAAATACTCTCCTGGAGTTGCTCGATCCGCGGGAACTCGCAAATCCTGACCTCTTCGATCGGGAGCAGCTGGCGTTCGTCGTGGACGTCTGTAGGCGCAGTCGCTCGTTGTCGGAGGCCGGGCGAACATTGTTCGGCGCCTCGCGCAACCGAAAAACTATTTCCAATGACGCCGACCGTCTCCGCAAATACCTGGCGCGTTTCGGAGTCGAATTTTCACGAACCCAGGATCGATCATAGCCGCGCTCACCTTGGCCGTTGCTCGATTCGTCCGTGCTATTATCGGCCTGCTCTTACTCCTTTTCGTCAATCTTCGCAGTCAATTCGCAGCTAGCTGTGCCTATGGATCAAGAACTTCATATAAAACGTTTGCGACGGGCAGCGCAGTCCCTGGAAGGGTTAAGCTGCGGAGATGCGTTTGGCGAAGGTTTCTTTCTTCCCGAAGCGGTTGCTACATCCTTAATTCAGCAACGAGCCTTGCCGGCTCCACCCTGGTTTTTCACCGATGATACGGTGATGGCCCTCTCGATCCTCGAAACTCTGGCAGCACACAGCGAGATCAACCAGGACTCATTAGCCAGGAGTTTTGCTGGCCGATATGATCCAGGCAGGGGCTACGGCCCGGCGATGCATAAACTCCTGGCAACGATCCGGCGGGACAACCAAGCATGGCGTACGGAACCAGCAGCACTCTTTCGTGGAGAAGGCTCTTACGGAAATGGCTCGGCGATGCGCGTTGCTCCCTTGGGCGCGTATTTTGCAGATGACCCTGAGAAGATCGCCAGGCAGGCCAGTCTTTCTTCAGTCCCAACCCATACCCACCCGGAAGCAGTGGCCGGCGCAGTCGCTGTGGCCTTAGCCACGGGGCTGGCCTGGCGGATGAAAAACTCCGCCCAGCCCCCGAATAGCCAGGAGTTCCTGAAACACGTTCACCAACACACACGGGAGAGTCATGTCCGCCAGGGGATTCAGAGAGCTATGGATCTGGCCCCTGACGCACCTGTTGAAACTGCTGTCGCTGAACTTGGAAATGGTTCCGCGGTGACGGCACCGGACACGGTTCCATTTGCACTCTGGTGCGCCGCCCGCCATCTGAGCAGCTACGGAGAGGCACTTTGGACCACGGTGAGCGGACTGGGAGATCGTGACACTACGTGCGCCATTGTTGGTGGCATAGTAGTGATGTACGCCGGCATCGAAGGCATTCCTGCTCAATGGCTTGAACATCGAGAGCAGATGCCAGAGTGGGTTTCGAGTTTCTGAAATGTGCGACAATCCGAGCTGTACCCATCATGTGTTTGATCTTGCTCCTCAATTCAGTTTAACTTTGAGCTACTGAGCGAACTGAGTTCGGGGACATTTACCATGAGACCTTATTCTGCAATCCACTCGTTTTGTGTGCTTGCCGCCCTGTTAACTGCCGCGCACGCTGAGGTTGCGCCTACGTGTTTTCCCGCGAAGAACGCAACCCGTGTCAGTCCCGATACCCATCTGGTCCTGACTTTCTCCGGCCCTCCTACTCTTGGCAAGTCTGGCCAGATTCGCATCTACGATGCAGCGGACCACAATCTGGTTGACGCACTCGACCTCAGTGTCCCTGCGGGTCCCGACCCCTCACGGCGCATCCCGATCACAACGGTGACAGTTCTGGACCCTTCCGTCCCTACCTCGCCCACCACCACAACGCCAGCCGTGAGAACGGTGTCCGCCGATCTGCACAATTACCAACTCACGACCATCGGCGGTTTGGCTGACTTTCATTTCTACCCTGTCATCGTTCATGGCAACGTGGCCACGATTTACCTCCACAATAATGTCTTGCGGTACAAGCATAAATACACAGTGGAGATCGATTCAGGCGTTTTCACTCCAGCTACTGGCGTCTTCGCGGGTTTCACCAAGGACCATCTCTGGCGTTTCACCACCAAACCAGCCCCTCCACCCGCCAATACAACTCGCGTTGTTGTCGCAGCCGACGGCAGTGGCGATTTCAACACAGTTCAGGGCGCTGTCGACTTCGTTCCCGACAATCCACCCGCGCGGGTGACGATCTTCATCAAGAATGGGGCCTACGAGGAGATCGTCTTCTTCCGCAACAAGGCCAATCTCACCTTCCACGGCGAGGACCGCGATAAGGTCCAGGTCGGCTACGGCAACAACAGCGCGTTCAATCCGCCCATGCCAGGGCCGAACCGACGCTGTGCCTTTTCCGTCTACGATTCAACCGGTATTGAGTTCATCAATTTCAGCCTGAACAATTACTTCTTCGGCCAGGCAGAAGCTCTGCTCATTTCCGGATCAAAAAACATTGTCAGCCATATGAACATCAAAGGCTCGGGCGATGCGCTCAATCTGCGCGGCTCCGTCTATCTGACCGACAGCACGATCATCGGTGACGGCGACACCATCCTCGGCGTTGGCCCGGCCTTTTTCCGTCGCTGCGAGATCCGCTCTGTAGGCCCTTTCATGTGGGTTCGTAACACCGAAGCGAACCATGGCAATGTCTTCGTCGACTGTACCTTTACTTCCATCGACCGCCCGCTGCCGTCGACCCCGTCGCCGTTCGGGGCGATTGTCCGCGTTGCCCCAGTGCTCGCGCGCCTGCCCAACAATCATGGCCTCAACTACCCGTACGCCGAGGTCGTGCTCATCAACTGCCGTCTCAAAGGTGTTGCGCCCGCCGGCTGGGGGCCCATCGACGACGACACCTCGCACATTCATTTATGGGAGTTCCATAGCACCGATACCGAAGGACACCCCATCGACGTCACGCAGCGACACCCGGTTTCAATGCAACTGACGGAGGCACGGGATACCCAGACCGTCGCCAACTTCAGCGATCCGGCATTCATCCTTGGCGGGTGGAACCCTGTAGTCGACCAGTGAGTGAAACTCGGATGACCTGCTGCACCAAAGGCGGTCTATGTCCGCGAAGAGCTTGCATCTGGACGACCGATTTCCCATAAGCCCGTTCGGGATAGTGCGCGTAGGCTACAACCCCATCCAGAATGGACGGCGCCGTGGTCTTAGAACTCGAATTCGGCAATCAACTTCAAGAGTCGAAGAAGTGTTGTGCGTTCTTCCGGAGTCAGTTCCTTTCGGAGTTTATCGTCAGCGGCTATCCTCACATTGATCAGGCGTTTCCTGTATTTGTGGCCTTTTGGCGTCAACGTAACGTGAATTGCTCTGCCCGATTTTGCTTTTCTCTCCGACACAAGCCCTTCCTGAACCATTGACTTGATGGCTCGGTGCACGACAGTTCGGTCGAAACCGAGAAGTGTGGCGATTTGATTCTGATTGAGCGAGGCACCGCCCCGGAGTGTGGAGAGGATGAAGCCACGAGTCGCAGAGCACCGAGTTTTTCGCTCCAGTCTCTTCCCGACGGAAAAATAAGCTGCAGAAACATGGGCAAGTACTGAGTCCCTTAGAATGTCTTGAGGAATGTCCTTCTTTACAACGATGATCATAGGACGGTTACCGTGGCATCGAGAGGTCGCCGCCACTGAGGCGGTTCCGCGTAAGCGGGCGATTTCTTCCCGATCGCAATCACCATCACAATTTCATGATAGCGGGTTGACAGCCCGAGAAATCTGGAAAGCCTGCGGTCATCAAACCCTTCCATGGGGCACGTGTTGAGTCCCAGCGCTTCGGCGGCAATCATCAGATTCTCACAGGCCAACGATGTACTCTTCGTCGCCCACTTTAACAAGTCCTGTCGAAACACTGGTGGCATCCCGATCGTCTTCCACAAATTCACCAGTCGAAAAATCGCCCACTTGACAGCGCCAAAGATGCCGAATGGTCCTGGCATGAACAGGATCCGGCCGATCTTCGCTGTCCGCTCGTAGTCTCGGACTTTGGCGTCGCTGAAGCCGCTGCTGCGCATCCACTCCGACTGGGCTTGCGAGGTCGCTGCCAGCGACCCGATGTCGGCCACCGCAACCACCAGCGCCGACGCTGTTACCGCAGGCATCTGTCCAAGGCAGAGTTTCGCCGCGGTTGCCTTTCTCGGCGACGATTCCACCCAAAAGAACCGGTACGGTTGCATATTGAAACTGGAGGGAGCATGGCGGGCTGCATCGAGGATTCGTTCGCGCAGTACCTGGGGGATTTCCACCGGCTCAAAGGCCTTAACTGCTCGTCTGTGGAAGAGCGCTTCCAGGGTTTCAATCGTGAATGTCTCCATGTTGCTATTACAACATATAAATGTTGCAAGCGCAACATACAAACGCAATGCCAATGCTGCGTTTGGGTCTATACCGCGGTACTAAGAAAAACGATTCGGAGCCAGAAATCTGGTTAGGAGAAGTGTGTGGTGTCCGTGAAGGCGGCTCATGCGCGATCTCCTCCAAGCCCGTTCATGAATAATACCGCTTGGGCCCGACGGTTTGTCGGGTGTTCTTTCAGCATTCTCCACCGGCGTTTATAATGCTTTGACTTCGGGTTCTGGCTGCAATATGACTTTGGAGACTTCAGTAGATTCAGAGGCGACGGAGTTTGTCGGGTTTTTCACCTCACTGACGCTTGATGTGAATAAGAATGAATGCCCTCGGAGGTAACGATGTCAACTGATACCACTTCACGACGCACTTTCCTGAAAGTAGCAGGCGCTGGTCTGGTAGGCGCGGCGACCAGGCTGAATGCGGCGAGCTATGCGAGCATAGCAGGCGCAAATGACCGGGTGCGCGTTGGCCTGGTTGGTTCGTCCGACCGAGCACGTTCTGCGCTGATCCCCGCGTTCTATAAGCACGCGGACGAACTCAACTTTGAGATAACCGCTGTTTCCGATATCTGGAGCCGCCGGCGTACCGAAGCAGTGGAATATTTTCAAAAGCGTTTTGGTAAAACGGTGGCCTTGGCCCGCAATAATGAAGAACTGTACGATCGCAAGGACGTAGATGCCGTGTTCGTAGCGACGGCGGATTTTCAGCACGCGCTCCACGGCGTGGAGGCCGTCCGGGCGGGCCGGGACGCGTATATCGAAAAGCCCATGGCCAATACCATGGCTGACGCCCGCGCTCTTCGCAAGGCCGTGCATGAGACCGGCCGCATCGTGCAAATCGGAAGCCAGCGCAGAAGCACGCCGGTCTATCAGCAGGCTTATGAATTCATCAACTCGGGAAAGTTTGGCGACATTGTCGCCGTGGAGATGACCTGGAACGTAAACCAGCCGGGACGCTGGCGGCGTCCGAAACTGGTGCCGGAGATGCGCGAGCCGGACACGGACTGGAAGCGCTTTCTGTTGAACCGTCCGGCAGTGCCGTTTGATGCCCGCAAGCATCTTGAGTTCCGGCTGTTCTGGCCGTACTCTTCCGGCATTCCCTGCCAATGGATGGTGCACCAGATCGATACGGTCCATTGGTTCGCGCGCCTGCCTCGTCCTCGCAGTGTGGTAGCGAATGGCGGCATTTATTTGTGGCATGATGGCCGCCAGAATTGGGACACCATGACGGCCGTCATGGACTACGGTCCGCTCGATAATCCTGCGAAGGGTTTTGAAGTGATCTATTCATCGCGACAGACGAATTCCGCAGGCGGCATCAAGGAAGTGTATTACTCCAACGGTGGCACGCTGGACCTGGAAAAACACCGTGTAACGGCCGACGGCGGGCTGACCGAGCGCTATGCAAACGAAATGGAGATGAAGGCCAATCTGCTCCCGGAACACCAACTGGCGCAAGCCGCCGCGGTAGAGACCGCGGCTGACACCGGAGCGGACGACTCCACCTCCGCCAACGTGCGCAACTGGATGGAATGTATTCGCAGCCGCAAGAAACCCAACGCTGATATTGAGGCCGGCTATAGCCACTCGGTTGCTTTGTGTATGACCATTGCGGCAATCCAAACCGGACAGCGCGTGACCTTCGATGATGCTAAACAGGAGGTTGTAGTTGGAGGGGCGAATGTCCGGGCGTAGCGTGGCTGTCCTGGCGACAGCTCTCTTGGCATGGATGACCGTGGATGGATCCAAGAACCAGAATCAGGTCCAGCCTTCGGTGACTAGCGTTCAGGTGGTGCCTGATCCGGCCAACCGCAAGATAGACGTCTTCATCGGCGGCCAGGCATTCACCTCATATATCTATCCCACCGTACTCAAGAAGCCGGTGCTTTTTCCGCTTCGGACTGCGGAGGGCAATTTGGTAACTCGTGGATTTCCGCCCGGCCCCGGGGAACGAACCGATCACCCGCATCACGTCGGTCTTTGGTTCAACTATGGGAACGTGAACGGGATCGACTTTTGGAACAACTCGGATGCCATCAAGCCGCAAGATCAGGGCAAGATGGGCACGATTGTGCACCGTGGTGTGGTTGCGAGAAAGAACGGCTCGGAGAAGGGTGAACTCGAAGTCGAAGCGGACTGGCTTGGGCCCGATGGCAAGCCCTTACTGCGCGAGCATACCGTATTCGTCTTTCGCGGAGGCTCCAAGAAGCGCAGCATTGACCGCATTACAACGCTGACTGCGCTCGATCGGAAGGTTACCTTTACCGACGACAAAGAAGGCGTACTCGGGTTGAGAGTAACCCACGCTTTAGAACTCCCCAGCGAAAAGCCGGAGACCTTTACGGACGCAAGCGGGCGCGTTACTAACGTGCCCAAAGGGGACAATAGTTTGGCTACCGGAGATTATCTCACCAGCGAAGGCAAGCGCGGAGATGCCGTATGGGGAACGCGTGGTCGCTGGTGCTCGCTCAGTGGACGTTTAGGCCAGCAACCGGTAACGATCACGATACTGGACCATCCCAGAAATCCCGGATTTCCCACCTACTGGCATGCGCGCGGATACGGACTGTTTGCGGCTAATCCTCTGGGGGAGAAGGTCCTCAGCGGCGGCAAGGAGGAGTTAAATCTTGCGCTCGAACCTGGCAGCAGCGTGACATTCCGCTATCGTGTTCTGATTCTTTCCGAACCCGCTTCAGCAGAACATGCAGAAAAGTTTTATCAGGACTTTGTAGCCGCATATCTGTGAAAATTCTTGAAGAGGTGATTGCATGGCGGTGATTGAATGGCAATAGACCGGCGCGAACTCTGCTCTTTACTTCCCCTGGCCCTGCTGGCGGGTGCCTGGACTTCCGACGAGACTCCAGCTCTGGCTTCCGGAGTTTTTCGGTTTAGCGATTTGCAGCCCCACGCCAATGCCAATGGTTCCGGTGAGTCGCGCCCCGTTGTAAAAGGCGCCACACCGACGGGAGAGCAAGTGGAGGTCCATGAGACGGCGCTTCGGCCCGGGTCCACTCCGCATGCGCCTCATCGTCACAAACACAGCGAATTCTGGCTGGTCCGAGAAGGCACGGTTGAAATCACCATCAACGGAAAACCAAACAAGCTGGGGCCAGGCTCGGTTGCCTTTGCCGCATCGAATGACGAGCACGGAATCAAGAACATTGGCGATATAGTGGCGAGCTACTTCGTGGTCGCGATTGGACCAATGTAGTACCTGCAACCGTGAGTGCGGAGGACAAGCGCCATAAGTCATATCAAGAGGAGATATCAAGATGCCGGTTCGACTTTCACGCCGTGGGTTTTTAGCAGGACTGGGTGCGGCAGCGGCCGCGAGTGCAACGGCGTCGGTGCCTGCCTGGGCGCTTTCCCCACCGCCCCTTTACCCGGTCATGGACCTCTCGTATTTTGATACGCCCATCACTCCTGCGCCGTCGGAGATACGTCTTGGCTATGCGGCTATTACCTGGGGCGGGAACGACCGGCAGGCCATGGATGATATTGCCGCACTTGGATTCCACGGCATTCAGTTGCGCGCCAATGCCATCACGGAATTCAGCAGCCCAAGTGAACTAAAAGACCTGCTGCAGAAACATGAGCTCAAGATCGTGGCGCTCTCCAGCGGTGGCGTGCGGATTGACCAACCAGAAGCCGATGAAATCGCCAAGCATACTGCTCATGCGAAATTTGTACACGACATCGGCGGACCTTATCTTCAAGTAACCGACGAGAAACCAAAGGACCGCGCAATCATTGCCGCCGATTACAAACGCTTGGGCCGTCTGATCACCGAAATCGGTAAACGAACCGCTGATCTGGGTATCTCCCTCGGTTATCACAATCACATGGGAACGTTGAGTGAGCATCCAGAAGCGTTAAACCAGATTCTGGACAGCGTCGATCCGCGGTATGCCAAACTGGAGCTTGATGTCGCGCATTACTTCCAGGGTGGCGGAGACCCGGCCAAAGCGATTCAAACGTATCGTGAACGCCTGCTCTTTCTACACATAAAAGATGTGGAGCCGGCGCCGGCTGCTTCGGACCAGGCAAAGGCCTATCGTTGGGTGGAGTTGGGCCGAGGCAAGGTTGACTTGCCAGCGGTCTTTGACTCACTGCACAAAATCAATTTCCGCGGATGGGCCATTATCGAACTGGATAGCGTGCCGGACAGCTCGAAGACGCCCAAAGAATCCGCCGCGATCAGCAAGAAATATCTCGAAGAAAAACTCGGGTTGACAATATGAATTCGCCATTCAGGGTTGCGGTCATCAACGATGAAATCACGCAGGACTTTGGACACGCTTGTGAAGTTGCGGCCCACGAATTTGGCATGGAGTGGATTGAACTGCGGGGCATGTGGAACAAAAACCTGCTCAAGCTGGATGCCAAAGACGTCGAGGAAGCGCGGCGCATTTTGGAACGCAACAAACTGCGTGTGACCGATATTGCGAGCCCGCTTTTCAAAGTGGACTGGAAGGGCGCCCCAACATCAAAGTACAGTCCCAAGCGCGACCAGTTCAATGCTGATTTCACCTTTGACCAGCAAGATGAGGTACTAGAACGGTCCATCGAGTTGGCAAAGGCTTTCCGTACCGACCGAATACGTTGCTTTGACTTCTGGCGGCTTGACGATCCCGGGCCGTATCGCGCGGCAATCAACCAGAAACTTCTCGATGCAGCCAATGCAGCCGGGAAGAAAGGTATGATTCTGGTCCTGGAAAATGAGGGCTCTTGTAACACAGCCACCGGCGCGGAGGCGGCAAAGGTCCTCAGCGAAATTGAGTCTCCCCATTTGATGCTCAACTGGGACCCCGGCAACGCTGCTGCTCGCGGCGAGAAGGCCTATCCAGATGGATACAGCCTGCTACCCAAAAAGCGGATTGGCCATTGCCATTGCAAGGATACAGTCAAGAAGTCTGACGGCAATGGCTACGACTGGGCGGCCATGGGGCACGGGGTTATTGATTGGGTGGGACAGTTCCAGGCGCTGAAACAGGATGGCTACCGCAATGCTGTCAGCCTCGAGACCCACTGGCGCGGCGCTGGTTCGCCGGAAGAGTCGACTCGGCAAAGCTGGACTGGCATGAAAGCTCAACTCCAAAAAGCAGGCGCTGCTTGAAATCGCACGTTCCAGAACGCGATATTAGGTTTTGTGATGTAAAATGCCTGCAAATCGGGCGGATGGGCATCTGCAAGGCTGGCTATGGGTGTTTTCTTTTATTTGAGTGTTATTTGCGCGGTCATATTCTGTAAACCATATTTTGCAGAATGAAACACCAGCCCTGCACGCAGAAGGTGCTGGACTTCGCCTTCCATTCTTCACTACGCTACCGGCGCGGCATTTCTTTGGCAAGGAGTTTGCCCAAAGTCCAGCTTGCCAATGAGTTTTTCCGCCAAGGAATGTTCCGCAAAGGACCTCCTGTATTGCAAGGCCGACAAGCCCAACCACATTTTTTCGAGAGATTGATGATGGCGGAAGGCGTTTCGGGGTCGGATGTCTCCTTCCACAAGAACTTTTTGCAAGTGCTTAAGAATTGCTTAAACCTAGGAGAAACGATTTTCGTAAAACCGTAACAAAGCTGTGGTCGATGTATCGAAGACTCTTTTCATGGTCAATACTAATCGGGTCACGCATGCAAGATTTGGGGGTTACAATCCGTGCTATGTCGACGTCACAAGGGAAATCCGGGCTGAAACTCTGTCGCTTCCGCAAAGGAGATCAAAAATGTTGAAAGCAACTTTGTTCAGGAATGCTCGCGCGTTGGCTGTGGTTGCGCTTATTTTTTTCGCGGCCTCGTCTCTTGATGCCCAACAGATAAACGTTGCCCAAGTGGCAGGCCAGATCACTGACAGTTCCGGCGCCGTTATCCCCGGCGTGACCCTCACGTTGACTGAAGTTGAGCGCGGCGTGGTACATACGGCCGTGACCGACACAAGCGGGCGATATCTTATGCCAGGGTTGCCGGTCGGCGCCTACAGGCTCCGGGCCCAAAAAGACAGTTTCAAGACCTATGTTCAAGACGGAATCGTTCTGCAAGTCAATGATCATGCTGTACTGAATGCCGTGCTGGAGACCGGTATGGTGAGTCAAGTCGTCGAAGTGAACGGCGCCGCCGCGATCATTCAGACCGAGGACGCTTCCATCTCCAACGTCATCGAATCTAAGCCCATCTCCGAACTGCCGCTGAACGGCCGGTATGCGACGCAGCTCGTCATAACCTCTGGCGCATCGATGATGGCGCCGGGCGGAGATGAAACGGGAAGCAAGAATTTCTATAGCTCGGTAACGATCTCAGTGGCCGGCGGGCAGGCAAACGCGACCAACTACCTGCTTGATGGCGGCGACAACAACGATACTTTCTCAAACGTGAATCTGCCTTTTCCGTTTCCGGATGCGCTGCAGGAATTCAGCGTAGAGACGAGTTCATTGCCTGCGCGAAATGGACTGCATCCAGGGGGCGTGGTCAACCTTGTGACAAAGTCGGGCACGAACTCTCTGCACGGCAACGTGTTTGAGTTCTATCGCGGCGGTGTATTCAACGCCAAGCCATACAATTTCACGCCCGCGGGCACCAAGCGCGACAACCTTCTGCGCAACCAGTTCGGCGGCACATTGGGTGGCAAGATCCTGACAGATAAACTTTTCTTTTTTGCGGCCTATCAAGGAACGCGCCAGCACTCCAGCGCCGGAACAAGCACGCACACGCTTACGCCTGCGGCCCTGGCGGGAGACTTTACTACTCTGGCTTCCGCAAGCTGCCAATCCAGCGGCAAGGCCAAGACTCTGACAGCGCCATTTGTTGCTAACAAAATCAGTCCAGCTCTATTCGATCCCGCGTCGGCCAAGCTGGCAACCGGCGGTTTCATTCCAATTTCAAACGATCCCTGCGGGTTGCTCAACTACACCGTTCCCGCCATTGATAACGAGGACGAGATCATCGGCCGCATGGACTACGTGCTCAATTCCAAGCACAGCCTGTATGGCCGCTACCTGATTGACGACTTCCGCGCAGCCGCGCCCTTTGATCCGCATAATCTCCTTTTAACGGCTACGCCCGGCAACCTTGAAAGGGCCCAGAGTTTTACAATGGGCGATAATTACTCGTTTAGCTCCACGTTGATCAATTCCGCACACCTCACGTTCAGCCGCCGCCGGGACAACCGCGGCGTCGATCCCAAGGACATCAACCCAACCACACTGGGGAGCAATATGTTTGCTGCGATTCCCAATTTTCTCCTGATGTCGGTCACGGGATATTTCAGCGTAGGCTGCGGTACCTGCGCCCCGGGGTTCTTCAACGTGAACACCCTGACCATGGCCGATGATGTTGACTGGATTCGTGGCCGGCATCATTTTGCCTTTGGCGTGGTTGCCATTCGGACCCAGAACAACACCATGACCGGCTTCGACGAGAATGGGACCTTTACCTTTAACGGAAGCATCTCTGGCGATGGGCTGGCGGATTTTCTGCTGGGCCGTTACAACGGTAGTGGTGGGACCGGGTTTACGCAAAGCCGCGCACAGAAAGTTGCGTATCGTGAGACCATCCCAGGACTCTACGCGCAGGACACGGTCCGTCTTGGCAAGAGACTTACATTGACTGCGGGGCTTCGCTGGGAGCCGACCCTATGGCCGACCGACGTGTTTCATCGCGGCAGCATTTTCGATTTGCAGGCGTTCACAAACAACCAGCACAGCACTGTATTTCCAACCGCCCCTGCGGGAATGCTCTTTGCCGGGGACCCCGGTGTTCCTGACGCCTTTACTAAGAATCACTCAATGAATTTCGCTCCGCGCATCGGACTCGCGTTTGATCCCTTGGGTGACGGGAAAATGAGCATTCGCGCTGGATACGGGATCTTTTACGATTCCTCGATGGTGTGGTACTCGCAACGGCTTACGTCGAATCCGCCGGTGGTCAACCAGATCGATCTGGCGAATGGCTGCGGGACCTTCAGCAATCCGTGGCAGAATTACAACATCACGACAGGCTGCGGATCGCCGGGAGCCAATCAAAACCCGTTTCCAGGTGGGACTATTAGTTTCCCTGGAAATTCATTCTGGGTCGCATTGCCGCAGAATATGCGCCCCATGTACATGGAGCAGTGGAACCTCAGCTTCCAGCGCCAGATTGGTCGTGATTGGGTGGCGGCGGTTTCTTATTTGGGCAGCAGGACCATCCATGTCCCGCTTTCTTATGACTTCAACGCGCCCCAGATCACACCGAGCGCCTGTGCGGCGGTTGGCGGTTGCACCGGTTCGAACATAAACGCCCGCCGGTTCCTGACACTTCTTGCGGGCAGTGCTTCTGGGCCGCAAAATGCAGGTGCGATAGGAACTCTGGACCTCGGGTACGACGGAGGTTTCGCTAATTACAATGGTCTTCTCGCCAGCCTCCAGCATCGCTTTGCGAAGGGTATTTCCCTGCAGGCCAATTACACGTTTTCCAAGTGCTTGAGCATCGGGGATTTCAATGGCGATCTTCGCGGCACGTACTTCCAGATCCAGGCGAACCCCAGAGCCGACTACGGTCCGTGCAACTTTGACATCAAACATATTTATAACACCACGCTGGTTGCACAAAGCCCGTTTAAAGGTCACGATCTGAGAGGAGCCCTACTGGGCGGCTGGCAATTCTCTTCCACGATCCGCGCCACATCCGGCTGGCCGATCAATGTAACCAACGGCACAGACAGGGCGCTAACTGGAGAAGGAACCGATCGCCCGAATCTTGTGGCAGGGCAGCCTCTGTATACCAAGAAATGGGTGCCCTGCGGAAACAATTGGTGTTATCAATGGCTGAACCCCGCGGCCTTTCAACTTCCCGCCGCTGGGCCAGGCGCGTTCGGAAACACAGGCCGTGATTTTGTGTATTCGCCCGGCATCTTCAACTTTGACACCGCAGTGAGCCGTCGTTTTAAGGTTCGCGAACAAGCACAGTTCGAGTTCCGCTTCGAAGCCTTTAACGTCATCAATCATTTTAATCCGAGCATTGGAGGGCCGGGAACGATCGCGGGATTCAACAATTCAGCGAACTTCGGTAGGCAAGTTGCCGCAACTGCTCCGGGATTCCTGCCCAGCGTTTACGATCCACGGATATTGCAGTTCAGCACCAAGATATATTGGTAAGCATTGCCGGATTGAAGGACGGTGATTGGAAGAGCGCCAGCAAGCTCTGGTGCTCTTCAGGCCAATGTTTGCAAGGCAGGGAAATTTCTACAGTGCACCAAGAGCGCGGCGCACAAAAGCAATGGCTTGCGGTGCTTCATGCTGGAAGTCTTTGGTTTGGGCTTCAATGCTGATTTCTTTGTCATAGCCGATTTTTCGCAGAGACTCGTAGAAAGGACCGTAGTTGTACTCTTCCCATTTCAGCGGGAAAACGCGCCCTTGCGGGTTGGCCGTGTGGACGTGGCGAACGTATTTTCCAGCTTCTAGAATTACAGCGGGATCTTCTTTTTCCATTGCGAGATGGTAGTAATCCACATTGAGCTGGATGTTGGAATCATGGGCGGCCTTCACCAACTGGAGTCCTTCGGCCAGGCTGTTGATGATGTTTGATTCTTCTTTGCGCAGCGGCTCGATCGCAATCGTGATGCCGCGCTTCCGCGCTTCCGGACCAAGCCGTTTGCAGAAGTCGACCAGCTGGCGAAACGCCTCTTCCCTGGAGAATCCATCGGGATACCGGCGGGCCGGACCACTCCCAAGAACAACTGTGGTCGTTCCTAATTTAGAAACCCGATCCAGGGCCCTTCGAACATAGTCCATTTGCGAGTCCTTGTTCACCTGAGGTCCTGTAAGTTTGATATCCGCTGGAATGAACAGATAGGTCACCGGGACGGGAAGTTGGATCCGCTTTAATTTGTCGGCAAGCTTTTCAAAGTCTACATCCGGCAATGCGGCGATCTCAGAGGTGCGGAGTTCAATATAATCGAAGCCAGCTGACTTGACCGCGTCGATTTCCGCGAGCGACGCGCAGTAACCGACTCGCGCCGCGCGACTTTGTTTGCCCGCCGTCGAAACGCAGAAGGATGCAATCACCAGGAGAGTGGCAAGGAAGAAACGAACGTTCATGGTAGCTGCCCCTGCTATATTCGCGCGCGCCGCTAGTCTGCTGTTCATTTTCAATCTATGATATTTTCCGCAGCGTGCTAGAAGTAGAACTTCAGCGCCACTTGCATGATCCGTGGATCGCGAACTCCAGTGATCTTACCGAAGGTGGATGAGCCGAACGTGGCGCCGACGGTATTAAAGTTGGTGTGGTTAAAGACATTGAATGCTTCCGCGCGGAACTGGAAACGCATATCTTCATGGATGGGGAAGTTCTTCAGCAGTGCAACGTCCCAGCGCTGGTAACCAGGGCCGAGAATGCTCCCCCGTCCAGTGTTTCCCGGCCGGAACTGCCCTGCGGGCACGTTGGCAAAGGCGCCGATATTGAACCATTGCGCGAACGTGTTGGGACCTGTATTAGGATTACCGATCTGGTCCGGGCGCAGCGAAGCGGCGCTGGTGCTGAGTGCGGTCCCTTGTCCTGCGGGATCAGCGGTGCTGTTGGTCAACGCCGTCAAAGGCAATCCGGTGTTGGCAGTTACCAGGCCGGAAAGTTCCCATCCTCCCAGTGTCTGGCCCAGCACGTCGTGGCGCTGCCGAAAGAACGGCAGCTCGTAGATGTAATTGGCACTGAATACGTGTCGTCGGTCGAGCGCTGACGGACCGTACTCACCCGCAACATTATAAGTATTCTGCGCGGCACTGCTGCGGTCACTTTGGGCATTAGTCAGAGCGTGCGACCATGTGTAACTCACGGCAAGCAGGGAATTGTGGTTGAACTGCCAACGCCCTGCCATCTGCAGCGAATGGTAGTTGGAATCGAACCGCGTATCGATCTGATTAATGGGACCATAGCCCAGGAACGGACGGACAAGGTTCAGCTTGGCTTCGTTGGTTGGCGTCCCCAGACCGGCGGCAATATAGGCTCCCGGCTGCGGCTGATTGATGTCGGCGATTCCCAGCAGGTGGGTCGCTTTGCTGCCGTAGTAACCAACATCCACCATCAGGTTATGCACGACTTCCCGCTGGATATCTAAATTCCATTCCTGATTGTACGGAGTCTTGAAGTCCGCTGGTGATGCGCGCAAGGCGGGTGGCAAAGCAGAGAGCGTCGGGGCGACTGATCCAGGATTGGCAAATTGAGTATTGAGAATAGATACGCTTTGCACAAAAGGCGGGTTTTGGAAGATGTTTTGTTCATAAACGCCGAACAAAGTGGCGTCATAGAAGATCCCGTACCCGCCGCGAATCGAAGTCTTGCCGGTTGAAAATGGGTCCCAGGCAAAGCCTACGCGAGGAGCAAAGTTGGAAGTAGGTGTGCTTCCCACCTGGCTGCCAAAAGGAGAGCTCGTCCCATTCACAACGATCCCATTCAGGGGATTGAAATTAGGGTTAGGAGTGCCGCCGCCAACGCAGGGCCCGGTCGTACAGATGTTTCCATTCGCGTCAATGGTCGGGGCCTTGGCGGGGTCATAGAGTTTTGGATCAAAGCTGGTGAGAAAGTTGTTGGCGTCCACGGGCTGCCGGAAAAGCGAGTAGCGGAGACCATAAGAGAGAGTCAGGTTCGGCCGCATGTGCCACTGGTCTTGTCCATAGAATTCGACCTGGTTGGCGTTAATGTCCGGCGTCAAATCGAGGGAAGCCTGGGTGAACTGGGTGACAAAGCCGGTAAGGAAATTCGCAAACGACTGCTCGTAAGTTGTGGGGCCTGCCGGCGCTCCCTTGTTAGTGAAACCGAAGGTGCTCGAGTTGTTGCCGGCGGCGTTTTCGGTTTTCTCGTAGTGGTGGTAGCTAAAGCCCGCGCGCAGGCTGTGATTGCCAACCGTCTTGCTTACATTGGCAAACACGTTGTGGTTGCGGTCATAGTCCCGATACTGTCCAAAGCCCGTGATGCTCGAACCGCCTGTGAAGGTCAGGCTTGGAACGCGCTTGAGACTGCTGGTGAAGGGCAACGTTGCGGCTATATCCGGAGACCGTCCCTGCAGGATGGAGCCCGTGGGATCGCTAATGATTGCGCCGGTGGAATAAGCATATCCGGCGTCCACCACCAGCGACGAAGAAAGCGGAGCGGTGAAGTGCCCCAGGTAGTTGCGTCCCGGAGAATTGGTGGAGGTTGTGGATACACCGGGCAACGGAGACGAAGTAAACAAGCCGCCCGGCTCCGTGGTGGGAATGCTGTCATTGATAAAGCGGAAGAACGCACTCAATCTGGGGCCGAACGTGTGATCGATCTTAGCGATCTCCTGCGTATGGTTAAAGGTGCTTCCCAGCGTGCTGACCAGAACATTGGGGCCGAGCGGGGCGTCATTGGGTGTGGGAAGAGCGTTGATAATGTCCTTCAGATAGGCAGCGGCCACAGGATTGATTGTGGCGACCGTAGCGCTGGTGAGCGTGCAGACACCGGCTGCGTTGTGCGCGACGCAGACAGGCGTGGGGAATATCCCGCTTCTCTCATTGGCCGTCGGCACGGTGCCGGTGACCGGAGCAGAAGTCTTGATCCGGTAGAATTCGTTCGAGAAAAAGAAGAATGTCTTTGGCTCCGCGGGATGGTACAGGCCGGGGATGATGACCGGTCCGCCAATGGTGTATCCAAAATCGTTATAGCGCAGTGGAGGACGAGGCAACCCTGCCTGGTTGGTCAGGAAGTTGTTCGCGTTCAGCGCGTCATTACGGAAGAACTCGTAGAGGCCGCCGTGAAAACCTTTGGTCCCTGATTTGGTCACAACGTCAATCTGTCCGCTGGCGCTGCGTCCGTACTCGGGATTGTAATTGCCGCGCAGGGTCGTAAACTCCGCAATCGCGTCCACGCTGGGATAGGCCAGCAAAGTAAGATTGGAGCCGCGGTCAACGTTGTCCGCACCGTCCACTGTCCAATTGTTGCCGCTGTTGCGCTGGCCGTTAATGGAAAAGCTGACGGTATTGGTTTCGCCGCTGGGATTGGTGGTCCCAAAATACAGCTGGTCGCCGCCGCCATAACTCACGCCCGGCTGCAGGACCACCAACTGCTCGTAGTTGCGATTATTCAATGGGATTTCGCGGATCTGCGCGCCATCAATCAGCCCGGCGGCCTGGGCGCTTTCCAATTCCACGTGCACGGCATTGGCGGAGACCGTAACCTCCGCTTGCGTGGCCCCGATTTGCAAGGCGGCGTTTTCCGTGAGCTCGTCATGAGCATTCAGAGCAATTCCATTGATCGTGGCTTTGCCGAACCCGCCTTTTTCCACGGTGATGCTGTAGTGCCCGATGGGTAGAAACGGAACAATATAGCGGCCCGCGTCGCCGGTGCTGACTTTTCGTGCTACCACGTTGGTGTCGGAATTGATGACCGTCACGGCGGCTCCGGAAATCACCGCGCCAGTGCTGTCTGTCACTGTGCCGACAACGTTCCCGGTAACGTCCTGGGCCAGCATAGAGGGGCCAAGAAACGATGCTGCCATCAGCAGCAGGCCATGGACAATTTTTTTACTCATTGGTATCTCTCCCGGACTTGCACGGCGGCGTTTTGGGTTGAATCTTCTGGGCTTTCGCTGAGTCCGTCCGGCCTGTGCATTTCACGGCCTGCATTCTACTAGGGCCAGACGGCTTGCCCAAGCACTAAATAATCATTCGACGGAGACAAAGAGGAAGATAGCAGGGAGGTAGATAGCTGATCTACCTCCAAAGCAATCCTAATTGACTGCAAAACAAAATCCTAACGCATTGCTAACGCTTTTAAAGATACGGCTGGTCCAAGCCGGAAAAGCGAAATAACTGAGGCGCACCGCAGTGCGCCTCAAGGGTTAAGCGGAAGTTAGAATCCGATGCGTATTCCAAACTCCATCTGCCGCGGCGCGTTGAGTTGGCCCGAAATCGCGCCAAAGGTCGACGGAGAGGCAATGTTCAGGTTTGCCGCAGTCGGGTTATTCAGCTGGTTGTGGTTCAGAACATTGTTGAAGGTAGCGATGAACCTCGCGTTCAGACGTTCTGTCATCCTGAACTCTTTACCAACGGACACGTCCAGGTTCCAGGTCGGGAGTCCACGAAGAATCCCGGCTCCGCCGGTCTGGTTATCAAGACCCACCAGGGGTGCGCGGAATTGATTTGCTTCCGCCGGGCCATTGGCAAACAGGTTGAGGCTGGTGCCCGTCCCGTGAACGGAATTGCCTCCTTTATAGGGTGAGAGAAGGAGGGCGTTTTCGCTCGTGGCGCCGGAGCTGCAATTCACCTCGCCGAAGGCTTGGCAATCATTGCCCACGTTCACCTCGAGCGGTAGCCCGCTCTGTGCACTGAAGATGGGAGAGAGTTTCCAGCCGCCCAGGAGATGTCCCATGACTCCTTTCTGTCCCTTATACCAGGAGGGTTCCCAGACCATGTAGGTGTTGTACACGATGCGAGTATCGAAGGGCTGAGGCCCGTATTGGTTGTGCAAATTGAACGCGTCCACCGGCGTAAAGCCGCTGGTGGATTGCGCCACTGCCTGCGTGCCCAGAGTCTTGCTCCACGTCAGGTTTGACACCAGCGTCAGACCATGCCAGCCCTGCATTCTGACCGTGGCAAAGGCGGCGTTATAGTTCCCGTATCCCCAGCTTCCGTTCAGGTAGACCGAGGAGACCTGGCCGGGTGACCCAAACCCTGCCGTCGGCGTGCTGGGCATGGCTCGACCGAAGAGGAATCCGGAGAGTTTGTTGACCGCCAGGTCGCTCCAGAACTGGTAGACGTTAACGTTCACTCCGTTGGCGTTGCTTTTCTCTCGCGTGGCCACCGCAGCGGTGCAGCTACTGAAACCCGTGCAGTAAGCCGACGTGGGGCCCAGAGCTGTCTCAAAAAACGGCTGCACAGGAACGGCTGTGGCCGCTGCTCCTGACGTGAGCGCGAGGTACATGTTGTCGTACGCATTGGCGAAAGTCTGTCCACCCTGCGTCAGCATATAGGGCACAGCGTCCAGGTTGGTCGATTGGTATTCGTTCTTCAGAATACGCCCGATGTAACCGACTTCGATTGCTACCTTGCGTGAGAGTTCCCGTTGGATCGTGAGGTCGAACTGATCAGACCGCGAAGGCCTGAAGTTAGGATCGAGCGCCTGACCGTCACCGGCCGTGGCGTTGCCGCCTATGCCAGGAAAATAAGGCTGGGGGAGGGTTGACGAAACGGCGGGTAGAGGAGCTGTCATGCCGTCCGCGCCGATGCGGAACGCACTTGTCGGTGTAGACCCGCCGGTGCCCAGGCATTGATTTCCGCCCACCGCATTGGCTGCGTTAACGGCTCCGATGCAGGAAACAGCCTGGCCCAGACCGGTGCCCAGCAGGGGCACAAGCACCAGATCCACTCCATTCAAACGACCGTAGATGCGGTTATAACCCCCGCGAATCACCGTCTGGTTGTGACCGAAGACCTTGCCCAGGATGCCGCCGTTGAAATTAGGACTCCATGCCGCCGCAACTCGTGGGCTGATGCCACCATAGTATGGGTTATAGGGATATTTCATCCCCAGATTGCTGACAGTTTCAAAGCCAATGATCGGATTGAAGGTCTGGCCCTGTGCTGCCATGGTCTTTTTAGTATTCAGATAGTTCGCGAGGTCGATCAGTTTGCCGCTGGTGTCAATCAGCTCGACCTGCTTGCCGGCTTGCTCCACCGGAGGCATTTCGATGGTGTAGCTGACGCCAAGGCTCAGCGTGAAACCCGGCCTCATGTGCCAGGTGTCTCCGAAGTACATGTTGTACGATGGGATCGTGCTTATATCGAACATGTTGCTGCCGAGCGGATCCAGCTTAAGATTGGAGCCGCTGCGCGTGTATAGTACCTGTGGCTGGGAGGTCATGCCCAGCAGTTCCGCGTAGAGTTTGTTCCACGTGGTTGTCTGGGCGGAAGGCAGACCAACGGGCTGAAAAGCAGAGCTGATCGTGATGCCGCCCCCCTGATTGGCTGTGGTGCCGATCTGATACACAACGGCGTTCATGATTCCCTGGCCATTATCGTTGCGTTGGTGATAGTCCCAGTTGCGCTGGTACGTGCCTCCGAACTGAAACAAGTGGTTGCCCCGAATCAAAGACACGTCGTCGCGAATGTAGTTGTCCTGGCCGTCCCAGAAGCGCTGGCGCGCATTTTGCGTGTTGACGTTCATGGGGACGAGCGAAAGCGTGCGGCTTTCACCGCCAATTTCCAGTGCGCCTCCCAAGCCGGTAAGTTGCGGCGGAGCCGCGGCGGTGATCCACTGCCACCAGTTTCGCGTGTAGCTGTAATGGAAGTCATTAGTCAGGTTGGACGTCACGTTGGTGGTAAGCCCGGCGGTAATCAGCGTGGCGACCGAGGGACGCAGAGAATGTGAAGTTCCCTGACCGAATGTATCGCCCGACATCACGCCGCCGACATCCACCTGGTCCGTGGTGTTGGCAATGACGTGGTAATAGTGATAGGTGGTGGTGAAGTGCCACTTCTGGCCAAAGTCATGATCGATGCGGGTGACGCCAAAGTTGTCATTCCGCGGCAGCGCCACGGTCGTACTGAAGCCCTGTGTGTTCAGCGTGTCGCCGAAACCCGTATTCGTCGGATCGTTGGGTAAAGGTTCAAACTGCGACCAGAGCTGCTTGATAATCGGATTCAGACCAATCCCACGGGGATCGCAAGAGCCACCGCCACATACGGCCGAGGGGTAGGTAACGCCGTTCACGGTCACCGGGGTCGGATTGATGTTGTAAGGTGTGACGGTCGAGCCAGACTTGATTTGTATGACGCCGGCGCGCAACAACGCGGAAGGAGCCGATCGCTCATAGGTGGCAACGTTTGGAAAGCGGCGTCCTTCATAGTTGGCGAAGAAATATGTCTTTCCGCCCCAGATGGAAGGCAGCACAGGGCCGCCAACAGCGCCACCGAAACGGTTCTGGTGCGTGGAAGGCAGGGGTTTGCCGATGGAGTTATTGTCCCAGTTGTTCGCGGAGAAATTACTCCCCAGGTAGTATTCGTAAAGGGCGCCGTGCCAGCCATTCGTTCCGCGCTTGGTCACCATCTGGATCTGCCCGCCCGATGAGCCGTTGAAATCAGCGGTCTGGTTGGTGGTGGCAACCTTGAATTCCTCAATGCTCTCGACCGGCGCCGGCAACACGCCGGTGGTCAGACCACCGGTGGAGTTACTGGTTGTGGGATTGGCGGCAAAGCTCAGAGTGTAGGTGCTCTGCGTGCCGTCCATGTCGCTGCTGTTTTGGCCTCCGTCAAGCTGAAAGGTGTTCTGATCGCGCACGGACCCGGCAACCTCTCCGGTTGTATTCACAGCCGGCTGTAAAGTCATCAAAGTGGAGGAATCACGGCTGAGGTTCGGCAAGACCTCCATGGCGCTGAAGTGGATCGTGGTTCCGATCGTCGCGTTCATGGTCTGCATTTCCACGCCGCTGGCCGTGACCTCGATCGTCTCTGTGGTGGTGCCAACTTTTAGCGTTGCGTTGGCGTTCGTTACCTGGCCGATCTCGACCGTCAGCTTGGATATAAGTGCCTGCGCAAATCCGGTTTGAGTGACCCGGACATTGTAAGTTCCGGGTGCAACGTTTACGAAAACGTACCGGCCAACGTCATTGGCAGTTGTTGTTCGCGAAGCACCTGTGGAGGTATCGATGAGAGTCACTGACCCTCCGGCGATGGCCGCTCCAGTCGGGTCCGTGATTTGTCCGGACACAGTACCTGCCGCAGTCGACTGCGCCCAGGCCATGGTTAAGGTCACGTTGAGCAATAGCGCCATACAAGCAAACCGCAACGTCAGTCCAAATAGACGCTTGGTGCTCGCTAACGCCTGGCGAGTTGGCCTCCGGCTAACTCGATGGTAAGATGCGGAATTCCGCGATCGGCTAAATAGTGTCATACAAACTCCTCTCTCAAGAGTTGAGACTTGCTGGTCCACATCGGGTTGGGTCAGCGAATTAGGCCGAAAAAAAGAAGAATCGAAACCAACAGAATTGCCCGAGTGCGGACGAGGCAGCAACTATCAATGCCGGGCATTAGACCAGACAACAAAGCAGAAATCCAATAGAATTTATAAATAAATGGAATTTAGGAAAGCGCTCCGCCCGGAGCAGGGGTAGGAAAGTGTCCCGTTTTTATCTTTTGAACAACCAAAAATCTGACAGTGACCTAAACACTCGTTACGGCCCTTCACTTGGCTGCGGTCGTATGCGGCAATCGCGTTGAAACCTCCGCATCACCTTCGATAAGTTGATCGGAAGTAGCCGCAACTCGAATCTTCCCCGCTTCGCCTGCCTTCGAACGTACAATCAGCAGGGCCAAACCGTTAAATGCTTTCCGATGGTCGGCCTGGAATGGCTCTTCGGTGGCAGCATTGCCATTGTCCACTCCGGCAACGGTCCCAGCGCCGGTGACATTGAAATGCACCAGGTTGTCACCCAGCGGACAAAGGTTGCCGTCTTTGTCTTCAATTCGCACCGTAATGAACGACAGGTCGTCACCGTCAGCATCAATGGTCGTCCGGTCCGGCACTAACTTCACGCGAGCCGGCGCACCCGCCGTCCGCATCTCCGTGACGGCAACCTGTTTTCCATTCTGGTATGCCACCGCTTTCAGAGCGCCAGGTTCGTATGGCACCTGCCAGACACGCCGATACTTGGACGTGAATTTGCCGTCAGGACTCACGTTTTTTCCAACCGGCATCTCCCACAGGTCCGAGTAACGCGCTTTCTTCCCCAACGACTTACCATTGAGAAGAAGCTCCACTTTTTCGGCATTCGAATACACCATCACAGGAATCGGCTGGCCTTCGTGGCCCTCCCAATTCCAATGCGGCAGCAGATGGACCATCGGCGCGGTCGTCCATTCGCTCTGATAGAGGTAGTAGCGGTCCTTGGGAAATCCGGCAAGATCGACCATGCCAAAGTAAGAGCTTCGCGCCGGCCAATCGGTCATATTCGCGGAGAAATCTCGGCCCGGAAAGAAGGGAGTCGGTTCTCCAATGTAGTCGAATCCGGTCCAGACAAACTCGCCAAGAATTTGTGGGACTTTGTCCTGGTAGGTGAACTCTACGTCCGGGCAGTAGGCCCAACGCGGCGCGATGATGTCATAGCTTGAAAGCTGAAGCGAGGGATGTTTCTCGTACTTTTCGATCGGCAGATGGTACACGCCGCGCGAACTCACGCACGATTCAGTCTCCGAGCCATAGATCACCCATTGCGGATGTTCCTTGCTGAACTGCTCATACTGCATCGCCCGGTAATTGAATCCGGGAATGTCGACTTCATCCGCGAGTTTGTTCTTGATCGCGTCTTCCGCCTGGTTGAATGCAGATGTGGTGGGGCGTGTGGGGTCTTCTTCATGAAAGAAGCCCGTCAACCGGTGAGCTTCCTGGGCCCCATTCGCTCTTCGCTGCTCCGGAATCTCATTGCCAATGCTCCATAAGATGATGCTGGGATGGTTGCGGTCCCGGTGCACAAAGTCGCGGACGTCGCGCTCCGACCACTCGTCGAAATACTTGCTGTAGTCATTCGGGGTTTTCGCGAGATGCCACATGTCAAATATTTCGTCCATGACCAGCAGTCCCAGGTGATCGGCAAGATCCAAAAGCTCCGGTGACGGCGGATTGTGGCTGGTGCGGATCGCATTCACGCCGGCCGCCTTCAGGATTTGCAGCTGCCTCTCGGTGGCGCGCCGGTTGACAGCGGCCCCCAGAGCGCCAAGATCGTGGTGATCGCACACGCCATGCAGCCGCACGTGCTGTCCGTTCAACAGAAAGCCGCGGTTCTTGTCGAATGCAATTGTGCGAATCCCAAACGGTGTGGTATAGCGGTCTACGGACTTGCCGTCGATCATGACCTCACTGACCAACGTATAAAGGTTAGGATGATCCAGACCCCATTGTTGCGGATGCGGAACACTTAGGCTTGTAGACACAGTTGCTGTGCCGGAAGCTGACACTGCGGCCGGGACATCCTTGCTACTGACGGTTCGTCCCACTGAATCGTGGACCACCGTGCGGAGTGTGATCTTCACTTCCCGCCCGTTGCGGTTGCTCACCTGCGTCTTCACTGCGACCGTCGCCTGGGCATCACTGACCTCAGGCGTGGTCACGTAAGTGCCCCAATGCGCCACATGCACCGGACCAGTCACGTTGAGCCAAACGTTGCGATAAATTCCTGCTCCGGGATACCACCTTGAGGAGCGCTCCTCCGGTGTGAGTCGCACGGCCAGCACATTAACGTCATCGCCGAAATTTAAGTAAGGAGTCAGGTCGAGCTGAAAGCTCGAATAACCGTATGGCCGGCCTCCGATGAGATGCCCGTTCAGCCATATTTGCGAGTTCGACATGGCTCCATCGAACTCGATTGCAAAATATCTGTCTTTGGCGCCAGCCGGCAAGCTAAAGCGCTTGCGGTACCAACCGGTGCCGAACGCAGGCAGAGCGCCGGTGTGCGGATTGATCTTGCGGTCAAAAGGCCCCTCGATCGCCCAATCATGCGGCAGTCGAAGCGCGCGCCATTGGGAGTCGTCCAACGTGGGCCGCTCTGCTCCCTCCGCTTCGCCTCTGTAGAACCGCCATCCCTCATTGAAGCACTGGCGTCGTTCGTTCAACGTGAGCGTGCCGGGCGCCGCCGCTGAAGTGATGAGAAAGCAGACTACAATCACTAACAAGCACTGACCGAACCGGGTAAGAAACTTTCCTGCAATTTGCATCGAGCGCTCCCTGGTTCGAAAGGATACCAGTTCACGTCAATCTAAGGGCTGGGTAAACTTGCGGCGCCCCTCAGAAATTCCACCAGCGCCCAAACAAAGCAACGGGTTCAACGTCATCGCGCGATCAGTGCTACCTCCGAAGTTCCATTACCGCCAACCGCCACCCAAAGCCTGGTATAGCTGTACCAGGGCCGTCAATTCGTTTCCCTGCGCCTGGGCCAGGCCCAGTTCAGCGGAGAAATAGTTGGTATTGTTTGTCAGGACTTCCAGATAATCCGTTGTCCCTGCCTTGAAGCGCACTTCTGACAACCGTGCAGCATCCTGCGCGGCTTCCACCAGATGTTGCTGCTGCGCTCTGAATTCCTGGTTCTTACGGTAGGCAACCAGTGCGTTGGAAACGTCACGAAACGCTCCCTGTATGGCTTGTTGATAAGTCAGGAGCATCTGCTCGCGTTGGGCCTCCGCCAGTCGAACGTTCGATTTGAGCCTTCCCCCCTGGAATATTGGCTGTGTGAAGGACCCAACCAGGTTCCATACGCCCGCCGGGCCGGTAAAGAGATTTGTTAGCGCCGAGCTTTCATAGCCGGCAGATCCAGTCAGTGATATCTGGGGGAAATAGGCTGCCCTGGCGACTCCAATCTGCGCATTGGCGGCTATCAGGCTCTGCTCCGCTTGCAAGATATCTGGCCGCCGTTCCAAAAGTGAGGATGGAAGGCCAACAGGAACCTCAGGCGCATGAGGTTGTTCGGTAAGCTTCAGACCTCGTGGAATGTCCCTCGGGTTACTTCCGAGGAGAACGCTAATCGCGTTTTCTTCCTGTGTGATCTGCCGCTCAAGATCTGGAATTTCAGTGGCAGCGGTGTACACGAGTTGTTCGGACTGGCGTACATCCAGCAATGAGCTGATTCCGTGCTGCTCCAGAGTCTGGGTCAACTGCAACGAGTCGTGACGCGAACTCAGCGTGCGCTTTGAAATCTCCAACTCCAGATCCAGTTGGCGGAGTTGAAAATAATCAATGGCAACGCTGGCCACCAATGTGGACATCACCTCTTTCTGGGCCCACTCATTCGCCAGTAGGTTCGCCCTGGCTGCCTGAGTGGCGCGGCGATATTTTCCCCAGAAATCAAGGTTCCAGGCAGCCGAGGCGTTCAGTTGCCCTCGTGTGCTCTCAAAGGAAGGAATCGGTCCATTTTGCGGGCTTTGCTGGCTGGTAATGTTGCCGCCAACGCCTATAGAGGGAAGTTGGTCGGCGCGTGTGATTCCAAGCTGGGCCTGGGCCTGGAGCACGCGCGTCGCGGCGATGCGAACATCGTAGTTGTTCTTCAGCGCGGTGCGAATGAGGCCTTGAAGCTCTTTGTCCTGGAAAACATCCCACCATTTCTCATCCCCCAAAGAGGCAGCCGGCGGTTGCGTGGTTGCTGTCCCGGAAGGCGTACTCGGTTGAGGCGTTGCTGCCGACTTGGGTGTGATTATGTCTTCGTCCGGCTGCCGGTACGTAGCCGGAGTATTTACGGTTGGCCGCTTGTAGTTTGGACCGACGGCACATCCGATCAGCAGGATGGCCAATCCGAGCAAGAGCAGCCAGGACCCTGCGGATCGATTGTGCAAGATATTCTGATTCATGTTCTTAGTCTTCATGTCCTTAATCCCCATTGGCTTCCCGCATCGCGAAGGCCGGCGTTGCCCTTCTGCCTGACCGGAAGAACGAGTAACGGTCCAGCACCTTCTCCTGGAACTCTTCGAGGTACAGATAGATGGCTGGAGTGACGTACAGTGTTACGAATTGTGAGACGATTAAGCCGCCGATCACCACTAAGCCAAGCGGCCGGCGTGATGCACCATCAGCACCGTAGCCCAAGGCGATCGGGAGCGCGCCGAGCAGGGCAGCCATGGTGGTCATCATGATCGGGCGGAAGCGTTGCAGGCTCGCATCGTGGATGGCCTGATCGTCTTTAATGCCTTGTCGCACACGCTGCTCGGCAAAGTCGACGATCATGATTCCGTTTTTCTTCACGATGCCCATCAGCATGAACATTCCTATGTAGGCGTACAGGGAAGCTTCCGCTCCGAACAGCCAGAGCGTCAGCAGTCCGCCGACGAGCGCCACCGGCAATGACGAGAGCACTGTGAGTGGGTGTAGATAGCTCTCATAAAGAATGGCGAGAATCACGTACATCACGAAGACGGCAACCAGCATCAGGACGGCAAGATCGGAAACAGTATTTTGAAACGTGAGCGCCTGGCCTTGAAGACCTCCATGCACTTCCGGTGGAAGGATCTCCTTGGCTGCGTTCTCAACAAACTGCGTTGCCGGCCCGATGGCATAGCCGGGTTTCAGGTTGAAGAACAAAGTCACGCTGGCAAATTGATTAATGTGGTTGACGGCCTGCGGACCGATGATCGTGTGCCAACTGGTAAGCGCACTGAGAGGCACCACACGCTGCCCGTCGTCACTCTTGATGTAGAGCCGGCTCAGGTCCTGCGGATCAGACCGTTTATCGTCCGCAACCTCCAAAATGACCTGGTATTGGTCTGTGGGCTGCTTGATCAAGTAGCTGTAGTTCTCGGAATAGGCGTTGTGAAGCAAGTTGAGAATCCGGCTCTCAGAAACGCCATTGAGTTTGGCCTGGTCGCGCAGGATATCAATTTGCAGGTTGGGAGTGTGATTAAAAAGATCAGAGTTGACGAAGAGGAATCCGCGATACTGATACATCTTTGCGGTCAGCTTGGCCGCGGTGGCATAAACCTCGTTGGCATCGATGCCGGAGAGAGCGTAGGCGAATTGCCCCTGCGCGTTGGCGGTTGCGCCGGTACTGATTTCCAGTGCCGGGTTGGGTTGCAGGAAGGCCAGCGCGCCGGGGACCGAGTTGGCGACTGCGCCCATTTCTTGTCCGGCCACAACCTCAATCGGCGCGCGTTCTGATGGGTCCTTCAGGAAGGAAATCATGAACGCCTGGTTTGGAGCCAGGAAAGAGCTGTTACCGCTCATGGTAAAAGTGCTGCGCACCGCGGGGTTGGCGCGCATGATTTTTTCCGCCTGCGTCTGAAACGCATGCATCTGCTCCGGCGACGTTCCCTCCTGGGCAACCAGCACGCCGCGAATAAACGAGCTATCGCCGACCGGCAGGAAGGATTTTGGCACGGTATAGAAAAGGTATCCGGTGCCCGCAAGGCAAACGCCCCAAGTCGCGGCTGAGATCCAGCGGTTACGAAGAAAGAACCATAGAGAACGGCCATAGAAATCAAGGACGCGACGTTCAACCGCTCCAAACGCGCGCTCCATCCACGTTTTTTTTGCGCCCTCGCCGCGGTTGCGCAGCAACCGCGAAGTCATGAGCGGCGTGAGCGTAAGTGAAACGATTCCGCTGGCGAGAATAGAAACCACGATGGTGATCGAGAACTCGCGGAAGATACGTCCCATCAATCCGCTCATAAAGACCAGAGGGATGAACACCGCGGCCAGTGAGATCGTCATTGCCAAAATCGTGAAGCTGATCTCTTTGGCCGAATTTAGAGACGCTTCCAGCGCGTTCTGTCCCTGCTCCATTAGACGGACCGTGTTCTCGAGAAAAACGATGGCATCATCCACCAGAAAGCCAATGGCCATCGTCAGGGCCATCAACGAAAGATTGTCCAGGCTATAGCCCAGCAGACTCATGGCTACAAAAGTCAGTAGCAGGGAAAGAGGTAAGGCAACTGCCGGAATCAGCGTGTCCGTGGCCCGGCCAAGAAAGACAAAAATTACCATGACCACCAGCACGAAGGCGATGTAGAGCGTGGACTGGACGTCCTTGATGCTGCTCACAATCGACTCAGAGCGATCATAGGCCGGCACGATCAGGACTGAACTGGGAAGCTGGGACTGAATGCTTGGGATCAGGTCACGCACCGATTTCGCAACTTCAACAGCATTCACTCCGGCCCGGCGGAACACCGCCACTACGACCGTTGCGTGGGGTTCGGGGTGTCCGCGGACCCAGAAGCGCATGTCGATCCGCTCGTCCTGGACGCCTTGCGTCGCGGTGGCAACGTCCTTGAGATAGACCGGCGCACCGTTCGTCTGCCCGACGATAAGGTTGTTGTATTCCTCCGCCGTGGTCAACTGGCCTTGCGGCTGGAGCAGAAACGTGCGATTCGGTCCATCGAATTGTCCAGCGCCGGTGTAGTTGGTGCCATTTTTGATGGCAGCCGTCAGATCATCTAATGTAGTGTTGCGCACGGCCATGGCGGATGGGTCTGCTTTGATCCGTATCGCCGACCGTGCGCCGAATACAGCAACCTGGCTCACTCCCTGCAGAATGCTGATGCGCTGGCCAACCTGAGTGTTGGCGTAGTCATACAGTTGGCCCTCCGTGGCCGTGTCACTCACCAGAGGGATATACATGATCGGCTGATCGTTTGGATTAGTCTTGGTAAACGTGGGCGGGCTGGGCAGATCAACCGGAAGCTGGCCCTGAGCGCGCGTGATGGCCGCTTGAACATCAGTCGCTGCGCCATCCAGGCTCTTGGAAAGGTCAAACTGCAGGACAAAGCTTGTATGTCCCTGCAGGTTGTTGGAGGTCACCAACTCCAGACCTGGAATCTGCATGAACTGGCGCTCAAGCGGCGTAGCCACGTTGTTCGCCATCGTGTCCGGCGTTGCTCCTGGGTAGTTCACTTGCACCTGGATCACCGGATAATCGATTGCCGGCAGGTCACTCACCGGCAGACGAAAGTAAGCCAGAACTCCGAAGAGGATGACCGACACCGTAAGTGCGACCGTCATTACCGGACGGCGGATGAATGGCTCAGAAAGATTCATGACCGACCTCCACCTGGAGTGCTTTCCTTGTTAGCTCCATTTGCCGGAGCACCCGCGCCTGCGCCGGGAGCGACGCGCACTTTCCCACCCGGCCGAACCAGCAACTGGCCCGCAAGCACCACGCGTTCATTCGCCGCCAGTCCTTGCGTTACCACAACGTTGTCGCCTTGGCGCTGACCCAGTTTTATTGGACGGAGCTCGGCCGTGCTGTCCGGCTTGACCACATAAACAAACGGTCCTTGCTGGCTGATCTGCGTGGCTTGGTTAGGGATGAGTACGGCTCCCTTCTCCGTGGTCAGAACAAGTTTTACGTTGACGAACTGGCCGGGCCAGAAATGACGGTCCAGGTTGTTGACCGTGGCCCGCAGGTTGACTGTGCCGCTGCCGTTCTGCACGGTGTTGTCAAGGAATTCAACCCGGCCGATTCTGGCTGCGCTCTCTTCCTCAGTCGGGAGCCGGACCTGTGCCTTCAGCCCACCGCGCGCCATTTGTTTCTGGACATCGGGAAGATCGCGCTCCGTGATGGTGAAGTTCGCATAGATAGGCTCAAGCCGCTGAATGGAAAGCAGAGAACTCGTGTTCGCCTGCACCACGTTGCCAACATCCACCAGGCGGGCCCCGGCGCGGCCGTTGATTGGAGAGTGAATATAGCAATATTCAAGATTAAGCTTGGCTGTTTCCAGAGTCGCCTCTGCGGCCTCCACCTGCGCCTGGTCTACATCAACAGTGTTTTTCTTGGTGTCGTAGTCCTGCTTGGAAATCGCACGGGTCGCTATGATTTCCTGGTCGCGGGAAAACTGGATCTTGGCCAGGTCAAGCGCGGCCTTGGCCTGCGCCAGGCTTGCTTGCGCAGAATCAAGCTGGGCCTTGTAAGGCCGGGGATCGATCACGAAAAGAAGCTGGCCCTTCGTCAGGTCCTCGCCATCGCGAAAGTGCCGTTCAACGATGCGGCCGCCTACCTGCGGAGTCACGTTCACGGATTCGTAAGCGACGTTCCTGCCTATTTCATCCAGGTATCTGGGCACATCTTGTGCGCTGGCTTGCGCCACGGTTACCAGTGGCGGCGGTGGCCCTGTGGGTCCCGCTGCCTGGACATTATTCTTACTGCACGCCGCAAGCGTCAGCAGCATAAGCAGCACGCTGGAAAAACCCGCACGTTCAAAGTAGACATTCAAATGAGTCCGTTTCCCTGTGTTCATCGTTGTCCTCAATTTAAGAAATGGTATGCGTGCTTGTTGTCTTAATTTTTCTAGGCCGGAGTCACCAAGAGCGCAGGAAGCGTTAGCTTGACGACGGAGTTGATGTTGCGTGAACGGTCTGCCTTTGGGCCGTCACTTGTTTGGCTGTCACCTTGACTGGAGGCAGAGCGAGCAAGCTGTTGTAATGCCCGGACTCGCGCGGCAATCAGAGTTTGCCGTGTGCAGCCAAGGAGCAACGCACTGTCTTGATCGGAGTAGCCTTCGAGAACCGACATCACGAAAGCAAAGCGGTCGAAGGAGTCGAGCTCAAGCAGGGCGGATGCCTCCGCCGGCACAACCGATCGCACCTGAGGAACGGCTGCATCGTCGGGCCTGTTTGAACTTGCGTTCGCAAGCGGTGGGCGCGGCGCAACCAGCCGGAGAGCATTGCGAATGACCGTTCGCCTGGCCCAGGACCTGGCCCACTCCTTGAAGACACGGTTCCCTGTCGCGCAATCCTCCAGGCCGGAAACAAAGCATTGCTCGGCCTTCGCAGGGTCCGCGGCGAGGCAAAATGCCAGTTGGTACAAATTCTTCATGTCCTCTTTGAAAATCCGGCAGAAGTCCTGGCCGGTTGCGTATGTAGTGGTCCGTTCTTTCGAATTGAGCTTTGTCGCTTCCACTGCTACCTCCCTCCTGGTTGACGCTTTATCTCTTCGAGCGCTTCAAAACCTGATTCACCTTGGTGTGACATCTGTGTGCAAGTTCTCTCAGCAAATGTCTGGTGTGTATGCCTCCGCAAGCGAAGGTTGCGCCTTCTTTCATCAAGTCAAAAATTGCGCTCTCTCCCTCGCGGCTGATTACGGTTACGTTGGTTAGGTCGATCACCAGCGTGCGCCCTTCCAGTGAGTTGCCGGCACTGCTCCATGTTTTTCTCAACTCATCGACCCATGGATGGACCAGGGTCCCTTCCACGACGAGGCGTCGCTCGCTGGGTTTATCTTCGTTCGGTGTATCGATAGTGGAGATTCTGAACATGTTGCCTTCCGCTATCGAACTAGTGCACGGCCCATGCCAAAGTCCCGAACGACTGTAGATGGTTGAAATTTCAGGGAGAAAGCGCGCCGTGTGTCCACGGAAGTGTCGAAAGTGTCGAAGTTGATTTCGACAGTGTCGAGAATGATGACAGGTCCTCACTTCTTCAGCTCCTCAATACTGAAGACGAATGAAGATCATTAAAATCGACATTTTGCGAACATTTTTTGCGTGAGAAAATCGCGCGAGAACAGGCAAGGCCCACGTGACGAAGCCCGCTCGTCAGAAATGGAAGTCGTACGAGAAATGGTTGGGCTTACGACATACCCCTAGGCTGAATGCCGAGTTTCTTCATGCGCGAAATCAGGGTTGTGCGCTTGATGCCCATACGGGCGGCGGCGCCATCCGTACCAGCAACACGCCCCTTGGTCTCCTTGAGGACCCGGAGAATCCTGTCGCGTTCCCTGGCGTCGCTTGGTTCGGAAGCCGCCAGCGTCTTGGTATTGTTGTTGGTTAGTTCTCCAATGGGCACCTTCAGCGCAGGGCCGTGGGTGAGAATCACCGAGCGTTCGATGAGGTTTTCCAACTCGCGAATATTTCCCGGCCAACTCCAGGCCGAAAGTTTCTTCATCGCAGCGGCTGGAATTGACTCAATTTGCTTCTCCATGCGCCGAGCATACTTCTGGGTGAAATAGCGTACCAACAGCGGAATATCCTCGGGCCGTTCCCGTAGGGGAGGAATACGAATCGGGAAAACGTTCAAGCGATAATATAAATCGCTCCTGAATTCGCGATTTTCAATCATCTTTTCAAGATTACGGTTCGTTGCGGCGACCAATCTTACGTCCACTTTCTGGGTCCGCGCGCTGCCCAGACGCTCAAACTCCCGCTCCTGTAAGGCACGCAGCAGCTTCGGTTGTATATCGGAGGGGATGTCTCCAACCTCATCCAGAAAAAGCGTGCCTTGGTGCGCGAGTTCAAGCCGCCCGATCTTCTGGGAAATGGCGCCGGTGAACGCGCCGCGTTCATGTCCAAAGAGCTCGCTCTCAAGCAGTCCTGTGGGGATAGCGGCGCAATTGAGTTTTACCAGGGTGCGGTCCTTGCGCCGGCTGCGATCATGGACTGCCCGCGCGATCAACTCCTTGCCCGTGCCCGTCTCACCTAAAAGCAGGACCGTGGAATCGCTTGGCGCTACCGTTTCCACAAGACTTAGCACGTGACGGAGGCCCGAACTCTGGCCAACGATTCCTTCGAAATCCATCTCGCCGCGGATTTCATCTTCCAGATACAATTTCTCCTGGGCCAGCTTGTCCTTAAGCTCCGCGATTTCACCGTAAACAATCGCATTTTCAATTGCGATGGCCACCTGGTTTGCCACCTGAGTCAGGAAATTGATCTGATCTTGATCAAATGTGTTTTCCTCCCGCCGCGCCACAGCCAAAACCCCAAGCAAGCGTTTTCTGCTGACAAGAGGCAGGTCGCAGAAAGAGTTCAAACCCTCACCCTTAGCTTTGCGATACATCTCAACTGGAATGGTCTCCGGGTCCAGCCGGTTGATGACGATGGGTTTGCCGGTTTTAAAAGCATCACCAGGCAATGTTCCCTCGATTGGCACTAAGCCGCCTTCGGCAAAGATCCCCTTGCTGTCCGGAAAGTCCAGGGCATGTACACGTAGATGAACGCCTTCTTCGTCCGGCAACATTACTGCGGCCGCATCGCAATTCATGACACGCCGAACGCTGGCGGAAATGGCGTGCAACAGCTCGCGGAGTTCCAGGTTCGAGATCACCTGGTTCGTCAGTTCAAGGATGAGCTTGAGCCGGTCCTGCAAACGCTCCGACGAATGGAAATTGACCGCCGCATCGAGAACAAGAGCAAGTTGGTCTGCAACCAAGCACAGAAAGCGGATCTCCTCTTCGGGATAAGCGTGTGCGCGCGCGTTGCCAAGACTAAGCACTCCCAGCCGGCGCTCTCCTCTGGCCAACGGAAATGAGCACGTGGAGACAATGCCAAGTTGATTAAGAAACTCCTGATACTTGGGGAAACGTGGCTCGCGTTCCCAGTCCGCCGTTACCAGGACCTGTTGCGACTGATGCACCCAGTCTGTGGGCGCCTCCCGCAGGAAGCCCTCCCGGTCGGACACATTCAGAGTTCTGCCATTTACGTGGAGCAACTCCCACGATACGACCTGGGGAGAATTTTCAAAGGTAACAAGGTGCAGATAGTCGAAGGAAACCACCTGACGCAATTCCTTCGTAAGCACATTCGCAGCGCCATCACAGTCATTGCAAACAGCCATGGCCTTGGCCATGCGGAGCAGCGCCTCATAACGCTGCGTGTACGTCTGCGGTTGCATTACCGACAATGTACTCATTGGCCCTTCATATATTGTCTTGCGAATGTAACTTTAGATGTGCGAAAGAGGCAGACGGTTTCTATAAAAATCCAGCCCCTCAGGGCCTGGTCGGGTCCCCTGGCCGTCAGCTGGGTCGCGGCCGACAAATCCTGCACCGGCAATAAGCACCGTAGAACGGGTTCTGGCCTCGAAAAGCGCCTTTTTGCTGGGTAAATCCCGAAAATGATGGGCCAACCGGAAACTTGCCTGAGCCATCTTGCTTCCCGGACCAAAAGGCCGATGATGGAACCGTAATCTTCTCTTTCCGCGTGGCCGTGCCCTGGCGGCCAAAGCCCCCAACGGCATGATCAAAGGTATGGGACGTGGCCGGAGCGGGTTATGGCGTAGGAGAAGCGAGCTTCATCTGATGCCTGGCCAACAGGGCGCCTGTTGCATGGTCCATTGCAGCGAGCGCTTTCTGATAAGAAATCTGTGCTTGCACCAGACTTAGTTCGGCTTGCGAGAGTTGGCTTTGCGCGTCGAGCACAAAGAAAATCGTCTGCGCTCCCAATTGATATTTGCGCTCTTCCGCGGCCAGGTTCTTGGCGGCCAGATCGCGCGAGTCCTGGGCCGCGGTGATGACGCTCTCTGCCGACTCGAGTCCGTGTACCGCGTTCTTTACTTCCGTGCTAATGGACTCCTGTAGCCCGCGCAACTGATACAGGGTACGGCGTTTGGATACCAGCGCTGTCCCCAGGTCGGCCTCCGCGGAGCTGTTACGAAACGGCACGCGCAGCTGCAAACTCAAACCGTAAGTGGGAAAACCAAAACCACCGACCTGGGCGAGCGAGTCGGTAAACCCTCCGTTCGAAACCAGGACAGGAGTACCGCTGGAGTTGTTGAAGACCACCCCGCCCAACCCATTGCTCGTATAGGTCGCGTTCAGATTGAGGTCCGGCTTAAGGCCGTCCTTAGCGAGCCGGGCGTTCGTGTCGTCAATTGCGAGTTGCTGTTGCTGCACCTCAATTTCCGGGCGGTTCTTGAGCGCGTCCACAAGCGCCTGTTGCAGGTCAACCGCCGCCAGTCCGCCGGACGCGTCAGCGGTATCGATCAACTCTAGTTCGGCCGGGCCGGTTCGTGCGTCAAGGCTGGCGCCGATGGTTTGCCGCAAGGCGTCCTCTGCCTGCTTCAGGTTGTACTCCGCCTGGATCACGGGGACCTTGCGCTGTGCGACCTGAGATTCTGAGCGATAAATATCCAGCGGCGGCAGCGCTCCCAATTCCAGTGTGCGCTTGTCTCTCTGATAACTGGCCTGCGCCAGTTCCAGCGATTTCTTCAGCACTTCCAGCGTCTTGCGGGCCTGTACTACGTCCCAATACTGGTTGATGACGAGCAACGCGGTGTCACTCAGCCGGCTTTCAAAGGTAGCCTGCGACTGCCGCACTCCCCGTTGCGCGATGATGATTGGCGCACGGTTGGCAAATAGACCAAACTTGCGCAGCAGCGGCTGTGACAGCGAAAAAGCCAGCCCGGAATTGAACGACGGATTCACAGTGGCAAAGCTGCTGTTCGTGGTGAACCGGTTTGAAGTAAACCCGACATTGACGCCGGTGCCGGTCTGGAACAATTGCGAGAAACCCAGGGTTGAATTCTGGCTCAGCGTGCTGAGTGTTGAGGCGCCATTTAAAGACGACGTGCTCGGTGACGTGCTGCGGGTAGGTGCAAACGCGGAAGTGAATACCGGGTCAAATGGCTGATGCGCCCGCTGCACGGCAAATTGCGAAAGATCAAACTGCGCGCGGTCCACGCTGACCCCGCTGTTATTGAGCAGAGTCAGCAGAATGGCGTCTTCGAGTTTGAGGCGCAGTTTCTCTCCGGCAATGTAATCGTCCAAATGCCCTGGCCCCTGGACTTGCGTGGGAGCGTTGGGACGATGAAAGAAATGTCCGGTGTCGACCTTCGCGGGCGGCGCTGTCTGCGCGGCGGCAAGCGAAAGCAGGCAAAAAAAACCAGGAATACATTTTTTTAGCATCATTCGGAGAGTCTCGCTATTCGTGTCGAATCGCCTCCACGGGATCCAGGCGTGCCGCTTTGCGTGCGGGATAGATTCCAAAGAGCAATCCGATGGAGACGGAGAAAGCAAAGGCAAGCAGAATCGAGCCGGCAGTGGTCACCGTGGACCATCCGGCGAGCCAGGCGACCAGCCGTGACATACCGAACCCGAAGGCGATTCCCAGCAGTCCCCCCATCAGCGAGATGAGAACAGCTTCAACCAGAAATTGACGTATGACGTCTCTTTGCCGCGCACCCAGAGCGCGGCGGACGCCGATTTCCCGCGTGCGTTCAAGAATGCTGGCCAGCATGATGTTCATGATCCCGATTCCGCCTACGAGCAGAGAGATCGACGCGATAGCCACCATCACCAGGTCAAAGATATGCTGCGTGCGCTGTTGCTGGGCCAGCAATTCCGCGGGTGCAATGACGCTGAAGTCCCCGGTATCGCGATGCGAAATGCTCAGGAGCGAACGCACCACGTCTGCGGTAGGAATTGTGTCCAGTGAGGAAGTCAATTGGAGATAGATGCCGTCAATTTCGTCTTTCATGTTGCTGCGGCTGTCTTCCAGCCGGAACATTGCGGCGTAGAGCGGGACATAGATCAAGTTGTTCATGTCCTGCGAGGGCAGCGATTCATCCGAATTCTGCGCGCTCAGCTGCGGCCCGGCTACGCCGATTACGTGGAACCATGCCTCGTTGATTTTTATGTACTGGCCTACCGCCTCCGTCTGGCCAAACAAACCGAGCTTCGCGCCCTGCCCCAGGACCGCGACCGAGGCCGCGCGGCTGTTCTCCGCATCGTCAAAGAATCGACCGGCAACAATTTTCAAGCTCCCGATCTGTTGATAGTTTGGCGAAACGCCATAGACCACAGGCATGTCGTGCTGCGGCTTGGGGACCATTCTTCCCGGAGTAAAGCGCTTGCGCGGCGTGCCCTGGACCACGCCCACAACATTGGATTGGATTACACGGTAGTCACGCAGCGTCAGGCCAAGAGAAGTCTTGCGGACTTTTTGCATGTCCTCCCAGGAATTGGCTTCATGGGCTTCCACAATCACATTGCGCACGCCCATCTGCTCAATGAGCGCCATGACCTGCGCGCGCGCGCCCGCGCCGATGGACAGCATGGCAATCACGGCGGCCACTCCAAAGATCATGCCCAGCATGGTCAGAAGTGAACGCAGCTTGTGCATCATCAGGTTTTCAAAGCCCAGACGCAGGTCGACGAAGTACTGCGTCCAGTCTCGCGGAGGACGCGGCAATTTCAAGTCCCCGCCACTCGTCATTGTCCCACTCCCATGGGTGACGCAGACCCTTTTTTCTGGTCTCGCAATGCCTTCGTCGGGTCCACCAGCGCTACTTCTGTACCGCCGGGCAGGTTTTCTATGGCCACTCGGTTTTCGGTGCGAAATTTTATCTTGGCTTCTGTGAGCACGAATTGGTCGTCGTGTTTCACATAAACCACGAGCTTGCCGTCTTTTTCGAAAACGCACTGGCTGGGAAGATAGAGCTGGTCTTTGACCTGGGTCCCGCGCACCAGGACCTCGGCCGAAGTGCCTGGCCGCATTTCAGCGGCGTGACTGAGAAGATCAAATGTGACGTCAAAGCGGCGCACGCTATCGGAACCAAAGTCGCGGCGCGAGGCCATGCCGGCAATCGTTCTTACCTTCGCCGGAAAAATCACCTCCGGTTGTGCGTCCATGCGGATCTCCGCGGTCTGTCCAATACTCACATTAGAACGGTCATTCTCAAAAACCTTGGCCACGGCTTCCATCTGGCTTGTATCCAGGACTTCAGCCACGAACCGTCCGGTGTAAACCAAGTCACCTTCGCGATATTCCGGAAGGGTCATGCCCGTGAACATCATGCCGCCGCTCGCATCCTGGTTGTCTTTAATCGATACCAGGCCGTCAATAGGCGACGTGATCTTCATCAGGTCCATATTGTGCTGCGCCTGCTGCATTCCCAGGATCGACGTTTGCCGCTTTTGTTCCAGCAGGGCGAGCGCCGCCGAGTTTGACGCCGCGCGTGATGTCACGTCCTGTTCCAGCTGTGCCAGACGCCGCTTTGCTTCTTCCAGGTTCAGCAGGTTCTTCTTTGCTTCAATCTCGCTGACCAGTTCGTTTCGTCCTACTTCCAGCTCGGCGCGTCGAACGTCGAACTTGGCTTTCAGATACCCGACTTTGTCTTCCGCCGTTTTGACCGCTGCATCGGTTTTCGACTTTTTGATCTCCTGCTCCGCCTCCGCCAACTGCGAGCGGCTTTGCGCCAGGTTGAATTCCTGCTCGCTGGGGTCGAATTCCACCACTACTTCACCGGCTTTGACCGGAGCGCCTGTTTTGAGAAGATGGACAATCTGGAGCGTGCCATTGACGGACGGCGCCACCAGCATGGAAGAATGCGGCGTGTGGAGCTCGGCGATCGTATTGATGTCAAGTTCCAGCGTGCCTTTTTGTACGTGCGTTGTCGGAACGGCCTTGCCAGACGGGCGAAGCTGCTGCAGAGAGAAAGAAATCCCGAGTCCAAGAACCAGCAGCAAGGAAACGGCTACAACAATGCGGATGGGTTTCTTTTTCATTGGCCTGGCTGCTTCTCCTGTGTGGGATCTTTGATCGCGGTTTTCTCTCCCGGCTGCAGTCCGCTGCCAATCAGCAAGACGCTCTTACTGCGGCGCGCCACCTCAACCGGGCGTTCTTCAAACTTAGATCCCCGCAACACATAAGCTACCGAGCTGCCATTTTTTTCAAAGACCGCTTCCGGCGGGACCAGGATACCGTTCGCAATCCTTTCCACAGCAATGCGGCCAGTGGCGCTCATGCCCGGACGTATTCGCGGATCGACGTCAAAAATCTGCAGGGCGATGTCAAAATTCTTGGTGAACGGCCAGGAAGAGTAATCGATTTTCGCGAGTGGGCTGATATCGGCGACGGTGGCGCGGAACTCCTTGTCCGCAATCGCATCCATGCGGACTGTGGCTGTTTGCGAGGGAGCCAGTCGTCCCCGGTCGCTCTCGTCCACACGGGCGTTGGCCCGTACCACAGTCAGATCGGGCAGCTCGGCTACCGCGGCGCCTCCCCAGGCGCGATCACCTTCTTTGAAGTCAGGAGTTGATCCGCCAGACATCCAGTTACGGGCGCGGAAATTCGGCATGATTGTTACCATGCCGTCCGCGGGCGCGCGCAAGGTCAACGAAGCAATCTGCTTTTCCGCTAGGCGAACGTCAAATAACGCCTTCCGTCGTTTCAGTTTTTTTGCTTCAATGTCCGCCGCTCCTGACGCGTCGGTAGATTTGTCTTTTTGCTGGAGTTCTGTGAATTTCTGTTCAGCGTCAGTGAGTTTCAGCCGGTTTTTGGCGCCGTCAATTTCCGAGAGGATCTCCTGCTGGCTGGAATCAAGCTTGGCGCGGTCCACGTCGTAGCGTCCTTGCAGAACGTCGGTGGCTTGCTGCTCTTTGCTCAAGCGGGTCTCCGCCCGGCTGCGTTCAATTTCAGCTTCCGCCGATTTCAGCTCTGACTGCTTTTGCTCCAGCGTGCGCTGCAGATTGCCGGTATCGAATTCGACGACGATGTCACCTTTCTTGACCAGGGTGCCGGTCGGTACAAGCTTGATAATCTGAAGATCGCCGCCAACCGAGGGTGCGGTGAGTTGGACGGAATTCAGAGCCTTGATCTCGCCGCGGATCTGTATGTAGTCCACAAACTCGCCACGCCTGACCTCCGCCGTGGGAATTTGAGGCGCGCTGCTGCGGTGCAGCGCTACGGCTCCAACCGCCACCAGCAAAAACGTTCCTGTCGATGCCAGAGCAAGGCCTTTATGCTTCGCGAAAAACCGGGTTAACGAGAAATGGTTCATGCGCTCGGGTGCCGCCGCAGGACTGCGCCTTTCTCCACGCCGGAAACAATGACCTGTTCAACATCGTTGGCGGGGCCCAGCTTCACTTCACGTTTTTCGTAGCTGAAGCCGTTTTTTACCCAGACATAGAAATGCCCGTTTTCTTGCAGGATGGCGTCGCGTGCGGCAACCAGTGCGTTGGAACGGCGGTCCAACTCGACGTCCACGGCAGCAGACAAGTCAGGCAGCAGTTTGGCGGCGGTGCCATTGATCGACAAAAGCACGATCAACGTTCTGGCTTTGCCGGAAAACGCGCTGGTCTGGGCGACGGCCGCGATGCTTTCGACTTTGCCAGTGAAAGAAAGCTCTGGATAAGCGTCTAACCCGACATGCAGATTCTGCCCGACGCGCAACTCCGGGATGTCCGCCTGGTTCACCCGCGACCGCACCTGCATGCGCGCGGGGTTCACGACCTGCATGAAGGGAAACCCGGCGCGGACCTCGTCACCTTCCTGGACGTCAGACATAGCCCCGCCCTTCCACATGGAACTAATCACGGCCACGCCGTCCATGGTTGACCGGATCAACATCTTTTCCGTGTTGCCTTGTGCCCATTTCATGGCGGTCAACGCGCGATCGCGCTGGATTTCAAGGATCTTCAGTTCGGCGCGCGCCGCCTGGCGTTTGAGGTCGAATGTTTCGCGGAGCTGCTGAAATGTGGCCCGCGCCTGTTCCAGGTTGAGCTGGTTTTTTTCCGCGTCAATGTGGGAGACGATCTCATTCTTTTTTACTTCCAGCTCTGCCGTCTTCTCCGCGTCTTCGGCCTTTTTCAGTTCGGTTTCATCGGCGGCGCGTAGGGCGGCTTGCTCGGCCTCTTTCTTGCTGATTTGCGCGATTAGTCCGCGATATTCAGCGTCCTTGTCCAGCACATTCCTCAGTTGGTTCTCGCGGTCGAATTCCACCAGCACGTCACCCTGATGCACGGTGCTGCCGTTCTTGACCAGCTTGGTGATGATGAGGGTATTAAGGCCCTGTCCGGAGAGGCGCGGCGCCGCAATCGTGTGCGATTCCACCGCTTCAACAACTCCGTGAACGCGCACGCTACGGACAAAGTCTGCTTGCTCAACAATCGCCGTTTGCGAAGCTTCGCTGCCAATGTCTTGTTTCTGCCGCAGGCTTCGGTACGCTACGGTCGAGATTGTCGCTATCACTAATGCCGCCAGGACCGCGAGCGCACCAAGGCGCCACAACCGGGTTTTCGGGTACGGGGTTGGCATTGCGACGGGACGCACATCGCCGGGCGCGGGCGCAACCCCTGTTGCGCTTGAGAAGAACAGCGATTTTGTTCGTTGCAGCATTCCGCTCTTTTTCGTTCCTTAAAAGCCAATTTGCATTACAAACGGGCTCTTTGTGCCGGCTTTTCGCCCCAGGATGCTGGCAGGTAAAGAATGCCCAAGTCTGTCCAGTCTTGCAATTTTTTTATGGCGGATTCCCCCCTAGGTCCCCGGTTGCCTATTAATCACACACAAATCAAGTATGTAGACGGCTTTCCCCATATTTAGTTATTACAAAAATTGGGCCCTGCCGTCGTATAAGTCAAAAGTGGCACTAGTTTTTAGCTATTGGAATTACTCAAAGAGTATACGACGGCCTGAGATGGTGGTTATCGTCTATATATAAGGAGCCTCTGTATATAAGGAGCCCTCAGGCGGAGCCAATGGCTTAGGTTGTAAGGATGCCGGTTAGAGTACTTTCCCGGGAACTAGGCCAGAGCCGGGGAAGCGGTGTTCGGCTCGTAGGGACAGAACGGGTCGGATCCCAGGGCGTCGCCGGTATGGGCGAACGCGCGGGCACGCGATCCACCGCAGATGTGGCTGTATTCACACATGCCACACTTTTCGTGGAACCGATCAGGGAAGTGGAGCGCGCGAAATATCTCAGAATTGCGGTAGACGTCCACCAGTGAACCGGTGTTCACCGTGCCGCAATGAAGGGGCAGGAATCCGGAAGGATAGATATCCCCCAGGTGCGAGACAAAGCAGATGCCGTGACCATCGCGAATCTGGAACCCTCTGCACACTGAAGTGTTCTTCATTTCCGATACCGCCATACCCGCAGCGCGCATCCGCTTAAGCGCGACGCGACGGTACGAAGGGGCCTCCGTGGTCTTGACCGCGAAAGGCGCTTGCGGAACAAGGTCAAGCACCCAATTCATGATGCGCTCTCCTTCTGTTGGCGAGACCTCGTTCAGGGCCTTGCCGCGGCCCACGGAAATCAAAAAAAACAGGCTCCAGCGCATGACCGAAAAACTCGTTCTGAGCAGTTCGTAGATCGCTGGCAGATCATCGGCTGTTTCCTCGGAGACCAGCGTGTTGACCTGTATGGGAAGGCCGAGCCGTCCGGCATGCCGCGCCGCTTCCATGGTCCGGTCGAATGTCCCGGGTACGGCCCGGATGGTGTCGTGTTTGTCAGCGCACGATCCGTCAAGGCTCAAGCCGAGTGCCTGAATCCCATGTTCTTTCAATCTGGTAATGGCTTCGTTGGTCAGTTCAGGAGTGGCGCTGGGTGTAATGGAAACTTCCAGTCCGAGGTTGCGTGCATAGTCGATCAGCGGATAGATGTCCTTGCGCCGGAGAGGGTCGCCGCCGGTAAGAATCAGGTGCGGCAGCGGATCGCCGAAGTCGACCAGTTGATTCAGGAAAGATTTGCTTTGTGCGGTGGTCAACTCTAATGGATGCGTGCTCGGCATGGCCGCGGCGCGGCAGTGTTTGCACGCCAGTCCGCAGGCCTGGGTCATCTCCCAGTACACCAGCATGGGATTTCTGGAAAAATCATGAACAACCCGGTCCATATTCGGTTTTGTGTGAGCTGCGACCATTCTGTTTCCTCTCCCCAAAAGGCGCTGTCCGTGAAAGCAAACACCAACTTAGTGGGCGACGGTGAAAAGCGCTGTGATGGAGATCACACTCAGGCTTCCCAGAATCTTGCACAACGGTAACTCCGCAAACACAGCGTGTGTGACGGTGGTCACAGAGCGAAATGTACTCAGTCGTCTAAGGCGGACTTGGTCGATCCTGAGGCCGGTACCCGGGCGAAGACAGCGTTACGGGCTAATGCCCGGGGAGCGATGACCAGTCCCGAGACCTGCGCCAGGCAGGGGCGCCGGAAGGAGCTATCAAACGGGGGGACATCGCCATTCCCGAGATCCACAAACTGAAAAGCGCTGGAAAGCGCACGAAACGTCTAGAACCAACAGATAGAACCCAAAGACCTGAATGACACGCGCTGTCTTGTCGTTTTCGAACTAACTTGGGCATACGGTCCTTAGTTTTCTATGACCGTAGCGAACAGAAGTTCGTTATGGAAAGGACGAAAGTTTGCCGTCGGTTCCTTCAAGAAAACTTGACCTCGGCGATTTGCAGAATGTTGGCGAAGTCAAGGCCTGGACAAGCCCTTACGGGCATTTTCCAGGCCAAGGGAGTTACCTTGTTCGCTCTGGTCGACCACAGCGGCAAAACGCAGAAAGCAGGACTTGATCTGGAAGATGCTCAGGGGAAAGGTCTGGGTCAGTTACAACATTCCGTCTTACTTGCAGGAGCGGCATGGCCTGCCACCGGAACTGCTGCAAAATACTGCCGTAGTTGAAGCATTAGCTGCTTCTATCGCGGAGCCGGATAGTTCCAGTCCTCAAGTCTGAAGATCGTTTCCGGTACCGGCGATCGACTGTCATCTATGAGAACTTACAGTCTGGCGCGCCTGCGTGAGAAGCAAATGAACACGGTGGCCAGCGCTCCTACGGGCAACGCGAAGTGATCTGGTGTACGGCCGGCGGACGGTTCGACCTTTATTCTGGCCGAACAAGTCCTCCGGCACGAACACGCAAGGATAAGTAACCTTACCTTGCCAACGCGGTGTGAACTTCATTGAGCAATAAATCAGGGCTAAGAAACGCTCCACTGGGTACGTCAAACAATGAAAAATTTTCAACGTTACCGCTACTCAAGCGAATATGAAAAGCGTGATTGTTGAGGAAAATCAACGCGTTTTGCTTGACTTCCTTGATGCCATCGAACGGAAACTCGAAATTGTGGACCCCGTGAGTTCCTTTCAGGCCCTGGTATCGAATTACGCCCCTGTCAACTGTCATCCAGCCGGCGCAAAACTGTGTCGAGTCGATCCCGCTATAGTGCACGACCGGATAACGTTGCCCGGTAGGCGTATTTAGAACGCGTGGAACCTTCGGAACCAAGGATGGTCGATTGGTGGTGTTTTCAACGCCGATGTCGGTGGTCGAACTATTGCCCCCGAGCATCGACATGGGAGTCGTTATCTCCGGCACCTTTTTCTTAGTCGAGGATGGCCGTACTTCAGCCTCTTCACCCCTGCTGTCTGTGTTGGTGCGATTGCTGTCGGCATGTGACGCAGGCACTTCGGATTTTTTCCCTTTTGCGTTTTTGTCTGGTAAGCGCGAAAAAACAAAGTCGCCATAGTTATGACCGGACTTGCGTATGACGCCATACTGCGGCACCTGGTCCGCCGACCCGGCCACCGCAGGCTGTATGAATCTGGAAAAGAGTTCGGCTGCGGTGAATCTGTCATCGTCGATGCGGCGCAGGCTGTCGAGAACAGCGGAAGCAAAGATCGAATGCCCTGGCGCGCCCCCGTCCGCTACCGGCTCGTTGCCGCCACTGGACATCAGGTTCCGGGATTTTGACTGCGCCAGCTTTGCCAGGTACGCCCCACGATCGGTGGGTGTGATGGCAACGTCCGCGTCACGGGCGAGTTCGCCGGAAAAACAGCTGTCCGAGATGATGAGAATGTGCCGGGAAGGAATGGCGTGAGCATCCGATGAGATATCGTCGGCGCTGATCCAATCCTGATTGTTGTCCTTCTGGGCGTCAACCGGCAGCCAGTAGGCTTCATTGGTGTCCGGGTCCTTATAGCCGTGTCCGGCATAGTAGATCATCAGATTAGAGTCCACCGGAAGCGTGCGGCGATATTCGTTGAGCGCGGTCAGAATATCATCACGCGTGGCATCATGGAGGAGCTTAACGGTGAACCCGTAACGATCACGGAGCAGTTGGTCCACGGCGTCGGCGTCATTGACCGCGGTCTGGAGCTTCGCGACGTATTTATACTTATTGTTTCCGATCACTAATGCGTAGTACTTGCCCAGTTGAGGCCCTGAATCTGACGATGACGTGGTGGCTTGCAGTCCGCGCTTCGATGGCTGACCATAGGCCGCTAAACTGTTCAAGCTGCCGGCAACAAGCATCCCGGCAAAAAGGACTGTTGGGAACTTAGCGCAAATAACTTTTGCAACGGACAGCATATCGACCAGGAACGCCCTGGTCGGGACGCTGGAAAACATATCTTTCTTCATCTTGCATTACCCCGGCGTTGAACTAAATTTTCTGCCGATGGCTGAGTGGCGCTTCTAATTCTAGGAGCGGGCCAATGACACCCGGCATCTTGTTGTCTCACTAGTGCTCTGAGTCAGGAATTCGTTACACAAGAAACATAGCCTGGAACGCCGCTGGCAGCTACCACTCTTACTCCCTCGTCTACGCGGACTCCCTCGCCACTGTAGAAAGCGGCAAGGTGAGGACAAAGACACCACGAGTAGAAGGACTCTTTTGAGCCGGGATGGCTTAGATCCAATAGAAACGCTGGTTTTTTCTGGTCCTGTGGCGGTGTCCGCGGTTATTTCGGTGAAGACTTCACGTAACGTGCAATCTCCTCCGCGGTGGCGAACCAGACGCCCGGCTTCGACTGAATATATGTGATCAGCTGGTCCAGATAATGGATCGGGGCACGATGTCCGACGACTTGCGGGTGCAGCGTGAGAATGAATGTAGTGCCTTCCTCGTATGCGCCGTCAAACTCTTCTTTGTATAACTGGAAAAGGTGCTCGGGAGACGGCATAGTGCCTCCCCGGCCAAGATAGGGAGTTTCCGTCAGCGTCCAGTCTATGGACAGCTCAACCATGCCGGTGGATTCGCCATTTGAGACCAGTTCGTATGGCTCATCCATCGCCATTAAGCTGGTGTCGTACAAAAAACCTTTCTTGCGCAACAGGCTGATCGTGTTTTCACTGAAGGCCCAGGCCGGCGCGCGATATCCCACAGGGCGCTTTCCGGAAGCCTTGGTCAAATACTCAATCGCCTGGTCCAGCAGGCGCTCTTCTTCGGCGGCACTGGGCAGGGCGGGAAGATATTCGTGGATCCATCCATGCACGCCGATCTCATTTTTTCCATTTTTGAGGATTGCCGGGACCATCTCAGGGTGCAGCATCGCACTCACCGCGGGAATAAAGAAGGACGCAGGGATCTGGTGCTTGTCGAGCAGCTTAAGGACGCGCGGCAATCCGGATTGCGCGCCGAAATCGCCGGTCGAGAGCGTGTTGGGTGACGTTTCACCGGCGGCGAGCAGGTAGGATTCATTGTCCACGTCAAAGCTGATGCACACTGCGACCTTTGCATGTCCGGGCCATGTATGCGGTGTAAGCTTCTTGCCCACGCGCGCCGGGGCTACGGCGCGCCGAAGCTGTTCTTCCGTCCACGTTGTTCCCGGCTGCTCTCTTTTCTGACCGACAGCTGAACTGACAAGCAAGACCGCTACACCCAGCGCGCATATTTTTGTCATGACAGGCTCCTCACGTAAATTGAGCTGAATTGCCGCTTAGACGAGGCCCCTCGGATGCTTGAGGTGCCAATCCGTTGCTTGCTGATAGGCCCGGGCAAGAGCAAGCATCTCGGCTTCACCAAAGAGCTTGCCGATAAAGGTGAGGCTCGTGGGGTTTCCCTTTTCGTTGAAACCATGAGGCACAACCACGCATGGGTGTCCGGTTAAATTTGTGAGGGATGTGTTCATGGTTGCGACCGGGTTCGGCGTGTAGTCGGAGTAATCAAATGGGACCACGTAAACATCGATCTTGCGCATGATCTCCGCCATCTGCTGCATGAGCAGGGTCCGAACTCGATTGGCATTGAGATATTCGGCGGCGGGAAGCAGGCGAAGGGCATTCTGTCCGGCAACACGGTCCTGGCGCACTAGCTGCTCTGGATGGGTCTCAACCGGGTCCTTTAAGGCGGCGTTGCCCTCACCATAAATGATGGCGCCGATCATTGGAGATATCCCCAGTGCGGGTTCAGCCGGCAGCGAGATCTCCACCAGGTTGATGCCCAGTCCGCGAATCTTCTCCAGTGCGACCTGGTCATTGGCGTCGACCTTGGGCGTTTGCTGGGTGTTGGAAAAAGCGGCCTTCAGGTAGCCGACGCGCAGCTTGCGGATGTCCAGGTTCGCATCCCAATTGAAAGGAACATCCACCACGGAAAGGTCCTGATCATCCGGACCTTGAATCGCATCAAGGACCAGCGCGCAGTCTTCAACACCGCGGCACATAGGACCAATCTTATCCAGGCTCCAGCTCAAGGTCATGAAGCCGTGGCGGCTGACCCGCCCGAACGTCGGTCGCAATCCGGTCACACCGCAAATCCCCGAAGGTTCAACGATCGATCCACCGGTCTCCGTTCCTATCGAGAAGCCTACAAGGCCGCCCGCCGTAGCCGAGGCGGGTCCCGCGGATGATCCCTGCGATCCCATGGAGAGGTCCCAGGGATTTTTCGTCTGTCCGCCAAACCAGATATCATCCAGGGCCAGCTCACCGGTGGCAAGTTTGGCGATCAGGACGGCGCCGGCACGGTTCAACCGGGAAACTACAGTTGCGTCGGTGTCGATGATGCGTTGCTTGAACGGAGCTGCGCCCCACGTTGTGGGATAGCCCTTGGCGGCCCCAAGATCTTTGAGTCCCCATGGAATTCCATGCAGAGCACCACGATAGCGGCCTGCGGCGATCTCACGGTCCGCTTCGCGCGCCTGACGCATTGCCAGATCTTCCGTCGGGGTCACGACGCAAAGCAGCTTTGGATTGTGCCGCTTGATCCTGCCCAGATACATTTCGGTCAGTTCCACCGAGCGCACCTGTTTGGAGCGAACCAGTTCCGCCAGCTGGGTCACCGGCCAGAAGGCAACATCTTCAAGGTTGCTTGGGCGAGTTACATGCGCTGTCTCGCTGGCCCGAAAAGGACGCTTGGCCCGGTCGATTTTGACGCCCGGCACCAATGGGCTGAAATAAAACGGCGGAGCCACGCTGTTATCAAGCTCTATGCGATGAAGGTCCTTGTATTCCGCAAGGTGCCTGTTCACCCGTTCCAGTATCTGATCAAGCTGTTGATCGGTGAAGGCCATTCCAGCCGTGGCCGCCGCTGCGCGCAGCATGTCTCGAGTAACTTGAGTAGTCTGTTCTTCCGCGACTTTCGCGAACAGCATGCCAGGAAAAACTGTGGACGCGATCCCTAAACCAGCAAAGCATGCGAGAAACGAACGACGATCCGGTGTGGTCCTCATGCCGCCCTTTCAACTCAAGATCAGAAGTAGTGAAATCATAAAAACCGAACCGAGGTAGCATAGGAGTTCTTCTTCTCTCTGGCAAGGTCTGCCTGCCGGGCCGTGACGGTGAGTCATCGCCCTCGGCTGGCAAATCGTCAGCTGACGGATTCAAGAGTGCGCCGTTATGCTTCCATTGGCAGTTGACAGCCAAGGTAAAAGCCACGATATTCGAGTGGTCAAAATCCCTGGGTACGATCATGATTTTGCGTTTTTCCGCATGTTGAAGACATGAAGCAAGCCAAGTACATCGCCGCCATCGACCAGGGCACCACCAGCACGCGGTTCATCGTATTTGATCGCGCCGGCAGAGTAGTGGCCCACGCGCAAAAGGAGCACGTCCAGATTTACCCCAAGCCGGGATGGGTGGAACATGACCCGGAGGAAATCTGGCAGCGCACGCAGCAGGTGATTTATGAAGCCATGGTCAAGAGCGAGTTGCATGCATCAGAGCTGGCCGCCATCGGGATCACCAACCAGCGGGAGACCGCTGTGCTATGGGACAGAAAAACAGGCCATCCGATAGGCAAAGCCATCGTCTGGCAGGACACGCGCGTTGCCAACGATGTGGCCGGATTTTTCCGCGAGCCCGGGGAAGACTTTTTTCGCAGTCGCACGGGCTTGCCGCTCTCCACGTATTTCAGTGGGCTGAAGGTCCGTTGGATGCTGGACAACATTCCCGGAGTCCGCCAGCGCGTGGAAGCGGGTGAAGTGCTTTTTGGAAACATCGACGCCTTTCTGCTCTGGCGTCTGACCGGCGGGCCGCATGGAGGCATCCATGCTACTGACGTTACCAATGCCAGCCGCACCCAGTTGATGAACCTGCAAACGCTCTCCTGGGACCAGGACCTTCTGAAAACTCTTTCTGTTCCCAAACACATTCTGCCCCGCATCTGCTCCAGCAGTGAGGTTTACGGTCACGTTGCCCAGGGTGTACTTCAGGGGACGGCGGTTGCCGGCATTCTGGGAGACCAGCAGGCAGCCCTGGTGGGACAAACCTGCTTTGCCAACGGTGAAGCCAAGAACACTTATGGCACCGGATGTTTTCTGCTCATGAATACCGGTGAGCGTCCCGTACGTTCCAAACATGGTCTGCTCACCACGGTGGCTTACAAACTTGGTGACGCCCATGCCGTGTATGCGCTGGAAGGCAGCGTCGCTATTACCGGCGCTCTGGTGCAATGGCTGCGCGATAACCTTGGTCTGATTGAGAACAGCGCGGAAATCGAAACTCTGGCTGCGTCGGTGGAGAATAATGGTGGGGTCTACTTTGTCCCGGCTTTCTCCGGGCTCTACGCTCCGTATTGGAAAGACAATGCGCGGGGCGTGATCGCCGGGCTGACGCGGTTTTCCAACAAAGGCCACATCGCCCGCGCCGTTCTTGAAGCCACGGCGTTTCAGACGCGCGACGTGGTCGAAGCCATGGAGCAGGATTCCGGAATCAAGCTTGCTGTGCTGCGCGCGGACGGAGGAATGGTGGTCAACAACCTGCTCATGCAATTCCAGGCCGACATCCTGGACCGTCCGGTGGTCCGCCCGTTGATCCAGGAAACCACCGCTCTTGGCGCAGCGTATGCCGCGGGGCTGGCGGTTGGTTTCTTCAAAAATATTGTTGAACTCCAGTCCCACTGGGCCGCGGGACAAAAATGGAATCCGGTTTTGGATGAAGCCGAGCGAGAACGCATGTATCGGTTATGGAAGAAGGCGGTCACGCGGTCTTTTGATTGGCTGGATTGACGATTGGCTGAGAAGGGCCTGGTTCGCCAAACAACCGAGTGGACCGCGAAGCAATCGTGTACGCTGGACGGAGCTACGGTCAAGGAATGGAACTTATTTTCTGTTGAGGCATCCAATAGCATATGGCAAATTCTCAAACGGCAGTTCTTGGTGGCGGGTGTTTCTGGTGCGTGGAAGCGGTATTTGACCGTTTGCAGGGCGTTACGTCGGTAGAGTCCGGGTACATGGGAGGTCATGTAGATAACCCTACGTATCGCCAGGTCTGCAATGGGAACACGGGACACGTCGAAGTCGTGCGCGTTACCTTCGATCCCGGAGTGCTCACGTATCGTGAACTGCTGGATGTCTTTTTCACCGTTCACGATCCCACAACTCTTAACCGTCAGGGAAATGACGCCGGCACGCAATACCGGTCCGTGATCTTCTACGACTCCGAAGAACAACGCCGGGTGGCCGGTCAGGCCATCGATGAGTTGAATGCAGCGCGCCTCTGGCCTGATCCGATCGTTACCGCAGTGGAGCCTGCAACAAAGTTCTTTGTCGCGGAGGATTACCACCAGGAGTACTTCGCGAACAACGGAAGCCAGCCTTACTGCCAGATGGTAGTCGCGCCAAAAGTCAAAAAGTTTCAGCAGAAATTTGCGGCCAAGATGAAGGTATAACTCCGAGTCGAAAGGACCAGGCTCTCATGTTTATGAAAGCTATGTTGCGTTTGGCAATCTTCACTTTGGCATTCGGCGTAGGACTTACGAGGGTTTCCACAGTGGCCTTAGCGCAGGATTTTGCCGGTCAATTCCCTATTAGCAAGCAAACTAAATACTTCGATTTCCACTCCAAGCGCAATTCTTCGCAGGTTACCGGGACCATCCGATTTGCGGATGGCTTCATCAAGATTGTAAACCGCGATTTTTTCAAGGCGGATTTTGACTATCCGATGCGCGTTTTCGTGCTGGAAGACCAGAACCAGTTTGAGGAATTTGTCCATCGGGAGTTGCACATGCCAGGTCCAGCAGGTTTCGGCATCTACATGTACTCCAATAAAGTATTGGCGACCTATGAGGATTCCGGACTGGGGACATTTACACACGAAGTCCTGCACCCTCTCCTGCAAAGAAATCTGAGACTCACTCCGCGTTGGGCTGTAGAAGGCATTCCAACATTTTTCGAAAAATTTTACGGTTATTGGAAAGGCGATGAATTGGTCCTTTTTTGGGGCTTCCAAAATCCGTGGCGCATAGAAGAGCTAGGAGCAAATCTGGCGCAACTCAATCTTAGGGAGATCATTTCCGGCCAGGAGAGCAACGAATCGAAGTTGCGTATGGTCTCCCTGTTTTTATGGGAGCAAGGAAGGTTCAGGCGCTTTCTGAAGCTAATTGCAGCAAATGACAAACAGGGATATGCATCTTATTTTGAAGGCGCCATGGAGATGCCTCTCGAAAAAATTCTTCCGCTCTGGCAACAATACCTTCGTGATGTCGCACAGCAGCGAGCCAGGATTCTATCCTTGCCCCTGAGCACTGTGTTCGACAGTGAAGCGACTTTTCAAAGTTTCGCAAAGCTCCATGGCATATCTACAAAACAGGTACAACAGCGAGACTGAGATTCTGTGGAATCTGCTGGCGCGCTGCCCACTGATCTATTGGCGACGACCTCTGCCAGTGCGCGCCAGAGGTGCATCGGCTATCCTTGAATCATGCGTTCTTCCTTGCCTCCAACCGACCAGCGCCTGGTCCAGATTGTTGACGCCGCATTGGCTGAGACCACGCGCAAAAGCGGAGCGTGGTTGGTCTGCTCCCCAGGATGCACGCAATGCTGCATCGGGCCATTTCCCATCAACCAGCTTGATGCCGCGCGTCTGCGGCAAGGACTAACTCAACTGGAGAGTGATGATCCGCAGCGTGCTGCACGCGTGCGCGAACGCGTGCACGACTCCGTGGCCCGACTCACGCCTGACTTTCCCGGCGACCCGGGAACAGGAATTCTGGCGGAAGGCGAAGATGCCGAAGCTCGCTTCGCTGACTTCGCCAATGACGAGCCCTGTCCTGTGCTCGATCCGAATACCGGCATGTGCGACCTTTATTCCGCGCGTCCTATGACCTGCCGGACTTTCGGGCCGCCGGTACGCTCTGGCCCGGAAGACGGCCTTGGAGTCTGTGAGCTTTGTTATCACGGCGCCAGTGACAAAGAAATCGCCGCGTGCGAAATGAAGCCCGATCCGGACAATCTTGAAGCAAAGCTGCTCGAGAAGATGGAAAAGGCAACCGGCGTCCGCGGGGACACGATTGTGGCTTTCTGTCTTGCGGATTCGTCTTTAATATCTGCACTTTGAACGCACGAGATGCCTTTCATCAAACTAGTACAATCGTATGGGACATGAAATCTCTTGGTCCAGTTGTTGACGTGGCGATTCCGCACGAAGCAGGCCACATCCTTGTGGGTAGAGTAGTTGGGCTACACGCGAGCGGTTTAGACGTAGAGGTCGTCCGATTCTACAACCCCGACGGAATGAGAATAGGGAATTTCGCCACGTTGGCTGATGAACCATTTGACGAAGACATTCCTGGATTGGAACCTGAAATCAAGGCAGCATTCATGTTGTTTATTGCGGGCGGAGTGGCTGGAAACAAATTTTGCGGGCTCACAACAATTGATTCTGGAGCTGATGCAGATCGTAAATCCCTGGCTCGAGTAACGACGATGAGCCTGGAAGAACTCTCAGACCAAGCAGCACAGATCATCAAGTCCCATAGAAGACCGTTCCGCCAGTTGGTGTCACTAATCCGTCAGCGATACATGGACTTGGTCAAGAATCGAAACATCCAGACTTGCCGCTATACGCTAGTAACAAAAGAGGATTTAGATAGGCTTTTCAGTGAATACTCATCAATCTGAAGCGGGGCGAAGTCCGCCCCTAAGCTCCTCCTGAAACCGCCATGTCGGAGATCACGCCTTTGGGAATGTGATAGCGCGCGGTTCGAGGAAATTTGCCAAGGAGTCCGAGAGTTAAGAAGAGTCCGGCAACAACGATGAAGCTCACCAGGCGCACATGCCCCAGACTGGCGGCGGAAAGATCAAAGTAGCGGCCCAACCGCCACATGCCCCAACTGGCAAGCTGCGTGGGAACAACCATCCACACAGCAACGTAGAACCAGCCTTTTTCAGCGCCCTCACCGCGCGTGGAGCGGCGCGCCCGCGGAGTGAAGTCAACCACCGTAGCGACCATGATCGCCCCGGCGAGCACATAATAGAGGTTGCGATACAGGCTGACGATCATCCATTTGCTGGTGAAGAAGTTGATGACCAGGCCAGTCAGGTTGATGGTGAACGGGACCAACAGCGCGATCCATGCCGTCGTATAACAAACCACGCGATACCAAAGATTCGGTTTGTCCTCACCGTAGTGCGTGATGTACGGCTGGGGTTCGGCGCCGGGCAGGCGTCCGGCAAAACCGCGCCACGCGCAGACGGCAGTTACCACGGCCAGCCATATCCAGTGCCGCCGGTCGGGGCCATGCGCGTACAAGTCGGCGGTGAGATGGCCGGGCAAAATCCAGAAGGCCCAGATCCAGATGGGCACGTGCAGCACGCGGTAGTAGTTTTTATTTTTCTCACGCTCAACAACTTTTTTCATGAATGGGTTCCGGCTCCGGATTGCATTCTAAATGGTGTTGGGCTGCACGGAAAACGGTGCGCCAGAAACACCGGTGCAGGGGACAGAAGATCCAGACAATGGACCGATATGTGTGTTCTTAAGGGCGGACCGACTCGGCTTTTATCGTTTGCGTCATTTCGCGAACGGCTTCGACCACAAGTGCAGGCTGGTCCAGATGGATCCAATGAGCGCTCTGATCGGCAATGATATGTCTGCCCTGCAAGGAGTGCCGGGCAAGGGCCGCGTGTTCCGCCATACGCACCTCCGGCTGGTGCGCTCCTGAAATCACCGTGACTGGCACGTGGGAAGGAATGTCGCAAAGGGAAACTTCGGCTGCGCATGCAGGCAGCGCGCGGATGTAAGCGGCCATGGTCCAGAAGAATTTTGGATTGCTCCAGCGCTCGCGAATCAGACGCACCACCTCCGGCGGAAGTTTCGCCAACTCGCCCAGAATTCGCTCGACTGTCTCTTGAGCTCTTGTGCCAAATGTACCCAAAATCTGTCGAGGCACAGTGCTGTTTCCGCGTTGCAGGAGCCACAGACAGAATCGGATTACGCCCACCATGCCCAGAACGCCACCTGCGCGCGAAAACCAAACACCACGACGAAGCCGTGCTCGCTGCTCGCTGGTTGGCGCGATCCATTCTTCCGGCGTAAGCGGATCCACCAGGACTATGCCGGCCAGCTCATCGGCATAGCGCAGCGCATAGACCCGCAGGATGTAAGCGGCAAACGAGTGTCCCGTCAAGATGTAGGGCTTAGGCACTTCCATGCGGTCCAGCAGTTCGTGAAGGTCGTTCGCCATCCGTTGCAGCGTGCACCCGCGATTCGCAGATGTGCTCCAGCCAAAACCGGCGCGATCATAGCTGTACGTCGTGGTCACCGCGGACATCAGGGGCTGAAGCAGGGCCCAATTCAAGGACGATGCTGCGATTCCCGCCTCCAACACAACCGCAGGACCGCCTTGGCCAGACCGTTGTACGTGCATCGGACCGCCGGGAATATTGAAGAGACGACCGGGCGCGGGAAACTTGCGTGCGTCCATCCGGACGCACGCTGCCTGCACGACCGCTTGCAATGCCAGCAGGCACAGGAACCCGAGGATGAATGCCATGAACACGCCGTCCGACCTTGACTCTATGCTATACAAAATGAGAAAGGCTGCAATGCGGGGATTGCAGCCCTTTCACCGTTATTGCGCTCTTCGTTACTTGATAGTCGCTGCGCCGGCCTGAGCGCACTTACCGTCGTTATCACTGGTGTCGCCGGAAACACCGATGGCGCCGATGATCTTGCCATCGGCAATGATGGGAATACCGCCTTCAACGGGCGTCACGCCAGGCAATCCCAGGATACGTAGACCAGGGCCGCCAGCCGCCAGCCCATCCTGAAATGTTTTGGTGGCGCGCTTAAATTGCGCGGCGGTGCGGGCTTTCTCAATGGACACGTTGGCGCTGCCGATCTGCGTGTTGTCCATTTTTTCGTAATAGACCAATGTGCCATTGGGTTCAACAACAGCCACCGCCATGTTCCAGTGGTTCTTGACAGCCTCCGCCAATGCGGCGGCCGCGGCTTTCTTGGCGTTCTCCACGCCGATAGGTGGTCCGTAAGGATTAGGCAGCATCTGCGCCCCCAATCCCAGGGCGCAAACGGCCAAGGTCAGGGCGATCAGGATCTTGGTGGTGCGGTGTGACAGCATAGCGTTCTCCTCTGTTATTCGAGTGTGTATAGAAGTTCCGATAAGAAGCCATGGGATTGAACTCCGGATAAAGGCAATTCTGAATGATGCGGCCCGCTTCGCCTTCCCCATCGCGGCATGGCGGAGAAAGATATTTAGCATGCCGCAATGAGTTGCTTGTGACGCGGGATGGCAAGTCCGGGACGCCAAGTCTAAGACGGGTGAAGGTGAGTGTCAAGCAGAAGGCGACGTTGCGCCTTCTCGAACCGCATTTTAAAAATCCAGCCGCGCTCAAAGCCTGCTGGCAGTCGCTGTTATCCAATACGCTGACGTGGGACCACACAACGAAAAGGTACAGAGCTATTTCTTGTTTGGCAAGAAATCAGAAGTTGATCTGTCCGGGTACCCGGCATCCGTTCGCTCCACGCTTGAGCTTTCGAGCGACCTGGGGATGGCCGGGTCCTAATTGTCTTTTCCGATGTGCCTGCTTATTTCACTTCTACTTGCACGCGCATCCAGGGATGAATGCAGCACTGAAAACGATGTTTACCTTTTGACAGTCCCCCGACCTCGATGCGGCTGGCTTGAAGGATTCGAGTCCTGGCCACCGCGATATTGGAAAAACCGCCGAAGCATTCGGGAGCTGTGTCCTCGCCAGGAGCATTGAGTCCAGGGATGAAGCCGCCGCCAAAGTGCACTACCTCGGTGAAGGTATGTGGCTCGCCACCCTGGTCGACCACGCTAAGAGTGCCACCTTCCTTGATGCGAACTGTGTCAGGCTCGAAGTCCCACTTGGGGTCCGGTTTTCCCGCGGCTGCCTGTGCGAATAGATCGCCCAGCGTTGTAAACGCTCCCAGCGTGACGTTGCGGCAGAAATCAGGCCCAAGGGCCGCATTGAAAGTAACCGGATCGCATTCGTCCAGGGCCACGATCTGTGCGGTATTCTGCACGGCATTCTGTGTGTTATTTCTCTGATATTCCTGCGCCTGCACGAGCGTTGCGCCCGCGAACAGCAGACAGCCAAGGAATAAACCAAACTTTGCTACGGTGTTCATTTGTTGTTGTCTCCAATAAGATTAAGATTTCCAGCTCGGCAGGTTAGACGAAATATCAATTCGCTGTCCTTCAAGAAAACTGCCTTTCGCTTTCGGATTTTCTGTGTTGGCGCAAGGAGGCAGTCGCGATCAAAACAAGCAGATGTTGAGAGGATTCCGCGAATTCTTGTGCCGGCCGTCGACTACAAGTTCTTTGCCGGTCTCCAACTGGCGGCGAAAAGAAGCCCAACTGTAACCCGGCACGTTAGAATGCTAAGACCATGGAGCCTATCTCACATTTCTTTTATTCAGACCGGCTGAAGCTGCAATTCTGGGATTACGGCCAGGACGGTAAGCCTGCTCTGGTGCTGGTCCACGGCGGACTGGACCATGCCCGCAGCTGGGACTGGGTGGCGCGCTCTCTGCGCGAGCACTACCATGTGTACGCGCTTGATTTGCGCGGCCATGGAAACAGCGCATGGGCGCCGGGCGCCATGTACAGCGTTGCCGAGCACGTTCTTGATCTCTCGGCTCTGCTGGACATCATCAATGAGTTTCCTATTCGTCTGGTGGGCCACTCACTGGGCGGTATTGTTGTGCTGCACTACGCCGGCGCGTATCCGGATCGTGCCCGCAAAGCGGTCTCGATTGAGGGCATTGGGTTTCCGCAGGGCCATCGCGTGCACGGTCCGGCGTCAGAGCGGCTGCGGTACTGGCTTGAGGCGCGGCGCGGCATCGAAAAGCGGAAGCTGAAGAGCTATCCCAGCCTTGACGCCGCCATGGCGCGGATGAAGGAAGCAAACCCGCACCTCTCCGACGAAGTCGCGTGCCATCTCACGCTGCACGGAACCAACTGGGACTCCGATGGAGCGCTGACCTGGAAGTTCGATAACTATGTGCGCGCCATGTCGCCGCTCGGCCACAACATCGCCGATAGCGCTGAGATCTACGGCCAGATCACTTCGCCCACCATGCTTTTCTGGGGACTGGAAAGTTTTGCCGCCGTGCCGGAGAGTGATCCCAGAGTGAAAGCGATCCGCAATTGCCGCCTGGTCACCGTGCCCAAGGCTGGTCATTGGCTGCATCATGACCAGTTGGATTTGTTTCTCAAGGAGACTACGGCGTTTTTGGCGGAGTGACCGACTGAGAATCGTCGAGGTCGCGAAGCTTCCTGGACCAAAGCAGCGCTGAAAACGCGCGCTGATGTGTGCGCTCATAAGCGGCGATTCCGTGATCGAAGACGCGCTGGGCGTAGCGGCGGGAATCGTTGCCGATCAGGAGTCCCGTTCCATGAATCTCCTGGATCCTGGCGTGATTGGCGTCCGCAAAGGCGTGTACCGCGCTATCGTTTGAGGTGTTGTTCGCCCACATATACACGCGAACGTTAGCATTGCTTGAGGAAATAACTGTTCCTTCGTTCAGTCCGTACTTGTGCATCTCCTGGATTGTATTTGCCGGCTGGGCCGAAGTGAGTTCAACAATAAGGAGCCGCTGTGGACTCTTCTGCGCGGGATGGAAAAGCAATATCCACTTCTGATGAGCGTAGCGTCCCAGTAGTTCACCCAGGTAGGTAGCTTCTCCATTCTTGCATCCGGTGACCATCGCGGTGTTCTCGGTGTCGGTCCCGTCCATGCCTTCTCCGCTCCACACCTGGGGCCGGGTACAAAGTTTGGACGCCAGGTATCTGGCCACCGCCGCAAAGTTCCTTTGCTCAAACGAGTCCTGTGACTCCAGGGCGAAGTCTCCGGACATGTGACCCCGAGTATTGGGACTCACAAATACAAATGACTGTCCCTGGCAAAGGCCTGTAAGCAGAACGCAAAGCACGATCAAAACAAAGAAGATAGAGAAGAAGGAGCGCATGTGACCATTGTAAATGCCGCATGTTTGCCGGGCATTCGCAACAACGGGAGTGGCACTTCCGGCACGATTTTACCCAAACAATTGCTGGCTGATTCGGCCTAAACCTGTCACAATCATTGTGAGGGATCAATGAACACAACACTGAAGGAATCCAGGGAAATCGACGCGAAAGTGGAGTTACTGAGCAAGACCGCTTCTTTTTATCAACGCTCGATTGCCAACTACGAAGAGTTTGTGAAAACAGAAGCAAAGCCCAGGAAAAAGAAGCAGCTTGAGCAACGGCTTGAGACCATTCTCAAGGAAATTGAAGCGCTGACCAAGGCTGGGTAAACGCCTTCCATTCGTCTGGTTTCAGCCTTGTTTCTCTTCTAACTCGGCCCAGCGCGCATACAGATCATCTACAGTTTTTTGTGCCTCTTCCATCTCGGTATGGACAGTCAGAAGCCGGGCTGCGTCACTGGCGATGGCCGGATCTTCAGCGGCGGCGCGCCTGGATTGGAGCACCTGCTCCGCCTGGGCGATGCGGTCTTCCATCGTCGCGAACTCACGGGCTTCCAGGTAGGACAGTTTCTTTTTTGCCAGTGGTACTGTCTGCGCCGACGGCCCCACAGTGCCCTGCGTCCTGGTTGCAACCTTCATCTGCTGCTTGCGCTCCGCCTGCCACGCTTCCCATTGCGAGTAATCGGCAAAACTTTCTGCTCCGCCGCGTCCGTCCAGGCCAAGGACCACGGTCGAGACGCGATCCAGCATGTAACGGTCATGCGTTACCAGGACCAGCGCGCCGGCATACTCAAGCAGACTTTCTTCCAGAATTTCCAGCGTTGGAATATCAAGATCGTTCGTTGGTTCATCCAGCAGCAGAACGTCCGCCGGCTGGAGCATCAACTGCGCAATCAGCACGCGCGCACGCTCACCACCGGACAGGCGTCCAATGGGTTGATTAAGCTGTTCTCCGGTAAACAGGAACCTGGCCGCCCACGATGCAACATGAACGACCCGGTCCTGATAGACAACAGAGTCGCTGTCCGGAGCCAGGGCGCGGCGCAGCGTGACATCGGGATCGAGCACGCGAGTCTGGTCGAAGTACACCACGCGCAGGAAATCGGCTTTGCGAATTTCACCGGCTGACGTCGGCATCTCGCCTCGCAACAGACGCAGCAACGTTGTTTTGCCGCTTCCGTTCGGTCCAACCAGTCCCACGCGCTTGCCGGCGGTGATCATGAAATTCAGCTCCGCGAAGAGCGTGCGTCCGCCGATGCTATAGCTGACACGGTCCAGTTCGACCAGCCGCTTGGTCTTGCGTTCAGACGCTGAAAAATCGATCCTGGCGCTCGCCGTGCGTGTCCGGGAATTCACGTCTGCCAACTCCGCGATGAGTTGGTTCGCGGTATTGATTCTGGCTTTGGCTTTCGTCGTACGCGCCTTTGGGCCGCGCCGCAGCCACTCGATCTCATTGCGAACGCGGTTCTCCAGTGCGTCCTGATGTTTTGCCTGCGCGTGCAGAAACTCTTCTTTTTTTACCAGAAAGCTGCTGTAGTTTCCCGGAACGCGCAACAGGCCATCAGGATACGCGCGGCTAAGCTCGACCGTCTCCGTGGCGACGGCTTCAAGGAAATACCGGTCGTGACTGACCACAACGCAGGCGAACCGCTCGCTCTGAAGAAGCGCTTCCAGCCATTCAATGCCTTCGAGGTCGAGATGGTTCGTGGGCTCGTCCAGCAACAGGATGTCAGGTTCTTGAACCAATGCTTCGGCAATGGCCAGGCGCTTGCGCCAACCGCCGGACAGCGCTGCCGCCTCAGCTTCAAAGTTTTCAAACCCGGCACGGCCCAATGTTTCCACCACTCGGCCTTCGCGTTCCGCATCCGGTACGCCGCTGCGTGCTAATGCTTTTGTGATTACCGAGCGCACGGTCTCACCCGGCAGGAATTGCGATTCCTGCGCGACGGAACTCAGCTTGGTGTGCTTGCGCACGGCCACTTCACCGCTATCCGGTTCCACAGTGCGGGCGAGGATCCCCAGCAGAGTGGACTTTCCTGAGCCGTTCGGGCCAATCAGGCCGATCCGGTCGCCTTCAGAAACGGTGAAGCCGATCTCCTGAAACAGAGCCGTCGCCCCGTAAGACTTGGACAGGCCTTGTGCGTTGATGATGGGTGGCAATGACTCGCGGTTTCCTTTGTCGAGGCTGGTCTTACTGACGGCCGACCGGTAAACATCAGATCTGCGCTTTTACCATCCTATACGTTATGACGTTCTACTTTCCCACATACAACTCGGGAAGCAACTGGCGCAGATGCTCGACCTTGGGAAGATCGTTGATCGCGATGTAAGGCTCATTGGGATGATGCACCGCATAGTCCTGGTGGTAAGCCTCCGCCGGATAGAAAGCCTTGAGCGCGACCACCTGTGTGACGATAGGCTGCGAAAAAACTTTGGCCAGGTTGAGCTGGTCGATGTAGGCCAGTGCAATGCGCTTTTGTTCATCATTGGCATAAAAGATCGACGAGCGATACTGCGTCCCGTAGTCCGGCCCCTGGCGATTCAACTCCGTGGGGTCGTGCGCCACGGAAAAATACACCTTGAGTAACTGACCGTAAGAAACCTGCGACGGGTCGTAAACGATTCTCACGGATTCAGCGTGTCCGGTCCTGCCGGTGCTGACGGTCTCGTACTCAGCGGTATCGGCTGAGCCGCCGGAATATCCGGCGGTAACGTCAGTGACTCCCTTCACATGTTTAAACACCGCCTGAATGCCCCAGAAGCAGCCGCCGGCGAGCACAACCGTGGCCGAACCCTTAGACTTGGCCGCAGGCTCGTCTGTAACGGGATTGGGAATTTTTACAGCGGCACTGGAGGCGTTGCAGGCCATCGTGCTACCCAGGCAAAACACCGCGAGACCACGGATGATGAAACGAAACATAGGCATCTCCAATCGGGGAACCTCCAATCACGCAGACTTCACAAAACGCAGGGAAGCCGAGTTCATGCAGTAGCGCAGCCCCGTAGGCTTTGGGCCATCATCAAAAACGTGGCCCAGATGCGCGTCACAGAGCCGGCAGGCAACGGCGGTGCGCGTCATGCCAAACGAACGGTCCTTAATTGCCTCAATATTTTCTTCGGCGATTGGCTGCCAGAAACTTGGCCAGCCCGTGCCTGACTCAAACTTTGTGTCGGAGCTGAAAAGCGCGGTATCGCAGCAGATGCAGCGGTAAAGACCTTTGTCGTGCAGGTTCCAGTACTGTCCGGAAAAAGCCATCTCCGTATCTTCATGGCGCGTGATGGCAAAGGCGTTGGACGAGAGCTGCTGCTTCCACTCGCTTTCGCTTTTCACGACCTTGGGCTCGTGTACCACGCCTTTCCGTTCGCCGGAATCAGTGAACTCAACGATGGCGACTTCCTGGGGCTTTTGCGACGCCTGGCTTTGCATGTTGGCCTCCGCTGGCTGCGATTTTCTGGTAAACCAAAAGTATAAACCCGCGCCCGCAGCGAAAATAGCACCGCCGAGAAGGGTTCGGCGCGGCATCTTGCCCGAAGATGTGCTCTCTGTAAGTTCAGACATGGATACTCGCCTCCGATCTTCCACACAGCACTAGTTTAGTTCTCTGGAGAGGCAATCTCCACATGGAGTACGAAATATCCGGTTCAACGGATGGCATGGTGGCAGAACGGCCGCTCCGAGCGGTGAAAAGGTCGATTCAACAAAACGCGCGCTTCAGCGCCAGTGAGAAAGGCCGGATTTGCAAAAAAACGCTTTATACTCGAATCGCAGCCTGGTACTCCTCGTACGATCCCTTGAAGTCGTCGATCTTGTGATCGTCAAAGTGCCAGATCCGCGTGGCGACCTCGTCGATCAAATCGTGATCGTGCGTGACCAGAAGCACCGTTCCTTGATAGCGCTGCAGGGCGATGTTCAGCGCGTTGATCGATTCCAAATCAAGGTGGTTGGTGGGCTCGTCCAGAACCAGTACGTTGGGTTTTTGCAGCATGAGTTTGCAAAAGAGAACACGCGCCGCTTCGCCGCCGGAGAGGACTTCCGTCTTCTTAAGGGCTTCATCTTTGGCAAAAAGCATCTGGCCCAGCAGACCGCGGATCTCTTCATTCGAAACCGACGGGTCCCACTGGTAGATCCAGTCAAACACGGTCATGTTCTTTTCGATCAGGCTACGATGGTCCTGGGGAAAGTACCCGACAGAGGCTTCATGCCCCCACACAACCTTTCCGTCACTGATAAAAGGACCGTCATAACCACTGGTCTTGCGTAGTTCGGTTTCGGGTGTTGACGGGGAACTTGCCAGCAGCGCGTTCAGCAATGTGGTCTTGCCGGCGCCGTTGCGGCCCATCAGTGCGATCTTTTCTCCGCGCAGCACGCTGGCGGCGAAGCTCCGTATGACCTCTTTATCGCCGTAAGACTTGGTCACGTCTTTCAGTTCCAGAATGTGTTTGCCGGAGGGCCGCTTGGGCTCAAACTTCAGGAAAGGCCGTGCGATGTTTGATCTGGCCAGTTCCGTTACCTGCAAGCGCTCCACTTCCTTGCGCCGCGATTGCACCTGGCTGGAGCGTGTTCCCGCGGAGAACCGTGCGATGAACTCGTTGAGCTGGGCGATCTTCTTTTCCCGCTGCGCGTTCTGGCTTTCAATCTGCGACCGGATCTGCGTCTTGGCCATCACCATGTCGTCATAACCGCCGGTATAAGTGATGATGGTTTCGTAGTCGATGTCGGCAATGTGGGTGCAAATGCTGTTGAGGAAGTGGCGGTCGTGCGAGATGGTGATCAGCACGCCATCGTAGCGGTTCAGAAAATCCTGGAGCCAGTGGATCGAATCCAGATCGAGGTGGTTGGTGGGTTCGTCCAGCAGCAGGGCCTGCGGATGCCCGAACAGCGCCTGGGCCAGAAGGACGCGCACTTTCTGTCCGCCCTGCAACTCGCTCATGGAGCGCTCGTGCAATTCGTCGGGGATGTCGAGGCCTTGCAGCAGGACAGCCGCATCACTCTCCGCGGAATAGCCATCCTCTTCGCCGACGATGCCTTCAAGCTCGCCCAGCTTCATGCCGTCTTCATTGGTCATCTCGGCTTTTTCGTAGATGTGGTTGCGCTGTTCCATCGCTTCCCATAGACGTTTGTTGCCCATGATCACGGTGTCAATTACGCGATAAGCGTCAAAGGCGAACTGGTCCTGGCTCAAAACGCTGAGCTTCCTGGGACGCACCACGCTGCCCTTCTGCGGTTCCAGCTCTCCGGCCAGCAGCTTCATGAACGTGGTTTTGCCCGAGCCGTTAGGCCCGGTCAGGCCATAGCGTTTTCCCGGCGTGAAGGCCGTGGACACTTCCTCGAACAGTATTTTTGCGCCGTAGCGCATGGAAACGTTACTGACAGAAATCATTGGTTTTTAGGGAAACTGCGAGGGAAATTCCGACACAAGGCGGGACCGCAGCTTGCCTGGTTATTTTAACATGCTGACGCCAAGTCCATTGCTGGGTGCTGGTTTGAGGAACTCGCGGAACTGTTCAGGGCCACAAGACCGACACTGGGGGGATACGAAATTGCATTGCGTGGCATCAAAATTTTGAATTGGCTTTCTTTCGCCGCACACCCTACTCTTCGGAAATAGATCGCCGCGTCGCGACCTTGCTCGCTGTGCCATATCCTACAAAAGGAGAAAGAACAGTGCGTCCAGGGATCAACGCGATTGAAGCTTGTAAGGCCAGCAAAGACGGCGACGGCCTGCGTATACGTGAGGACCTGCCCGCCATCATCGAGCGCGGCCATGAGTCGCTGACCGCGGCGGAGAAAGACCTGCTGAAGTGGGTTGGTGTTTTCTTTCGCAAGCCTACGCCCGGCAAGTTCATGATGCGGGTCCGCATGCCGAATGGGTTTTGCACCAGTGAACAACTGCGCGCGATCGCAGACCTCTCGCAGCGGTTGGGGAACTGTGTAATAGACATAACCACGCGGCAGCAGGTTGAACTCCGTGGATTTCCCCTGGGCAGCGTGCCGGAAATATGGGAAAAGCTTCGTGGCGTCAATTTGCATTCCCTGCAAACCGGCATGGACAACGTGCGCAACATCAACGGTTGTGCCCTGGCGGGGCTGACGCCGTTTGAACTGCTGGATGCTTCGCCGATCGTCTTTGAGCTGGACCGCAAAATCGTAGGTTCTGACGGCAATCCTGAATTCACCAACCTTCCGCGGAAGATGAACATTGTAGTGACGGGGTGCCTGCAGAATTGCACGCACAGTGAGTCGCAGGATATTGCTCTGGTTCCCGCCTTGGCCGAGTCCGATGGCCGCCTTGGGTTCAACTTGCTGGTAGGGGGCAAGATGGGCTCCGGCGGATTTACCGTGGCTTCGCCGTTGGATGTTTTTGTAGGCCCGGAAGAAGCCACTGAAGTCGTGCTGGAACTTATCCGGCTCTATCGTGACCACGGACCGCGCGAGGCCAGGGCCAAGTGCCGCCTTGCGTTTTTGGTGGAAGAATGGGGCTTGACGCGCTTGCGTGCGGAACTCGTGTCCCGGCTGGGACGAGATCTTCAACTCGCTGGCACCGACATGCGCCAGTATCGCCACAGCGATCACCTGGGGCTGACGCACCAGCAGCAGCGCCAAAGGACGGCCGTGGGACTCTGTCTCCCGATCGGCAGAATAACGCCCGATCAGTTGGCTGAGATGGCGCGCCTGGCCGATTGCTATGGCGACGGTAGCCTGCGCCTGACCACGGCACAGAATGTCATTATCCCCAATGTTCCCGCACAGCGTGTGCATGAGTTACAGCAAGAGCCGCTCCTCCGGGAGTTCTCGCCCGCTCCCTCACCTTTTATGCGCGGGCTGGTTGCATGTGTAGGCACGGACTTCTGCAACCTCGCGCAGATTGAGACCAAGCAACGCGCACTTGATCTGTCGCAGGGTTTGGAGCAGCGTCTGGGGAAAACGCACAGCGCCATGAAAATACATTGGTCGGGTTGTCCCGCTGGATGTGGCAATCATCAGGCTGGCGATATTGGCCTTCGCGGTCTGCGGGCCAATATTGGTGGTCAACTCGTCGAAGCCGTCGCGATCTACGCCGGCGGCCAGACAGGCCCTAACTCCGTAGCTGGAACACAGGTCATGGAAATGGTCCCATGTGACGAGAATTTGCCGGACGTGGTGGCCGGCATCATTCGAGCCCGGGAGAAACGCCACAAGCACGCTCCTGCTCACCAGGACCGCGCGCTTGAGGTCCCGGCAGCAGCATCCAGTTTGGCAGAAGCGAAAAGCTCGCCGGAGGGTACAAGAGTCGTCAATCTCGCGGGGACGGCCAGTGCGGACGAACGGATTTGAAATCAGGACGGATTTGAAATCAGGAACGATGAGTAGTAAGCGGCCCGGTTTTCGAATTTTGATTTTCCAATTTGAATTTTGATTTTTCAATTTAAAGACAAAGAGGGAGCTTTACCGTGGACAACCTCCGCCCAGCGGAAATAGTGACAGAAATGCTGAACGTAGCCGGCAAGAAAGCCACACTATCGATTCGTGACATGCTGCTGCGAGGTTTCCTGGCAGGAGCATTTCTTGGCTTCGCTACCTCGCTCGCCATGGTCGCTACGGCGCAGGGCCTGTCGCCGATGGTTGGCGCCGTTTTGTTCCCTGTAGGTTTCGTGATGCTGGTGCTTCTGGGACTTGAACTTGCCACGGGAAATTTCGCGTTGCTCCCACCCGCGCTTCTGGCTGGCCAGGTAAGTGGCGCGCAGTTGTTGCGCAACTGGTTTTGGGTGTATGTGGGCAATCTGGCGGGAAGCGTGTTCTATGCGCTTCTGTTTTACCTCGCGATCACCAATTGCGGGACCAACAATGGCGGGCCTCTTGGCGACCTGGTCCGGCAAGCGGCGCAAAAGAAAACTCTGGGATACATGGCGGCGGGTTCCAGCGGCTGGGCGACAGCATTCATCAAAGCTATTCTTTGCAACTGGATGGTGACAGTAGGCGCGGTGCTGGCGCTGGTTTCCCGTTCCACGGTCGGCAAGATCGTGGCCATGTGGTTACCCATTACCACCTTTTTTGCCCAGGGATATGAGCACTCCATCGTGAATATGTTTGTTATCCCGGCGGGAAAGTTTCTGGGTGCGCCTGTCTCCACCAGCAACTGGTGGCTCTGGAACCAGATTCCCGTGACTCTGGGCAACATACTGGCAGGAGCGGTCTTCACCGGGCTGGCGATGTATGCAACCTATTCTGTCCGCACCACGGCGGCCCCGCAAACGTCAAGACTGCGCCTACCTCTGGAGCAAAGCACACCGGCACTGGTCCCTGCCGACCGCATGGTGGATTCCGTTTAGTGATAGCTGAACCTGGAAGTCCAAGCCGCGTTTCCACCGAGTATGGCGGTGCGCGATGAGCAAGGTATTTCTGGTGGGCGCGGGTCCGGGTGATCCGGATTTGCTGACACTGAAAGCTCATCGGTTACTGCGCCAGGCGGACGTGGTCCTGCATGATGACCTGGTTTCCCCCGAGATCCTCGAGATTGCTCGCCGGGATGCCGTCATCCTCAATGTGGGGAAGCGATGCGGACGCAAGCATGTTACCCAGGGACAAATTCATTTCCTGATGATCTGGTTTGCTTCGTGCGGGCAGACGGTTGTGCGCCTGAAAGGCGGCGACCCTCTGATTTTCGGACGGGCGGCGGAGGAGATGGAAGCGCTGGCCGCGGCCAATGTGGAGTATGAGATCGTCCCTGGAATTACCACGGTACTGGCGGCAGCGGCAGCGGAGCGGATCGCTCTCACCGACCGGAGAACCTGCTCCACGGTTATTCTCGCCACGGGACATCACTCTACTGGCAAAGAAGAGCCGGACTGGCGCGATCTCGCGCGTGCTGACGCCACGCTGGCGATCTACATGCCGGGCAGCGATTATGCGCGATTGACGCAGGAATTGATTGCATCAGGGCTTGCGGGCGAAACACCTTGCATGGTCATTTCCCGTGTCGCGGCCAGGGACCAGCGGATTTATCGCTCCACGCTGAGTCAAATAGCGTTATTCCCGCCTCTGCCTGCTCCTTCACTGTTCCTCATTGGAAAGGCTGTTGCCGGCGAGAAAGCCCTTGAGCCGGTTTCCGTGGTACACGCTGGCAGAGCGCACCTCTTTGCATGATGATTCGATTTGACTCGAAACTCTCCCAGGGCTTTCTCCTGGCCGTTTTGGCGAACATGCTTGCCAGCTTAATGTTCATGCGGGAACTCCTTTCTTTCTCAGAATCCCAGCCGAGACCAGGGTAACGACGAAGCCGATCGGGAACACCTCCATAAACGTGAAGGCGATATTATTCACCGGCTTGTCGTACATCTGTTTGAAGTCCTGTGCGTCCTTTACAGTTTTGTCGATCTTTTCCTGGCTCACCCCGGACGCCTTCGCGCGCTCCACCATGTGGGCGGCATATTTCTCGTTAAAATCAGGCATCAGTTTGTAATAGACGATTTCCCATGTCCCCACGTAGCACGCGCTGAAGATGAACGTAATCAGGATGCCCACGGCAAAACCGCGGCCGAAGGTCAGCCGCCCGCCCCCGGCATTCTCTCGATAGGAACGCACCCCGAAGAACACCATGAGCGCCGCCAGTACGATTGTGGTATAGCCAAGGATTTCTCCTTTTTCAAAGCCAATCTTATCGACGAAAGGGAGCGTGGCCAGCATCATCCCGGCGGCCATCGCGCCGGAGATTAGTCCGAAAGTTAGCACCGTCTTTTTCACAGTCTGTCAGTCTCCTTTGCATGAAATCTTGTTTGAACCGTGCGCAGAGTAGCGAAAAAGAACTTGTGATGTCGTCATCCTTTCGGGTGATTCTGCATATTACGATGAAAAATCATGCTTTCGGGTGGACGCTGTACGGGAAAAGGCTACCTCAAGGGATGAGCCGGGCGTCCTTGCCGATCTGTACAGCCTGGGTGCGCCGCTTGGCGCCAAGCTTATCAAAGAGCCTGCTGGAATGGGTCTTGACCGTGTTTTCGCTGACGAACAACCGGCTGGCGATTTCCCGGTTGCTTAACCCTGCGGCGATGAGCCCGAGAATCTCCAGTTCGCGTGGGGTGATGCCGAGTTCACGCACACGCGTCTCGTCGAGGACGAACGGGACAACACCGGCCGCCGGGACTTCCTTGATAATCACTGCGGTCTTCTTTCGTGTGAGTGTCAGCCCAAGCCAGATGCCGAGTCCGGCAAACAGGGCAGCGACCCATGCGCCGTAGATCTCCACGGAATGCTCGACGACCAGAAAACGGTACTCCATCAACTTCAGCACCACGATCAGCACGCCACCGCAGACACCGTAGATCAGGATGTCGCGCACGGCTCGGCTGCGCGAAGCGGGAGTGGACTTGGTCGGAGAGGTCACTAGAAGGCTATGATAACGAAAGATTTCCGCCTTGAGGAGCGTTACCCGCTTGAGCCGGGTGCAACCTCGTCAGCTTAGAGCTCACGATTAAGGGCTCGGTTAATGCGCTAGATACACGTTAAGAATGGCGGAAGAGAATCCAGCTAGGCCGGCATTTTCAGTAGCTGCCGGAATCGTGCGAGCTGTTGCGGTTCGAAGCCTGCCTTTGGAAGTGCAAAGGCATGACTTGGCCCCAGATAGAGGAACATCATTCGCCGGCTTTCCCTTACTTTATACAACCAGTTGTAGCGCAAGACTCTGCATTCCCTAAGGTCATATAAAGAGCCTATCGTGAAGCAAATTCGATCTTCAGTGATTTCCGCGGCGTGAAAGGCGCGGACCCGATAGCGCTGGAATCCTTGATAATGGTAGAAACCGTGCATAAGCGGCAACACAAGCGTGATTGGGATAAACATGGAATGGCCAACTGCAGGCCAGGCATCCGCGATCACATACGTGAATAGCCAAAGGCAGAAAAGTCCGCCGGAGGTCCAAGCCAAAGATTTCCATGGTCTCTGCCACCAGTCATTGCGCATCATGGCAGTTACGTAATCTCGCGGGCTCGCGATCATAGGCACGTAGAACAACCTTTCACTTGGCAGAAGCGTACGTTTGCAAAGATCTTCTAAAGTACTGTGCTGTTCCGCTGTCATCACTGCTCGCGGCAACGCGTAAGACTGGTAAGCGTCTTGCATGATGAACAGGTCATGGGTTTTTACGATGCGCGCAAGGCTCCCCCATACCTTTGTGTCCTGCGAGCCCTCGAATGAGAACTGCCATGTAGAATCGTTTGCCTGGAAAGTTCGCGGGCCTGCATGGAAACGTTCAAAAGTGCTCTGTAATTCTTTTTTGTCCTTCGGGCGTGGGCGTGCTTGATAAAACCAGAGCAAAATAGCGACAAAAGGAAGGATCAGCCCCAACGTTAGTATCAGTAGTCCGCCTAGAGCCAGGGCTCTCTCAACAGCGAAAATCATTGGGCCTCTCGACTCGCCAGAATCCGTAGTAGATTGAGCAATGACGTATCCAACAAGAACCAATAAGACACCAATACAAATGATAAACAGCGGAGCCATTGACTCACGCTTTTGACGATCAAGGTTCCACCACTCTGCGTACTGATCGACTGTTAGACTGAACTCGATCTTCACACTGCTGAATTTAACAGAGATTATGAGCGCCAGGACTAAACTATTCGCGATTTTATGGGTTGCAGGCTGGCTGGGCGTCCTCTCCGTCTTGCTCGTTGATTTGCCTGCCTTGCTGGCGGCTTTGCCGGTAACAGCGGGGAAACCGATACCTTTTTCTCCGCTTGTAATCAAATTGTTGAGCATCATTCAATCCACAGTCTTTTTGTCTTTAGCTGTACTCGTTGGCCGCGAGCTCGCACCCAAAGTCGGCCTGTCATCCCCTGTGGCGGAAGCGGTGGCTGCGGGCAAAGCATTTGGTCCAGCTTTGAAACCGCAGATTATCCCCGGGTTCGTCGGTGGTCTGGCCGGAGGCGTTGCCATCGTTGCAGGCTGGGTGCTGGCAAAACCCTACCTGCCGCCCCTATTTGTTGCGCGGGCCGAGCAGTTCAACAAATTCCTGCCAACTTTGACGCGCCTTCTTTCCGGCGGTATTACCGAAGAGTTGCTGGTCCGATGGGGCTTGTTGACATTCCTGGTCTGGGCAGCATGGCGGCTGTTTCAGGGAGGCCAGGGGCGCCCGCGGGCTGTTTATTGTGTAGGCGCGATTGCAGTTTCGTCCGTTGTATTCGGTCTGGGGCATCTGCCCATAGCGTTCGCACTGGTTGATCATGTCACGGCGCCGACCGTGTTCTTTGTCATTACCGCAAATTCAGTGTTTGGTTTGATTGCCGGGTACCTTTACTGGAAAAAAGGCCTTGAAGCAGCCGTGATTGCGCACATGCTGACGCATGTTGTCATCGTGACAGCAGGCGGTTTAGGAACGCGATAATCCTCTTTTGCCGAGCACTGTCGTTGCTACGTCACCAGGGCGCACACGCCTCATAAGCCGCCTAATTCCAGAGTCCGGTGTGTAGTTTGGGCTCTTTGTTTGTTGTATCCTCAAGTCTTTGATTCGGCAGGGAGTACGGACGTAAGGTTCCTAAATCCTTCTTAAGTTTGTCCGTCCAAAGGCCGATTATCCTAGGGGGAGTCCCTGCCTTGCATGTGCGAAATGACATGAAGTCATGAAATGCATTGCGCGGCAAGAAGTGATCCGGCAGAGCATCAACGGTCAAACAAGAATGTCCAGTCAAGACCACGAACGAGTGCGCGCTATCCTGAACGCGGCCCTTGACGCCTTTGTTGAGGTTGACTCCGGGCAGCTAATTACAGAATGGAATCTCCAGGCGGAAAAGGTCTTCGGATGGGCGCGTTCCGAAATAATCGGCAAGGGACTAGCAGAGATCATTGGTCCCCCGCCCCATGGCAAAATTCATGCCGATCTTAGCCTTGCCCTGGTCAACGCCGGAGAAAATCCGGAGTGTAACTACCAGTTCGAAACAACGGCCCTGCGCCGCGACGGAGATCGATTCCCTGTAAGACTGAGTGTGTCCCGCATTCAATGTGGAGAGGACTGTCATTTAGCGATATTTGCCTGCGATCTCACTCAGAGTAAACAGCGCGAGGAACGGCTGTTTGAGAGCGAAGAGCGCTACCGGGCGATCCTGGACGGCATCGAAGATGGTTATGACGAGGCCGATCTCAAGGGAAATTACCAGTTTGTAAATGCTGCTTTCTGCCGCATGTATGGCCGCGTCAAAGAGCATCAGGCATCCATGGATCTCAAGCAATTCACCACACCGGAGGAGGTCGTTGGTACCAACTTCAGAGAGTACACGCCCCCGGAGAGGGTCCAGGAAGTACTGGAAATGTACAAGCAGGTCTATAAGACAGGACAGCCTGCTACCCATGATTTCAATTTCACGGTGGGATCGAGAACATTTTTTACCGAGCAATCCATCACCATTAAGAAGGACCGCGAAGGCCATGCGATTGGTTTCCGGGTTGTGTCTCGGGACTGCACCGAGCGCAAAGTCCGGGAACAGGAACTGGCCAGGGCGAAAGAAGTGGTTGAAGCCGCCAAACACGCGGCCGACGAAGCCAAGATCGTCGCGGAAAAGGCCAGCCGCGCCAAGAGCGAATTCCTTGCCAACATGAGCCACGAGATCCGGACGCCGATGAACGCCATCATGGGTATGACAGAACTGGTACTGGCCACGGACCTCAGCGACGAGCAGCGGGAGTTCCTGACGATGGCCAAATCGGCGGCGGATTCTCTGCTTGTCGTCCTCAACGATATCCTCGACTATTCCAAGATCGAGGCGGGCAAGGTCACGCTGGATCCCGCGCCTTTCAATTTGTCTGACCTGGTTGCCGACTCGGCCAAGATTCTGGCGCTTGCTGCTCACAAAAAAGGCGTGGAGCTGGCCTTCCATATCGAACCGGATGTTCCTCTGGCACTGATGGGCGATTCCACTCGCCTGCGTCAGGTAATGATCAACCTGATCAGCAACGCCATCAAGTTCACGGCAGAAGGTGAGGTCGTGGTTCATGTGGGGCTGGAGGAGTTTTATGAAAGTGGCCCCAGGCTGCATTTCTCGGTACGCGATACGGGCGTAGGAATTCCCTTGGACAAACAGCACAAACTGTTTCGGGCCTTCGAGCAAGCGGATGCTTCTACCACCCGGCAGTATGGCGGGACCGGCCTCGGACTGGCCATCTCTTCGCGGATTGTACATCTCATGGGTGGCCAAATGTGGCTGGAGAGCGCGCCCGGCTTAGGTTCGACGTTTCATGTCACGGTCCAGTTACCGGTTGCGCCAAAAAAGACTGAAGAGATGCCAGCCTCCAGCTTCGAAGAACTGCATGATCTTCCAGTTCTTATCGTTGATGACAATTCCGCGAACCGGAACATCTTGTATGAAATCACGCGGCATTGGCGCATGCAGTCGGAGTGCGCAGAGTCCGGCCTGGCTGGATTGGCGAAGCTGGAAGAAAGTTTTGCGGCAGGACGGCCCTTCCGTTTGATTCTTCTGGATGAGGAAATGCCGGGCATGAGCGGTGCGGAAACCATGGACCGCATTCGCGCCAATCCGGCCCTGATTGCTCCCACCATCATGATGCTGACTGCGATGAACCAATCCGCAAGTACAACGCGCTGCCACGCACTGGGCGCCAATCAATGTTTAATCAAGCCGCTCAAACCTTCAGAATTGCTCACGGCAATCCGCAAGGTCCTGGGAAGGTCCCATCCGGTGGAAGTCTCCGCCCCGGTTGTGTCCCCGGCGAGCGAACACCCGAAAGGTGGACTGCGAATTCTGCTTGCCGAAGATAACACTTTAAATCAGAAGCTGGCATTGGCCATGCTCGCGAAAATGGGTCATCAGGTTATCTCGGTTGCGAATGGCGCTGAAGTAGTGGCCAACTGTAGCGACGGCGAATTTGACCTGATCCTGATGGATGTGCAGATGCCCGAGATGGATGGTTTTGAGGCTACTACGCGGATACGCGAATACGAGCGCACAACCGGAGCGCATGTCCCTATCATCGCCATGACCGCAAATGCCATGGCTGGCGACCGTGAAACCTGCATCAAAGCGGGCATGGATGACTACATTTCCAAGCCTGTCAGCCGCAAAGACCTGGAGCAGGTGATCGCCCGAAATCTTAGCCGTACAATTGCCCAGACCTGAACTGTCTTTCCCGGGAGAGCCGCCTACGGCTTTGCCGACGCAACGCGGCCAAACAAAACGGGCAGCTTCATTCTCTTGCAGTGTTCGGCGAAGTCTGCGCGCGGTCCTTTCCAGCGAAGGTCTTCCACGGTTTCAAAAACAGGAACATCCAGCCGCAGCGTTGCCAGCCTGCGAAACAATAACGCGTCATCCCAGGCGCTGAATAGTGATTCCGATAAAGCGCGCGCTCTCTTGATCGATGGATGCCAGTCCTGCCAATCCTTGGGAATATCTTCAAGGCGCGGATACTGAGATAAGGTCAGCGCTGCTGCTTTTGTTCCCCATCCCTGCACGCCAGGGAAGCCATCGGCGCTGTCGCCGACCACGGCCAGATAATCGGGAATCGAATGCGGGCTCACGCCGAATTTGGCGACAACGCCGGCTTCATCGCGCAAAGCATCGCGTCTGCGATCGAGTTGCACCACGCGTGCGCCGACAACACATTGGCTGAGATCTTTGTCCGGTGTGCAGATGATCACATGCCCCACACGCTCATCCTGGGCTGCCTTGGCGGCGGCAGAAGCCAGCGCATCGTCCGCTTCAAATTCAACCATGGGCCATACCAGCACGCCCATGGCTTCCAGCGCTTCTTCCAGAATAGGGAACTGTGAGAGCAATTCCGGCGCAACGCCTTCGCTGGTCTTGTATCCGGGATACAGATCGTTGCGGAACGACTCGACGACGTGGTCCGTCGCAACCCCAAGGTGGGTTGTGCCATGTTCGATCATGGACAGGACGGAATTCAGGACACCGCGTACAGCGCCAACTTCCCGGCCATTCACGTCAGACGCGGCAGGCACGGCAAAGAAATGCCGGAACAATTCATAAGTTCCGTCGATCAAATGGACATCCATGCGACTCCCATCCATGCTCCGCCAGCGATGTTATACGATCCAGGATTATTCCGGCTCCATTTATTCCGATTCCATTATTCCGATTGCCCATTTTATTCCGATTGAAAGAAGCGTTTGATCCGGGGCCAGCAGGTTCGGACGATGCGGTCTGTGCTCAGGTGTCCGCCGCGGGCGAAAAGGCGGAGTTTGATCCCGGCGTCGTCGGCAAAATCGCGCACCGATCGCCACGGAATGTACGGGTCGTCCTTGGCGTGAAAGATCAGGACCTTCGCAGGCGTCAGTTCTTTAATATGATGCACCGGGTTATAGAAGACGCCGGAGTGCAGCTTGTTCCAGTTCTTTTCCGAGAGCCGGTAGCCGTTGCCAAATGCCTCGCGGATGTAAGCCGGATAGCTTTTGTTGGACGTTTCCTTCTTCTGCTCTTCCGGCAGGATGCTCCAATCCACCACCGGACAATTGGCGACGGCCTTTTTAACCCGTGGATCAAGCGAAGAGAGAATCGCAGCCGCGCCGCCGAAGCTGCCGCCGATCACAAAGATCTCGTCCGGTGACAGTTTGAATTTCTTCCCAAACGCAGTTTCACGCACGCCTTTCGGCAGTTCGTCGATGATGTCGCTGAGGTCCTGCTGCGGAGGCCGCTCCAGCAGCTGGCCGCCGCTTTCCCACGCGCCTCGCCAGCGGGGATAGAAGACCCAGAATCCTTTTTGCGACAGGAACTGCGACAACGCCTGTTTGTGGGGAATAGACGGCATGCCGTCACACAGGAGAATGACCCGCTGTTTCTGCCGCGCCCGGGCCGGCGGCAAGAACTCCGCAACGATTTCCTTCTTAAATCTCGCTCTGAACATGATGGAAGTTATGGAAGGAGGCGGTGCGCTATTTGATAAGTAGCCCAGATATGTATAGCAGTGAGTACCACACTCACCGCTGTGGTCAAACCCGTGCCAATGTATGTGGCCAAATACAAGAGCAGCGTTTTGAGCGTTGTTTTCCCAGCGGAATTTTTATATACCCTCCGCAACATAAACCACATATAGGGAAGCGATATCAGGATTAACACGTCGCGCTTGTCGTGGGAGCCAAGCCCGCCAGCGGCAATGTAGACCGGCCAGAGCGCAACTTCCAGCAGCGCAACAAAAGAGAGATAGTAGAGCGCGACCACCGCATGTTCGGCAAGATACCACTTGCGCCTGAAATAAAGGGCCGCCAGAATTCCCGCCACAATGAATGCGTCGAGAACGCGCGCGAATTCCATATAGAAATGCCAGAGCTCGTTGAACTGCTCGATCAGCTTCTCTTCGGAAACGTTGTACTGCTGGCTCTGCTTGGCCAACACGCGGTGAACCAATCCGGTCTTGTTGATCCTGGTGACCGCTCCCACGTCATAGACCGGACGGTAGACCGAATAAACAAAGAGCACCAGCGCAAAACAAAACAGATAGGCCCGCAGGGGGTTCCAATAACGGGAACGCTTGCCAGCCAGGTATTCTTGAGCAATGAGTCCCGGTTTGGTGAACAGAGAGCGCACGGTGCGGAAGATCTTGGAGTCAAAATGCGCGAGTTCATGAAGCGCCTCATGAGAGAAATGCTTGAAGGAAAAATGGCTGCGCTCAAATTTCCGCTCACCGCACGCCGGGCAGAATTCCTGGACGATCGCTTGGCCGCATGCCGGACAGGCTTGCGCCTGCTGGTCTGCAACTGTCGTGGCGACCGCCTGGCCCGTGGTTTCCGTTGGGTGCCCCATGAAGATTGGATCGTGCGAGTATACCCCAACGAATGAGAGTTTCGGGTTGCACGAAAGAGTCGCGTGAAATTACTCGCCAGCAATATTTCAGAAGGTATGTGAGACGCATCCACACGGCGGAATCAAAAAGGCCCCCACCCGCGAAGGAAGCCCCTTTTGCTTTTTACAGACTCACGATTAGAAGTGGATTACCAATCCGCCGCCGGCCAGCACATTGTGCCGGCTTAAGCCTCCTTCTGCGCTGCCTGCGAGAGGTATGCCCGGTGTCCCAAAACTAGGGTGGCCACTCAGGAAATCTCGGACTTCTAGGCGAAGGCCGAAACGGGGGAATGGGGTCTTGATGTCCGCCCCACCGCCCAACTGGAGAGCGATCTTGTTCGTAGGGTCGTCTGGGAAGGAAAAGTGCGCCAATCCTCCACCCAAACTGATCCACGGTGAGATAGGGGCATCAGGCAGAAACTTTGTTTTTATCGAAGGCGTAATGTAAAAAGAGGAGAGACGTGCTGTACTCAAGACCGTCGAACTGGTAAATCGCACTGTCTGATTAGGGATTCCCGCGATCGGCACCTCCAGATGGATCGAGGCCGCCTTCGTCTTCACCAGCCGAAAGCCCACGGTTCCCTCCAGAAAAACTTGGTGCTCGGTCTTAATGGTCTCCGGCGGAACAAGCAAACAAGGAACGCCAAAAGGGCAAGCAAATGCCATGTGGGCGTCAGAAACAGATGAGGCGCCGGCGGTTAAAGCAATGTCTGCCCTTTGTGCCATCGCCGCGGTTGAGAGAATAGATGTTAGGAATAGGAATGCTATAGAAAAATGCTTCACGTTCGTTCTCCCTCCTTTTGAAGAGCGCGTAGAACCACTGCAATTGATTAAAAATAAAGGATGATGATTCAGGCCTAACAACCCCTACGATGAACGTCCGCCTGAAGCGGACAGGCCAATTCCTCAGAAGAACGGTCGGTTTGCGGGTCCTTGCAGAATTTTTTCGAAGAGAAGGCGCGATCGGATGTGGAGGTATCGTTAAGACCAGTCTACGGAATACACCGAGAAGATTCGATAGAGCCCCCGCTGCTGTCCGGGAGCATAAATAGCAAAGCAGATTCCTCGCTTTGCTCGGAATGACACTCAACGCCGATGAATGCAAATCAAAATGACTATCGGCAGAATCAAAAAGGCCTCCTCTTGCGAAGGAGGCCTCTCTGCTTTTTCACCACGGTCTGGCTAGAAATGCACTACGAGTCCGCCTCCGACCAGCACGTTGTGACGGCTCAGGCCGCCCTCTGCTCTAGAGCCGGGATGGCCGCTGAGGAAATCCCGTACCTCGGCACGAAAGCCGAAGTGAGGAAATGGGGACTTGATGTCCACTCCACCGCCGAACTGGAGAGCGCCCTTGTTCGTATCGCCGCCAGGAAATGAATAGTGTGCCCATCCGCCGCCCACGCTGGCCCACGGCGAAACAGGGGCCCCAGGCAGAAGCTTGGCCTTGATCGAGGGCGTAATGAAAACGGATGACATGTGGGAAGTAGAGATGTCTATCCCATTGCTAAAGCTCACACTCTGATTGGGGACGCCCGCGAACGGCACTTCCAGATGAAGGGACGCCACTTTCGCATTCACCAGGCGGAAACCCACAGTACCTTCCAGAAAGACCTGGGGCGTCGTTTTGATGGCTGACGGCGGCAGCGCCACGCAGACCAACCCTAGCGGACAGGCGGTTGGTGGGCTGTGGGCATCCGAGGCACCTGCGACGCCGATGGTAAAAGCGACGTCAGCCCGTTGTGCCATCGCCGCGGTTGAGAGAATAGATGTTAGGAATAGGAATGCTATAGATAAGTGCTTCACGTTGGTTCTTCCTCCTTTTGAAGAGCGCGTAAAATCACTGCAATTGATTAAAAATAAAGGATGATGATTCAGGCCTAACAACCCCTACGATGAACGCCCGTTGTCGGGACAGGCCTAGTCCTTGGAAGAACGCTCTAGCTGTAAGGTCTTGCAGAATTTTTGACTGTATTTTTTGCTAGACGCTACGACCAGTCCACGGAAACAAACCGAGAAGATTCGATATTGACCCGGTTCGCATTCGCTAAATGCTCCATTCTTGATATGTATTTGCCGAATGCACGCGGCTAGCGGACAATGGGGTTTGGGGTGATTCGCCATGCCTGAAGATCCCAACCTTACGCCTGAAAAGAAACACAAGACGGCACGTTGGGCCACCCTCGGGGGCGCAATTTTGCTAACATTTGCTCTCCCAATCGCGATTGACCAGGGGTATCTCCGGTATAACGCGTATGCTTTACCGCTGTTAGGACTTGTGGCGGTCTTGCTTTATTTGGGATTCGTATTGTTCCACCCGAAAGTAATTGAATGGATTAGGTTACGGAAATTATTTTCTGCGCTCATCGTTTTGACCGTAAATGTTACCCTAGGAATTCTGTTTCGAGTGGTTTTGTCAAAGAGCCAGCAACATGTCGCTGAACAGATGCGCCGAGATCAACCACAAGAGACGCAAAAAAAATATAGGGAAAGTCAAAGATTCCGATTCTGACTTTGGTATTTCAAAAGATAAGGATACTTCAATAACAGGAACCAAAGATCAAGGCACAGCATCTGTGGGGAATCCAGCGGCGGGTGCGGCGAATACGGGAAAGGCACCAAAGGGGCAATCTTCTCAGCATTCTAAAAGAGCGCAAGATACAGTAAGTCCATTCATAGGGAAATCTCCGGCAAGCATGTCGCTAGAGATTATTTATGGCGGCAAACCCCTCAACGGACAAATCATTCCTGTTAACGCTATTACTAACAGTAAGGCAAAGGATTATTCCGAGATTCACTTTTCCGTTTATGTAAAAAATACGGGCAACGTTTTCTGTCGGGCCGATTCATGCGGTTCTGTATCTGTCTGATCGGGGCGTCTATGATCCAATATGCGCGCTCCGATTGATGATGAACATAAATCTTTCCCAATAGGATTTCGCATATCAACTAGCGACCGAATAGACGCAAAAGAAATAATAGTTATGCCTGAATTCATAGGTATCAAAAGTTGGGGTTCTGATCAGACGATCAAGGCCAGACTGGAATGCTTTTACGGCGGCGAAACCCCAACAGCGGCAGACTTTGTCTTTCAAAGAAAGGAGAGCAATTCGCTTCAATAGTCATTATGCATAAAACAGAGCCAACAGACTTTGAAAAATTCGACAAGATAATGCGGGGCATTTCCCGCCGTGCTCTATGCAGAATTGCAAAAGGAAACGGAGAAGGATCGCAAAGCCAGGGCTAAGAAGAAACGTGCTAAGGGGATCGGCGAATGCGGTGTTTCCCACGATTCTGGATAGACTCTTGGTCCTCTTAGAACGGTTTAAAAAATGATGCAAACGATATGTGCCGTGTCATCCCGAACTCCGACCCTGAGGCTAGCCGAAGGGGAAGTGGGTGAGGGATCTGCTCCCGCTGCCGTACATACCTGAAAAACAGCGGAGCAGATTCCTCGCTACGCTACGGAATGACACTCTCGGAGAACGAGCTTGGTCTATACCATCAATGAAGATGGTCGAGAACGGGGCTTCTCCATTTCCTCACCAGTGAGTTGCTGATATGTCGGTCGGCCAGCAAGGTTAGAAGTGACGCGCTGAGGACAGTCAGCGCTATAAAGCGCGCCCCACTCCACCCTACGAACCGCTGCGCGAAAATGAACACTCCCGCAAACGTTCGCTGTCAAGATGTACCAATTCGTAATTGATTCGCTCTGAGGAAACCAGCTAAGATCAACTTGCGCGCTCCAGCGGCGTGAATGGCACAGGTCTTTGAAAATTGTCTTTGAAAATTAAAGAGCGGCTATCGGCTTTTGGGCCCGTTGGCTTTCGGCTTGTCTGGGGTTTAGGTGTAATCGTATGAGTCGTGATTCACCTCGACACGCCGGGGTGGAGTGGGGTGACCTGGGGTGAGAGTGGGGTGGAATGGGGTGAAACAGGGGGTGGCAGGGAGGGGGGCTGAACAATTGCCAGAATTGCCAAAATCGGGTCATTGCCAAAATTGAAAACCGGGAGGCCCGCAAGAACGGCTCAGGTTGACCATATCTCATGTGTAATCTAAAGTTTAGTGGAACCTATTTATATAGATGACGTGAGCCAAGGTCCGGGTGCAACGCGCCGGACAGCTAAAAAACAGGGTTAATTTTGAATAATCCCACGGAAATCCTCAAGCAGTTGATGCAATCGGCGGCGGGGCAGATCAGCACCGCAGCCACGGTGGCGGACCTGGAGAAAATCCGGGTGGCTGTGCTGGGTCGAAAAGGTGAACTGACCGTGATCAGCAAGACACTGGGTACCTTGGCCCCCGAGGATCGCGCGGAGGCTGGTCAGTTACTCAACAAGGCGAAGGCCACGTTGGAGCAATCCATCGACGAGCGCAAGCAGGCCCTGCAATCCTCAGAGTCCTCGCAGTTGCTTAAAGCGGAATGGATGGACCTGACGGTCCCTCCGTCCGGCATCTCGCCCGGACACATCCATCCGGTCACGCAGGTGCAGGACGAAATTGAGCAGCTATTTATTTCCATGGGCTTTCGCGTTCTCGACGGCCCGGAAGTTGAGACCGAATACTACAATTTCGACGCACTGAATATTCCGCCCGACCATCCGGCACGCGACATGCAGGATACGTTCTGGCTGACCGACGGCCACCTGCTGCGCACGCACACTTCGCCGGTGCAGGTCCGTGCGTTGCAAAAGTTTGGCGCGCCGATACGGATGATCGCGCCGGGCCGGGTTTTCCGCAATGAAGAAGTGGACGCCTCGCACGAGCACACTTTTTATCAGGTGGAAGGCATGATGGTGGACCGCGATGTCTCCGTGGGCCATCTGCTGCATTTCATGCAGACGCTGCTTAGCTCGGTCTTCGGGCGCAAAGTCACGGTCCGTCTGCGTCCGGGATATTTTCCTTTCGTGGAGCCGGGCTTTGAACTGGACATCAATTGCCTGATCTGCGGCGGGAACGGCTGTGCGGTGTGCAAGCAGAGTGGATGGGTGGAACTGCTTCCGTGCGGTCTGGTCCATCCCAACGTGCTCACGAACTCCGGGCTTGATCCGCAGGAGTGGAACGGATTTGCTTTTGGACTTGGCCTCACGCGACTGGCCATGATGCGTTATGCGGTCGATGACATACGACTGATGCAGAGTGGAGATTTGCGTTTCCTGAACCAGTTCTGAAATCCCTATGAAATTTTCCTACAATTGGCTTCGCGAACTTGTGCCGGGTCTAAAGCTTGAAGTCACCAGGCTGGCGCAGGAGATCACCATGAAGACCGCCGAGTGTGAAGGCATTCATGATCCCGGCGCTTTTTCCGGGGCCAGCATCGCGGAAGTCGCCGCGGCGGAACAGTCGCAACCCGATTCGATCATTGAGATTGATAACAAGTCGCTGACCAACCGTCCCGATCTCTGGGGCCATCTGGGCATGGCGCGGGAAGTAGCTGCGATCTGTGGATTGAACGTGGCCGATCCGGTGGAAGAGCTTCCACCCACCGCGGAACGCGGCGCGGTCTCCATCAACATCACCGACGCGAGTCTTTGCTCCCGCTACAGCGCACAGCTGATTGCGCACGTGACGGTTGCGCCTTCACCGTTATGGCTGCAATACAGGCTCCACTCGCTGGGCCTGACTCCGATCAACAACCTGGTGGATGTGACCAACTACGTTTTGTGCGAGCTCGGTCAGCCCATGCATGCGTACGACGCAGACCTGCTGGGCAACAAAATCGTGGTTCGCGCCGCGGGTAAAGGAGAATCCATTCTGGCGCTGAACGGCCAAACGTACTCATTGGGCGAAGAAGATATTGTGATCGCGGATGCGTCCCGCTCGGTAGGGATCGCCGGGATTATCGGCGGAAATGATACGGCCATTCGGAGCACGACGAAACGCATTGTGCTGGAAGCCGCCTCATTTCCAGCCGCACACATTCGCAAGACCTCGGCGCGGCTCAAGCTGAGGACCGATGCGTCCATGCGCTTTGAAAAAGGCCAGGACCCGGAAAACACCACGCGCGCTCTGGTCCGTGTTGTTGAGCTGCTGAAGCAGATTTCGCCCGGCGCTGTGCCTTCAGCTCCCGTCGACAGCTACGTGCGCAAGCCAACGCTCCCGCGAATTCTTCTCGATCTGGATTGGGCGGAAAAGAAGCTGGGACGCAAACTTTCCACGGACGAGGTAATCAACATATTCAAGTCGTTGGTCTTCGGCGTCGAACCAGGCGTCGAGCCAAGCGTGGAACCTGGAGCGGAACGGTCCAGCGCCCGCAAGTTGCTCATCACCGTGCCCAGTTGGAGAGCGACCAAGGATATTTCTATTCCTGAAGACCTGGTGGAAGAAATTGGCCGTATGGTGGGTTACGCGTCCATTGTGCCTCAGGCCCCCGCGGTCCTGGCCGCGCCTACGCCGCGCAATTTGCAGCACGAACAATATCGCGACGTCCGTTCTGCTCTGGTAGGCCAGGGTTTTACCGAGGTGCACAACTATTCTTTTATTTCAGACGCAGACCTTGCGGCCTTCGGCTATGCGCCGGCGGAGTTGCTGCAAATCGCCAATCCGATCTCGCCGGAGCAAAAATATTTGCGACCGAGCCTGCTTCCAGGGGTACGGAAAAACATCATCGACAATAGCCGCTATTTTTCCGATTTCCGTCTGTTTGAAATTGGCCGTGAATATGCCAAGGGCAAGAATGGCGTTACCGTAGAGCGCACGCACTTGGTGGCAACGATCTGCGGACGCGAGACGGATGGCGCATGCCTGACAGAGATGAAACGCGTAGCCCAATATCTTGTGCCCAACGGCATTACCGTCCCTGGCGACGGCTGTAACAAAGCCGAGCATCCGGAGCGGTCGGCAAGGATTGAAGTTGCGGGCACAACGGTTGGACGGATCTTCGAACTGCACCCCGGATTGCTCGACCGCGGCAGGGCGGCAATCCTTAACCTGGACCTGGACGCGATGCAATCACTCCCGGTACAAACGCAGCGCTATCGGCCGTTGCGCCGTTTTCCTACCAGCAGCTTCGATCTCTCGGTTGTGGCCAGTGCTCATGAGCTTGTCCGCAATATTGAAGACCGCATGCGCCAGTCCGCGAAGGGTGATCTGGTGGCCCTGCAGTTCCTGCTGATCTTTCCATTGCCGGCAGAGAAGAAGAGCGTTTCATTTCGCCTGACCATTGGCGCCGATGACCATACGCTCACAACGGAAGAAGTTGCCGGTGTCCGTGAGCGTGTTGTTGCCGGAATCAAGGCCGCTGGGTGGGACCTGCGGGAATAAGCATTTCGGTAAAAGTGGTCAATTTTGAACAGATTTACATCGTCACATCGTCTGATGATTAAGTTGGTATTTACTGTTTCCGGAAAGAATGGGCCTGTTAGTCCGACCGATGAGAATTCTCCAGCAAGACCGCACATTCACCCAACCAATCATCTGGCTCACCACACTCATCATGGCCGCGTTCCATGTTGGCGCCGTGACCGCGTTGTTCGTTTTTAGTTGGAAGGCCCTCGCTCTGTCGATTTTGCTGTGGTGGCTTACGATAGGCGCCGGCATCGGCATGGGCTATCATCGCCTGCTCACCCATCGAGGCTACAAAACACCGAAATGGGTTGAGTATGCGCTCACTCTCTGTGGTTCTCTGGCCTTTGAAGGCGGACCCATTCCGTGGGTCGCGGCGCATCGTATTCACCATCAGAACGCTGACAAAGAAGGCGACCCTCACTCTCCCCGAGACGGCGGCTTCTGGGCGCACATGGGCTGGGTCATTACCGGGAATGCAATGCATAACAAGTCGGCGGAGCTTCTGCCGTATGTCCCCGACCTGCGCAAAGACAAATTTCATGTCTGGATCAGTGAATGGCATTGGGTCCCGCTCAGCATGCTGACCCTGGTGATTCTTGTTTTAGCCGGCTGGCAGTATGTAATGTGGGCGATCTTCCTTCGCTCCGTGGTTGGTTTTCACACCACATGGCTGGTAAATTCCGCTACCCACATGTGGGGATCACGGCGCTTTCGCACCGATGACACCTCCAGAAACAGTTTTTGGGTCGCCCTGCTGAGCTGGGGAGAAGGCTGGCATAACAACCATCATGCGCATCCGCAGTCGCCCCGTCATGGGCTGGTCTGGTACGAGCTTGATCCGAACTGGTACGGAATTTTCCTGCTGCGCGCATTCCATCTGGCGTGGGATCTTAAGTTGCCGCGTCCGGGAAAAAAGGCTGAAATCGTTGACTTACCCCACATGCCGCTCGATTCGCAAGATGCCGGCGTACGGTAGACAAACAAACGAAGCCGGCCTGCTTCGGCGCGAGCGTTTCTTGCTTCCATTTCTTTTGCATCCTCCGCCAAAAGCCGGCATCTATTGCCTCGATAAAACTTTCATCGCAACGAAAATTCCAAGGAGAATCATGGACAAGCCACAGAACCTTGCCAACCACGTGAGATTAGATCCGCCGTTTCATTTCCTGATGGTCCCCGTGGCCGTGATTACGGTCCTGGTGGTCGGCTATTACCTGGTGCATTCTTTCCTAGCACAATCTTTTCACTGGCTCGGCGCATGGTTGCTCGTGATCACGGTGGCGGCCATGGTGGCGACTTTCAAGATCCGCTTGTACGCTTTGCGTGTGCAGGACCGCGTGATCCGCCTGGAAGAGCGCCTCCGCCTGACGTCACTCTTGCAGGAACCTCTGCGTTCCCGCATCAGCGAGCTTACAGACGCTCAGTTCGTCGGTCTGCGTTTCGCCCCGGACGAGGAATTACCCGCCCTGGTGCAGCGCGCACTGGATGAAAAACTCGGCACCGGCGACATTAAGAAAGCCATTACCAACTGGCGGCCGGATTATTCCAGGATTTAGACAGGTTGGAATAACTCCCAAAAGCAGTTTCAGGCAAGGCGATCCCAATAGGGACAGTGGGCTTTGCCGGCTGCTCACGCCATGAAACAGATCGAGAACGCCGCCTGGTGGCGGGAGTGGAGGGGCCACTTCAGCAAGCGCATCAGCCCCGGGAATGAGCGTCTCTTTCAGGAAAGATCTGTGTCCTCGGCCTTTCTTCACCATCCCCCAAACTTCAAGATATCCGCGCTCGCTGATGTTGGTTCTGGCTCTTGTAACAACGAATGAGCGCAAGGAATTGCCGGGTCATATGTGTTATATATATAACATTTTATGATATAAATAAAACTAATTATGTCAAAGCCTGAGAGCTCGACCAAAGGCCCCCTCCTCGTAAGCTGTTCCACTAAGCATGGCCACAGCTACCTCGATCATGTGGAAACCGAGATTCGAGAATTACTGAAAGGAGTTAAGCGAATCGTGTTTGTGCCGTATGCGTTGTACGATCGCGACGCCTATACAGCCAAGGCGGCCGAACGGTTCGACCGAATGGGACTAACGCTTGAATCAGTACATTCCGCAGCTGTCCCCCATCGACTCATTGAGGAAGCGGAAGCAATCTTCATTGGCGGTGGCAATACCTTTCGGCTGCTCAAGAACCTCCAGGACTCCGATTTGTTGAGACTTATCCGCACTAAAGCCGAACGCGGCTGTCCTTTTATCGGTTCCAGCGCCGGATCAATCGTTGCCTGCCCAACGTTGAAAACGACAAAAGATATGCCGGTCGTGCAACCGCTCTCCTTTGACGCCCTGCGGCTGGTGAACTTTCAAATCAGTCCTCATTATCTCGATTCCGATCCGCACTCAACGCACATGGGAGAAACCCAGGAGGAACGGATCAGCCAGTACCTTGAAGAAAACGAACTACCGGTTGTGGGCTTGCGCGAAGCAAGCTGGCTGCGAGTCCAGTCGGGGACGGTGCGCCTGGGTGGTGACGCACACGCGCGGATCTTCCGTCGCGGCCGGCCGCCGGTAGAAGTCCCACCGGGCACGGACTTGACTGCCGCTGTTACGGGCCAGGAGGAATGAATGGATAATCTGCCAGAAACGGTTTTGCTGAGCCGTAATGACGTAGTTGGGCTGCTTACGCTCGATGAATGCATCGACGCCGTGGAAGCTGCCTTTCAACAGTACGGACTTGGAAATGCCCGGCCACCTGCGGTGCTAGGCATGCCGTCGATTGGCGGGGGCTTCCACATCAAGGCGGCCATGCTTCAGCTCTCGCGTTCTTACTTCGCCGTAAAACTCAATGGAAATTTCTTCCAGAACCAGCAGCGTTTTTCCATGCCAAATATTCAGGGACTCATCCTTCTGTGCGATGCCGCAAACGGACACCCACTGGCAGTGATGGATTCGATCGAAATCACGATCATCCGAACCGGAGCAGCAACGGCCGTAGCCGCCAGGCATCTGGCAAGGCCGGAGTCAAGGGCCGTGACTGTGTGCGGCTGCGGAAACCAGGGGCGCATCCAGTTGCGCGCCCTGCGCAGGGTCCTGCCGATTGAGCACGTGCACGCTTTCGATCAGGACGAGAAACGGGCCCGTGACTTCGCGGAAGAATTTTTCGGAGAATTGCGCACGGAAGTCTGCACCGCTTCTGAATTGGGCAGCGCGATAAAAAACAGCGACGTATGTGTGACCTGCACACCGGCCAGACAATATTTCATTCATCGTGAATATGTTTCTTCGGGAACATTTATCGCTGCAGTTGGCGCTGACAATGATGACAAGCAGGAACTGGACCCGCAGCTTCTGGTCTCATCCACCGTGGTGGCTGATGTATTAGCACAGTGCATCGAAATCGGCGATCTTCACCATGCAGTCGCTCAGGGCCTGCTTCGGCCAGACCAGGTACACGCCGAACTGGGTCAAGTAGTCGCAGGGAAGCGCCCGGGGCGGACTTCCGCGGATGAGATCACGATTTTTGACAGCACAGGAACGGCATTGCAGGATGTGGCTGCGGCTGCTCTGGTTTATGAAAAGGCCCTCAGACGGCAACTCGGCAGCCGATTTTGTTTTTCAGGCACAAAAGCCCTTCCGGAGCGTATGTTATAGATATAGCGATGACCGATATGAACCTATCTTCTCCGCAAACATCCGCTCCCTGGCTGCTCCTGGTATTCACCCTGCCTACGGCCAGGGCCAGTGAGCGCGTGGGTGTATGGCGCAAGCTGCAAAGGTATGGGGCCGTGCAGTTACCTGCGTCCGGACATGTCCTGCCTAACAATTCTGCGAACCAGGAACGCTTTGAGTGGCTTGCCACGTCGATTCGTAATTCACGCGGTCAAGCGGCCGTCGCCCAGGTATCGTTATTTGATGAGCTCCAGAATGGTCAGCTTGAACAGATGTTCAACGACGCTCGGGCGCGCGACTACCAGGCGCTGGAAAAGGAATTGAAGAAGCTCGGTAAGACTGCGCGACGAGACGTAACTGAGACGGACATGGCGCGGTTGCGGAGAAAGCTGCAACAGATTGTTGAAATTGATTTCTTCGGGTCGCCAGCCCGCGCCCGAATTGAGGCCGCCATGCAGCAACTTGAATTGAAGGACAGCAATCAGCCGATCAGCAGGAGCAAGAAGAATGCGAAGGACTATCTGGGACGCACCTGGGTCACGCGTCCTCATCCGGGAATTGACCGGGTCTCTTCGTCATGGCTCATTCTTCGGTATGTCGACCCGCAAGCGAAATTCGTTTTTGATCATGATTCAAAGCGCCATCCGGATGCGATTCCTTTTGACATGTTTAACGCTGGTGGTTTCGGCCATGTCGGGAACGACTGTACTTTTGAAACTCTGCTCAAAAGCTTCGCCATCAAAGAAGCGCGGCTCAAACTTCTCGGGCAGGCTGTTCACGACGCCGATTTAGCGGACGAATATTTTGGCAGAAACGAAGCGCTTGGGGTGGACCGGATACTGGATGGCTGGAACAGGCAGGGACTCTCCAGCGACGAGGTGTTGCGCAAAGGGCTGGAAATGATCGACGGGCTTTACAAAGGGATTCGATAAAGTCCATCGATCACCGAATTACGCGCCGGAGCAGGGAAAGAACAGGACGCCGGCAGCAAAGGAATCGTGACATCTTTCTGAGGCAGACTATGGCAACTCAGACTCAAGCGCAGCCGCAGGCATCCCTGACCAGGTTTGCACTCTATTTTCTGAAGCTCGGTTGTATCGGCTTTGGTGGTCCGATCGCTCTTGTCGGCGCCATGCAAAAAGACCTGGTCGAAGAGCGGAAGTGGATCGGGCAGGAAGACTATCTGAATGGACTGGCCTTTTCGCAGCTTGCCCCCGGCCCACTGGCTGCACAACTGGCGATGTATCTTGGTCTGGTCCGCGCCGGAATAGCTGGCGCAACCATCGTCGGCGCCGCCTTTATCTTGCCATCGTTCCTGATGGTTCTCGCGATTGGCGAAGCTTACGTCTCTTTTGGCGGAACACGCGTCATTGCCGCGCTGTTTTACGGTATTGGCGCCGCCGTCATCGCTATTATTGCGCGCTCGGCGATCAAGCTGGTTAAAACGTCACTGAAGAAAGACAAACTGCTTTGGGCGGTGTTCCTGGTTCTTGGAATTTCAACTGCCATCACCGAAAGGGAGATCGTTTGGCTGTTCCTGGCCGGTGGACTGCTCGTGATGATCGTCAAAACGGATTTCTCTGCCGGGAAGAGGCCGCGACCTTTGTTTTCGTTTGTGCCCTTGAGCATCGGCATTTTCAGCACGACCGGCTCGCTGTTCTTCTTCTTTCTGAAATCGAGTTTGTTTGTATTTGGGAGCGGCCTTGCGATTGTTCCGTTTCTTCATGGAGGAGTGGTACAGGAACATCAGTGGCTTACGGAAACCCAGTTTCTTGATGCTGTCGCCGTGGCCATGATTACGCCCGGGCCGGTGGTGATCACGGTTGCTTTCATTGGCTATCTGGTCTCTGGAGCGACTGGCGCCTGCGCTGCCGCGCTGGGTGTTTTCCTGCCGGTATATTTTTTTGTGGTCATTATAGGCCCGTTCTACAAGCGCTTTTCAGGAAACACGCATATCCGTGCTTTCGTTCAAGGCGTTACGGCGGCGGCAACGGGAGCTATCGCGGGAGCAGTGGTTGTGCTGGGGAAGCATTCAATCCAGGATTACTGGACTGTGGGGATCGCGGTCACCACGTTCTTTATTCTCATGAAGTGGAAGATACCGGAACCGTTCATCATTCTTGCTGCTGGACTGCTGGGAATTGCAATTCGTCTTCGATGAACTGCTCTTGTATGTGAGCGACCGCGTATTCAAAAACCGAGGGAACATTGGTAGGTTGCACTGATTTAAGGCAATTTCTCCGATGGTGCCTTCAACCCCTCTCATTTACAATTTGCGGTGCCTTTTGCAATACCCCAAGGAGCTCCTGATGCGCCGCATCCTCATGTCCGCACTGCTGTGTCTGACCGCCATGCTGCCGCTTTCCGCGGCGAATACTGAAGAACAAGCGCTCTACGGTTTTACCGCCGGCAGTTCGCGTACGGAACGCGATTGGGAAAGCAAGCTGCGCGCCATCCCTGACGCCAAGAGGCTGCGTGACGCCATGCAGCGGCTGAGCGCTCGTCCTCATCACGTTGGCTCGCCCTATGACAAGGACAACGCGGAGTGGATCCTGGCCCAGTTCAAGTCCTGGGGACTGGACGCGCAGATTGAAACTTTTGACGTGCTCTTTCCCACGCCGAAAGAGCGCGTGGTGGAACTGCTTGAGCCTACGCATTACACGGCCAAGTTGCTGGAGCCTCCCGTCGCTGGCGATCCGACATCAAGCCAGCAAAACGAGCAACTGCCCACGTACAACGCTTATTCGATTGACGGCGACGTGACCGGGAGACTGGTCTACGTAAACTACGGTTTGCCTCGAGATTACGAAGAGCTGGATCGCCTTGGCATCTCGGTGAAGGGCGCGATCGTGATCGCGCGGTATGGGCAGTCCTGGCGCGGCATCAAACCTAAAGTTGCCGCCGAGCATGGCGCCATCGGGTGCATCATTTATTCCGATCCCAAGGACGACGGCTACGGCCAGGGCGACGTCTTTCCGGACGGCCCAATGCGGAATGAAAACGGCGTGCAGCGCGGCAGCGTGCTCGACATGCCAACCTACCCCGGCGATCCGCTCACACCGGGAGTCGGAGCGAAAGGAAACGTGAAACGGCTGGCCATCAAAGATGCGGCCACGATTACCAAGATTCCCGTGCTGCCGATTTCCTACGGTGACGCCAAGCCATTACTTGCCGCGCTGAAAGGGCCCATGGCTCCGGAGAGCTTCCGCGGTGGGTTGCCGATTTCATATCACGTTGGACCGGGACCGGCCAAGGTGCATCTGAAACTGGCGTTTAACTGGGACATCAAGCCTGTCTATGACGTCATTGCCAAGATCCCAGGTTCGGAAGCGCCTGACCAGTGGGTGATTCGCGGCAACCATCATGACGGATGGGTCAACGGCGCGGAAGATCCCATCTCCGGCCAGATCGCCCTTCTGGAAGAGGCGCGCGCACTGGGCGAGCTTCTCAAGCAGGGATGGAAACCAAAACGCACTATCATTTATTGCGCATGGGACGGCGAAGAACCCATGCTGCTGGGATCGACAGAATGGGCGGAGTACCACGCCGACGAACTCAAGCAGCATGCCGCCATCTACATCAACTCGGACGGCAATGGACGCGGCTTTCTGCAAGCACAGGGCTCGCATTCCCTGGAGAAATTTGTGAACGGCGTGGCCCGCGACATCACCGACCCGGAGAAAAATATCACCGTGTGGAAGCGCAGCCAGGCGCAACGCCTGGTGGGAAGACAGGACGACAGAAGACCAGACGACAGAAAAGATGCGCGCAGCCGTCCGGATTTGCGCATCGGGGCCCTGGGCTCGGGCAGCGACTACACGGCTTTCATCGATCACCTGGGCGTGGCTTCTTTGAATGTGGGTTACGGCGGAGAAGACGAAGGCGGGATTTATCATTCCATCTACGATGATTTTTACTGGTACACGCACTTTGCTGACGTTGACTTTGTTTACTGCCGCGCGCTGGCGCAGACCATCGGGACCATGGTCCTGCGCTTTGCCGATGCCGATGTGCTGCCCTACGACTTCACTGACTTTGCCGACACCATCCACAGATACTCTGACGAAGTGAAAACGCTGCTGAAGAACAAGCAGGAGCAGGTCCACGACCGCAACCAGGATCTGGACAACGGCGTCTACAGTGCTGCTTCTGATCCTCGCAACCCCACGGTTGCGCCGCCGAAGGAGGAAATGCCTCCGTTTCTCAACTTCTCTCCGCTGGACAACGCACAAACCGCGCTGGACCACAGCGCGGAGCGTTATGCCAAAGCGATCAAGGCGTTTACGTCGGGGACGGACCATGCTGTCCCAGCTCTGCAAGGATTGAATGACAAGCTGATGCAGGCGGAGCGCCGGTTGCTGAATGCAGATGGGTTGCCGCGGCGCCCGTGGTTCCAACACTTGATCTACGCTCCTGGCTACTACACCGGCTATGGAGTTAAGACGCTTCCAGGCGTGCGTGAAGGCATTGAAGAGAAGCGCTATCAGGAAGCGGAGAAGGAGATCGTCCGCGTATCTCAGGCGCTGCAGGATTACGCGGCTGCGGTTGATGCAGCCGCAGTGGAGCTGGAAAAAGCCGGGCATTAAGCGGCTAAACGCAGGAAGAGGTATCTAACCGTTTATTTCCATGGGAGAGCAATTTTTTCGACAGCGATGCGCAGACTGAAGCCGCGAGATGTGCTCATTGCCGTTGCCGGAATGATCTTCCTGGCTGGTGTCGCAGGGGCGCGGACTAGTTCCAATCGCCCTTTAACAGCAGGCGTTCCGGATACCGTGCAAGGATTGAGGTTTAACCCGGAAGTGTTCAATTCGAGCGGCGCTTCTTTCAAAGACACATGGTTGAACTACTATTCTCTGCCGGATGTCAGGTCCCAAGTGAAGGCCGAACTGTCAGCAATTCGCCAGACGACCCACCTCAATGCTATTTCGCTGTTCGTATCGGCGAATCAGCATCTGGCGTGGCCCAGTCCTTCCGCAGCGCAGATGCAAAACCTTACGGCATTCATTAATGACGCGGACGAACTGGGCCTGCGGGTCATCTTGCTGGTGAGCACTCCCTGCGTGGTTCCGAATTCGGCGCAGCCCCTGGGCTCAGGCAAAATGCATGTCGGAGGACATCACAAGGGTGAAATCGTAAACGGGGTTCGGCTCTATTGGGATGTAGCGTTCTGCCCGGATAACTCCATCCAGCTTGCGCAGTCTTGGTACTCGGATATTCTCTCGAATTTAGCGAAGAGTCTGCGATCGCCGGATGAGATTCTGTACGTCGGCCTCCGCGGCAATCCCACTCTTCCGTTTGCCACCGAAATGAATGTCTTTTACGACGGTTTTCCGCAACTTGCTTCCGCCCAAAAATACATCTCACAACTCGTCACATACTTGAGACCAAGAACGTCATTTCGTATTGGCATTGGGCTTCTACCTGGCTTTTGGTCTACAAACACCGCCTTCCGGTACTCTTTCCTTCGAAACCTCAGTTCGGCAATCAGGCTCTCATCCTTTGATTATCTCGATATCACTTCGAGTGACCAAATTGATGTTGCATCGATCCTTGCCCGGGTTGGATCGGGCAATGCCCGGCGCGTGATACTTTCCGACTTCAAGTATGGGGAGTCCAAACAGAATCAGGCGGCAGTGACTTCCTTCCATCAGGACCAGGTGCGAAAGAACCATCTGGGCGGTTATTGGATTTGGCAGTATAAGGATGATCCGTCTCTCGGAAATCAAGGAGTCGGGATTCGCAAGGCAGGATATTTTGGGAACATCGGCGGTTGGAAGAAGGAAGTAGCCGACCTAGTGCAGTAGTGCTTCCGACATCCTGTGGTTCGCCACAATAATCCTAAGATAGGCAGTGCTATTGCATCGGGTCACGTGCTTGCCCGTGGAATGGGCGGCCTGTATATTTGGGACCGAATTCTGTCGCGGAGACGTGAAATGGCTAAGATCGTGAGACAAGCTGCTTTGGCTGTGTTTGCTTCCTTGATATCGGCGCCGCTGGCGGTATCGCAGGCCTCGGCCCAGCACAGCAACAAAGTCGCGCACGCGAGCAAGTCACCGTTCGATGCCGTGGTCCACAGTTTGTTCGCGGCCAAGACGTTCAGCCAGGTCGCGATATCGCCCAACGGCAAGCAAGTGGCCTGGGTGAAGAAAACCACAAGCGGATCAGCCGTTTATGTCTCCGAAACCTCCGGTGGAGGCGCGTCTGCGCGAATCACCGCCGGTGCGAGCGTGGCGAGTGGCGGGGAAGATTCCGTGGCGTGGTCGCCGGACAGCAAGCAGATTGCTTTTCTCTCCGATGCGGCCAAAGCTGGACAGCAACAACTCTACGTCGCCAGCGCTTCCGGTGGCCCAGCCCGGAAGCTTACAAACGTGAAAGGCTTCCTGGCTACACCTGGATGGTCACCAGACCGCAAGACCATTGCCGTGCTTTTCACGGAGAACGCAGAACGCGCAGCGGGGCCACTGGTGGCAGAAAAAGCCCAGACAGGAGTGATTAAAGAAGCAGTCACCGAGCAGCGGCTGGCTCTAGTGGACGTAGCTACGGGCAAGCTGCGTCAAATTTCTCCTGCGGATATGTACGTCTATGAATATGACTGGTCGCCGGGCGGCAAACGCTTGGTCACCACAGCGGCGCACGGGAACGGCGATAACAACTGGTACATTGCACAGATCTATACCATCGCCGCAGCCGGCGGAACCATAACCAGTGGAACCATGGAACCCGTGTACAAGCCGGCTGTCGACTCGCAGATCGCCAGTCCGGCATGGTCGCCGGATGGAAATTCGGTGGCGTTCATTAGCGGGTTGATGAGTGATGAGCCGGTTGTCGGCGGGGATATCTTTGTTGTTCCAGCAAATGGCGGCAAAGCGAAGAACGTCACGCCCGGCATGAAAGCGTCGGCAAGCTGGCTGACGTGGGTCCCGGGCGGAAAGATCCTGTTTGGCGAAGACGTAGACGGCGAGAGCGGCGTGGCGACAGTTGAAGTCGCCAGCGGAAAAATCGAAACGCTGGATCGTAGCACCGATCAACTCACCGTCAACGGGTGGGGCACCGCGATCTCCGCGTCGGCCGACGGAAAGATCGCGGCGGCTGTCCGGCAATCCCTGGCTCATCCTCCTGAAGTTTGGGCCGGAGCAATTGGGCAATGGAAGCAGATCACTTCGGTCAACGCCGGTCTTGAGACAGAGTGGGGACGGGCCAAGAGCATTCACTGGCACAACGATGGGTTCAACCTGCAGGGCTGGCTGCTCTATCCCAAAGATTTTGATCCGGCAAAAAAATATCCCATGGTGGTGCAGGTGCATGGCGGACCCGCCGCGATGGCGCGTTCCACCTGGCCCGGTTCGCACAGCTTTGGGGTGGCGCTCTCGGCTGTCGGATATTTTGTATTTCTTCCAAACCCGCGTGGCAGCTTTGGCCAGGGTGAGGCATTCACACGCGCCAACGTGAAGGATTTCGGTTATGGCGATTTTCGTGACATTCTCACCGGAGTGGACCAGGCCTTGAAAGAAGCTCCGATTGATGAGCATCGTCTGGGCATTACCGGCTGGAGTTATGGCGGTTATATGACCATGTGGGCAGTCACGCGGAGCAACCGCTTTGCCGCCGCCGTGGCGGGCGCCGGGCTGGCCAACTTCCAGAGTTATTACGGTGAGAACCAGATTGACCTGTGGATGATCCCGTACTTTGGCGCTTCTGTGTATGACGATCCGCAGGTGTATGCCAAGAGTTCGCCTATCACTTTTATCAAGAACTCCAGAACGCCCACGCTGGTCCTGGTGGGCGATAGTGATGGTGAGTGTCCCACGCCGCAGTCGTATGAGTTCTGGCATGCGCTCAAAACATTAGGCGTGAAAACAGAATTAGTTGTCTACGAGCGTGAAGGGCATATGTTTGCCAGTCCGGCGCACCAGCGCGACGTGATTGAGCGCGCTGCGGCCTGGTTTGACCAGCATTTGAAATAAGCCGCCAAGACTGGGGCCTGTCAGAAGTTTCTAGTCAGGCAATGGCTGGAGAGAAGCCAATTCTTGTTAGCCACTGCTAATGCTGCTTCAATTCCTGTATTGCCTTGTTGAGGGCCTCTTGCCGACGAGGCCCTTTTTCTTTGGCAGCCTCGGTCACCGTCTCGCCTTTGTTGTTGCGAATGGTAAGGTCTGCGCCATGTTGAATGAACAGTGGGATGGCGTCGTCGTCCACTGTGGTGAAGAGCGGGGTTTCGCCGTCCTTGTTGCGCGCATTCACGTCCGCGCCCAGCTTTAACAGTTCCTCTTCCACATCAGTGAGGAAGGTTTCATGGAGAGGGGTATTCCCGCCGTTATCGTGAGCATTTACCTTGGCGCCGGCCTGCACAAGGAGACGTACGCATTCCGCGCGCGCACCGTCTTTATCGCGAGAGCGATAGTCTCCGGCTGCGAATAGAGCGGTCTTTCCTGAGCTGTCACGCATCTCCAGGTTCGGGCGATAGCGAAGAATTTCGCGCACCATTTCAGGGTTCCCCGACTCGGCAGCATAGATCAGTACGCTTCCCGCACCCGGTCCCTGCATCGTCATACCAGCGCCATGTTGCGTGACGACCAGCTTGCTGAGATCGGCATTCGGATTGGCGCCATAGACGATCAACGCCCGTGCCGCGTCTACGTTTCCCGAACGAGCCGCGCCTGCCAGAGCCAAATCCTTATCGCCTTGATCGTTCCTGCTCGCCGCCGCGTCGATGAGAACCTGCAGAGTCTCTGGATGACTGCCGGCCGCGGTGAGCCATCCGACTGACTCAAAAGGAACAGCGAGGTAGGGCTCTTTCGGTTTTGGAGCAGGCAGGGGTTTAAGCGACACGCCCGCTTCCAAAAGCTTACGCACCGTTGCAGCGTTTCCACGACTGGCGGCTTCTTTCAGCATGACTTGTGCCTTGAAGGTGCGAAAGTTGAATTTTTCGGCTTGCAGTGCCTGCGTAAGTCCGCCGTCACCGTCGATCCATCGTTGGGTTCGGCCAAATGTGTCGACCTCATCTTCCAGCTCGGTAATGACTGCAGGCATTCCCTCCCACGCTCCGACATAGTCTTCCACTTCTTTGGTATGGCCATCGATCGCAATTGAAAGCACATAGGTAGGGCAGTCTGTTACCGATGCCCGGTACCTGGCGTCCATCGAGTAAAAATCCGCAGCAACAAAACGCCCTGCGAGTTTTCGAACATCATCCGGGTTTACCCGATCGGCGTGCCTTCCCGAGGCAACCACAGAACCGTGGCCGTTGAACACAATACTTTCGGTGCTAACTGTAACTGTGTAGGAAGGACAACTGCCAAAGCATCCTGATCGCATAAGCGTAATGGTAACTTTGGAGTTTGGCCCAAGAACGGGTGCAGCCACATGCTTCTTTGGCAGGCGTTCAGGCGGGACAAGATCGAGATATTCTTCAACCTCGGCCACAACCGCTTTCCCATTCTCCTCAAACGGTGTGAACTTCCAACTGCGCACCTCACTCTGCAGTTGCGGCCAGAATTTTAGCATTTCTGGTTCGCCGCCAGCTTCGGCATTCACCACGTCACCCGAGATGGACACCGTGAGGGTAAGGTGAAGCTGGTTTGTCCCGGGACGCACCCCTTCAAGCGGAACAGTTCGACGATGCGGCTTTATTTCATGGTCACGGGCAACGTCATATCCAAATGAGGGATATGACGCTTGCTGGTCGTGTGATGTCACAAGGAAGAAACCCGGCAGCAAACACGCAACGGCAACAACCATGCGAAGCATATCGAGTATCGTACATCAGAAACACGCCGGGAGTGCGCCGTTTGAGCGCACCTGCAGAGCGGTTCAAACGGCATTTGAAAATGGGCTGATTTCGCCCCGATCACATCGGCGCCTTCTTCTCGCTGGACGGCGGGACCAGGCCCTTCATGCGTAAGTACACCACTACATTCCCATAGTGTTCCCAGGTATGCCACAAATTCCAGTTCAACATGGAAAACCTGGTTCTACCAGCTCGCATGGACGGTTCTGCGCCAGAAGCATCGGTCAACGCGTCGTAGGCGCCGTCGCAATAGGCAAAAGCTTCTTTGAGCGCGGCGACTAATTCCGCTTTTTTTGACATCGTATTCTCGATCTGTGTGTATGCCGCCTTTCTGGTCTCGCCCTTGGCTGGAGCGCACAGGTTATATTGGTCGTCGGCAACATGCGCTACCTGCTGGCCGAAACTCCGCACATCGGGCGATGGCTTGAATCCGTAGTTCTCTTCGGGCATCTTTTCCGCGGCCCTGATGAAATAGTCCCTTACGCTCTTGTAGTCCCTTTTAATGTCTGTGCTCAACGGATTGCTTTGTGCAAACAGCGGGCCAATTCCAATACTGAACAGGCAGACAAGTCCTCCGCTGACCATCGCAGCCGTCCGCGCAAGTAATCGATGCATGCTGTAACCTCTTTTTGGTTCTCAGCGCTTAATTGTATGATGGCAATGGTCCATTTAGTAGAGCCGATTTGAACATCTAGAATGTACCATTGAGAGATTCTTAGATGCGAAGGCAAAAAGGGTGTTCTCTTGCCACCGGTTAACGCCGAGCGCTTGCGGCGAGGCGGCTTGTACGCGTTGTGGAGCGCATTGAACTGCATGACGAGTCCCGGTAGGATCGAGGCGTTTGCTCTGTCGTGGTGGTCCGAGTCCCATCGGTTGATTTCATGGTTGAGGCAAATCTGCATGATGCTCCGTTTGCTTTGGGTCCCCATCTTCTTCGTCCTTGGTGCGCTTCCTCTCTTTGCTCAGGTCGCCACATCGCAATACGACAATCTCCGCACGGGCGCCACCCTGAACGAAAAGGTCCTCACGCCAAAAAACGTTAATCTCCGTCAGTTCGGCAAACTGGGCGCTTGGAAGGTCGACGGTCCGGTCTACGCGCAGCCTCTCTACGTTGCGAATCTCGACCTCCCCGGCAAGGGCCGCCACAACGTGCTCTATGTGGCTACGGAACATGACACCGTTTATGCCTTCGACGCTGACCGCCCCGGCGATTCTCCCCTGTGGCAGGTTTCGTTTCTCGATCCACAGCGCTCCATCGAACCGGTGCATGCCGACGAAGTCCAGTGCCCATTCATCCGCCCCGAGGTCGGCATCACCTCTACTCCTGTCATCGACATGGGTACTGGTACTCTCTTCGTGCTTGCTCGCACACGCGTGAATCGCCACCTCGCCGCCAACGACTACATGCAGCATCTGCACGCCCTGGCCATTACCACGGGCGTGGAAAAATTTGGCGGGCCAAAGCTGATCCAAGCCTCCGTTCCTGGCAAAGGAGCGGGAGTATCCGGCGGACAGGTTGCTTTCGACTCGCTGCATGAGAATCCACGCGCTTCCTTGCTTCTGGTCAACGGCAATGTGATTCTCACTTGGGCTTCGTCTTGTGACGTCGGTCCTTATCATGGTTGGGTGATGGCCTACGACGCGCAGACTCTGGAGCAAAAAGCGGCGCTCAACATCACCCCTGATGGCAGAGAGGGCGGCATCTGGGCCAGCGACACCGGACCGGCGGCAGACGCCTCCGGGAATATTTTTGTTCCCACCGCCAATGGCACTTTCGACGCCGCTTCCGGCGGCCGGGACTACGGGGACTCCATTCTCAAACTCGATCCTTCAAGCCTCGCCATACTCGACTACTTTGCGCCCTTCGATCAGGAAAAACTCAACCAGGAGGATTCCGACCTTGGATCCAGCGGTCCCACGCTTCTGCCCGATCAGCCCGGGCCGCATCCTCATCTGCTGCTCCAGCCCACCAAGGGCGGCATGATCTATGTCATCGATCGCGACAGGATGGGCAAATTCGAGCGCAATCGCAATGCCATCCTTCAGCAGATCGACTTGAAACGTGGCGGTTATGGCGCCTTGGCGTACTGGCATGGACATGCTTTCTTCGCCGCCAGCAACGATTACTTGCGCGATTACGTTGTCAGCGGCAGCACGCTCAAACAGGCTGTCCAGTCGACTACTCTTTTCGACAATCCCGGCGCCACTCCTGCGGTGTCGGCAAATGGGGCTCGGGATGCGATCGTCTGGGTTATTTCCACCCGAACGTGGAATGGGAAGGAGCGACCGGCCGTTCTCTATGCGTACGATGCCACGAATATCGCGCACCCCATCTATTCCTCGGAGGAGAATGCGGCGCGCGACCGCGCTTCTCTCGCTACACGGTTCGTCTTTCCCGTTGTTGTCAATGGCCGCGTTTACTTCGGTACCAGGGACCAGATTGAGATCTACGGCTTGCTGAAGTGAATCGCACTGGTTGTTCTCCGCGCATGCAGCTTTAGATTGCGCTATTGCATCGGCACAATGGCAATTCCGGCGGGAGCACTTCCGCCGGCGGCGAACGGCGAACCGGAAAGCGGCGTCAATGTGCCGGTCAAGGTATTCACCGAAAATGCGGAGATGGTGTTGTCCATTTTGTTGGCCACAAACAAAAATTTACCGGAGGGGTCGAACGCAACGCCGAAGGGATGCTGGCCGGTGGACATGGGCGCCCCAATCGCAGACAGAGATCCGTTGGTCATGTTGAACGCGGACACGCTGTTGGCGCCCACATTGGTGACGTAGACAAACTGGTCCATAGGATGGACCGCCACGCGCAGCGGGTTGAGGTGGCATGAGCCGGAACAGTTTGTGGCGACCGCGGGCGGCGCGCCAATCCTGCTCAAAACTCCGCTTGTCGAATCAATGTTGAATGCTGAGATCGTATCGGTCATGTGATCGCCCACGAACAGGAATTTACCCATCGTATCGGAGGCAAGTCCGATCGGAGTGGTTCCGGTTGGCAGGAGAGAGCCGGCAACAGGAGACAGAGAGCCGGTTGTGCCATCGACATGGAAAGCGGAAACCGTGCTGGTGTTGATGTTGTTGACGTAAAGAAAAGTCCCCGCGGGATTCAGCGCCAGTCCAAAGGGACTGTCGATTCCCGTGAAGGGCGATCCCGCAATCGGTGTGAGCGAGCCGTTGGCGCTGTTGATGCTGAACACGGAAACGCTATTGTCATTCTGGTTGCCGACAAAGACAAACTTCCCCATCATGTCCACGGCCACACCATGCGGCATGTTCCCGGTGGAGAAGCGAGAACCGGGAACGGGCGTCAGCATTCCGGTGCTGGTGTTGATGGAAAAAGCCGAGAGATTGTTCGCGCCCTGATTGCTGACATAAAGAAACTTGTGCACGGAGTCCACCGCCATGAACTCCGCTCCCGCGCCCGCAGGGAAGGGCGAGCCGGCCACAGGCGTGAGCATGCCGGACGTGCTCATGGCAAAAACCGAGACCGTACCTGATCCAGAGTTAGCCACAAACACAAACGCCGAGGTGGGACCCATGGAAGTCATCATGGAAGAGCGGGACATGCTGCATCCGCTGATCAGCAGAAAGTTAACAAGGAGAGCGAGAAACAAACCTGGTCCCTGAAATGCGGCTTGCAGGGCCCGAAAGCGATTTGCTCCTGAGGTCATTGCGACACCCCCAAGAGGGAATTTGCAGACAGCGACAATTGTAACTTTGATGCGGACCGGAGAATCATCGGTTGGGTAGAATAATTCTCAGTCGCGGTCCGTTTTGGGAATTATCGCTGAAGTGTCAGGAGTTATTTTTTGCCGGCGGCTTCCGGCTTCCATTTATCCAGAAATGCGATCACGTCCTCTTCGGTCATGACACGCGCCCGCTCGAAATCGAAGGTGGAGTACAACACGGTGGCATGCGCGTCCAGGACCGCCAGAGAGGGGACGCCCTTTTCAAGGTTCACGCGATACTTTTTCGCCAGATCCAGATTCCTGTCATATTGCCCGACGTCGATGTGGACAACAAGAAAATTGCTGTTCAACAGAGGCGCAATACGAGGCTGATGAAATGCATTGTCAAGCACATGACAGTCCAGGCACCAGTTCCCGCCAAAGACCAGCAACACCCGCTTGTTGTGTTTACGCGCAGAGATAAGGGACTCTCGAATTTCTTCTGCGGCATTGGCCTCGGCCCTATAGAGTTGCGGATTCGGCCGAGCCGGCGCTTGCAGCGGTGTCTTCTTCCACTGGGCATAACTCAGAGCGCTTAGCAGAACCACTGGAAGAAGGACGAGTTTTTGGACGATTTTCATGATTATATAAGTCTTAATATAAGTCTTATGAATCAGTACCACCTATTGTAACTGCTCACGATTGTGGCTGCTCCACGAGCCTCTCTTCTTTTAGACGTTAAGGTCTTTAAAAAGCTGGCGTCTGGCGAAATATTTCTCGCCGGTGCTACGGATGTGCCTTTGTGTTTATACTTAATCCCGCCATGGCAGACATTGATAAGCACGCTCCCGGTACCTTTTGCTGGATTGAACTTGCGACCCTGGACCAGAACGCAGCCAAAGACTTTTACACATCGTTGTTCGGTTGGTCTGTCATTGATAACCCGATGGGACCGGACGACTTTTATTCCATGTTCAAGCTGGCCGGTCGCGATACCGGGGCCGCCTATTCCATGCGCAAAGAACAGCGGGCCCAGGGTGTGCCGCCCCACTGGATGCTCTATGTAGCCGTCGCCAACGCCGATCAGGCCGCAGCCAAAGCCGCTCAGGCTGGAGGCACCGTCCTTACTCCGGCCTTTGATGTCATGGACGCGGGCCGCATGGCAGTGGTGCAGGACCCCACTGGTGCGACCTTCTCTTTATGGCAAGCCAACCGAAGCCAGGGCATAACCATCGCCGGTGACAACGTATTCTGCTGGGCCGACCTGAGCACGGCTGATCCGGCGCGTGCCGGCAAGTTCTATTCCGGCCTGTTCGGCTGGAAACTGGCCCTCGACGAAAAAGATCCTTCCGGCTATATCCACATCAAGAATGGCGAGGATTTTATCGGAGGCATTCCTCCCGCCAAGAACCGCAACCCCAACGCTCTTCCGCATTGGCTTATCTACATTCAAGTGGCTGACGTTGAAGCCAAGGCGGCCAAAGCCGGCCAACTGGGAGCAAAGATTTTTATGCCTCCGCGCAAGATGGAAAACGTCGGCACGATGTCGATCATGGCTGACCCCCAAGGCGCGGTGTTTGCGTTGTTCAAGTCAGCAAGATAACGGCCTAACCACAAAGGGCACGAAGGAACACGAAGGAATTTGGGCCCTCTTCGTATAGGCTCGCCATGGCTTTCTCTGCAAGTAATCATGGAAGAGCGCCTGACAGCTGGCAAATTAGCTTTGGGGTCCTTAGCGTCCTTTGTGGTTCAAATCCCTATCCAAATTAGAAAGAAAAACCCAGCTCGAGGTATTGAACCAGCCGTGTTTTGTTTGATTCGTCCGGATCAAGGGGCCGTGCGACTGCCGCCGATTCATCGTTTCTTTACAATGAAAGGACGGCAGGTAGAATAAGCTTTTGCTCTTTGAGGCCCTTTGGATCAATCAAAAAATATCCTGGTCAAGCGTTTTGGTTTGCGCGGCATCGCTCTGTTTGAAGCCGGTAAAGGACTGCTTGCACTCCTGATCGGGATTGCGGGGTTCACTCTGCGGCACCGGGATATGCACGCGGCGGCTGAGCATCTGCTCCGGATCCTCCACCAGTTGCTCCACATCAGTCCGGAGGGGCGCTTCGCACGAGAATTGCTACACGCGGTCGGCCGCATTACACCCAAGTCATTCTTGATTTTTGCTCTCGCTGTGCTGGCTTACGTCATCATCCGCTTCGTTGAAGCCATTGGACTGTGGCTGGCGAAAGAATGGGCGGAGTGGTTTGCGCTGATCTCCGGCTCCTTCTACGTGCCGATTGAGGTTTTGGAACTGATACGCCATCCTACCTGGATCAAATGGACCATCCTGACAGTCAACCTTCTGATCGTTGCATATATGGCCTGGTTCCTGATGGATTCGCACCGGAAGAAGAAGGAAGCGAAGCTGGCCGCCGCGAAGAGTTGATGACTACCCCGCAGCAAACGCAAAATTGAACATGGACCGCAGCCGCCCTCGGCTGCGTTTTTTGTCTCTCCCGAGAGATGATCGTGGCGAAGAAATTTGAGCTGACAGCTTACTTACTTCACCTCATACACCGTTTTGCCCCCAACTACAGTCCGCAGCACGCGGGTTTTCAGAATCTCTGCCGGAGCCACCTTGGTGATATCGCGGTCGAGCACAACAAAATCAGCCAGCATTCCCGGTGCAAGCTTGCCTTTGTCTTTTTCCGCGAACTCGGCGTAGGCAGCGCCGGTGGTGTACGCGGCGATGGCCTGATGAATATTGAGTTTCTGCTCGGGAACATATTCTTTTGTGCCTGCCTCGTTCTTGCGGGTGACGGCGGCGTAGAGTCCGCGGAACGGAGTGATCGGTTCTACGGGATAGTCCGTGCCGAATGCCAGTACCACGCCGTCATCCAGAAATTCTTTCCAGGCATAGGAGTGCTTTGCTCGTGTAGCGCCGATGTGCGCTTCCGCCCAGTTCATGTCCGTGAGCAGATGGTTGGGCTGCATGGAAGCGATCACGCCGAGGTCTTTGAATCTCTTGTAGTCTTCCGGCGCGACCACCTGTGCATGTTCGATGCGGAAGCGGAAATCGCGCTTTGCGCTCTGCTGTTCGGCCAGGGCAAAAGCATCCAGCGCCATGCTCGCGCCACGGTCGCCAATGGCATGGAACCCAAGCTGAAATCCTTCCTTGGCGCGCTCTGCGGCCTTCGTGTTCAGCACATCCTGTTCGTAGCGGGGAATGCCGGAGTTTTTAGGATCGTCATTGTAAGGAGCAAGCATGGCCGCGGTGCGTGAACCCAGCGAGCCATCCATGAAGCCCTTGAGCATGGTGGTGTGCAGCATGGAATCGCCTGCCGTATGATGAGCGCGAGCTTCCTTCAGCTTGTCCAGAGACTCGTCGAAGGGCAGCCACTCGGCGATGCGCAGAGTCAGTTTGCCTTCTTTTTCCAGTTGCTCGAAGGTCAGGAAGTCTTCCCACTCCGAGTTGTCCTGGGCGGAGGTGATGCCCCACTGCGCAGCATCGGCCAGCGCCAATTCGGCGGCACGACGACGCTGGGCCGGGCTGGGTGGAGGAATTTTCGCGTGGACCGCTCCCTGCGCGGTCTCGCGCACGATGCCGGTGGCGTCGCCTTTGTCGTTGCGATCAATCTTGCCGCCATGCGGGTCAGGCGTCTGCGCGTTAATGCCGGCAGCCTTCAAGGCGGCAGTGTTAGCGATGGCGATGTGGCCATCCACGCGGGTGAAAATGGCGGGATGGTCACCGGCGACTGCATCGATGTCCTGGCGCGTGGGCGTCTTCTGCGTGGCCCACAGAGTGTGGTCCCAGCCGCGTCCTACCAGCCATTCGCCAGGGGCAACGGTCTTGGCGCGGGCAGCGATGCGTTGCTTCATATCTTCAAGCGACTTCGCTCCAACCAGGTCGACATTCAGCTTTTCAAAGCCACCGTTCGCCAGATGGGTATGCGCGTCATTGAAGCCGGGCATAACGAAATGGCCACCGAGGTCGATGACCTGGGTATTCGGGCCTTTGAGTTCCTGAAGCTGGCTGGTGGTTCCGGCTGCAATGATCTTTCCACCGGAAACAGCAATGGCCTGGGCACGTATTTCGATTGCATCGGAACCCATATGCTCGGACAAAATCGGAGGCGGGCAAGGTTCACCAATAGCGTCGCGGCAAGGAGGCGAAGGTACTCCCGTATAGACGCCAGTATAAATATTACCGTTAATAAAAATCATATCAGCCGGGGTTTGCTTTTGCGCAGTGGAAAGACTTGCCATTGTGAGCACCATCAGTGCAGCCGGGATAATTTTCATTCATGTACTCCAGTAAGAGCGAGCAGCGTCAGTAGGATTCGCTTGAGTCCAAGGTCGCGGTTGGTACAGTCAAACCATTCGCGCATGGTGTGGGCGCCGCCGCCATCGCCGCCCGCGCCGATTGTAGTGGCTTCTTTGCCCAGTGAAAGCGGAACATTCGCATCTGTTGAAGCCAGCCGGGGAAAAGATTGGACGCGCAGGTGCTTGTCCACGGCGCGGACTACCTGCAGGATGCGCGCGTCGGCGGGAAGCTCAGCCGCGGGACGGTCGCCAATACACTCAAACGCCAGCTTGACCCTGGTTTCACCCGTTCGATAAGAGAGTGGAACTTCACTCCAGGCTTCCGTGACGCATTCACGCAGGCGCTCTTCCAGCTTTTGCAGCTCTTCCATGGATGCCGAGCGCAGGTCCACACGCACGGTGGCAGATTCCGGGATGGAGTTGACCGATGTTCCGCCATGGATCACGCCCAAATTGTATGTAGTGCGCGGCGACTCCGGAAGATTGACTTCACTGAACCGGGCCAGAGCGCGCGCCAGCACAACAATGGGATTAGGGACGCCAAAGTCGCTCCAGGAGTGCCCTCCGGGGCCGCGGAAGGAAATTTCAAATCGCCGGCTTCCCAGCGCCTGGGTCACGTAGGTGTCCGTCCCGGCTCCATCGATGACCAGTAGAGAACGGAGACAATCTTTCCATGGTGAAGAGGAAAAAACGTGTCGCATGCCGCGAAGGTTGCCTTCGCCCTCCTCGCCGACATTGCCGATGAACACAACGTTCGTCTCCGTGTGAAGTTGTGTGCGCTTGAGCGCCGATGCCACCGCCAGCATGGCCACCACGCCGGCCGCATTATCACTGATTCCGGGGCCGTAGAGCCTGTCTCCATCTTCGCGGGTGTCAAGCTTTGTTCCAGACGGAAAAACTGTGTCCAGGTGGGCGCTCACTCCGATCACAGGCGCGGCGTCTTCGGGATGCAAGAGTCCAAAGACGTTTCCCAGATCGTCTACCTGTATGTTTTCCAGGCCGAGGGTAATAAATCGCTGGCGCAGCCAATCGCTCCGCGCCCCCTCGCCGAACGGAGGCGCGGGTATTTCCGTCAACGCGCATTGCCATCGCCGGAACTCCATCTCCTGGTTATGCAGGTAGCTGAAGGCCGAGTGCACACCGCGCATCGCAGCGATACGAGCGACTTCGTGCTGTGGCGACGACGGTGCAGCGTCTGTAACTGGGGTACGGATGGGCATGACTTGAACGAATACTATAACCCGCGCCATCGCTGGGAAGAAACCTGCACGACAAGAAAGCGGCTGGAGAGAGGCCGGGCCTCAAAAAAAAGAAGCGGCCTGCGCAGGCCGCTTCCATCGGAACACCCCGGTAATTTATTTGGGAGCTGGAGTGGTGGTGCCGCCCGAGCTCTTCTTGCCTTTTTTGCCGCCTTTTTTACCCTTGCTTTTGCCCTTCTTGCCGGCGGTCTTGGTGGGTGTGTTGGTTGTAGCAGGCGTTCCAGATGTAGCCTGGGCAAATGACAAACTTGCACCCAGCAACATCGCGAACACTAGTGTAAGCAGCTTCTTCATGTAGTTCTCCTTTAAAGGAAATTCAGAGTTATTGGTAATGGAAACCCCGCACTGAAGGAAAAGTCGCGTCCATCATTAGGAGGCGATTTCTTTGCAACTACTTAAAAGCCAGTTGAGACAATCCAAGCTGACAAGCCGGAACCCCTTACGCCCCGATGATCAGCAACCCAACGGCTTTGCCGGGAATAGGCCTCCCTTGAAAAGACCAGCAGAATCAAAAAACAATCAAGATGAAACCAAGAACGTCAGCCTATCAGGAAGCCTCGTTCCAGTCTCTGGAAGGCAGAATGCCAATTCAGGTACCAGCCGAAACATTCTGCAGACAGGCTAGAATTTCTTCTTCCGTAAGACAACGGTCTGACGCCTTGGCCCGCTGAAAAATGCGGTCCACCAATTCATCCGACGGTGTCATCCCTCGGCGCTCCAGCCAGAAGACCACGTTGGACTTGCCACTCATAGGTCCAATGTCAATGATCTGGTCCAGTCCGAAGTAGTGAGAGGGTACACCAGAATACACAGAATTAGCCAGTTCAATGTCACCTTTTCGGAATGCCTTAATGACAGCCGCCGCATGTACTCCCGTTGCTGTACGAAAGGCATCTTCCCCCATGACGGGATAGTTGCGGGGTATCGGCACACCTGTGGACTGGGACACGGTAAGGCAATAATCTTTGAGTTTTGTAAGGTCTTGTTCGGCCCAGGGAGAAATGCCCATGAGTTTCAGGTTGACCAGCATCTGGTCCATCTGGGTATTGCCGACGCGCTCACCAATCCCCAGCGCCGTGGCGTGTACGCAGTCCGCGCCGGCTGCGAGCGCGGCCAGTGAGTTGGCCACAGCCAGGCCGCGATCGGAATGGCCATGCCAGTCCACGCGAATCTTTTGCCCCGACGGCTGCACTACCTGCTCCAGGACGAATCGAATCAGCGCATGCACTCCACTGGGTGTGGCATGCCCGACGGTATCGCAAATCACGATGGCATTCGCGCCACAATGAATGGCCGTGGAATAGAGCCGCTTTACCGTCTCCGGATCGCAACGCGAGGTGTCCTCGGTCACGTACATCACATCCAGCCCAAGAGAGCGGGCATAGGTCACCGCTTTTTCCGTCGTTCGAACCAGGAAGTCATCGGTCCAATTTTCGGTAAAACGGCGGATAGGGCTGGAGCCCAGGAAACAAGCCACTTCAATGAGCAAGCCGGCCCGTTGCGAGATCTCTGCTATCGGAGTGATGTCGTTTTCGTGCGTCCGGGCGGCGCAGTTTGGTTTGATTTTGAGCTTGCAGGTGGCGATCTCCCGTGCCAGAAGCTCAACGTCAGCCACAGCCCGCGGGCCTGCGCCAGGCAGTCCGATATCCGCAAAGTTGATGCCGAGGTCCTCCATCAAATGTAGGATCCTTATCTTGTCTTCGATTCCCGGATCTTTGACGGAAGGCGATTGCAGGCCGTCACGCAGTGATTCGTCGTCCAGCAGGACTGCGCGTGGGGGTTTAAATTCAGCGCCGGCTTCTGAGTTCCAATCGTAGATGAGATGCGAATGTTTCAATGCCACTTTCTAAGGTCTCCCGGCCAATAAGCTGATTTTACCTCTAAAGAAGCTTACGGCGGAGATAGGATTGTGTGCTTTTCAGTCCTCCCTGCACGCGATTTATTAAATTCCTGGCGAACAGGAAGTCAACAAATCCAGACATCTGCCGGGCAAAGGCCGGATCATAGCCATACCACCAAAGTTTTTTCATGCGAGGCATGAGGTCTGAGTCCACATATTTAGGCCAGACCATTTCTTCCAGGCCAAACCTGCCGTGGGTGCGTCCGATGCCGCTGGCTTTCACGCCTCCGTGCGGCGCCTCACTGATGCCGAAGCAGGCAAGCACGTCATTCACCATCACCGTGCCGGCATCGATGCGACGGGCCAGGGCTTCGCCGCGCTGCTTATCTTGAGTGAAGATGCTGGCCGCCAGGCCGAACTCAGAGTCGTTGGCCAGTTCCACTGCTTCGTCTTCCGTCTTGAAGCTGCGCACGGGCAGAACGGGGCCGAAGGTTTCTTCCCGCATAACGGTCATGGAATGCGTCACGTCGGCCAGAATCGTGGGCGCAAAAAAGTTGGAGCCAAGCTCAGCCAGGACCGTGCCGCCGGTCAGAAGGCGCGCTCCGCGGGAAATCGCGTCCTGCACATGCTCCTGGACGGTCCGCAACTGGCGTTCGTGGATCATGGGACCGACATCCACGTTGGCGTCGGTGCCGCGTCCCAGGCGTAGTTTGTTTGTTTTCTCCACACACGCGGCCAGGAATTTTTCGTAGATCGACTGGTGCACGTAGCAGCGTTCCACCGACAGGCAAGTCTGTCCTGCGTTCATGAATGCGCCCCATACGGCGGCGCTGGAGGCCACATCGACATCGGCATCTTCCAGCACCAGCATAGGGTCTTTGCCTCCCAGTTCCAACACGACTGGCAGCAGCCTGGCCGCAGCGGCTTGCGCCACGCGTTTGCCGGTTGCCACGCTTCCGGTAAAGACCACTTTATGAATGTCGGCTTGCAACAGGGCGGCCCCCGTAGCGCCTTCGCCGGTGATGACCTGAAGCAGATCGGGATCGAGCCCGGCTTCCCGCAGCAACCTTTGCATCTCAAGAGAAGAGAACGGAGTGAATTCCGATGGCTTGAGCACAACGGCATTGCCTGTAACCAGGGCGGAAAGCGTCTGTACCGAGGGAACGCTGAAAGGATAATTCCACGGGCTGATAATGCCGACTACACCGTAAGGCTGGCGCAGCAGCGTGCCACGCTTGAGCTTCATTGCCGGGTTGGAGTGGGGCACAGGTTCCGGAAATAAAAATCCCGGTGTGTAGTCGCGGAGAAACTTTGCGGTATCCAGCACCACCAGGATCTCCGTGGAGAGCGCTTCAGCTTCAGGCTTCCCAGCTTCGCGGCTGATCACGGCGGCAACAGCGTCTTTTTGCTGGCACAGCAACTCTCCAAAGCGCTTGAAGATGCGCAACCGGGTCAACATGGAAGTGGCCGTCCATCGCGACTGGGCGGCTGCGGCCCGCGTGACGGCGGCGGTCACTTGTTCCGCTGTAAATCTCGGCACCGCGCCGATTAATTCCTGGGTTGCTGGATTGCGAACAACGATTTGGGCTTCATTTGCAACGTCAGTAAGCGTTGCCGGCATGGCGTTCATAGTTTCACTTTCCTGATCAATATTCTACGCCCAGCAGAAAGAGGCCATTGGCCGGAGCGGTGGCTGCCGCAGCCGAGCGGTCGCGCAATGCCAGGATGCGGCGCAGATCCTCCATGATCAGATTGCCCTTGCCGATCATGAGAAAAGCGCCCACCAGATTGCGCACCATGTGATGCAAAAAACCATTGCCTCGGACCGTGTAGAGCAACTCGTCTCCCTGCCGCTTCCACTCGGAAGAATAGATCGTGCGCACATTGTTTACTTCCAGACCCTCTTTCCGGCTTTCAGGGTCGACGGCGGCAAAGGAAGTGAAGTCATGTTTGCCCGCAACTACAGCGGCGGCCTCCACCATGCGAGATTCATGCAGCGGATAGGGATGGTGATAGACGTATCGCGCCAGAAACGGCGGACAGATAGCACCGCGATAAATCCGGTATTGATAGGTTTTGGCGATGGCAGACTTGCGCGCATGGAAATCCATTGGCATTTCTTCCACGTTGAGCACGCGGATGGAAGGCGGCAAGATGTCATTCAAGGCCTTGCCCAGATTGGCTGACGGAATCGGCGACGCGATCATGACCGTGGCCGTTTGAGCCAGAGCGTGTACGCCTGCATCGGTGCGTCCAGAGCCCTGAGGCAAGGTCTTTTCGCCAGTCAAGTGTTCGATAGCGGACACCAGAGTCCCTTGAATCGTGGCGCGATCGGGTTGGACCTGCCATCCGGAGAAATCGTGGCCATCGTAAGCTAATGTGAGCTTGAAATTGCGCATAACCTGACACTTTTTAACGCGCGAAAGAGTGCTGAGCCGATATACTATCGGGTTTCCACCTGCGCACACCATTTGTTGTCTTTTCGGAACCTTCCATGGGCTTGCCTCGTATTATGGGGTGACGAAAAGAAGGTTTTCCAAGTCAGAACAGCAGCACTCACTCAGTCTGGGAGATGAAGAATGTCTGTAGCACTTATGTTTAGAGGTTCGCTTCGTACGATCCTATTCGTCGTTTGTTTGTCGCTTTCCTTAGCGGGACAGAGTGTACAAGTCCAAGCTATTGCCGCTCCTTCTGACCCGGGGACAGGGACCGCTGCGCAGAGCGGAACACAATCTCAGGCGCCATTGCCGAGCGCACCGCAGCCCAAAGCGTCTTCCTCGGACAAACTGAACCCTGCGAAAGGAGTGGGGCACTTCCCCAATCCAATCGCGCCTTATCGTTCGTATAGTGCTCCTTCCGTAGTTCTGGTCAATGGGACCAAGCTGGAAGGCATGATTCAAAACGGCAAGATCATGCTTTCAATGAACGATGCCATTGCCATGGCTTTGGCTGACAACCTGGACATTGCCATTGCGCGCTACAACATTCCGATCGCCGACACGGACCTGCTGCGGACAAAAGCAGGCGGGGCGACCTTTGGTGCGCCTAGCGGTCTTTCGTCCGGTACGCAAGGTGGTGGCGGCATTGCGGCAACCTCCGTAGGAGGAGGTACTTCAGGTGCTGCCGGTGTGGGTGCGGGCGCTAGCGGCGTAATCCAGTCCAGCTTGGGCGCCGGACCTAATCTTGATCCCCGTGATCCTGATCTACGGGCCTCGCTGAATTTTGAGCACTCCACTCAGCCTTCGACGAATACGTTCATTACCGGAGGTGCATCTTCTACCGTCCAAAATTTTACGAACGCGAATTTTACCTATACCCAGGGGTTTGCTCCCGGCACATTGCTGACCGTAAGTTATAACAATCAACGAGAGGCCAACAACTTCTTGACTTTGAATCCTCAGCTGCAGTCGAGCTTCCGTATGTCGATACGGCAGCATTTGTTGCAGGGCTTCGGGCTGGCGCCCAACCAGCGGTTCATCGTCATCGCCAAGAACGACAAGAAAATCACGGAACAAGGCTTCCGGCAGCAGATCATCTCGACCGTGAGCCAGATCCAGGACATTTACTGGGACCTGGTTGCGGCCTTTGAAGATGTAAAGGTCAAACAGCAGTCACTGGCGCTTTCCCAGAAGACGCTCTCCGACAACAAAAAACAGGTCGAGATCGGCACGCTGGCGCCGATTGAGATTGTGCGCGCCAAGAGCCAGGTGGCCCAGGACGAGCAGAGCCTGCTTACCGCGCAGACCACGTTGCAACTCCAGCAACTTTTCATCAAAAATGCGATCACCCGCGACATGAAGCCCGGCTCACCGCTGATGGAAGCCGAGGTGGTGCCTACGGACACAGTCCTGGTTCCCGACCAGGAATCGCCCACTAAGATTGAAGACCTGATCCAGACTGCGCTGGCCAACCGTCCTGACTATCTCCAGCAGAAGATCCAGATGCAGAACCGCCTGGTCAGCCTCAAGGGCGCGACCAACGCCCTTTTGCCTACTGTGGACCTCATTGGTTTCTACGGTGCGGCCAGTGTGTCGGGTGATGTCCGATCGCCATGCCTCGTGATCGACCCGAACCCGCAGAACAACTTGCCGCGCGGTTGCACTCTATTCTCTCCTTCTACAGGTTTCGGCCATTCCGTCAGCAATTTGTTCAATTCTTCCGCGCCGGACAAAGGCGTGGCGATTCAGATTGATATTCCGATCCGCAACCGCGAAGCCCAGGCCACGCAGATACGTTCCCAGTATGAATACCGGCAGGCGGAGCTAAGCATCAAGCAATTCGAAGGCTCGGTAGCGATCCTGGTGCGCAATGACCAATTCGCGCTGGAGCAGAACCGCGCGCGCGTGATCGCCGCGCGCGAAGCCATGCAACTCGCGGCGCAAACGCTGGACGCCGAACAGAAAAAGTACGCGTTGGGCGCCTCAACGTACTTCAACGTCTTGACGGACCAGTCCGCCCTGGCTACAGCGGAGGAGAACGTAGTGGCTGCGGAAATCGCTTATGCCAAACAACGCGTTACCCTGGACCGCGACACCGGGCTGACTCTGGAACACAACAACATCAAGCTCGACGAGGCCCTTTCGGGAAATATCGCAACGCAACCGAGCGTGCCTGGACTGGGCCGCAATACGTTTCTGGACCAACCTGCATCGCCCGGAAATCCCCCGAAGCCACAACAATAATCTCAGGAACTTCAAATCAAAAACAGCCGGCTGGCAGGTCCAGCCGGCTGTTTTGTCTGGCGCGGCCTGGCCGCCATGGCCTGGTCGTTTTTCCGGCAGGAAAAAAGCTAACCACCGGCCTGCCTCTCAGTCTAACCACGCATCGAGAGGTGATCTAATGCGAAAGTTGATCGTTCTGGTAATGGCAGTGCCGTTTCTTGTTTGGGTGGCGAATGCGGGTGAGGACAGCCGTTCACGTAGCTCGACCGTCACCATGAATAATGAAGATTCTTCCAGTGATGATTGCCGCGACCATTTGCAAGTGAGCGATGAGCATCGTTCAACCGTCCGAGACGAAGAGGTGCAGACCGTTACCAATCAGCCGCTGACGATCACGGCGTCACAAAACGGCGGAATCCAGGTGACTACGTGGGACAAGCCTGATTTTTCCCTCAAACTTTGCAAGCAGGTTGCCGCGGATGATGAGGGCCAGGGACGCAAGTTGCTTTCAGAGACCCACCTGGAAGTTAACGGACCGAATATCGCCGTGCGCGCACCCTCTGAGGGCCACTATTCCCTGGGAACATTGCTGTTGGTGAAAGCCCCCAAGGGCGCCAATTTGAAATTAAGCGTCCACAATGGCGGCGTTTCGCTCAATGGATTTACCGGCACCGCGGAGGCGCACGCCAAAAACGGAGGGATTTCTTTCAAGGGGAGCAGCGGAAAACTCACAGCGGAAGCGCAAAACGGCGGCGTTTCAATCAAGGACTGCAGTGGCGACGTGAATGCCAACGTGGAGAATGGCGGCCTCGCCCTGACTTTGCCGGAACGCTGGGAGGGCAAAGGTCTGGATGCTCACGCGCGCAACGGAGGGTTGGTGGTTTCAGTCCCGAAGAGTTTCAATGGCGGACTGGAGGTCACTGGTTCCGAACATACGGCGATTATCTGTAAAGACACTATCTGCGATGCCGGCCAGAGGACCTGGGAAGGCAGTCACAAGATGTTCCGTATCGGCGGCACGAATCCGCAGATTCGGGCAACCACGGAAAACGGCGGCATCGTGATCAAGGAACGGGAACGTTCACGAGCGGAGATGTAAGCTTCAAAGTCAAAGGCTTCAGCAATTTGGGCAGCAGCCGCGGGGTCCAGGCGCAAGACGCGAATCTAAGGTTTTCTTAGGTTATGAGGTGACAGGCGTCTCGCGTGGATTTTGCGGCTGCTCTGTTTTTTAACGTTTCAGTTTTTACCGGCGGATCACATATACTTGATTCGGTCGCTTTCATGATCACCCTGGACCAGATTCTTGCCGCTACCCGTGAGCGGGTCGTGCACGCTAAAGAGAAGGCCCAGCCACGCTTGCTGGAGCAGATGGCCGCGGCCCACACTCCACGGGGATTTCGCAAACGTTTGGCGGCCATGGCACAACTTGGCCCCGCTGTGATTGGGGAATTGAAAAAGGCATCGCCTTCAAAAGGCGTGATTCGCGGGACTTTTCCTGTGGGTGTGTTGGCCAACCAGCTTGCCCGTGCTGGTGCATCGGCGTTGTCCATTCTGACCGATGAGAAGTTCTTCCAGGGATCGCTGGGTAATCTGCTGGAAGCGTCCGCGGCAACAGAGCTACCGTGCCTGCGCAAAGATTTTATCGTTGATCAGTTCCAGATTACGGAAGCCCGGGCCAATCACGCTGACGCCATTCTTTTAATTCTGGCCGCGCTGGACGATGCCACCTTCCGCCATCTGCTGGATTATGCTCGCGCTCTGGACCTGGACGCGCTCTGTGAAGTCCACGATGAAGACGAGCTGAAGCGCGCTCTGGATGGCGGCGCGGACATTATCGGCGTGAACAGCCGCGATCTGCGCACGTTTCAGGTCAGCCTGGATACGGTCGTCGAGTTGGGATCAAGTATTCCCAATCACATCCTGCGGGTCGCGGAAAGCGGGATCGACAGCGGCGCGGAAATCCGGGAACTGCACGGCGCCGGCTACCAGGCCTTCCTGATCGGGGAAGCGCTCATGCGCGCGGAAGATCCCGGCCAGAAATTGCAGCAGCTCTTGCAGGAAGCCGGATGGTACTCTCCTTCCATTACGGCATCTTCTAATTGGCGTGGCACAGTCCAATAAGGCCGGCGTAAAATTTCCAAATAAAATTGCATGCATACCTGGATCAAAATCTGCGGGACCACTTCCCTTGAAGACGCTCTGGCGTCGGTTGCAGCCGGCGCGGACGCGCTGGGTTTTATCTTTGCCCCCAGCAAGCGTCGCGTCACGCTCGCGCAGGCGCGTGAGATTGTTCGCCAGCTTCCGGAAAAGGTCGAGCGGGTGGGGATATTTGTTGACGAATCCGCTGATGTCATCAACGCCACGGTGGACCAGGTAGGACTGACCGCCGTACAGTTGCACGGGAATGAATCACCGGAGTTTGTTGGCGATCTACTTAAAGGCCGTGAACACGGTCGCACCAATCGCGTGATCAAGACGGTCCTGGTTGATGATAATTTTGAAGCCCGGCTGAAACAGTTTTGTGGAGAAGACGGTGGTCCGATCCTGCTGGATTCTGGCTCCGGCAGTGGCAAGACCTTTGATTGGGAGAGCGTCAGGCAACGTCTGCCTGAGCGTACCGCGCGTTTTATCATTGCTGGCGGATTGAATGCCGGGAATGTCCAGCAGGCAGTACGCACCTTCACTCCATGGGGTGTCGATGTGGTTTCTGGCGTTGAGCGTGAGCCAGGACGGAAAGATCCGGAGAAGTTAAAAGCATTTGTCGACGCAGTGCGGAAGACGGAAGCAACGATGGCGGAGGAGCAATGAGCGGGAGCGCGTTAAAAAAAGAAAAACCTGTGGCCGGACGATTCGGCCCTTATGGCGGACGCTATGTTCCGGAAACTTTGATGGCGGCGCTGGAAGAATTGCAGAAGGAATATGAGAAGGCGCGTCGCGACAAGAAGTTTCGCGCCGAGTTTGAGCGGCTGCTCAAAGAATACGCCGGACGCCCCACACCGTTGTTCCATGCTCGCCGTCTGACCCGGCAGTTGGGTGGAGCAAAGATCTATCTCAAGCGCGAAGACCTGTTGCACACCGGAGCGCACAAGATCAACAACTGCCTGGGGCAGGCTCTCCTGGCGATGCGCATGGGCAAGCGTCGAATCATCGCGGAAACCGGCGCGGGACAGCACGGCGTGGCCACAGCCACCGTCTGTGCGCTGTTCGGTCTCCAGTGCGTCGTCTATATGGGCGTGGAAGACATGCGCCGCCAGGAGCTTAATGTGTTTCGCATGCGGCTGCTGGGCGCGGAAGTGCGCGGCGTGGACTCCGGGTCGCGCACGCTGAAAGACGCCATCAATGAGGCCATGCGTGACTGGGTCACGAATGTCCGCGATACGCATTATCTGTTGGGCAGTGTCCTCGGTGCGCATCCGTATCCTACCATGGTGCGGGATTTTCATTCTGTGATTGGCCGCGAAGCCCGGGCGCAGATTCTTAAAGCGGAAGGTAAGTTGCCGGCGGCGATTATCGCTTGCGTGGGCGGCGGTTCCAATGCGATTGGAATTTTTTACGAGTTCCTCAAGGACAAGCGGGTCAAGCTGATCGGTGTTGAAGCCGGTGGGCGCGGCGATCAACTGGGTGAACACGCGGCACGTTTTCGTGGTGGCAGCCCCGGCGTGCTGCAAGGGACATACTCTTATGTTCTGCAGGATGCGAACGGCCAGATTGCCACCACGCACTCCATCTCAGCGGGCTTGGACTACCCGATGCTCGGCCCGGAACATGCGGCGCTGGCGGACGCGGGCCGCGCAGAATACGTGGCCGCTTCCGACCAGGAGACACTGGACGCCCTGAGCGTGCTCTCGCGCACCGAAGGAATTATTCCCGCGCTGGAGTCGGCGCATGCCGTGGCCGAATGCATCAAGCGCGCTCCGAAGATGAAGAAGTCCGAGGTCGTGATCGTGAACATTTCCGGCCGGGGAGACAAGGACATCGGGATACTGCGGGAGAGCTTGAAGATCGGGTGATCGGGTGATCTGGTGATCACGCGTGATCGCCGAGATCGGGAAAGGCGAGTCTGGTATGGCCTTAGCCATTTTTGCATTGTGAGGCGGCTGAGGTGAATCAAGAATTTAGTCGAATAGAAATGTGAAGTCTTGAAAAAGCAGCAGCCCTAGCACGGACGATCTTTTGCTGCATTGCGAAAGGACAACAAGCGAATGAAGGATAAGAGCACTTCCGTTGTACACAATCCGATCGCCAGATCACGCGCGATCCCCCGATCCCCCGATCTGAAGATCCCCCGATCGCGCGCGATGATGGCGATCACCCGATCTTCCACTGGCCTGGTGGCGTACGTGACCTGCGGTGATCCTGACATCAAGACCACGCGCGAGATTGTCTTGTCCGCCATTCGTGCCGGGGCCGATGTAATTGAACTAGGCGTCCCCTTTAGCGATCCGGTCGCCGACGGGCCGGTGATCCAGCGGGCCAGTGAGCGCGCTCTTAGGCATGGCACGTCACTCGAAGATGTGCTTTGCCTGGCGGCTGATGTCCGCAAGGAATCCGATGCCGCGCTGGTGATTTTTTCGTACCTGAATCCGGTTCTGCGTTTTGGGTTGGAGCATTTTTGCGCAGAAGCGGCGAAAGCCGGTGTTGACGCCGCGCTGATTACTGATCTCACGGTGGAAGAAGCCGGGGAGTACCGTCGACTGATGGCCGCGCACGCGCTCGATACGATTTTCCTGGCCGCGCCCACCAGCCCCGATTCGCGCTTAAAGGTGATTGCTCAGGCGTGCCAGGGCTTTGTCTACGCTGTCTCACGCACAGGTGTGACTGGGACGCAACAGCAACTCGCCGGCGACGCGCGCGGTCTGGTGCAACGGATACGCAAGTACACCAGGTTGCCGGTCGCGGTAGGGTTCGGCATATCGAACGCCGATCAGTTTCGCCAGGTGGGTGACTTTGCTGACGCCGCCGTGGTGGGTAGCGCGATTGTGCAAGCGATCGAGCAGAATCCCGGGCGCGAGCCTGAAGCTGTGGCGGAACTTATCCGTTCCCTCAAGGCGAGAGCTGGACAATCTGCTGCCTCAGTCTCCCGTTAACATCGTTAAGCTATTGCCCGTCTGTGTTAACTTATTAAAGGCTTTCGTTGTTCTATGTGCTGTTGGTTAGGAGAGCCAGAAACCATGGACATAGCAGATTGGCGCAAAAATATCGATGAACTGGACTGCCGGCTGGTGGACTTGCTGAATCAACGGGCCACGGCGGCGCAGGAGATCGGCAAGCTGAAGCGCAACACCAGCATGCCGATTTACGAGCCGGACCGCGAGAAAATTATTTTTGAAAACGTACGCAAGGCCAACCGCGGGCCGCTGCCGGACAGCGAACTGCGCGGCGTGTACGAGCGGATCATCGACGTGATGCGCAATATCCAGAAGAACGAGATTGCACCGGCGGGCCAGGTCCGGGACGGCCAATCGAGCTCCGTGGAGAAGTAAGCAGCGGAAGTTGGTCGTGCAACAAACATATTTCTGAAAGGGCGGCGTAGCCGCGAAAAGGAAACAGACAGCAGCTTTGCGCTGCCAGATAAAGCCATGATCGTAGCCATGCAGGAACAAGCAACGGAAGATCAGATCCAGCACGTGATCGAGCGTCTGATTAATATGGGATTCGAAGTCCATCGCTCGACCGGCGCGCGGCAAACGGTGCTGGGCGCGGTGGGGGCCCCTCACGAATTTGACATACGCGATATCGAGGTCTTGCCCGGCGTTGGTGAGGCGCATCGCATCACCTCGCCGTACAAGCTGGTGGCGCGAAGTTTCCGTCCGGAAGGCACCGTAGTGAAGTTTCACAACGGCGTGACCATCGGAGCCGACGAAGTCGTCATCATGGCGGGACCATGCTCGGTGGAGTCCCGTGACCAGATTTTTGCCGTGGCTGAATCCATTTCCGGTTCCGGAGCGAAATTCCTGCGCGGAGGCGCATTCAAGCCGCGCAGCTCGCCTTATTCATTCCAGGGGCTGGGAGAAGAAGCGCTGAAGCTGATGCGGCAAGCCGCCGACAAGTTCGGACTGCTGGTGGTCAGCGAGGTCATGGAGATCTCCCAGATCTCGCTGATGCAGCCTTACGTCGATATGCTTCAGGTGGGCGCGCGCAACATGCAGAATTTCAATCTCCTGCGCGAGCTGGGCAAAGTGCGCAAGCCCGTGCTGCTGAAGCGCGGCATCGCGGCGACCATTGAAGAACTCCTGCTCTCCGCCGAGTACCTGATGGCGGGCGGCAACTACGAGGTCATCGTGTGTGAGCGGGGCATACGCACCTTTGAGACCTATACGCGCAACACCATGGACATCTCCGCTATTCCCATCGTGAAAAAACTTTCTCACCTTCCCATCGTCGCCGATCCGTCCCACGGTACCGGACGCCGCGACAAGGTTGCCGCCATGGGGCGGGCCGCCATCGCCGCCGGGGCGGATGGCTTGCTCGTGGAAGTCCACAACTGCCCGGACAAGGCCCTTTCCGACGGCGCGCAATCGCTGTATCCCGAGCAGTTTACCCGGCTCGTGGGCGAGCTGCGCGTGATTGCTCCAGCGGTTGGACGCAAGCTCGTTTAGAATTGCAATAACAATTTTTTTGAAACGGCAAGCCTTTCGAACGTGCTACAAGTGTGTGAATACATTTGGGCCTTGGGCCCGCAGAGGAAGGTTCCGTCTCCGCGAACATGCCTTTTAAGCAGATTACGATTATCGGAACAGGACTGATCGGCGGCTCGTTCGCTCTGGCCGCCAAGGCCGCCGGATTTCCCGGCAGGATCGTTGGCTGTGATCGCCCGGCGGTACTCGACCGCGCACGGGCCATGCGCGCCATCGATCTGGGAACGGAAGATGCGGTAGAAGCAATTCAGGGCAGCGATCTGGTGGTGCTGGCTACGCCGGTGGGCGGCATCATCGACCTCATTGAGCGCGTCGGCCCTCTGATTTCTCCTGACGTTTTAATCACCGATGTCGGTAGCACCAAGAAGGAAATTCTAGACCGGGCGCGCGCCGTCTTCGGCGACAAAGCTCCGCAGCGCTTTCTTGGCGGACATCCCATGGTGGGCAAGGAGCACGGCGGCCTGGAGAATGCCGAATCCAAGCTGTTGCTGAATGCCGTATGGCTGTTGGTTCCCCAGCCGAATCAGGAACTGGACAAAGGCAAGATCAAGCAATACGGCGAGCTGCTGGAAAAAATCGGCGTGCGCGTGCTCAAGATGGAGCCGGAACGCCATGACCGCATTTGCGCCTGGATCAGCCATGTGCCGCAGATGATCTCCACCGCCCTGGCCGCCAGCCTGGTGGAAGAATTCGGCGACAGTCCCGACCTTCAGGCCATCGGTGGACGAGCCTTGCGCGAGATGACGCGCATCGCCGCCAGCCCGTATTCCATGTGGCGGGACATTGCATATACCAACACCGGAAATATCGAAGAGGCGCTGACCCGGCTGGAGCAGCGGCTGGTGCACATTCGCGACAACCTGCGCACGCCGGCATTGCGGGAAGAGTTTGAGCGGGCCAACCATTTCGAGCTCGGCGCCAAGGGCGTGGCTGCCACGGTGCTCGTACTTCCCGGATGGCAAAACTCCGGTCCGCGGCACTGGCAGACGCTCTGGGAGCAGCAGAATCCAATCTTCTTGCGCGTGCAACAGAGAGACTGGGAATTCCCCCATCGTGAATGGTGGCTGGAGCGGATCACGGTCGAGGTCCGGCAGGCGCCCGCGCCGATTGTGTTTGCCGCGCACAGCCTGGGTTGCATTGCGGTGGCCCACTGGTGCAAGACGGCGCACGGCGACGCGGCCAAGATCAAAGGCGCATTGCTGGTGGCGCCCACAGACCTTGACAGCAAAGACGCTCCCAAACAGACCAAAGACTTCTCTCCCGTACCGAAGGAATTGCTGCCTTTTCCATCGGTCCTGGTGGCCAGCAACAACGATCCTTACCTTTCGCTCGATCGCGCCCGCGAGTTCGCCCGCGCCTGGGGCAGCCGGTTTGTGGACATCGGTCCCGCAGGACACATCAACGGTGAGTCCGGCCTGGGGGACTGGCCGGAAGGGAAGCGGTTGCTGCGGCATTTGATTGAAGGGGAATAGAATTCCGAGCAGTAAGTTGGATCCTCTATGTTGCTGAATCACGTAAGAGTTGTAATTATTGTAATCGCGATGGGGCGTGGTGTCCCAACGGCTAAAGGACTCTCGATCAAACATCTAGGCGTAGGGCCCGCCGATGGAATTATTCATTGTATAGACACGAATATTGGCAAACGTACGTTAGTTTATGATGATTTCCTGGGCGACTTCGCCAAGATCCAGTGCACCTCTGGTCAGGACAGTGTCCAAACGATCAAGAATATCAACGCTCAAGGCTTCCAAATCCTGAGCAATGAGCGATGGGCATTTCTAGTTCCGGATGACGTTTTCACGGGACGTGGTCGGCCATTCAAGGTGTCGTGGACAGCATTGAAAGTTGATGTGGACATCGTCGAAGCCTCAGATTCCTCCCAACGTCCGCTCTCCCCGCACGAACTCGTATTGTTGAAAGAAGAATTACCCAACAAAGCTCGGCTTATACCGGTAAAAGGAACAGCAGAGAGCATGGACACGGAGACTGCTGTGGTTAAACTTCAGTACGAAATCTATGTGCGCAAGTCAGCACTTAGAGACACGGCCATAATCGCTCTCTTGCATGAAGGAAACGAATTCGATTCATTTGCAAGAGTGGTATATGTCAGACAAGCGGGTGAGATGGCGGGAGTGCAATGGGACGCGCCGCTGTTATTGGTGAATGCCCATGCAGCAAACCTAGACCTGCGAGATATTGATGGCGATGGAGACGATGAGATCATCGCGCATGCCACAATCGGGTTCGGTGCTCACGGGCCGGGATGGGATGTGATTACTATCTTCGATCGCGAGGGCCGAGAACTTACGAGACAACAGGATTGCAAATGGATGGATCACACCGAGATGGAATCCGGTATAGATCGAGTCTGCCCGGTCGCTGGGCGTGAGGTGGACCTCCAGGTTACCAAGGAGGGTGCGGTGATCAAGGCGGCGGAGATTCCGGGCGCAGGTGGTAATGCAATCTACGTGCTTAAGGATCGACATTTCGTTCTAACTCGACCTCAGATAAAACAGCCCCATCGTTTTTTGCCCCAGTAGTCATCGTGGGCGAGGCTTTCCGCACCTGGCGTTCAAAGGGAATTCGGCTTATACAAGCTCCGTACAACCCTGGCGGGATCGAAGTCAGACCTGCTGTGGGCGATCAACGGGGCTACAACGATGCACTCACAATTGACGTTCGGTTGTTGGTGCCCGGTTATTGTTCCGATGCTCAGGCTCGGTCACGCTGCTGCCCACATTTGCACCGCTTAACCTGCCTGACTAGAATCATCTGTTTATGAATAAAGTCGTTGCCAGCGCTGATGAAGCTATTCGGGATGTTACCGACGGGTGCATGATCATGGTCGGCGGGTTCGGGTTGTGCGGAATCCCGTCTGACCTGATCGATGCCCTGGTCCGCAAGGGCGTACAGAACCTGACTACGGTTTCCAACAATGCTGGTGTGGATGAATTTGGCCTGGGCAAGCTGCTTTATACCGGCCAGATCAAAAAGCACATCGGCTCTTACGTGGGTGAGAACAAGCTGTTTGAACAGCTCGTACTGAGCGGCAAGGTGCAACTGGAACTGAATCCTCAAGGAACGCTGGCTGAGCGGATACGCGCCGGTGGCGCCGGCATTCCGGCATTTTTTACGCCGACGGGCGCAGGCACGATTGTCTCTGAAGGCAAAGAAGTTCGCGAGTTCAATGGTCGGCCGCACGTGATGGAGCATGCCTTGAAGGCGGACTTTGCCCTGATCAAGGCCTGGAAGGCCGATCGCTGGGGCAACCTGGTTTTCCGCAAGACCGCGCGTAATTTTAATCCTGTGATGGCCACGGCGGCGCACGTGACGATCGTGGAGGTCGAAGAGATTGTTGAGCCGGGCAAAATCCCGCCGGACGGCGTTCACCTGGCCAGCGTCTACGTGAAAAGAATTGTCCTCAGCACCGGGCAGGAAAAACGCATTGAAAAGAGGACCCTGAGGAAGCGAGCGTAACATGGGGAGTCACGACGTGGAGGTTGCAGCCGATGAGCTACTGAAGAAGGCAGTAGGAAGCCGTTGGGGCGTGATAGCCGCCATTTACATCGGCCCCGAACGGTTAGAGCCGATGCTCACTGTTCGTGAAGTCCGCGCCATCGCCGGCATCGGCCTGAAAGGCGACCGGTATTGCCACGAGCGTGGAACGTACTCAAAGAGACATCCGAACAATCAGGTCACCCTGATCGAAGCCGAGGCACTGGAAGCAGCGGAGCGAGATTACGGCTTCGAGATCGCGGGACAGGAATCGCGACGCAATCTGCTGACCCGCGGCATGGCGTTGAATCATCTGGTCGGACGCGAATTTAGGGTCGGGGAAGCACGGCTGCGCGGCCTGAAGTTATGCGAGCCTTGCACTCATTTACAGGAACTCACCGGCAAGCAGGTCCTCAAGGCGTTGCGGCATCGCGGCGGGCTTCGAGCGGAGATCCTGCGCAGCGGTACCATCAAGACCGGCGACTTGATCACGGAAGAGAAATAACTATGGCCACAACATCGGTAAAACCAGACAAGCAGAAAGACGCGGAGAAACGCGAACGCATCGTAAAGCGGATTGCGCGAGAGATGCAGGACGGCTTCTATGTGAACCTCGGCATCGGCATGCCCACGCTGGTGGCGAACTACATTGCCCCCGGAGTGGAGGTCATTCTGCAAAGCGAGAATGGCATGCTCGGCGTTGGGCCGTTTCCGTTTGCAGGCGACGAAGACCCTGACCTGATCAACGCCAGCAAGGAAACGGTGACCGAGGTCCCGGGTACGGCGTATTTTTCCAGCGGTGATTCCTTTGCCATGATCCGCGGCGGACACATTGATCTGAGCGTCCTGGGAGCGATGGAAGTGGACGAGGAAGGCAACCTGGCCAACTGGATGATCCCCGGCAAGATGGTCAAAGGCATGGGTGGAGCCATGGACCTGGTCGCGGGTGCGCGGCGCGTGATCATTGCTATGGAGCACACCACGAAAGAAGGCGCGCCGAAGATCCTGAAGAAATGCACTTTGCCGCTGACCGGCATGAAAGTTGTGAACACGATTGTGACGGAAATGGCCTACATCAGTGTTATGCCCAAAGGGCTGGTGCTGGAGGAAGTCGCGCCGGGCATGACGGCGGAAGATGTGCAGAAGGCCACAGAAGCCAGGCTGATCGTAAGCAAGAATTTGAAAACAATGGAGCCCTAAAACAACCAATATCTATTTCAGGCAATCGGAACATGAATGGGTTGCACAGGAGAAAGCTATGCGAGCCGATACTGTTGAAGTTTCCTGGGATGCCGCCAAGTCAAAGTGGTTAGTTCGAATCCAGGCGGGTGAAGAAGTGCTGCGGCGGCATTGCGATTTGCCGCAGGACGCCAGCGATCAAGCGCTCCGCCAGGCCGCGCAAGATACGTTGAAAGATGAGGGATACGAATCGGACGGCGCGGCAATCAGCGTCCAGCGCTCTCGGGTGGCCTGATGTACGGCGGTCCTACTCGTTCCTGAGCGCCACCATGGGGTTGGCGCGCATCGCACGCCGCGCTGGTATGCAGCAGCCGAGCAATGCGACCGCGGCCAAGAATATGGTCCCGGCAAGGAACGTGAGCGGGCCTGTCGTCGCCACGTAAAGAGTAGCGAGGCTAGCACTCGCGTCAAGATCACGGCGAGCGCGAGGCCAAAGACCGCTCCAAGCAGCACCAATCGTCCGCCCGCGACCAGGATGAGCTTCAAGATGTCAGAGGTCTGAGCGCGATGGTCTGCCTTGGTGATTCGCTTGTCGCCGCTAAAGCGGGTCTGCCAGAAGGCATGGGATAGCACCGGAACATGGTCGTTCCCAGATGTGTCTTGTTTCGCCACAAATGTACGTCCCGTGCAGCGGAACAACGCAAGAACTGAAAACAGGCTGGCCGTCACGACGGGTCCAAGATTTTCTGCTGAGCGCCGTGGAGCCGTCCCGCGCCCTTTCAGATGCTCCGGTGCGGCCCGTTTTACTGCTTATTTGCCCGGGGATGTGCAGAGCTGCGTAACCCACCTCTTGGTTTTAAATGAAGTGTCCGCGGAGGCCCCGACGATTTGCAGACGATCATTAACAGCTATAGCTGTGTTTTGTATGTCGCCCGGAAAGCCGAAGATGGTATATACACCGTCTTCCGAAAGAAAATATGCCTGGCTTATGTTGCTCGTAGTCTCAACAAGGCCCCCAACAATCTGGTTGCGGTTATTGATCGCATTCACACCAACCTGGCCTGTCCCCGGGGGCGATGGTGGCAAAGGGCTGAACTGCCCGTAACGTAAGATAAGTGGCGAGTCCGATGATGGCGCTGCGCCGACAAGAACGCCACGGTCATTGATGCCGTTTATAAAGAAAGTGCTGCCATTGAAATTTGGCGTGTCGATGCGTGTCCCTTTTACCACCACGAACCCTTGCAGCCCGGTTCGCTGATCGATGCCGATGAATTCGTCAAAATCGTTAAAGCCGGTAATTCCATTCGAAGGCACATTGGGGAAATCAAGGACGGTAAACTTTCCATCGTCCAGAACAAAGGAAACGGGCGTTTGAGAGGTATCGGTGCTGTCGACGGAGCCGAGAATTTGGCCGCGATTGTTGATTTGCGTGAGGTGTGTGTTCCTGCCGTTGGGGAAGTCCGCGGTAGTAAATTTACCGTTTTTAAAAATAAATCCATGGACGCCGTTGTTCGCATCCTGGAAACTACCTACGATGATGCCCTCATCATTAATGCTGGTGGGCAGGCTTGATTCCGGTTGAGCCCCTGGAACTTGAATGACGTTAAAACCACATGGATGCAATATTGCGGAGGAGTCCGTCGCTTGTGCCGCAGAGTATTCTGAGACGCAAACGACCAAAAAACTCAGCGACAGGACCAGTAATGCAAAGCGTTTCATAAACGTTCCTTTCTTGGTTAAGGATCGCAACCTGATACTTTGAGATGGGCATTGCAAGGGGAGTTGCCAGCCCACCTCTCCTTTCTCCGGCTCGACGAATCGGTTACGCCGAATCCAGCCGGTAAAGATATTTTTGCGAGATGGCAGGGATGCCCGCGCGCTACGCGTCTTTATATAGATAAGAGAAAGCCGGCGTTTCTGCGTCAAAGCCGATGAGAGCTACTTTACCGCAGAAGATGGCAGCAATTTGCAGGCCAATCAAGCTTGCTGTTGAATCTGGAAAGAGAGAAGAACCATGAGCCTTGTGGAAAAAGCAATACCGCTTCCCGAAGCCGCCAATTCTATTCCGCCGGACATGTCACGCGCTTACTTTGAGTTTTGCGAGAAGCTCCCTTTTGAATCCAAAGCTTCAGACTTCAGCCTGACGAATGCCTGGTGGCTGGCGGAGGCGTCCTTTGCCGCGTATGGAGACGATGAAAAGCGGATCAATCAGGACCATCTGATTTCGGCGAACTGGAAAGTTGGGGCCATTTCATCGAGCAACGTCCGTTGCCTCACGCTGGATGGACCGGATGCGCTGATCCTGGCTTTTCGCGGGACCAGGATCGAGGGTTTCCAGGACCCGATTGCTCGATTTCATCTCCTCAAACTTGATTGGAGTGACTTGGTCTCTGACCTGAATTTCCCGCGTCACGATCTTGGCAATGGCCGCAAGGCGCATGAAGGTTTTATTGCTGCACTGAATCTGGTTTCCAGGGAAATGACATCCCTGGTGAGCAAGGTGAAACAACAGTTTCCGGACAAACAGATCTGGTGTACCGGACACAGCCTGGGCGCGGCGCTGGCTACGGTGGCGGCGGACCGGTTGTCGCCGGACTTCAAGGTGCAGGGACTCTATACGTATGGATCGCCTCGCGTCGGGAATGACAATTTCGTCCTTAGTTTTCCAGTTTCGAATACCTACCGCTTTGTTCATCATCGTGACGTGGTTACCATGGTCCCGCCGCCGGGTCTGTTCAGCCACGTGGGACGGCTGCGTTATCTGACGGTCGATGGGCGAATGCTGGAGCAGGAAGAGAAACACGGCCTGTTCAACGATCTCCGGGAAGGCGTTGACTTCTGGAAAAAGGTGATGAAAGTTGCTAAAGGGGACTTTCACATCAACAACATGGCTACCTGGCCGGTCCCGATTGAGGCCCTGGCAGACCACGCGCCGGTGAACTACGCCAATATGACCTGGAACCTGCTGGTCAAGGCATCAATTTCAGTTTGAGGATGTTGGATTTCACCACGGTCTGGGTATCGCTGCGCTCAACGTGGACTTTGTACTTGCCGGGACGAGAGAGATCGAAGAGCTTGTCGAGTTCCATTTCCTGGATCACTGTTTTGCCTGGGGCCAGGGGAACAGTAAGATCGCTGGTAGTCGAGAATGGGGCTTCGAAGTAATGTTTGCCGTATTCCGTGAGGGGTATAGGTTGCCCACGGGTGTCGCGGAGCTCAGGCCGGAAGCCGATCAACTGCGGCAGACCTGGCGCTGCTTCGAAGAAGATCTGTGAGCGCGATATGTTTCTCATGGTGATACTGACTTTGACCGCCGCGCCCACCGCGATGGTCTTTTTGTCGGTGACCATGCGAATGCGAAGAGAGAACGTGGGCTTGCCGATTTTTTCACCGCCTCCGACGCAACTGGAGCCGTTGTCGCAGGCAAGAGTTCAATTGGATAGACAGTTGGCCCAAAGAACGTCTTCTCCGATGCCAGCGACAGGGCAAAAGCCAGGATTCGAAATAGATTGCCCATGCGTTCTCAGAACGCGAATAGAGCAAAGATTTGCGGTGCAAAATCGGACGATCACACATCCCGGCCCGGTTCCGAGCGCAATGGCCTGACTATGACAGTTACCAGCCGGTATATGGATAGACACGCTTAACGGTAAGGGAGAGTGGCAGGTTGTCGCGGGTGCCGTTGAGCAGAAGACGGTCGCCCTGAAGCTGGTAGGTTCCCTCGATGGTAGAAGCGGAGCCCTCCAAGAGTACCCGCTTGATTTGAAATGTGTGGCGGGATTTGTCGGCTTCGAAGGTGCCGAAGTGAGGGTGCCGGACGGTCCCGTATGCACACGTATTGAAGACGTTGAAGAAGAACGAAGCGTCAGGATCGGGAGTGACGGGGTGCCCGGCGATGGTAAGGGAGTCGATCTTCCATGTGCCGCTGCCATTGATTTGGGGCATGCCTGTGAAGTCGGCCACGGGTATTTGGAAGTGGACGATGCTGAAAGTTATTGCCGAGGCGGAGAAAGCGATTCCAATGACCACAATGGTAATGCTCGCGATCTTTGCGGTAAGGCGAAGTCCTCGGCTGGCAATCGGCGCAGGTGACACGACGAGGCGCTTGAACAGGTTGAGGTAAACCGGACCATCGTAAAGGATGAGGAAGACGTTGACGGCTAGAAGCGTGAAGCTGGCGATTTTCGTGTTTCGCCATAGATCGAGAGAGAAGTTGATGAGGGCGACGTTGAGCAGAACCGGGAACATGAATAGGGCGCCGAGACGCCGGGTCCGGACATTCAGAAGCAGCAGGGCGGGAATAAGCTCGAACAACCCCAGGAGCATTTGCAGGTAGGGCGAGTAGCCATACGTGGCCCAAACGAGAGTGTTGCCGCTCGTCGCGCCGAGAGGCTGAGCATAGCTCCATGCCGGGACCTTGAACTGATAAGCGAGTAGTTTGTCGATAGCGTAGGGCACCATGGCGAGGCCGAGAAAGTAGCGAGCGACGGTCATGGCGGCGTACCCGACACGGCTGCTCGGGATCATCGGTTGAGTCTGTACGGGCTGTGCAGCTTCGAGTGGCGTGCTCATGTCATCGAAAGAATGCAGTGCAGTGGAGAAACTTGCAAGGTTTTCTGGTCTATTGTTGGCGACAAATCGCCATAGTGCTCACAATCCCATCGGGGTACCGAGCAGGCGGGGTGGTCTCGGGGGCCTTGGGCGTACGCTTATAGCCCTCTCCACCATAGCGGCTCAACTGCATAGCGCCAGCTCTGCGCTCGTCGGACTCTAGGGACATAATACGTGTCGGACCATTGTTTCTTTTCGCATGGACAGCGCCGTCTATTCCAGCCTGGCTAAGTCATTTCATTGCCGGTTTTGTAATTCAAGATCGCTTTGCTGGCCGGATCAATGAAACCGCAAAAGCGGGTTTCATGGCCGTTGCCAAAAATATCGTCGTAGCGAATCACTCCTGAGACCGTATATTGCAGAAGGCCATCATCAATCTTTTTGAAATCTTCGGCGGCCAGTTCCATCTTTTCGCCGACGATGGTGCGCATGGCGGCCTGCGGAGCCAGGTTTCTGGCTTGCTCGTCCTGCGACTGGCGCGCAGCGCTCCCGTTCCGGGGCGGTTCTGAAGATGGCGCCGCCAGCAGGACCTCCGTGGTGACATCAACATGAAGCGCAGGCGTCTTGCCGGAGTTGGATGTAACAATGTCTGCCAGGATCGGCTTGCCTGCCTTGAACTGGCGAAGGCTCATCAGCGCACTGACCCACGCTCGTTGCTCCAAATGTACGTTTTGTTGCGTAAATTTTAGGTTTTCAGCGGTAGAGTTGGCCATGCTTTCGTAGCTTTCGGCGCTGGCCTTGGAGGCGTCGGCGGACCGTTTGAACTCCTCGGCCAGCCGGGTGCTCGTTTTGGCTTGGTCCAGCGCGCTTTCAGCCAGTGCGCGCGTTGAGTCTGCCTGCGCTTTTGCGGCCGCGGCGACATCGTGTGTATCCTTCGCGCTCTTTCCCATTTCTTCCAGCATCTTTGCCATGAGTTCAAGTTGCAGGTGGATCATCCAGCCGATGCCCGCCACAATGAACAGAGCCAGCATGGCGAGCACGAGCGTCCATTTGCCGTAGGCGGAAACGGATCTCTCCGGATCGCCTTTCTTGTTGCTCTCGGGCGCGGATGGTTTTTCTGCCGGTTTGTCGCTCTTGCCGGTTGCGGCAGCCGCCGATGGGGTGCTTGCTTGTACCCGGTTTTGCCGCACATGGCGCCGATGCGGTGCACTCGCATCTGTGGCGCCCGGTGTTGGCCGCTGGTCGCCCGGCGCCGAATGCTGATCCGGCGGTGAACTCTGTGTTTGCGGCGCGGTCTGCGCCAGGCAGACGATCGACAGGATCATTGTCCCAAAGAAGAGAATTGCGATAGCGGAAAACGGATTACATCTCATGCGGACACGCCTCCGGACTGCTTGCTATTGGTGCCTGCCAGTGGCGCTCCGGCTGTCGATAAGTGCACCCAGTGTAAGACAAATCCGGCTGTTTCCAAAATCAGGCAAATACATTTGCGGTTGGGGCGAGTATTCGAGAGACTAGGCTAGCTTTCTCAAGCGCTGGAACAATACAAGGCAGCGCAAGAACTCGCGGGGCCAGCGAAATGGTCAGAGGAAGGCTGCCGCGCTTCGTCTTCAGCACCGTCAAACCTCCGGGTAAGGATTGATAAATCGCCATGCGGGGATGATCGGTTCACCGTACGGCCTATGGATTGCGACCCGCGCGCCGCGGCAGCGGCCGACTCCGGCTCCAATCGTGGCTACCTCGGAGTGTTGACTGCTGGAGCGTCGATCGAAAGTTCCGGATTCCATTCATACTGAGCGTCAAATTTCGTGTCGTCAAGATACACGTGATAAGGCAAATGGTCGACAATCCCCAGACAGACGGTGTCTTGGTGCCGGGATAGGTTGTCAGATCCAACACGGGTGCCTGCCCATTCCCTACAGCTATGTCCTGCGTAGGTCTTCAAGCCAAGGTCGACGAGATCGGAAAGATCGAGGAGGTCCGCGATGTTCGTGCTGATCCTGCGCTGGAAGGCGTCATTCATTCGAAACTGAAGCCCTGCGCCGACTTCGAAAAATATCTGATTGGGTGCAACTGGGACCCAGTCGGGAGCAGGCTTCGGTGTGACATCATCGCCCCGAATATAGTTGTTCTGTCCGATGCGGATGTATTCAAAATGCACCAGGCTGCCCCGCAGCATTCTCTCTTGCCATACGTACGAGCGATCCGGAGGTATGGCTTCCATCCGTAATTTGGCAACGTTCGGCGTGCTGACTGTCACTCGCCAGCTTCTCGCCTGCGAGATTGCCTCGTCCGCCTTGCGAAATTCGGAGGCGTGCCGGTTACATCCCGGCACAAGGAAGACAAGGAATAGCAGAGACAACATTAAGGATAACCGTAAGACTGGTTTCATAACATCGCTTCAAGTTCTCACTAAGATTCAACTCGGATGGGAACAGCAAACGAGATCTGCCGCACAGGTTTTGCGGTTTAGTGTTCTTTCCGCCTTACCCATGGGCCAGAAACCTCATCGCTTCCCAATGTCGAGTGCAGTTTGTGTTTGACGCTCCGCTCAAAGGCAAGAAAGCCAAAGAAGCGATCAATGTTTTGTGAAGCATTTCTCTTACGCTATCACTTTCATGTTTCAGAAACAACCGGCTGTTGGAAGCCCTGGTGAAGTTGTCGGTTAGTCGGTTGGCCACTCGCACTCGGCTTGTCATCCACCTGCAGGCGTATGTCGTCGCCGATATTGATTTCACGACGAGTCGGCAGCTGATTTGACGCTTGCGAAGTTACAGAAACTCTGCCAAAGAACCTTGATCGAGGCGAGGGGCCTTGATCTCAAGAATCAGCAAGGTAATCGCTATGGCAAAGACGCCGTCAGAGAATGCTTCAATGCGCGATGTTTCCGATTGCATAGGATTTTATTTGACCAGGTTTTCGCTGGTCCATGCCTTGAGTTCTTCCATTGCTTCCGCATAAGGCGCTCGCGCTATTCCACGTTCGGTGATGATGGCTGTGACATATTTTGCCGGTGTGACGTCAAACGCGGGGTTCTCCACCAGCACGCCGTCCGGAGCCATCTGCTTGCCGCCGTGGTGCGTCACTTCTCTGGGTGAGCGTTGCTCAATGGGGATTTGATCGCCGGTGGGGGTATTCATGTCCACGGTGGACCAGGGCGCAGCAACGTAGAAGGGAATGTTGTGTTCCCGCGCCAGCACCGCCACGGTGTATGTGCCGATCTTGTTGGCCACGTCGCCGTTGGCGGCAATGCGATCCGCTCCTACGACCACGGCTTTGATCTTGCCCTGACGCATCATGGCGCCGGCCATGTTGTCGGCGATGACAGTGGTCTGTATGCCGTCTTTCATCAACTCCCAGGCAGTCAGGCGAGCGCCTTGCAGGAAGGGCCGGGTTTCGTCGGCAAAGACATGGATCTGCTTGCCTGCTTCCACGGCAGCGCGGATCACGCCCAGCGCGGTTCCGTATCCGCAGGTGGCGAGCGCGCCGGCGTTGCAGTGTGTGAGCACGCCTCCTGATGCGGGCATGAGCGTGGCGCCATGGCGTCCCATGGCTTCATTGGCGGCAATGTCTTCCACGTGCATCTGCTGCGCTTCATGGGCCAGGGTGGCCTTGATCTGCGGCAAAGGCTGGCTGGCCACGGACTCAAACTTTTCCTTCATGCGGCGGATGGCCCAGAACAGGTTCACGGCCGTGGGACGAGTTGCTCCCATGACCTTGGCCATCTCGTCGAAATCAGCGCGCAGGGACCGTACATCCGCTGCTCGTGACTGCTGGACTCCCAACGCCAGGCCCATGGCTGCGGCTACGCCAATGGCCGGAGCGCCGCGTACGATCATGTCCCGTATGGCCGCGGCGACTTCCTGATAGCTGTTGCAGGTGACGTAAATTTCTTCGGTCGGGAGTTTGGTCTGGTCGATAAAGCGGACGCCGCCGCTGGTCCATTCAAGTGTTTTGATCATTGGCTTGATTTTAACTCAACGGGAAATTGGAGATCGGGTGATCGCCGTCATCGCGCGTGATCGCCGGGATCGGAATGCACAATCAATTCGTGTCAATTTTTCTCCGCCTCTCGCAGAATAGGTAGATCATGATGCCGAACAAAAAAACAAAGCTTGTTCTTCCCGATCACGTGCGATCACGCGCGATGACGGCGATCCCGGCGATCACCCGATCTGCTTAAGATGCGCGGTCTTGATTTCACTTGATTTGAAAACTGAGATAAACGGAGCGGGAGCGGCGGCGCGTTCCACGGCTGGACGGCCTCCTGCTTCTTCGCGCTCGGCCAGGCATGCAGCTCCAATCACGACAAAACCAAACGCACGCGCGGCTTCAATCGCCTGGATGGTGGAACTGCCCGTGGTGCAAACATCGTCGACAATGACAACGCGGGCACCTTTTTGCTGAAAGCCCTCAATGCGCCGGCCCATCCCGTGGGACTTTTCCGACTTGCGCACGAGAAAGCCGTGAACCGGCGTCCCGATCTGTGCGCTGATCACGGCGGCGGCCACCACGATTGGGTCCGCGCCCATGGTCAATCCGCCGACGGCGTCAGGTTGCCAGCCGTGCTGACGGAACAGATCCAGGAAGACGCGTCCCGTCAACTCCGCGCCATGAGCGTGCAAGGTAGTGGTACGACAGTCGATGTAGTAGTCGCTTTTTCCGCCCGAAGAAAGCGTGAATTCGCCCAGGCGGAAGGAGTTGGTGGCCAGCAGGTTGAGAAGTTGCTCACGAGCTGATGTAGTCATAGGCTTGGAATAAAATATCAGGTTTTCGTTCGCGCCGGCTTTGCCGATCTACAGATCACGGAAACCGTGGGAGCCGATGTAGAGTTGCGTGAAGATCGTGAAATTATATGCCATGTGGATCAGCACGCAAATGGCGACGGATTTACTGACTGCGCGTACCGCGGTAAGAACTGAGCCCACCACAAAAAGCACTAACAGTGGCGCCCAGGCAAAGGCCAGTTGTCCTCCGTGGAGCAGAGAAAACGCCGCAGCAGTGACGGCCACGGCAAGCACAACGCCGGCCCATCGTGATATGGCCGGATACAGGAAGCCGCGAAAGAACAACTCTTCCACCAGCGGCGCCACCATGATTCCGAATGCGGCAAGAGCAAAAGCCGAAGATCGGTCCTTGAATAGTTCCGTGATCGGCAGCGATTTGGGGATCCAGCGTTGCAGGAGAAACTCCGACAGATCGGCAACGAATGCCAGTACGATGCCCCCGGCCACGGCAAGCAGAGCGTGATTGAGGGTGGGTCTGTTCCAACGGATGGCCCGACCAAGTCCAGTACTGTGTCGCGCCCAAACCAGCAACGCCATCGCTCCCACAACGACGGCGTAGATAACCACCTGCGCGGGAATCAGAAATAAGACATTGTGCTCCAGGCCCTTTTTAAAATCGGGGGAACTGATCGTGGCTGGGCCGTACCGAATTACTAAGAAGACTCCTAAGATGATGGCGCAAATAATGAAACCGGCTCCCGCAGCGCACGTAACCAGAAACACGTCCAGCAGATCGACTACAGCATTTTTGCGATCGTCCACCGACGCCGGCTCGTTGGCTGGTAGCAGGACAGGGTCAGGCTGCGAGATGGGATCCAGGTAGTCCAATTTTTCAGAAGTGGAGTGAAAGAACTCAGGATCAAATTTACACTATGGAAGGCTTGAGAAGACTAAAGGGGTAGCTTTGAAAGCATTGGAAGCCAAAGTTGCTACCCCTCAATTGTGCCCAGGTATAAGGAGAAGGTTGAGAGCACTTTAGAGCACAAATGGGCTTGTCAAACAAAATTATGAGATTGTTCTGAATTCCGAACAAAATCGACGTGGCCTTTTATTATCATCTATTTGCGACCTTTGTGGAGATAATCCGACAAGGCCTGACCCGTGAATGATTTCTTATTTTTCGAAACCAGGTCCGGAGTCCCCTGGGCCACAAGACGTCCGCCGTCCTCTCCGCCTTCCGGTCCCAGGTCGATGATCCAGTCCGCATTCCGAACCACGTCCAGGTTGTGCTCAATGATCACCACGGAGTTTCCCAGATCGGTCAGTCGGTGTATGACCTCCAGCAGCTTGTTCACGTCCTCAAAATGCAGGCCGGTAGTTGGTTCATCCAGTAGATAGAGGGTACGGCCGGTTTGCCGCTTGGAGAGCTCCTTCGCCAGCTTCATTCGCTGCGCTTCGCCTCCGGAGAGCGTTACCGCGGATTGTCCCAGCTTGATGTATCCCAATCCCACGTCTTCAAGTGTTTGCAGCTTCTGCCGGATCTGTGGGATGTCTTGCAGAATCGGCAAAACGTCGGACACCGAAGTTTCCAGCAGATCAGCAATGGAACGGTCCTTGAACCTGACGGCCAGCGTTTCATGGTTGTAGCGTTTGCCGCTGCACACCTCGCACAGGACGTACACGTCAGGCATAAAATTCATCTCGATGCGGCGTTGGCCCTCACCTTGGCAATGCTCGCAACGCCCACCGGAGACGTTGAAGGAAAACCGCCCCGCCTTGTAGCCGCGCTCCCGTGATTCGGGCAGCATAGCGTAGAGATCGCGGATGTGAGTAAAGACCCCGGTGTATGTGGCGGGATTGGAGCGTGGCGTGCGGCCAATGGGCGACTGGTCAATGCGTATGACCTTGTCGATATGCTCCGCGCCGGCAATCCCTTTGTGGGCGCCGGGTTCTTCGCGCGAGCGGTAAAGCTGCTTGGCCAGAGCTTTGTAGAGAATGTCATTCACCAGCGTGGACTTGCCGGAGCCGGAAACGCCGGTGACCACCGTGATAACGCCCAGAGGAAAGACAACGTCGATGCCGCGCAGATTATTTGCGCGCGCGCCCAGGACTGTAATCGCTTTTCCGTCATTGGCACGCGGTTCAAAACGCGTGGCGATGCTCTTGGTGCCGGAAATGTACTGACCGGTGAGAGATTGCGGTTGTTTCATGATCTCCCGCGGCGTGCCGGAGGCAACCACTCCACCGCCATGCAGACCCGCGCCGGGACCCAGGTCGATCACGTAGTCGGCGCGGCGAATCGTTTCCTCGTCGTGCTCCACCACCAGGACGGTGTTGCCCAGATCGCGCAAAGATTCGAGCGCCTGGAGCAGACGATTGTTATCGCGATGATGCAGGCCGATGGAAGGTTCGTCGAGCACATAAAGCACGCCGCGCAGTTTTGATCCGATCTGCGTGGCCAGGCGTATCCTCTGGCCTTCACCGCCGGAAAGCGTGGCGGCGGAGCGATCCAGCGATATATAGCCCAGGCCTACCGCATCCAGGAACTGAAGCCGTTCGCTGATTTCCTGCAACACGCGGCCAGCGATAAGCCTCTCACGCGGCGCGAGTTCGATCTTCGCCGCAACTTCAACAGACCGCGACACCGACAGCTCAGTAAAGTCGGAGATGGAGAGTCCGTTAATCTTTACGCCAACGCTCTCGGCGCGCAGGCGCTTGCCACGGCACACCTGGCAGGTGGTGGCGGACATATAACCCAGCATCCACTCGCGATAGCTCTCTGAGGTGGATTCTTCCATGTTCTGTTTCAGAAATCCGAGCACGCCGCGGAACCCGAGCTTCGGCGCTTCTTTCTCTTCCGGCCCGTAGAGCAGAAGGTTCTGCGTCTTGGCGGGGAGCTTTTCAAACGGCGTTGCCAGATCAATCTTGAAGGCCGCGCACACGATCTCCAGCATGCGTTGCAGATAGGCGGAGCCGGAGCCGGGGCCGAGAGCGCCGTCCAGCAGGGGCTTGGACCAGTCGCTGATGATCTTGGCGGGATCGAAGTCATACTTGCTGCCCAGGCCGTTGCATTCCGGACACGCGCCATACACGCTGTTGAAGGAAAATGATCGTGGTTCCAGTGCGGGGATATTGATGCCGCAGTCCGGGCACGCCATGCGCGCGGAGTACAGGTGTTCCTCTCCGCCTACCACCGCCACCTGCACCAGGCCGTTGCCCAGCTTCATCGCTGTGGCCACCGACTGTTCCAGCCGTTTCTCAATACCAGGCTTTACCAGCAGCCGGTCAATTACAACTTCAATGGTGTGGTTCTTGCGCTTGTCGAGTTGGATGTTATCCAGCTCTTCATCCAGGTGGCGCAGTTCACCGTCAATACGGGCGCGCACAAAGCCGTGTTGGACCAGTTTGGCCAGTTCAGCTTTGAATTCTCCTTTGCGTCCACGTACGAGCGGGGCCATCACCATGACGCGGTCTTCCGCTTTGAGTTGCATTACTCGCTGTACAATTTGCTCCGCCGACTGCCGGCTGATCGGCTTGCCGCATCGCGGGCAGTGAGGCACCCCCACCGAGGAATACAACAGGCGCAGGTAATCGTAAATCTCAGTAATGGTCCCGACCGTCGACCGGGGACTGCGCGAGGTGGTCTTTTGTTCGATGGAGATCGCAGGGCTCAGGCCATCGATGGAATCAACGTCCGGCCGCTCCATCTGGTCGAGGAACTGGCGTGCGTAGGCGGAGAGGGTCTCCACGTAGCGGCGTTGGCCTTCGGCGTAGATAGTGTCAAACGCCAGAGACGATTTACCCGACCCGCTCAACCCCGTGATTACCGTGAGCGTGTTGCGTGGAATCTCAACGGAAATATTTTTGAGGTTGTGCTGGCGGGCGCCACGCACCGTGATTTTGCTGATCGCCATGGGGTCCCTGAGTGTTTTGCCGGCCCCGGCACACATTTGTCACCACACGGTGAGGCTGGAGAGGTCAGCGCACAACTCTACTTCGTATCTTAGCGGCCCTCGGCGGGCGGGGTCAATTCACGGATCGAATCACCGGGCGCGATGCGGTAAGGGGTATGACTTCAGTTACTTGCGGACTTAATGACCAAAGGTCATGATGGGACATCACCCGGGGCAGCAACACCGGTAATGCAGACATTTGGGCTGATATTGCCGAAAATGTACTCAAGCCGGTGGAAAGCAACCGGGACCACCAAACGAACCATCTTAAGAGAATAAGCAGCAAATGAGAACCGTACTCGCCTCCACCACCGTGCTCTTCACCATCCTGTGTTCCCTTGCCTTCGGTATTGCCTGCGGCTACGTTGTTATTACAGCGATCCTGCGCACATTCGCGCATCGGCCGGAACCGGCCCAGCGCGCTCCAGCAACGCCTGCGGTGGCTACATCCGCGTCAAGCCGATAAGTTTTTCTTCTGTAACCCCGAAGCGAAGCGAGGGGTCACTATCGACAACCAAAATCCAAATGCCGCGAATGAATGTATTTGCGTTTGTTAACGCGTGGTCTTCGCGAATGAATGCGCCTGCATCGCGAAACTCTCGACCTGCACTGAGATGAGCCAGCCTTACAGCGGAGGTTGTTTTCTGGGTGCGTGCGGGAGATTGTCCTGGTCCTGCTGCTGCTGTTGCCTCTGCTGAAGTTGCTGTTGGAACTGTTCCGGCAGTCGCGGCTGCACTACGGCCGTTGGCGGGGGCTGCATGGGCGTGTCTTGTGGTTGCTCGACCACCTGCTCTTCCGGAACGTTCTCTTCTTCGTCGCCGTTTTGTGGGGTGCGGGGAGTCTGTATTGTTGGAGAAGCGTTCCCGGCAGCCATCGGACCGATCTTGTTGTTTGGCTTCAAAATTACTCGCTGCACAATGTTGGGGCTATCCGGCCGTCCCATGGCCAAAAAATCAAAACCAGAGCCACTAAAAATCGCGGCCAGGACTTCACCCTCGGGCGCCGGGCCCAATGAGATGGCCACCATGTCCATGGCGCCTTCTCCGCCTTCAAATTCAATTCCGGTCTTGTTGCGGATTGCCGTCATAACGCTGCCCAGAGTGGAATGGAGAGCTTGCACGGTCAACAATCCGTCACGAAAGGTAACCACGGGCGGAACGACCGGCCCTGACAGCGGAGGCAGTGCGGCCCCAGTTTGCGCGGGCATTGTCTGCTGCTGCATCTGTTGTTGCTGTCCACCAGGAGAGATGTTTCCTGGTGTTGGAGGAACTGGCGTCGGGGGAACTGGAGTGAAAGGCGTGGGCGCGGGCGTTGGCGCAGCGGGCGTCGGAGGGTTGAAAGTCTCGGACGGGCGCCTCATATTCATGCGCGCACGTTCCTCCGCGGTAGGAACATGGTTGGGGACTTGCCCGTCCACAACGGACACTCCCGCCAGAAAGACGAAAAACCCCAAGATTGTACGACTATGTACCATGATCTCTATTGCGATGCGGCCCACTGTCCTTTGGCATTCTTGCTCTAAAATTCTACTCCTTATATTGTAGAACGTTCGACGGTAAGAGCTCTTGCTATTTATTTTCTAAGCTGAGATGCCGGTCTGTCGGTGAACGAGCAGCCGAGGCAAAGTCATACTTGCCCATAAGTTACGGGTATCCGGTCTGCGTGAAGGCATCCGGGAGGAATCTGCACGCATCTTAAAGAAAGCCCGGATACTGCAATAAAGCCTGGGGTACTGCGCTAAATTGATGGATGCATACTCATACCCGCCCTGGTTTGCACAACCCTTGAGGACTTTTTATGGAGCAATTCAGCCTGAAGAAAATATTGCCTGCTCTAGCGCTTTTGTCTGCGAGTCTGCCTGCATGGACGCAAACCTGCCTGGGTCGGGAAGAGATCCCTGAGCCGGCACGCACAGCGATTGAAAGCGTCGCTCAGTCGAGCTTCAACCAGGCCAGCCGTGGCGATGCGGACAGCCTCAAGGCCAGCGCGGTTCCGTCCTTGCAATCCAACTTCAGGGGCATTGCGGCAGCCGTGAATGACAACAAAGCTGCCCTCACCGGTGCGCGCCCGCAGTTGCGCGGTGCGTTTCTGCTGGATACCGGCGCCACGCCCAGCCCCGATGGTCGGTTTTATTGCGGCGTCTTCGGCGCAGGCGGACTGACCTCCAGCAGCGCTGAGTTTGATATTCCCGGCCTGGCAGCCGGCAAGTACGCGATCGTTATCCTGGACGTCATCGGTAACAAAGGGCCATACGCGGTTTCCGTCATTTTCCAGGACATAAGCGGCTGGAAGCTGGCGGGCTTCTATATTCGTCCGGAGACGGCCTCCGGACATGATGGTCTCTGGTACCTGCAGGAGGCGCGCGCGTATAAATCCAAAGGTCAAAACCACAATGCGTGGTTCTATTACACGACCTCGAGGGACCTGCTGGCGCCCTTGACGTTCATGGAAACAAAACTGCTTTCCAAGATCACCCAGGAATCAGAAGGTATTCTTCCCAAAGATATTCCCATCGGCGACGCACCGGTAAAATTTTCCGCCAACGGCAAAAGCTATAGCATGATCGACATGAGCATCTTCCGCACGGATACTTCTTTTGATCTTTCCATAAGGTACTCAGCCGCAAGCACGGCGGACTTCAATGCCACACAGACCGACGCCCGCAATCTGGGCAACGCGTTTGTGGCCAAGTATCCGGAGTTGAAAGATGCCTTCAACAGTGTGATGGTGCACGCCGTGGATGCCAGCGGTGGCGACGTTGTGGGTCTGGTCAGCCTCAAGCCCGCAGCCAAGCCGTAAGCCATCCGAAGAGCGGTCTTCGTCCTGGTCAAGAGCTTCAGCGCCTTCGGCAATTCAGGTATAGTAGGGGCCATGAAATCCGGAACGACACTATCCCTTGTCCTGATTGCACTGTTTATCTCATCCTTTGCACTGGCCCAAAACCAGGCCAGCCAGGAAAAGAGCGATCCTCAGTCTCTGATCCAGACGGCTGCTACTGTAGCCAGCAATGCGAAGCGCCAGGATTTGAACGGCTATCTGGCGATTTATATCAGTCCGGAGAATTGGGCTTCAGGGCTCAAAGACGGCGATCTTGGCCCGTTCCTGAAGCAGAAGGAAGCGAAGCCAGGACGTAGCGTGATCTTTCTTTTTTCCCAGTCCAAGGACGCAGCCATCTGTGTCTATTTTGACGGCGCTGCTGCTTTCGGTATGACAGCAGTCAAGGCCGGCGCTGGCGGCAAAATAGAAGACAAAGATATCTCCGGCGAGTACAAGGCTGTGACCAAAGAAATGCTCAAGGATTCCGGCCAGGAGTTTCACCTGGAGAACAGCGAAATCGGCACCGACGACGGCGTACCACTCCCGGCCTACCTGGTTACGAGCGCTGCCAAGAAGCCGGCTTAAGTATTTTCAGTGGTTGCCTGCGGGCGCTGTCGCCAGAAAGCGTCCAATTGTTTCATTCAGAAATTTTGCGTCCGCCGGGTTGCTGGCGGCGCCGGCGGTATGTCCCCAGAGCGATGGGATTGGCGCCAGCGTGACACCCGGAATGAAAGCTGCCTCATAGCGTGCGTCTCCGATCGGAAAATACAGGTCGGTTTCTGACGGCATATACAGCAGAGGAGCTTTGATCGACTTGAGGGCGCGTTCCACGTCTCCGTTGAACCCCGGTGTTGTCCCTACGTCGTGCTTTTCCCATGTGTGCATCTGCAGGATGAGGTCGTTGGCATCCGCTCCAGTAATGAAGTGTGTGCGACGGTACTGAAAAAACTGCTCAAAGGTAGTGCCGGGGGCCGAACCCGCGCGCCACAACTCCTTGCGCCACCATTCCTGCGAGAAGAGCCATCCCAGCCACACCGTGGCAAACGCCTCCAGGCCCTTGGTGGGTGGGGCGGTGTAGTCGCCGTTCTGGAACGCGGCGTCAGCGGTGAGCGCGGCGATCTGACCTTCCAGCCGTACCACGCCGTGGGGATACGTTTTTGCTGTGCCGGAGGTAGCGACGATCCGGTCAGCAAAGGTTGGGTAACTTACCGCCCATTGAAAGGCCTGCTGCGCGCCCATGGAGAAGCCGATCACGGCGCGAAGGTGCGTGATTTTCAACTCCTCCGTGAGCAGGCGATGCACTGCTTCAACGTTGTCACGGATGGTCGTTACCGGGAACCGCGGACCGTGATACGGCTCCGGAGTATTACTGGGAGAGGATGAATGTCCATTGCCAAACAGCTCCGTGGCGACCAGGAAAAGCCTGGAGGTATCGAGAGCGCGGTCCGGTCCGACCAGCCATTCATAGCCACGGAAAGTCGCCATGTAATGCGACGGCAGCAGCACAGCGTTGTCCCTGGCGGCGTTCAAGTGGCCATAGGTTGCGTACACGATATGGGCCTGCGGCAGTGTGACGCCGCTCTCGGTATGGAAGTTCGCGATCACGAACTCGTGAGGTTCGGGCTTGTCCGTTCCGCTGTCAGCCGTATTTTTATTGGTGCTTGCATCCTTTGCTTGCGCGTCTTTCGTGGCTTGCGCATCTTTTCTGGCTGCATCCTGCGCCTTAAGCTGGTGCGAAAAGGGTGCTTCGAAAACTCCAAATACCACAAGCAGCAGTACAAGCTTTTTCATCATCGACTCTAGTGGCCTCTTCTTTCTTTTGATTGTGCCGTCCCGGGCTCGGACATGGCAGCTGTCCAAGCTACGGAGGGCCATATGCTACCACCCAGCGGACCGCGGAGACATTGAAGAATGCCTGGCTTCGGGTTTTGGGCCATGCTTTGACCCCAATTTCCTTGTGTCCGGAAGGGCTGGTCTCGGTAGTTTTTGTTCTGCTTCGTCAACAAAAGAAAGGGATTTTTCAGGTTTCGTCGCCGCAATTTTGATCTCTATTGCTGTCGCGCTCCCGGCCCCGCAATTCAACACGCCACCCGCCCTCGCCGCAGCGGCCGATTGCGGTTGACCGGCGTTTTCGCCACGCGGCCGTTACGGATCAACTTTGACCTGACTTTCCAGTCGGTGGGACGGGTTGTGGCGGTTGCTCGCAATTTCCGTTGCGACACCCAGAAACGCCAGCTGTGCAGTCCGAACTTAATGCTCCGTCTTTTGAAAAATCCGGAAAGCCGTTTTATGGGTTCCGGATATTGGCAGGCACCGTAGGTTGGCGGTTCTGATCCAGACGGGGTAAATACCTTAGCCGTAGAAATAGGCAATTGGCTAGGGCAATGCGCGTCTCAGTATCTAGGAACAATCTTAGAAACTCTCAAGAACGCGCGAAGCATTTTCTGGCCAAGCACGCGACATTAATGGTATATTCACGCTGAAACCCATCCCCTTGCCAACATTCTAGAAAACTATCCAGAGGTGAACGAAAAATGATGCGGCCGCATCGATATTTCTGGTTTGCCGCGTGTCTGCTGCTGTCGTTGCCGTGTTTTGCGCAAAAAGAAGACTGGCTGCCGATTACACAGGAAGATCTCCAGTTGAAGCAGGTTCCCGGTGACCCAGGCGCTCCGGCCATCCAGTTGTACTATGCCAACTACATTGATGATTCCGCGGATTACGAGTTTGTATACCATCGCATCAAGGTACTGAATGAGAGCGGCAAACAATACGCTGATGTGGAGATCAGCGGCGGTGTTGGCGTGGAGGTGGCGAACCTGAAGGCGCGCACCATCCATCCGGACGGCACCATTGTGGAGTTCACGGGCAAGCCATTTGAGAAGACGATTTTCAAGGGGCGAGGCGTCAAGGTATACGCCAAGGCTTTTACTCTGCCGGAGGTCACGGTAGGAAGTATTGTTGAGTATAAGTACAAGCAGAGGAACTATTCTTCCGATATCTGGATCCTGCAACATGACCTTTACACTTTGCGGGAATGTTTTAGCTTCCAGCCCGCCCACGTCGATGCGTCCCTTTCCTGGTCCGGGCGGAATGTTGCCGATAAGGTGCCGACCAGAAAGTCCGATGGATGGGAGCTGGAGTGGCGTGATGTTCCCGGTTTCCAGGAAGAAACCAGCATGCCGCCCGTGAAAAACTACAAGCCTTCCATTCAGTTTTACTATGTCCGGTCCGATATCAGGACCGCGGCCAAGTTCTGGGAAGAAGCGGGCAGAGAACTGCAGGAGTATTTCGACCACTACATAGGAAATCGCAACGAGGTCAGGGAAGCGGCGCTTGCGGCCATTGGCAGCGAAACCGATCCGGAGAAGAAACTGCGCAAGCTGTATGACCGGGCGCAACAGATAAGGAACCTCACCTATGAGCGGGATAAGACCGGCGAGGAGCGAAAGAAAGAAAAGATCAAAGACAACGAAAATGTCGGCGATATTTTGAAGCGCGGCTATGGCCAGGGCCAGGACATTACTGCTTTGTTCGTGGGCATGGCCCGGGCCGCCGGGTTCGATGCGTCCCTGCTGCTGGTGTCAAACCGCAGGGACGAGTTCTTCTCCAGCAAATTGCTGTCCCTGGAGTCCCTGCGGGGGCGGATGGCATTAGTGAAACTCGATGGACGAGACGTTTATCTGCAGCCGGGAGTGCTGTACTGTCCCTACGGCCTGCTGCGCTGGTGGAACACCTCCACGGATGCTTTGAAGCTCGACAAGAAAGGGAGCGGTTTTGTGATGGTGCCGGCTCTCATGAGTGATCGTTCTCTGACACGCCGCACGGCGAACGTGAAACTCGACGAAGAAGGCGCCCTCAAAGGCGAGATTACGGTTGAGTTCCATGGACAGGAGGCGCTGGAGCACCGGTTGGACGAACGGGACTCCGATGACGCCGGAAAAAAGAAGGACCTGGAAGATGAACTTAAGGCCTGGCTGCCCGGTGGCGCGAACGTCAAGCTGATCGACGTGAAGGGCTGGACATCGCCTTACGATCCGTTGGTGGCCCGACTGAGCGTAGAGCTTACCGGGTATGCGTCGACGGCGGGGAAGCGGCTTCTTTTGCCATCTTTGCTGTTTCAGCCGCAGCAGAAGGACGCATTCAAACATTCCGAACGCAAATATCCTGTCTACTTCCCTTATGCGTTCACGGAGCGTGATCGCGTTGTGATCAGCCTTCCGTCCGGGTACGCTCCGGAAAGTGTTCCGCAAAAACAGGACATCGCCCTGCCCTATGCGCGTTACCAGAGCGTCAGCGTGTCGGACGGCAAGGTACTGGTTTCAGAACGTGGGTTGGATTTCAATGCTATTTTTGTGAAGTTGCCGGAATATCCGGACCTGAAGAATTTCATGGCGCAAACTTTGGCCAGTGACGAACAACAAGTAGTTCTCCGCGCAGGGGTAGTAAACAATGCTCAGAAAATCAATTAACGCCGCAATTCTTTTGGCTATTTTAGGCTGGTCTCTGGCTGGCGCTGCTGAAATTCCGGAGTGGCTGCGTGCCGTTGCCGGCCAGGCGCCCAAGACCTACGCGGATGACGTCAACGCCGTTCTGCTGTTCGACGATCAAGAGACCACGGTCAACGATAAGGGTGAGATCATTGAGCACGGCAGAATGGTTTACCGTATCCTTCGCCCCGAAGGCAGAGACTACGCCACGTTTGAAATCTATTTCAGCAATGAAACCAAGGTCAATTTCGTTCGCGGCTGGAGCATTACGTCCAAGGGCCAGGAGTATGAGGCGAAGGACAAAGATGCCTTCGAACGCAGCATCAGCACTTTCGAGGTGTACTCTGACGCGAAGGAAAAACTTCTGCATGTTTCCGGGGAAGATGTTGGTACGGTCGTCGGGTTCGAGTTTGAGCGGAAACATCGTCCTTACGTTTTCGAGGACGAATGGGTGTTCCAGAGGTCTATCCCGGTGGAGCGCTCGCGCTACACTTTGCACTTGCCGCCCAGTTGGGAGATGAAGACCCACTGGGTGAACCATGCGGAGTTGGAGCCCAGCAACCAGTATGGCAGCTACGTCTGGGAGATCACGGGGATTCCCCGCATTGAACGGGAATACCACAGGCCACCGCAAGGCTCTCTGGCGGGACGCATGATCGTCTCGTTTTTTTCGGAGAAATTCAAGAGCCAGACGTATAAGGACTGGAGCGAACTGGCCGCCTGGCACGCCCAGCTCAGCGCCTATTCATTCGATACCAGCGCGCCTCTCCAGCAGAAGGTGCAGGAACTTGCGCCGGCGAGCCTGCCTCTTTTTGAACGCATCAAAGCCCTGGCACATTTCGCACAAAAAGATATTCGTTATGCCGCCATCGAGATCGGGATTGGCGGACTTAAGCCCCATGCCGCATCAGAAATATTTACGCACCGGTATGGTGACTGCAAAGACAAAGCGACTTTGCTGAAGTCGATGCTGAACCAGATCGGCGTCAAGTCTTATTTAATGCCGATTCAAACGTCGCGCGGTGTGTTCACGGAAAAGTCGCCCCCCAACCTCGGCTTCAACCACGTGATCCTGGCCATTCAGCTTACGGACGCCAGTTATAAGAAAGAATTACCGGCGCTTTACGAACATCCGCAACTCGGCCATCTGCTGATCTTTGATCCAACGTCGGAACTTGTTCCTCTGGGGCAGTTGCCATTTTATGAACAGGACAACTATGCGTTGCTGGTACGGGAGAATGGCGGGGAACTGATCCACCTGCCCATGAGCGCTCCTGAGTCCAACCGGATTGCCCTCAACGCCAAGCTTGTGCTCCTGCCGGACGGTACGCTTCAGGGCGAAGTCGAGGAGGCCAGGACGGGATACTTTGCCGCCGCTGCCCGCGATCTGAAGGACATTTCCTTACAGGACCGTAAAAAGGTCATTGAACACATGCTGGGACGCGCCGTCGCAAATCTTCAGGTAGACAGCTTCGACATCGTCAATGCGGATGACATCGAAAAAGAACTTGTGCTCCGCTATAAATTTACCGCGGGCCACTATGCCAAGACCGCCGGTCCGCTGCTGCTGGTTCGTCCCCGGGTCATCGGGGAAATGGCGGGGGCCTATGATTCCAGCAAGCCTCGCCACTACGCGTATGAGTTTGATGCGCCGTTCACGCGCAGTGACAGCATCCAGATCACTCTTCCTGATGGTTTCCAGATCGACGAACTTCCTGAGCCGGCCAACGCATCGTTTCCCTTTGGGGAGTACGTGAGCAAGACAGAGAAGGCAGGCAGCGTCCTCAAGTACACACGTGAATTCAAGATGAAGACAACAAGCGTTCCTCTGGAAAAAATGAATGATCTGAAGAACATGTTCGGCCAGATCAACGCGGACGAGAAGAACATGGCGGTATTGAAAAAGGCAAATTAAGCTCAAGGACAGCTTTCGTGCGGCGATCCGGAAGGGGTCCCCTAACTAAAGTGTTTCGGACACCTGCCGCGATTGGTTTAAAATTCACTTTATGGCAGATCAAGTAAAGAAGAACGCCCTGGCTGGGGTGGCAGAGCGCCCGGTCGCTGAGGTTTTTGAAGGCCGTCATCCGGCGGAGTCAGAGAAGCAATGGGCGGAGACTACCCTGGCCAAGACCCTGGAGAAGGCCCCGGAAAAGCCCATTGGAGCTGCTACCGGCATCAACCGTGACGAGAGCGGCCACGCCCGGTTCACCACCCTTAGCGGCGTTCCCGTGCGTCGGCTCTACACCCAGGCTGATCTGCCTGAAGACTGGAACTACGAAAAATATCTGGGATATCCCGGCCAGCCGCCTTACACGCGGGGCATTCATTCCAGCGGCTATCGCGGCCGGCTTTGGACCATGCGCCAGTTCTCCGGCTTTGCCTCGCCGGAGGCGACGAACGAACGCTACAAGTATCTTTTGTCGGCGGGTGGAGGCGGGCTTTCCGTTGCGTTTGATCTGCCCACGCTGATGGGCTATGACTCCGATCATGCCGCGAGCGAAGGTGAGGTAGGGAAGTGCGGTGTCGCCATCGATTCCCTGGAAGACATGGAGATCCTCTTCAACGGCATTGACCTGGAGAAAACCACTGTGTCGATGACCATTAACTCGCCGGCCTCGGTGTTGTGGGCCATGTATCTGGTGGTCGCGGAAAAGCAGGGTGCGGATTGGAAAAAGATTTCCGGCACGCTCCAGAATGACATCCTTAAGGAATACATCGCGCAGAAGGAATACATTTACCCGCCCGCGCCGTCCATGCGTTTGGTGATCGATACTTTTGAGTTCGGCGCCAAATTCACTCCCAAGTTCAACAGCATCTCCATCAGCGGATACCACATCCGTGAAGCCGGCTCTACGGCGCTTCAGGAGCTTGCTCTGACCATCTATGACGGCGTGGAGTACGTGGAATGGGCGCGACGTCGCGGCCTGGACGTGGACGACTTCGGCCAGCGGCTGAGCTTCTTTTTCAACTCCCACAGCGACTTCTTTGAAGAGATCGCCAAGTTCCGCGCCGCGCGCAAGATCTGGTACCGGCTGATGAAAGACCGCTTCGGGGCCAAACAGCAGCGCACCTGGCTGATGCGCTTCCATACCCAGACCGCCGGCGTATCGCTCACGGCGCAACAGCCCCTGAACAATATTGCCCGCGTCGCCCTTCAGGCGCTGGCGGCGGTGCTGGGCGGCACGCAATCCCTGCATACGGACGCCTTTGATGAAGCCCTGGCGCTTCCCGGCGAAGACGCTGCGCGCATCGCGTTACGCACCCAGCAGATCATCGCGTATGAGTCCGGTGTGGCCCAGACCGTGGACCCGCTGGCCGGGTCCTACTTCCTGGAAAAGCTCACGCTCGACATGGAGAAAGGCGCGTTCGAATACTTTGACCGCCTGGACGCGATGGGAGGCATGGTCAAAGCGATTGAGAATGGATATCCGCAGAAAGAAGTAGCGGAGGCCTCTTACCAGTACCAGCGCGCGGTGGAAGCGAAAGAGAAGATCGTTGTCGGCGTGAACGACTTTGGTATCGAAGAGAAACAGCCGGACACGCTTTATATTGATGAATCGGTGGCCCGTCATCAGACCGAGAAGCTGAAAGCCCTGCGCGCCCGTCGCGACAACGCCGAACTTGCCCGCCGCCTGGACGCTCTCAAACACGCCGCAGCCCAGGAACCCGTGGTCCGCGCCGACGGCCACATCAGTGACGCCAACACCATGCCGTTTATTATCGACTGCGTCCGCGCCTATGCCACCGTGGGTGAGATCTGCCAGGCGCTCAAGGAAGTGTATGGGACGTACGACGAAGTCAGCGTTACGTAAATTTATGCGCCAGTCAGTCGGCGAAATTAGAGAGAAGCAACCAGAAAGAATTGCATCAGTGTTCCAAGTTGTAGGCAAGACGCGACGTTCCACTCGCAAAGGTGACCCTTTCGTGTCGCTCACACTGGCGGATGCCACGGGACAGATTGATGCCGCTATCTGGTACAACGTTGAGAATGCCAGCGCAGAGTTTGAGGTCGGAAACGCCGTAGAGATAGCGGGCGTGACAGCGATCTACCGGAACGCGATACAAATCACAATCAGGCGTATCCGAAGGCGTGGGCTATCTGCCATTGAGTTGCAAGACCGGCCGCACTTGGATAGTGAGATGCTGATGGTAGAGAGTTCCAAAGATTGCGATGGCGCTTGGGTTGGGACCGACGAATCAGCGGCAATGGGGATTGCGACTGACAGAACACTCAATGCAATCGTCGCGAAGTATTCGGCTCCGCACACGGAGTTGGAGCAAAAAGAGAAACCGGATCTTCCCAAACTGCACATGAAAGTAGATCCTCGTGTTGAAGAGATAATCAGAAAGTACAGCACGTCGAAGCCCGAAAAATTCTGACGGCTTCCGCCGAATCTAGATCACCCGATCACGGCGATCACCCGATCTCCCGATTCTTATACACCGCCCAGTGTTCCGTTCCCGCAACCTTCTCCAGCCACTTGCACTTCTGCAATAACGCCTCGAACTCCAGGTAGCGATAAGCCACATAGACCTGCCGGAGATTTTGTTCGACCGAGCGGGACAAATTTTCCAGGACCTCCGCAAACACCGGCTCGGGGAATGAATTGAACATGTAGATCACCAAAGGGCTGGACGGAAACGTAAAGTCGCGGGCATCCATGCTGATCGATTCGATTTGTTTACACTGCTGGCGCTCGCTGGAATACTTTTCAATGTTCTTTTTTGCCGCGTCATGCAAAGCGGGTAAAAACTCCACTCCCAGAATTCGCTGGAAAGGATAATCAGAGGCCATCAGCAGCGCCCGGCCTTTGCCCGAGCCAAGATCGATAAAGGTAAACTTGCGTAAATCCGCCGGAAGGGCTTGCATGATCTGCTCAAACAGCCATGGCTCGGTGGCGAAATACGGATGTCCCGCCAACGTGGCCATAAGCTGCGTACGCAGACTAACATTTGCTCGCGTGGTGTTCACGGAGTGCTCCAGGTCATAGTCCAGATCGCCGTATCTGGTTTTCTTGCGCGCCGGAGTCAACTCCATCAGAATGCGATACACGGCGCTGGTCATCTCCCAGAATGTTCGGGAGAAACCACGGTGGCGAATGCCATCGCGAACGCGCCGGCGCAACAGCCAGGTGAAGCCGGTCTTTGCCGGTTGTAACGACGGAGCCACTGCGGCGCTTAGTTTAGAATCAACATCCATGAAGAAGGCCCTGGATCATCTCAAGAAATCTGACGTCATTCTTGCATCTATTATTGCCCGTGTGGGGGCCTGCAAGATGACTTATCGGGATCCCACGTTTGAGGCGCTGGCCCGCGCGATTGTCTTCCAGCAGTTGAGCACCAAGGCTGCGCGGACCATCTATGGCCGGCTGGAAGAAGCCGCAGGCGGCCAGGTTACGCCTGAGTCAATCCAAAATCTGAGCGTAGGGGAGATGCGGAGGGCCGGTCTGTCCAAGCAGAAAATCGGGTACATACGTGACCTGGCGGAGCATGCCCTGAGCGGCAAGGTCGATTTTGCCCAGTTGCCCGCGATGCCGGACGAGGAGGTCATCATCGCGTTGACGGACATCAAGGGCGTAGGCGTGTGGACCGCGCACATGTTTCTGATCTTCTCTCTACGCCGGCCCAACGTGCTGCCGGTCGGCGACCTGGGCGTGCGCATGGCCATCCAGCGGGCTTATAAAAAGCGCAAGCTGCCTCTGCCCAAGGAGATCGAAAAGATCGCCAGAGGCTGGCATCCGTATTGCAGTTTCGCCGCTTGGTACTTGTGGCGTAGCCTGGAGTTCACCCCGCCAGCGTCCAAAAGCAAGTCCACCACGGAGACACGGAGGCATATTCTGAAATCCCGAACGAAGTGAGGGAGCCCTATTACCGCGAAGAAAGCTGGGGATACATGAGTTCATTCGAAGACTGGTGGGACCTTGCTATGACCGTATTGGACTATGGTCGAAGAATTAGGAACTGGACGTCCTTCAATGGCTACACTGTGGAGGGGAATTCTCTGCGCGTTCATATCGTTCTCTCAAGCAAGAAGGAACAGAGTGACTGGAATAATGGCTATCCATTTTCGGCTCTGGACGACTGGATAGTGTGTGCGCAGATAAAAGGGGAAAGAGTTGCTACAGTTTCAAAGAAAGAGTTCCAAGATCGATATGACAGTTGGCCGGCATACAGAAATAACAAGATCATGCGCAAAGACTTTGATGGAAAGACCAAGGCATCCCCGTATTTGATTTCGATCTTTCACGAGTTTGACCGCCTGATGTCGTTGGATCTCGACGTCAGCAAGCCATCAGACTTGGCTTGAAAGGGCCAGATTGAGCGGGCTTCTTGAATGCAAGAACAGATCATCTTAGTGATAGGGGTCCCTCGCTATGCTCGGGATCTTAGAGAGTGGCCTCCGTGTCTCCGTGGTGGATTCTTGGGTTCTGGTAAAATCACGAGCAGATGGCAGCTGACCGCAAAATCCGAGTACTTGTCGCCAAACCTGGCCTCGACGGCCATGATCGCGGCGCTAAGGTCATAGCCCGGGCATTGCGTGATGCCGGCATGGAAGTCATTTATACCGGGCTGCGGCAGACTCCGGAGATGATCGTCAACTCGGCTTTGCAGGAGGATGTGGACGTGATTGGTCTTTCCATCCTCTCCGGGGCCCACAATGCTATTGTCCCGCGTGTTGCGGTGTTGCTCCGCGAGAACAAAATGGAAGATGTACTCTTCCTGGTCGGAGGGATCATTCCGGAGCAGGATTTTGATGCCCTGAAAAAAGCTGGTGTAAGCGGCATCTTTAATCCCGGCACGCCGATGGATGAGATCGCCGATTTTATCCGCAAAAACATCAAACCTCGCGTCGTACCTACCGCTTAAGTTTCATCACGGACAATCTAATTACGGACAATCTAATTTAAGATAATTGAAAAATTGACTATTGCACCGTGAGAAGTATTTGTTTTTTGATTGCCTTTCGCTAAATGTTCTCCTATAATGGCACCTCTCAGTCCTAGTAGTTGGTTGGGATAGATCAGAATCCCTTTACTAAGTGGTTTCCAGAAGGAGAAATAAAGCTTAACCCTGACATGGATCTATGGGCAAAAAAATATCTATTAGTTGATGAACCTCTGCTGCCGCAAGTGGTACCTACGATAAGCAGAATGGATGATCTTATGAAGGGATATTTTTTTGGCTGAGGAAACTCGGGTTACGGGTTGCACCATGGTTGTAAATAACGCCAAAGGTCGTTCCCTATTGCGTCCGAAATTACCGTCGAAACGCCTACAGTCTTGCCCATTCTTGGTCTTACATCTCACCCGTAAAGTGATGCGCGGGGGCCGACAGGAAGCGGGGATGAATGCTTAACGCGCATATAATGTTAAGGTCTGAAGGGGCCATTCCAGCGGAAAGATTGTTTTTTCGAAAAAGTTTTGGTTTGCGAAACCAATAGACCCATCGGTTAAGGGAATTGTCGGGCCGCTTTTGCTGTGCAACAGGCTCCTGAGCGGTTCCTTAGACTGAATAAGAATTAAAAGACAACTAAATTAGATAGGCAGTGTTCAAGGTACCTTATGGTCTTTGTGACAGCTAATGGCTCATCGCTTCCCAGGGGGCCTGTCGTCATGGCGAAGTAAGTGCATCCGGTACGATCGCAGCGTGAGAAGGCCAGGTGTGGTGTCTGTAAAGCAAGTGTTAAGCATGTTTTGGCTGGTGTTGTCACTTCCAAAGTGATAGTTTGTAGTGTTTACTTAAAAAGATGCTGTCTTAATTGTTGCCTTTAGAAACCGCAGTGTTTTTGAAAATAACAAAATCGTCTAATAAATTTTATACTCGGGACACGGCATAAATGCTGCAAAATCCACTTTTTAGATTTGCACACACTGTCCGTCGGCGGAGAGTATGGTTTGCCGGCATCTTCCAGGCGTTCTTAATCTTAGTGGCGCTGTTGCTTGCCTGGCTTTTTCGATTCGACTTCTCTTTACCGAACCGGCATGCTCTGCTGATCGCTGCTCCTCTCCTTGTCGGAGTGCGCCTGCTGGCGATTGCGCGCTTCGGTCTTTTGCATGGCTGGTGGCGTTACGTCGGGGTCAGTGATGTTGTCGATATCGTCAAGGCCGATATTGCGGGGAGCGTGGTTTTTTTCGCGATCGCCCGGTACGTCTTCCATATGACGGAGTTCCCGCGCTCGGTCTATGTCTCGGAAGCGTTTCTAACCGCGGGGTTATTGGCCGGCGTGCGGTTGCTGTCCCGGCTTCTGGCAGAGACGTTCCGGCAGAATGTGTCCTCGGACAGAAAAGTTATTTTGATAGGCGCGGGCGCCGCGGCGCAAATTGTCTTACGCGAGCTGAACCGCTCCGGTAGAGGCTGTCAGGTGATCGCATGCCTGGACGACGATGAGACCAAGCTCGGTCTGAAAATTCAAGGGGTCCGGGTGGTTGGGTCCATTGACCGCTTGCCCGATTTATTTGTCGATGAGCAACAGGAAGACTGCGAAGTCATCATCTCCATCCCCTCCGCTACCAGCGCGGAGATGCGGCGGTGCGTGGAGATTGCGCAAAAAGCCGGGTTCCGTTACCGTACCCTGCCGAGTTTGACGGAGTTGATCACCGGCGATGTCCTGATCCATCAGTTGCGGGAAGTGAACCTGGATGATCTGCTCGGAAGAGACCCCATTGACCTGACCTTGGACGTGCTTGGCGACAAGATTACCGGCAAGACAGTCATGGTTACGGGAGCTGCTGGATCAATAGGATCGGAGCTTTGCCGGCAAATCCTCAGTTGCGCTCCTTCGAAACTTGTCTGTGTGGACCGAAATGAAAATGGAATTTTCCATCTCCAGCTCGAGTTGGCTGGCCTTGCCAAACAGAGTGAGTTGGTCCTTTGCGTTGCTGACGTCCGTGATCACGAACGGCTGAGCAGCATATGTCGCGCGAACAGGGTCAAGGTCATCTTTCATGCGGCGGCCCACAAGCACGTACCCGTCATGGAGTCGAACATCGAAGAAGCTGTACGAAACAATGTTTTTGCCTTGCTCACTTTGCTCGATGTGGCCGAAGAGGTCGGCTCACGAGACCTGGTGCTCATCTCGAGCGACAAAGCCGTGAATCCAACGAGCATCATGGGGGCCACCAAGCGTATATGCGAATTGATTGTTGCCTCAAGGCCGCCCAATGGGCTTCGTTGCTCCTCGGTGCGTTTCGGCAACGTGCTGGGCTCAAGCGGCAGTGTTGTCCCTATTTTCCAGGAGCAACTCCGTCAGAACCTTCCGCTCACCATTACACACCCTGAGGTAAAGCGGTTTTTCATGACCTGCAAGGAAGCCGTTGCCCTCGTATTACGGGCCTTCGCGGTTGGGAGCCACGGGGACATCCTGGTGCTGGATATGGGCGCGCAGGTACGCGTGGTAGACCTGGCCCGGAGCCTCGCCCGCCTGGCCGGTAAATCAGAGAATGAAGTGGAATTTCAATTCACGGGTCTTCGCCCCGGCGAAAAGCTTACAGAGCAGCTTTTTTATACAACCGAACAGATATCGGACACTTCGCACCCCAAAATCAAGAGGACTTCCGGATCTTCCGTGAACTGGCTGAAATTATTGCAGGACCTGAATGAACTGGAACATGCCGTATCCAGGGGTGTTGTTTCCGACGTGGTTGCGAAGATCAAAGAGATCGTTCCGGAATTCTGCAGCACAATCAAGGACGATCAAGAATGCGATTTCGAGGAAGCGTCCCAGCCCCGGGCCGCCACAGCAGGATGGGATTGATTCTTTACCGCGAATCCCCTTGATCACCCCGATGTTCGTTTGTACTAGCAAGAAATAGTAGAAGGAAGAAGGTTCATTCCGAGCTTGCAATGCAGAGGGTTGTCCCGCGCCTCACGTTTTTTTCGCCTCGATACCAAGTTTTTAGAAGTTTGTCTCAGGCAGGCCCCTGGAGTCACAAGCGGCCGTAGTATCGTTAATCTTGATTCTTGCGCTAAAGACTTATGCGTACTCAATACAGTTTAATGACGATGCTGCTGAGCGCCATGCTCGCAAGCCTCGGCATCCCGGCAAATGCCATTTGCCAGCAAAGCACAGAGTCCTCTAGGGGGCCCGCGCAGATGGGCGAGGCCTGCAACAGTAATCAATGCCAGGATCCGCTGGATTCCTCGTCTCAATCCTCTGCGGCAGGCCCCGTCAAGGAGAGCGGTTCCGATACGCAGCCGCACCTCTCGATTAAGAGGGTGTTTCTTAACCTGCCTGGAGACCAGAAAGCGATCTGGACCAGCCCATTCCACATGCGCAAACAGGACTCGGTTTGGCTGGCTCCACTGGCAGGAACGACGATACTACTCGGCGTCACTGACCGTCACAGCATGCAGAGGGAGCGTTCTAACGCGAACGCCGTCACTTCGAGTGACAGTATTGCCAATGGCGGTCTGATTGGAATGGCCGCACTCCCGGTCTTCATGTACTCCTGGGGCAGCCTGAGAGCGTTGCCAAAGTTCCGCGAAACGGGGCTGCTTTCCGGGGAAGCGCTGGTGAATGCCGTAGTCGTCGACGAAGGGCTGAAACTTGTTTTTGAACGGGACCGCCCAACTCTCACCGACGGACAAGGAAAGTTCTTCAACAGTGGTCCAGGGAACTCTTCTTTCCCCTCGACCCATTCCACGTTGACCTGGACGGTGGCTTCCGTTATTGCCCACGAGTATCCCGGGTGGCTGACGCAGACCATGGTTTATGGAGGAGCTACCGCAGTCAGCATCAGCCGTGTAACGGGCCGGCAGCATTTTCCTACCGACGTGGTGGTTGGCGGGGCGCTTGGCTGGTTGATTGGCCGGCAGATCTATCGCGCCCATCATGATACTGATCTTGACGGCGCGGAATATGGTGCGTTCACCCGTCCTCTGGGGGAGTCCGAGGCTGAGCGGTTGGGTTCACCTGATGTACCGCTCGATAGCTGGGTGTATCCGGAGTTGAAGCGACTGGCGGCTCTGGGCTATATCCAGACCCAGTTTACCGGGCTCGAACCGTGGACGCGCCGCGAATGTATGCGCCAGATCGAAGAAGCGGAATACTTTGCCCAGGACCTTCCGCCAGAATCTGGCATTACCCAAACGATCGCGGCGATCAAAGCAGAATTCCGCGAAGACGGGCAGTCTTACCAGAGTGCGCAAATTGATTCCGTTTACATGCGCTATGGACAGATCTCAGGCACGCCGTTGCGGGACAGCTACCACTTCGGACAAACGATTTGGAACGATTTCGGCCGGCCTTATGATCAGGGCAGCAACGTAATCGTGGGTTCTTCCGCCCGTGGCGTTGCTGGTCCATTTTTTTTCTATGTTCGCGGAGAATACGAACATGCCCCTGGACGGGCCGCGCTGACGGACGCTCAGCGGAACCTGGTCGGTTCGATCGACATCAATCCAGTGCAGCCAGCTTTGCCCGTATCGACCACCGATCGCTTTTATCCTCTCGATATGTACGCCGGCGTTCAACTGGGGCAATATGCGCTGACATTCGGCAAGCAGAGCCTGTGGCTTGGTCCGGGGCAGAGCGCTCCGTTGATGCTCAGCGACAATGCCGACCCCATGTATATGTTGCGTTTTACCCGCACAACGCCTCTCGTGCTTCCTGGAATATTTGAGTATTTGGGGCAGATCAGGGGTGAGTTCCTTTTTTCAAGGTTGTCAGGCCACCAGTTTCCCCGTGGGCCATTTTTTAATCTGCAAAAGATCAGCTTGCATCCCACAAAGAACCTGGAGCTGGGTTTTACGCGCTCTTCCATCTGGGCTGGGTTGGGACATCCATTTACCGCTCACAGCCTGGGAAAGAACCTGTTTACTCTGGCGGACTCCACACCGGGATTTGGCGATCGCAATGATCCGGGCGACCGCAAATCCGGGTTTGAGTTTTCCTATCGCATTCCGGGACTTCGAAATTGGCTGACGATTTACAGCGACTCCTATAGCGACGATGATCCTTCGCCTCTGGCGAATCCGCGCCGGGCGGCCGTCAACCCCGGGCTGTACTTTTCGCACCTTCCTGCTCTGCCGAAACTCGATTTGCGCATGGAGGTGGTTTCTACGCAGTCCCTGACCAGCCTCGACCGGGGAGGGTTTTTCTTCTATTTCAACACCCAATATCACGATGCTAATGTTAACCAGGGCAATCTGTTTGGGAACGCTACCGGTCGTGATGGCAGATCGTACCAGGCTTGGAGTACCTACCATTTTTCGTCGTTTACCAATCTGCAATTTAGTTTCCGCCAAGTCAAGACCAGCAGCCTCTTTCTGCCCGGCGGAGGGACGCAAAGCGATGCCAGTACACGATTCCTGTGGCGTGTGCGGTCCGGTTGGAGCGTGGATGCGTTTGTGCAGTACGAGCGCTGGCTGGTTCCGGCGCTACGGTCGACGGTCCAGCAAAATGTTACCGGCAGAGTGCAGCTGACTTTCGAACCCAAGTGGCACATTCACACCGATTAAGTTCCTGCGGCAGGACTAAAAATTTGAGAAGTCCGGCTTGCGGCGTTGCAGGAACGCTGTCATGGCCTCTTTGGCCTCAGGCCCCTGGAGTAACCTGGCAAACTGCTCAATTTCGCGTTTCATCATTTCCGCTATGTCATCGGCTGTGGCGTGCTTCAGCAATGCCTTGGTTACACGTAGTGCAGTGGGCGGCTTTTCTCCCAACTGGGCCGCTTTGGCGGTCGCCTCAGACAGCAATTCACTATCGGCATAAACTCCATTGACGATGCCTAAACCATGGGCCACGTCGGCGTTGAATGGCTCACCCAGCAACAACAGCTCGGCGGCCCGATGATGGCCCATTAACCTGGGCAAAATGAAACTGGAAGCAGCCTCTGGGCACAGCCCCAAATTTGCGAATGGAAGCTGGAATCGTGCGCTGGACGCTGCATAGACCAGGTCACAATGAAGCAGCATCGTCGTGCCGATGCCAATGGCGATTCCGTTCACGGCGGCGACCACAGGCTTTTGTGCCGCCGCGAGCGTTTGCAGGAACGCAATCGCCGGGCTCGCTTCTCCAGGTACGGCGTTGGCAAAGTCAACCAAGTCATTGCCCGCCGTAAAGCAATCAGCCGATCCGGTAATCAATATCGTGCGCACCTGCGTGCTGGTTTCCGCCTGCCGGAGGGCATCTGTCATGGCAACGTACATTGCCCGGGTCAATGCGTTCTTCTTCTCCAGGCGGTCGATGCGAATCGACAAAACGCGATTTTCTGCTGCCACAGATACATGGTCTGCCATGGCTTGCTCCTTCGATGAGATCAGTCAATGAAATGGAGGGGAGTCTATCAGAAAGCTTCAGGGCCGTGATGGCGACTAAATTTCGCTGATAGGATGCAGCCGCGACTTAGCGGTGCGATTTTTTCAGCACGGCTGCTTGCGACAACTCGCATGCGGCGCGCCCAATGCTGTAGTAGTTCAGACCGGCTTCCTTCATGATCGCCGGGTCATAGAGATTACGGCCATCCAGCACGGTGGGATGTCGCAAAAGACGCTTGATTCGTGCCAGATCAAGGTTCGAGAATTCCTTCCATTCGGTCAGAATGAGCAAAGCATCCGCTCCCTCGGCGGCGGTATACGGGTCTTTGGCGCAAGCGATTTTGTCGCCGAGTACCTGCTTGGCGCGTTCCATCGCTGCCGGATCAAAGGCAACAATCTTGCACCCCTCTTGTAACAAGCTCTTAATCACCTGAATGGCGGGAGACTCGCGCACGTCGTCCGTGCCGTCTTTGAAGGCCAGGCCAAGGACGGCCAGCCGTTTGCCTTTGAGAACGCGCAGTGCGCTGCGGACCTTGGCAATGAACCGCGGGCGTTGTTCTTCGTTGATTCTGTGTACTTCATCGAGCAGGGGGAAGTCATAGCCGAATTCGCGCGCCACCGAACGAAAAGCCGCGACGTCCTTCGGGAAACACGATCCACCGTAACCGATACCGGCGCGTAAAAAGTCAGAGCCGATCCGGCTGTCGCTGCCCAGGCCCCGGGAGACTTCCTCAATATCGGCGCCTACCGATTCGCACAGGTTACCTACGGCATTGATATAGGAGATTTTCAGCGCAAGAAACGCATTGGAAGCATGCTTGATAAGTTCCGCGCTTTGCGGCGAGGTTTCAATATACGTAGGAGATGTTCTGGCGCGCTCTGGTTTTGGGACCGCGCTGGCCTGCTGGGAGTAGCTGCCGTCGACAATGGACGAATACATTTCGCGCATGATTCCCGCGGACCGTTCCGTGCTTGCACCCACGACGATGCGGTCGGGATAGAGAAAATCAGTGACAGCGGACCCTTCCCGGAGAAACTCGGGATTAGAAACCACATCGAATTCGCCGCGCTTCCTTCCCTTAAGCATGACCCGCTGAATCCACTCACTGGTGTATACGGGAACAGTGCTCTTCTCAACAATGACCTTGTAGCCATCGGCACACTGGGCGATGGCTTTGGCAACGGACTCAACATACGACAGATCGGCCCCACCGTTGCCGGACAGCGGTGTTCCCACGGCGATAAAGATCACCAGGGATTCCGCGGTGGCGTCCTTGACTGATGTTGAGAAAGAGAGCCTTCTGCCCCGGTGGCGGCTGAGCAGCTCCTGGAGGTAATCTTCGTGAATGAGTGTCTCGCCGGCATTCAAGGCCGCGATCTTCTCGGAGTCGCAGTCCACGCAAATGACCGTATGACCCAATTCCGCGAGACATGTAGCCGCAACCAACCCTACGTACCCCGAACCGACGACAGAGATTTGCATTTTTTGCTTTCTCTCCAAGCAAACAAATCCCGCATACCCCTGTTACGTGGGATTCTTATTATTTCAAGTATCTATTGTGAACAACATGATCGTCAAATGGGATTTCTATAAGGGGAAATATCAGGGCCAATGCCAGATTAGGAATCGTTTACGTCTTTTCTCGGTTCGCCCGGGGCATTCTTTGAAAGACAGGTAAACACTCTAGATCTCACCCAACGGGCCGAGACCTAATGATTGTACCGCAGAAGCCGGACATGGTGATGATTTCAGGGGAGGTTTATAATCCGAATGCTGGCCCTCAACATAGGCTGTCATTTGCAGTAAGCTGGAGTAGACCCGGTAGTTGAGCCGCGCAGGGAAATCCGCGGACCGAAGAATTTGTTCGCTTGCGATGAGACAAGGAGCTTAAGGGTCATCTGCAACTTGTCCTTGTTTGCATGTTTAAAAATAGCGAGGGAACTGGGGCGTCGTTGGAAGCATCCAAACTTGAGTCGACCAATGTCGTGCTATTGGCTGCTGCGCGGTCGATTCTGATTTATGCATGGGAGGCTGGCACATGCCGCTGAGAGAGGCGGAAAGAGAAGTATTGTCCAGTCAAGCCAACGACGATCTGCTGGCTCCGGCAAATCGTGAGTCGAAGTGGGTCGAAACGATCAATCGGATGTGGGACCGGCGCAGCCAAGTCGCTCGTTGGACGGCGGTCGGTCTGGTTTTAACCGCCGTGCTCGCGTGGCGGCTCCCTAAATATGAGAGCACGGTGCAGATCATGCCGCCCGACAACGCTACGTCCGGCTTGGCCGCGCTTGCTCTTCCTGCTCTTGCCAAAACACCATCCTTAGGGGGCCTGGCCGGCGATCTGATGGGCGTCAAGACAACGGGAGCCCTATTCATCAAAGTGCTGGAGAGCCGAACGATTCAGGATGACCTGATTGGGCGTTTTGGTTTGCGCCGGAGCTATTTTAATAAGTACCCCGAATACCTGGATGATGCCCGCTCCAGGCTGAGTTCGCGCACGGCGATCACGGAAGACAAGAAAAGCGGCGTAATCGCCGTGAGCGTTCGAGACCACGATCCAGGGATGGCGACCGCGCTGGCAAACGCTTACGTGGACGAGCTTGATAAAGTGATGGCCAGGGTCTCAACCTCGGCTGCGCGGCGGGAGAGACTTTTCATTGAGCAGAGATTGACGGAAGAAACACAGAACCTTGAGGAAGCGGAGCAAAAGTTCAGCCAATTCGCCAGCACGAACATGGCACTGGATGTCCCACAGCAGACCAGAGTTACCGTGGAAGCCGCAGCAAGGCTTCAGGGTGAATTGATCGCCACGCGGGGACAACTTGAAGCGCTCAAGCAGCTCTATACGCCAGAGAACATCCGAGTCAAGAGTGTCCAGGCCCATGTGAACGAGTTGGAACGTGAATTAGGCAAGATCAATTCCGGTAAAAGCACGGCCGGTCCTGGACAGGACCAATCCAGCCCTTATCCTTCTGTCAGGAACCTTCCCATTTTAGGTGTGCGTTGGGCTGATCTTTATCGCAATACAAAAATGCACGAGACGGTCGTTGAGCTGCTGACGCAGCAGTATGAGCTCTCCAGAATCCAGGAAGCGAAGGAGATCCCCACAGTCAAGGTCCTTGATCCTGCTTCTCTCGCGGAGAAGAGATATCCCAGGCCGCTGGTGATTGTGCTGATTGGAGCGATTCTGAGCTTTTTACTGGCATGTTATGGGGTTTGGTTGCATGATCGGTGGGAAATGTGGAACGAGGACGATCCCAGGCGTATCTTGCTCATGCGGATCTTTCGCGGCGGCCGCAGGGGCATTGGTTCCATAACGGGCATGTTCGGACGACGGCGCGCGGACAGTCCGGATCATCGGATGTCTTAGATAAGTGAAATCCATGCAGGCAGGAGGGACATGGTGTCCACGCAAGAAGTAGTGAAAGAGCACGAAAATCTCCTGGAGAACTCCCATTTTGCCGTCGGCCAACTCCACCGGTCTTTGTCGCATGAACGGAGTACGGGAGTAGGCGCCGCGGTGGCGATGGCTGAGGCCTTGATTGTGATTGGCGCCGGGATTTTGGCGTACTCGGGACGTGGATTTCTCGCTGACCTGCTCGGAGCGGCCCCTCCGGTGCAAGGTCTTCCGCGCGTACGGTTGTTTGTTTTTTTGCTTACCTATGCCTGCCTCACGGTCATCTGCAATGCGGCCCAGAACCTTTATTCGGAAGCCGCGATCCGTTCCGCCAGGGTCACACGAGTAAGGATACTGAAGGGCTTCATGGTCTCTTCCATGCTTGCCATCATGATTGTTTTTATCGCCGGTGAAACGTCTGTGCCCCGGCTGATGGTTGCGGACGTGGCGTTGTTCAGCTTGGTCGGCGTTGTCCTTCTCCGCTACGTAATGGAGCGCTACAACCTGAAGAGGATCGAACGCGGCATTGGCAACCAGCATGTTCTCATCGTAGGGGCGGGCGAAGTTGGACAGGCATTCCGGCTTTATCTGCAGAACCATATGCATTTAGGCAAGACGTTTTGCGGCTTTGTTGACTGGGAACCCGACGCGGGCCCCTATTGCCTGGGGACACCCGACGACCTGCCGCGCATTCTGACTGAGTATTTTATCGACGAGATATATTTCACTCCCGGAACCAGCCGTGACTTGGTCATGAGTATCGCGCTCGAAGCCCGGCGGGAGCGGATTGGTGTAAAGGTCGTTCCTGATCTCTATGGTGGCCTGGCCGTAGGAGCGGGAATGGCTTACATTGGCTCGGTCCCGGTCCTGGAACTGAATCGCCAGCCGATTCCAGCGCTCGGTCTTTTCCTGAAGCGCATTATGGATTTGAGCATAGGCGTAATCACCCTGGTGGTAACGGCTCCTATTCTGCTGCTGGCTGCGATCGCAATCAAGATTGATTCACCTGGCCCTGCTCTGTATCGCGCCTGGCGGGTAGGACGGAAAGGGCGCAAATTCCGTTGCTACAAGTTCCGCACTATGGTGGCCGACGCCGATGCGCGCAAGAACGGCCTCATGCACATGAACGAGCGTAACGGCGCGACTTTCAAGATAGTGGATGATCCCCGCATCACCCGGCTGGGACGCTTTCTGCGCCGCTACAGCATCGACGAACTGCCGCAACTCTTAAATGTGCTCAAGGGCGATATGAGCATTGTTGGGCCGCGTCCTCATCCTGAAGATGATTTCAAAAGATACGACCTGGCGCATTTCCGACGGCTCGATGTCACACCTGGGCTTACCGGACTCTGGCAGGTGACCGCTCGTAGCGATCCCTCTTTTGAAAAGAATGTCCTGCTGGACCTTGAGTACATTGAAAACTGGGATGTCTTGCTGGACCTGAAGATTCTTATCAAAACCATCCCGGAAGTGTTCGGAGGTTCTGGCCACTAGCTCCCAGCCGGGCTTATCTCTCCCGTGGTCCGCGACGCTCGCCTAAAGCACGTTTGCGTATTGTGTTCGCGCTTGCTGAGCATCTCCCTATTGCAGTGAAAGATACAGTATGATTCTAGGCAACATCCCATGAACAAGAGTTTCGTGACGTCTGGAGTAGTGCCCGTCGAAAGACGGGGTTGGCTGGGACTGTCCTTTATTGCGCCGTCGCTGGGAGCGGCCCTGGAACTGAAATTAGACCTGCAAGGGGAGCCGTCGCGTGGCTGAGTTCAGTCCACCTTCGATGGGAAAGTCTGCTGTGCAGGAATCGCTCCCCAACTTGACTGCCGTCTTCCTCGTGGCTTTGACGGCTTCCGCGCTGCTTTGGCTGGAGGGCGACTCTCCTGTCGGGGCCTTGGTCATTTTGAGTGTTGTATTCACACCTATTCTCGTCTACTTCCTGACAGCTTCATTCCAGGCGGCCGTTGGCGTCATGATCGCAGCGGCGGCAGCATCGCATTATGTCATGCCGATATCCGGCCTGAATGTTGCTCCAGAGCATCTCGCGATTGCGGTCCTTTGTATAATTTTGCCGATATGGCTCAAACGCGATTCGCAGCGTCCCATATGGAACATTGTCGATGGTCTGCTGGTCGCCTATATCCTGTTGAATCTCGTCAGCTCAGTTTTCATGTCAGTCGCGCCCGGGCAGAATCTCAGGTGGGCCATCCAGCAGGCCATGGTAATCCTTCCTTATTTTCTGGTGCGGTTTTTCCTGACTGATCGCCAGAGGTTTGAGAAGGCTTTTCGAATCTTTGTGGTCATCGGGACCATGCAGGCGGCATATGCCATTGTCTGTTTTTTTTCCAGCATTTTCTTCGGCACTGACTTTGGCATGGCGCTGGACCAGTACGGTCAAATCCCCGGCACGTACGGCATGCAACGAGAAGCCAACATCCTGGGCGCCTATTCCTGCGGTTGTTTCGTGACCTTGCTGGTTATGTACTTTAAGGCGCCACGAGTCAGATTGCTCGTTGGGGTTGCCATTACCTGGGCCGCAGTAATGATCAGCCTGAGCCGCGGAGCCATTGGGGCGGCCGGGATCGTCTGTCTTGCTGCGGTTTTTTACGGGACAAAGAAAAAGCTTCTGAGCGGGCAACTGCTGGTGAGGGTTGTGGTCACGGTGGTTCTAACTACTTTCTTGCTGGCGCCGGCGCTTGCCCCCTCTTATAGCGAACGGGCCACGGAGTCGGCTGTCTCGGACCCCATGGAAGACACAAACGTTAAGCTCCGGTTATTTCAGGCCGCGGTGGCCATGGAAGACATTATTGCTCATCCCGTCCTCGGCAATGGCACGGCCAGCTTCCAACTCAGCTTCAGCTATGAAGATCTTGGATACGGAGAGGTGGATCAGGGCGCCTGGATCAGCAACGTGGAGATGCGCGTTCTTCATGATACGGGGATCATCGGTTTTGCCGCTTTTGCACTATTCGTTGGTTTCTTGCTGGTTCGGTCCTGGAAAGTGGCCCAACGGGAATTCAGCACCGAGTTGCTGGCCTTATTTTTTTCCGCATTGGTTTTTGCCATTACGTTTCAGGCGACGGAAGCCACATTGCTGAGTTTTGGCTGGGTCCATCTGGGCTTGATGGGTAGCGGCCTGGCGGCGTACACAGCCAGGCAGCGACCTTCCCTGGTGACGGAGGCTCGCTTTAAATGAAGACCACGTCAGGCAGGGCCCGATAAAAGGTGGGGAGAGATCAAATCACATTGAGCAAACGCAAACTTCGCGTCGCAATTTGCGGCGGACGAGGAATTCCTTCCACGTACAGCGGCACGGAGACTTTCTATATTGAGCTGGCGCCGCGGTTGGTGGAGCGCGGTCACGAAGTGATCGTCTATTGCAGGAAGTCATTGTTTAAAGAACGTCCCTCATTCTATGAAGGCGTCCGGCTGATTTACCTGCCCAGCATTGAGACCAAGAACCTGGGTACGTTCACACACACCATGGCGTGCGTCTTGGACGTGCTCCGGCGTGACGTGGACGCCATGCTGATCACCAATGTCGCCAATGCCCTTCACTGCATCGTGCCGCGTCTGTTCCGGCAGAAATGCGCCCTCAACGTGGACGGCGTGGAGTGGAAAAGAGGCAAATGGGGAAGAATGGGTAAAGGATACTTTCATCTAAACGCCAGGCTGTGCGGAAAGATCCTGCCCAAGGGAGTCATTACGGACGCGTATGCCATGCGGACGCTTTATCTGGAAGAATTCAATACTCCGTCGGCCTGCATCGCATACGGCGCGAATATCGCTTCATCCACTTACCCTGAGGTGGTTCGCCAGTATGGATTGGAGCCGGGTGGCTACTACCTGATCGCCAGCAGGCTGGTGCCGGAGAACAACGCGGCGCTGATCGTAGAAGGTTTTAAGAACGCGAAGACCAACAAAGTGCTCGCAATCGCCGGAGACGCAAATTATCGCAGCCAGTTCATCAGTGAATTGAAGGCAAGCGCTGGCGACCGAGTTCGCTTCCTGGGACACGTAGACAACATCGAGCACGTGAAGGAACTTCATTGCAACGCGTACGCTTATCTTCACGGTCACATGATGGGCGGGACCAACCCGGCGCTCTTGAAGGCGCTTGGCTTCGGAAATTGCATTCTTGCCCACTCCAATCCGTTCAACGCCGAAGTTCTGGGAGAGTACGGGATCTTGTTCCAGGATGCCGGCGATTTAGCCGCAAAAATCGAAATGATCGAACGAAATGTGGAACTGGCGGAGCGCTATCGAAGGCGCGCACCGGAACGCATCCGCACGGTCTACAACTGGGACCGGATCACCGATCAATATGAAGAGTTCTTCTACCAACTGGCGGACGGCCAGGACCCAACGCAAGTCCACTCCAGCGTAAACGATGAGTTAGTCAGGCAGATGACAACGGTTGCTACGTAACGACGTCATTTAGTCCCGAGCGCCGCCGAACCAGCCACGCGCCGTGTTCATGATCTGCCTTGCCTCGTCCATCTTGAGTAGCAGCGCAATGCTCAGAAATGCAGCGCCGCTCACCGCTAGCACAGCCAAAACAATTCCCAGTCGGAGCAAAGTGTCGCCTGCGTCAAACGCCGGTTGCAGAAGGCGCAATGATATCCAACTGACGGCGCCCATGCTGAGAGAGGCGGCCGCAGTACGGACCAGGAACCCGGAGCGTATGAGATCGAGTTTCAGCAAGGTCTTCCGTCGTGAGAGGACATAGATAAGAATCCCGGTCACGATGTAGAAGGAGATCGTGCGTGCTCCGGCCAGTCCCTCAATACCGAAGCGGCGCATGAGCGCGCCGGCAGTGGAGGCGAAAACTCCCAGGGCAAAAAGTTCCGCCAGCAATGGAGTAACGGTATCCTCGATCGCAAAAAAGCAACGCAGCAGCACAATAGCGATAGCGTTGGGCAGGATTGCAATGCCATAGATCGCCAGCACCCGGGCCGTGATGAAGGAATCCGAAGCCACGAAATGGCCATGCTCGTAGAGAAGACGGGTCAAAGGCAAGGCATTGAGCAGGCTCCACAGGGTGACCGGCAGAAACAGAAATACGACCAGGCGAAACATTCTGGAGACCTGGTTGCTTAGCTCGCCACGCTGGTCGCGCGCGGCTTCGCGGGCAAACCCTGGGTATGCCACAACGGCCAACGGGGCTGCCAGAAAGTTGGAAGGGACGGTGAAAAGTCGCAACGCATAGCTAAGGGTCGAAACAGCGCCGGCTGACAGACGAGAAGCAAGATTGCGCTCCAAAAGCAACGACGCATTGGCCACAGTGAGATAGAGAAACAGCGGGACTCCGAGCCGCAAGAGCTTTTTGATGGCTGGATGATGGATGTCCAGTACCGGCCGATAGCGGATGCCGAGCGATGCGGTGTCCAGCGTCAAGAGTAGCGCCTGCAGCAGGAAGCCCGCTGCAGTGGCGGCCCCAACCACATAGATGGCGCGGTCTCCTCGTGCAAGAAAGACGGCCGCAATCACCGCAATGCTGGAGAGAGCCGGAGCCAGGGTCGCAGCCCAGAATTTGTGGAACCCGTTCAACAGTGCGGTGAGAATTCCGGCAATGCCCAAAAAAAGTAAGGCGGGAAGGACGATATGGACAAGACGCACCGCCATCTCCGCCGTGGCTGGGCTGAAGCCCGGAAAGAGCAACGGCAGCCATAGGCGCGCGCCCAGCAGACCCAGGGACACAAGCACAAGCAGCACCAGAAGAACGAAGTTGGTGATGACGCTGAATGTTTGTGATGCTTTGTCCGGATTTTCTTGCGGGTTATCCTGTAATAGGATGGGAATAAAGATCGGCGAAAACGTGCCGGCAATGAGCACGAAATAGACAATGTTGGGAACAAAGATCGCGCCAAAATACGCGTCCATTGTGGTTGATATGCCGAACCGCGAGGCGAGGGCGGCTTCACGAAAATAACCTGCGATGGCAACAACGACTGTAAGGATTCCGATTACTCCTACCGCGCGGCCACGATTAAAGCCGGGGAGGGAAGGAAGCTCTGCTTCTTGGAGTTCCGACAAATTGACCTTTTCTGCTTGACTGCGTCCTACGGTTCCCGTGAATCCGCATTATAGGGACAGCATCCTTGCTGCGCAAATTTACGCGCTACTTACTGACTCAATTTCTGGGGGCACGGACAGGCTCGGAGTCTGCCGGAGCGGAAAGTGAACGCTGTTGCTTGCCTTGTTCGATGAGCTGCTGGAAAATCTGCGAAATCTGGTTGGCGAACTGTTCCCAGTTGTACTTTGTCCGCGTGAGTTCCCGGCCACGTTCAGCAATGCGCTGCCGCAGTTGCGGCTGGTCGATCAACATTTGAATCTTGTCTGCAAGCGCGTCAGGTCTGCGCGGAGGGAAAAGCACCGCACTTTCATTGTCCGTAAGCACTTCATGCACCGCAGCGCCTTCTGAGACCAACACGGGACAGCCGCAGGCCATGGCTTCCATCACCGCTAATCCCCAGGTCTGGTTCTCATTCGGAAATAAAAACGCGTCGCAGGCGCAGAAGAAATCCCGCATCTCTTCATTCGCAACTTTACCGGCGAAGGTCACTTCTTGTTCCAGGCCCAACTCGCCCACCAGCGTTTGCAGTTGATTAAAGTAATCAGGGAAGCCGCGTTCGGAGCCGGCCAGGAGCAGCTTGACCTTCGTGCCCCGTACTTTCAAATGACCTACCGCGTTAATGGCGTCCTGCAAACGGCGATGCGGCATGACGATGCCAAGCCAGAGCAAGACGAAATCGTCAGGCCGATAACCGAATCGGCCGCGGATCTTTTCTCTGTCGGCTCCAGGCTTGAAGCGGTCGGGGTCAGCACCGCTTCGCACTACTTGCGTCGCACCCGGATAAACGACGCGGAATTCGCTTTCAGCCCACTGCGAGAGAAAAAGCGTCAGATCGACCTTGCGGTTTTGCGACCGGTCGTAAAGATAATCGAGCCAATAAATGGGTGCTCGGAGGAGGGAGCCAAACGATGCGGGTTGATGTGCAAGCTGATGGAAGTTTGGCACATCATTGCACATCCAGGCCACCGCGCCGCCCAATTTCCGCTTCAACCACACCGCGCCCCACTGGGCAGGCCAATGATGCGGATGCCAGATCTGGTGTGCTGTGCCGACCGCCGAAGCAAGCCACGACATGTCCAGGTATCCGCGTAGCACACGTGGGTTGCGAAGCCAGGGCAGACGGCCCCGTCCCACATCGACTACCTTGATGTCCTTGCAGATTTGCGGGAAACAGTTAGGCGCGTCATAGGCGGAGGTATAAAGAACTACCTGGTGGCCCTGGCGGATCAGCTCTCGCGCAAGGCTGACGCACTGCCTCTCACCGCCGCCTTCCACCAACAGTTCATGCATGATTAGCGCGATGTTCACAGGCCCCGCATATTTCGAAGAAAGTGTTCTTAAATATACCATTCAGGCACTTCCAGCTATCCCAACGGTGGACGTGACAGCTAGCGTTCGATATAAGAAGATAGGACGTAAAAATTGTGACAAGGGAGCGTTGATGGCTCGAGACAAAATACTGTGCACGGGAGCGGCCGGGTTTGCAGGCTCGCATCTGGTTGAGCACCTGATGGCGAACACCGATTGGGACATTGTGGGCCTGGACCGTTTGAGTTACGCAGGGTCGCTGGAGCGACTAGCACAGTGGCAGGGGAATCCACGCCTGAAGATGGTTTTTCATGATTTCCGCGCGGTATATCCGGCGAGCGTCCTGAGAGCGCTGGACGGAGTCCGGTACGTAATTCACAACGGCGCGGAAACGCATGTGGAGCGCTCGATCCAGGACCCCGAGCCGTTTGTGATGTCCAACGTGCTTGGGACCATGAACACTCTTCAGGCGGCAAGGGAGCTCAAGGTGGAGCATTTTATCTACGTCTCCACCGACGAAGTCCATGGCCCCGCTCCTTACGGAGTGGATTTTGACGAAGAGTCCCCGATCCGTCCATCGAATCCTTACTCCGCTTCCAAGGCGGGCGGTGAAGCTCTGGCCTTTGCGTGGTGGAAGTGCTACCGTCTGCCTGTGACGTGCACCAGGACCATGAACCTGATCGGAGAAAGACAGCATCCGGAAAAATTTGTTCCCATGTGCACCCGGAAAGTTTTGCGCGGAGAGAAAGTTGTCATTCATGGAAGGCGTGATGCCGCCGGGCAATGGACGGTCGGCGCGCGCAAATGGATCCACGCCCGCAACCAGGCGGATGCGTTGTTGTTCGTGCTGAAGCTCCAGCAAAAGGAAGGGATCGCACGCACGGCGGCTGGAAGCACTCACGGTGAGACTTTTCATGTGGCCGGCGAAGAGCGCAGCAATTTGGAAATCGCCCAGTTCATCGCCAAGATGCTGAACAAGAAGCTGGACTACGAGATGGTGGATGTTCATGTGGACCGTCCAGGGCACGACTTGCGGTACAGCCTTTCCGACGAAAAAATAAAATCCAAAGGATGGAAGGCCCCCATTCCTTTTGAAGAATCGTTACGCCGGTGTATTGAATGGTCGGTGCGACCGGAAAACGTAAGCTGGCTTGAGGAATGAAACCGCGTATAACCCGTCTAGGTCACAAGCGGATGAAACACAATCTACAAGGATGCGAGCGATGAAGGTCGCGGTAGTCGGCGCGAACGGCCAGCTTGGCCAGGACGTGTGCGCTGCATTTCAGGCCGAGAGCAACGAGGTTGTGGCCCTGAATCACGCGGACATCGAAATCGCGTCACTCGATTCGGTCCGGCAGGTGCTTGAGCGCGTGCGGCCATGCATGGTTATCAACACGGCGGCATTTCATCACGTCGACAAGTGTGAAACTGAAGCCGCGCAGGCTTTCACGGTCAATGCCCTGGGATCGCGGAATGTGGCCCAGGTCACTGACGCCCTCGGTATCAGCCTTGTCCACATCAGCACGGATTATGTGTTCCAGGGGCTGAAGCGGACGCCATACACAGAAGATGATCCGGTCATGCCGCTGAACGTTTATGGAAATTCCAAGCTTGCAGGCGAGTATTTTGTGCGGGCGATTAATCCGCGCCATTTTGTGGTGCGTGTTTCCGGCATCTACGGCCACAATCCCTGTCGTGCCAAGGGAGGGCTGAATTTTGTGGAAACGATGTTGAAGCTTTCCCGCGAGCGAGAAGAACTTCGCGTTGTGGACGACGAATACGTGACTCCGACTCCCACAGTCGAGATTGCCCGGCAACTACTGGTGTTGAGCAGAACATCAGAATATGGGCTCTACCATGCGAGTGCCGAAGGCAGCTGCTCATGGTATGAATTCGCCGGCGCGGTTTTTGAAATTACGGGAACACAAGTTCGACTGGAGCGTGCACGGCCCGGAGAGTTTCCGGCAAAGGCCCCGCGTCCAAAATATTCGGTGCTGGAAAACGCCGCTCTGAAAAAGAAATCACTCAATGTTTTCGGCCACTGGAGAGATGGTCTGGAGGATTACCTGGCGCAGCGGCCATTAGCAACTGGAAGGACCCATGGCTGAGCGTCAAGGCCGTCCGTCGCGCACGAAACGGCCACCTGGCCGCCCTCGAGACGCTGACAAGCGAACCCCACGAACAGGGCACAATGGAATTTTGCGTGTCGCATGGGACAACTCTTTGGCCAGGCGCAACCAGACCGGCACCGGAGTCTACGCAACCAGGCTCATCCGTGAACTGGGCGCCAAGCCGGATTTGACGCTCCAGGTGTTTGAAGGATGGGACGTGTCCAGGCGCAAGCCGGGCGAATATGGGAGCCAGGGAATCCTGGCTCGCGGCGTCAGAGCGATAAGCGGCCTGACGTGGAGTCATGGCTATTTGCCGCATCTGCTCCACAAAGGAAAGTTTGACCTTTTCCATTCGCCCGCATTTGTGGTGCCGCTCGGCTGTCCTTGTCCCAGCATCGCGACCATCTTCGATATCAGCTTTCTTTTTTTCCCGGAACATTTTGAGCGGCGATGGCAGACATATATGAACTACGTGATGCCAAAAGTGCTGCGTAAGGTGTCTGCTGTCATCTGCATCTCAGAGAACGCCAAACAGGAGTTGTTGAAGCACTTCAAGGTGCCGCCGAACAAAGTACATGTGGTTTATTGCGGTGTTGATCATGCACAATTTCATCCGGACACGCCACTTGACCAGAAGTGGGCGCAGAGTGTGGGTTTGCATAAGAACTATGTACTGCACGTTGGCACGCTGTCACAAAGAAAAAACATTCCTATGCTGCTGCGGGCCGTGGCTTCTCTGAAGTCGAAAGGGAAATTTGACAACCATCAGCTCGTGCTGGCAGGCCCCGCACTCTCGGTGCTCACCGGAGGCCCCGAGATTCATGAGTCGATTCGCGGCCTTGGCCTTAGCGGTGTAGTTGTGCTTACGGGTTATATTCCCGATGGTGTCTTGCCGGGTTTATACGCGCAGGCAAAACTTCTGGCCATGCCATCGATCTATGAAGGGTTTGGGCTGCCGGTCCTTGAGAGCATGGCTAGCGGCGTTCCCGTGATCTCGAGCAATGTGTCCAGCTTGCCTGAAATTGCCGGGGACGCAGCCATATTGGTTCCGCCGCAGGACGAGTCAGCGTGGGCAGAGGCCATTCAAGATGTCATTGAAAGTCCTTCGGTTTCCGCTGAACTGCGGCGGAAAGGTTTGGTGCGGGCCCAACAGTTCAGTTGGCAGCGGGCAGGCGAAGAAACGCTGGCGGTTTACCGTGCTGTGGCTGGTTCATGACGCTGCCTGGCGGGTTGTCCGCGCGAGCTTACACCGCGAAGCGTATTCGATCAATTACGGAATAAATGCCAACTCCACAACACATTCTGGTTGTCCACAGCAACAACGATTTATACGGAGGAGACAAGATCCTGCTGGAATTGCTCAGCCGTCTTGATCGCAGCCGGTTTGTTCCTTTCGTTGTACTTCCCACGGATACGCAGCACATCAACCGGTTTTCTCCTGAGTTGCAGAAGCTGGGAATCGAGTACCGCTTTGTTCGACTCGGCGTCTTGCGCCGAAGGTATTTTAAATTTTGGAGGTTGCCACGCTTTGCGTTTGAAGTACTGGCCGGCGCGCGGGCTTTGTTGCGCATCATCCGCGAGAAGCAGATCGCGATCGTCCATACCAACACGAACACGATTCTAAGCAGTGCGCTGGCCGCGCGGATGGCTCGACTGCCGCATTTGTGGAGCATCCATGAGTTGTTGGCAGAACCGGTAGCGGTGCGTAAGACGCTGCACTTCCTGATCCCACGTCTTTCTACCAAGGTGGTCACCGTTTCGCGGGCGGTTCGCGACCACATGCTCCACGATGCTCAGCGTTTTTCCGGCCGGTTTGAGTTCATCCTGGGAGCGATTGACCTGGAGCCGTTCCTGCTTGCTGGTGGTCGTGAACGGGTCCGGCAGGAATGGGGTGTTGGCAACGATCAGGTGCTGATTGGAATGGCAGGCAGGGTAACGCGATGGAAGGGCCAATCCGTTTTTGCCGAAGCTGCCAAACTGATTTTGCAGCGACACGCAAATGTAAAATTCGTTGCCGTCGGCGGAGTATTTGATACCGAGAGTTTTTACATGGAGCGATTCAAAGAACAAGTCCGTGGGCTTGGGATTGAAAGCAACTTCATCATCAATGACTTTCGCACAGACATGCCCAGCGTCTTCGCCGCATTCGATATTTTTGTCCTGCCCTCGACCCTGCCGGAGCCATTTGGACTGGTTGTGATAGAGGCCATGGCTTCCGGCAAACCGGTGGTTGCAACTGCGCCTGGCGGCCCGTCGGAAACGGTTGTCGATGGGGAAACCGGCTATCTTATAAAGCCGTCTGATCCACAGGATATTGCGGCAGCCGTGGGGAAGCTTCTGGCCGACCCTGCGAAATGCGCGTCCATGGGGAAAGCCGGCAGGAAGCGGGCTTGTGAAGCCTTTACGCTCTCCAGGTATGTAAAAGAGTTTGAAGATCTGTACGAGAAGGTCTTGAGACCCAAGTCTTGATCTATACTCTAAGCGTATGCGAACTGTTCAGCTCCATGCACGCGATTGGGAGGAAATGGCGGCGATCGACCCCCTGTGGGCGATCCTGTCGAGCCCCGAGAAGCGTTTTGGGAATTGGGAGCTCAGCGAATTCCTGCGCACGGGCGAAGAAGAGATTGCCAGCCTGCTGCAATCGGCAGGTAAGTTGGGGCGGCCCAAACAGCGACGCCGCGCCATCGACTTTGGCTGTGGCGTAGGCAGGTTGACCCGCGCGTTAGACGCCCATTTTGCTGAGTGTCACGGCGTTGACATTTCTCACAGCATGCTGGAACGGGCCCGCCAGCTTACGCCCGCCTGCCACTTTCGCGAAGGAAGTGATTTAAGTTCATTTCCCGCCGGATTCGCCGACCTTATCTATTCCTCCATGGTGTTACAGCATCAGCCACAGCGGAAGAATGTTGTTGCTTTGGTTGCGGACATGGTCCGCGTGCTTGCTCCGGACGGATTACTAGTGTTTCAGATGCCCCTGTATATTCCGTTGCGCAACCGCTTGCAACTGCGTCGCCGGGCGTACCGGCTGTTGCATGCGCTGGGACTGCGGCACACTTTTGCTTACGAACGCCTCAAGCTGAACCCCATTCGAATGCTTTCGCTGCCCCAGGCCAGCGTTGAAGAAATCGTTCGCGGCGCAAATGGTGTGGTCCTAAGCGTTACCCATACCACGCAATTCAGTGCGCCCTTCCAAAGTGGAATCTATTACTGTACGGTAAAAGCCTGAACGCTGGGGCGTCTTGATTTCTCGGCGAACCAGAATCGCCGCTCATGGGGTTCATTTAGAATAACTCTCAGTCTATGGAGCCAATCGATTTCCAGATGCCGGTGCGGAAATATTTTCGCAAACGGCGATTCAAGAATTTTGCTTCCGATTACGAATCCTGCAAAACCATTTTGGATGTTGGCGGGCAGCACTATACCTGGCCGATTATCGGGCGCACTGAGGGCGTTACGATTCTCAACATTGTGCTTCCGGAAGATACAGGCGGGTTCAATTACGTCCTGGGGTCCGGATGCGAACTGCCGTATAAAGACAAATCATTTGATCTGGCATTTTCGAACTCCGCCATCGAGCACGTTGGCAGCGAAGAGAACCAATTCAAATTTGCCCGCGAGATGGTGCGCGTTGGGAAGAAGGTTTATTGTCAAACTCCGTCGCGGCTTTTTCCGATTGATCCGCACCTGACGACTCCGTTTCTCCACTGGCTCCCTATTTCCTGGCTAACGCCAAAGTTCCTGCGTTACTTTACGTTGAATGGCTGGTTGTGGAGAAAGCCTTACGAATACGATGTGACGTGGATCTCCAAGCGCAAGCTCAAAATGATGTTTCCCGGTTGCAAAATCAAGACCGAGAGATTCCTGTTGATGCCAAAATCGTTCGTTGTAACGAGCTGATGATACGGGCGCTCTGTCCAAGGCAAGAAGATCCGCGGCACGTTCAGAGTCACCCAAGTTGCCGTAGCACTTCTGGAGAAACATTGCCTCCGCAGATCACCACCACCACGGTCTTCCCTGCATAAAGATGTGCGTCCTTGAGAAATGCAGCAACAGCAACGGCGGCTGCGCCCTCAATCAGCCAGCTTTTTGTGTGACGTACAAGTTGCATCGCCTGGAGAATCTCTTTTTCTGTCACGAGGACCGAGCGGTCAATCACATCCCGGCCGATATCGAGCGTGACCGACCCTGCCTCCAGGCCGCCGGCGGTGCTTTCCGACAGCGTTGGTTCTTCCGGGACATCGATGACGCGGCCGGCTTTGATTGATTCGTAAAGCACACGCGAGGCTTCTGGCCAGCAACCCACGACCTGGGTTTGCGGCGCGATACATTTCAGATACGCTCCAATCCCTCCGATCAGGCCGCCACCACCTACTGCGATAAAAACCGCATCTATCTGGGGTGACTGGCGGCACAGTTCCACCGCAATGGTACCTTGTCCGGCCATGACTTCCAGATCGTTATAGGGCGATATAAAAACCTTGTCTGATTTTTCCGCAGCCGCACGGGCCGCCAGCTCTGCATCAAGAGGACCGTCGCCGGCACGCTTAAGTTTTGTGCCATACTGTTCAATTCGCTGGGCCTTCGCGGGCGACACATGGGAGGAAACATAGACTTCAGATGCAATGCCAATGCGCTTTGCAGCAGCAGCAACGCCCAGGCCATGATTGCCGTTGGAGGCAGCGATCACGCCGTTCGCCAACTGTGCCGGGGTCAGCGAGAGAATCTTGTTGGTTGCGCCGCGGAGTTTAAACGATCCTGTCTCTTGCAGGTTTTCTAACTTAAACAACAAATGGACGGGAATATTGGGGGCAAGGTCGGAAACCAGCTGCAACGGGGTTTCTGCGACCGAAGAACGAATCCGTTCCTCGGCCTCAGCTACCTGCCGGCCCAAGTTGATGATTGCTGGGGGCATTTCTGGTCGCTGAAGATTCTGAGAACTGTGGCCCATGATCTATTGTGCCACGGCCGCTAAGCTTTTTGCCTTATCTGCGGGCAAGGGCTGGATGCTAGACTATTCGTCTGATGTCGCGTGTTGTTTTCATTTTTATTCTTGCTCTGGCTGTGCCGATGGCGTTTGGCGCGAACGACGCTGTCGATCACGATTCTGGAAATATTCGTCGCCTGCGCCTGTATCACACCCACACCAATGAGCATATCGACGTGGCCTATCGCAAAGGCGACCAATACTTGCCTGAAGGCGTCGCGCAGCTTGACCGTTTTCTCCGCGACCACCGTACCGGAGAAGTTCGTAACTTTGACCCGCGGCTGTTCGACCTGTTGAACGATCTCACCGCGTCCGTTGGACGCCCGGACAAAGAGATCAACGTGGTCAGTGGATACCGGACGCCCTGGAGCAATGAATTTCTTCGCCATCGTTCGTCGGCGGTCGCCAAGCACAGCTTGCACATGCAGGCCAGGGCCATTGACATTCGTTTGCCCGGCATAAGCACGGAGAAGCTGCGTGAAGCCGCTTTGGATCTGCATCGCGGTGGCGTAGGCTACTATCGCCGGGAAGACTTCGTCCATGTGGATGTGGGACGCGTTCGGCGCTGGTAGCTCGGGCCTGATTCAACTGTTCCGTAGTGCGATTCTACTGCACCCAGTCCGCGATGAAGATATTGGTTTCATGCGGTTCTTTGCCATTGCGGTTTGAGGCCCAAACAAGCTTTTTGCCATCAGCGCTGAACATGGGGAAGGCATCGAAGTCCGGATAGAAGGTGATGCGTTCCTGGCCCGTTCCATCTTCGTTGATAATGTAGAGATCGAAATCACGGCCATTCTTCGGGTCCGCCAGATTCGACGCAAAGATGATTCTCTTTCCGTCGGGCAGCCAGTACGGTGCAAAATTTGCCGCGCCGTTGTGCGTGACCTGATGCTTGTTTTTGCCATCGGCGTCCATGACCCATATTTCCAGATTGCCCGGCCGGATCACGCCCTGGGCCAGCAGAGATTTGTAATCGGCAGTTTCCCCCGGCGTCTTTGGGTGTTCAGCGCGATAGACGATTTTCTTGCCGTCGTAGGAGAAATAAGGACCGCCATCATACCCCAGCTCATGCGTTAGTTGGCGGACGTGGTTGCCATCGGCGTCCATGGTGTATATGTCGAGATCACCATTACGCGTAGAGGTAAATACAATCTGTTTACCGTCACGGCTGATCGTGGCTTCCGCGTCATAACCGGGAGAGTTGGTCAGACGGCGCAAATCGCTGCCGTCGGGTTTAGCTGTATAGATGTCATACGTTGAATAGATAGGCCACACGTAGCCCTTGGAGTAGTCAGGTTTGGGTGGACACTCAGCTGCCGCCTCATGCGTGGAAGAAAACAGAATCCGGTTTCCAGCGGGAAAGAAATAGCTGCACGTGGTGCGCCCTTTTCCAGTGCTCGCCAGTCTTGGCGTGGCTGGTTTGCCGTCGGATGTCTCCACTGGCATGGTGTAAATCTGATCACAGGGCACATCGCTTCCCTGATGCTGAAAGATCAGGTAGCGATCGTCGGCGGAGAAATATGCTTCAGCGTTTTGTCCGCCGAAAGTAAGCTGCCTGACATTGCGCAGATGTTTTTCGCCAGGAAGAGCAAGGGAAGGAGCGCTCTTTTCTGGCTGCGTGCTGGAACCGGGTGTGTTAGCAGCGGGAGCGCCAGCAACCTGGCCGTGGCCGATCAAGGACGCCGTTGCCAGGAACAACGAACTTGCGAAACAAAGTTTGAGCATAGATGTCTTCTATTTTCTATTCCCGCTTCCGCGGCGAGTTCCAGGTGTTATTTTCTTTGTTCCAGTGTGACGGTGACGCTCAGTATTTGTCCGTCTCTGAGTACCTTTACTTCGACGACATCACCAACCTTGCTGCGCCTCAGAGCGTCAGTGAAATCGTAAAGGTTCTTGATTGGCTTATCGCCAAACTGGACCATCACATCACCCGCCTTGAGTCCGGCCTTGGCGGCGGGCGATCCGGGCTTGACGTCAGAGAATTTGACTCCATTTTCTATCTGGCCAAAATCCGGAATGGAGCCGAAATACGGGCCGTAGCCGCCCCCGCTGCCGCCCGACGCAGGCTTGTCTTCTACCACCGTAACAAAGGCGGGCCGGTCCGCTGCCGAGGCGATCTGGCGCGAGACATTGGAAACCAGGTCCAGCAGACGCACCGCCGAATCAGCATTGATTTTTTCCCACGTGTCGGAGGGCTTGTGGTAGTCCGAGTGGAGTCCGGAAAAAAAGAAAAGCACCGGAATGCGCTTTGTGACGAAGGACGTATGATCGCTGGAAGCATAACCACCGGCGGAGTATTCGATCTTAAAGTTCGCTTTGCTCTGCGCTTGTTCCAGCGTGCCTTTGAAGGTGGAACCGGTCCCCACACCGCCGATGTAAATCTTGTCATCCTTGATTCGACCGATCATGTCCATGTTCAGCATGGCCACCGCTTTGTCCAGAGGCATAGTCGGGTCTTTGACCCATTCAGCGGAGCCCAGCAATCCTAGCTCTTCTCCAGCAAAGGAAGCGAAGAGGATCCCGCGGCGGAGCTTGCCCTTCAGCGGAGCGAAGCGTCGCGCGAGCTCCATGATGCCGGCTGTGCCTGAAGCATTGTCATCTGCGCCAGGATGGAGCTGGCCGATCTGGGATGGGGCCAGCGAGTCAAAATTCCCGCGGCCAAGGTGGTCATAGTGGGCACCGATGATGACGTATTCGTCGGTCTGGCCGGGAAGATAGGCAAGCACGTTGTTCACCGTGGCCTGAGTGTTTTCGATATCAACCTTCAGCGAAATGCGAAGGCTGTCAGGAAAAGCGAACGAGCCGGGCTTAGACGAACTGTTAATCTGGTCCTGGACCTCGGACAGCGATTTCCCAGTTGCCTGAAACCAGCTTTCAGCAACCGCGTTCCTAACCTGCAGTAAAAGGATGCCGCTGTTGACCGGCCCGCTGACGCTGCCAAAGCGTGTCAACAGATCCTCTTCGCCGGCCGAGAGCTTTCCATTGAGCACCACGATGGCTTTTGCGCCGTGGTTCCTGGCATTGATTGCCTTGGAGATCAACTGCGAATGCTGCGTCAAGCCGGTGTTTCCGTTCCTGGCGGCAAAGCCGGACGGCTCGTAGCGAAGCACCACGACAATTTTGTCCTTTACGTCCAGCTTATCGTAATCGTCGTAGCCGAACTCAGGGGCGGACACGCCGTATCCTGCGAACACAATCGAGGCGCTGGCTGCTCCGGAAGAAGAAAAGCTGAAGGGAACGAAGTCCTGGTTTAGTTTCAGAGTGGTCTTCGTGGCTCTGGTTTGTATCTGGAAATGATTGTCCGCTTTCAGGCGCGCTCCGGTGACCAGGGTGAACGGCTGAAAGTAAGTATGCATGCCAGCCGGCTCCAGGCCAAGGTTCTTGTAACGCTGTTCGATCAAATGTGCCGCCCGCGTAAGCCCCTGGGTGCCGTCGCCACGGCCCTCCATGGCGGGAACGGTGAGGGCTTTGATGTCGTCCAGGTAGCGCTGCGCTTCGTCATGCTGGCCGCCGGTGTTCTGAACTGTGGCTTGTGCGGAGGCGGCTGGCGCGCAGTGCGCGGCCACCAACATCAATGCCAGCAGGGCTGCGGACGAACGCGAGCATCTCTTGACCGGATTATTTTTTGGACGAACCAGTAAGGCAGACAAGTAGGTCATGATCGACGAGAGAAGCGTATGCGGTAACGAAAAACCTGTCAATCAGAATGGCGACAGAAGCCTTAGTGGGCGTGAAGGTGGCTGAACAGCGCCAGGGCTCGCGAAATCCTTTGGTTTTGCTGCGTCCGAGGGAGCTTCTGCAAGAAGGATTTCAATCGCGTGGCGGTACGTCATGGACGCTGGTGTTGAGCTTAAGTGGGAGTTGCTTTCTTTGCGAAAGAACTTGAACGAGCCGAAAACGAAGACGCGCCCTTTAACGTCCACATTCAAGGTCGTGATGCGCCAAACCCCATGACTGATCTCGGTTTGGGCGATCTCATATTTCCCGCCTTTGTACAGCTTGCCAAAAATACCCCAGCCGAAAGATACGTCCTTCACCAGTTTGCCCTCGATGCGGATGATTCGCCCCTGCGTTACATCGATCCACACGGTGCCTTCCATGCCGCGATACATCTGAGTTTCACGGTCCCTGGGAGAAAAATTTGGGTTGGGGCGAAAGGTGAACTTCAACAAACCATCTGCTTCATGCACAGCGGGATCAAAAATAAAGGCCAGAGGAAAGGCCCTTACCATTTTGATACGGCGTTGCGATTCGGACCGCTGGTCCTGCAATTCTTCGCGCACAGCATCTTTGTCATTCAGGAGCTTCTCCAGTCGCCGCTGCTGTTTCGCTTGTTGCTCCGGTGTGACCGGCTGATCGCGAAATGACACAATGCGGTCTGCGCGGCCTTCCGTCGTCTCAATCACGGTCCTTGTTTCCGTGCCCCAACTCCATTCCAGTGTTTCCTGGAACTGAAATTGTGCGGGAGACTCCAGTGCTCGCTCTTCGTTAGACGCCGCCCGGGCAATGAGCGGCATAAAGTCAGAGGATTCCCTCGCGGGCGCATTCTGAGCCTGGGCCGCCAAGGTTAGAGGCAGCGTTGCAACAACGATCAGCGCGACGGCGGTCAGTAAGACGGTAGTGCGCACTCGCAATTCCTCAGCACAAAATTAGGTCACGACGAGAGTTATTTCACGGTTCCACAGCCTGCTTTACCGTGGCCTTGACCTGAATCGCCTGAAGGCTGGAGGCGTCCCATCCGCCGCCGAGCGCTTTTACCAGGCCCACGGACGTGACCAGACGTTGCCCCAGAATCTGGGTGGCAAGACGCTGGTTGTCGAGCAAAGTCTCCTCCGCTGTGATGACGTCCAGATAGGTAACCAGGCCGCCCACGTATCTGTCATTGGCGATCTTAAGGGCGCGTTGCGCGGCGTCCACGGCCTGTTGCTGCGTTGCCGCAGCCTGGGACAGCACATTGAGCCCGGAGAGGCCATCCTCGACCTCCTGAAAGGCATTGAGGACCGTCTGCCGATAATTCGCCACGGAGCTTCCATAGCCTGATTTGGCAAAATCAACCTGGGCGCGCCTGCGTCCACCGCTTAGGACTGTTTCTGCCACGTTAGCACCCAGCGCCCAAAAACCTGTGGATGCCGAGATGATTTTGGCCACATCACTGCTTTCAAAGCCGCCGCTGCCGGAAATACCAATGCCGGGATAGAACGCGCTTTTAGCGATGCCGATCTGCGCATTCTGCGCGGCCATTTGCCGCTCTGCCTGAGCAACGTCCGGACGGCGCTCCAGCACGTCCGACGGCACGCCCACAGGGACCACCGGTGGCGCTGTGTTCAGCGCTTTTACCGGCACACTAAAGCTCGAAGCCGGCACGCCTACCAGAGACGCAATGGCATGCTCAAACTGCGCGCGCTGCCGTCGCAACAACGTGGCCTGCGTGCGTGTGGAGTTCAGCAGCGTCTCCTGTTGGGCCACGTCTAATCCTGAGGCAATACCGCCATCGTGGCGGTTCTGCACCAGGCGCAGCGAGCGCTCCTGATAGTCAACGGCTGAATCAACCACGGCAATCTCGGAATCCAACTCGCGCAAGGTGAAATAATCAACCGCCAGCTCTGAGGTCACCACCAGGCGAACATTTTCCAGGCTTGCGGCGGATGCCTGGTAAGCGGCATTTGCGGATTCAACGTTGCGCCGCACACCTCCGAATACGTCCGTTTCCCAACTCACATTGAAGGGAATAAGAAAGTCATTTGCGGTGCTCGGCCCCGACAGGGGAATGCCCGATGTCGTCGGCTTGCCGGCGGAGGTCCGTGCGCGTTGTCCGGTTACGCCCGCTGTCAGGCTCGGAAACAATCCCGACTGCGTGATTCGTGCGGAAGCCCGCGCCTGCTGTAACTGTTTGCGCGCAATCTCGATGGTCTGGTTCTCCGTGATGGCTTGTTTTTCGTATTGGTCCAATTCGGCATCGCCGAAAGTGGTCCACCAATCGCCTTTTGTTACTGAGTCCTTTGGGTCAGCGACACGCCATGGCGGTTGCTCTTTCCATGTGGGGGCAGTTGCCACGTCCGGGCGATGATAGTTCGGCCCGGGCGTGCAGCCAATCAGGAGCAATGACAGAAACGCTGAAAGGCCAAGCCGCAAGAAAACTGTTCTCACGATTGGCTCCCGCCTCCGGTCCTGATGTTTACCAGCTGTCCTTCTTCGAGAGAGTCCGCAGGGTTGACCACGATTTGATCATTGGGATCCAAGCCGCCAAGAATCTCAACCGTAGTCCCAAAGTCCCGTCCGATAATGATGGTCTTCAAGTGGATCCGGTGATCGGTCCCCACCACGGCCACACGCGGGCCTTCCGACCGGAACAGCAACGCGTTGACTGGTACGGAGACGCGCACGGTCTTGATGGGTACAGCAAAGTGCAACTGGGCATAGGAGCCCGGCAGCAGATGTCCGTCAGGGTTGGGAACGTCAACCTCAGTCAGCAGGGTGCGCGTGGCTGGATCAATGGTATCCGCGGTGCGAACAACTCTTCCAGGAAACTTCTGCCCTGGATATTCGGTCAAATCAATAAACGCCAGCATGCCTGCGTGGATGGAGGGAGCGAGTGATTGAGGAATGCTGACGTAAACGCGCAGAGGGTCTACCTGCGCCAGGTCAAATAGTTCCTTGGTCTGTCCATTGCTGCCCGCGCTGATCAGCGCACCCATATCGACGTTCCGGCGCGTGACCACGCCGGAAAAAGGCGCGTAGATATGTTTGAAAGACTCAAGCTGTTCCAGACGGCGCACGTTGGCATCTGCGGCGGCCTGGTTGGCCTGGGCTTGTTTGTACGTGCTGATCTGCTGGTCGGCTTCCTGCTGGGAGACTGAATCGGTCTTGCGCAGGTTCTCCCAGCGGTCGGCGGAACTCTTGGCCAACTGGAGTTGCGCTTCAATCTGCTGCCGCGCTGCTTTCGCTTGCGACAATTCCTGGTCGATTTCCGGAGTATCGATCTCAGCCAGCAACTCGCCTTTCTTAACGTGGCTGCCCATGTCCCTATACCAGCGCAACAGATAGCCGTTGGTGCGCGAGAAGATGGAAGATTCCACGTATGCCTGGAGTTGAGCGGGCAAAACGAGATCGTCATTGGCAGGCTCAGCGGCAGGCTTGATTACGGTGACCGTAGGCACGGCCAGCTTTTCTGTTTCCAGGACCAGCGTCTTGTGGTCGGAAAAACGGCGTGCAACGGAAAACCCTCCTCCAACCAGGAGCACCAGGACCGCAACCATAGCTGCGCGGGTCTGGAATGATGGTCCGCGCGCTGGCAGCGGAGCAGAGCCAGTGCCGGCTTGTGTATCCCCGGTCTGTGTATCCGAAGGCGGTCGCTCAGTGAGCTGTGTCATGCCAATTTCAGGTCCTTTGATTCAAACTGCGGGCTGCGCGGCGTCATCAGCCGCCAAAGCCGTAAGCGTCTTTCCTCCGTGCATGATGCTGAAGACTACGGGAACGAAAAACAGAGTTGCCACGGTAGCGAAGATCAAGCCACCGATCACTGCGCGGCCCAGCGGAGCGTTCTGCTCGCCGCCTTCCCCCATGCCCAGTGCCATCGGCACCATGCCGATAATCATGGCCAAAGCGGTCATAATGACGGGACGTATACGAGTGTATCCTGCCTCAAGGGCGGCGTCCCAGGCGCACAGGCCCTCCGCCATGCGTTCGCGAGCGAAAGATATTACCAGGATGCTATTGGCCGTAGCCACGCCCATGCACATGACCGCACCGGTGAGGGAAGGCACGTTCAACGTGGTGTGCGTCAGCAAGAGAATCCAGACTATGCCGGCGAGTGCGCCGGGGAGCGCGGTAATGATGATGAAAGGATCGAGCCAGGACTGGAAGTTGACCACGATGAGCAGATAGACCAAAACGATCGACATCACCAGCCCGAATCCAAGTCCCAGGAACGACGAGCGCATGGTCTCCGCCTGGCCGCGCAGCACTACCTGTGTCCCTCGCGGAAGTATGCTCTTTCCGTTCTTGTCTTTGCCTTCAAACTGTTTGAGTATTGCCAGCGTGTCTCTGCCTACGCCACCAAGGTCCCGGTCCTGAACGGCAGCGTATACATCCATGACCGGTTGAATGTTGTAGTGCGACACCAGTGCCGGAGTCACTGAAGGCCGCACCGTCGCCAGGTTGGCCAGCACTTGCGGCGCAGGGGCCCGAGGCGCATTCACGGGAGTGTTCATCAACGCCTGAAGCGAATCCATGCGGTATTCAGGGGTTTGTACGGCCACGCTATAGCTCACGCCATTTTCAGGATTCAACCAGAATGTGGGCGATGTCTGAAAGCTGCCGCTCAGGGACACCAGCAGGTTTTGCGCGACGTCCCTCTGGTCCAGGCCGACCTGCTGGGCGCGGGTGCGGTCCACGTTGAGCCGCAAGGCGGGCTGATTCATCAACTGTTGTACATGCACGTCCACGGCGCCGGGCACATGGCGCAAGCGGTTGGCAATGGTCTGGGCAATCGCATAATTCTGCGCCTGGTTTTTGCCGACCACCTGAATATCAATCGGAGAAGGCAGCCCGAAGTTCAGGATCTGGCTGACGATGTCCGCTGGCTGAAAGAAGAACTCCACTCCAGGAAACCGCGCGGGTAATTCTTCCCGCAGCAGTCGTACGTACTCTTCGGTGGGGCGGTGTTTCTCCTGGTTGAGTGAGACCAGGATCTCCGCGTCCGAGGTGCCGATGCTCCCGCTCGTGCTGTAGGTATTGTTGATGGAACTGTAGGGCATCCCGATGTTGTCCAGAATCGTGAGCAACTCAGTTTTGGGAATCTGCTGGCGCAGGACATCTTCAATCTGGTCGCACAGCCGCGCGGTCTCTTCGATTCTCAAACCGGCACGCGCACGCACATGCATGCGGAAAATTCCGGCGTCCACCGGCGGGAAGAAGTCACTGCCGAGGAAGTAGACCAGCCCCATCGATAAAACGCAGAAGCCAAGAAAACACGTGACGAAGACTCGCCGATGCTCCAGGCACGCTGCCAGAGTCTGATGATATCCATCACGCAAGCGGACAAAGCCGTGCTCGAAGCGCCGTTGGAAGCGCTTTAAAGGAGCGAATAGGCCACCAGGCTTTTTGGCTGGAGCATCGGTGTCATGTTCATGCCCGCGTAGCAGGTACATCACCAGCGTGGGGACCAGGGTACGTGAGAGCAGGTAGGAAGCGAACATGGCAAAGACCACGGCTTCCGCGAGCGGCACAAACAGAAACTTGGCCACACCGGTGAGGAAGAACATGGGCACAAAGACGATGCAGATGCAAAGCGTGGAGACAAACGCCGGCACGGCGATCTGCGATGCGCCGTCCAGGATGGCCTGTTTCAACGGCTTGCGCATGGCCAGGTTGCGATCGATGTTTTCGATCTCCACCGTCGCGTCGTCGACCAGTATGCCGACGGCAAGGGCCAGGCCTCCCAGGGTCATGAGGTTAAACGTCTGCCCCAGCGCGCTCAGCGTCAGCACCGAGCAGAGAATCGAAAGCGGGATGGAGGTGGCGATCACCAGTGTGGTGCGCCAGTTTCCCAGAAACAGCAGGATCATGGCCGCGGTCAGGCAGGCAGCGGTGAGTGCTTCACGCAGCACTCCCTGGATGGCGGCGCGCACAAAAAGCGACTGGTCAAACAGCGCTTTCATTTCCAGGTCTTCCGGCAGCGTCGTGGCTACGCGAGTCAGGGTCTCTTTGATCTGGGCGACGATATCCAGGGTGGACGTACCGCCGTTGCGCATCACCGTGAGCAGCGTGCCGCGCAGTCCGTCCTGGCGGACAATGTTGGTCTGCGGCGAAAAACCGTCGCGCACATGCGCCACGTCACGGATGTAGATGGTGGCGCCATTCTGCGTTTTGATTGGCAGGTTGTTGAGTTCGGCAAGGTTGTCCGGGCTGCCGTTCATCTGCACCGCGTATTGCAGCGAACCCAGCTTGGCCGTTCCCGCCGGCAGGATCAGGTTTTGCGCGTTCATCGCGTTTACAACATCCACCGGTGTGAGGCCTTTGGCCTGAAGCGCGGCGCTGTCAATGTCCACGGCAATCACGCGCTGCTTGCCGCCGTAAGGGAAGGGAATCGCCGCGCCGGGCACAATCGTCAACTGTGGTCTGACGAAATTCACTGAGATGTCGTTGAGCGTTTGCTCCGGAAGCGTCTTGCTGCTGATGCCCACCTGCATGATGGGCACACTGGAGGCCGAGTAAACAATGATCAGAGGAGGAGTGGTGCCGGGAGGCAACTGCCGGACCGAGCTCTGCGAGATGGCGACCACCTGCGCGATCGCGGTCTGGAGGTTCGCCGTGGGATGGAAGTAGACCTTTTCGATCGCGCGTCCATCCATCGACTGGGTTTCAATATGCTCAATGTCGCTGACCAGCGTAGTGAGTCCGCGCTCGGTATTGCTGACAATACGGTCGGTCATCTCCTGTGCAGAGAGGCCCTGGTACTGCCAGATGATGCTGATGACGGGAATATTGATGTCCGGCAGGATGTCAACGGGCGTACGCAGAATAACGATGGGGCTGAGAATCAGAATCAGCAGCGCCATGACCACGAACGTGTATGGGCGCCGCAGCGCCAGAGCAACGATCCACATCTGCCAGGTCCCCGTCCCATTTTGATGGCGGTGTATCCCCGCCTACGGCAAGCCATCAACGTTGACTTATTACCACTGAACTGAAGAGCGTCAGATATCTATTATCTACTATCTATTATCTACCGAATGTCGGGTTGTTCGCCGCACTGTTAACACTTCTTAACTCCTCTTAGATATCTTTACTCAGCTTTGACCATAAACAGGAATCGCGGCGCCGTGAATAACAGCCGCCTCATTGCTGCATAGAAACAGAATGACCTGGGCTATTTCTTCCGGCTTGGGCCATTTGGAAAAATCAGCGTTGGGCATGGCCTTGCGGTTGGCTTCTGTGTCAATGATGCTGGGAAGCACCGAGTTCGCCCGCACGCCAGTCCCTTTCAGGTCCTGGGCCAGGCAATCGAACAGCGCGAGGGCTGCTGATTTAGACCCGGCATAGGCCGCCGCGCCGGCAGCATGGTCGAAGGCGGCTTTCGCAGCGATGTTCACAATCGCTCCGCTCTTCTGCCGCAGCATAGCAGGGACGACCGCCCGGGCCAGTGCATAGCCCGCATGTAAATTAAGGGCCAGCATCAACTGGTAGGTCTTGGTTTCAAGCTCCCAAAGAGACTTTCCGCCGACATATCCGCCGATGGTATTTACCAGGACGTCAAGGCGGCCGTGGCGTGCCGTGATGCCGCTGACCAGACTCGACGTGGCAGTTTCATCGGTTGCGTCCAAAGGCAGAAGTTCGAGCGGCGCGTTTGAACCGACGGCGTCTTTGAGCGCATCAGCTTCGTCCTTCTTGATATATGTCGCGATCACGGAGGCGCTCTCATGCAGGAAGGCCAGTGTTACGGCCTTTCCCAGTCCGCCGGTACCGCCAGCGATCAAAGCAACTTTGCCAGAAAATCTTCCGCTCATTCCCATGTCTTCAAGTCCTTTTCGGGTCTTACTTCCCCCCATTGGTTAACACATACTCCACTACGTACCGGCGCAACTTATCGCGATTTTGCTGGCGGTAGTTTGCATAGTCCACCGCGATTCCTGCATCTGGAATGGCAAGAAGAATGTAGGCTTCCAGCAGGCTTTTGCTGTCCAGTTCTTTCAGCTTCGCCAGGGACGGGCTCAGTTGTTTTGTGTTCTTCTCAGATGTGGCCAAGCTGATGACGCCACGCAAGGCGTCAGCTTCTTCTTTTAGACTGTGGCGGTAGGCCTTTTCGTCAGGAAATGTTTTGGCAAATTTCTCCTTGTGCCAAAGTGAGCGCGTGCCTCCGTAGATGATCCAGGCAAAGGATCCGTCATCTTTACCGCCCAACAGCGCGTTCATGCTCAAGTTGATTTGAGCATCGCCTTTTTCGTCGAATTTGACGTTGGTGGGAATGTCGATCTTGGGATGTCCGAGAGGAGTCTTCGTCACATTGCCCCATTGACTCAATCCTGCCTGGGAAAACTTGCTATACGGTTCGGCGATGTACGCTTCTACATACCGATCGCGTGCGATGTCATACTTCCCCTGCTTCATGAGGGGTGTCGCCGAATAACGATAGGCCTTCTCTTTTATTGGATCGATGGCGATGGCTTTCTGGTACCAGACTTCGGCCTGGGCCCAATTCCCGTTATGTGTGTAAACATCACCACTGAAGACCGCGGCATCATACAGTTTTGGGTCAAGGAGCAATGCTTTTTGGTATGTTTCCAGAGCTGCATCCAGCTTGCCTTGAGAAAAGAAAGCTTCCGCCTGAGTCATCAAGGCGTCAGCCTGCTTGTTTGCTGAAAAAGGAGCGTCTTCCAATCCCTCTGTGGAAATGGACTGGATAAGCGCGTCGATGATGGGATGGTTGTCGCCGAGTTCCTTCGCCTTGATGAATTCTGCGCGGGACCGGAGCCTGAGGGCCTTTTTCTCTGCCGCGCTCGGGATGCTGTTACCCCGCGCCAGCAGTGCGAAGGCAAGATAGAAGTGCATCTCGTGGTTATCGGGCTCCGTGACGACCATCTTTTCCAGCAGCGGCAGCGCATCTGTGTAATTCTCCTGCTTGACCAACTCGGCAATCCGCTGTTTCATCGCTTCCGGGCTGTCAGTGCTCTGGGTTTGTAACGGCAGAGCGAGGCTTGCAGCGTTTAGCACCACGAGAAGCAGTGCCGGTCTTATTGTGCTTTTGAGAATCGCGAGACGAAGCATTTTTGCTCCTTGTAAAAAGAGTCTGGGCTGAAGGAGTTCCGTATCGGGATCCCGCCTATTGGATTGCAGCCGTCGTTGCATACAATACCAATCCGGTCTTGTATTCCTGGCCTGCCCAGTTTAATATAATACTGGATTGGTATTGTATCCGGCTCCGAGACCATTTGGGCAAGCGGAGCGAGGAACTCATGTTCAGATTAAACAAACTTACAGACTACGGAATCGTGCTGATGGCGCATGTGGCGCGCAGCCCGGAAGACACGCCGCACACGGCGCGGAGCCTGGCCAAAGACACCAAGCTGCCGTTGCCCACGGTGGGCAAGCTGCTGCGGCAACTCTCCGATCGCGGTCTGCTGAGTTCGCATCGCGGAGTGAAGGGCGGGTACAACATGGGTCGCGACGCCAGCCAGATTTCCGTGGCTGACATAATTCTAGCCCTGGAAGGGCCTATCGGATTTACAGAATGCAGCGTGGTTCCGGGATTGTGTGAGATGGAGCGCTCCTGCGCCATCAAGATCAATTCCCAGATCATCGGCGATGCCCTGCGCGATGCGCTGGAGCACGTGATGCTGTCCGATCTGAATCACGAGATGGCGCACCATGATCGCAACGGTCACGAGAGCATTATTTCATCGATCAAACCAGCAACCAGAGTGGCAGAAGGAGTGAGATGAGTTCAACAGTCAATCAAATTCAGGACCTCACCAGCCAGGACTACAAGTGGGGCTTTGTTACCTCCGTCGACGAAGACAGGCTCCCGAACGGGCTGAATGAAGACATTGTCCGCGCCATTTCCATCAAGAAGGGCGAGCCGGAGTTTATGCTGGAATGGCGGCTCAAAGCGTACCGCTACTGGGCCACGCAGGAAAAGGAACAGGCGGAGCCCAAGTGGGCCAACATAAAGTATCCACCCATTGATTATCAGGCGCTCTCGTATTACTCCGCGCCCAAAAAGAAGCCCGAGCTGAAGAGTCTGGATGAAGTCGATCCCGAAATCCTCAGCACCTACGCTAAGCTGGGCATTCCTCTGCACGAGCAGAAGTTGCTTGCCGGCGTGGCCGTGGACGCGGTGTTTGACAGCGTCTCTGTGGCCACCACGTTCAAGGCAAAACTGGGCGAAGCGGGCGTGATCTTCTGTTCGTTCTCTGACGCGGTCAAGAACCATCCTGAGCTAGTCAAGAAGTACCTGGGCAGCGTGGTTCCGGTGACAGACAACTTCTTTGCCGCTCTGAACTCGGCGGTCTTCAGCGACGGTTCGTTTGTTTATGTGCCTAAGGGTGTGCGCTGTCCCATGGAACTATCCACGTATTTCCGCATTAACGCGGCGAACACCGGGCAGTTTGAACGCACGCTGATCATCGCCGACGAAGGCGCTTATGTCAGCTATCTGGAAGGCTGTACGGCGCCGATCCGCGATGAGAACCAGTTGCACGCCGCCGTGGTCGAGCTGATCGCGCATGACAACGCGACCATCAAGTATTCGACGGTGCAGAACTGGTATCCGGGGGACAAGGAAGGCAAGGGCGGGATTTACAACTTTGTCACCAAGCGCGGCAAGTGCCTGGGCAAGAACTCCAAGATCTCCTGGACGCAAGTCGAAACCGGATCGGCCATTACATGGAAGTACCCGAGCTGCATTCTGCAAGGCGACAACTCGGTGGGCGAGTTCTACTCTGTGGCGCTGACCAACAACTACCAGCAGGCCGATACCGGGACCAAGATGATCCACATCGGCAAGAACACGCGGAGCACCGTGGTTTCGAAGGGGATCTCCGCGGGCCGCGGGCAGAACACCTACCGCGGCATGGTCAAGATCCTGAAGGGCGCGACCGGCGCACGCAACTACACACAGTGCGATTCGCTGCTGATCGGCGACAAGTGCGGCGCGCATACCTTCCCGTATATCGAGGTCAAGAACGCCAGCGCCCGCATGGAGCATGAGGCGTCGACATCGAAAATCGGCGAAGACCAGATTTTTTACCTGCAACAGCGCGGCATCTCCAAGGAAGAAGCGGTCGCCATGATCATCAATGGCTTCTGCAAGACGGTGTTCCGCGAACTGCCCATGGAATTTGCCGTGGAAGCGCAGAAATTACTCAGCATCAGCCTTGAGGGGAGTGTTGGATAAGCATGAGCCTGCTTGAAATCAAGAACCTGCACGCGAGCGTGAACAACAACGAGATTCTCAAGGGCATTGACCTCAAGGTGAATGCCGGGGAAGTCCATTCCATCATGGGGCCGAACGGCTCGGGCAAGAGCACGCTGGCCCAGGTGCTCGCGCGGCGCGAGAGCTATTCCGTCAGCGACGGATCCATCGACTTCAACGGAAAAGACCTGCTGGCCATGAAGCCGGAAGAAGCCGCGTGTGAAGGCCTGTTTATGGCGTTCCAGTATCCGGTGGAGATTCCCGGGATCAGCAATGCTTACTTTCTGCGCGCTGCTTTGAATGCCATCCGCAAGTATCGTGGCCAGGACGAACTGGACGCTATGGATTTTCTCCCGCTGCTCAAAGAAAAGATGCGCATGCTGGAGATGGACGAGCGTTTCCTGAACCGTCCGGTGAACGAAGGTTTTTCCGGTGGTGAGAAGAAGCGCAATGAGATTGTCCAGATGGCGGTGCTGGAGCCAAAGCTGGCCGTCCTGGACGAAACCGACTCCGGCCTGGATATTGACGCGCTGAAGATCGTGGCCAAAGGCGTGAACGCGATGCGGGGCAAAGATCGCGCCATGGTGCTGGTTACGCACTATCAACGCCTGCTGGATTACATTGTGCCGGATTTTGTCCACGTGCTGGTCAACGGACGCATCGTGAAATCCGGTGGGCCAGAACTGGCCCTGGAATTGGAAGCAAAGGGTTATAGCTGGACCGAGCCAGAGGCAGTGGGCGCGCGGCGGTAGTAACGCTAACCCAAGCTTTTGGGCTAAACCAAAGATTTTGAGGGAACGAACAACGTGATTATTGAAACTCAAGCCCCGGAACGCTATATCGAGGCCTTCGAAAAGTTCAATCGTGATACCGCCAGGCAGCCCGCATGGCTCGACTCTCTGCGGCAAGAGGCGTTTGACCTTTTTGCTGGGACAGGCTTCCCCACGACGCATGACGAAGACTGGCGTTTCACCAACGTGGCGTCCATCGCGCAAACCGATTTCGCGCTCGGCGGTGCGTCCACGATTTCTGAAAAAGATCTGGAGCCGTTCCAGACGTCCGCGTTTGCTTGCCGGCTTGTCTTTGTCAACGGGCGATTTTCGCCCAAGCTTTCGCGGATTCCTGCGCTGCCCAAAGGCGTGAAAGTAGGCAGTCTGGCAACGGAGATCGCCGCCAACTCGTCAGACCTGGAGCCGCATCTTGGCCGTTATCTGAATTTCCAGCGTGATCCTTTCTGCGCGCTGAATACGGCATTCATTGAAGACGGCGCTTACGTGCACGTTCCTCGCGGCGTGGTGGTGGAAGAACCAATCTACTTGCTCTTCGTTTCGGTTTCCGGTGGCGCTCCGGCAATGGACCATCCACGCAACCTGATTCTTGCGGATGAGAACAGCCAGGCCAGCATCGTGGAAGATTACGTTTCTTTGAGTGTGGGAACGACAGGCGAAGGCGCTTCACTCTCCAACGCGGCAACAGAGTTAGTGGCGGGCGATAACGCCAATGCATCTCACTACATGCTGGTGCGTGAAAGCGACCAGGCATATAACGTATCGACGTTGCGGATACAACAGGGTCGCAGTGCCAATGTTTCGACACATTCGCTGTTGTTGAGCGGCGCTCTGGTGCGCAACAACGTCCATCCGGTGCTTGCCGGCGAGGGCAGCGAGTGCCTGATCAACGGTTTGTTCATGGCCAACGGCCGCCAGCACATGGACAACTACATGCTCGTTGAGCATGCCAGCCCGCATTGCAACAGCCGGCAGTTTTACAACGGCATTTTGAACGGCTTATCGCACGGCGTGTTTCATGGCCGCATCATCGTGCACAAGGACGCGCAGAAGACGGACGCCAAGCAGACCAACCGCAATCTCCTGCTTTCCGATGACGCGCAGATCGACACTAAGCCACAACTTGAAATCTATGCCGATGATGTGAAGTGCACGCACGGCGCCACCATCGGGCAGGTCGCCGAAGAAGCGCTGTTTTATCTGCGCTCTCGCGGTCTGGACGAATCTTCTGCGCGGCACGTTCTGCTGCTGGCGTTTGCCAATGAGTGCCTGGACCGCATGAGCCCTGGTCCGTTGCGGGCGCACATGGAACGGCTGGTGGTGGGATATTTGCCCGAAGCCGCGAAGTTTGCAGGAGAGAGCCCGGCGGTAGTGGAACGGGCCTGGAAGGAACAGGGATGAGCACGGTCGCCAAGACGCCGCACGGAATCCATGCCGTAAAAACATTTGACGTGCAGAAGGTACGCAAGGATTTCCCCGTTCTGCACCAGAAGGTCCACGGCAAGCCACTGGTCTATTTTGATAACGCCGCCACCACGCAAAAGCCTCTGGCGGTGATTGAGGCCATTGAGCATTACTATCGCCACGACAATTCCAATATTCATCGTGGCGTGCATACATTGTCCGAGCGGGCGACGGCCGAATATGAGAAAACGCGCATTGCCGCGCAGCGTTTCCTGAACGCCGCGGACTCAAAGGAAATTATTTTTGTGCGCGGGACCACCGAGGCCATCAACCTGGTGGCGCAGACCTACGGTCGCAAGCATGTCGGCAGTGGCGACGAAGTCCTGATCACGGCCATGGAACACCACTCCAACATCGTTCCCTGGCAGATGTTGTGTGAAGAGAAAGGCGCACGCCTGCGGGTCGCGCCGATCAACGATCGCGGCGAGTTGCTGTTAGACGAGTTTGAAAAGCTCCTGAGCTCGAAGACAAAGATCGTCGCAGTGGCGCATCTTTCCAATGCGCTGGGGACGATCAATCCAGTTCAACAAATCGTGAAGCTAGCCCACGCCCGGAACGTCCCTGTGCTGGTGGACGGCGCGCAGGCTGTGGCGCGGATGCCGGTGGATGTGCAAGAACTTGACTGCGATTTCTACGCTATTTCCAGCCACAAATTGTATGGTCCGACCGGCATGGGCGTTCTGTACGGCAGGGCTGAGTTGCTGGAAGCCATGCCTCCGTATCAGGGTGGCGGCGATATGATCGCTTCCGTCACCTTTGAAAAGACCATTTACAACCGGCTGCCATACAAGTTTGAAGCCGGCACGCCGAACATCGCGGACACAATTGGCTTGGGCGCGGCCATCGAATACGTGAACCACCTGGGCCTGGAAAATATTGAACGCCACGAGCATGAAGTTCTGGTGTACGCGACGCAGGCCCTGGAAAAAATCCCTGGAGTGAGTGTAGTCGGCACAGCGCAGGAAAAAGCTGGCGTGCTTTCGTTTGTCATGGAAGGAATTCACCCGCATGATATCGGCACCATCCTTGATCATGAAGGCATAGCCGTGCGCACGGGACACCACTGCGCCCAGCCGGTAATGCAGCGCTTCGGCATTCCGGCCACGGCGCGCGCGTCGTTTGGCCTGTATAACACGCGGGAAGAGGTTGACGCGCTGGTGGTGGGCATCCGCAAAGTGCAAGAGGTGATGGGGTAATGTCAGAGTTGCGTGAGCTGTACCAGGAAGTGATTCTGGAGCACAGCAAAAAGCCCCGAAACTATCGCGTGATGGATTCGGCCAACCACAAGGCAGAGGGTTTCAATCCGCTGTGTGGCGACCACTATACGATTTATGTCGACGTGAAAGACGGTTCGATTCAGGACATCAGTTTTCAGGGCACGGGCTGCGCTATCTCGCGGGCGTCGGCTTCCATGATGACGCAGAGCCTGAAAGGCAAGACGACAGAGGAAGCTGAGAGTATTTTTACCTCGTTTCACGACCTTGTTACAGGGCAGGGCACAGGCAGCGGAGAAGATCTGGGTAAGCTGGCGGTTTTTGCCGGAGTGTCGGAGTTTCCGGTCCGCGTGAAGTGCGCGTCTCTGGCATGGCACGCGTTGCGTGCGGCACTGCAAGGGAAAGAGCAGGCGGTTTCCACCGAGTAAGTGTGGAAAGTAAGCATATGGTATCGAACGAACAATACGTTTTGGCGCGCGAATGCCAGGCGACACAGATACCGGCAGGTATCCCGCATGTGTTGCCTGCGGGAACGCAGGTAAGGCTCATGCAGTCGCTGGGCGGCAGTTATACGGTGATGACCGACCAGGGATATATGGTCCGCATTGATGCCAAAGACGCTGACGCCCTGGGATTGACTGCTCCCGCTCCTGATGCCGCCAAGCCAACCGAGCCTGCCGAGTTCAGTGAAAAGCTGGTGTGGGACCAACTGCGGACGGTCTACGATCCTGAGATTCCCGTCAACGTGGTCGATCTGGGGTTGATCTACGCCTGCCAGATTAGTCCCATGCCGGAAGGGAACAAGATCGACATCAACATGACCATGACCGCGCCGGGCTGCGGCATGGCTGATGTCCTCAAAGCGGACATCCAGCGCAGGCTCCTGAGTTTGCCAACAGTGAAAGAGTTGAACGTGGAAGTGGTCTTTGAGCCGCCCTGGCATCCTGGAAGAATGACAGAAGCTGCCCGCCTGCAACTCGGCCTGGACCTTGAGACAACACCTTTCCCGTTGTATTGAAGACTTTTGTACTCAGGCCTCAGCCTCGCGACCTGCAGTGTACTGTTCTAGCCCGAGCCCAGGCGCTACGTGTGAAAGTCTTCTTATGTCGCCGGGGTCCGATCAAAGAGTTTTTTCCCTGAGTCAAGCTGCTGAAGCCATGACAAGTTCTGCCGATGTTTAACTTGTCAGAGGTCTTCCATGGAACCATTTTCCGCGCTGGTAGTTTGTAGTGATCCCGGGCCGCTTGGCGTCATGCACAAGGTCCTGGAGGAACATGGGGTAAACGTCAAAGTGGCCGCAACCGCCCCTGCCGCGGGCCAGTTGATGAAGCCCAGCAGGTTTGATTTGGCGATTTTAGATAATGATGTCCCCGGTGCACTGGAACTCGCTGCTCTTCGAGTATCGACGGTCGCACCCAAGATGATCTTCGCCCTGGTTCGCGGCGTGAAAGAAAATGAGGTTCGGGACAAACGCGTGCACTTCATCATGCAGAAGCCCTTTACGTTAGATCTTTTTTCACGAAGTGTCCGGGCCGCCTATGGGCCAATGTTGCGGGAGAGGCGCGTGGGTTACCGCCATCGCGTTAAGATCGTGCCGACCGCGTGCACTCTAATCCATGACGCGGAACAAAAAGCGCTGCCCAAATCAACTATTCTTGATCTGAGCCAGACCGGTTTTTGCATGCAAACGGCTGAAATGCTCCCGCAGCACGCCGCGGTGCGGGTTGAATTTCAACTGCCGGACAACTCAGGTCTGATCCATGCCGCCGGGTCTGTCATGTGGACGCAGGCATCGGGAAAGACGGGAATCAAGTTCTCCAATATGCCGATAGCGGAGCGCATTACCCTGAATGCCTGGCTTGAATCCGTTCTTCCGCGCGATGTGGACTCGATCCCAAGACAAATGCCGGTGTCTCGCAGCTGAAGCAAGCTGCTGCGTTGCTGCGTAGTTATGTCCGCACAAAGTCGATGTATCCACGTTGTGGGTCGGCGCTGACCAGCTTGACGCGCAACTTGTCGCCCACATCCACGCCCTGTCCATGCATCAGCATGCCTTCCACATGAGGCTTGAGGACGCGAACAAAGGTCCCTTTCGGTCCGGCGCCGGTCACAATCGCATCAAAGACTTGCCCAACTTTGCCGCTCATGCTGACCGCGGCGATGCGTTTTGACATGGCCCTTTCCACCTTGCGGGCAGCATCTTCCTTTACCGTGCAGTTGGTAGCGATGGCAGCCAGATCGTCGTTCGAGTAAGGGCCTTTCTGGCCGGACAGTAGGGCCTTAATCAGGCGCTGCGTAACCACGTCGGCAAAGCGCCGGTTGGGCGCGGTGGAGTGCGTATAATCCTGGACGGCCAGACCAAAATGTCCTGGTGAAGGCTCACCCGGGCGTTCCATGATGTACTCTCCCGGTCCCATCAGCTTGATGACGGACAGAGAGAGGTCGGCAAAGTGGTCAGGGTCCGCGGCTTTGCGCGTCTGAAGAAAATCATTGAGCGCTTTGGAATCGGCCACAGCGGGAAGCTTGCCCCCCTGCTGTGCCGCGAGCGCCACAATGCGGTCCCAGCGCTCCGGGGTTTTTACCACGCGCCGTATCGAAGACACTTTGCCGTCTTCCAGGGTGCGTGCCATCACGCCATTGGCGGCGATCATGAAGTCTTCAATGAGTTCGGTGGCGCGGTTTTTTTCCTGTTTCACCAGATCAACTACTTGCTCATTGAGCACCACCGGATGGACTTCATTCGTTTCAATGTTCAGCGCGCCATGGCGGTAGCGTTCATTCTTGAGGGCCTGAGCGACTTCATCCTGAAGCTTGAGTTGGGCCTGAAGCTCCGGTGATGCCGCTACTTTTGACGGCGCCGGCGCACGTCCTTCCAGCCAGGCCCCCACGGCGTTGTAGGTGAGTTGCGCCTTGTTGACCACGACGGCGCGATAAATGCTATGCGCGGTGACTTGTCCATTGCCGTCAACCACGAATTCAGTGACCACGCTCAGTTTCCCATCGACTTCCAAAAGCGACGTTGTGCCGGTGGAAAGTTGCTCCGGCAGCATGGAAAAGTTGCGCACCCCGGTATAGACGGTGGTGGTTTCTTTGGCCGCATGCCGGTCAATGGGCGAGTCCTTGGCCACAAACGAGTCGACATCGGCGATTCCGACCAGGACTTTGGTTGTCCCGTCAGGCAGCTTTTCCGCCACTTCAATCTGGTCAAGGTCGCGCGAAGTGTCGTTGTCGATGGATGACCAGAGCAGGTTGCGCAGGTCGCGAACGTCTTTTCCTGGTGTGCTCGGAGGCGGGGCCACTTTCAATTGCGCCAGCTGCTGTTGCACTTCCGGAGAGAAGTCCGGCTCAAAGCCGTTCTCGATCATGATTTGTTTTGCGGTTGCCTGAAGGTCAATGTGAGAGGGATGTGTATTATTCATAGTCACCGATAAGGGTCGAAGAAGCTTAACATGAGCGCGGCTTCAGCTCATGGCGATGCGCTGCAACATTAAGTCTGGAAGGAAGGTGTCCCGTTTCCGTCAGAGAGGTAGGGTCAAGAGGTGCGAGTTGCCGGTTCCGGCGACTGTGAGAGCCGCTCCACGGATTCAGGCAGCATAACGTCAAACGTCCGTCCGCATCGAGGGCAAACAATTTGCTGAATGCCTACGGACCGGCTCGACGTCTTGCGCACGGGAAAGGAATCCCCGTACGGGCATTCAATGAAGGTGATGTCTCCTGTTGACACTTGTGACGACTCCTGGCCGTCAAAGCAGTCGCGGCTTGCAGCGCCGCTGTTTTGGCCCGAAGGTCACAATAACGATTCACAGACGAGCGAACAAGTTACCGTGGTTACTCTCCCTCGGCTAAGAAACGGCGTATATAAATCGCGGTTGGCGAACCTGATCGGCTTCAGTTATTGCAACCGACCTATTGCGTCGAACCACCCGTCGAAGCTCCGGCAGCAACCGGAACCGGAGCTTGCTTCTCCCGCACGAGGATTGGAAGCCGGGGAAAGGAGAAGACACCGCTTGCGTCATCGATCACATTAATTTGGCAGGTATAGAGCCCGGGCTTCAGCTGGCTGAGAGGAACGTCAAACTGAAAGACAGCGGCTTTGCGTTCCGGAGCGTTCAATTGCCGCGCCTCGATAAGTGACGTTTCATAGGTCTTCACTTTTCCGTTAAAGAACTCAATGCTGGTCAGCAGGTGAATGGGGTTCTTCGGCGCTGGGGCTTTGTCTTTTGTGTCGGCGGTCTCGGGCGCCTTGTCCCGGGTCGGCTCGTACACTTCATAGAAGAAGTAGAGATGCTGGTCGGAGGTAAAGACGTGGGCAATGTTGGGAACCAGCTCGTTGCCGTCGCGCACCAGCGGGTTCTGGGTCTTCTTGGTAGAAGGCTGCCGCTGGCTGGCCAGGACCACGGAACTCATTTTGAGCGGGACCTTTCTGATATCGGGAACAATGAAGTCAGTCTCAAACGATCCCAGACGTCCGCTCTGGTTTTCCCGCACAACGAATTTGAAGTGATATTTGCCGGAGATAAGCGAAAAGCCGGTCGAGTACTGGACGTTCTTACGCCGCACTTCCTGCGAGGCATCAAGCGAAAGTTTGACCGTTTCGCGCACGCTGCCCACCGGACGCTTCAGCTCGTCGAGCACTTCGCCAATGATATCGAGGGAAGCTTTGTCCTTGTCGCCGCCCTGGGTGAAGGGAATCTGCGATCCTGGCACCACCAGCGCCACAGGCACGTAAAAGCGCCGATCGTCCATGCGGAAATAAGATGCGGACATGTACAGGGCCACGTCCGTGCTGGGCAGCTCTGAGGCCAGTTCATCGTCCATCTGCTGTTCTTTGTCTTCCGCGTTGAAATGCTGGAAGTCCTTGGGAGCGTAGTATCCCTTGCGGAACTCGATGTTCAGGTTCGGACGGTTGATCTTGACCTGGATATGACGATACTTGCCGTCCCGCATGGAGTTGTTGCTGGTATAGCCCAGGACGTAATAGACCGAAGTGTCGCGCTGCACGCGATCAAACACCTGGCCGAGATCGTTGGTGTCGAGGAAGGCCTTGCCGCCGGTGTCGCCGGAAAGAGTAGTCAGGGTCTCCTGGCTGGCGAAGTTCGCGTCAAGCTGGTTCTGTACGGCAGCTCCACTGTACATGGCGGTGCCGCGCAGGCTTGCCGTAGTGGCGGAACCACCGGGCGGCGCAGCTTCCAGACCGCGGGAATCCATGGTGTAAATTGCGACGTTGGCTTTGACGGCCGTGTTCACCGCGGCGCGCAGAGCGGACTGGTTCTCCATGCCGGTTTGCGTCATGCCGCTGCTGAAGTAAATGATCGACTTCTTCTGGTTGAACTTGGCCAGCACCTGACACAAAGACTGCAACGCCTGTAGCTTGCGATCGGTATTGAACTGGTTGTACTCGGTCTCATCCGGTGTGTAGGCATCGCCGGTTTCTTCGATGCCGTCAGCGTCGCCGGTGGACCCGCTGTCCATGCCTTGGCCTTCCGAGCGGGAGAAGCGGTTCAGGACGCGCAGAAGTCGGGTGCGGTCGTCGGTGAAGTCCTGATCAAGGCGCAGAGTCGACGCCAGCGAAACAATGGAAATCAAGTCCGCCGATGTCATCTTGGTCTGTACGTATTTCTTTGCCGCGTCCACCGAGCGCTGGGTCTCGTCTGGACTCATGCCGCTTAGGTCAAAGAATAGGATGATCACCCGTTTGTTGTTCAGCGCCTGGTCCGCGTCTTTAGCGGTGAGGATCGGTTTGGCGGGTGCGGAGGGCTGCCCGTTGGTTGTTTGCTGCGCAGGGCCGGAAGCGGCGACCATGGGCGCGGTGTCGAGGTTTTCAAAATCGAAGCTCGAGACCCGTTGCGGCTTGCCGTCTTCGAGCAGGGTGAAGTCTTCCCGCTTAAGATCGGTGACCGGCTTGCCCTGCTTATCTCGGGCCACCACGTTGACCAGCACCAATTCCGATTCAACCCGGAATTTGTAGAGGCTCTGTTTTGCTGGTTGAGGTTGCTGCGCAGGCGCCTGCGCGGAGGCAGGCGTAAGCATGAGCGTGGCGATGAGCGCAGCGGAAACGGCCTGCTGTACGCGTGAGAAATGTGGAGTCAATTGCATTTAGAACCTGTATCTCGCAATAAGCTGGGCTTTGCGCATGGCTCCTGCTCCCACAACCTGTCCGAAGGTCGGTGAGCCGAAGGTAGAGTCGATCGAAGTAAAGCGAACCGTGTTGAACACGTTGGTGGTGGAGAGTCGGATCTCGAGTCCCTGCATTTCTTTCAACTGGATGTTCTTGGAGACCGACATATCAAAGGAGACGGTGCCTGGGCCGATGATGATGTTGCGTCCGGCCGTGCCGAAGACGCCCGCAGGGGTTTTGAAGGCTGCCGTATTGAACCACTGCTGGCTGGCCGGGTTGCCGAGTTGAATGGACTGTCCCGGTACGAAGTCAGGGCGGGCAGAACCGGTGACACCGCGGCTCAGATCAGACGAGTCTCCGAAAAACCGGGGCGAAAAAGGCAAGCCGGACGCCACCGTTAGATTGCCGCTGAAGGAGAATCCGCCAAAAGCCTTTTGTTCCCAATTGTCGGTCTTCAACCATTTCTTTTCCTTGCCGAAAGGCAGTTCGTAAGAATAGTCCGCGGTGAAACGATGACGCTGGTCAAAGCTGGAGAGGCCGCGCTCCGCGGCGATATTCAGGTCGTTCTGCGCCACCACAGCTGCGCCGCCGCCAATGGAAGAAGCGTCATCGATGGACTTTGAATAAACGTACGTGCCGCCAAGAGAGAGGCCGTGGCGCATCCGCTTGCGCACCCGCAGCGTCCCCTGGTGCATAACGGAGGAGCCTTCAGAAGACTCGAAAAGAAAAGGCTGCACGCAGGTGGCGCCTGCCGGTGTGGCAGACGTACATACAGGAAAGAGCGCTCCACCGGTTTGCGACTGGTCAGGAGCGCGGACGATGTCCAGGTGCGTTCCCTTTGATCCGGTGTAGCCAAGGTTGATGACCAGCGACGTCTTCACTTCCTGCTGGATGTTCAAATTCCACGACTGCACATAGGCAAGCCGGTAATTCGGGTCTACGGAGTACGTGTTGGTGACATGGCTCGGGCTGGTTGAAGCGGGAGCGGGGAAGCCATTCTGCAGCGTCAACGACGTGGTGGTCGGTGCGGGGTTGGTCTGGGCCACCGCGAACGGAGGCTGGAAGGCAAGCTGCGTCACCATCTGTCCGTACTGGCCCAGGTTGTAATTGACCCCGTAGCCGGTGCGGACCACGGTTTTGGAAAACGGCTTCCAGGCAAGACCTACGCGCGGAGCAAAGTTATTGCGGTCCGTATGAATGAGGCCGTCAGTAAATTTACGATTGGTGACAGAGCCGGTCTGTCCTGGGAGCACTTCCGCCACTGCGCCAAAGTTCGCGGCCACATCAAGGTTCGCGAGCTGGTTGTTCGTTTCGGTGAAGGGGGTTACATATTCATAGCGCAGCCCCAGGTTCAGGGTAAGGTTCCTGCTTACGCGCCAGTTGTCCTGGGCGAACAAGTTAAAAGCGTTGGCCCGGAAATGGTAGTCCGCCGCGCCAAACTGGATCGTCGTCTCTTGGGCAAAGCCGGAAAGAAAGTCAGCAAAGGGGGCCCGGCACGGCGCAGGGGGAGCCGGGCAGACCGTAGCTGCGGTGGCCGCGCCGGTAAAGATAAACGTCCCGCGGGCGTTGGTGGCGTTGGTTAAATCGATTAATTGGTGGCGGAAGTCGCCGCCCCAGGTCCAGCTGTGCTTGCCATGCGACAGGGCCATCGACTCACTGATGGAGTAGTTCTGCGATGTGCGGAAAACAGGCGTTAAGTCCTGCAACCCGCTGAACTGCGGAGAAAAATTCAGGCTCGGTAGGCCAAAGTCAGCAGGCAGCTGCGACACGCCCGTGATCCCCAACTGGCTTTCAATGTTCCTGTTGTTGGTGAAGTGATTGGCTGAGTTGACCCCGCTGCGGTTGTAGGTGAAGTGTACCGTGTTTGTAAGCAGGCCTTTTACAGCGCTGTGTCCAAAATTCACGTTGTAGTTGTGGATCGACTGCTGGCCGCCAAGTCCGGGGAAAGGATTCAGCACGCTGTTACGGATATTGTTATAGACAAACCCGCCGTTGATACTTTGCGACCAATGCGCGTTCTCCTTTTTTTTCTGCCCCTGCTGTTGTTGCTGTTGCGCGCGACGCGATGTACGCTGGCTGCCGCGGGCGCCAAACGGCCCTGCCTGCTGGTCTCCAAAGCTGTGATTGAAGCGTATAAACCCCGTATCCATGTTGCTGGGGTTGGCGGAAACGAAATGGAAATTTCTGCTGGCGCCGGGAAGGTTCGGCAGAGGAATAAAAGGCAGGATCTGCGCGGCTGCCGGGTTAATACTGGCCAGTTGATTGCCTGGCAATATCAAATGTGTCGCCGGGTCGGTCAATTGCATCGGCAGAGCGGAGAAATCGCCGGCACGCTCCGCCTGCGTCGGCACGGTGGAAAAGATGTCATAGGGGTTCGTGCTGCGCGATCCCGTATAGCTGCCGAAGAGAAATGTCTTGGTGCCGCCATGGTAGATGTGAGGAATGTTGAGCGGCCCGCCAATGGTGATGCCGAAGCGGTCCTGATTGTAGCTGGCCTTGCTCTCCGGCTGGCCGTTGAGGGAATAGGGTTTGGCATCAAGGACAGAGCCGCCGTAGTTGTAGAAGATGGAGCCATGGGGCTTGTTGATATTGAAGCCGCGCATTCCGCGTCCACCACCGCCTCCAGGCCCACCGCCCATCATGACGATCATGGGGCCGCCGCCTCCGCCACCACCTCCGCCACCACCAAAACCGCCCCCGCCGCCCATCATCTGAAAGTTTCCGCCGTTAAAGCTAATGTTGCCGGCGCCGCCTCCTTGGCGGGAAATTTGCTCACGCAAATCGGCGATGCGGTCCTGCATTTCACCCGGATCAAACATGTTCTGCTCGCTTCGTCCCTGGGCCCCGGAGATCGCAACCGATTCGTTGCTTCCATCCGCCGCCAGTCCGGCGTTGGGCAGGCCGGCGTTGCTCAGTGCAGCCGTGTCATTGCTCACGGGCGCACTGGCGCCGATATCGCCGGCCCCTGAAAGTGCCAGCTGTTGCATCCCCGGCCTTCCCGCAGCGCCGAGTTGCTGCGCCATCTGCTGCCGTTGTTCTTGCTGCGCTTCCTTCTGTGCGCGTGACTGCAAGACCATCGCGAGATCTGCTTTGCCGTTGCGGTTCTGGTCATTAATCAGAATTTCCTGGGTGATCGGGGCAAAAGCGGAAAATTCCGCTTTTACAACGTAACGTCCCTTGCCGGTGACGCTGAGCTTGAAACTTCCGTCAAGATCGGTAGACGTCATATATTTCTTGCCGGTCAGGGTGTTCGCCGCGGTGACAGTGACGCCGGGCAAGGGAATCGCGCCCGACTTGATGGTTCCGGTAATTTCGCCGAAAGGCGCTGTCGTGGTGGACGAAGGCCCGGCCGGCGATGCCTCTGCTGCAGCAGGCGTGGCTTGCTGCGGTGGTTGTACCTGCGCAGCGGCTGGCGCGCTGGGGGCCGGCGGTTGCCCAGTTGGTTCTTGCGCGTTAAGAGCCGGAGCAAAACTCAGCGCTAGCATGCCCAGAAAGGCGATCCAGATTCGAGGCCAGATGTGGCGACGGTTTGTTCTCATGTTCATCACTGTTTTGGTGGTGCTCCAGGCGAAGGTGCTCCAGACGAAGGTGTCGCTGCGTCCGGTTTTTTCTGGTCGGACGGTGGGCCGCCTGGACCGCCGAAGGTGAACCGCGCCTGTGGGCGGCCTACGGTCAGTTCCTTGGGAATAAAAATATTGTTGGTCAGTTCGCCGCGCCCGCGCACAAAGTCACCGACTTTGATGTCCGGCAGCGTAATGCTCACATTGTCTTTCTTGAAGGAAGTGTTTTCATCTACTTCAATGTCCTGGGTCTGTCCGTCGATGCGAGCGATAGTGAGCTTGGTTTCAGTGATGGCCTTGACTTCACCGGCAATAAACTTCTTGCCCATGTCTTCGCGGTTGAACTGCTGACCACCGGCCTGCTGTCCGCGCTGCATCATGTCAGGGTTGACGACTCCGACGATTCCCGCCTGCATGGTGCCATTTTTCAATTCACCGCGAGCAAAAATAACGTCGTCGACCTTGATGTCATCCACTTTTACCGGCTGGCGGTCTTTCGTAATGCGCGTGTTGTCGCCGACCTTGATCGTAACGGGATCGCCGCCCATCATGGGAGAGACCACCAGGGTGTCTTTACTGACCGAGGTCACCTTGCCGATAACGTTATCTCCTGGCTGGTTCATTCCGCCGCGACCCTGGAACTGAATCTGCGGAGATCCGGTTTGCGAAAACGCCTGTACCAGTCCCAGAGTGAGCGTTGCTGTGAGCAGCAAAATTCTCTTCATTATTTTGTCCTCAAAAAAAAATTGTACATTTCGCCCGAACCGCTGAAAGATATCCCTAAGACGAACGCCGGACAAAAAGGTATGGAGTAGCTTATGAAGTTTCAACAGCCACAGTATAAAAGCAAATTATGTTAAGAACCATTAAGTGCTGGGCCGGAAGATTATGGAAGAAAACTTAGACTTTGTTGCAAATGCAAAAACATGGGAGCCGAAAAGGAAGGGGCTTATTTTCAGTGACGGAGAATAGCGGAGACCCATGTGCCTGGCCTTTGTCCAACGCCATGGTGCTCCGTCTGTGAAATGTCCGCTTAAGGTTTCTTGTCGTCCTGACCGTTGTGCCCCGCAGCACCTGCGGAAGCCTGGGTCACGGTGACTTTTGCGTTCGCTGTTCCAAGCAAACCGGTGCGTGTGTCCCGAACACCCAAACGCAAAAAATAATTTCCAGACGGCAAATCCACGAACTGCCGGCAGGGAAATGTGCTCTGCATGATTTTCGTGAAAGTGTCCGGCTTCAGGGCCGCATTGATCGTGCTGGACTCCGTCTTGATGAGTTTGCCTTTCGCGGAATACGCCTGCACGACACAATCCAGGCTTGCATGCTGCAAGCCGTCTGCTTGACGCTCAAAACTGATGGCATGAGGGTCCACGCCAAAATTCACCAGCACCTTGTTCTGCGTTTGGTCCGAGGGTGTCAAGACACCCGCCCGAAACAACAGTCCTGTTGAGACGGGAAAATCAAGACTGAGCGCCTGGCCAAATGCGGTTGCCTGTTGTTTCTGGTTTTTTTCGGCAAATGATTGCGGATTTACGGCGTAGTATCCCAGCCGATGGCGCAACTGGACGCCGGACCGATTTACTTTTATCTCGATCTTCCGGAACTTGCCGTTCCAGTCTTTGTTCTGGGGATAATAGGCCAGAGTGTAGTAGGTGGAACCATCCTGAATGCTGTGGCGGATGGCCCCATCAATATCATTGCGGTTGTAGAAGGCCTTGCCTCCGGTTCTCTCAGCCATGTCGTCCATCGTGGCGTGTGTGGCTTGTAGGCCAGCCGATTCATTGCGCAGAGCGGTGCCGATGCGGGTGGGATTACGGGCCATGGAACGGCCAAGTTTGTCGTTCCCCGAACTGGAGGCGTCGAATACGGCGGAGGCCTCGAGTCCACGCGCGTCGATGGGATAGATGGCGATCTGCGCGTCGATCAGAGCGTCCGCTGCCTGTGCGACCTGCGCTCCGTAATTGCGGGTCCCGGAAAAAATATCACCGCTGAGTTCCATGTTGGGATCGATGCTCAACGGGAAGCCTTCTGAAATCCAGATCAGGTTCTTGCGCCCAGGGTATCCAGCCAGCGCGCGCGCGATGGAGTTCAAGGCATTCAAGGTGTAATTGACGCGCAGGTCAGTCTGGAAAGCGACTCGCTCCTGTTCAAACGCCTGCATGGATTCAAGCATCTGGGCCGACATCATGCCCGAGTCTGCCATACCCGGTGGCAGTAGTTCCTGGGCAGGTCCCCCGGCGGCGTTGTCCAGCAGAGGCGAGACTTTGTGGTTCAGGTTCTTGACCAGGCTCCTGAGCACAGCAGGATCGCTGGTGAAATCCTGCAAGAGAGTCAGCTTAGTGCCCAGGGCATACACCGCCACGGGCTGGCCTTCCGGCATTTTCTCCAGGTAACGGAGCATTTGGTAGCGTACATAGGCCTGATGGGGAAAAGTGGTGTTCAAACCATCCAGCAAAAGTACGTTGAGAGCGTTGCCGGAGTTGTATTTGGGGATATTGGTGTATATGTTGTCCGGCAGCTTGAGGGCGTCTGGCGCAGTACTGCCTGGCGCAGCACCGCCTGCCGGGGTGACCGCGGGCTCCTGAAAGCTGAATGCACGAACCTCCTGTGGTTTGCCGTCTTCCAGCACCGTGAAATCGGAGCGCTGAAGGCCGGACACAGCTTCGCCTTTCTTGTCTGTAGCGACAACATCTACTACCACCAGCCTGGTAATGGTTTTAAGCACCGTTGCGGATTCGTATACTGGTGCAGGTTTCTGTTGCGAGTCTTTTTGCTGTGTGCCCTGCGGCGCTGACGGCGCGTCCTGCCCAGGTGTAGCAGCCGGAGCGGCCTGCTGTTTGGGCTCGGACTGTGGACCTGCTGCAACACCGAATATCAGAGACAGTAATAGAGCGGAAACCAGATGAAAACGGGCCATATTAGGTTAGCTCCTACCCGCACGATGGTAGCACGGTCTACCTGGGTTTTAGCACTCTTGAAATTTGTAAAGAATAGTTAGCACCATTCTTCAAATTCCCATAAACAACACCCGAATATTGTAGTTTGCACCCATGGTACCCATGTCGGGACCTTAGATGTGGTCTTGCTAACCGCGCCGGCCGGAGCAAGTCGAATTGTTTGCAACACGAACCGCGCAGCGCGGCCACACTGTAACGTTTCCGGCCATGCCCGGTATTCCTCCTGTGAGACGGCGGAGCTTTCATTGCAGCGGAAACGTACGTCTTAAAAAAAATATTGGCCCAGGTATGGGGCGCTGTAACCAGTGCAATGAATGGTACGTCATAAAGGACGAAAATGTTTCATTCAGTGCTTACTTCATCCATATCATTCCTGCTGAGACACACCAGATCTTTAAATGCGTGCTTAGCGCTTGCTGTCTTGCTGTCAGGATCGGCAGGCGCGATCGGGCAGAGCATAACGTTGTCCGGAGACGCAAAAATCGATCAACTGATGGCACGAGCGCAACAGGGATTTGTCCAGGACCAGATCCGACTCGCCAAAGCATTTCAATTGGGACGAGGCGTAGCTTCGAATCCCATAGAAGCAGCGCACTGGTTTCTTCGTGCCGCCGACCAGGGAAATCTCATGGCGCAAGCTGAAATTGCCTACCGCTACCTGAGCGGTACCGGCGTCACGGTGGACGAACGGCAAGCTTTTCACTGGTTCCAGCGGGCTGCGGCGGAAGAATATGCCCCGGCCCAGGCCGCTCTTGCTTATCTCTTCTTGAATGGACGGGGCGCGCAGCGGGACGAGCAGGAAGCTTTGCGCTGGCTCTCTCGCGCCGCTCAACATGGGTTTGCTCCTGCGCAGGCTGATCTGGGATTTTGGTACGCGCGTGGTTTCGTCGTGCAGCGCGACAGCAAAGAAGCTCTTCGCTGGATACGGCGTGCAGCAGAACAGGATTTTTCTCCGGCAGAATTCCTTCTCGGCACCATGTATGAGACCGGATTTGCATCTTCCAGAGATCCGGTGGAGGCCGGCCGGTGGTATCGCAAGGCCGCTGAGGCTGGCTATGCCGCGGCCCAGACCAATCTTGGGATCCTCTACGAGCGGGGAGACGGCGTCTCGAAAGATCTGGCTGAGGCGGCCCGATGGTACAAGCGTGCAGCCGAACAGGGCGACGGCAGCGGCTGCGCCAATCTTGCCCGTATCTATGCCAATGGAGTTGGGGTCAAAACAGACTACGAATCAGCTTACTTCTGGACGATAGCGGCGCAATACCGCGAATCCGCCATGGCCGACCCCTTGCCACAATCTTTTGTTCAGGGCTTGAGTCAAAGGATTCCGGAGAGCGAACGCGCGCGCGTTGCAGCGGAAGCCCAGGACTGGATTCGAGCACACCCGTTGCCGGCTCCAGAACAGCGTTTCGTCAATGCTCTAGCCGCGGTGTCCGGTCTAAGCGCCGGCCGCGTTGCTCCCTGAGTTTGGAATAGCTGTGTATATTGATCGATCGCAGTGGAGTTCCTTCAGCAATGTTCCGGCATAGCCTTGCTATGTCCATCATAAGTATTTTCTGAAGACTACACTCTTCCCGTTCTGGGAAAAATATTCGGTTATATTCGAATTTTCATCGAATATGAACACGATATGCATGACCATCAACTATCATGCCTAGTTGCAAGCAGTCCGCTAGTGGATTGGAGAATGAATGATTTCACGTGTTCGCCAAACCTTGTTGTTCCTAGGTGTCGTTCTTTTTCTTGTTCCTTCAGCCCTGCTCGCGCAGTGCGGCGTGGAGCGCCAGTCGGTGAAAGTAGGGACTGATGCCGATATAGGCAAAGTCAACCTGAATGCTCCCACCAACACAACCATCGTGGCGATGCGAGCCTTTTCCGCGCCCAATCCCATTCCCGCAAATAATCGTATTACCGGGCCGGAAACCACCCTGTGGGTCATCGATGCGACCCTGACCTTGTTCAAGCTGGAGTCCGATTCCGATTATCACCTTGTCATCCAGGACGCCTCGGGCACCACCATGATCACCGAGATTCCTTCGCCCACGTGCGTCCCGTCCGGCAGTCCTTTTTTGTCGGGCGTTACGAATGCCAGAGCGAAATTCGATGCAATGTTTAGCGTTACCACCAGTTTCCAGACTGCAAACATTCCTGTGCGGGTCACGGGTGTGGGAATGTTTGATTTCCTGCACGGTCAGACCGGTGTAGCGCCGAATGGGATTGAACTGCATTCGGTCCTGGATATCGTATTCAACCCCAGTGCGGCGACGCCCGATTTCACGCTGAATGCTTCGCCCACCAGCCTGTCTGTGACCCAGGGTAGCTCTGCCGCTACCACGGTTTCAACGGCGGTCTCCGGCGGGTTCAATTCAGCGTTGTCGCTCTCCGTTTCGGGCCTGCCCTCTGGTGTGACCGCGAGCTTTAATCCTGCGACCCTGGCCGCTCCTGGCAGTGGTAGTTCCACGCTGACCTTCACGGCCAGCAGCGCTGCTGCAACGGGCACGTTCAATGCCACGGTAACTGCCAGCGGAGGCGGAGTCACTCATACCACGACTGTAGCGGTGACGGTGAATGCCGCGGCGACACCAAACTTTACGTTAACCGCCTCGCCCGCCAGCTTGTCGGTGACCCAGGGTGGCACGGGCAGCACCACGATTGCAACGACCATCAGCGGCGGGTTCAATTCGGCGGTTGCACTCTCTGCTTCGGGGTTACCGGCGGGCGTGACGGCCAGCTTCAATCCCACATCCGTTGCGGCTCCGGGGAATGGCAGCTCAGCACTCGCGTTCACAGCCAGCAGTGCGGCGACCACGGGTACGGCGAGCGTAACGGTGATGGCCAGCGGCGGCGGTGTGAATCACAGCACCACTGTGTCACTGACTGTAGCGCCAAAAAATATTCTGGGGATCGCGCCGCCTGACCACGTGCTGATCGTGATGGAGGAGAACCACTCTTTCGCAAGCATCATTGGATCGTCGCAAGCGCCTTTCATCAATAGTTTGTCCCAGCAGGGCGCATTGTTTACGCAATCGTTCGCCATTGAGCATCCCAGCCAGCCCAACTACCTGGATCTATTTTCCGGCTCGAATCAGGGCGTTACCACGGATAACTGCCCGCAAACGTTTTCAACGGAGAATCTGGCCAGCGAACTGACGGCGGCAGGCCTTACCTTTACCGGCTTCTCCGAAGACCTTCCGTCCGCCGGGTCTACGGTGTGTACCTCCGGCGCTTATGCGCGAAAGCACGCTCCATGGATCAATTTCACCAACGTTGCCGCCACGGCGAACCAGCCGTTTACCAGTTTCCCGACGGACTTCACTACTCTGCCGACCATCGCGTTCGTGATCCCAAATCTCAATGACGACATGCATGACGGCACCATTGCCCAGGGTGATACCTTCCTCCAGCAGAACCTCAACAGTTACATTCAGTTTGCGCAAAGCCACAACAGCCTGCTGATTGTGACCTGGGACGAGGACGACAACTCCGCCAGTAACCAGATTCCCACGCTCTTTGTCGGGCCGATGGTGAAGCAGGGACAGTTCAGTGAAACCATCAATCACTTCAACGTCCTGCGCACACTCGAGGACATGTACGGCCTCACGCATGTGGGGAGCGCCGCTACAGCCACGCCAATCACCGATGTCTGGAAGCAGGCGACGCCAGACTTCAGCATCTCTGCCTCGCCGGCTTCCCTGAGCGTCACCCAGGGTACTTCGGGCAGCACGACGATTTCGACCACGGTGAGTGGCGGGTTTAATTCGGCTGTGTCACTCACTACTTCTGGGTTACCGACGGGCGTGACGGCTAGCTTCAATCCGGCGTCCATCGCGGCTCCGGGCAATGGCAGCTCCACCCTTACGTTCACGGCCACGAGCACGGCGACTACAGGCACGGTGAACGTGACGGTAACAGCCACAGGCGGCGGCGTGACTCACACTGCCACCATCTCCCTGACGATTAGGTCGGCAGCGACACCTGATTTTGCTGTAAGTGCGTCGCCCACCAGCGTATCGGCGGTCCAAGGCAGTTCTGGCAGCACGACGATTTCGACCACGGTGAGTGGCGGGTTTAATTCGGCTGTGTCACTTTCTGCTTCGGGAATGCCGGCGGGAGTGACGGCCAGCTTCAATCCGGCGTCCATTGCGGCTCCGGGCAATGGCAGCTCCACCCTTACGTTCACGGCCACGAGCACGGCGACTACAGGCACGGTGAACGTGACGGTAACAGCCACAGGCGGCGGCGTGACTCACACTGCCACCGTCTCCCTGACGATTACGTCGGCAGGCGGCGGTGGCGCCACTCAGCTGCTTGGCAATCCCGGCTTTGAAAATGGATCATCGAGTCCCGCTCCCTGGACAGTCACCACGACCGCATCGCCCAACCGGGTGATCAACAACACAAGTACTGAACCTGCGCACTCGGGCGCCTGGGATGCCTGGTTGGACGGCCACGGCAAGACCACCACCGACACCATCATGCAGCAGGTCAGCATACCGGCCAACGCCACTGCGGCCACTCTGACCTTCTTCTTGCACATAGACACCGCCGAGACCAGCACCACCACGGCCTTTGACACGTTGACCGTGCAAGTACGCAACTCGTCGGGTACAGTGCTGTCAACGCTCAAGACATACTCCAACCTGAATCATGCCACTGGCTATCAATTGCAGACCTTTGACCTGACCAGCTTCAAGGGACAGACCATCCAAATCTTCCTGCAAGGCAAAGAAGACTCTCTTTTGCAAACCTCATTTGTGGTGGATGACTTTGCTTTGAACGTTACTACGCCGGGAGCCGGCGATACCACGCCTCCCACGACCTCAATCACCGCACCAGCGACCGGTGCAACCGTTTCCGGAACGGTCACGGTGAATGCGACGGCATCCGACAACGTGGGTGTCACCCAGATGCAGATCCTGATCGACGGTAACGTGGCGGCTTCCAACACTAACTCGACAGCGCTCTCGTTCAACTGGTCTACTACATCTGTGGCCAACGGTTCGCACACCATTGTTTCCAAGGCGTTCGATGCGGCTGGAAATGTAGGCACGTCCGCAACCGTGACGGTAACCGTTTCCAATACCACAACGACTACGGACCTCATGGGCAACGGTGGTTTTGAAAACGGCTCGGCGAGTCCCGCGCCTTGGACCGTGGCTTCCACGGTAAGTCCCTCCCGCGTGATCAATAACTCCGCCAGTGAACCGGCGCACTCGGGCGCATGGGATGCGTGGCTGGATGGCCACGGCAGCAACACGACGGATTCAATCTTGCAGCAAGTGACAATTCCATCGGCTGCCACCGCGGCTACACTCAGCTTCTGGCTGCACATTGATACCGCTGAAACCAGCACGACCAGGGCGTTTGACACCATGACTGTGCAGGTGCGCAACTCGTCCGGTACAGTATTATCGACGCTGGCCACGTTCTCTAATTTGAACGCGGCTGCCGGATATCAGCAGCACACCTTTGATATGAGCACCTTCAAGGGCCAGACCATCCAGATTTTCATGCAGGGCGTGGAAGATTTCACGTTGCAGACCTCATTCGTGGTGGACGACGTAACCCTAATCGTGACGCAATAGCGGAGAAACTCATGAAGAGAAACTTGTTTTGCATTTTACTGCTTACATCTACTGTGGTCCTGAGCGCGAACGCGCAACAGGCGGCCCCGGTCGTGGACCGTCCTTCCGAACCGAATTTTGTTTTTGACGATGATGGCGGAGTAGTGCAGATTGTTCCTCCGGATTTCTCCGTCCCGGGAGAAAAAAAGTTCCACGGTGGAACGGTCATGGCGTCGGCCCAGCAGGTAAGCGTTTTTCTTGGTGCTGGATGGGGTGACCAGCAGGTGCGCGGACGGCAAACCGCGCTGGTCGATGTAGCCAACAGCGCCACGCCTATGGCTGAGATGCAAAAGCACAGCATCAAGACCCTGCGGGCTGCTCCCCGACTGGAAGATTTCGGCGACCTGAGCAAAGTCCGCGTCAACGACCTGACGATTCAACAGAAGCTGTCCGACCTCTTGCAGAGTAAAGCGATTCCCGCGCCCACCGCCAGCTCCGTTTATGTGATTTATCTGGCCCCGGAAATCAAGTCAACCCTGGGGGCGCACAAGGCCGGGGTCGACTATCTGGCGTATCACAACTTCGTCAATCTGGAGGCGGGTGAGGTGCACTATGTCGTAGTGCCCTTCCATGAAAACGCCGAGCATCATAGTCATGCGGCCGCGCGCGCCTTCGCCGAAGCGGCTTTAAGCCCGAACGGCAAAGGCTGGTACTGACTCCAGGGGCGTCATAACCTTATATCGAGGTAACTTAAGACAGATATTATTTGGTCTAACGAATCGGGCGTAGTAGAGTCCAAAAGCATTATGTTGCTACGATTCGCTTCGATTTTCCTTCTTCTCTCTGCCTGCGCCTGGCCCCAGACTCCTTCCATCCCCGACACGCCCGCTGGGCACACATTGCGCGCCTGGCTGGACGCTTTTAACAGCGGCGACCGGGATCGCATTCAGGCGTACCTGACAAAATACGATCCCACAAGAACAGTGGATGGCACTCTTGGTTTTCGCAACCAGACCGGAGGCTTCGATTTGATAAGCATCGACAGGAGCGTGCCGCTGTTATGCAATTTCCGGGTGAAAGCAAGGAATGATGGAACCATCGCGGTGGGGGATATCGAAGTAAAGGACGGCGATCCTGCCGTGGTGGTGAAATTTGGCGTGCGCGCCATACCGCCTGGTATGACAGCGGCAGACATGAATCTGAAGATCGATGTGGCGACGCGGTCGCGTGTGATCGATGGAGCTGTGGCCAGCCTGAACGAGTTCTACGTGTACCCTGAAACCGCGAAGAAAATGGAAGAGGCCTTGCGAGCGAAGCAACGGTCCGGCGCGTATGATGCCGTGACCGATGCGTCAGCATTTGCGACCATGCTTACCGATGACCTTCAGGGAGTCAGCCATGACAAGCACCTGCGCGTGAACTTTGTTCCCAGGGTGTTGCCGAAGGGCGATCCCGAGAGGAATCCCGAGGCCGAGGCGCGCATGCGGGCCCAGATGGAGAGCAGCAACTGCGGTTTTGAGAAAGTGGAGCGGCTGCCATCGAACATCGGCTACTTGAAATTCAATTCTTTTGCAGATCCGGAGGCCTGCGGCGCGACCGCGACGGCCGCAATGAACTTCCTCGGCAACGTGGACGCCATCATCTTCGACCTGCGCGAAAACGGCGGCGGCGACCCCGCCATGGTCGCTTACATCTCCACCTATCTGTTCGGCGAACAGACGCACCTGAACGACCTCTACAACCGCAAAGAGGACAAGACCACACAGTTCTGGACCCTGCCATATGTGCCCGGGAAAAAGCTCGCCGGGAAGCCGGTTTATGTCCTGACGGCGAAAAGAACATTTTCCGGCGCGGAGGAATTCACCTACAACCTCAAGAACCTGAAGCGGGCAACGATCATCGGAGAGACAACCGTCGGGGGAGCGCATCCGGTTTCCGGGCATCGGATTGACGACCACTTCATGATCGGTGTGCCTTTCGCCAAGGCAATAAACCCCATCTCGAAAACAAATTGGGAAGGGACCGGGGTCGAGCCTGACGTGAAAGTTCCCGCCGGCGAAGCACTGGATGTGGCGAAAAAAATGGCAGCGGAAGAGATCAGGAAAAATCAAAAGTGACCTGCGTTGCTTTTAGTGCCCTTCCTTGTCATCATCGTCGTCTTTTTTCTGCGCGGAGTATCGGGCGATCCAGCGTTCTACTTCCCGGTCGGCGGTTTTCTTTTGCGCCGGAGTGAGCCGCGCGTTGAGTTTCTGGACTTCAGGCTGGCTTTCCTGGGAACCGAACCTGACGCCGGCGCCAAGCCAGAAAGCCGCTTGTTGCAGGTTGTTGCCACATCTCGCTGTTTGGTAGAGCTTCCCTAGTTCATACATGGCCTGGGCGTCGCCATTTTCCGCGGCCCGGTCATACCAGGAGATCGCCCTCCAGCAGGGAGCATTGCCGTCTTGCGCGTAGATGCGCGCCATGTGGAGCTGTGCTTCGGTTAAGTCCTGCTTTGCCGCTTTTGCATACCACTGCATCGCTTCCGCAATATCTTTTGGGACTCCGGTGCCTGTTTCCAGGGCTTGCGCCAGATAGAGTTGCCCTTGCGGATCGCCCTGGTCTGCTGCCTTGCGGTTCCACGCAGCGGCCTGGGCTGCATCAGCGTTAACCCCGAACCCTCGTTCATACATATAGGCCAAGTCGCGTTGGGCGCGCCGCTGGCCGTGCCCGGCCGCTCTCTCTTCCCATATCAGCGCTTGCGTGTAATCCGCGGGGACGCCCCGGCCATAGAGATAGATCCGGCCTAATTCGTATTCTGCCGGCGCATATTCCTGTTTTGCCGCCAGCATCAGCCAGCGGATGACCTCGGTGCGGCTGGGTTTAACGTTGCGTCCCAGTTCGTAGCAGGAGGCCATGGTCGCCTGCGCTTTAGGGACATTTGCTGCCGCTTGCTTTTGAATTTCCTTGAATTGTGCTGGAGCGTCCGGGCAGACGTTGATGGTGCGCTCTCGTGCTTCACTCCGGGGGCATGGCCAGAGAAAGAACAAGAGCAGGCATGACATCAGTTTTCCTGCCAATTGTTTGCGAGATGATCGCTGCATAGTAGACGTGAGACAAATTTCCCCTTTGAGCATAAAACAGTTTTGTGAAAATTGGATCAATCGTGCGCGTTTTATCGGTTTCCAGAAAAATCCGGCAACCACCTTGGCGCTAAAGACATCCACGCCATTGGGGAGTTACAATTCTCAGTTTCATATTGTGCTGTTATTTTTTGCGTGACAGCCATGGAGGCAACCCAATGGATGATCTGCCTGATAAGCCCGCAAAGCTCCTGAAGCCTGAAAAACTCTTGAAAAACGACAAACCAAGCAAAACCAAGCAAGCTTCTGCCGACTCAGATTCAGGAGTTTCCCGGCGCGACTTCCTGAAGATTACCGGGGTTTCCGCGGCCGTACCACTGATCTCAAGAGCGGGTGCGTTTGTCACGACCGAAGGAGAGGTCCCGGTGCATGGGCCGGGCAAAGTTCCGGTAGCGTTGAGCGTTAACGGCAAAAAATTGTCCGCGCAACTTGAACCGCGGGTCACGCTACTGGATGCCCTGCGTGACCAGTTTGAGCTGACCGGCGCCAAACGGGTTTGTGATCGCGGCACGTGTGGCGCGTGTACGGTCATGGTGGACGGCAAGGCCGTGTATTCGTGTTCGATGCTCGCCATCGATGCTCAGGGTCGCGAGATCATCACAGTGGAAGGCCTTGCGCCGGAGGGATCCCTCCATCCTGTTCAGCTGGCGTTTGTCGACAATGATGCGCAGCAGTGCGGTTTCTGCACGCCGGGTTTTGTGATGGCCACCAAGGCTTTTCTGGACCAGCATCCCCATCCCTCGCCTGAGCAGATCAGACACGGGCTGGGCGGAAACTTCTGCCGTTGCGGTACGTATGCGGGCATCCGCGCTGCTATCGCACAGGTTGCGAGCAATGCGAAGACCACGAAAGGAGCTTGATCATGGCTGACGAAACTACCAAATACACATGGCCGGCAGAGGAAAAGAGGGCGCTGATCGGCAAGCGTATTTCGCGCGTGGACGGCCCGGACAAGGTCTCTGGACGCGCCAAATACACCTATGACACACATCGTCCTGGCATGCTCTACGGGAAAGTGGTGCGCTGTCCCTACCCACACGCCAAGGTTGTCAAAGTGGACACCTCAGCAGCGGAGAAGATGCCGGGCGTGGCCGCGGTCCATATTGTTCAGGATGCAGGCAGTGAAATCCACTGGGCCGGCGATGACATTGTGGTGGTGGCCGCCGTAGACGAACGCGCCGCCGCCGATGCAGCCCGCGCCGTCAAGGTGGAGTATGAACAGTTACCTTATTTCGTGGATGATTTCAGCCAGCCGAAAAACGTGTCTGACGACAACGGCCCGCTGAGCCAGCGCGACCTGGGAGACATGTTCGGGAATCAAGTTCCGGAAGCGCAAATTATCAAGCGCATTCAAGATAAGGGCGTGAGTTTTGACGTCACTTCCCAGACGGTGGACTTCATGCGCCAGCGAGGCGTCAGTGAAGAGGTGATCAAGGCGCTGCAAGCGGCGCAGAAGAAGGACGCGCAAAAGATCACGTCGCCTTATAAAAAGGACCTGGAGCAGCTTCGCGGCGAACCCGACGAGGCATTCAAACAGGCCGACGTTGTTTCGGAAGGCGTTTATGGCTGCCCGGTCATCACGCACTGCTGCATGGAGAGCCATGGTTCCATCGCCGAGTGGCCGGCCGACGATCAGCTCCTGGTGCATATTTCTACGCAGAACGTTTCCGGCGTAGCGGGTGAGTATGCCGGTGCGCTGAAGATTCCTCGGGGAAGCATTCGCATCCAGCAGGAGCATATTGGCGGAGGTTTTGGCAGCAAGTTCGGCGCTGACCGCTGGGGCCTTTACACCGCGCAGGTTTCCAAGAAAGCCGGAGGCAAGCCGGTGCGCGTGATGCTGGAGCGCGATGCCGAGCTGACTCTCGCCGGCTGCCGCCCGTCCATCTTTGCGCGGGTAAAAGTGGCTGCGAAAAAAGACGGCACGCTGACAGCCTGGCAATCGGATTCTTGGGGCACCGGCGGACCAGGCGGTGGTGGCGCGCCTCCCATGCCGTACGTATTTAGTATTCCCAATCAGCGCAAACAACATACGGCGATCGCCACCAATATCGGCCCGGCCCGTGCGTGGCGTGCACCGAACCATCCTCAGGGCTGTCTGGTGACCATGGGCGCGCTGGAAGACCTTGCTGCCAAGTTAAACATGGACCCGGTGGAGCTGCTGTTGAAGAACATCAAGATGGCGGCGCCGGAAAACGATACCTTCCATCGCGCCGATACGTATCGCGACGAACTGATGATCGCTTCCGACCTGATTGGCTGGAAGAAGAACTGGCGTCCTCGTGGTCAGGGCGGCTCCGGTCCGGTGAAGCGCGGGCTGGGCGTGGCGATTCACACCTGGGGAGGCCGTGGCCATCAGAGCGCGTGTTTGCTGGCCATCAATCCAGACGGATCGGTCGAAATCAAGATGGGCACGCAGGACCTGGGAACGGGAACGCGCACGGCCATCCTGATTGTCGCCGCCGATACGCTGGGTATTCCCATGAACCAGATCACGCTGAAGATCGGCGATACGCAGTACCCGGCATCAGGCGGCTCGGGCGGCAGCACCACCATCGGTGGTGTGAGTTCGTCCACGCGCCGCGCTGCCGTGGATGCACGCGACCAGTTCTTTGCCAAAATCGCCGGTGCGCTCAACGCGCAACCGGGCGACCTGGAAGCTGTGGGCGGGAAGATCCGGGTGAAGTCAGATCCTTCGCGCAGCATGAGTTGGAAAGACGCATGTGCGCGCCTGGGAACGCAGGCGATCGAGGTGACGGACAAGAATAAGGTCGGGCAGCCCGACCCAGACAACCCCGGGAAACAATTGACCGAGGAACTCACCTCCAGCGGCGTGGGTGGCGCGGCCATGGCGGATGTCTCGGTCGACACCGAAACCGGCATCGTCAAAATGAACAAGACGGTGGTGGTGCAGGACTGCGGACTGATCGTCAACATGAAGACATCGGAGAGCCAGGTCTACGGCGCCATGATTATGAGCATCGCTACAACTCTTTACGAAGAAAAAATCATGGACCCAACCACCGGTCGGATGCTCAATCCGACGATGGATTTCTACCGGATCGCCGGTCTCGGCGATGTGGGCGAACTGGTAGTGCACATGATGACCGGCAAAGGATACGACGAACGCGGGCCTATCGGCCTTGGCGAGCCTGCCACCGTAGGACCGATGGCGGCGATTGCCAATGCTGTTGCTAACGCCATCGGCGTGCGCGTGCCCTTCCTGCCCATTACGCCGGACAGGGTCCTGGCGGCCTTGGGCGTTTCATCAGCGATGAATCAGAAAGGAGGCAGCAATGCGACCGTTTGATTACGTCAGTCCAACCGCGACCAAACAGGTGCCCGATCTGCTGGGTAAGAGCTGGGGTGAAGTTGAAGTCCTGGCCGGCGGCAGTGACCTGCTGTCGCTAATGAAGGATGAGGTCACCACGCCAAAGCGCCTGGTGAACATCAAACACGTGACCGAGTTGCACGGGGTCGCGCTTGGTAGGGACCAATTAACGATTGGAGCGCTCACCACTTTGTCTGAGATCGCGGCGAATCCGCAGGTGCGACAGAGCTATCCGGTTTTGGCTGCTGCCGCCGGCGATGCTGCCAGCCCGCAGATCCGCAACGTAGCCACGTTGGGCGGGAACCTTTGCCAGCGGCCGCGCTGCTGGTATTTCCGCAGCGGCCATGGCCTGCTTGCGCTGGACAGCAATGGCAAGTCGATGGTGCTGCAAGGCGACAATCGTTATCACGCGATTCTGGGCAATGATGGCCCGGCGTATTTTGTCAGCCCCTCGACAGTCGCGCCCGTTCTGGTTGCTTACGGGGCTACGGTGCAACTGTTTGGGCCACGCGGAGCGCGGGAAGTTCCGGCGGAGAAGTTTTTCGTGATTCCCAGGAGCGAGCAGGAGCGCGAACACGATCTGCATCCGGATGAGATCGTAACTGGAATCAGCTTGTCCTCGAAAAGGCCTGGAGGAGTTCGCGCCGCGCACTATGAAGTCCGCCAAAAAGAAGCCTTTGACTGGCCTTACGCCACGGCTGCGGTCGTGCTTACCATGAACGGCAGCACTGTCCAAAGCGCGCGTGTGGTCATGGGGCACGTTGCGCCGACTCCGTGGGTCTCGGCGGAGGCCGGGCAAGCGCTCGTTGGAAAAGCGATCACGCAGGCGACGGCCGACCAGGCCGCGCAAGCCGCTGTGGCCAAAGCCAAAAGCCTGGGCCACAATGAACAGAAAATTCATCTTGCCCGCGTTGCAGTCAAACGGGCAATCCTGGCGGCAGCAGGAGGTGCAGCATGAGCAATATGTCCGATCGATTCAATACGGAACGTCCTGGCCTGTGTTCGGCCCTTCATTGGAAGAGCCAGTATGTGTGGTCGGAACCCGATCCCACGGTCCCGCGCTCGGGGGACGGCCTGTTCTGGTGCGCCATGACGCAGACCTGTATCGGCCCGGACGGTAAGCTTGCGGAACCAGGCAACTGCTGTTCCGGCGAACGCGGCTGCCATTGTGGGGCCAGTAAGTAAATTTCACCACTGATTTCACTGATCAACACGGATCGGAAAGATCGGCGGTCGCTGGCGCTGAACGCTCTTGTCTGGGTACGGGGGAGCGGTACAATAAGTGTTAGGAGTTTTGCCATGCGTAAAGTTCTGTTTGCTCTTCTTGTTTTGTCTTTGACTGCATGCGCGTTCGCACAGACGCCAGCTGCGCAGATCAGCGGCCAGTACCTCGAAACCCGCAGCGCCGATGTTTACGTTGGACAGTGCTTCGCCAATGGCGAGGTAGGCCTGACTGGGGAAGAAGCCATTGTGGCGTGGCACATCCAGGAAGGTAAGTGGGATGGCGTCTCTCTTGCCGGGTTGACCGTCGTCGGCGCCATCAAGGCGCAGGCGACGTTGGGCGATCCCTACGGCAAGCCGTATCCAGCCAAGTCCGTCCTGATCGTCGACCAACAGGCAACACAGCAGCAGCGCCAGGCGCTCATCAACTTTGCCCAGGAAATGGGAGGCCCGCTCCTGCAGCACGTGGTTCGCGTGGTGGACACGCGCATTGATATGGAAGTGTTACAAGCGGGGTCCTCGCCGCACGCTTCGAGCGGTGGGGTGGAGGCGCATAGCGCGCGTGCCCGGTTACAGGCCGGAGACTTTGTGACCGTGGAGACGCGTGCCATCGGTGAGAAAGACCACCTGTGCGGCAATGAGAGCACCTTTTATCAGCCTTTGACGGCTACTACGCATTCGATGCCTGCTGTCGCCATGACAGATGAATATCGCGGCAACGATCTGAACATTACGTGGACGCTGCATGACAAGCGCAGTGCATTTGTGGGAACTTTTGCTACCCAACAGTTACTGGCTTCTAACCGCTAGCTTGCGGTAAAGAGGGTTCGATAGGAAGGCAGCCCGGAAGGGGCTGCTTTTTTTGCTTCAGAGCAAGCTTCATCAATCTTTACGCTGCCTGCCAATTCACAAACTATCTTTGCAAGACCTTGCTTGCGGCGAGTGGCCACGACCTGTAACAATGCCTCACGGTCCAATTTGAATTATATGAGGAGTTTTATGCGTATCGCTCACCGGCTTTGCGTTGTCATGCTGTGCGTTGCAGTGACTGGCTATGCTTCAGCGGACGGGAACAGCTGGGGTAGGGTCCGCTACAACGGCGGAACATTGCAGACCAAGGTTGATCCGAAGGACTGGGACAATCACCTGACGATCACCACAGATACCATTACCCTCTTGCTGAAAGACAAACAACAGGTCGTGATTCCGGCCAAGTCTGTTACTGGTCTGAGTTATGGGCAGGAAGCCCACCGCCGTGTAGGTACCATGGTTGCTCTGGGTATCCTCATTACACCCCTCGCATTGTTTGGGTTGATGCATAAGACGCGGCTGCATTTCATCGGCATTGAATACAAAACGGAAGATGGCAAGAGCGCAGGCTTGCTTCTGCAAGGAGACAAGGAGAATTACCGGGCCATTTTGACGGCGCTCGAAGGCTCAACGGGAGCTCAGCTCTCGGTTTCAGAAAAAGACCGTGAGTTTGTTCCCGGAATGCCCAATACCGTTGTGGTGAGCGAGAAAGACAAGGGAAAAGGTAAAGTACCCGCCACGGAGGCTGGGGCCAGTGCGGCTGAGACCGGAACGGTATCTGTCAAATCCACTCCTGAAGGTGCTGATGTTTCATCGGATGGCAACTTCATGGGCAACGCCCCCGCTTCGTTGAAGCTCGGTCCTGGAAAGCACACCATTAAGGTGTCGGTGGCAGGTTACAACGACTGGACACGTGAGATCACGGTAAGCGCCGGCTCAGATCTGCAGCTGAACGCAGTGTTGGAAAAACAGTAACGGAACAGCCGCGCGATTTCTCAAGATGGATGAAGAAAACGCAGCCGAGGGCGGCTGCGCTCCACGTTTTTTTTACACTTGCCGCGATCGCGGCATTTTTTGTTCCTGCGTTATTGATGCTGCGAACGTTCCAGCAACTCCTTGAGATAGTTTCCCCAAATCGCGGGCCAGGAGTGGGTCCCATGTCCACGAGTCTGGTCGGTGATCGGCAGCAGGATGTACTTGCCGTTCTTGACGCGCTGGATGTCTTTGTCGATGATCCCCAGCTCTGGTGGATTAATGGTATCGTCGGCTGAATTTACAGCCGTGAGTGGAGCGATGATTTTTTCCAGTTGCGGCTCGGGGTTGTAGTTCCGTGAGGCATCGAAGTAATACAGCATGTCATTGGCATCCGTAGTCTTCATCCCCTGTGTCACCCTGTCTTCCAGAAAGGCGTCAGCCTTTTCCCGTGTTGGTTCATCTTTTTGCATTCGCAGCGGCGCGCTGCCCATAAACAGCAAAACACCAAGGGCCGACGTTAACCCGTGCGGCTGTTCCTTGTATTCGCCATTATTCCAATCGGACGAATTGCGGATGTCATCCATGATCATGCGCCGCATCATGCGGTTGCGTCCGGCAATCTCGATGGGCTGGCTGGCCAGCGGCATGGCAGCGTCCATAAAGTCCGGATGCTGCTCCGCCCACAGCCACGTGTGCATGCCTCCCATGGAGGTCCCCATGACCAGCCGCAGATGGTTCACGTTGAGGCCTTGCGTCAGCAGCCGGTATTGCAACTCGATCATGTCGTCATATTCGTAGTGCGGGAAGCGCATATGCAGGCCGTCACTCGGCTTGCTGGATCCGCCGTGGCCGATGTTGTCCGGCAGGACGATGAAGTACTTTGCCGCGTCGAGCAATTGGCCGGGGCCAAACAACACGCCGCAGAAATTCGGCGTAAGGAACTGGCGGCCCGTACCGCCGGTGCCATGCAGGATGAGCACGGCATTGCGGACTCCGCCTGTTGCGTCCTTCTGCGGCGTGCCCAGGGTGTAATAGTGCAGTTTAACGTCCGCCAACTTCTCTCCCGATTTGAACTGGAAGTCCTTCACGATGAATGTCCCTGACTGAGGCGCGGAACAATCGGCAGCACGGGCGACTGGCAGGATCGCGGCAAGATACAGTACAAGGAACAGGGGACGAGCTCTCATTGATGTTCTCCTAAATTGACAGAGAAGCTTAATAAGAGTGGTGCCGCCATGTAAAGAGGAATGCGCACTATGTGGCAGAGTCAGACCTTGTGGGAAGATTCTCAGCAAGGCTGCGGCGTAGAACTCGACTGCGAGGCGATGATTTTAGGTCCTTGCGTGGTTCTGCAAGCGCTTTCAGTCATTCGTGGGCCCGACGGTCCTTGATGCATCGCGTAAAAATCCGGCCCCGGTTATAATTCACCCGCTTTCGATTTTTCAAGGAGACCCCATGCTGGATCGCAGGACCTTTCTTGCCGTTTGCTCGCGCCTGGGATTGACCACGACGTTGTTGCCCGGAGTGCTCTGGGCCATGGCCGATGAAAAAGGCAAGATCACGCGCGCCATGATCGACAACGCGGCGGCTGTTGCTGACGTCCCTATCGCCGACGAATACAAGGACATGATGCTGGAGTCCCTGAACGGCTTCAAAGAGGGCTTTGATGCCATCTACGGCCTGCACATGAAAAATGAAGTTGCGCCAGCGGTCCTTTTTGATCCGGTTCTTCCCGGCATGAAGTTTGAGACTGAGAAGCGTCCCCTGAAAATCTCCGCCGCGCCTGCTGTGGCCACCGGAGCACCGAAGAACCTTGAGGACGTGGCGTTTTACTCCGTCCGCCAGTTGGCCGAGCTGGTGCGTATTAAGAAAGTCTCTTCCACCGCGCTGACCGAGATGTATCTGGAGCGGCTCAAGCGTTACGACCCGACGCTGCACTTCGTCATCACGCTGACTGAGGAACGCGCCAAGGCCCAGGCCAAAGATGCGGACCGGGACATCGCCGCCGGAAAATATCGCGGTCCGTTACACGGGCTACCCTGGGGCGCTAAGGACCTGCTGGCGGTCAAGGGATATCGCACCACATGGGGCGCGGGCGGATTTGAAGAGCAGAAATTCGACGAAGATGCCACTGTCGTGCAACGCCTGGATGCGGCGGGGGCCGTGCTCGTCGCCAAACTCACGCTGGGCGCGCTGGCAATGGGCGACAAGTGGTTCGGCGCCATGACGCGCAATCCCTGGAATGCAAAGCAAGGGTCTAGTGGATCGTCCGCGGGATCGGCGTCGGCAACGGCGTCTGGCTGCGTGGCCTTTGCCATTGGCTCGGAAACCCTGGGCTCGATCTCATCGCCTTCCACGCGCTGCGGTGTAACAGGGCTGCGTCCAACGTTTGGGTTTGTGCCCCGCACAGGCGCAATGGCCCTTTCCTGGACCATGGACAAACTCGGCCCGCTCTGTCGCGCCGTTGAAGATACGGCCATCGTGCTTAGCGCGATCCATGGCCCGGATGGTCATGATCGCACCGTGCACAATGTGGCCTTCAATTGGGACGCAAGCCTGGACTGGCGCAAACTGCGCGTCGGCTACTTGAAGAGCGATTTTGATCTCCCGCCGATGCAGCAGCCGGAAGCCCCGAAAGAAGAGAAGGAACTCACACCGGAAGAAAAGAAAAAGCGGGAAGAAGATGCAGCCAATCGCGCACGGGGCCGCGCGCAACGCGAATACGAAAGCAAGTTTGATGAGGCAGCCCTGGCCAAGCTGCGCGCCATGGGTGTCAACCTGATTCCTGTGGAGCTGCCGAAGTGGCCGATGCGGACCATGCGGGCCATGCTGTCCGTGCTGGAAGCCGAAGCGGCGGCTGCGTTTGACGAACTGACCCGCAGCGGGCGCGACAAATTGCTTACCGCTCAAGCCCCAGGTGACTGGCCCAACAGCTTCCGCACCGCCCGCCTTATTCCGGCAGTGGAGTACATTCAGGCCAACCGTGCGCGCTCCCTGGTGATGGAACAGGTGGCCAAGGTTTTTGACCAGTTCGATGTGATTGTCGCACCGACGAACGGCGGTCTTCAGCTTCTCACTACCAATCTCACGGGCCATCCGGCGTTAATTTTGCCGAACGGCTTCCGCGGTGACGATGCGCTTCCGGCTCGCGTCAGAGACAACGGTGACATGGAGGGCGGTGGGCCGGACACTCCAGTTAGCCTGACCTTCCTTGGCCAGCTCTATGGAGAGGCCAAGATGCTGGCTCTGGCAAAGGCCTATCAGGACGCAACAGATTTCCATCTGCGGCATCCAAAGCTTTGACCTGGAGTGGAAATGCTGGACTAGAATAAAAGTAGTGAGTATAGGCTGCGTTTGGTGATGTTGATTTTTTTGAATACTGTTTCCTGATGTCCCGGTTTCAAAGGTATTTGGCTGGTTGGGATTTTCCAGTTACCATGTGTGGTTCTTCTCATGCAGCGAAAGATTTTCTGGCTTTTGTTTCTGACGCTCGACGCGCTGGCCGGTTTCTTTCTGCCGCTGGTCTGGGGCGTCGTGGCCACGCTGCCTCTGGCGGTACTCTGTTGGTGGATCGCCTATCGTAGTGGATGGTTCGATTAAGATTCCACGAATAACTATCTAAAGAGCAGCGAAAGCTGACTGCTTGCAAGTTGCGCTGGCACGTACGCTTGTTAGACGGAAATGGCTTTTTGCACTCACTTCCCGCCAGGAACCGTCTTGCGCCAAAAGAAAGAAAAATGATCGACAACGGTGTGACGAGTCCCGAAAACGGGCCTCCCACGCCGGCAAGTTCACACCTAAGGGCTAAGGTCTGCGCAGTTTTCTCCGCGCAGCGTAGGTACTTCGGTGTCGACGCGCGAACAGCCTGATCGATGCAAAAGCTGTAACAGAACGTTGCAGGACAGAGCGAGTGACGAAATGCAGTCGATACGCCTGACAATCTAAAACAAACTGTCACGAAATCTTGAACTTGATGTGATCACTCATTCGCATGATTTTGTTGGGGTCAACAGTACAAAAATCTAAACGCGCGTGACCTCGGTGTACACGATAGTCCAGTAGACAGCATGGCCTTCATTGGTGCTGGACTTTCCAGGTTTGTGGGATACGCTGAACTCAATTGTGGTGCAAATCAAAAAAAGGTAATGGAGGAATTATGAAAATCGCAATTCGCATGTTCGTGTTTATGGCGGTGCTGGTTATGACGGTGCCGAGTGCTCTCCCCATCCAAGCCCAGACAACCTCAATGACAGTATCGCAAAAGTTTGACGGGCCTGGTCCCGTGCCTACTTGTAATCCTAATGATCCTACTAACCCCTGCAGCTAAGGGTTCAGGTGCGCTAAACGTTTTGGTTGCAATGCGTGAGCATTGATTTGCTCTAACGCTTACATGGCGCTAACAAAATGGATTGCGTTGTTGCAATGGTTCTCCGTTTTGGCAACGGTGGTGCTGACAGCGGTATCTGTTTGGCGGTGGCCCCTCAGAGAGCCGCCGCTTTTTCATCTTCCGGTTGCAGCCTTTGGTTGATAGGCGCGATGTAGTACGCAATGATTGGCTCACTTCCCGGCGAACATAAGCCGTGAGTCCGCGATAACAGGTTTTTGGCCGACTCGTTCTTCTTGATGGTCCGGCGAGCCTTTGCCCTGGCGCGCCAATTTGGTCATTTAGCTAAAGTGTGGGGCTTGCCAAAGTAACCCAAAGGTCCGGGTGGCTGTAGAAATTTGCTTTGTGCTTTTCTGGCGCGTGGTTTAGGCTGGCCGCTAGGATGTACATTTGGGTAAAGCTGCTGGTCGACTGGATAACGCTGCCAGGTTTGGTCTTGCTGGCATGCGTATTGCTTTATCGCAAAGCACATCGGGAATTCCCGTTCTTTTTTTCGTATGTCATCGTCACGGGACTGAGTGGGATTGTGCGACTAGTTGCTGCGGGGGCTCCTCCCAGAAAATACTTCTATGTATATTGGATTTCTGACACCGTGATCGCCGTCTTTGCATTTCTGGCTACATACGAATTATTTGTCAAGCGTCTTTTCCCAGCTTTTTACAAGGTTCGCTTTTTTCGCTACCTATTTCCCTCGGCAGCCGCAATTATTACTGTGCCAGTGGTGTTGGCCGCATTAATGGGACATCATCAGGCAGCCCTTCTCACCATCGTTCAAACCTATACGTTTCTGCGGGCGGCGATCCTGGCGTTCTTTGTGGCGCTTATGCTGGTGATGGGCAGACAATGGGATAAGCAGGAATTCGGCATTGCTTTTGGGTTTGGCCTTACTACTTCGATATCCTTGGCCTTGATTGCGATATGGTCGCACACTGCCCGCAGGAATGCCTTTGCCGATCAATTACCAGTGATTGCCTACGATATTGCCTGCTTGATGTGGCTGTACTGCTTCTGGTCTGGTGGCCGGCCTTCCGTCAAGACTCCGGCTGGATCGCTTCAACCAGAAATGCTTCGTGAGGCCAGAAGATGGGAAGACGCGCTGAAAGACTGGATTGCTCCGGGTAAGCGGTAGTATTGGGCTTTGCGCTATGGCGTCAGAAAAGTTGAGAAACCTACAGGCTCTGCACCAGCGCTTCGTGGAAGTTGGAATATTTCAGACAGGTGAGATTATCGGCCTTGTCTTTTAGCAGCGCATAGGCAGGGATAAGGCTTGCCGACAAGAGCTCCCGAATGTTGGTGGATTTGGCCCTGGGGATCAGGGGCACGCCTCCGAGCCGCAGGGCGCTCCAGACATGAAGCACGATCAATCCCATAAACGTATACAGGCGCACATGGACCCCGGCATCGATCATTTCCTGGGCCAATGTGCAGATCAATTCGTTTCCACTTTGTAATTGGCTGTAGCCCAGTTGCTGTAACAGCGCGGCATTATGTGTCATGCGGCGCAGGCACTCAATGGTCAACTGGACCTGCTCACGCTGGATCTTCTGCAACTCGTTTTTGCCGTAAGTCTCCTGCAGCTCCCGATGCTGCATCGGGTCGATCAGTTTGGACAGAACTTCCACGTCCACCGGAAGGAACGACGGAATTAACTCGCCCAGTTCCACCTGATTGGATCGTTTTCTGCGCACATTCAGAATGGCTGCATAGATGAACAGCACCAGCAGTACTGCCGCCAAGCCAATCCAAAGTGCAAAAATAGTGTTAGACATATCCGTCCAAATTTTTCCTGGTACGACTCTAGTACCGCGTGTGAGCTTAGGTCAATTCAAATTACTCTTAACTCACACTTTGGTAATTTTCACCGAACAGTTCCCGTAACGGGAATTGCCGGCGCAAATTTTCTCCAAGGCGCTTTGCCTTCATTGATTTCCAGCAGCCTGGCCAGCCTCTCCGGGCTTGCCGACGACGATCGCCGGTACATTTTGTTTGCGTACGCCATCGTTGTATGCCGGTACATCTGTACTCAAAATCTGATTCCACTTCGCCAGTTGCTCATCCAGTTGCTTACTTAACATATCGAACACTTCATAGGAAACTTGAGTCGGAGCTGAATCGGCGCTCTCCACCACGCCACCGAGGGCGACCAGATAATTATTCAAACGGATGGGATAGTTTAAAACATCCTGGTTGCTTTTTGCTTTGGTCTGGACCAGGATTTCTTCGACTTCCGTCATTTTCTTGTCCAGTTGCCTGCCGGCCTCAGCCACGGTTTTGGCCTGAGGCTGGTTTTCCAGGCGCTTGTTCAACGCTGTGATCTGCGCCCGGATGTCGCGAATCTGGTTGATGGTGTCATGGGCCTGGGTCACGCGATCGCGGATCTTGATCAGCAGGTCAAACTGTTTTTCCAGGTCCTGCTGTGTTACCTTGAGCCGCGGATCAGGCTTGATTTCGAGCGATGCGGTTTGCGGTTTGCCGTTGACCGTGAGGCGTGCCTGGTAGTTGCCGGGCAGCGCTACCGGCCCGTCCGTGTTTCCTGCCCATAGAGGGGACCGGGGCACCCGGCCGGCGCCTTCATACTGCAGGTCCCACACAAACCGGTTCAGGCCTGCGTCTGTGGGCAGACCGCGATCGGGTGGACGAGGGCCGCCTTCATCGTCCGGGACGTCTTCCCCGGGCTGCGTCTTCGGCGGATACTTGCGAACGACCTGTCCTTTTTGATCCAAAATCTCGAGAGTAATCGGTGCGGTTTTGGGAGCTTCCGCTGGCTCCGTACCCGCTGGGCCCTGGGCAGGCCTTCTGCCTCCAGGCTTCTTCAAAGCGGTTTTGAGCGAGTAATAGATCACGGCGCCGCTGGGCGGGTTTTGTCCGGCATCACCGGCTCCGCGACCGCCACCACCGAATCGTGTGTGAGACGCCGCGCTGGGTGCGTACAAATGTACTTCTTCACCAGCGATGTCCGGTTTGTATTGCTGCAGCGGAGAAAGATCATCCAGCGTCCAGAAGGCCCGGCCATGCGTGGCCACGAGCAGGTCATTGTCATGGACGTGGAGATCGTACACCGGAGAAACGGGCAGATTGTTCTGCAGAGACTGCCAGCTCGCGCCGTCGTCCCAGGAGAAGAACACGCCTCGCTCTGTGCCGGCGTAGAGCAGGCCTTTGCGTTTGTGGTCTTCGCGCACGGCATGCACGAAGGCATCTGCCGGAAGGCCGGTGATGCTCGTCCACGTCTTTCCAAAATCCGTGGTCTTGAAAATGTACGGCGCAAAATCGTCCATCTTGTGGCGCTGCACGGAAACGTACGCCGTGCCGGCTGCATAGGACGATGCTTCAATCATACTCACCGTGCCCCATTCCGGCATGTTCCTGGGCGTAACGTCAGACCAGTTCTTGCCACCGTCAGTGGTGACGTGGACCAGCCCATCGTCCGACCCGGCCCAGATCAGGTCTTTCTGCAAAGGCGATTCCACCACGGAGAAAATGGTGCAATAGACTTCAACGCCGGTATTGTCCTTGGTGATGGGGCCACCGGACGCTGCCTCCCGGGCTTTGTCATTGCGGGTGAGGTCAGGACTGATGATCTGCCAGTTGATGCCTCCGTCGGTGGACTTGAACAGCACCTGCGCCGCGAAGTACAGCGCATGGGGATCGTGCGGGGAGAAGACGATTGGCTCAGTCCACTGAAAACGGTATTTCTGGTCCACCGCCGCTGCGCCGATGGGATTGACCGGCCACGGCGTGACGTTCTTCTCCTGCCCCGTGTGATGGTCATAGCGCGTAATTTCTCCGCCGTAGGAACCGGCATAGACAATTTCCGGGTCGCGCGGGTCTGGGGCGATGTATCCGCTCTCACCACCGCCTACGTCATGCCACGCCGTGCGGTCGATGCCACCTCGGGCCGCGCTGGCAATGGCTACCGTGCTATTGTCCTGCTGCGCGCCGTAGATGTAGTAAGGGAAACGGTTGTCGGTGGTCACGTGGTAGAACTCGGCCGTAGGCTGGTTGCCCTGGCCGGTCCAACTTGCGCCACCGTTCGTGCTCACGTTAGCGCCGCCATCGTTTGATTCGATCATCCGCTGGGGATCATTGGGATCGATCCACAGTCCGTGGTTATCGCCATGCGGAACGCGTATCGGTCTGAAGGACCTGCCGGCGTCGTTGGAGCGGTACATCCCGGTGTTCAGGATGTACACGCCATCGGCGGAGTGCGGGTCGGCAAAGACGTGTGTGTAATAAAACGCGCGCTGGCGATACTGGCGGTCACTGTTGGTGAGCGTCCAGGTCTCGCCACCATCGTCGGAACGGAACAAGCCGCCTTTGTCGGCTTCCACCAGCGCCCAAACACGATTGGCTCCGTAAGCCACGGCCACGCCGATGCGGCCAATGGTCCCTTCCGGTAATCCGTGGCCAGAAAGCTTCTTCCAGGTGCTTCCGCCGTCTGTGCTGCGATACAAGCCGCTGCCAGGGCCGCCGCTCTCCATGCTCCAGGGCGAGCGCCGCGCCTGCCAGAGCGAGGCAAAGACCACGTTCGGGTTCGCGGGATCGAGCGCCACATCGATGCCGCCTGAGTTTTCGTCTTTGAAAAGGACCTTGTTCCAGGTCTTGCCGCCGTCGAGAGTACGGAAGATGCCGCGCTCGGCGTTTGCTCCGAATGGATGACCCAGTGCCGCGACGAAAGCGATATCAGGGTTCTTCGGATGGACGGCAATGCGGCCGATCGCGCGCGTGTCGCGCAGGCCAGTGAACGTCCAGGTTTTGCCCGCGTCGATGGATTTGTACATGCCGTTTCCGTTAATGATGTCGCCGCGAATGCAGGCCTCACCTGTGCCGGCATAGATCACGTTGGGATCGGACGGCGCTACGGCGATTGCTCCGATCGATGGCGACATGTCTTTCACCTTGTCGGTCATGGGACGCCAGGACAGTCCGCCATCCGTGCTCTTCCACACGCCGCCGCCTACGCCACCGAAATAATATGTGTGCGTATCGCCGATGACGCCGCTCACGGCCAGAACTCGTCCGCCACGGAAGGGGCCAATCAGTCGCCAGGTGAGGCCATGCCACGGACCTTTTGGTTCGTCCTGTTCGTCGTCGGCAGACGGTTCAGTTTCCGCCTTACCCGTTTCCCCTTTACCCGTTCCCCCTTTACTCCCAGTCTGCTCCGATGCGGCTGGCTGGGTTGGCTTAGCCTGTTCTTTTGGCGCATTTGGTTTTTTGCCAGTCTGAGCGAAGCCACAAACAGCCAGGAGCATCACCACGAGAAGCAGGAGACGGTTTTTACGGAGCAAAGGAGTACGCGACATTTCAAACCCCCGGGAAAGGCATTTTTTCGGAACCGCACATCCTAAACACAGTAGTAGCAAATGGCAATCGTGTTGCTTTGTGAGGGGCCAGGGCGCGGGACAAGAGACCGCAAGGCAAGAATGTTAAGCTTTGCCAGTCTGCAATGGCAACCGGCTGGTGATTTCATGGCAATGAAACAAAAGATTGACGAGCTAACCGAAAACGAAATCACCTGGGTAAAAGCCCAGCTCGAGAATGCCGCGAAGTTCGTGAAAGACTTTTCTCCCGCCGACTCGGTACAGCCATTCAATCTGGCCGCCCTCGACCGGGCCTATGCAGCATGGATCGAGTCGGGCCCGACCGAAGTGCCTTTGATCAACGCAACGATTCACTGCGTGGGAGTAGCCTTTGGGCAGAGTTTGCTCGATGGGGTTGGGCTCGGGTTCCGATGGGTGATAGCCACGGACGAGTACGGTACGGATCTAGCGGTTTACGGATTGCCAAACCAGGCGGACGTTTTGGTCTTTCCGGCAACCTTCGTCGCGAAGAGATGGGAAGCACGCGAAACCAATTTTCTTGAGACCACCTATCTGAACATGGAGAAAGATATCCGTGAGCTGCACCAATCCTGGCAGCGTTCCTAAGCAATTATTTGGTTGAGACCGTTCGGGCTTGGGCATCTTTCAAAGCCGTCACCGGGAATCCAGGGAAGTAGCTGAATGGTTCTGATTACGGCGGCTTTTGTACCATAGAAGGTGTTGTCGAAAAGTCTTACCAAGAGGACTCCGAGACAGCGGCAAAAACACCATGAATAAATTGTCCGGACGTCCCCACCAGGGGAAATCCATTTTCGCGCCCGTGATGAAAAAATGCACAATACATGATTGACCCAGAACGTAGTACCACATTTGCAATTATTTCCTGGACGGGCAGCTGCGCCACAGTTTCTACAAGGGCAAGCGGGGCTTTTTTTATGGATCAGCAAGAAAGAAGCAAGAGCGCGCCTTCCAGAGGTCTACGAACGCACTATATTGCTCGGACCAAATCGTCAGTCTAGCCCCCCTTGATGAATCCAGATCTGCTCGGTTTCACAAGCAAAAATCAGCTCCCGTTAACTGTAATGACACTGTCCCCTTTCGTTATTCGCGTTATTTTTTCGGACAGAGGACAGATGTTTTGGGACATTGGAAATACAGGCCAAAAGACCACCATTAAAAATTTCTAACGTTCTGTTGACGCACGATTTCACTCTCCTGTAATCTCACTGCCAACTTAAGTTCGCAGTTCAAGTACGTCACTTCCTGGCTCTGACTAAAAAGACACGAAAGCATCAATCGCTTTTGCAGTAAGCCGATTGTGAACGCCGTTACTTTTCCGCAGGCACTCATGGTCCTGGGAACGGCTGCGTTTCGGATGCAACCGATAAACGCTACGCCTTCAAGACAAGTATCGAAGGACAAAAACACAAAAGGCTTCGATTGGAAGAGAAACTTCCCGAAAAAAATCCAGGAGGCATCGCAATGACAAGGCGGAAACTTCCCTTATTGCTGTGCATTGCCGCGATGGCAGCTGCATTCGCCATCGTAGGTATTGCTCAGTCAGTTACTCAAGCGCCCGCGGCTTTCGCTACCCCCCTCAACAACGATGGGTCGGGAGCAATAGGCAACGGCTTCACCGATGCTGCAACCTTTACCGCAGACACAGTGAAATTCATGACCGAAGAGGACATCCCGCAAGGCATAGGCCCGATTTATAACGCCCGCGCCTGCGTGGATTGCCATGCTACTCCGAACGTGGGCGGTACCAGCCAGATGGCTGAGCTGCGGATCGGCCACAAAGATGGCAACGGCAACTTCGTGAACCCAACCATCACGATCAATGACGGAGCCAACAGCGTTCCTAATCGGTCGCTGGTGAATCAACGCTCCATCTGCGACGTCGCGGCAGAGCGCGTGCCGGGGGCGGAAAACATTCATGCCCTGCGTGCGTCTCTCAACATTTTGGGCGACGGCTTTATTGAGGCCATTGATAGCAACACTCTCTTCGCCATTTCACAAAGACAGCCCAATCAGAGCGGCGGCCGGATTGCAGGCCAGTTCATCCAGGTGCCAGTGTTTGAAGCGAACAACGCACTTCGCGGCGCGCGCTTCGGCTGGAAGAACCAGATGGCCAGTCTGCTGTCGTTCTCCAGTGATGCGTACCTGAACGAGCAGGGCGTTACTAACCAGTTCAACCCCACCGACAGCACCACGGTGTGCAAGACCACGGACGATCCTGAGGACGAGTTAGAAGACGACGGGCTGCATGACATCGATCATTTCGCCCGCTTCATGCGCGCCACCCAGGCTCCGCCGCGCGACACCGCGCTAGCGGCAACGGCAGATGCGAAAGCCGGCGCTAATCTGTTTAGCCAAATCGGCTGCGCTATCTGCCATGTGTCGTCCATTACCACAGCCCCAGCCGGGACTGTGATCAACGGCGGCCAGTTGACGGTGTCTGCCGCCCTGGGCGACAAGGTTATTCACCCGTACAGCGACTTTCTGCTGCACGATGTGGGAACCGGCGATGGCATTGTACAGAACGGCGGCCAGAGCACGGCCGACAAGCTGCGCACGCCTCCGCTGTGGGGAGTACGTACTCACTTCGCCCTGATGCATGACCTGCTTTCGTTCACGCGGAATGATGCCATTCTGCGTCACGCAGGCGAGGCCACAGGCGTGATCAACAACTATCGCAACCTCAGCACTACGCAGAAGAACCAGTTGATTACATTCCTGAATTCACTCTAGCTTTCCTGGAGCGGGCTGGAACGAAAATCCGGCCCGCTCTGAGAAACAAAAATACGATGGTGAAGAACATGGAGAGACTTGCGCGAGTTCCTTTTGTGGAACCAGACCCGCTGCAGTGGTTCGCAAACGGGAAAACCAGCAACTCACTCCATGCCTCTTCGCGGCACGAATTGGTTTCATTTGGGGGATGGCCGGAAAACCGTGTGTGGGCGGTTTTTCCCGATTTGGAACGAAATGCCGACTATAAGCTTTATTAAATGCCGTTGAAAACTATAATTTCACATGATTTATTAAAAATAGACCATTAAAATATTCTAATTATTTATGATTTTATTGTTTGACTCTTGCCTGGAGTTGCGGTACCTTCGCACTCCTGATTTGCTTTTCCCTTTTTGAGACTTGGCAAACAGACGCTAAAGTACGACCTTCACTTCCAGTTTGGTTTCCCGTCCACCCTTTTGGCAGACAGACTGTAATCGTCTGCAGACGGCAGGTTTTTCACCACAAAAAAACTTAGGGCCCCAGAAATTTTCAGGAGGAAACTCGCAATGACAAGGCGGAAACTTCCCTTATTGCTGTGCATTATCGCGTTAGCTGCTGCATGCGCGATCGTAGGTATTGCACAGTCAGCCACTCCGGCGCCTGCCGCTTTTGCTACCCCTCTCAACAACGACGGGTCAGGAGCAGTGGGCAACGGCTTAACCGATGCTGCGACCTTTACCGCGGACACAGTGAAATTCATGACCGAAGAGGACATCCCGCAAGGCATAGGCCCGATCTATAACGCTCGCGCCTGCGTGGATTGCCATGCTACGCCCAACGTGGGCGGTACCAGCCAACAAGCCGAGCTACGGATCGGCCACGATGATGCCAACGGTAATTTTGTGAACCCCACCATTACCATCAACGACGGCGCCAACAGCGTTCCCAACCGCTCGCTGCTGAATCAACGCTCCATCTGCGACATCGCTGCGGAGCGGGTGCCTGGGGCAGAGAACGTCCGCGCTCTGCGTGCGTCTCTCAACATTTTGGGCGACGGCTTTATTGAAGCCATTGACAGCAACGCCATAAACGCAATCGCCAACGCCCAGCCGGGCCAGAGCGGCGGACAGATCGCCGGCCAGTTCATCCAGGTGCCAGTGTTTGAAGCCAACAACGCAGTTCGCGGTGCGCGCTTCGGCTGGAAGAACCAGATGGCCAGTCTGCTGTCGTTCTCCAGTGATGCGTACCTGAACGAGCAGGGCGTTACTAACCAGTTCAACCCCACCGACAACACCACGGTGTGCAAGACCACGGACGATCCCGAGGACGAGTTGGAAGCTGACGGACTGCATGACATCGATCATTTCGCCCGCTTCATGCGCGCCA